>ERZ777011.3-NODE-3-length-552629-cov-16.413300_pt1 | contig 552629 bp, 474 predicted proteins | sample MGYA00374964_ERZ777011 | MGnify/ENA primary metagenome ERZ777011 (study PRJEB29310, sample SAMD00008975) | mouse gut metagenome | study: EMG produced TPA metagenomics assembly of the Metagenome analysis of fecal microbiota from mouse which was promoted... | reverse complement strand
AGCGAACGGGAAGAGACAGAAAACGGGTTATGTAACACTGATACGATGAATATACGTATGACCGCCTGGAGGGGATTTTATGAAGAATATTTTGTTCTTTGGAATTATGTTTGTACGTTTGTTTATATCCGGAGAAGGATGTGCGGATGCGTGGGGAGGCCGGAAGTATGGAATTTAGAGAAATTACGGGAAATATGAAAAAATGTGAATTGGAGGTGTGTGCTTATTCCTTGGAATCATGCCGGGCGGCAAAAGAGGCGGGTGCGGATCGGGTGGAATTGTGCACGGCCATGTATGACGGCGGGACTACGCCTTCGGCGGCTATGATACGCATGGCACGCCGGATAACGGAGGGAATGGAGTTGTATGTGATGATTCGTCCCCGGGGCGGGGATTTTCTTTATTCGGAGGAAGAATTTCTCCAGATGCAGGAAGAGATCCGGTATGTGAAAGAAACCGGAGCGGATGGCGTGGTTTTGGGAATATTGCTGGCGGATGGAAGGGTGGACCGGGAGCGGACGGCTCAGTTAGTGGAATGGGCTTCTCCGATGAAAGTCACTTTTCACAGAGCATTTGATATGACGTGTGACCCTTGTGCAGCTTTGGAAGAGGTGATAGAAAGCGGTTGTTACCGCATACTGACTTCGGGCATGCACAACACGGCACCTGAAGGAGCGGACGTTTTAAAGGAATTGGTTGAACAGGCACAGGGACGTATACAAATCATGGCGGGGAGCGGTGTCAATGCCTCCAATGCCCGTTTTTTAAGGGATACGGGCGTCAACGCCTTACACATGAGCGGAAAAAGCGTGCGCGACAGTGACATGACCTTCCGCAATCCGCAGGTCTTCATGGGAGGGGTACCGGGTATCCCGGAATATGAAATTGCTTACAGCGACAGACGGAAAATCCGGGAAGTGGCGGACATTTTAGGAAATTGAAACAGGAAACCGGCCACCGCGCCGGATCAGAGTCATTCAAAAGAAACATCATGAGAAGTACATTTGTTGAGAAAATTTTAAATGCGCCTGCCGGAAGTATGGTATACATCGAACCGGACATTGTGCTGAGTCACGACAATTCGGCTCGCGTACGTAAGATTTTTGAAAAGTCGGGAGGGCAAGCTCTGGTGAATCCCGAACGCTTGTTTATCGTACTTGACAGAAAAATGACGGGGACTACCGATGAACTCATTCGTGATTACAATTCCATCCGCGATTTTATGAAAGAGCAGGAAGTGGAACACTTTTTCGACTGTGACCGGGGAATATGCCACCAGGTTGTTGCAGACTACCTGCGTGGTGGGAACATCATTGTGGGAAGCGACAGCCACACTTGTACGGCAGGGGCTTTCAATTGTTTTGCTGTGGGGGTGAACAAGACGGAAACCGCCTATTTGTGGAAAAAGGGTAAAATGTGGTTCCGGGTGCCGGAAACGGTAAAAATTACGCTGACCGGCAGATTGCGGGAAGGGGTTTATGCTAAAGACCTGGCACTTTGGATTATGGGGATGCTGAGGGAGGAGAATGTGGATTACAAAGCCCTTGAGTACCACGGAGAAGGTGTGAGCAGACTGACCTTGTCAGACCGCATGACTCTGGCTAACGTGTCCGCGGAGATGGGAGTGAAAAATTCGGTGTTCCCGCCGGATGATGTCCTGGCCGATTATTTCGGGGATTATGCCGTAAAAGGAATATGGGCGGATTCCGAAGCGACTTATTATAAAGAATTTGTAATCAACCTGGAAGATGTTCTTCCGGTGGTTATGCTCGTACACGAGCACCACGAGGTAAAAAGCGGGGAGGAATGTAAGGACCTGGAAGTACAGGAGGGACTGATTGGAGCCTGTGCCTGCGGCAGGATCGAAGACCTGAGGATTGTGGCGCGGATTCTGGAAGGCCGTCGGATACATCCCGGATTCCGGCTGTCTGTCGTTCCGGCATCGTATGCCATCTATCTCCAGGCCCGGAAGGAAGGCTTGGTCGATATCATCACCAAAGCGGGGGCTGTCCTGTCGGGAGCCAGCTGCGGACCTTGTTTGGGATGCAGTGACAAGGTACAGACCGGGACCAAACGCTTCATTTCAACGACCAACAGTAACTCCATGCGCCGCATGTCGGAAGCCGGAATCGAAAAATACATCGCTTCTCCTGCGACGGTGGCAATGACTGCCATTGCAGGGAAAATCACTACGGAAAAGGACTATTCCGGAGAACCTTATCCTTACTGGGGTAACCCCGTCGAGACCCTGCATGTGGATGAATGTGACAACCGGAAAACAGGAAACGTATGGAACTATTCACACGTTCATTACATCTCCTGCAAACAGATGTTTGCCGACAAGCTGACCTGTAAAATATCTTCCGACGACCCGGAAGCATTGTTACCCTATCTGATGAACGGCTTGGACAGTACCTTTGCTTCCCGGGTAGAAAAAGGGGATATTATACTGGCGGGTGAAGGTTTCGGAGCAGGACATCTCATCAAACATGCCGCCATAGGCCTGGCAGAAGCGGGAATCAAAGCCGTTATCGTCAGGTCTGCCAACCGTCATTTTTATCGTTTGGCACTCAATTGCGGACTACCCGTCCTTATTGCACCGGATGTTGTAAAAGCATACCAGAAAGGCGACCGCATCGGGATTGACTGGGAAAACAGGCGTGTCCTGGTGGGAGACAAAACGTTTGCTTTGCCTTATGTCCATCCGGAAATTCTGAGGCTCTTGCAGGGAAAAGGATTGGCATAAAAAATGCCTATCTTTTCTTGTAGAGAATGGACAACAGTGTGAAATCGTCCGAAAGTTCGGCGTCATGGGTATGCTTGCGCAGTCCCTCCAGAATGGTGTCTATGACTTCTTCCGGATGAAGGGACGGGGAGGTGCGGATGTTGTCTGTCAACCTGTTTTTTCCGTAGAACTGCGACCGGGCGTCTTCGGCATCGGTAATGCCGTCGGTATACAGCAGGAGCAAGGCTCCGTCCTCCAGGGTATATTTGTATTCGTTGTATGAATAATTCTCCAGAATACCGATAGGCGAATCGGAATAAAACTTGAGTGGTTCAATCCGTCTGTCGGGATGAACGACAAGGGGCTCCGGATGTCCGGCATTCGTAAAAGTGATTTCACCCATCGTTATGTCCAGCACACCGACAAACATGGTGACATACATATCGTCGTCGGAATTGTCGGACATATATGTGTTGATGGTATTGCAGATATGGGCCGTTGAGGTCTGTTTGCTGGCGACATAGCGGAACAGTTTTACTACGGAAGCCATGTAGAGGGCTGCCGGAATGCCTTTGCCCGATACATCCCCTATGGCGAAATAAAGCAGGTTGTTCACCAGAAAATATTCGTACAGGTCACCGCCCACACTTTTGGATTGCCGTAATTCTCCCTTTAATTCGATGTTGTCCGGCAATTGCAGGGGACGGGGTAAAAAACGTTGTTGCAGCTTCTGTGCCAGGCGGATTTCCGATTGAATCTTTTCGCTGACTTTCAGCTTTTCGGCATAGTTATTCATGTTTTGTTGCAGGTAGCGGAAAGCGTCCCGCAATTCTCCGAATTCATCGTTAGAGGTTATCGACATAATCCGGGAGTCTGTACGACCGTTCTTTATATTGCGGGCATAGCCCGTAAACAGTTTCAAGGGCTTCGATATCTGCCGGGCGATGATAAACGTCATGACAATCAGCAACAGCATCGAAAGGCCGCAAATGACCAGAAGCAGCCCGTAAAACTTATTGGACGTAATCAGTATTTCATTGTAGGGACAAATGATGCTCAGCCGCCAGTTCAGATTAGTGACCGGAGTATAGAATAAAAAATGCTTCCGGTTGTTTCTGCGGACGGTTGTAAACCCTGTTTTCCCTTTCAAAAACTCCTTCTTACACTCTTCGTTGCCGGAATGGGTGAAATATTCATGTATGTTGTCCTGTTTGACCGACAGGGGAGAATAGAGCGTCTCTCCGTTACAGTCAGTAAAAAACAGGTGACCCGAATTATACAGTTTTACATTCGAAGCGAAATTGATAAACCGGTCAGTCCGGAAGATAAAACCTAATGTGGCATGTATCCCGTGGGAGCCGGACAGGGGCACACAATAACAGATACACTGCTTTTTATTGCGGTTGAGAAAAGCCCAGCAGCCTCCCTGGCTGTTTTTCCGGAACACATGGGTGGTGTGGGTGAAAACCGGAGCGCTTCCCAGACGATGAAGCACCTTACCTTGGGACTGGCGTATGGCGTGTGAAGAATGCGGGGATTGGCCCGAATCGCCGAATGCAACAAAACATTCGTCCAGATAAGCATAGGAAGAGAGAATTTTGGAAGGCAGCGTCCGGAGTTTGTCATAATCATACGGGCCGATAAAATTATAAATGGCTTGCGGTATCTGTTCTACGCCAAGAATCCGGCTGTCCAGCGTATTTAAAATATTGGACGAGATATTTCTGGCGTGGTTGAACGCATTGTCGTGAATGTATTTCCGGGATGAAAGATAAATGCTGGCCGATAACAGAATGAATGTAAGGAATAAGGCAGACAAAAGTGACAGAATTAATCTCTTCGTGACGCTTTTAAAGGGTTGTCTTTCCATATTTTCTCAGCTTATGGTAACAGGAGGCAGGATTATTTACCGCCGTCCCGACACAGGATAATTTCGTCAATTTGCGGACGGAGTCCGATTCTTCCGGGAAATCCGAGGTAACCTTCACCGCGGGAAACATGGAGGTATTTTCCATTGTTGCGGTATAATCCGTCATACTGCGGATATAATATCCGTGCCGGACTCCATTCCCATGTTCCCACTTTGATACCCATCTGCATGGCATGGGTGTGGCCCGAAAGGGTGAGCGGGACATCGTGGTGTAAGACCTCCGCTTCCCAGTGGGAAGGGTCGTGGGAGAGAAGAACAACGAAGTGGCTGCTGCAATTCCGCAACGCATCCTCCAGTTTGCCATACCGGGGGAATGGCGGATTGCCCCAATTCTCCACGCCTGCAATGCAGAGGGTGTCTTTCTCCCGGACAATCGGCACACTTGTGTTTTTCAACATGACAAATCCGGCTTTTTCCATGTTTTCATAAAATTCTTTCATATTGCGGCGTTGTTTCGCCGGGTCTTTCCAACGGACATACAATCCGTAGTCGTGGTTGCCCGTAACGGCAAATTTCCCGTACCGGGCTTTTAAGCGGCTTAACTCCTCTGTCCAGGGCCGTAGTTCGGCGGCAAAATTATTGACCATATCGCCGGTAAACAGGATAACATCGGGATGCAGGCTGTTCACCTGTTCTACCAATAAGGGAATCCCTTTATAATTTACGGAATGGCTGCCTAAATGTAAGTCGGAAAGCTGGACTATTTTAAAACCGTCGAAAGCGGGAGGGAGCTGCGGAAAGCAGACCGGGGTGGTTTCTGTCTTGTAATTATATCGATTGCAGGTAATACCGTGCAGGATAACAAAGAAACAGAGGCCGGAAATAATAGTAGCCGCCCAAAGGCTTTTTTTGTCAAAAGACGGACGGATACGTCCGAGAGGCCAGCAGATAAGACTGACCAGAATAAAGATTAATTTGGGAATATAAAACAGAAACAGAAGTCCGATTCCCAAACCTATCCAGTAATACGTTTCAGGTGTTTTCAGCCGGGGAACGTAATGGTAATAGCAAAATAATCCGGCTACAAACACGGCGGAATGAAGCCAGTAGAACAGACGGTTTTTCCGGGTTTGCAGAAATTGTTTTATCCGGACATACAGTCCTAAGTCCAGGATGAGCGTGAGTAGAATGCCGAACAGAAGCATGAAACCGTTACTGCGCATAGGTGTGTTTTTAAGGTCAGATTACACATAACAATAGAGCTGCCGCCGTTTGCGGCATGGTGCTCCATTGTAATTTATTGGATGAATACCTGCTCAGAACAGACCGGAAATGTGGCCTTCCTTATCTATATCGATACGTTCAGCCGCAGGTTGGTCAGGCAATCCGGGCATACGCATGATGTCGCCCGTGATGGGAATGACAAACCCGGCACCGGAGGCGATTTCAATCTGCCTTACCGTGACGATAAAATCTTTGGGACGCCCCAGCAGTTTCGGGTTGTCGGACAATGACTTCTGGGTTTTGGCCATACAAACAGGCAGGTGTTCCAATTCCAGAGCCTTTATTTTTTTCAGGTCACTTTTGGCCTGGGAAGTATAGTCGATGGCTGCTGCCCCGTAGATTTCTTTAGCGATGGTTTCGATTTTCTTCTCCACGCTCCAATTCCAGTCGTACAGGGGCTTGAGCTGGCAGAGACACTGTTCGGCGACCTTGGCCGTCAGGGCGGCTAATTTTTCAGCCCCTTTTCCGCCTTCGGCCCAGACATTCGCCACTTCCACCGGGACACCCAGCGATTTACACTTCTCTTTCACCATTTCGATTTCCGCTTCGGTGTCACTGACAAAACGATTGATGGCGACAATGGGACAGATGTTGAATTTTTTCATGTTTTCAACATGCTTTTCCAGGTTCTCCATGCCTTGGGCAAGAGCTTCCGTATTCTCTTCTTTCAGTGCGTCGAGTTTCACGCCTCCGTGATATTTGAGGGCTCTCACCGTGGCTACCAGAACTACGGCACTGGGATTCAAACCTGCTTTGACACATTTGATGTCGAAAAACTTCTCCGCTCCGAGGTCAAAGCCGAATCCGGCTTCTGTGACGACAAAGTCGGAGAGGGAAAGCCCCATTTTTGTCGCAATAACCGAGTTTGTACCCTGGGCAATGTTGGCAAAAGGTCCCCCGTGAATGATGGCGGGATTGCCTTCAATCGTCTGTACCAGATTCGGTTTAATCGCTTCTTTCAACAAAGCCGCCATCGCTCCGTTGGCTTTCAGGTCGCGGGCATATACCGGTTTCTTGTCGTACGTGTAGCCGATGAATATATTTCCCAAGCGTTGTTTTAAATCTTCGAAATCTTCCGCCAGACAAAGGATAGCCATCACTTCCGAAGCAGCCGTGATGTCGAATCCGGTTTCCCTGGGAATGCCGGACGTCGTGCCGCCTAACCCGACAATAATGTGCCGGAGCGAACGGTCGTTCATGTCCATGACTCTTTTCCAGGTCACGGTCCGCGGGTCCAGTCCGATGGAGGACGTTTTGCTCTGGATGTTATTGTCAATCAATGCGGATAATAAATTGTGTGCTTTTTCCACAGCATTGAAATCGCCCGTAAAGTGGAGATTGATGTCTTCCATCGGCAAGACCTGGGAATAACCTCCTCCGGTAGCACCTCCCTTAATTCCGAATACGGGACCCAACGAAGGTTCCCGCAGGACGACGGTCGTTTGTTTCCCGATGCGGTTCAGTCCCTCCGCCAAACCGATGGACACGGTGGTTTTTCCTTCTCCGGCAGGCGTGGGAGATATGGCAGAAACTAAAATCAGGTGTTTGTTCCTGATTTGGGTTTCATCTATCAGGCAAAGGGGTAACTTCGCCTTGTACTTCCCGTACAGTTCGGGAACATCGGCAGGGATGCCCAATTTCCCGGCAATTTCCGTAATGGGTTTCATGGTTACGGAATTGGCAATTTCAATGTCTGTCATAGTTTAGTTTTGTGTTGTATGGTGTATGGTTATTTATTTCAGGAAAAATTCCGTACTGCCGATGTTTTCGTTGTCGCAGAACAGTTCGGCTGTATATTTTCCTTTTATCAGGCTGCCGTCATTGGGCCAATAGATGGACACCGGGTCCAGGCGTTCCCCTTCGTATTCGATTTCCCGTTTGGCGGAATACGTGAGACTGGCATTCTGGTATTTGAAGAAAGACTTATCGCTGAATGCAATCACTTTGCCGTCGGGACGGGTGAAACGCAGGTAAATCATGCGCGGCCCCCGCTTGGCGGTAATGTTCTTGGGAATGACAAAGTCTGCCCGTAATTGGAAACATTTCTTCCAATTGGTTTCCTTGCCTTTTTTGCTGATGGGCACGACGACAAAATTCTCTGCTGTCAGCGCTCCTGCGCGGGCAATGACTTCCTGCATGTTTTTCTGTTCTTTTTCCAGTTTGTTGTTTCTTTCCCTTACCCAACTGATCTGCTTTTTCACCTGGGTGTTTTCGGCTGTCAGCTTTTGATTCAGTTGGTTGAGCGAGTCTATCTGTACAACGTAACTACGCAAAACCGTCTTAAGGGTTCCGATTTCCTTTTTATACCGGTTGATTTCGGCATAGGAATTGTCTCTGAATTTCTTCATCTCATCGAGCAGGGTGGCAATTTTCTCCTGTTCCGCCGACAGTTTTTCGTTCAGTGTATCGTTGGAGGTTTTCAGATTATCATAATTGCTGCTCAGGTCGGTAAGTTCCTGTTCCAGCAGCTCTTTTTCCTGGTGAATTTCAGCCATGTGTTTGTGGTTGGCGGATCTTTCCACCATAAAGAAAATGAATAAAACGACCAGCACGATGCCCAGACCGGCTATAATCATCACTAACGTTTTATCTTTCTTGTTTTCAATCAGTTTGTTTCCTTCCATTTTTCCGAGTATTAAAAATTGCTAACAAAGATATGAAAAATAAGCCTGCAATCTGATGCCGGAATGCTTTGTTTTTGCATTTTTTTAACGTAAATTGTAGAGGATTAATACCGGGAACGATGAAGGAAGAGTTTTTACAATACATTTGGGCGAATTCCCTTTACAAAGGAAGGGGTTTTACCACGCATACCGGGAAAAATGTACAGATTCTGCATCCCGGAGAGGCAAACCGCAATGCAGGTCCCGATTTCTTTAACGCCCGTATACAAATGAACGGGTTGATATTGGCGGGAAATGTGGAGATTCATTTGAAAAGCAGTGATTGGTACAATCACGGTCACCATCGGGACGCAGCCTATAACAATGTTATCCTGTCGGTGGTAAAAACGAATGATGTAAGGGTATACGACAGTCGCAAACGGGAGGTGGAGAGCGTGGTGCTGGAGTTTGCTGACGACCTTTACCGGGAGTATGTTTTTATGCGGGATGCCCGTACATTGCCGGGGTGTGCCCGGAGACTTGGGGAGATGGGGAATGAGTGGTTTCATCTGACATTGCCCTCTTTGGCTGTAGAACGGTTAGAACGTAAAGTAGAGGATATCCGTCGGCTATTGCTGCTGACTGGCAATGATTGGGAAGAGTGTTTTTACCGTTTGTTGTGCAGGTATTGGGCGGGGAATGTAAATGCGGAGGCTTTCCAGCAGCTTGCCTTGAATCTGCCTTATAAAATATTACTCAGGTATGCGGGGCAGTTGCCTGTTGTCGAAGCCTTGATATTCGGTGTTTCAGGACTTTTGGGAGGTGCCGGGGAAGATGAATATGTAAAGGTATTGAAAAAGGAATATGCTTACTATCGTGCCAAACATCATTTGGTTGAAATGCCGGCACAAATGTGGCGATTCCTGCGCATTCGTCCGGGGAGTTTCCCGACGGTGCGGCTGGCACTGTTAGCGGCTTTCATTTCTCGGTTCAGGGCTGTTATCCCTCATTTGGCAGGAGCGGGAACAGTGAAGGAAGTTATCGCCCTTTTTGACACGGAGGCTTCGGCTTATTGGGATACACACTATGTTTTTCAAAGAGAATCGGTAGCCCGTAAAAAACGGATGGGCAAGAAACTTCGGCAGGTGCTGCTGATTAATGCGTTGGTGCCTTTCCTGTTTATATACGGTCGGATGCACGGTAATGAGCAGTTGGCGGAAAAAGCGTTAAACTGGCTGGAACAAACAGAACCGGAGGACAATTCTATTGTGCAAACCTGGACAAAGTGCGGATTTGTTTTTGATTCCGCGCTGCAAACCCAGGCATTGATTCAGTTGCAAAAAGAATATTGTGACCATCGGCTGTGTCTCAGATGCCGGGTGGGGAGGGAGGTATTGAAAAGCCGGAGCGGGATAATCCTATCCCCGGAGTAAATCCAGGGCTTCGGCTTTCAGCAGTTCCGGAAAGTGAATCTCCCGTTTTTCCAGACTGATGAGCCAGTCTTCGATCTCCTCTTTGCGCAGGGTGTAAAGAACATCGCGGAATTGGTCCAGTTGTGCGTCAGTGAAATCCCCGGCAGGGATGCCTTTCATTGCGTCGAGTTCTTCATCGTCAAAATAGTCGATGACGGGTTCTATTTTTTTGAGTCCTTTCTCACATACTGCATGTGCGCCACAACACCCGGCGTCCGGCGGGGGCGTACCGGCTTCCTGTTCCTTGTTGCGGTTTATATATGTAAACAGGGCTACTCCGAGTATGGTGAGAAGCCCTGCTATTCCGATAATGATACCGACCATCTGTTTACTCTTTATAGAGTTCTTTTTTCAATAATTTCACCTGATTGGTCAATTTTTCGACTTCCGCATCGCTGGCGGCTTTTTGCTTGCGTATCCAGCCCAGTTTTTTATTGGCTTCGTCAAGGGTCTGCTGCATTTTTTTGTTTTCATTGCTCAGCGTCTCCTGTTTGCTGTTTGCCGTTTCCAGTTCGCTTTTCAGTTTCCGGTTCTCCCATTCCAGGTTCGTCTGGAGTTCGGTAAGGGCTTTTTTCACTTCATCACGCTGGGAAGTCAGCGTTTTTATTCGTTTCTCCAGAGAAGCGATTTTCTGGTCGGAACTCTGGGAGGTGTATTTGATTTCATCCGCGGCATTGCTCAGTTCGTTTTTCAATTCGGACTGTTTGCTTTCTAAGTTACGGAGTTTCGTATACAACTCATCGATTTTTTTGTCCTTGGCCGCATTGTTTTCCGTCAACTGGTAACGTACCGTGTTGAAGTCATCCTTGCTTTGCTGAAGTTCCCTTTCCAGGTTCTTTTTTTCTCTCTTCACTTGCAGCAACTCCCTGTCTATCGAGGTTTTCGCCCGGGCCAGTTCGTCAAATTTCTTTTTGGACACGCAGGAAGACAGCAGCACTGCGGTCAGAATACCTCCCGTGATGTATAATGCGGTTCTTTTCATAACAAGTTTTATTTACTATCGGTAAAATAGCTTTGGTTTTAAAGATTATCATTAACTTTGGGGCAAATATACGAAATAAATAACAGAATTGCTATGAATAAAAAGGTTCTCTCGCTGATTATGGTGCTTTTTAGTGTGATATTGTTGGGTAAAGCACAGGAAACCAGTAGAATAAAGATAAAAGGAACGGTGACGGATGCTTCAACGGGCGAACCGGTGCCGTTTGCCAATTTAGGGGTGGTGGGTACCTTGGCAGGCGTCGCTTCAGATATGGACGGAGCGTTTGAATTGCTTTTACCGGGAGCCTATGCCGATAAAAAACTGCGGGTTTCCGTTGTGGGGTATGCCCCCTATGATATAAAAGTGACGGATGCTGCGGCCAAAGAGGAAGGGTGGAAGATTGCCCTGCAACCGGTTACCTATGCCATCCAGCAGGTGAATGTAAATGCCCAGTCGCTAGTTTACAGAAAGATGTTGAAGCAGGCGGTGGAGAACATCGGCAGGAATTATTTTGCAAGCCCTTACAATTACCGGGGATATTTCCAGTACCAGGTTTCCGGTAACGATGCTCCGGTCGCTTCGAAAGAGGCTATTGTGACGCTGTATGATTCGAAAGGATACAACCGGAGCAATACGGAAACGGCATTTAAAGAGCTCCATTACCGATATAATGAAGTGAGAAGGAGCAAAGAACCGGAATCGGTTTTGGACGGGCTGACGTACTTTGATGATATTCTGACCGCCGATGTAGTCCGGCATACGCGTAATATCCTGGATGCGGATAACATCAGGGATTATAAACTTTCCAACAAAGGACGACTGCTGTTTGAAGGCGATTCCGTTCAGGTAATCGGTTACGAAGTGAACAAACCTTCGCTCTCAACAACGGGAAGTGCAGGCGTGAGCAAATGTTCGGGCGAAATCTATATCAATCTGAAAGATTATGCCGTACTGAAAAACACCATGCACCTTTCGGCTTCCGATTACAGCCGCCTGGGGAGAAATCTCATTCCCGCCGGAGACTACAAAACGGGAGCGGTGGACATGACCATTACGACTAATTACAAGAAATTAGAAAGCCGTTACTTCCTGAGCGGTATTACCCTCTCTTATACCTATGGTAAGGGAGAGGACAAGGTGAGCGGAAAAATGCAGTATGTGACGACACAGGTAAATGCCCGTGACCCGGAAGCTGTGACAGGCAGAATGTATTACGAGGACATCCGCCCCAATCCGAAATTCTGGGATAACTATACGGTATATTTCGAAAATTAAAACAGTGCTCTTTTATTTCAGAAAAATCTCCTCTTTTGTCTGCGGCTGTTTTTCAATGTGCCACTGAAAATCACGGAGGCGCATGTCTTCCGGATTGACAAGGAACAGGGGATTGAGGTTGCCTTCGGGCTTCTGGAGAAAAACAATGTCTTTCACTTTCCGGTTGGCAAGGTAAATTTTGATATATGAACTGATGGCTTTGTTCATTCCGATAATGACGCCTTTATCATCGGGATAGTAGAGCGTCTCTCCGTTGCCGTTCACATCGACCAGATAGAGTTCGTTGTTCTGCATGTGTCCTACCATGTCCCGACCTTTAATCTGGTTGTATTTGGTAGAGTCTATCCGATTGATAATCATAGCTTTTTCGTTCAGGTGAAATTCTTTAATGACATTGTTTGCCATCAGCATTTCGATTTGTGTTGCCGTCATTTGGTTGCCGCTGGCCCAAACGATGGGAGTACCTACCAAGTGGATGGTGGAATCAACCACAGGAAAGACCATGGAATCGCATAGCCCCTGGAGATCCCGACTGAAAAAGCGGGTGTCGTAGTAGGCTTTCATGACGTTGTTGCCTGCTGAATCTTTCGACACGGACAAGGTATCCCCATGCACAAAAAGCGAGTCCTGTTTACCGACCAATGTCAGCAAAGCCCGGTCGGTAATAAAGGCGTAATCGTTATTTTTCAACACCTCGCCATAATGGCCGCCCACAATGATGTTATTGACCGTATCATACATGTGGATGTTGTTTTTCATAATAGCCGTACTGGTAAGACTGTCCACAACGAGGGTATCGGCATACGCGATGTATTCATTGTAAGTCAATACATTATTTTTGTACAGTTCGGCATGGGAGGAGAGGGTGTTATACCAACCGTTCTCAGAGTAAAGGGTGCGGTTGTCCCCGTAAATGGTTGTCGGCCCGGTAATCCGGATGATTTTCGAATCTGTATTGTATATCAGCGTGTCCGAATGCATGGTATAATCAGGTGTATACACCTTTACGCTGTCTTTGAAGAACATATCGTGGGTTGTAGTGTAATAGTAGCCCATATCGCTGATTAGGGTATTGATGCTGTCCTTCAACATACCGGAGTTGAAATAGTAACCAATGCGGTCCTGTGCGTCATAATCCAGAAAATCGGTAGTCAGCGTGATGGTGGGATCCTGCATGACAACATGCTTTCTGACTTTTGCCAGTTGGGAATTGCCGTCATATATCATGTAATCGCCCCAAAGGTGCAGGGAGTCGTTCTGGATGGCATGAACGTGTCCGAATGCTTCTACGTAATTGCTGTCGGAGTATTGGTAAAGGCTGTCGCAGTACATCACCATGTTGTTCTGGGTCAGTTTTACGTTCCCGATCAGTTTGTTCCGTTTCAATGCCGGTTCCGGTTTATAGAAATCGGCGTGCTGTATTTTTATGACAGCCTTTTTCTGGGCTCCGGCCATTCCGAATATACCCGACAGGCAGATGAAAAGGAAAAGGGCTTTTCTTGTCAAGATACTGATGATTTTGGTTTTAACGATAGGTCCGTTCCTTATTTTAAAAATTCCCGGATCAGCTCTTCCACACTGATATGCTCCGCTTCTGCCTTGTAATTTTTGAAGATGCGGTGGCGCAAAATGGACTCGGCTACGTATTTCACGTCCTCAATATCGGGTGAATATTTCCCTTGCAGCGCAGCATGCGTTTTGGCTCCGGCAATCAGGAACTGAGAGGCACGGGGACCGGCACCCCAGTTCAAGTATTTTTCTGCCGACTCATGGGCTCCGGGTTTACCGGGACGGGTTTTAGCCACTAATTTAACGGCGTATTCCGTGATATGTTTCGGTACGGGCATCAGCCGGATAACGGACTGGTATTGCAGTATCTCCTGACCACTGAGTATCTTGTTCAGTTTTTTGAGTCCTTCACCCGTAGTATTCTCTACGATGCTGATTTCTTCCTCAAGGGTGGGATAGTCCAGTACGACACTGAACATGAATCGGTCCAACTGCGCTTCCGGCAGGGGATAGGTACCTTCCTGTTCAATCGGGTTCTGGGTTGCCAGTACGAAGAAGGGTTGTTCCAGTTTACGGGTAACCCCTGCGGCTGTAATTTCACGTTCCTGCATGGCTTCCAACAGGGCACTCTGGGTCTTGGGAGGCGTACGGTTGATTTCGTCCGCCAGGATGATGTTGGCAAAAAGAGGACCGGGGATAAACTTGAATTCCTTGTTATTATCCAGGATTTCAGTTCCGATAATATCGGACGGCATCAGGTCCGGCGTGAACTGAATCCGGTTGTATTTCAGCTCCAAAGTCTCCGAAATGGCAGTAACCAGTAAGGTTTTTGCCAGTCCCGGTACACCGATGAGCAGACAATGGCCGTTGCTGAATATTGAAATCAGCACTTTATCGATTACGTCTTCCTGTCCGACAATGGTACGGGAGATTTCTTTTTTAAGTTCCTGGTATTTTCCTTTTAACTGGTCGATCAGTTTTGCATTATCTTCCATCACTCGCTTCTTTTGAGGTTATTTTATCCAGCCGTTATATCTGAATTTTGATTTCTTATAATCATCGTCCAAATGGATGTAGGTATTGGCTTGTTTTTCTTTGATCCATTTTTCTAATTTTTCCATCTGTTTATCCCGTTTCAGCATCATTTCAAAGATCATCCAGTCGTCATCCAGGTTGGCTTTGTGTTGGGGATAAAATGCCTTTATCTTCACGATTTTAAGCTCTTCTCCGTGTTCGGTGCGTTCGTTGAACGGTTCCGATACCTGGCCTACTTTCATCCGGTTTACCTGACGTGCCGTCTCGCCGCTGATAGCCGCCTTTTCAATGCGTGAATCACCGTCCGCCGCTGCTACCAGTCCTCCGTTATTACGGGTTTTCTTGTCGGTGGAGAAGTAGTGGGCAGCTTCTTCAAAGGTCATTTTTTTGTCCATAATATACGTACGGATGGTATCTAAGCGATGCAGAGCCTCTTCGCGCTCTTCGTCCGTCACTTTGGGCTGGAGAATGATATGCCGCACGTTGATTTTCTCCCCCTGGCGATCGATGAGCTGAATAATGTGGAAACCGAACTCCGTTTCCACAATTTTGGATATTTTACCCGGTTTCAGGTTAAAGGCAGCTTCTGCAAATTCAGGCACCATTTCGGTTTTTGACATATATCCCAATTCACCGCCCCGGCTGGACGCACCGTCTTCCGAGTAGAGTACGGCTAAGGTGTTGAATGTCTTTTCTCCATTGAGTATCTGGTCTCTGAATTCACGCAAGCGGTCCCGCAGACGCTCTTTTTCGGCATCACTGATGGTCGGTTTCAAGACAATCTGCTGGATTTCGTATTTGTCGGGAATGTCCGGCAGACTATCTTTGGCTAACTTTTTGTAGTAGGCTTTAATTTCCGAGGGTGTGCTCCGGATTTTGTTCACGATGTGTTGCTGCATGTTTTCTGCAATCAGCTTTTCACGGGTAGGGGCACGCAAGTCGTTTTTGATGTCAGCGATGGTTTTGTTGAAATAACTCTCCACCCGCTCTTTGGAGCCTAATACACTCGTGAAATATTGAATCCGGCTGTTTACTTCCGCCTCCACTTCGTCTTCCGTAACAACAATACTATCGATTTTTGCCTGGGCAACCAAGAGTTTCTGTATCAATTGCTTCTCCAGAATATCGGCGCGATAGTCACTGGATGAAGAGATGATGCCCTGGCTCTGTTCACTGAGAAATTCGTTTTCGATGTCCGATTTCAGTATGATTTCCTCTCCGACGATGGCTACAATTTTGTCCACTACATTACTCTGAGCGGAGAGATATACCGAAAGTATTGACAGAACGAGCAATAACAAACACTTTCTCATATAATTATGATGTTTATGAATTTATATTCTTTCCCTATTTTTTTATCAAGCCCCTAAACTAATATATTTTATTCAAACGGGGGAAATAAATCCTTTAAATTCCATGCGGCTTTCACTTTTTACAAGGAATTTAGTATATTTTTACATGCTTTTTCCGCACGGCTTCTTCGTTGATCTGTTTTTCAAGTTCGCTTTCAAATTCGATTTTTTTCTTGTTTTTCAGTATCAGCGTAATTTCGTCCCGCACATAGTCCAGAGGGGCAACGTTCTGTTCCTTGTATACCTCTGTTATTTTCAGGAAGTAGTAGTTTTCGTCGTCCTCTTTGATGATTTTTTGGTTTTGCCGGAGTTCGTTTTCCAGCTTGGTTACATCTCCCGGTACCAGATTGAAAAGGAATTTCAACTCAATCCAGTTGTTGTGGAAATCGTCGTATTTTTTGGCGTGGGTGATGCAATAATCGTCCAGCAGGTCCTGGTCCTCCTGTTTTTCCGATTTAAACCATTTCCGCATCTGGTCCAGATGAGGAGCCGTTTTCGGCAAAATAAAGAATACAGCTTTTACGATGGGGGTAGACAATACGAAATTGACTTTATTCTCCTCGTAATATTTTTCTATTTCTTCGTTTTCAACTTCTTCCGACAGTTTCTGGGTAATCAGTTTCTGCTTGTAACGGTAGATCAATACGGTGGTTTGGTAGTCTTCCACCTGCTTTTGGATGTCTTTTTCTTCATCCGACAGGTTTTCGATAGCTTTGTAGAGCAACAATTGTTTGGTAATCCAGTTGCGTACGTAGTTGCGGGACATCAGTATGCTATCGTCTTTGCCTGTACGGGGCGGGATGATACCGGCAACCTCGGAATACATGAGTTCCGCATCAAAAACGGTTGCTACAACTTTATCCTCTTCCTTGCTGGGCAAGAAATGACAGGATGTGATCAGAAACAAAAAGCAAACAGAATGTATAAATTTCATGATGTGTGTTTATGGGGAGAAAGATCCGGCATTGTAGCCGAATCCTCTCTCTATGAACCTGTATTATCTGCTGTAATTGGGCGCTTCGCTGGTGATGGTCACATCGTGGGCATGGCTTTCCGCCATACCGGAACTCGTGATTTTAACAAATTTGGCCTGGTGCAGTTCTTCGATGTTGTGAGCTCCGCAATATCCCATACCGGCTCTCAGTCCGCCAATCATCTGATAGATGACCTCATACAGGGAACCTTTGAACGGTACGCGGGCTACAATGCCTTCCGGAACCAATTTCTTGATATCGTCTTCGGCATCCTGGAAATAACGGTCTTTGGAACCTTTCTGCATGGCTTCCAGCGACCCCATGCCGCGGTAGGATTTGAATTTACGTCCGTTGTAGATGATGGTCTCGCCCGGAGATTCTTCCACTCCCGCAAACAGAGACCCTGCCATGACGGCACTTGCTCCGGCGGCCAGTGCTTTCACAATGTCGCCCGAATACCTTAGTCCGCCGTCGGCAATGACGGGCACACCCCGTTTTTTCATCTCTTTGGCCACGTTATAAATGGCAGTCAACTGGGGCACACCCACACCGGCAATGATACGCGTTGTACAGATGGAACCCGGACCTATACCTACTTTTACGGCATCGGCACCTGCTTCCGCCAAGGCAATGGCAGCCTCAGCAGTAGCGATATTCCCCACAACAATCTGCAGTTCGGGATAGGTGCTTCTGACTTTTTTCAGCATGTCAATTACCCCTTTGGAGTGACCGTGGGCAGTGTCAATAACAATGGCGTCAACATTTGCTTTCACCAGAGCTTCCACACGCTCCATCGTGTCGGCAGTAACGCCCACACCGGCAGCCACCCTCAGACGTCCTTTGGAGTCTTTGGAAGCCAACGGTTTGTCTTTAGCTTTGGTAATGTCTTTATAGGTTACCAGACCTATGAGTTTGTTGTTTTTGTCGACAACGGGAAGTTTTTCAATTTTGTGCTGCTGGAGTATCTCTGCCGCTTTTTGCAGGTCTGTACTTTCGGTGGTGGTAATCAGCCTCTCGCTGGTCATAACCTCTTTGATCTGTTTGTCCATCCGACCTTCAAAACGCAAGTCGCGGTTGGTGACAATACCGACCAAGGTGTTATCATTATCCACAACGGGAATGCCTCCAATTTTAAACTCTTTCATCAGATTGAGAGCATCCTGTACGGTTTTGTATGGCTGAATCGTCACGGGAGCATAAATCATCCCGTTTTCTGCTCTTTTTACCATTTCCACCTGGCGCGCCTGCTCCGCAATGGTCATATTCTTGTGAATTACACCGATACCGCCTTCCCGGGCAATGGCAATAGCCATGGCAGCCTCCGTCACTGTATCCATGGCTGCGGAAACAATAGGCGTTTTCAGTTCGATTCCTTTGGAAAAACGGGAAGTCAAATCCACATTGCGCGGCAAAACTTCCGAATAAGCCGGTACTAAAAGCACATCATCAAAGGTTAATCCTTCGGCTGTAATTCTATCTTCTATGAACGACATTGTAAATGATTTTGAGTTTAAAATATTTTGGCGAAATTACTAAAAATCCGGATTTATCCATCTTCTTACTCTACCTTTTTTCTTTTTTCTCCTTCGATTCTGCAACTTTTAAACTGTTTCAACTTTTTCTTACCTTTGTCTTTCCAAGCTAAATCACCATGTCCGGCATCAGAGAATTATTAAAACAGTATTGGAACTATGAGGAGTTCCGTAGTCTGCAGGAAGAGATTATCCGTGCCGTTCTGTCGGGCAAGGATACTCTTGCTTTGATGCCGACAGGCGGAGGGAAGTCGATTACTTACCAAGTGTCGGCACTGGCAATGGAGGGTATGGGATTGGTTATTACGCCCCTGATCGCTTTGATGAAAGACCAAGTGGAAGATCTGAAAGCCCGGAATATCCCGGCAGAAGCTCTTTATACAGGAATGGCGCCCGACCAGGTGGAATCCGTGATAAACAAATGTATATATAATGGCATAAAGTTCCTTTACATCTCACCGGAACGACTGGCATCGGAAAAGTTTCGGACACGCTTGAAGCAGATGCAGGTCGGGCTGATTGCTGTGGATGAAGCCCATTGCATCTCTCAGTGGGGCTATGATTTTCGTCCGTCATACCTGCGCATTGCGGAAGTGAGGACTTTTTTCCCCCAGGCTCCGGTGCTGGCATTGACAGCTACCGCCACTCCGGAGGTGGTACGGGATATTCAGAAACAACTGAATTTCCGTGAGGAGTATGTATTATCCAAGAGTTTCAGACGAGATAACCTGGCTTATGTGGTTCGGAAAGTAAACAATAAGCTGGATGAATTGTTACATATCCTGTCCCGGGTGCAGGGCAGCGCCATTGTCTATGTCAGAAAAAGAGATCGGGCAGAAGAGTTGTCCCGGTTTCTGAATGAAAATGGGATCGGGAGTGATTTCTACCACGCCGGACTTTCCCCGTTGTTGCGCGAAAAAAAGCAGGAAGACTGGAAAGATAATCTGGTGCGGGTGATGGTGTCTACGAATGCCTTTGGTATGGGTATCGACAAGCCGGATGTGCGGGTGGTTGTTCATTTCGATATACCGGACAGCCCGGAAGCCTATTTCCAGGAAGCGGGGAGAGCCGGACGGGACGGACAGAAAGCATACGCTGTATTGCTCTGTAATGAGGCAACAGTCACGGCTTTGAAAGAGCGTATCACCCAAGGGTATCCCGATAAGAGTTTTATCCGCCGGGTGTATGAGTGTCTTGGCAACTATTTCCAGATTGCAGAAGGTGCAGGCGAGGGATTTGCTTTTGAATTTGATGTGATTGATTTTATCCGGAATTTCAAACTGGATCAGGTACGGACGTTGTCGGCACTGAATATTTTGCAGGTTGGAGGATACCTGGAATGCACGACGGATGTCAATTCCCGCTCGCGCATCTGTTTTTTAGTATCGCGGGAACGACTGGACAGCTATGTACCGGAAAATGAATTTACAGAACGGTTGCTGATATTATTGATGCGGAGATATGCAGGAATATTCGTGCAATATATCTATCTGAACGAACAGGCTCTTGCCGATGAATTGGGAGCAAACAGGCGGAGGGTTTATGAAGCGCTGATAACCCTGGCACGGGTGAAAATCATCAGCTATGTGCCGGGGAACGACCGTCCTTATGTGGTATACCACCAGCCCCGACTGCCAGTAGGTTATGTGACCATTGGTAAAGAGGCTTATGAAGACCGGAAAAAAGCCTATGAGGGAAAAGTGAGGGAGATGGTAAGGTATATCGAAGAACCCGATACCTGCCGCCAACTTTCCCTGATTCGTTATTTCGGACAGAAAGAAACGATACCTTGTGGAATCTGTGATGTATGCCTGCAAAACAAAAAGCCGCGTCCCGACAGAAAAGCGATACGGGATTCTCTTCTGGAGATTCTTGGCAGGCAGGATATGGAGTTGAAGGCATTGGTACGGGAAGTTCAGGGGGATGAAAAGGAGGTATTGTCACAAATCCGGGTACTGCTGGATGAAAACCGGATTTATTACAAAACACCGATACTGCTTTCTGTGAAGTGATTACACTCCAGTCTTGTTGCCAAAAAGGGAGAGATGAAGGCGATTGCAATAACGCCAGTCATTGCGGATGCAGTATTCAAGCACTTGCCGGATATTTTGTTGAAGTGCCATAGGGTCGGCACCTAACGGCATGAGAAGAATATCTTCGTTCTTCCAACCTTGCAATTGAGAAAGCAGGTGTTGTATTTCCTCGATGTCCTGTTTACCGGAACAGACGAATTTCAGTTGAAAGGATTTGTGGTATTGAAGACTGTGGGTAATAAAGCATTGTATTATACTGGGTTGCATTCTTTTATTTTCATGCAATTCAGTATACGGAGCAGCCGGAGCGGAAGCGGACAATTTCGGTGAAAGACTGAAAAAGTCGATATAACCGGCCAATTCTTCATCAAAAATCGTGGCATTGGTTTCCACGGTAATATGATAATCTTTGATTTGTTTTAATTTTATACACAATTGTTTAAGAGATTTTGCCTGTAGGAAGGGTTCACCTCCTGTAATGACAATGTGTTTTAAATGAGTTGTATTGTGATATACAATTTGACTTATCTCTTCAATGGAGAGAGAGACGGAATGGCGCACACGGTAGGAGGCATAGGCGGTATCACATTCGGAGAGGCTTCCGTCCGGCTGTTTCCAAACACAGTGCAGATTACATCCGGAAAGTCGAATAAACAAGGATGGTACACCATTCAATTTTCCTTCCCCCTGGATAGTTCCAGGGAAATCGAAACCCGAAGCGGGAAGTTGCGGCAGCTTGTTGCCTGCGGCATCCCATACAATGGGGAAAATGCCGTCTTCGGCCAATATGAGACGGGGCGTATTCATTCGGCAAGTGTATCCCACCAATCAGGTGATTCCCATTCTTTCCGGATGCTTTCGCTAAAGCGAAGGTCTTTTCCGGTGAATGTTATAAACTTCATATCATCCCGGAAGGCTTCTGCATATCCGGTAGCGGTTTCGTGTACCCGCACGGACGACAATTGCACGTGTCCTTCTCCGTTGCAAAATGTCGTATTTCTTAAGATACGATCAATGGCATAGAAAAAAAGCAAGGCATAACCTTCTGCCGAAGGAGATACAGGCAGTTCTGCCACTCTCCGGTTGTAGACGTATATAAACTGTTTGAATTCAGCATCTTCCCCCGTCCAAAGTGAATAGGAATGGTCGAAACTGTCAATAAACATTTTTACCTGGTGGAGCAAACCGAAATCCATAACCATACATCCCCGGTCGAGTTTGTCGGAGGTGATGAAAACTTCCACAATGTAGGAATGGCCGTGTATGTTCTCCCGGCAAAGTACCGACGAACAGTTACGCACGATGTGGGCGGCTTCGAATTTATATAGTTTACGAATAATCATGGGATGGTATTAGTGTTCCGGTTCGTTAAGTAGCGGGTCTTCAATCCCCGCTTCATGAAAGGCTTTAGCACGCAGCAAGCAACTATCACATGTACAGCACGGTTTATCGGTTCCGCGGTAGCAACTCCACGTCAATCCAAAATCAACGCCTAAAGCAGTACCTAATTTAATCTCTTCCGCTTTAGTCATGTGCAGGAAAGGGGCATGGAGTTTGATTTTACGCTTCTGTTCGGCTCCTAAAACGGTACCCAGGTTGATGGTTTGCTCCATAGAACGTATGAATTCTTCCCGACAGTCCACATAGCCGGAGTAGTCCACCTCACTGACTCCGATAAAGATATCTGTGATTCCTAAAGCATCGGCGTATGAAGCCGCTACGGACAGGAATACCATATTTCGTGCAGGAACGTATGTATCCGGAATGGTATTCCGTGCAACATCTCCGTCATGTATTTCCATTTCCGGGTCGGTCAGGGAACAGCCTTTCCACTGATTCAACAGGAGTTCAACAATCTTGTGTTCCTTCACTCCGGCCTGTTGCGCCACAGCCACGGCACTCCGGATTTCCTTGTCGTGTTTTTGCCCGTATTTGAATGTAATGGCATAGAGTTCGTCAAATCCCTGACTTTTTGCCACATAGAGTGCGGTCGTAGAATCCAGTCCTCCGGATAACAGAACAATCGCTTTTTTCATGGTTTATATCATTTCTTATTTTCCGGCATAAAAGTATATAATTTTCGATGTTTCGCCAACGTAGCAAATACTTTCTCTGTCAAAAAACGCTTAAAGAGATACAAAGGGACGGGGCATTTGTATCTCTCCATTGTTCTGTTTCAACTTTTGCCTTCATAAAACAGGATAGGGAAATGAAATACGCATTATCGCTTCGTTTCATGTAAAATTTTACTAACTTGCGGCACGATTGAGTGTATGAAAAAGAGTTTCCGATATAGAAATGCATTGCTTTATTTTTCCCGCTGGAGCCGGAAAGGATACGCCGTTTTTGCCGCATTGGGCAAGAGGGTGGCTATTTCTACCGTGCGGATATGTGTGTGTGAAAGCGCTCTGTTGAAATCGGCGCGAAAAGGGGTGATTGTCAGTGAGGCTCGTTGTGCACAGGAAAATTCGGCACAGGCAGACGATGTATTCTTGCTGAAGAAGGAAGAACTACCTGTTTCTATGGGAAAAGTGTGCGCCGGTGAAAACGGCATGAATCTGAAAAATATAACAGGACAAAGAGGTATACCGTTTGCCGGTGTACCTCTTTTTTATAATTAAAAAGATGATTGAAGCATTCAAGAGAAAAGTGCTGTCGGGAGAATGGATAAACCGGGATGAAGCCCTCCGGTTAAGCGAAACATCTGACAAAGAGGTATTATATCAGGCTGCAGGGGAAATCCGGGATAAAATGTGCGGCAGGCATTTTGACACTTGTTCTATCGTCAATGCTCGCTCCGGAAGATGTTCGGAAAATTGCAAATGGTGCGCCCAATCGGCGGTATTCAAGACCCATGTGGAGAATTACGAATTAATAGACGCCCATACCTGTATTGAGCTGGCATTGAAAAATGCGGAATACGGTGTTAGTAAGTTTTCGTTCGTGACCAGTGGTAAGGCATTGTCAGACAGGAATATCGACAAAATCTGCGATTATGCCCGACAAATCCGGAAGCGGACTCCAATGCACCTCTGTGCATCTATGGGGCTGCTGAATAAGGTGCAACTGGCACGTTTGAAAGAGGCTGGAATCAGTCGTTATCATTGTAATTTAGAGAGTTCTCCGCGGTTCTTCCCCGGTTTGTGTTCCACCCATACGATGGAGGATAAAATAGCAACTATCCGGACAGCGCAGACTGTGGGGATGGACGTGTGTTCCGGCGGGATTATCGGCATGGGAGAAACAACGGAAGACCGTATCGATTTGGCTTTGACTTTGAGAGAACTGCATATAAAGTCCATTCCGATAAACATATTGAATCCCATTCCGGGTACGCCATTGGAGAATGCTACGGCGTTGAGTGACGATGAAATTCTGACGTCCATAGCCCTGTTTCGTTTTATTCATCCCAGTGCTTATCTTCGTTTTGCAGGCGGTCGCCTGTTGATTCAGCATTTGGAACGCCGGGCGATTGATGCCGGTATCAATGCGGCAATCGTCGGGGATATGTTAACGACATTAGGTTCGAAGGTTTTAGAAGATATGCACAAGATTAAAGAGGCGGGATTTCACCTTTAAAATGAGGATTTATGCAATAAAAGCAACACGATGGATACAACAGAATTATTGAAATTTGACAGGGAACACATCTGGCATCCCTACACCTCAACGACCGATCCTCTACCTGTATATGCAGTAAAAAGGGCCGAGGGCGTGTATCTTGAATTGGCAGACGGGCGCCGGCTGATAGACGGTATGTCGTCGTGGTGGTGTGAAGTACACGGATACAACCATCCAGTATTGAATGCGGCAATTAAAAAGCAGTTGCACGAAATGTCGCACGTGATGTTCGGCGGGATTACCCATCAGCCGGCAGTGGAGCTGGCACAGAAGATTCTGGCAATAGCCCCGCGGAATATGGATAAGATTTTTTTTAGCGATTCCGGTTCGGTAGCCGTGGAAGTGGCAATGAAGATGGCCTTGCAATACTGGTATGCAGCGGGCAGAGAGAAGAAGAAACATTTTATGACGCTGACTAAAGGGTATCACGGAGATACGTGGAATGCAATGTCCGTGTGCGATCCAGTAACCGGGATGCATGGCATTTTTCACGGTTGCTTGCCGGCACAATATTTCGTAGAGCATCCCAAGTGCCGCTTCGGTTCGTCCTGTTCGGCAGAGGATATACGTCCCTTCCAGGAGTGTTTAGAGCAGCATCATGAAACCATTGCTGCCGTCATTCTGGAACCGATTGTCCAGGGTGCCGGAGGAATGTGGTTCTATTCGGCAGATTATTTACGTCAAGTAAAGGAATGGTGTGATAAATTTGATGTACTTTTGATTTGTGATGAGATTGCCACCGGTTTTGGGCGGACGGGCAAATTGTGGGCGGTGGAGCATGCCGAAATAGAACCGGATATTATGTGTATCGGAAAAGCTATTACCGGCGGATATATGAGTTTTGCCGCTACGATGACGAGTGCAAGGGTAGCAGAGGGCATCTGCTCTTGTAATCCGTATGTGTTTATGCACGGTCCCACGTTCATGGGCAACCCGCTTGCCTGTGCCGTTGCTTCTGCTTCTGTTGACTTGATTGTCAGTTACGATGTGGAACGTAAGGTCGGAGCCATTGAAAAGCAGTTGCGTGAAGAACTTGCGGAAGCCCATAATTTCCCACAGGTGGAGGATGTGCGGGTGTTGGGGGCAATCGGTGTAATCGAAATGAAAGAACCGGTAAATATGGGCGAGATACAGGCAATGTTTGTAAAGGAGGGAATTTGGGTCAGGCCTTTCGGAAAATTAGTGTACATCATGCCACCTTTTATCATCACACCGGAGGAGTTGCATTGTTTAACCACAGGGCTGAAGAAGGTTGTCAGTCAAATTTAAAGAGACAGAAAAATGAATAGTTTCGAGCGATACCAAAATAAACTGGAAAAGATGAAAGAGGCAGGGAATTACCGGATTCTCCGCAACATTCAGCACAACGGATTCCTGATTCACGATGAAGGACGGGAGATGCTGAATCTTTCATCAAATGATTACCTGGGATTGTCTACCTATCCCAAATTACTGGATGAATTTTACACACAAACGGATGTGCGGGCACTGCCTTATAGTGCGGTATCGTCCCGTCTGCTGTCAGGTAATCATGAATATTACGGCATGTTGGAGGAGGATTTGTGTGACTTGTATAACAAAGAAGCTGCCTTGGTTTTCAGTTCGGGTTATCATGCAAATATCGGTATTTTACCGGCATTAACGACAAAACGGGACTTGATTGTGGCAGATAAACTGGTACACGCCAGTATCATCGACGGACTGCGACTGGGTGAGGCAGAGATGATACGCTACCGGCATCTGGATATGGAGCATTTAAGGAGTATCCTGACCCAGAACCGTGACAAGTATGAAAATATTTTTATTGTTACAGAATCAATTTTCAGCATGGACGGCGATACTGCCGATTTACTGGAACTTTGCGAGATGAAAAAGGAGTTCGGCACTTTCCTGTATGTGGACGAAGCACATGCCGTAGGTGTGAGAGGAACAAACGGTCTGGGATGTTGCGAGGAGCAGGCGTGTATGGAAGATATTGATTTTATAGTCGGGACTTTCGGGAAAGCGTTTGCCTCAATGGGTGCCTTCGTCGTGTGCAGCAGTCTGTTTTGTGAATACCTGATTAATACGCAGAGGAGTCTGATTTTTACGACCGCTTTGCCTCCGGTAAATGTGGCGTGGACACGATTTGTACTGAATCACATGCCCGATTTTTACGAGCTGAGACTGAAATTGGCGCGGACAGCAGACAGGTTGCGGGAGGTGTTGCAGCAAAAAGGATTTGAAGTCAGGGGAAATTCTCATATAGTACCATTTCTGTGCGGCTCAAACGAGAGCAGTATCGAGATGGCTGAGCTGCTACGCGACAACGGATTTTTCGCTTTGCCTGTACGTTATCCCACTGTCCCCAAAAATGAAGCCCGGATACGTTTTTCGCTTAATGCTGCGATTCCGGACGAGGATTATGAATGCCTTTTTGATTTTTTAGCTAACGGGGTAGAATAAAGCATGCGCATAGATTGGATTAAACAAAGCGGGAGTGGAGTGTTGCTCATTTTCTTCAACGGTTGGGGGATGGATGTGCGGGCAATTCCTCATTTGTCCACGAAGTATGATTTGGTTGTTTGTTCTGATTACCGTTCGTTGGAAACAGAAGGGGATAACATTTGTTTTTCGGCTTATCATACAGTATATGTCGTTGCGTGGTCGATGGGCGTGTGGGCAGCAGCCAATATGTTACCGAGGTGGCAGGTGCAACCGGCAAAATCAATCGCTTTGAATGGTACAGAATTGCCAATTGACAATCAATATGGCATTCCTGTGAGGAGTTATGAGTTGACAAAGCGTGGCATGACGGAACAGAGCAGGGAAAAATTCTTTGCCCGGATGTTTGTAAATGAAGTTGAATATGAATTATTTTCCGTCAACAAACCCCAACGAATCTTAACGGAACAGATCGAAGAGCTGTGGTTTATACACAGCCTCAGCACTGAGCATAAAAATTGTATAAATTGGAATAAAGTCTTTATTTCCGAAAAGGATCTTATTTTCCCTTCGGAGAACCAGTTACGCTGGTGGCAAAACAAGACTTCTGTCACCTTCCTGCCGGGAGGGCATTATCCGTTTTACTCGTTCCGGAGTTGGGATGAATTGTTAGATATATGATAGACAAGGCCGAAATAAAATGCCGCTTTAAGCGGAGTGTGAATAGTTATGAGGAAAATGCGCCAGTACAGAAAAGGATAGCCGACCACCTGTGTGAGCTGTTACAGTCTGCATTAGATTATCGTCCGGAACGGGTGCTGGAAATCGGGTGTGGTACCGGATTGCTGACTCGAAACATACAGACACTAACGAAAGAGAAAGGGTTGTATGTAAATGATTTGGTCGAGGAGATGTGCATAACAACAGCCACCCGATATGATCTGCCGCTATCACATTGTTTGGTAGGTGACATTGAGGAATTACCCCTGCCTGGAGAGTTTGATTTGCTGGTATCGGCCTCAACATTCCAGTGGTTTGCCTCGCCTCACGAAACATTCCATAAACTGGCGTCCCATCTACAAAAAGGTAGACTACTGGTATTCAGTACGTTCGGTCCCAGAAATATGACAGAATTGCGCCAGTTTGCCACAAATGGGCTGCATTACCTCAGTCGTGAGGAACTTTCTTTTTGTCTGTCTCATGATTTTGAAATTCTCAGTTTCGAAGAGCAAACCGACAAACTTTATTTCCCGAAAGCCGTAGAGGTGTTGCGCCATCTAAAAAAGACCGGTGTCAATGCGGGGTCTACTGACCGTCATTGGACCAAGAGAACATTAGAATATTTCTCCCGTTGTTATGAAAAAGATGCGATGAAGGACAGTTTTCCACTGACCTATCATCCTTTTTATCTGATTTGCAGGAAGAAATAAGACTTTATTTTCATTTTCTTCGGCACAAACGTATCAATTCACCAGCCCACAATACAACAGAGCTTAATCCAACAATCCACGCCCAGTCCGAAACTCTCAAGGGGACAGTCCGGAATACCTCTCCGCCAAATTGGACAATCAAAAACTGCCCTGTCGGGATGATAGCCATTACTATCAGGAAACCAGTACATCGTGACAATCCTTTGAATGCCGAACCTTTCGTTAAAAATGCCTTGGCATTGAACATGTTCCAGAACTGTAACAAAACAAAAGTGGTGAAGAATATAGACAGGTGGCGATGGGATATGACTCCTGCGTCATCAGTGAAATAGTACATCAACCCCAATAGTATAAAAGTAAGGGAAAGCCCTATCCCGATAATCCGGTTGCGCATACCTTTGGAAATGATGAAATCGGTCGCTTTGCGGGGATGTTCATTCATCACTTGCGGGTCAGGCGGAAGGGAAGCTAAAGCCGCCGCGGCAAAGGTGTCGATTATCATATTAATCCACAGCATCTGAGTGACGGTCAGAGGCAGTTCGTGACCAAACAGTGAACCCAGCAACACAATGAGTAATGCCGACAAGTTGATTGTGAGCTGAAACAAGATAAAACGCTGGATGTTATGATAGAGGGAACGTCCCCACATCACTGCTGTGGCAATGCTGTGGAAGGAATCATCCAAGAGGGTAATATCGCTGGCTTCTTTGGCTACGGAAGTACCTGTTCCCATTGAAAGTCCTACGTCGGCATAATTGAGGGCAGGGGCATCATTTGTACCATCGCCAGTCACAGCAACGACTGCACCAGTACGTTTTAGTAATTCCACTAAACGCTGTTTGTCGGTAGGACGGGCACGGCACATGATTTTCAGATCCGCTATTTGTTTCAATGCTTCTTCGTCTGATAATTTTTCAAAATCTACACCTGTTATAAGTTGTTTTTCGGTATCACCGTCCTGCCATATTCCGATTTGCTGTCCAATTTCTCGTGCCGTAGCTGGGGTATCACCCGTTACGATTTTTACACTAATACCAGCCCGGAGACATTGGTCAACAGCTGCTGGAACATCCGGGCGAATGGGGTCGGAGATAGCCACAATTCCTAGAAAAATAAAATCATCGCCGATGTTTTTCTTTATATCGCCGTCCTCTCTGCTACTCACCATTTTATATGCTAGTGCGAGGGTGCGCATTGCCTGACTTTGGTATTGTAACAGTCGTTCTTCTATGTACTGGCGGTAATCGTTGGCAGGTTTCAGCCCTTCAGTTGTTAATATTTTGGCGCATTTTCCAAATACAATTTCCGGAGCCCCCTTTAAATATAGTATTTCTTTTCTAGTAACGGAATGTACCCAAGTTGCCATATATTTCCGTTCTGTGGAGAAAGTCAACTGTTCTACTATTTCTGATTTTTCACGAAAATCCATATAATTGACTCCTTGAGTATCAAGCCAGAGCAGTAGTGCAGCTTCGGTTGGATTTCCGAGTGGTTTGACCTCTCCGGAAGGCGTAAACTCCAAATAAGCTGTCGAATTCACACTTATCCCTTCCTGAATCAGTAGAGACGCTTCATCTGAGCCCAGTTGCTGGCTGGAGAGAGCAGTAAAATCCGTCCGATAGACCTGCATCCGGTTTTGAGTCAGTGTTCCTGTCTTATCCGTACAAATAACGGTGGTTGCCCCTATCGTTTCGCAAGCATGCATTTTCCGTACCAGATTGTGGGTTTTCAACATTTTTCGCATACTCAGTGCCAAACTCAGAGTTACACTCATTGGCAATCCTTCGGGTACGGAGACCACAATGAGCGTAACTGCCACCATAAAGTATTGTAGAATACGTCCGGCAGTATCTAGGGTAAACAGGTTGCCAGAAGTGAATACCCCTGTTATGATATCTTTAGTTAGTAATCCAATAAAAGTAGCCCCTGCAACAACAAATCCGGCAATACTGATAAGCCGGGCTAATTTTTCCAATTGTTTCCCAAGCGGAGTTTGGTCTTCTGTGATTTCAGCTGCTTTTTCCGCCACTTTTCCAAATTCCGTCCGGTCCCCGACAGTCTTGACTTCATAGATACAATGTCCGTTTATTACAGTTGTTCCCCTCAATATCCAATTGGAAGGATAGGTAGATTCCATATCAAATTCCGAAGAGAAGGTGGTTTTGTCTGTCACGGGTTCACCAGTAAGTGTGGATTCATTGACTTGGAGGGAAATGGCTTCCAACAGTTCTCCGTCAGCAGGCACTTCCTCGCCGGTTTCAAGAATCACGATGTCACCGACCACTATCTCTTTCTTTTCCACTTCGCGGACATGATTGTCCCGTATCACTTTGTAAGGTATATTGTCATTAACCAGATTGAGCAGGTCAAATTTCCGGTTGGCATCCATTTCAAACCAGAAACCAACTCCCGTAGCCAGGAAAATAGCAGCAAAGATACCAATGGTTTCCGCATATTCATTGTGGAGGATCGAAATCACCAAAGAAAGGGCAGCTGCAACCAATAATATCCGGATAATCGGATCTTTGAATTTTTCCCAAAAGAGTTTCCACAGGGATTTCTTACGGGGAGGTGTAATTATGTTAGCCCCCCATTTTTCCCGGTTTTGTCGTACTTCTGCTTCACTCAAACCGGAGTAGTGTTTTGCTTCCATTCGTTGTTGTGTGTTTAGGCGTACCAAAATTAATGTTTTTTGATGAGCTATCGAGCACTTCTGAGGAGTTTGTCAGAATAAACGGATAAATAACTTGTTTTTATGACGGTTAATTGGAAACAATGAACCGTTTTCATTTGTTACTTGTAATTCCTGTTTTCAGCAGAAAACAAAGATGATGTAGCTTAATATTATGACACTATTGTAAGCTGTTGTTGCGGATGCTGCAAAATATTTCCCCTCATTTCTGAGCTGAACTGCATTTCCTAAAATTGTGTTTTCAACTTTTAGAGAGATATTCAGACTGTCAAAACGAGGGGAAGTATAAATGTTAAATTTTGCTGTTTACGATTTCAAGGATTTTTGCTTCAAGTCGACAGGCTTTTTCTACTACATCCTTGCCTTCGTGGATAATGTCAGCAGCAAAAACTTTGTCTTCCAATCCGGCAGCATTAATTTTTACATTGAGGAAAGCACCCATCACTCCGGCACGTGCAGCCAACGCTCCGACACCAGCATCAGTTACGGAGTTCGGATTGCCGATTTCCGCCATAGCTTTGGCAACGAACATACATTCGTAACAAAGGTGCATAGTCTTAAAAGGTACTTCCGTAGCATAGCGGGTTGCTTCCTGCACAGCTTGCTGGCGGGCAGCTTTTTCTGCTTCCGTTTTTTTCGGTAGTCCGAAAGCATCCATGATACGATTGAATGCATTGGTATCTTCGTCAACTAATTTCATCAGTTCTGTCTGATAGGCTTTGCCTTTTTCCGCCCAGTTACTGAATTCTTCCCAACGTTCATCCCAGCCGCGTTTGTGAGAAGAGAGGTTGGCAACCATACTGCCTAATGCCGCCCCAAGGGCACCCATATATGCTGAAATGGAACCACCTCCAGGGGCAGGAGATTCCGATGCCGTTTCGTCAGCAAAGTCAGTAAGTGACATACCTATTAATTTCTTTTTGCCTTTACCGGCTTCTTTTTCCAAAATGTACTCAATGATTTTTTTGTCTGGTTCAAAAGGATAAAGTTCATCCAGCCCCAATGATTTTACTGCAATCTTAATGAGTTCCTTATCTGAAACGCCGCTAGAACGCTGCTGCTTGCGCAGGAAATAACGTCCGGCATCCAGCATAGCCTGTAAAGGAATAACACCTACTAATTCCGAACCCGTTACTCGAGTTCCCCGGTCAACAGCTTTGCGGCACACTTCGTCAAAGGCTTCGTGCATGGAAGTAACCGAAATATCCGTCAGATTCATAGATATCTGGGCAATACCATATTCTTCGATAAACCAGCCGATGGCTTTTACCGACTTCAACGTACCGGGAATCATCACTGGTTTGCCGTTTTCGTCCAGCACTTTTTTACCTGTAATGGGATTTCCTTCCCGTTTCACCCGTCCACGTTCGCGCACGTCGAATGCAATGGCATTTGCTCGACGGGTGGAGGTGGTATTAAGATTGACATTGTATGCTACTAAGAAATTACGGGCACCGACAGCCGTCGCCCCAGTTTTTGCCGTCCATTCATTCAGTTCTCGGGGACCGAAATCGGGATACCATTGTTCACTACAGAGTCGTTCACCCAACGCTTCGTATTCACCGACACGGCAAGTTGCCAAATTTTTACGTTCGGGTGCAAATGCAGCACTTTCGTAGCAATATACAGGAATGTTCAATTCTTCACCAATGCGCCGAGCCAGTTTCCGGGCATATTCCACAGTTTCTTCCATCGTAATGTTGGACACTGGTACCAATGGACAAACATCCGTTGCTCCAAAGCGGGGATGAGCACCTTTGTGCTTTGTCATATCAATCAATTCGGCAGCTTTCTTTACAGCCCGAAATGCTGCTTCACAGATTGCTTCAGGCTCACCAACCATCGTGACTACCGTACGGTTGGTGGCTTTCCCCGGATCTACGTCAATCACGCTGACGTTTTCGACCGTTTTCATAGCATCCGTAATCTGATTGATGATATGCATGTCGTTTCCTTCACTGAAGTTGGGAACGCATTCGATAAGTTGTTTCTTCATGGTTTATGTTTCTTAATTGAATAATTCATTATAATTGTTTTCCCCGCAGGAAAACCTGGTCTACAAGGTTACTTCCGTAAGCATAAGGCAAAAATTCTATACCCGGAATTGGTTTGGTAATATAGAAATTGGCAAGTTTACCGACAGTAATACTCCCAACTTCTTCTTCCACACCCATAGCATAGGCGGAGTTAAGGGTAGTGGCATTAATCACCTCTTCAGGCAGCATCTTATAATTAACACAGCCAAGTGACATCACTAATTTCATGTTTCCGGAAGGAGAGGAACCCGGATTATAGTCGGAAGCCAAAGCCACTGGCAAGCCCGCTCGAATCATCTCCCGGACGGGGGAACAAGGCATGTTCAAAAAGAATGCTGCACCTGGCAGGACAGTTGGCATGGTATCGCTTCCCAATAAGCATTGTATTTCTTTTTCCCCGATATATTCCAGGTGGTCAACCGATAAAGCGTTATATTTTACACCTACTTGCACCCCTCCTGAAAAATCCAGTTCATTTGCATGTACTTTCGGACGTAGTCCGTATTTCATCCCTGCGTTCAGCATGCGGTCTGTGTCCTCTATGGTAAAGAAGCCTTTGTCGCAAAAAACGTCAATATAATCTGCTAAATCCTCTGCTGCCACAGCGGGTATCATTTCGTTTATAATCAAATCGACATATTCGGTCTGTCGGCCTTTATATTCTTCTGGGACGGCATGAGCCCCCAAGAACGTAGCTTTTATCAATAAAGGGGTGGTTTCTTTAAGACGGCGGATAATTCTGAGCATTTTCAGTTCACTTTCCGTATCCAGACCGTAACCACTTTTTATCTCCACAGCTCCTGTTCCCAAGGAGGCAATTTCTTCTATACGGACATAAGCATCTTCATACAATTCCTCTTCAGAAGCCTGACGCATCCGCCGAGCAGAATTCAGTATACCACCACCTCTCCGGGCAATTTCTTCATAAGAGAACCCTCTAATTTTGTCGATATATTCTATTTCCCGGCTTCCGGCATAGACCAAGTGGGTGTGTGAATCACAGAATGAGGGCAAGACGAGGCGTCCGCTTGCATCAATTTCCTGTAAGAAATCTGTTTCTTCCAATTTGCTCCGATCCAGCCGGTCCATTTCCCCAAATCCGGCTATCCGGTCACCTTCAATTAACAGGTATGCATCAGAGAGACAGGGTAGGACAGACATTTCTTCACCTGCTACCCATTTGCGAGGAGAAGAACCGACCTGCACCAGTTTTTTTATATTTGTTATCAGTGTTTTCATTTCAGACTTACGGTTACTTTTACAAAAGCCCTAAAGTATGAAAAAAGATCGGAATTTAAAACGTTTGTGCCAAAACAAATGCAGTGATGTAATTACACCATTAACGAAACACCTGCAAACGGTTTGCATCTAATCGTAAAAATATGAAGATCAACAAGGTGAATGCCCAAAGGGAAGATCCACCATAGCTAAAAAAGGGGAGCGGGATACCGATAACTGGCGCAACACCGATGGTCATTCCCACATTAATTGCCACATGAAAAAAGAGAATGCACGCGACACAGTATCCGTATATCCGAGAAAAATTGGACCGTTGACGCTCTGCCAGAGAGATAAGTCTCAGAATAAACGCCAGAAAGAGTAGAATGACCACCGTACTACCCACAAATCCCCATTCTTCCCCCACGGTGCAGAAAATAAAGTCTGTACTCTGTTCCGGTACGAAATTGAATTTGGTTTGCGTTCCCTGCAAAAAACCCTTTCCGGAAAACCCACCCGAACCAATAGCAATTTTCGACTGGTTCACATTATATCCGGCTCCGGTGAGATCGCTTTCTATACCCAATAAGTTGTTGATGCGGTCCTTTTGATGGGGCTGCAATTTGTCAAAAGCATAATCCACAGTAATGGTCGCACCGATACAAAGCCAGGAAGCCAGCATAACCAACAGAATGTGCTTCATTTTCCGTTTGTAGATATAGTAAATACCAAACAGGTTCATCAGCAAATAAGAATAAAGTAATATCCGTTCGTCCGGTATCGTGAGTGCAAACAGCCAGCGGATAAACAGAAAGAATACAATACATCCTGCCAGAAAAATGATGATACGGTATAATTCGTACTTGTTTTGACGATAATATAAAAAGGCAATCATAGTACTACCGATGATAATCACCAGCACCGTCAAAGGGCTATACAACAAGGTGAAAATAAAAAGAATGACCGTAATAAAAAAAAGCAACAGTATTGAACCGTGCAAGCCTTCCCGGTACATCATTAGCAAAAATGAGCTATATACCAATGCCGACCCGGTGTCGTTTTGGAGTATTATAAGCGCTGCTGGTATAAACAGCAATAATCCGACTTGAAACAGACTGGAGAATCGCATCATCTTGAAACTGTGACGACTCATCACGTTCGCAATGGCTAAAGCGGTGGCAAATTTGGCAAACTCTGCAGGCTGTATCCGAATGCCGCCCAATTCAAACCAGGAGCGGGCACCATTCACTTCTTTCCCAAACAGCAGTACAGACACCAACAAGGCGACCAGTAAGCCGTAAAGAACAAATGAAAAAGCGGTAAAGAACTTACTGTCGGTTAGGAGAATAAAAAATCCCAGCACAAACGAGGCTCCAATCCATATCAACTGCTTGCCGTATTTCTGGGAAATATCCAAAATACTGCTATGATTGTCGTCGTATACGGCAGCATATATGTTCAACCATCCCATAAAAACCAGTACCACATAAAAGAATACGGAAAGCCAGTCTAAATTTTTTATTAAGTCGTTTTGTCTGTTCATGTCTGTACCATTATTAATCTTTCAGTTCAGCAGCCTCTTTTTTCTTTCCGATGCAAGGTTGTATTAGATTAGCCTCCAACATCCTTTTTTCCAGGGCTTTCTTACGGGGAGCAATCTTACCTGTCAGATATTTTTCTATTAGCAGCCCGGCAATGGGAGCTCCATAGCTGGATCCCCATTCTCCGTTCTCCACATAAACCAGAATGGCAATTTTAGGGTTATCTTTAGGAGCAAAGGCGAAAAAAGCGGAGTGGTCCAGTCCATGCGGATTTTGAATAGTACCGGTTTTTCCACATACGACTACAGAATCACAGGCTGCCACTCGTGCTGTACCTTCTTTAACAGCATTCTCCATCGCTTCGGCAATTACCTCAAAGTATCTTTTGTCAATATGGAGTTCCTTCTTTTGTATCAACTGTTGATGAACATCATCCATTGGCCGTACAATATGGGGAGTAATATAATATCCACGGTTAGCTATGCAGGTCACAATATTGGCCATTTGCAAGGGTGTTATCAGCAATTCGCCCTGTCCGATGGAAAGTGACATGATATAAGTATAGTACCAATTCTGAGTACGGAAAATTTTGTCGTAATAGGCCTGTGTCGGGATGGAACCTGCTGATTCGTTCATAAAATCGGGACAGATACATTGTCCCAATCCGAACTCAAGCACATAGTCCCGCCATTTTCCATAAGCCTCCCGAACATTGGTATATTTATTATTTTCAAGCACCCGGCGAAAAACATTTACGAAATAAGGGTTACAGGAATTCTGGATGCCTCCTTTCAAGCTAAGCGGGGACGAATGTCCGTGACATTTCATAAACTGTCCATTAAAGAAATTGCCATAATAACATTCGTAAGTCGTAGCAGGTGTAATAACGCCTTCCTGCAAACCAATCAAACCCTGTATGGTCTTAAAAACAGATCCAGGAGGGTAGGTGGCAGTAACCGTACGATCAAAAAGTGGTAAATGAGGATTCTGCTGTAAAGCCCGGTAATTTTCTCCCCGTTCCAAACCAACCAGTAGCTGGGGATCGTATCCTGGGCTGGATACTTTTAATAGTATTTCCCCTGTAGCTGGTTCGATAGCAATAATTCCTCCTTTTTTATTCTGCATCAATCGATAGGCATATTCCTGCAAATTGATGTCCAACGTTGTTGTCAGATTTCCACCTACAACGGCAGGTTCATCATATTCACCGTTTTTATAGGAACCTTTAATACGGTTATAATTGTCTACTAACAAGATTTTTTTCCCCTTCGTGCCTCTCAGTATCGGTTCATAGCTTTTTTCCAGTCCGTTGATTCCGATATAATCTCCGGAAGCATAGGTACTGTCGCGTTCAATCTGACTTTGGCTAACTTCTCCGATATACCCGAACACATCAGCCGAATGGGCAACATTGTATTTTCGTAGCGTTCTCGTTTGAATGAAAAAGCCGGGATATTTATACAACTTCTCCTGCAAACGGGCATATTTCGTATCGGTAATTTGGGAAACGACGATGGAAGCCTTATACCGGGAATACCGTTTGCACTTGTCCAGATTCCGTTTCAACAATTCCGGCGTGATACCCAGAATATGAACTAATTCAGTCGTATCAAAAGCCTTTACCTGACGGGGAATTACCATCAAATCATAAGCCGCCTGATTATATACCAACAAATTGTTATTACGGTCATATATCAACCCCCGGGCAGGGTACTGCGTTTCTATCCGTTGGGAGTTGTTTATGGCAGAAAGTTTATAAGATTCGTCTATCACCTGCAAATTGAATAATTGCAGAATGTAGATAACAAATACAAAAATAATAAGTCCAGAAATAACAACTTTCCTGTGTATAAACTTGTTCATGCCTGTTTTTTAATATAGTTGAATGTATGACTATATCGTATGTAAATCAGCTCTGTTTTTTCTTTAATGCTATGAAATAATAAAGCATAATGAAAAAACACGACGCCAAAGTGCTGCACACAATGCGCAGGAGAGTAATTCCCAAATTACTAAAAGTGAAAGCTTCTGCCATGAGCAGCGCCACATTGAAAGCCGTCGTCAATAAAAGAGTGTATTTGAAAAACCAGCTAAAACTGCTGACTTTCTGGGCTCCCTGAATGTCATCCATCTGATCTCGATTGGAAATCATAAGCAATAGACGGGGGCGGAGATAGGCAATAAAAGTCGTTGCCGCTGCATGTATTCCCATCGTGTTATTTGCCAGATCTACCAGCAACCCAAACAAAAAACCAAGCAAGAGTACGGAAGTTTTCTTGTAATTATAGGGCAAAGTCAAAATAGCCAGAATATAAATATTGATATATACATAGGAGTGAAGCTGTATGTTATCCAAAATTGTCAATTGGATGATATACAGAATAACAACATGTATCAGATACTTTATATTGTTCATTGTCCCCTGGTTTTCTTTTATTCGTTCTTTCCCTCTTGTTCCAACTGTTTCTGTTCTTCCTGGTTACGGTAAGCAACAATATAAACATCCGATTGTCTCTTAAAATCAGTTGCAAGTTTCACCTTTATAGATAGAAAATTGGCAGTCTCCCTATCAACCGTTTCAACAAAACCAATCAGTTCTCCTTCCGGAAAAATGGAGGAGTGACCGGAGGTAACAATAGTATCTCCCTGTTCTACATTGACATGAAAGGGTATGTCATTTAAAAAGGAGTAACGATAGTCATTTCCGTCCCACTGCAAGGAGCCGTAATACCCGTTTTTCTTAATCTTAGCAGAAACTCTCAAGTTAACATTAATCAATGGAATAATAAAAGAGAAATGGTTGCTGGTGTTTTTTACCACACCAATAACTCCGTCTTTTGAGCATACCGCCATCTCACTACGGATTCCGTCATTATTCCCTCTGTTGAGGGTAAGATAGTTTTTGGTTTTATTAAAAGAACTGTTGACTATTTTGGCTTTGTAATAAATATAATCTCCCTGTATTTCCAACGAATCCAAATAGTAATGTTCTCGATAGGCAGCAAGCTGTTCTAATCGGTTTTTCAGATTGGTATTCTCTTCAACCAATTTGTCATTTACTGATTTCAAAGAAAAATATTCCTGAATATCCGTAACATAGGAAGAGATGTAGCAAAAAAATGAAGCTGTATGTCTGAAAAAAACAGTTCTCTGATAGTTATTGTGTTCAACCATCAGAGAAAAGGATATAAATTCCAGTAATATAAAAATTATAGTAAAATGATACTTTAATATAAGTTTTATAATATTCTTCACTGTTTTAAATTATTGCTGACATCCAACTTATCTGATCAGGAATGAGAATTTATCCACATTTTTCAAAGCAATACCGGTTCCTCTGGCAACAGCCCGCAACGGGTCTTCTGCAATGTGGAACGGGATGTTCAATTTATCAGACAGACGCTTGTCCAATCCTCTCAATAAAGCACCACCACCGGCCAGATAAATACCTTTATTGACAATATCCGCATACAATTCGGGAGGTGTTTGTTCCAGTGCCCCTAAAATAGCAATCTCTATTTTGGAAATGGATTTTTCCAAACAATGGGCAATTTCCTGATAGGAGACAGGCACTTCCACCGGAAGGGAGGTCATCTGGTTCGGTCCCTGTACGATAAAATCGGCAGGAGGTTCATCCAGCTCGGACAAAGCAGACCCTACATGTATCTTAATCTCCTCTGCTGTTCTTTCTCCAATTTTGATGTTATGTTGATGGCGCATATATTCCTGAATATCATCAGTCAGATCATCTCCGGCAATACGAATGGATTTATTTGTAACAATCCCGCCCAAAGAAATTACAGCGATCTCGGTTGTTCCACCGCCTATATCCACAATCATATTTCCTTCCGGTGCTTCTACATCCAAACCGATACCCAAAGCGGCTGCCATAGGCTCATATATCATGTAGACATCACGACCGCCAGCGTGCTCAGAAGAGTCACGTACGGCGCGGACTTCAACTTCTGTACTACCGGAAGGAATACAAATGACGATCCGTAAAGAAGGAGAGAAGAATTTATTATTGATGTTTGCCATTTTTATCATCCCACGGATCATCTGTTCCGCAGCATTAAAATCGGCAATCACTCCATCTCTTAACGGACGGATGGTCTTTATGTTGTCGTGGGTTTTTCCTTGCATCTGCCGGGCTTTTTCGCCAATGGCAATTACCTTTTCCGTTCTCCTGTCAATAGCAACAATAGACGGTTCGTTTACAACCATCTTGTCACTATTGATGATGATGGTATTGGCCGTACCCAAGTCAACCGCTATATCTTGTGATAAAAATGAAAATAATCCCATATTGTTTTAATGTTTGAAATGTCTCATACCTGTAAATATCATCGCAATGCCGTAACGGTCTGCTGCTTCAATGGATTCCTGATCCCGTACAGAACCTCCCGGCTGAATAATGGCAGTAATACCCGCTTTATGTGCAGCTTCCACACAATCAGGGAAAGGGAAAAACGCATCGGAAGCCATGACACCGCCCGCAATACGCTCACCTCCCTGACGAATAGCATTCTCCAGTGCCCAAATACGACTAACCTGACCGGGACCTACACCTGTCGTGCATTTATCCTTTGCAATAGCAATACCATTCGATTTGGTATGCTTTACAACTTTCCATGCAAAGAGAAGGTCATCCATCTCCTGTGCCGTAGGTTTTCGCTTACTAACTATTTTCAAGTCTTTTTCAGAAATCAACTCCGTATCCAAACTCTGGATAAGCAATCCCCCCAATACAGTCTTCGCTTTAGCTGCTTTTTTATCTTTGTGTCCGATTTCCTCCAATTGCAGCAAACGGATATTCTTTTTCTTGGTCAGGATGTCAAGAGCTTCCTGCGAATAAGAAGGAGCAACTATTACTTCCAGAAACACCTTTGCCATCTCCGCAGCTGTTGCTCCGTCAATCTCTTGATTCGCAGCCACAATCCCGCCAAAAATGGAAACCGGATCGGCTTCATATGCTTTTTTATAAGCTTCCAGAAGAGTATCAGCACTACCAACACCACAGGGATTTGCATGCTTGGCTGCCACAATGGTCGGTTCGTCAAATTCCTTTAACGCCTCTAACGCTCCGTCTGTATCTCCTATGTTATTATAAGATAACTCCTTTCCGTGAAGTTGTATAGCAGAAGTCAATGTGCCTTTCGTTCCCTTAATGGAGGTATAGAACGTCGCCGACTGGTGTGGATTTTCGCCATATCTTAAATCCTGTTTCTTTTCATAAGTAAGAGTCAAGGTTTTCGGAGAAGCAATCTCCAAACGTTCAGAAAAATAATCGGCAATTAAAGCATCATAATGAGCCGTATGGATAAACACCTTTGCCGCTAACATTTCTTTAGTCGAAGCGGAAGTCTCTCCGTTAGTCTGCAGCTCTTCAATGACTTTTGGATAATCTTCCGGATCAGTAATAACCGTTACAAATTTATAATTTTTGGCTGCAGCCCGGATCATGGTCGGTCCGCCAATATCAATATTCTCTATAATTTCTTCGTGTGAAACGCCCGGCTTTAAAACGGTTTGTTTAAAAGGATAGAGATTACATACTACAATATCAATAGGTTCGACACCTAATTCAGACATCTGCTTCTGATGGTTTTCATTATCCCGTATGGCCAGGATTCCTCCTTCTACATTAGGGTGTAACGTTTTTACTCTGCCATCAAAGCATTCGGGGAACCGGGTCAGATCTGAAATATCTTGTACTTGAATGCCTTCTTCTTTCAGTTTTTTCGAGGTTCCTCCGGTTGAAATGATTTGCCATCCCAACGAGTCGAGGGATTTTGCAAAATCAACAATTCCAGTTTTATCAAAAACACTTATTAACGCTCTTTTCATCCGGATGTCGGTTCTTTGTGATTTTATGATTTACTACTCTGATTTTGTGGCAAAGGTAAAAAAAAAGAAGATACTTTTTCTATAATTTTGCAGAACGTGTAATATTTTTATCAGCGCCGTTTTCATCATACAATTAATACTTGACAATCAGTATGTTTCCAGCAACATCTACAGGGTAAGATTGAAGCGGAGCTATCTTCTTCTCCTCATTTTCATCTTCTTCTGCATTCAAAGGAATACCGTATGGGAGAAAAAACTGTGTTTTACAAGTAGGACACTTGGCAATCTGATCACCGGCTGTAATTTCAATATGAGTATCTGCATCTATACAATTCGTACAGGTCGCATCGTAACATTTATACTCATTCATATCCGTCTGCATAACAATGATTCCGTTTCCGTTATACCCCAAAAGCTCACCTGTCGGAGTGGAATAAAGAATATACACAGGACGACCTGGGAAATTCAAATCCTGATAATCAGCCCATCCCAGATTAATACGGGTCTCAATAGGAGTGTAAGGAATTACTGTATTTCGTTTTAAATCATCACTACACCCCCAAAATAAAAACAAAGACAAGGCTAATAATAAAAAAAATATTACTTTTGATTGCATATACAACAATATTAAATTATACAAAGACAAAAACCATGAGCGAAACAAACTCCCCGTCCGATTGGATATACATTCTTTTGACACTATTGACAGCAGGACTAAGCATGCTCAAATCCTTGTCCAAAAATAATAAAAAAACAACTGCGCAAAAAAAACGTATTGATGAATTTTCCGAAGATAATAGGGAAAACACAATAACTAATGAGCACACGAATAATAAAGAAGAAATCATTCCTGAATATTCGTCTAACCCCCAAAAAGAAAGCAAAACAAAAGAGGCTCTATTAAAACCCCTTGTTAACGAAGATCAGGATACAACCCCAGAAGACAATGATTTTGATTTAAAAAAAGCCGTTATCTATAACGAAATTTTAAACAAGAAATATGAGTAAAAGATTTGTACTGTTCTCGCAAGAACAGTACAAATTTCTTTTTTTTAAATTTTTTCAGTTTTCTTTTGCAACCACACTTTCTCTGATTCTGTAAGATAGGGGGCTATCTTTTCAAAAACCTGAGAGTGATATATATTCAACCATTTTTTATCATCTTCACTCAATAATTCAACCAATAAAGCAGAAGTATCAAAATAACAAAGAGTTATTGTTTCAAATCCACACCATTCACCAAACTCATTTTCACCTAATTCCTGACAAACAATGAGATTCTCATGTCTTATTCCATGACTGTTTTCTCTATACATACCAGGCTCATCAGAAGTAACCATACCAGGCAAAATAGCTTGCGCTCTCCACGCCTGTCGTATATCCTGAGGCCCTTCATGAACACAAAGAAAATGCCCAATACCATGTCCAGTACCATGTCCGTAATTCATTTTATTATTCCACAAAGGCTGCCGTGCAACTACATCAATATTAGCCCCGGTTGTACCCTTAGGAAATACACACCGAGCCAACGCGATCATGCCCTTAAGTACTAATGTATAATCTTCTTTTTCCTGTTGTGTCAATTCCCCCAAAGGAATTGTTCGGGTAATATCTGTTGTTCCATATACATACTGTCCTCCCGAATCCACCAAATACAAACCCTTCTTTTTCAAAACCGCATCTTTTCCCGGTATGGCAGAATAATGAGGCAGAGCTGCATTTTTCCCATAAGCAGATATTGTATGAAAACTATCCGACACATAATCAGGACAAGCCGCCCGCAATTCGGACAACTTTTCAGCAGCTTCCGTTTCCGAAATCGGACGAAAACCCAACTCTTGTTCCAACCAAAGAAAAAAACGAGTCATGGCAACACCGTCTTTAATGCATGCCTTACGAAACCCTTCTATCTCTACTCGATTTTTTACAGCCTTGTTTAATATCACAGGAGATATTGTGTCAGTAACCTTAAACGACGAAACCAAGCGGTTGTATATAGCATAATTCAATGTATGGAGATCCGCTAAAAAATGCACATCTTTTTCCAATTCATCAAAAAATAAGAAAAGATGATGATAATCCCGGATTTCAATCCGATTGTCCTCCAAAGCACACACAACCTCTGAAGATAATTTAGAGGGTTTAATAAAAAAACAGGATTTTTCCTTTCCGACAACAGCATAGCTGATTGCGACTGGATTGTACGCAATATCATGACAACGGATATTAAACAACCAAGCAATTTCATCCAGGCAACTAAAAAGAAAATAATCCGCCTGACACTCCTTCAGTTTATCCTGAACGACAGCTATCTTACTCAGAGCAGATTCTCCTGCATATTTTTCTTCCAGCAAACAAACAGAAGATGCCGGGAGAGCAGGTCTGTCCAACCAAATTTCTCCCAACAGGTCGGCTTTCCCTACTAATTCAATGTTTTTTGCTGACAATACTTTTTTCAAATGATCTACTTCCTGCACAGACATACAAAAACTATCCATCCCCACTCGACAGCCAGATTGTAATTTTTCTGACAACCACTCAGGATAATCTATTGCCCCAGGAATCCTTAATTTATGTAGACAAACACCTGTTCCGGCAAGCTGTTCCTTTGCCTGAATAAAATAACGGCTATCTGTCCATAAACCAGCATCTTCTTTTGTCACAACTACGGTCCCGAAAGACCCGGTAAAACCGGAAATCCATTCCCGCTGCTGCCATGCCTCTGGCAAATATTCACTATTATGAGGATCGGTGCCGGAAACAATATATGCATCCAAACCTTCCCGTTCCATAATTTCACGTAAACGAGCTATTTTTTTCTGTACTGTCATAAAAGAGTCTGTTTTATAATTTTTCAAATATACTAAGAATTTAAGAATAAACAACTGGAGATAATACAAGATGTATATGACAAAAACACATGGCGATTTTACACATGTAAGTAGTATCAAAAATTCATCCAAAACAATAATCATATTACAATTGTAACAAACCAATATTTCCATCGTCAAAGAATAAGCATGAGTACATTAGCCAAATCCAAACACATTAATTAATTTGTAATAAATTAAAAACCAGTATTATATATAGAATCATCTAAAATTTATATTGAATCAATTTCAATTACACATAACACTTAAACCTTGATTTTGTCGATATTTTATATATTTATTTGAAAAATACATCTGAATACCAGTTATTTAATTCATTTATATAAAGAGATCGTATAATATAAAAAAGAGGGGTATATATGTGTTCCAAAAATGTAAGTAATTAAAAATAAACTATATGCAATTTTATCCAAAACCACACATATCGAATATACTAATAATCAATACTATACAATGCCATCCCTTTGAATATCTTTTGTGTGTTACAATTGTAATTAATAAATATATACAATTGTAATTTTGAAATTCAATAAAATAAGATTACATTTGTAATCGAAACAATTATTGAAATCAGACATTTTGACAGCTTCTATGAAGGACAGATTAAATGCTATTATTGAAAAAAAAGGATTAAGCGCCACTAAATTTGCAACTTTAATAAATGCAAATCCTTCGGCTATTTCCCATTTACTGAAAGGCAGGAATAAACCGGGATATGATTTATTAGTGAATATTGCTAAAGCTTTTCCTGACATCAGTATGGATTGGTTACTGACCGGAAAAGGAGAGATGTATACTGATGCGGAAAATGCAGAAAAAAGAGAATCGATAAAAAATATGGTTTCGAATCCGGAAATAAAAGCGAGTAACGAACCTCAAGAACCGTACAGAGCAACTGCTCCGAAACATTCATCACCAGCAATACCGACTATTATTCCTCCGGCCTCTGATCAGAAAAAATTAAAACGGATTATTCTGTTTTTTACAGACGGAAGTTTTGAGGATTATATCAAATAATTCCACAGGTTGTACAAGAAGTTAAAAAAGAGTCCTGTACAACCTGCAACCATTAAATCAAGCCAACAATTTCTTTCACAGATTTAAAACCATGTCTGTCCAGGTAATTATCGATGCCTTTCACTACTTTCAGTGTTATTGACGGATCTATAAAATTAGCCGTTCCTATCTGAATCGCCGAAGCACCTGCTAATAAAAATTCTATGGCATCTGTAGCATTCATGATTCCCCCCAATCCAACAATCGGTATTTTAACGACTTTCGAAACCTGCCATACCATTCGAAGTGCAACAGGCTTTACGCAGGCTCCGCTCAAACCTCCGGTTACAGTACTCAGCACAGGACGCCGTTTTTCCGCATCAATAGCCATCCCCATTAATGTATTAATCAGAGAAACGGAATCGGCACCTTCAGCCTCTGCCGTTAAGGCAATTTCCTGGATATTAGTCACATTGGGGGATAATTTCACCATCAAATGCTTTTTATACACCTTTCTTACTGCACTTACCACTTCCGCTACCGAAGAACATTGTGTACCAAAAGCCATACCGCCTTCTTTTACATTCGGACATGAAATATTTAACTCTATCCCAGGAATACAGTCCAAGGTATTTATTTTTTCCGCTGTAGCTACATAATCGGATACAGAAGCACCCGAAACATTTACCAATATATTAGTATGAATATCCTTAATTTCAGGATAAATATGGTTAATAAAATAATCCACACCCTTATTCTGCAATCCGACAGCATTCAGCATTCCTGACGGCGTTTCAGCCATACGGGGATAAGGATTACCCTCCCGGGGATACAGGGTAGTCCCTTTCACGATGAAACCACCTAAATCCGTCAAATTAATGAAATCTGCAAATTCAGTTCCATAACCAAATGTACCGGAAGCCGTCAATACCGGATTCTTTAACTCCAGTCCGTTTAAATTTACACTTAACTCTGCCATTTCAAATCCTTTATATTAAAAATCGGTCCTTCCGAACACACACATTTATGCCCTTCATGGGTGTCGGTCACACAACACAGACAAGCCCCTATACCGCAAGCCATCATGTTTTCCAAAGACACCTCACAGTCAATATTATTCTTATAAGCATACCCAGCAACTGCCCTCATCATCACTTCCGGCCCACAACAATATATATGATCAAAATGCTGAGACAATACAGAATGTTGGGTCGGATACCCCTTTTCACCAAAAGAGCCATCTTCCGTGGTATAGTACAACTCTCCATGCTGTTCAAAAGCTTCCTTACGCACAATATCCTCTTTTGAACGCACACCAATTAATATCACCGGAGAAAGTCCCCGTGATTTCATCTCCTTTGACAAATGAAGCATGGGAGCAATCCCTACGCCACCACCAATCAACAAACACCGTCCGTACTCAGGAATAGAAAAAGTATTTCCCAATGGAAGTATAACACTCAACCTTTCTCCTTCCTTCAATCCCGCTAATATTCGGGTACCTGTTCCGGCTTTTTTTACCAATAAATAAAGTAAGTTTTTTACCGGATCTACATCATGAACAGAAATCGGACGCCGCAGAAATGTTGCGGGAGAATTTTCTATTTTTACATTCACAAATTGTCCCGGACTGATAGGAGGAAGCTCATTAGAATGGAGGGTCAGCAGAAACATGTTGCTATTAAGCGTTTCATTTCTGACGACTGCAAAATCAAGTATTTTTTTCATTATCAAAACAATTTGCCGGAATCTCCCGCCTGGGTTCTACGAATCCAACAAGAGAGCGGCGGAAATTTATGATTTATCTAATCTTTTCTTGTAAATATTTTCCGGTATAGGATTCTTTGCACTTCACCAACTCCTCCGGAGTACCACTAAACACAACATTTCCACCCTCACTGCCACCTTCTGGGCCCAAATCAATCACATGATCGGCACATTTAATCACATCCATATTGTGCTCTATAATCAACACCGAGTGTCCTCTGTCAATCAAGGCATTCAGGGATTCCATTAATTTATGGATATCATGGAAATGGAGACCGGTTGTTGGTTCGTCAAACACAAACAATGTCGGCTCCGCATTTTCCCGGCTCAGATGAGACGCCAACTTCACCCGTTGGCTTTCGCCTCCGCTCAACGTACTTGAAGACTGGCCCAACTTGATATACCCCAGTCCGACATCCACTAATTTCTGTAATTTGTCCACAATACTCCGCTCACTGTGTCCGCTTTCAGTAGAAAAAAATTCGACAGCCTGATTTACGGTCATTTCCAGAATATCATAAATATTTTTATCCCTGTATCTTATTTCCAGCACATCTTCCTTAAAGCGTTTTCCCTTGCAATGTTCACATTCCAGATACACATCCGCCATAAACTGCATCTCTACCTTGATAATTCCTTCTCCCTGGCACTCTTCACACCGTCCTCCCGGGACATTAAAAGAAAAATGGGAGGGTTTGAAACCTTGCATCTTGGCTGCCTTTTCATCTGCAAAAATTTTGCGGATATCATCCCACGCTTTTACATAGGTAACGGGGTTAGAGCGGGTAGACTTACCAATAGGATTCTGATCAATGAACTCCACTCCGTTGATTGCTCTTAAATCCCCCGTGAGCTTGTCAAAACTTCCGGTACGATCGGAATAGTCTCCATAGTATTTTTTCAGAGCAGGAACTAATATCGATTTGACCAACGTACTCTTTCCTGAGCCGCTCACGCCCGTAATGGCTGTCATTATTCCCAAAGGAATATCCACTGTCAGATTTTTCAGGTTATTCTCGGTGGCACCGGTGACAGTAATTTTCTTTTTCCAGATACGTCTTTTCTCCGGAAGGGCTATACCTTTCCTTCCATAGAGGTAATCCGCAGTCAGTGTTTGGGCCGCTTCCAGGGCTTTTCGATCTCCTTGAAAGACCACTTCTCCGCCCAGACGACCGGCATACGGGCCTATATCAATCACTTCATCTGCAGCTTTAATAATATCTTCATCATGTTCAACTACCACAACCGTATTTCCCATGTCCCGCAACCGCTTTAACACACCTATCAACCGGGCTGTATCCCGGGAGTGAAGTCCGATGCTCGGTTCATCCAGAATGTACAACGAACCAACCAAAGCCGAACCCAGCGAAGTTGCCAGGTTTATACGTTGGGATTCTCCGCCCGAAAGGGTGGAAGACAGGCGGTTAAGAGTCAAATATCCCAGCCCGACTTCCAATAAGAATCCGATACGGTTCTTTATATCCGGTAGAATCCGTTCCGCAACTTTCTTCTGATTTTCATTCAATTCAAGTCGGTCGAAAAAAACTTTCAAATCAACAATGGGCATTTCCACTAGTTCCGGCACCGATTTACCACCGATTTTCACATAAGAAGCCTCTTCTTTCAAACGGGTTCCTCCACAAACAGGGCATTTTGTTTTTCCAGTATACCGCGCAATCATTACCCGGTTCTGAATTTTATACTTCTTGGATTCCAGATGGGCAAAAAAATCATTAATTCCACGAAAATACTTGCATCCCTTCCACAACAAGCTCTTCTCCTGAGGTGTCAATTCATAATAGGGGGTATGTACCGGAAAATGGACATGATGTGCATTTTTTACCACTTGATGCTTCCATTCACTCATCACTTCTCCCCGCCAGCACATGACAACATCCTCATAGACACTCAGTGTTTTATTGGGTACAACCAGATCTTCATCTATTCCTAATATACGTCCATATCCCTCACAAGTCGGACAGGCACCGATAGGGGAGTTGAAACTGAACATATTGACGGAAGGAACCTGGAACGTCATACCGTCCGCTTCAAAACGATTGGAAAAAGAATGTATTTTACCGTCCAATTCGATAAAACATTCTCCGTTTCCTTCATAGAGCGCTGTTTCTACCGATTCCGACACCCTCGACATTGTATCCCGTTCATCGTTGACGGAAATGCGGTCAATCACAAGATAAAGTTTCTCTTGCTCCTTAAATTCCTGTTTGTTAGTTACAACATCATCTATACGTAAAAACTCATTTCCGTATTTGATTCGGGTAAACCCCTGGCTCAACAGCAAGGATAAGCTTTGTTGTTGGTGCAACTTTTGAGGCTTGGCAAGAATAACAACATTTTTGCCACTATTGCCTTGCAAAATAAAACGGCATATATCGTCTACCTGATCCCGCTTCACTTCTTTCCCGGAAACCGGGGAAAAAGTCTGTCCGGCACGGGCGTATAATAATTTAATATAATCGTAAATTTCGGTAGAAGTACCAACAGTGGAACGGGGGTTGGAAGTATTTACCTTTTGCTCAATGGCTACGGCAGGAGGAATGCCCTTAATATAATCGCATTCCGGCTTATTCAAACGTCCTAAAAACTGACGGGCATAGGAAGAAAGGCTTTCCACATACCTTCTTTGGCCTTCTGCATACAGCGTGTCAAAAGCCAAAGAGGACTTACCGCTTCCGGACACTCCCGTAACCACAATCAATTTATTTAAACCGATTGTCAAATCTATGTTTTTCAGATTGTGTACGCGGATTCCCTTCAGTTCTATATTTTGTTTTCCCATTCTTTTCCCCGAATAAATTGTTTACAAAGATACGAAAATTACAGGAATAAAAAAGCACCCGTTTCCGGGTGCTTTTTTATGTTTGGATTGTTTGGAAATACGTTTAAGTCTTAATGACTTTAATTAATTATTCGGAAACTACGTCAAATTCAACATTCACTTTCACTTCTCTGTGAAGTTTAATAACAGCCGTATAGGTTCCCACTTCTTTGATCTCTTTCAGCATGATTTTCTTTCTGTCAACATCAAAACCCTGTGCTTGCAGACTTTCTGCAATCATGATGCTGTTCACAGAACCAAAAATCTTACCTGTACTACTGGTTTTGGCTCCAATAGTCAATTTCACTGCTTCGAGCTTGGTGGCCAATTCTTCCGCTTCCGCTTTCAACTTAGCTTCCTTATGAGCTCTCTGTTTGATATTCTCAGCAACGATCTTTTTGGATGATTCCGTTGCAAGGATAGCATATCCCTGAGGAATAAGGTAGTTACGACCATAACCCGGTTTAACGTTGATTATGTCGTCCTTATGACCTAAGTTTGCTATATCTGTCAATAATATAATCTGCATTTTGTCCTCCTTCCTTAAAATTATTTCATCAAATCGGTTACATAGGGCAGTAATGCAAGATGTCTTGCCCGTTTCACTGCGGTAGCTACTTTTCTCTGATATTTCAAAGAAGTACCTGTAATTCTTCTCGGAAGGATTTTCCCCTGTTCGTTCAGGAATTTCTTCAAAAATTCCGGATCCTTGTAATCAATAAATTTGATTCTGCTCTTTAAAAAACGGCAATATTTTTTCTTTTTGATCTCTACAGATGGCGGGGTCAAATATCTTATTTCACTTTCATTCTGTGCCATGGCTTATTTCTCCTCTTTTTTTTCGTTTTTACTTCTTCTCTTTAAAGCATACTCATACGCATACTTGTCTAATCTGAACGTCAGAAAACGGATCACACGTTCGTCACGTCTGTAAGCGGTTTCCAATTTGTCAACCAAAGAACCTTCAGCTTCAAACTGAAGCAGGTGATAGAATCCGGTGGTTTTCTTCTGGATCGGATAAGCCAACTTGCGAAGGCCCCAAGCCTCCTCGTGTTCAATGCTACCACCATTTTCTGTAATGGTATTCTTGAACTTTTCTACCGCTTCCTTTATCTGAACCTCAGACAAAACGGGAGTTGTAATGAAAACGGTCTCGTAATGATTCAACATAATTAATTGATTATTAGTATAAAATTAAAATATCGGCGCAAATATAGCACAAAAACTCTGAATCGGAAAACAAAAAGAGAAAAAATATCCCTAATATATTTTTCTTCTGTTCAAAGCTTGGTGGTACTGACGGGCATATTCATTATGCTGACGCAAAGTCCGGGAAAAATGGTGTCCGCCTGAAAAATCACTTTTCGCACAAAAATAAAAATAATCGTGTTTCCGGTAATTCAATACCGCTTCGACAACCTGAATAGAAGGCATACGTACCGGGCCGGGAGGTAAACCTTTATACTTATAAGTATTATAAGGAGAGTCGATCTCGGTATGTACTTTGAGTACCCGTTTCAACGTAAAATCCCCCAAAGCAAATTTCAGCGTCGGGCAGGCCGCTAAAGGGATATTACGTTTCAGGCGGTTAATATACACACCTGCAATAACCGGATACTCTTCGGGACGTATCGTTTCTTCTTCAATGATAGATGCCAGAATCATAACATCCATAGGAGAGAGACCGGCTTTTTCCGCCTTTTGCCTGCGGTTATCATTCCAGAAATTCAGGTATTCCTCCTGCATCCTGGTCACAAAACTCAAGGGGGAAATATCCCAATAAATCTGATAGGTATTGGGAATAAACATTCCCATTAGATTTTCCCTTGTAAATCCCAAACGGGAAACATACTGTTCATCAGCCAACAACGATAACAAGGCGGAAGAATCAACAGCAATCTGTCTGCTGACAATTCCGGCAAACTGCTCCAGCGTCCGGACATTGTTGAATGTAAAATGTACCGGTTCCTGCCGTCCGGAACGCAACAAATTAATCAGCTCATTATTGTTCATCCGGTCTGTCAGCCTGTAACGTCCGCTTTTCACCAACTCCGGATACTTCTTTAGTCGGGCCACTTTCCGGAAAGTATACATATTCTGAAGGTATCCTCTTTCCTGTAAACGCTGCGCCACCGTATCAAACAATTCACCTTTACGAATCATGAAAATACCGTTATCCCGGACTTGTATATTGGGACGGAATACAAAAAAATATCCGGAAATCCCAAGCACTACACCCAAGATAACAAACGCCAGCAGTAATCTCATTACAATTTTCATACCTACTCTTCGTCTCTGAAATAAAGCTTATAATAATTCATATCCCGGGCCGTATCATACCCTTTTTCAAGATACTTGCGTTGTCCGTGGATATAAACATGGAAATTCTTATCCAGTTTCAGCACATGCCGGAAATACTTCTTTTCATCTTTCACGGCAAAATCAGACACAGGAAAAGAGTCGCTCAACGGGATTTCCTTTTCTTCCTCGTATTGCTTCCTGAAGTTTTCAAACGCCTGAATCACTTCCGGTTCACGCACAACCTCCTCTTTAAAGCGATCTTCTGAAAAGACTTCCGCCTCCTTAAAGAAATTCAGAGACCGATTCAGCATGTCAATCTGATCAGCCCGCGGCACATCATTCTCCTTGTTATAGATGTCTTTTACGAAATCTTTGCACAAATTCAGATAATTTGCTGTTTGGAAATAACTGTCATTAGCAGGCTGCAATCCCAGAAAATCCGTTGTCCAATAAATCGCTTCCTTGATGTTCGTCTTGTCCAGAATGGATACCTTGTAACCCTCTTCCGGACGGATATTGAAAATCAGGCACGCCTTATCCAGTTTCTTTATGTTTATACCGGATTCACTCTCCAATTGATAGGTATTCCGGTTCATCACAATTTTAAGGAACGTGTCTTTGGTCTCGGATTTGAAAATCCCGATAGCATCGCAAACACCCTCTTCAATGTTGCAATTGCGGAAATACACCACATACAACTCACCGGCTTTGATATTCGGATTATTGGACTGTTCAAAAAGCTGTTCAGCAATTTTCACGGATTGCTCATAAAAACCGGAATTGTCGTTAAAAACAGTATAGGCGGCAGCATATACCGGATTATTCATCAAATCATCCTCGTAAGGATAAAAATTATAAAAAGCATCTTTCTTGAAAGAGGAAAGGAAATAATTTTTCAACAAACTCAAAACATCCGCATCCTCCGGTAGGAAACAGGTTTCAGACAACACCAGTTCTCCGCCTTCATATTTGTTACCGACATTATGAATAATGATATTGCCGATTTCACAATTTTCAAAATTTATCATAGCCTTAAAATCTAAAATTTACTCCCAGATTCAACGTTTCCTTAAATTGAAGCTTGTCCGAATAGTTTTCATCATACACCAGATTCGCATACACGGAAGCCCGCATAAAATAGTTGATTTTGAAATCGATCTGCACTTTCCAGTCGCCGGTAAAACTCTGTTTGGAGTTATAATAACTACTGAACATAATCAGTTCGTTCCGGATTTCCATGATTTTAGCCAGAGGAAATTTATTTCTCAGTTCAACGCGGGCACCGGCGTCTCCTTTGGATTTTTTCCCGGCATCCACACCGTAGCGGGTCGGATCAATACCAGTGGTATCCCGCATCCACGTCCATTTTCCGGCAATGGGAGAGAGATAAAGAGAAAAATTTTCTGAGGGCTTGTAGTCAATACCAATAGATAACGTATAATATCCCGGAGACATAAAATTAGCCACTAATTTCTTTTCGCTGTCTGACGGGTATTCATACGAATTGAATACCTGGGTCAGAATATTCAACTGTGCTGTATAATACCAATGCTTAAATGCATTTTGTCCGAGTTTGGAGTTAAACTCCAGACGGTCTTCATTCTTTCGTATATCTTCACTACCGGAACGCAGAAATCCCAACCGGTAATGAATAAAATTCTCCCAACTTGTCTTATTCTTATTGTAATTCAGATACAACCGGAGGTTGGTCAACAAGGAGAGGGAGTTTTCGCCACCGCTGGCCCAGTTGGATTGATATCCCTGTCCCAAAGCGGCTTCCATTTCCGAATAGAAACTCCAGTGACGGCGCCAAAGTTCCCCGGTATGGGGATCACTGATTTTATAAAAATCTTCACCCAACTGATTTTTAATCAGTTCTTCCGGTACTTTCTTGTAATCCACCCCCCGGTTCTGGTACACATCATCATCCACATACACCCGGAGATTGTTTTTCTCAGGCAGGACCTGTACCCAGGTACCGATGGAATCACCACTCCGGTTGATTACCCAAAAACGGTAATAATCCTGCCGTCCGTTATTCATCCACACATCCAGATACTGGTCAGCTCGATTGGACAAATGCACCTGAACAGAATCCTTACTGATTTCACGCAACCACGTATAACTCGAATCGTTGCGTATATGGGATACCAGTGTCCTCAAATTACTGTTATAATATAATAAGGTACTGTCATCCCGATATTCCTGAGCATGAGCGTCATAATAAGCTGTGCTGTCGTTCTCTATCTGCCGTATGGCTCTTTGCAAAGCATCTTCATTTTTCGCAGCGTCCTGCATATACTTTTTCACCGCCTCCACGACAGGCCGGACCTGCTCGTCTTCCGCATAATGAATCAACACTTCCAACGCTTCTTTGAGTTCCTGATCTTTCGTTTTTTCCTGCTTCAATTCCTCAATGGCATAGCGTACTGCCGGATTGGTGATAAAAGAATTTTTCAACCCTTTCTTGCATGCAGACAGATCGGCAGGGAAGACTATGGCCGGAACTTCCAACGGTTTTAGAAGCGGCAGCTTGCTTTCCATAACCTCCGGATACAATATCTGCGAATAAACGGCATTTATTCCGCAGAATAGCCAAATCGACAGCCATACCAATCTCCTCATACTCATAAAATCTTTATTTAAAAGGGGAATCGGGTTCTTTGGCCATGTGGGAATAACTCAGACGATCCACCAACCGGGGCATCCATTTACTCAAAAATACAGCCAATTTTCCTTCCACAAACGTCATGATAATCTCCCGTTTCCGTTTTCTTATCCCTTTCATTATGATAGCGGCACAGCGTTCAGCCGACATCATTTTTCCTTCATTACGGGGACTTTCACCTTGCTGACGGCCTTCAGCGTTCAAAGCCGTCTTACGAATATTGGATGCCGTAAATCCCGGAGCAGCCACCAACACATGCAGGCCTTTTTTCCTGTTTTCAATCCGGACGGTATTTAAAAATCCTCTCACGGCAAATTTACTGGCAGCATACCCCGTCCGCCCGGGAAGGCCTATATATCCGGCAATAGAAATCACTCCGGCCAATGTACCGTGCGATTGTAACAAATAGGGAAGAGCATATTTGGAACAATACACCGTTCCCCAGAAATTGACATCCATAACCTTACGGATTACATTCAAATCCAGATCCTCCAGTAAAGCCCGCATGGAGATTCCGGCACAATTGATCAATACATCTATACGTCCGAAATAATCGTAAGTTTGATGTATCAGTTCCTTACATGCCAATTCTTTGGTCACATCCGTGCGTATGGAAATGACATCCGTGCCACCGGTTTTCAGCTCTTTTTCAAGAACAAGCAATTCTTCAATATTCCGGGCAGCAATGGCTAATTTAGCGCCCTGATGGGCCGCTTCATACGCCAATGCTTTTCCGATACCGGAAGAAGCACCGGTGATAATGACAACCTTGTCACACATTCTTTTTTTCATATTCTTTGCCAAATTTATTCGCAAATATAATTAATTTCATCGGATTTACCCTTTTTTTCCGTTTTTTGAATAAGTCCTATAATTTATATTATGATAAATTGTATATAAAAAGAAAAAGGGGAGTCTCAGCTTCCCTTTTCCTGATTTTATTTATTTGTTTTCTCCATCCAACATCGCTTTAATATTCTCATATTTCTGCATGTAGTCCTGATTAATGGTCCTCAGCTTAAAATAGAGAGCTTTCAAAGTTTCCATTGTATTGGGTTCTTTCGGATCGATTTCATGGGCTTTTTCAAAATACGGAATCACAGATTCATAACCTTTGTACACTTGTTCCATACTCTTGTTATATTCATCTGCATCCACAATATCATTCACTTTTTCATGAAATTTAATCACCTCATTCAATTTAGCGGTACCTAAATTATACTGTGAGGCAAAATCCTTCGGATCAATACTAAGGGCTTTTTCATACATTTCAACGGCCTTTGCCGGCTCGTTCATTTTTTCATACAACGATCCTTTTGCTCTGTAAAACGAAGCATTATTCGGGTCTTGCTGAATGGCAGCATCCAGATACTTTTCAGCTTTTTCAGGTTCTCCGCCCAGCAGATAATAATTAATCAGTTCAACCAGCATATTGGCATCATTCGGATACAGTTCATAGCCTTTATGCAGATATTGTACAGCCTCTTCTTCTTTTCCCTGAGCTTTCAGTACATTGGCCAACATGGCATAAGTTCTGGCAGGCTCATAATTATATTTCAGAACTTCCTTGTAATACTTTTCAGCTTCGGCAAACTCTTCGGCTCTGTGTGCAGAAATTCCGGCATTAAAAATCACGATAGTATCAATAGCTGTTGAATTGACAACCGGTGATTTTTCAATCTCCAGCACTTTCTTGAAAGCCTCCAAAGCTCCTTTGAAATTCTCTGAATTATAATATTCTACAGCCTTGTTAGTGAAATCTATAATCAGATTATTATATTGTGTTTTCAGTTTTTTGCCTACTTTCCCTTTGTCATCCAGTTCAATGGCTTTCTGATAAGCCTCATAAGCAACATCCAACGCATTGGGATCAAGTTTTTTGTAATCCGGCAGCGGACTTTCAAAAATTCCCTGATATATCTGTCCTTTTACAAGCCAGGATTTTGAATCATTTACACAATTTTCATGTGCAATAGCTTCATCAATAAGCTTTTTCGCTTCATCTAATTTACCGGAACTCAGATAACTGGAGGCCTGTGAAACCTTTCCTTTCTGTGCGTATGTAAAAGAAGCACAGAAAAGCATGATCATGATAAAAGTTAATTTTCTCATACGTACAATTTGTTATTATTGAATTTATATTCCTTTTGACGTCTTTTAATTCCCGATAGTTTCATTTTATTCTTCCGGAATACTTTCATTTTCCTGACTTCCCTCCTCTTCCGGTGCATTCTCATCTTCCTTGGAAGCAGAAACCTTGGCTACAGCAGCAATGGCGTCATCATTCCGCAGGTTAATCAATTTCACACCCTGGGTATTCCGGCCCATCACCCTCAAGGAAGCAATTTCCAGGCGAATAGTCAGACCCGAACGGGTGATAATCATCAGGTGTTCATCGTCCGTTACGTCCAGCAAAGCAATCAGACTGCCGGTCTTTTCCGTCAGATTGATCGTCTTCACCCCTTTTCCGCCCCGGTTTGTCGTCCGGTAATCTTCTATATCCGAACGTTTTCCATAACCGTTTTCCGATACGACCAGTACATTGGCCTTTTCTGGTTCCACACATATCATTCCGATCACTTCATCGTCTTCACTACCCAGAGTGATACCCCGTACTCCGGAAGCTGTCCTACCCATCGGACGCACCTTTTCTTCCGGGAAACGGATGGCTTTCCCGGACTTCACAGCCAACATAATATCATTCTTACCGTTGGTCAGTTTAGCCTCCAGCAACTGGTCGCCCTCTTTGATAGTGATGGCATTGACTCCGTTCTGACGCGGACGCGAATAAGCTTCCAGGGTCGTCTTCTTGATAATACCTTTTCTGGAACACAATACAATATAGTTGCTATTTATATAATCCTCGTCTTTTAAAGTCAAAAGATTAATATAAGCCTTCACCTTGTCATCCGGATCAATATTCAGCAGATTCTGGATAGCACGTCCCTTTGCCTGTTTCGTACCTTCGGGTATCTCGTAAACTTTCAGCCAGAAACATTTTCCCTTTTCCGTAAAGAACAACATGGTATTGTGCATAGTCGCCATAATCATGTGCTCCAGGAAGTCTTCGTCCCGGGTGGCCGATCCTTTGGAACCAACACCTCCGCGGTTCTGTACTTTGTATTCGCTCAAAGGCGTACGTTTGATATAACCCATGTGGGAAATGGTAATCACCATCTCTTCATCGGCATAAAAATCCTCCGGATTAAACTCTTCCGAAGCATAGACAATATCCGTACGGCGCTCATCCCCGTACAATGCCTTCATCTCCAGCATTTCATTCTTGATGATTTCCATTCTCAGCTCAAGGCTTGCCAATATTTCCTTCAAATGAGCAATCAATTTCTCTATCTCTTCATACTCAGCCCGCAACTTATCCTGTTCCAGTCCCGTCAACTGGCGCAAGCGCATGTCCACAATGGCGGAAGCCTGTATCTCACTCAAACCGAAGCGGTCAATTAAGGTATTCTTAGCCTCTTCGGGAGTCTGAGAACCGCGGATAATCCGGATCACTTCATCGATGTGGTCGCAGGCGATAATCAGACCTTCCAGTATATGCGCCCTTTTCTCTGCCTGGTTCAGTTCAAACTGCGTACGGCGGGTAACCACCTCATGGCGATGATCCACAAAACAACGGATCAAATCCTTCAAATTCAACAGTTTCGGACGTCCGTTCACCAAAACGACGTTATTCACACCAAAAGAAGACTGCAAAGCCGTATGCTTCAATAACGTATTGAGCACTACATTTGAAATCGCTTCTTTTTTAACATCAATTACGATACGCATACCTTCCCGGTCGGACTCGTCGTTGATATTGGAGATCCCTTCTATCTTTTTCTCATTGACCAGTTCGGCAATACGCTGTATCAGTTCCAGCTTGTTAACCTGGTAAGGAATTTCATGGACAATAATCTTCTCTCTTCCGGAAGAGGAAACCTCGATGGAGGTCTTGGCCCGTACGATAATACGTCCGCGTCCCGTACGATACGACTCTTTTACGCCGTTATAACCATATATTGTACCTCCGGTGGGAAAATCGGGAGCTTTGATGATTTTAATCAGCTCTTCAATATCTATATCATTATTATCAATATAGGCACATATCGCATCCACCACATCATTCAAATTGTGGGGAGCCATATTGGTAGCCATACCCACTGCGATCCCCGAAGCTCCGTTCACCAGGAGGTTCGGAATCTTGGAAGGCAATACGGTCGGTTCTTTCAAAGATTCGTCAAAGTTGGGTGCCATGTCAACCGTATCCTTTTCCAGATCGGCAAGCATCTCTTCGGCAATCTTCTTCATCCGGGCTTCCGTATAACGCATAGCAGCCGGACTGTCACCGTCAATGGAACCGAAGTTTCCCTGTCCGTCCACCAGCGGATAGCGTAAAGACCAGGGCTGTGCCATACGGACCATTGTCATATATACGGAACTGTCGCCGTGGGGATGATACTTTCCCATCACCTCTCCGACAATTCTCGCCGATTTTTTATAAGGTTTATTGGATGCTACGCCTAACTCACTCATTCCATACAACACTCTCCGGTGCACAGGCTTCATTCCGTCCCTGACATCCGGTAATGCACGTGAAACAATCACTGACATTGAATAATCAATGTAGGATGATTTCATTTCTTCCTCAATGTTGATTTTAATGATTTTTTCTCCGCCGTTTTCCATCTATAATTTAAATTATAACATTAACCACTTGTGATACAATATATTTCACAATTCACTTTGCTTATTTTGTGAAAATCTTACAAATGTAATAAATTCAACGGAATTTTACACCAAATCGGACTGAAAGTTTCAGTCTTTTCCGGTAAAGATTTTTTTCAGATTTCCACCTGCAACATATCGTAAGCCAAAGATACATTAGCAGGCAATTCTTTGGAAACCTCCGCTGTCAATCCCATCTGGTGGCCGATATGAGTCAGCCAGGCCTGCTTCACCCCTAATTTTTTCGTCACCTCCAAAGCTTGCGCCAGCGTAAAATGCGACAAATGGGGCTCCTTCCTCAGTGCATTTATCACCAAATATTCCACTCCCGCCAATTTCTTCATGGATGCTTCCGGTATGGCATTCGCATCCGTCAGGTAGGCAAAATTACCGGTCCGGTAACCCAAAACGGGTAATTGGTAATGCATCACCGGAATGGGTATAAATTCGGTATCATCTATATAAAAAGATTCTTCCCCCACAATGTGCAGGTTAATCTCCGGCACGCCGGGATATTTGTTTTCACTGAAAGCATAAGAATAATCCTTATAAACTACATTTTTAGTTCTCAAACTGGCATACACATCTACAGCCCCCTGTTTCACCCAGTTAAAAGCCCGTACATCATCCAAGCCTCCGATATGGTCTTTGTGTTCGTGGGTCAGAAGGATAGCCCGCAGGTCCTTTACCCCTGCCCTGAGCATCTGGCAGCGGAAATCCGGACCCGCATCAATGACTATATTTTGCCCGTTGATTTCCAGCATAGCGGAACAACGCAATCTTTTATCATGGGTATCTGTTGAACGGCATACCGCACATTCACAAGCAATAACAGGTATTCCCTGAGATGTGCCGCTTCCTAAAATAGTCAGTTTCATAAAAGAGCCTTTCATTAGAATGATTCCGAGCAAATTTAAGAGATAAAAATCACATTTTTGCTACAAAACAGGTTATTATTCATCAAAATTTATCCACTGCCCTCTGCTTTATTACCGGAGAAACAGCCCTTGTTTTTGATTTCCGATCTATTGCATTACTTTTGCGGCCAGAACTAAAACAACAGCTATGGGCCGGCTTTTTCTTGTTCCCAATACACTGGGAGAATCAACGATAAACAGAGTAATTCCATCCGAAGTCATTGATATAATCCGCAGTCTGCGTGTATTCGCTACGGAAAATCCCAAAAACACCCGGAGATATTTGAAAAAAATAGATAAATCCATTCGGATTGATGACCTGGTATTTCTGGATTTAAACGAACATTCGGACAGGAAACAGGTGGAATATTGCCTGAACTGGCTCGAAAAAGAGGACGTTGGAATCATCTCGGAAGCCGGTTGTCCGGGAATAGCAGACCCCGGGGCCGAATTAGTCACCCTGGCCCAGCAAAAACACTACCCGGTCATTCCATTGGTAGGTCCCTCTTCCATCCTTCTGGCACTGATCGCTTCCGGCTGTAACGGACAGAATTTTTCATTCAACGGTTACCTCCCGGTCAAAGAAAATGAACGTGCCAAGGCTTTGCGCCATTTTGAAAAACAATCCGCAGCAGAAAACCGGACACAGATTTTTATAGAAACTCCTTACCGGAACATGAAACTTTTCCGGGAAATGCTTTCCCTGCTTTCTCCCCACACACGCCTCTCCATTGCTTGCGACCTCACAACAGAAAACGAATACATCCGTACCATGACAATTCAGGAATGGAAAAAACAGACGCCCGAACTAAACAAACGTCCTGCCATTTTCATCCTGTACGCTCCTAAATAATGGCAAGGATTATCCGATAAAGAATGAAATCAGTGTGACGCAAAGAATACCCGAATTTCCACCGGCAAATTCTTATTGTAAACAAAAAACAGGCAGTCACTCTCTGACCGCCTGTTTATTTCAATACACCGGAAAATCCCGGCTACCGCTTATTTTTTAAAATAACGGTTATACAGTCCTTCAAAGCCTTTACCGTGGCGGGCTTCATCCTTACACATTTCATGAACCGTGTCATGAATGGCATCCAGATTCAATTTCTTAGCCAAAGTAGCAATCCGTTTTTTATCCTCACATGCTCCGGCTTCTGCTTCCATTCTCTTTTTCAAATTGGTTTCTGTATTCCAAACACATTCACCCAACAGTTCACAGAACTTTGCGGCATGCTCTGCTTCTTCCCAGGCATAACGTTTGAATGCTTCGGCCACTTCCGGATAACCTTCGCGGTCTGCCTGACGGCTCATAGCCAGATACATCCCGACTTCCGTACACTCTCCGTTAAAGTGAGCTCTCAAGCCTTCCAGCACTTCGCTGTCCACTCCTTTTGCCACACCAATCACATGTTCGTCAACAAAGGTCAACGCACCGGAAGTCTCTTCCAGTTCCTTGAATTTGTTACTGGGCACTTTACACTGAGGACAAAATTCCGGAGCTTCTTCACCTTCGTGAACATAACCACATACAGTACAAATAAATTTTTTCATAACCACTCGTTTTAATTGTTTATTAATTGATTTTACCTTTTTGTCCTTGCAGACAATGTTTACAATATCCTTTATAATACAGTTGCATCTCTGTAATCTGCCCTACCGTCTCATCGGCAACCTTCACCATATCCATGTTTTCAACCGGTAAATCATACACCCGCATACATTGCTGACATTTAAAATGGGCATGCAAGGAAGTGTCAATGTCAAAACGGACATTTTTTTCATCAATGACCAGCATTCTCAATGCCCCCTGTGCTACAAACAAATTCAGCGTATTGTATACCGTTGTTTTTGAAAGAGTCGGTATTTTAGAATACAGAGCATGATACACATCTTCCGCCGTCGGATGAATTCTGTTGGCAAGCAGATATTCCATAATCGCCAGACGCTGCATAGAGGGCTTAATCTGGTAATTCAGCAGATATTCCGATATGTTCTCAATTTTATTCATTTTAAATTTGTAATCATTACAATTTTAAATTCATTGCAAATAAAATCATTTTCCAGAACAAATGCAAAAAAATTAAACTATTTTTTATAAAATAAATTTTCACCCCTTACCGGGTCAGCATGCTGATAAATTTTGTAGTTTTGTCACATGTTTTTCATAGGAGTATCTGCCCATCTGTTTGTTTATCTGCTGATACCGGCATTTTTAATCGTCTGTTTCTATTGCCGCGGTATCCAGGGTAGTCCGGAAGTCCAGGCGCCACTTCCGGTTATTGTTGTTTATGAACAAACAAGAACTTGCCGTTCAGCGGATACCTACTTCTACCGGAGTGATTCAGAAAAAAAAGTCCGTACCGGCATTAAATTACTTACTTTTACTAATATTCCTTCCCGTTTGGCGGAACCCTTTTTTACGGTACGCCCATACGTCGGTTGGGTCATCAGCCTGAATATCTTAAGGGCACCTCCTTTCTTCCACATTCCCGCAGGAAACTGAACCGTGTTTCCACCCCTTGCCGGCTTGTTCCGGAACACCCTGTTTTTATCATTTTACTAAAATTTTATGCGCTTATTTATCAGTGTTTTATTACTCGTATCGGTCCGTCTGACTCATGCCCAGACAACGGTTACCTGTTTTTCTTCTGCAGATTCCGTCTATAACAGTATAAAAGAACTGGAAGAAATTGTTGTCACCGCCGAAAAGCGGGAACTGAACCCCAAAAACATTCCGGCAGCTTTAACGGTGATAACACCCCGCAACATTCCCGGCGAAAACAATCCCGACCTGAGAAACCTCTCCGGCATTGTTCCCAACTTCTACATGCAGGAAGGAGGCCTGAAACTCTCGACTCCGATTTATATCCGGGGAATCGGCACAGTATCCGGCACTCCTCCTGTGGGATTGTATGTCGACGGGATTCCCGTTTTTGACAAAAATGCCTTTGTTTTTGACCTTTACGACATCCGTCAAATAGAAGTATTACGGGGACCTCAAACCACCCTTTACGGTCGCAACAGTATCAACGGCTTAATTCATATCAGTACCAATCCCCCGAAACAGGCTTTTTTCTTACAGGCAAAAGTGGGATATGCAAGTTACAATGCCCGGAATTACAATCTGATTCTCCATTTGCCCTTGCGAAACTTCCGGCAGAAATTTTCTTTTGCCTACAACAAAGCAGAAGGCTATTTCCGGAACCTTTACGACAGCAACCGGAAATCCAATCCTTCCGATTCGTACAACCTACACTACCAGGGAAACCTGTACACCGATAACAATTGGAAAATAGCGATCGGCGCCGACTTCAATCACTCGTTTGACGGCGGATACGCCTATCATGTCCTGGATTCCCTGCGGATAAACCGCTACCGGGTAAATTACAACACCCCTTCTTCCTACAAACGGGACCTGCTTTCCTCGTCTGTCAATTTCAGCAAGAAGGGCCGTGTTCTGGCACTCAACGGGGTCTCTTCTTACTCCTGGAGCAAAGACAAACAGATGCTGGATGCAGATTTTACCCATCTGGATGTATTCGACAACAATAAAAAATCCCGGCAGCACCTCTTTACCCAGGAAATCAACATCCAACCGTCCAAAAGCGGAAATATCACCTGGACTGCCGGTGCATTCGGTTTTTACAAGGACCTGACAAACAACTACCTCGCCACATTCGGGAAAGACAAAGCCTATTTGCTCCCGTTGTCCATAGAACAGGCCAAATACAAAAACAATACCCTCACCTGGGGGATAGCCGGGTACGGACAACTTACAGTCAACAACCTGTGGCAGGGCATGTCTTTTACCGCGGGCTTGCGTTACGACTATGAAAAAGCGGACCTGCACTACCGCGACAGCATGCTGTTTGAAGGGACTTCCCGTTTTATGCAATACCACAACAGTAAAGAAGGCAAGACATTCAGGGCTTGGCTACCCAAATTCTCTCTGCTTCAGCAATGGAACGACAGATTGTCCTTATACCTGAATATCTCCAAAGGATACAAAGCGGGGGGCTACAACATCATTGTCAACGACATGAGTACCCAACGGGTCGACCTGGAATACCAAAAAGAACAACTGTGGAATTATGAAGCCGGTTTGAAGTACTTCAGCCGGAATAAAAAACTCAACCTGAATGCCGCCGTTTTCTACATAGACTGGAAAGACCAGCAGATTTTTGTCATGGGGATGATGGGTCCCGGAATAAAAAACGCAGGAGATGCCCGGAGTATCGGCGGAGAAATTGACATGCAATGGGAATTCCTTCCCCGGCTGACCTTTCTCTTTTCCGCAGGTTACAGCAACTCCCAATATTACCACAATCTGAATCCGTCGCACGAAGGCAACCGCATTGTAATGGCTCCCGAATTTACCGGTAACACAGGCCTGATGTACCGTAAACCGATAAAATGGGCGGGTTTCAGCTCGTTCAGTGCCGCCACGACCGTCAACGGATTCGGTACCCAATATTTTGACGAAGCCAATCTGTTGAAACAATCCCCTTACTTCTTGTGGAACCTTGATTTTTCAATGTCCGGCAAATACGTGGAAATTCATCTCTGGGGAAAAAACATACTGGATAAAGCATTCTTCACATACATGCTCAACAACCCCGTAGGAGGAAAACTGCCGCAATATTTCAACATGGGGCAATCCGGCGCACCGTCACGCTTCGGCGCTTCCATCCTGTTCAGAATTAATAAATAACTTAATGTATAAATAATATGAAAAGAACATTGTATTATCTGTTAGCCGTTTTTACCGTATTGTGTGCAGTCTCCTGCAACGACGATGAAAAAGAACTTTCCTCTCTGACCGGGATCTGGAACTATACCCGGCCTCATTTCGAATTTGAGTACGCTGCAGACAGCATTGTCATTGAAATGTACCAGGGACGGAAAATGGCCGTCGCCACCGAAGAGGTCAAAGAAATATTCCTCCGGATGGCCACAGTCAAAATGCAGGACTATTTCCAGGGCATCGAAGTCATCTCGGCAAACAGAATGAACATCACTGCCAAGATGCAGACAGCCCAACCGTTTAAAATCGGTGCCGATTACGACCAGACAACCGAATTCATCGAAGTCTCGCTGGACAAAAAGGACATGCAGCAATTAGTGGGCGAAAAAGCCGATATGATTCCGGCGGTAAGTTTCAGGTATACCCTGCAAAACGAGACCTTAACCATGTACTTTGACGAGGCCTATGTGCGTACGATATATGCCATGATGGAAAACCACATTGTACCGATGATCGTGGATAATATGGGAATAGATTTCGAACACATGCCCGAAGGTGTCCGGCAACAGGTTACAGAGGGAGTTAAAAAACAGATTCCACTGATCCTGGAAAAGATTATCTCCTTGAAAATCGGATTTGTACTGACAAAAGCATAAAAAAACGACACTCGTCCTGTCACGGATATAACGAAGTACCGTTGAGTACTTCGTTATATTTTATGTGACAATGCCGTTTTCCTGACTTTGCGGCGGATGATTCCGACATTCAGCAAGAACACTCCCAAAAACAATACAATCCCTCCGACCCAGACCGGCAGCATGCCGCTTTTCACAGCCTGCATTGCTTGTAGAAAAGGCAAATAACAGCCTCTTATCCCCCAAATCGACAGCCAGGCGAGTACAACCGTTCCGGCATGCACTGCCAATACAAACAACTCATAAGGACGGGCAATCCGCTTGGGGGCATATCCCAAAAGAAGCAGGTTCTCAATTTTAACACGGTCTTTTTGCAGAATGAGATAAATACTCAAAATAAGGATATAAAACGAAAGAACACAAATTAACAGACCGATGCTTGCAACGAACAGCGTAAGCAGATTCAAAAACCACACCATCTCCCCGGCAGCCTGCTTTCCTCCTTCAATTTCATAACCTTTGGATTTGAAAAAACGGGCCATCCGCTCATCGGCAGGATTATCCGTTTCTACAATCACCCGGGCCACCTCCGCACCCTTTTCTCCGGCAAAAGTGGCATTTGCCCAATCCATAAACCGCTGGGGTACCAGAATCGTATTCAGACGGTCTGAAAAACCGACGATTTTTCCCTGGAACCCGCTTTCTTTTCCTTGTCCCTGAATCCGGATATCCAGATTCAACAACCCGATTGTCCCTTCCGACAGCTTCGGCAGATTGCGGGATTGTGCAAAACCGAAATTATAAAGGTTCAGGTAATTACGGGGTAAAATTATCGGTATGCGGTTGTCACCTTCCTCAAACCCCCACTCCTCCGTCTTCACGTCTATGTATTCGTCGGGTACCGACTCAAAAAACAATTCAGTGGCAAACCCTGCACCAAACCGCCCCAGCTCCATGCCTGCCGTCGTCCGGAAACGGGAAGAAGTGAAATTCCCCGTTTTACGGATAAAAGGCTGCTCTGAAATCTCACGCAACTCCTCCGGAGTGAAAGTAGCGTTTCGTCCTGTCAGTGTCCCGAAAACAGAAATCCGTTTTGTCACTACCAAAAACTCTTTCCGGAAGAGGCGGTCTTTTCCGGTAAAAAAAGGTTGCAGATCATACCACAATTGTATACTCAGCAACACTATCAGCATTCCCGTCAGATTGGCCAGAAAGAAACCGGCGAACTGCGTTCCCCGGAGCTGACAGCGGAGTAATTTATAAACCAGATTCATAATCGAAACACTTTATCGTATGTCATTTCCGGCTCATACCCGATAGAAGTCACCAGCACACCGGCACCCTGCCTCCGGGCTTCTCCGGTGAGCAGCCTACTGCATATCCGGTTGTTTTCGTCATCCAGATGACTGACAGGTTCATCCAACAAAATAAAATCAAAAGGCTGGCACAGCGCCCGGATTAAAGCCACGCGCTGTTGCTGGCCGAAAGACAACTTGCCCGCTTTCTCCTCCATTTTATCACCAAGTCCAACCTGTAAGAAACAATCCCGTATCCAGTTGTCCGTCCGGAACCCTGTAAGGCAGTTTTTCACCTCCACATTCTCAAACGCCGTCAATTCCGGAAACAACCGCAAATCCTGGAATACGATACTCAAAGACACGCGGCGTACCCGCTCCCAGTCCGCCTGTTTCAAAGAGAGGATGTCTTGACCGTCAAAACAAACACTACCGGAAAAATCCCGGCGACATCCGTAAATAAAACTGCAAAGGGAAGATTTTCCGGCTCCGGAAACCGCTTTGAGCAAAACCGTTTGCCCTTTTGAGAAACACACCTCTTGCCGCCATATCTCCGAACCGGTATTTTCTTTCGTCAAAAAAATTTCCGGAAGCACATTTTTCAGGTATATCGTATCCATCAATCAGTACATTACCGTTCTTATTTCATTTCTGCCAGCTCTTTTCCCGCTTCAATCAAAGTTTTCAGGCTATTCTGTTTTTTATTCTTCATATATATGTTCCAAACAACGTGATTGGGTGCCACCGTAAGCAATTCCGTATATGAAAACCCGGACAACGCCTTTTGCAACAAAGCTACCTGGTGACGTCCCACCATCTGCTGAAGCAGCAACAATACAACAGGAGAGCGCAGCAATTCTTCAATATTCAGCACAATTCCGCCGTAACTTTCCTTTATACCGGAAGCCATGACAGTTTTGTTCCACGGATTTTCAACCGCTTTCCCCAAATTACGGTATGCCTCCGGGTCGTTTGTAAGATAGAACAGGCTCCCGTCCTTCACTCCGAAATAAAACTCCATCATCTGATTGCTGAAACAATAACGGTGCTCCCCTTTTTCCTCCACTCTCCCGACACTTCCAAAATTCTTTTTCAACACATCAGACAGCAAACTGGCCGGATAAGTATCCTTTACGTGAGCACACACCAAAACATTCGGGATTCCCACAGCTGAGAGACCGGTAATTCCATAAACCATATCCCCGTCCAGCGAAGCCAGGACTTTCCCCGCCCTTACCGGGTCCACCATCGGCATATTCTGCCAAAAACGGGTTTCCTCCAGTATTTTATTCACTTTATCCCCCTGGCAATTATACAGCATACACAAAAACGTCGATGCCGGATAATAAGCCAGAAAATGTCCTGACACCTTTTCCAGGTAATCCCCTTGTTCCTGTAACGCCTGCATAACGGCGGGATCGGCTGACATGAGCGTGTATTGCAGCGTAGCTTTGCCCTCCTCAAAATTCAAACTGCCGTTTATATTCATCCGATTGATGTCAAAATCCGGATGGGGCATATACGCCATGACATGGTTCCTCATACTTTCCGGCAATCCCTTCATGGGAAAGAGCAGCTCAACATCATTCTTGCCTTCCAGTATTTTCTGAAAACAAGGGTCGGCGGCCATACTCCTCTCCTTTCTTGCTGAAATGCGTGAAGCATATTCCCTGGCTCGTTGCTCATTATACGACACCGTACAAAATAAGACACGGGAATCGAAACGGCAAACAAACTCTCCGGAAACAAGCGTCTCATTGTATTCTCCCCGGGTAGTCAACGGGGTACACATCCCCTCTCTTTCAGCATCCGCAAACCTATCCCTGAGCTTAGTTATGTCTTTCACCTTAGCAACCAACGCTGCATTCCCCCCGATACTGTCGGCGACCAGAAACAAATAGTCAGAAAAGTCAATCCCCGACTCGTCCGCATTTTTCAGAATCTTCTGTAATCCGAGAAATCCCAGCAAACGTTCCTGCATCGCTTGCGTTATCTCCCCTTTTTCAATCAACCGGTTCACATGGATGGCACACACGCCCCTGCTACCGGCAGGAATAATGTCATAATACTGTCCGGCAACGTCCGGTCGCCGGCAATTGCAAACCACCCAAAGGAGACCTATAGCCACACCAAGCAATAAAAAAACTCTTTTCATATTTTTCCGTTTTAAATACCCATTTAATCACAAAGCTATGAAAAATCTCTGTATAGTAACCTTTTTTCCTACCATCCGTTAATAAATTCCATACAAACCACAACTAAAAACGAATACATGATGAACACCACATCCCAAAATCAGGCTTATGGCGTCCTTTTGTCCTCCAATACTGTCAATGCCAGAGGAGACAACAACGCCTTTCAGTTACAACCGCTTCCCTACACACAGGACGCACTGGCGCCCTACATCAGCGAACGGACCATACAATTCCACTACGGCAAACACCTTGCCGGTTACATCGAAAATACCAACAAGCAAAAAGCGGGTACGGAATTTGAAAACAAGACCATAGAAGAAATTATGCTTCACGCCGGCGGAAACCTCTTCAACAACGCAGCACAGGTGTATAACCATTATTTCCAGTTTGAAGCCCTACAGCCCCACCGGGAAAATGAAGCAGCCCCTTGCGAAAGAATGATGGAGGCCATTCGCAAAGAATTCGGCGGTTTTGATGAATTCAAAGCACAGTTTACCCAAGCTGCCGTGACCCTTTTCGGTTCCGGATATGCCTGGCTGACGGTCAGTCCGCAGGAAAAGAAGCTGGAAATCATTCAGACTCACAATGCGGAAAACCCCTTAAAGGAGGGGAAGATTCCCTTACTAAACCTGGATGTGTGGGAACATGCCTACTATCTGGACGTGCAAAACCTCAGAGCGAAATATGTCGAGAACTTCTGGAAAATCGTCAATTGGAACGCCGTAGAACAAAGATGGAAAAAAGCTGTCTGAAATTTATCAGACAGCCCAATACATATTAAACCGGTAAAACCTTGCTACAAAATACCCCTCTCTTCTATGTCTCCTGTACCTCACCTGTACTCCCTCCGACCTGCCGAGTACAGAAGTGATACAGGAGACATACAGGAGATATGGAACAGAGTGGGACCTTACAGCAAGGTACCCAGGACTTTTCCGCCGAAAACACCGTCACTCCGGACGGCAAAACAAAACTTGTCAGGGATTTTCCTTTTTTATACCTACCGGATGATTTCCATTTCATTGAGCAAATGCCCTGCTCCAGCCACCTTGTCAATCACAAAGAGAACATAACGTATATCCACTGCGATATTCCGGCAAATCTCAGGATCGTACTGCATATCCGACATCACCCCTTCCCACGCCCGGTCAAAGTTGATGCCAATCAAATGCCCGTCAGCATTTAACACCGGACTGCCGGAATTGCCTCCGGTGGTATGGTTATTGGCCACAAAACAGACCGGAACTTCCCCGTCCTGGGTGTAAGGCCCGAAATCCTTCCGCGCATATGCATCCCGCAAAGCCTGGGGTATGTTATAGTCGTATATCTCAGGCCGGTCTTTTTCCATAATCCCCGTCAATGTCGTATAATACGTATAATTCACCCCATCCGCCGGCGAATATCCGCCTACTTTTCCATAGGCCACCCTCAGCGTCGAATTTGCGTCCGCATAATATACTTTTTCCGGATTCATCTCCATCAATCCGGCCAGCCAAATCCGGTTTTCATTTTTCAACTCCCTCTCTATCTCCATCAATTCCGGCAAAATCCGGTGGAGCATAAACTCCCGGATTGAAGAAGCAAGCCGGGTAACCGGATCTTTCTCTATCCTGCGCAATGCCTTTTCGTCACAATCTCCCCAAACGGCCTCCGCCTCCTGCGGGGTGGCAAAAGAAGATTTTTTAAACAACTCTGCCGCATACTGGCCGTAATCCTCCGTTTGCCGGGCTTTTCCCACCTCTTCCGGAATCCACTCCGCAGGCAGATTGGCATTGTACAGCCGCAACATTTCGGCTAAAATCCGCCGGTCCGTTTCCACATCGTAATTCTTGAAAAAAGCGGCAATCTCCTGATGCAATCCCTCTTTACATGCTGCCTGTTCTTTCTTTTCCACACTTTTGCTCACCCTGCTGCGTACTTTTTCCGCCAGACCGACAATCTCCGCTCCCCTTAATCCGGCCTCACTTGCATACACATAAGCCCGGATTAAATTCTCCCTCCGGGCATACAAATCCCGGTAACGCTCCGTAATGCCTTCATAACGCTTGTTTCCTTCAGCCCATTTGGCAAATTCGGCCTCCTGTTTTTCCTTGTTCCCGATGGTATGAAACCGTTTCAATCCCTTGATCTCCCCCTGCCACTTCTTCCAGGCATTCGCCACTCCGGCAGCCTTGGCCGCATATTTTATACGGGTCAGTTCACTCCGGTCCATGGCTTCGTTCATCACATTCAGTTTAGCCGTACGGATGGCAATCTTATGGGGATTCTCCACCTCCGTCAGTTGCCGGATGGCATGGGAAGGCAAATACTCATTGGTCGTACCGGGATAACCGAATATCATCGTAAAATCCCCTTCCTTTATTCCTTGGGCTGAAATCTTAAAAAAAGACGCCGGACGATACGGGCGGTTTTTTTCAGAATACCCCGCCGGTTCATTATTCTCGTCAGCATATACCCTCAACACCGAAAAATCACCGGTATGCCGCGGCCACATCCAATTATCCGTATCCCCTCCGAACTTTCCGATGGCCGAAGCCGGAGCTCCGGCCAAACGCACATCCCTGAAAATACGAAACACGGACATAAAAAACTGATTCCCGTTAAAATAAGGCCTGATATTGGCCTGCAAATTACTTCCTTCCGTAGCCCGACGCTCCAGCACTCCGGATATGCTGTCGATTCTCCGGTTTCTCTCCTGCATACTTAACCCTTCCTCCAACTGACTTATTATCTGCTCTGTCACATCTTCCATCCTCACCAGAACGGAAACCGTTATTCCCGGATTTGCCAGTTCTTCACTTCTCTCCCGCGCCCAAAAACCATCCCTCAGATAGTTGTGTTCCAAAGAAGAATGACTCTGAATCATATCGAAGGAACAATGGTGGTTTGTCACCAGCAACCCCTCCGCACTGATAAACTCACCGGTGCAGAAATGATGGAAAGGACTTCCCTCCCTGCCCAGTCCTACAACCGCATCTTTCAACGAGGCTTTGTTAATGTCATAGACATCCTCCGCGGTTAATCTAAACCCCTTTTTCTGCATATCTTCGATATTGTATTTTTTCAGCAACATCGGAATCCACATTCCTTCATCTGCCTGACAATATCCCGTCAATAAGCACAACACGGATACAAACGAAATCCATTTTTTCATACCAGAATATTTATTTGTTTAACACCTATTTGCAAACTTCCACGCCGAACTCCTTCAATTGCCGGCAGAGTGTCTGTACCGGCAATCCCATGACATTATAAAAAGAACCGTCTATCCTTTCTATGCCCACATATCCGATCCACTCCTGTATGCCGTAAGCTCCCGCCTTGTCGAAAGGTTTATAGCGGTCCACATAATACACAATCTCTTTCTCCGTCAATTCCCTGAAAAAAACATCCGTACAGACCGAGCAACTTTTCTGCTCCCGGACAGTCGTCAGACAAAGCCCCGAGATAACGGTGTGTTTATTCCCAGACAACTCCCGAAGCATAGCGACAGCCTGTTGCCGGTCACGAGGCTTGCCCACCACTTTGCCGTGGATGGAAACAATCGTATCTGCCGTAATCAGCAATTCATCTTCCTGTAAATCTCCGTTAAAAGCGGATGCTTTCAAACGGGCCAGGTATTCCGGCACCTGCTCTACAGGCAGAGTATCCGGATAAACTTCCGGCACCTCCCGGAGCCTCACCTCAAACTCAAACCCGGCTTCCTGCATCAATTGCTGCCGACGAGGCGAAGAAGAAGCCAAAATCAGTTTATACGCCATACATTACAATTAAAAAAGGGAACAGAAAAAACGGTTCAACAGCAAACTGAAAGCAATGCCGCCTACCATCAGCAAACGAATAACCGCCAACTCCCCGGAACGCCTGCGTTCTTTGGTCAGAATCAACCCGATATACAACAGATAAAAGAGACTCAACCCGGCAAAATAAAACAAAACAGGATCCGACCCACGGAATACGGTATAATAAAGCAACCATACGGAGACAACACATATCCCGGCTATCAAAGCAATCACACCACGGGCAACAGTCATTCCGCTCCTTACCGCCAAAGTCCGTATCCCGTTTTCCCGGTCACCTTCCAGCGTATAGAAGTCTTTATTCATTTCATAGAGCAGGGCATTCACAAACAAAAAGCACGAAAAACCGCCGACCCAGCGAAACATATACATAAAATCCGTATGCGTACTGGTCAGTATATCAGCATACTTTATATTCAGCACCGGAATCTCAAATACCAGGACACTCAAAGGAATCAATGCCACCATGAATGCCACAAATACATTTCCTACGAGAAAATACCTTTTATACTCCGAAGAATAAAACCAGAGTAAGCCCGACACTAACATGAACAATACGGCTATTTTCCAGATGCCTACTGCCATACTGAGATAAAAAGCAATCAACACAGCCATGCTGTTCAGTACAAAATGCAGGGTTATGGCATTTCTCCTGCTGATATGCCTTCCGACCACCACCTCTTTTACTCCCGCAATCCGGTCAATCCGGGTATCAAAATAATCATTGATAACATAAGCCCCGGAAATCAGACAACAAACAGCCACAACCAGCAGAGTAAAGGAAACATCACTCAATTGCAGTGAAAAATCATTGACGGCCAAAATAGGCCGTATGACAAAATAGCGCATGGCATACAATGTAAAAATAGCAAACAACAGTGTACGCAAACGAATCAACCTGAAAATTTCCCGCATAATGAAGCATCTAAATGATTACACAATATACAGCATGTTATTTCACTAAAACAAAGACATTTACATACTCCTCACATAACATCCCGTATCCATCCAGTCCCCCCGGGCTTTCAGCACCTGGGAAATAACATCCCGTACACATCCCATCCCCCCCTTCACATCCGAAATATACCGGGATATAGACTTGATTTCCTCACAGGCATCTGCCGGACAAACAGGCAGACCGACCTGTGTCATGACATTGTAATCCGGTATATCATCCCCCATATACATGATTTCTTCCCGCTTCAAGGCATACTTTTGAATAATTTCATCCAACGCTTCCAGCTTGTTTGCCACTTTCAGGTATATATCCTTGATACCCAGCTTTTCGAGGCGTTCCCTCAAACCGGGAGCCCCACCGCCTGAAATAACGGCAATGATATACCCTTTCCGACCGCTATACATAATCGCATAACCGTCTTTGGCACATGACGTCCGGATCAACTCACCTTCCGGTGAAAGATTCATTTCATGACGGGAGAGTACTCCGTCCACATCAAAGATAAAAGCCCGGATTTTTTTCAGTTCATCTTTAAAAAAAGCCATATTGTTCAGTTTTAAATATACAGGTCATACGCACCTTCCTTACCACAAGGTTAGCGTCATTTGCTGATCTTCCACCACGGTTTTCGGTTCGTTCTTCACCAGAGAGTCCTTGATGGAATCCGTCAATAAAGAATACAGGGTCAACAGTTTTTTATCATTCTTCAACAACGCTTTATGCATCCCCAGTATACTTTCATCACTCCTGCGGGCAGGCCCTGTCTGGGCTTCCTCGGGAGACAACAGCATCACCTTATGGGCGGTTTCAAAAATCAAAGGCCGCAGAAGCGAAAAATCCAGCCCTTCTTCTTCCAACATCTTTCCGGCTATTCCATACAAATGATTAGTGAAATTATTGGCAAAAACCGCTGCCAGATGGAGTTTTTTGCGTTTTTCAGAAGAAATTTCCCTCACCTGGGACGACAATTTTTCAGCCACAGACAAGAGGAGGGCCCGGGAACTCTCGTTGGATGCCTCAATACACAAAGGGACTTCACCGAAATTCAACACCCTTTTTTTAGAAAATGTCTGTAAAGGATACAACACCCCGTAATTTTCCACATAAGCCCCGAAAACCGACATCGGAATGCTGCCGGAAGTGTGAAGAATCAACGCATTCTTATTTATACGAAGACTCTTGAACAAAGGCAGTAAGGCATCATCACTCACACAAAAAATATAAATATCACAATCCGGATATACGGCAAAAAGGTCAGCCGTATAACTGATGCCCGTTTTCTTTCCCAACTCCCGTGCCGATTCAATACTGCGACTATATATCTGACAAAGATTCAGCCCGGCATTCAGCAAAGCCGGAGCCAAATGGTGCGCCACATTCCCCGCCCCAATCAACACAATTCTTTTAGTTGTCATTTCCAAAAGCAATATTTTTAGGTTTTATCCGTCCTTCTTTGAGCAACTGCACCAGCCTGCCGCACGCCCTGCGCAGGTCTTCATAAAAGGTGTCAGCCACCAGTACAAGGTGTTTGTCTTTGATTTCCAAATGGGTATATCCTTTCTCCTCTCCCGTTCTCACCAAAATCAAATCTCCTCCCGGCAAAAAGGTGTGGGTCATTTGATTTCTCAGCTTGTCATAAAGAAAATTATTCTCATTCAGCAACCGGTAACGCCCTCCCAGCAAATAACGCACGGCAGCAGCAAAACGATGTGCCGATTGTCCTTTGGCTTTCATGGGCTTCTGGTCCAGAAAGCCCCCCAACACCTCCACTGCCTGTCCCATAATGACAAAATGCATATAGGTCAATCCCGCATCCTGCAATTTCCCTAACTCCTCCAGCACAACCGTGTTCAGAAAAAATTCAATCCGCTCTATTTGTTCCCGATTTTCCATAAGTGAGCCAAAATTAACTCAAATAAATGAAAAGTACGAACATATCTGAACTCTATTTCTTATTTTTGCCCAAAATTTACAACATGATATTGGTAAACAATACAGCACAAGATTCGGCTGGATTTTCCGAAAAAATATTGGAAACGGGACTGAGCATATACGAGGTCATACGGATTTTCAATAAAAAACCTATCTTTTTACAAGACAATATCTTACGACTGGATAATTCACTAAAAAAATCAAACATTCATTTAGACCCTTCCACTCTTCACCTTCCGGACAAACTGGAACATCTTATCCGGCTGGAACACATAGAAGAAGGCAATGTCAAATATGTACTCCACTTTACAAACGGCCAAATGACGGAGTACCTTTATACCATACCGCATTCTTATCCTTCTGCCGAAGCCTATCGGAAAGGCATAGACACCATGACCTGCCAGGCGGTAAGACAGAACCCGGAAGTAAAATACCTCAATCCGGCTCTGCGCAACCTGACCAACCGGTTAATCCGGGACAACCACGTATACGAAGTCATTCTGGTAGACAATGAAGGATACGTTACGGAAGGTTCGCGCTCAAATGTATTTTTCATCCAGGAAGAGACACTGTACACAACACCAGCGGCTTACGTACTGCCAGGAACGAGCAGGAAGAGGGTATTTGACATTTGTAAAGCGAAAAAAATAAGCCTGGAAGAAAAACGGATTGGGCTGAATACACTATCCCAATATGAGGCCGCCTTTATCACCGGGACATCCCCGCTGATACTTCCCATCCGCCGGATAAACTCCGTTTTGTTTCACCCGGACCATCCTTTACTCCGTCGGCTGATGCGCTCTTATTTTTCCCTTTTGGAAAAAACGGATTAAGAACTTTTAAATATAAATACTTTTATTTCTAAACATCTTTTTTTAATATTGCAGAGTTAAACTATTGATATTACATTATTTGCAATAAAATCGCAAGATTCTATCTGCAAATTTCCATTGTTTTGCCGGAATGAAGTATATTGTCTTAATTGCCGTTATAATAACCATCCTTTTCTCCAAACCCTGGGAAATCACTTTCACAGAGGAGGCTCTCCGGCAAACAGACACCACTTTATTATTGACCGCTTCCGGTGCCGAACTTGAGAACACCAGACTTTTACCTGCCTCCGAAGCATTCTGCAACAGTTTTTCCGAACTGCCCGAAACCCAGAAAATGGACCGCATCATCAAACGCTTCATGAAAAAATGGGAAATCCGGGGTGCATCTTTTGCTTTAATGAAAGACAATAAATTATTGTATGCCAAAGGATACGGGTATGCAGACTTCGAACAGCAAATCCCGACGGAGACCCGCCATATTTTTCGCATTGCTTCAATTTCCAAACTGATTACAGCCGCCGGAATCATGAAACTGGCGGAAGACGGACGACTGCACTTAGATGACCCGGTATTTGGTCCTACGGGAATACTCAACGACTCCATTTTCTCTTCCATACGGGATCCTCGCACCAAACAGATTACGGTTGAACACCTGCTGCGGCATAAAGCAGGATTTACAACGGTGCACGGAGACCCGATGTTTTGCTCTGTGGATATAGCCCGAAAAATGGATGTCCCTCCTCCTGCGGACTTAAATACCATTATCCGTTTCGTATTGTCCCGTCGGCTCCGCTACATGCCGGGAACCTCTACCGCCTATTCCAATGTAGGATACGGCATATTGTCAAAAGTCATTGAAAAAGTAAGCGGCACAACCTACGAAAACTATATCCAGGAAAACCTTCTTCGTCCCGCCGGATGCTTCGACATGCATCTTGGACACAACCTTTATGAAGAGAGACACGAAAATGAAGTCAGGTATTACGAAACCGCCGACGAAGAACTGATACCGGCATGTGACGGAAGTAAACAACTGGTTCCCAAATACTACGGAGGCAACCACATCGAAGCGCTTTCCGGGGCAGGCGCCTGGGTCGCCTCTCCCATTGAATTATTACGCTTTTTGGCTGTCATTGACGGAGAACCCCGCATCAAGGATATTCTGAAACCGGAAACCATTGCCCAAATGACCGCTTTCAGCTTCGATACCCTGCCTATCGGCTGGATGCATGTTTCCTACAAAGGCGACTGCTCACGCACCGGCACACTCTCCGGTACCAGTGCCCTGTTGAAAAAACAACACAACGGCTATTCCTGGATTTTCGTAACCAATACCAGTTCCTGGAAAGGTTCAAAATTTCCCTCCTACATCAACCAGATGATTAACCAGGCATTGTCTACCGTGAAACAATGGCCGGAAAAAGACCTGTTTGAACTCCAGATTTTCGACCAGCACGAATACATCGTTGAACGCTGATGTTTCTCCCTGCCTTTTTGTAAAAAAATAATCTTTTTCTTTGATTTTAACTTACAATTTACAACTTTTGCAAAGGAAAAATTTTATTTATAAAACTATATTACACCTATGACTTACAACATTCTTGCTATAAATCCGGGCTCCACCTCGACAAAAATAGCCCTCTTTGAGGATGATAAACAGGTATTCATAAAAACCATACGACATACGGCGGAAGAAATCGGAAAATTTCCGAACATCAGTTCCCAATTCTCCTTCCGCAAAGAACTGATACTCTCCGAATTGAAACAGGCGGGTATCGAAATCGGAAAAGTACATGCCATCGTCGGACGGGGCGGTTTGATTAAACCCATCGAATCGGGAGTATATGAGGTCAATCCAGCCATGCTGCACGACTTGGAAGTGCCGGTGATGGGAGAACATGCGTCCAATTTAGGCGGACTTATTGCCTACCACCTCGCCCGTGAACTGGGACCGGAGGTAAAAGCCTTTATTGCCGACCCGGTGGTCGTGGATGAATTGTCACCTCTTGCCCGCATCAGCGGACATCCGGATATTCCCAGGGTTTCCATTTTCCATGCCCTGAACCAAAAGAGCATAGCCCGCATGCATGCCCAAGCGACAGGCAGGAAATACGAAGAACTCAATCTGGTCATTGCACATCTGGGCGGAGGCGTATCGGTCAGTGCCCACAAACAAGGCAGGGTGATTGACACCAACAATGCATTGGACGGAGACGGTCCGTTTTCTCCGGAAAGATCCGGCGGTCTGCCTGCCGGGGCACTCGTAAAACTGTGTTTCAGCGGCACAAAGACCCAGCAGGAAATTAAAAAAATGCTGTGCGGGGCAGGCGGTTTTGTCGGCTACCTGAACACCAACAACACCATTGAAATCATTGAAAAAGCGGCTTCCGACCCGCAATGGGATTTGCTTCTGGAAGGCATGTGCTACCAGATTGCCAAAGAAATCGGAGCGATGGCGTGTGTCTTGGAAGGACAGGTAGATGCCATTCTGCTGACCGGCGGAATAGCCCATGCTCCAAGAGTGACTGACGCCATCGCCAAACGGGTTCAATTCATTGCTCCGGTAAAAGTATATCCGGGAGAAGACGAAATGCGCGCACTGGCTCTGAACGGCTTAATGGTACTGAACGGCGAACTCACCCCCAAAGTATACAGCTAAAATTCAAACAGAAAGGTAAAAAGAAACTATTTTTACCTTTCTGTCTTATTTTTCTTCCGAATTCTTTCCGGTCTTCAATTTATAAACTACCTTTGTTACGATTTGAGAATGAATCCGATTAGCATATAATGTCTTGCCTTGATTGATAAGTATTACTTCCTTTTTTGTTTCAGGCTCATCTTCATACTTTTATTAATTTAATCTTTTTTAAATGAACATTTTTGTTTCAAATTTAAGCTACAGCGTAAACGATAGCGGCTTAAAAGAATTATTTGAAGAATACGGAGAAGTTTCTTCTGCAAAAGTAATCATGGACAGGGAAACCGGTCGTTCAAGAGGATTCGGATTCGTTGAAATGCCTTCCAACGAAGAAGGACAAAAAGCTATTGATGAGCTGAACCAAGCGGAATTCAACGGTAAAGTGATTAACGTAAACATAGCCAAACCGCGTACAGACCGCCCCGGAAACAGCGGGAACTTCAATCGCGGAGGACACCGCGGCGGATACAACTCAAACAGAAGATATTAATCCGGCATTGAACGCTGAACATTCAGACAAAAGGCTGCCGGAAGGGCAGCCTTTTCTTTATATAAACGGTATCACACTGCGACAACTTTATTCAGACGTACATACCAGATATAACCTTTCACCTCCTTGTATCCCATCTGTTTCAAAGAAGTGCGATAAAACTGCACCTGTTTCAGGTATTTCTTCTCTTCTGTCCGTCCGAACTTATAATCAATGACAACGGCCTGTTTATCCTTTATAATCACCCGGTCGGGACGCACTTTCGAACCAAACCGGAGCAAGATGTCCCGCTCATTGATTACCTTATATTTCCGGTCAAACCATTCAGAATACGCCGGGTCAGACAGGTAAGCCCGTACCTTCTCACAATATTCCTCTTTTTCCTGCTTCGTAATCATTCCGGATAAATAAACATTCCGCACCGCCTGTTCCACATCCTCCACATACTCTATCGATTTAAAAATCTCATGCAGCAACTTTCCTTCATCCACCGCAGAAAGAGTTTCACCCTCTCCGGCATAATCCCGGAATTTAAACTTTACGGAAATACGGTCCTCCGGACTGTAAACCGGATAATAATCCAAAGAAAAAGCTGTAGACTGTTCTTCCGGATGAACATACCTCTCCTTTTCCCCATACGAAACATTCATCAAATCATCAGGCAAAAAAACACCTTCCCTTTCCTCCTTCAGCAGCCGAAGCACCCCATACATAAACGCCCCCATATCTGCAAAAGACACACTCCCATCCCGGTTTATCTTCGGTGTATACGGACGGACATACATCTCTTTCCGGGCACGTGTCAATGCCACATAGAGCAAATTCAGACTATCCACATAAGCCTTGAGGTGTTCGTCATAATAATCCTCCTCAAAAATAGTATCCGCCAAGCGGGAAGAATAATTCAGGGGGACATAATCCAAATCACTGAATCTTCCGGCATCCGTCTTGCACCAGATTCTCCGGACCGGACGGACGCTGTCCAGTTCCCAATTACAGAAAGGCAAAATAACATATTCAAATTCCAGTCCCTTGGACTTATGGATCGTCAGAATCCGGACGGCATCCACATTTTCGGATGTGGAAAGCACCCGCTTGGGCTGCTCTTTTTCCCACCACTCCAGAAAAAGGTGTATATTATTGGTATTCGAAGCCTCATACTCAAAAATAATATCCTGGAAAGCAATCAGGTAAGGCACTTCGTCCTTGCTGTCTTTCAGTCCGAAACGGTCAATAATGGCTTCCACCGTTTCAAATAGGGAATACGACATAACCTTTCCCGTATTCACGGCAAAATCCGCATTCAGAAATCCGAACAAATCTTCCTTTTCTATCGCCTTGAAAATCTCATCTCCCACAACAGGCGTCCCCTCTTTCACAAACGTATAATACAGATACAACACGCCCGCCTTATTCACCAGGTCAAACGGCTCAATGATGTAACGCAGCACGGCAGTAATGAATTTCACAAAAGGAGACGACCACACATAAAGCGAATCATTGGAAATAAAACGAATTTCCCGGTCAGCTTTTTTGTTATACTCCATCAGATAATTTGCCACAAAAGCCCCCTCTTTCCCGCTCCTCACCAAAATAACAATATCTCCGCTCCGGCCTCCCCGTTCCGTAATCGACCGTATATCACCGATAACTGTCTCCATGATACTCTCCGCAGCCCCCTCTTCCTTCTTTAACGGTCCGAAACAAATATCGACATACCCTTTGGCGGCCGACTTCGCAATCTGTTCAATACCGGCATACGCTTTCTCTATCGCTCCCGACCAGCGGTTATCTTCCCCGGCAGCCTCGTCAAACAAAGTCTTCAGCAAAGTGGCCGCTTTTCTGAAAAACAGATTATTAAACCCGACAATCTCCTGCGCACTCCGCCAGTTATTTCCCAGAACCACCTCACTCGTACCGAATTGGCGAAATTCGGATTCCACCCCCTCCGCCAACAAAGACCAGTCACCATTCCTCCATCGGTAAATACTTTGCTTTACATCCCCCACAATCATAGCCTCATTCCCTTCCGACAGGGAATTCACAACCAAAGGACGGAAATTACCCCATTGCATGGAAGAAGTGTCCTGAAACTCATCTATCATCAGATGCTTATAGTAATTTCCGACTTTCTCATACAAAAAAGAGGTGTCATTGCCTGCAATCAGGACATTCAGGATATGAGTGGTATCACTCAGCAACATCACTCCCTTCTCGTCACAATACGCCCGCACCTCCTTATACAAATCGCTCAAAATTCCCAGTTGGTACAAATTGTCCGCAATCTGCCGCGCCGAAAGATAATACCGGCACTTCGTGTCATAAATCTCCGCACACTTTTTCAGTTTCTCATTCAACAACGGATAAATAGACTCTATTCTTTGCTTCACACTCCCGTCACTGTCCTTGGCAATCCAATAATCCATCTGGTCTGCAGAATCCCTTACCGTCTTGGTGATTTCATCAAATTTCCGGTTTTTTATCTTATAAAAATGAGCGGCACACCCCGCTTTATTTCCTCTGAAATCCCTCAGCTCCAATCCGGCCCCCTCTATCAGTCCGATAGCCTCGCGGCTCAAACGGGTAAGCCCTTCTTCATATTCCTGTATGACACTTTGCAGAAACGCCCCATATGTTTTCAGAAACTCTTTATCTCCGAACTTTTCCTGTACCGACGAGTCAAAAAGCATATAATTTTCCCGGAACAGCTCTTCTCCCAAATCGATAATCCTGGATTTTATACTCCAGGACTTGCCTTCATCCACCTTTGCATCCATCAAATCGGCAATCCACGTTCTCAGCGAAGCATTCCGCTTCACCTCCTCCATCACCTTATCCACCGCTTTCATCAGGACATACTCACTGTCCAGTTCCACATTATAACCGGGAAAAATCCCCAATTCCTTCGTAAACGACTTTACAATACGTTGAAAAAAACGGTCGATGGTCGTTACGGAAATCCTGCCATAATCGTGCAACAGCAGCGTCCGCAACATCTTCGCCCGGTTCCGCAGTTCATCATCCGAAAAACCAAACCTCTCTTTCAAGCCGGGAGCATAACCGCTCGGACGCCCTTCGGCCATGCAATGCAGTTCATTGATAATTCGTGATTTCATCTCTTCTGTCGCCTTATTGGTAAAGGTAACAGCCAGGATATTCCTGTATTCGGAAGGAACGGAAAAAATAATCTTAAAATATTCCATCGTCAGGGCAAACGTCTTTCCGGCCCCCGCCGATGCTTTGTAAATGTTCAGCTCAGACATATTGATTTGGCGGATAAATAAAGAATAAAATACCTGTGCTTCGGCAACACTTACATCTGTCTGTCAAGCAAAGCCTTGTCTTTTATCCTTTTTACAATAACTTTCATGTACATTTTAAGATAATCTGTATCTGCATTGTCCAAACCTTTTTCCTCTGCAATATCTATTCCTTTCTGTAACATCTGTCCGGCCATGAAAAAATCCCCCTCCATTTCATACAACCAGGCCAGATTCAGATATCCCCGTATGGCTTGCCGGGACGTCAGACGGGTCGCAGCCTCCCAAAGCCGCTTCGCCTGTCCCTGATCGTGATGCTGAAAGAAAACATCTCCCATTTTCAATACCCTGCCCCCGTTATATATCCTTCTGTCCACTGCAAGCCAGTACGGTTTCAGCCGACGGGCGTACTCCGTTCCCTGTTCTCCTATCATGCCGTTTACATACTCCGTGAGTTCATACTCATTCACCAGCGCCTCTTTCAAATCATACTCATAGAGAACAGAATCCAATACCTCTCCCTGCCCACAATCATACAAACGTAAAAACAAATCAAATTTCACATACTTTTCCGGCCTATCCACCCTGTAACCGATCTTTTCCAGGGAAACAATATAATCCATACCGAAACGACGGCCAATTTCCCTCAAAGTCACAGAAGCAACCGGAGCCGGAATATCCTGGTCAGACACATATCTTTTTTCTTTCCCGGCAATAGACTGTAAAGAATCCGTTTCGCTTTCACCCAATGCCTCCTGTAAAGCCGAATAAAACACATAGGACAATTCATCCGAAGAGATGCCGGGATAACGGTTCAGCAAAAAAGAAGAATCACACTGCGGACGGATATTACGGTCCCAGAATCCGATTTTTTTATCTTTTCCAAGTGTCACACCGGCAGGTTCCAGGACATCTACCTGAAACACCCTGTATCCCGCACAAGATGTACACAACACCGGGAAAAGCCATCCGTAAAAGGTCAGCCGGCATAATATTTTAATAACGCCCATTCTATACATAATAACATCAGCAAAAGAATCCCCGCCCATTTCAGTTCCCCTAAATCGATATACTTCATTTCTGCTTTGTACACCGGCTCAAAACGCTGCTCTGCTGCTATGTGGTTGACAATTTCATCCATTCCGGCATAAAACCGGCATACCCCTCCCGAGCGTTCCGCAATCTCCTCCATCAGAAACACATCGGCCACCACATCATTCACTTCCGGATTCTGGGTCCGTACATAAAAAGTCCCTTTCTTTCCGAATTTCTCACCTTTCAGATCGGTTGACAATGCATACCTGTATTCCCCGGCAGGCAGGTTACCCAGATTTATACGGTATTTCTCCCCATTCCGGCCCAGAAGATAACTAAACTCCTTTTCTCCGTATTGCAACGTCAGCCGGACATCCGGATCATTTACCAATTCATAACTGTCATTATAAAGCTCTGCATTCACCACAGCCTCCTCCGTCTCATCATACAACGCCTTTATATCATGAACAAAACGGTCGCTGCCCTTACGCGAAATCAGATAATTGACAGATTTATGAATCCAGGTATTAAACAATTCATGATTCCCGTTTTCCTTGTAAGAAAACAGACGCCATTTCCACAACCCTTCCCCCCAGAAATAAGCCTGTTTCGACTGTCCGTCGTCATAAAAACTCATCATCCCGTTCTCCGTCACCGTATTTTTTACCTTCTGTAAAAACAGATTTTTTCCCGCCTGGGGAGTAATCTGCCCGAAAGGCACAACCACAGGAGGATATGCGGCAAATCCGGCGGATTCCTGCTCCGTAAACTCAAAATAGGGGAAATTACGGTTAAACGCCGGAGAAGCATACTCATTCATATTCGAATTGACAGATACACTATACGCTTTTCCATAGCGGGACAAATCCTGAATGCTCTTGCGGTTCGTCAGGATATACCAGATGGCAATCTGCCTTTGAGCGGCTATCTCCACTATCTTCTGGTAATTTATATCTTCCGGACGGGGATTGTGCAAAATAAACAGACTGTTCTTTAAACCGGACGGAGAATGGGAAAAATCATAGGCCGTACACTTATAAATCCCGGCAGCATCAATAGCCTCCGTAATGGCTGCTATATCCGGATGCGGTGCCGAATAATATATGGCAATTTCTCCCGAATTATCCAGTATATTTATATACACGGTCATCCGGTTATTCTCCCGGCTTCTCTCTTGTGAATCTGTTTCCAATTCAACGGTATACCGTACAACTCCCTTTTGTTTTGCTTCAACGGAAAAAACAACTTCCTGCATAAAATTATACTGACTGACCACCAACTCCCGACTGCCGATGGTTCTCCCGTTTTCTTTCAGCACACATTTCAATTTTTTCCCTTCCTGCCCCAACGCAGCTACTTCCACCTTTATCGGGAAAAGAGTATGAAGAAAATTGAACTTATCACAAATCACCTCCCGGATATACACATCGGGAACTTCCGTCGTATCTCCTAACACAACTGTATAAACAGGATAAGGATGAATCCGGTAACGGGGATTCATACCGTTGTTATATTTCCCGTCACTCAGTAACAACACACCCTCCGGCTTCCGGGTGACATAGTGATTATCAATGTAATCAAACAATCCGCTTAAATTCGTATAGTGCTCCGAAAACGTCAGTTCATCACTTTTCCCGGCGTTCTTACCAAAAGTCACCCATTCCAAGGTAAACTTATCCTGTAAGGAAGCCAACTTTTCTTTTAAAGATGCACTGTATCCGTTCCGGAAATACAATGAATCCTTACCATTCAGCAAAGAAGCTGAATTATCCTGTGCTACAATCAGCAAAGGCTTCTCCTTCACTGTCCGAACCAACTGCAAGGCTGGTTTCAGCAACAAAAAAAGTAAAAGAAACAGGACTGAAAAACGAAGGAAAGAAATGAGAAAATTAATACCGGAAGGAACATCCGGCAATCTGGAGAGTTTTTTAAACTTTAATCTTGCAATCCAGGCCGATACAACAGCCATCGGAATAATCCACCATAAAGAGTATTCAAATATCACTTGAATTGAGTTTAAATTTCAGATTGCAGACTCCACCCTGTAAAAACCGGGGTAAAATCTGCAATCCGAAACAGATTACATATTCATTCCACCACAGACATGGACCACCTGTCCCGTCACATATCTGGACAGATCGGATGCCAAGAACAGACATACATCCGCAATATCTTCGGGCGTACCTCCACGGCGAAGCGGAATTTTTGCAGCCCATTCTTTCCGTACATCTTCCGGTAACTGTGCCGTCATATCCGTAATAATAAACCCGGGAGCCACAGCATTAGCCCGGATGTTGCGGGAACCTAATTCTTTGGCAACGCTCTTCGTAAAACCGATAATCCCGGCTTTTGAAGCTGAATAATTGGCCTGTCCTGCATTTCCGCTGACACCTACCACCGAACTCATACTGATAATGGAACCGGATTTCTGTTTCAGCATAACGGCAGAAACTGCCTTCGTGAAATTAAACACGGATTTCAGGTTGACACTGATAACAGCATCCCACTGCTCTTCCGTCATTCTCATTAACAATGTATCTTTCGTAATGCCGGCATTATTCACCAGAATATCAATTCTTCCGAAATCTTTAGCCACTTCTTCCACTGTTGCCGTAGTAGCAGCAAAATCGGCGGCATTGGAAGCATACATCTTAGCTTTCACACCACATGCAGCAATTTCTTTTTCAGTAGCCTGTGCTATTTCATCATATCGTAAATCCGTAAAAGCAATGTTTGCTCCCTGATTGGCAAAAGCTAATGCCACCGCTTTACCAATGCCTCTGGAGGCTCCGGTAATCAATGCGGTTTTTCCTTCTAATAACTTCATAATTACAGTTTTATTTAAACCTGATTGTTAGACTTTAAACCGGAAATCCGGTTTTCCTTTGTTTCAGAAGCCAAAGATAACGAAACAAATTGAAATTAAAAATCACTCCTTCCATAACCTGACAATTTGTATCCTGTGAAAATACAGACTATCTTTGTTAACCGGAAATCCGGACAACCAAGGGTAAAACACGGAAACGGATAAAATCATTCCCAGACATATATATAATAAAGTAACCTTTTACATGGAAACCAAACAACCCGCTCCTAAATTCAAGGATGCATCCATAGCTCCGATGCACACCGCCGAACACATTCTGAACCAGACAATGGTACGGCTATTCGGTTGTGAACGCTCTAAAAATGCCCATATCGAAAAGAAAAAAAGCAAATGCGACTATTTGCTTCCCCACGCACCGACTGCCGAACAAATAGCAGAGGTAGAAACAAAAGTCAATGAAGTGATTTCCGGAAATCTGCCCGTAACCGTTGAATTTCTTTCCAGAGAGGAGGTTCCGGCCCACGTAGACCTGAGCAAGCTGCCACAGGATGCAGGAGAAACCCTCCGTATGGTACGCATCGGCGACTACGACCTTTGTGCTTGTATCGGTACACATGTCACCCATACCAACGAAATCGGAAAATTTAAAATCATCAGCAGCGACTTTGAAAACGGACGCCTGCGGATTCGATTCAAACTGGAAGAAGAGACAAAACAAGTATAAAAACAACTGTATCTTACTCACTTTTTTAATCTCTGCACCGTTTTTTTATATTTTTGAGATAAAACACAACAATTTTATCAATTTTTTATCTAAATTTGTTTCGTCTCTGAAATCAAAGGTTTAAAATAAAAAACATAAACACAATAACATGCTGAAATCTTACAATTTCCCCAGTGTATACGAGGCTACCAATCAGGAGCTGAGTAACGTTGCTGAAAATATCCTGGATGGTATAAAGCTCAGTGTAGACGATGCTGAGTATATTGTTGGTAACCTGGCGTTGGTAGAAGGCTACTCTCCTCACAAAAATATCAACCCCGCCCCGACGGATCATGAATATAAGTTATTGACGAATGCGGCCTTATTGCTGACACAGCCTAAAGGTGAAGAAGAAATCTACCTGACAACGGGTTTCCCCTTCTCTACTTATATGCTCTACCGGGACAAAGCCTTGGAGGTATTACAGGGACGTCACATCATCAACTACGATGCATCCACATTCGGAGGACCGGCAAACGCCAGACGCGAAGTGAATGTAGGAAAAGTTGAAATCATCCCTGAAATTTTAGGATGTACGGTAGCTATCCGCGAAGGAAGCCTGCAGGAAAAAGATAACTTCTTTATTGTCAGCTTGGGATACGGTACCTGCGAAGCCGTAGTAAGCACGCGCGCCGGTATCATCAACCGTTCAGCCATCAGTACCCACGGTCTGCGTCATGCGGTAAACCTGTTGGCAAATGAACTGGCTAAAAACTTCTACCTGAACCTGAAAACGGAACACCAGATAGATGTAGCGTTCCTGCAAGGAAGCATTACGGTAAACCGTGTAAAACACAACATTCTGGACATCCGGGAAAAAGTACTTAAAATGTACTACCAGGAAATCATTGCCCCGAACCTTCGGAAAGCATTTACAGACGATGATTTTAATAAATGCAGCAAAATGTATTTAGTCGGAGGCGGTGCCCTCTATCCTGAAATCGTACAATGCTTCAAAGAAGAATTCGGAGAATTTGTATCCGTCGAAGTATATCCCGAACCGGAAAAATGTGCTTCCCACGGATATTGCCTGAACTCAAAAATAAAATCCGGAACGACAAAAACATCTATTCCCAACAACGTGGAAGCCGATGAAATAAAAATTTTCAGAAATCCGCAGTTAGCTGTCGGAATAGACATCGGGAATGCCAATACGTGTGTGACCATCTACAAAGACGGAGAATAAAATGTTTCCGCACACCAGAATAAAAGAGTTGTTCCCAACGGGGGGCAACTCTTTCTTTTGAAAAAATACGGAAAACACAACTTCTGCTCTTTCAAGCATAAGAGAATAAATCATTTAAATAATATTTTCCATGGAATTATTAGAAAAAATCAAAGACAACGCACGCAAGCACAAAAAAAGAATCGTACTTGCCGAAGGTACGGAAGAACGCACCCTCAAAGCCGCCGATGAAATCATTCGGGAAGGCCTCGCCGAACTGATTCTGATTGGGAAACCAGCAGACATCCTGGCTGCCGCAGAAAAAGCCGGACTGAAACACGTCAGCCAAGCCACCTTAGTCGATCCGGAATCACACGATAAAAAAGAAGCCTATGCCGACCTGTTGGTCGAGCTGAGAAAAAGCAAGGGTATGACCAAAGAACAGGCATTGAAATTGGTCGTTGATCCGTTGTACCTGGCTACTCTGATGATTAAAAACGGAGATGCTGACGGAGAAGTGGCAGGCGCTATCAATGCTACGGGCGATGTACTCCGTCCCGCATTTCAGATTGTAAAAACAGAACCGGGCATTTCTGTCGTATCCGGAGCATTCCTCATGTTGACCAACAATCCGGCTTTCGGCGACAACGGTTTACTGGTCTTCGCCGACTGCGCCGTTCATCCCAACCCTACAGCGGAAGAACTGGCACAGATCGCAGTCGTAACAGCCCGTACTGCTAAAAACATTGCCAAGATTGAGCCCCGGGTAGCCATGTTGAGTTTCTCTACCAAAGGATCTGCTAAAAACGAAATGGTGGACAAAGTAGTAGAGGCAACCAAAATTGCCCAAAAAATGGCTCCCGACGTTAACATCGACGGAGAATTACAGGCAGATGCTGCTATCGTTCCTTCCGTAGGCAACTTAAAAGCTCCGGGAAGCCCCGTAGCAGGAAAAGCCAACGTGCTGGTATTCCCCACCCTCGAAGTAGGAAACATCAGTTACAAATTAGTACAGCGGATTGCCGGTATTGAAGCTGTTGGTCCTATCCTCCAAGGAATGGCTGCCCCGATTAACGATTTGTCACGCGGCTGCTCAGTGAGCGATATCGTCAATATGGTTGCAATCACAGCCAACCAGGCTGCCGGATTAACCAAGTAAAAACAATACCATAATCGTTTGCATACGGAAGGCAACCCAATTCCGGAAGTATGCAAACCCTTTCACACACTATTAAATTATGAACATATTAGTATTGAACTGCGGCAGTTCCTCCATCAAGTATCAGCTATTAGACATGGCTCAAACGCCTGTTTTGCTGGCCAAAGGACTGGTGGAAAAAATAGGATTGCCCATGGGAAACTTTACCCATAAACCCGAAGGCAAAGAAAAATGGGCCGTTGAACAACCCATTACCGACCATACTGTAGGAATGGATTTGATTTTGAAAGCATTAACCGATGCTAACCACGGAGTAATCAAATCTCTCAATGAAATCAATGCCGTAGGCCACCGCATTGCTCACGGAGGCGAATATTTTTCCCACAGTGTATTGATTACCCCGGATGTAAAAGAAAAAATCCAGGCTTGTTGCGAAATCGCACCTTTACACAATCCCGCCCATCTGAAAGGCATTGAAACCATGGAACGCCTGCTGCCGGAAGTGCCCCAAGTTGCGGTCTTCGATACCTCGTTCCACCAGACTCTACCAGAAAAAGCCTACATATATGGTATCCCTTATGAATACTATTCCGAATATAAAATACGAAAATACGGTTTCCACGGTACTTCGCACCAATTTGTGGCCGAAAAAGCTTGCCAGATTTTAGGCTGGGACATCACCAAAAAGAAAATTATCACCTGTCACTTAGGGAATGGCGCTTCCGTGACTGCCATAAACGGCGGCAAATCGGTTGATACCTCTATGGGCTTTACGCCGGTTGCCGGACTGGTAATGGGTACCCGTTGCGGGGACATTGACTCCGGAGCTTTACTCTATATCTGTGACAAGAAAGGTCTTAGCCCTGCAGAAGCCGTTAAATTAACCAACAAAGAATCCGGAGTATTCGGCATCTCGGGAGTATCTTCCGACTTCCGCGAACTGGAAACTGCCGTAGAAAACGGCAACAAAAGGGCGGAACTGGCATTGGACGTATTTGCATACAATGTTAAAAAATACATTGGAGCCTATGCCGCAGTGCTGAATGGCGTAGATTTGATTATTTTCACAGGAGGCATCGGCGAAAATAACATGACAATGCGTCAAGCTATATGCGACGGACTCTCCTACCTGGGAGTTGAGTTTGATGAAAAAGCCAACCAAGTGCGCGGAGAAGACAAGATTATTTCCACACCGAATTCCCGAACGCTGCTTATGACCATCACTACCGATGAAGAATTGGTCATTGCTACTGATACACTGAAATTAGTAAAATAAGCACATACGAATAAGCAAAAAAATAGCAACCTTTCAGGTTGCTATTTTTATTCTCTATTATCCAGTTAATTGAAACCACGAACTGGGGTGACTCCGTCTTTTCCTACCACAATTTTGTAATAATCTCCTTCCAAATACAAATTTCCGCTCTGCGATGAAGCAATCGCAACAACAGCAACTATCAATTCTGTACCATCCAATATATAGGAATTACTTCCCATATCTGTAGAAGGATTAAAAATCCCCGATGTTTTTACAGGACTTGATTCCCAATTATAATATTGGGAATTTATTCTATAAAACCTAGCTACTCCTGAATTGTCTTCTACAGCTCTTCCCACCAATATAGCATAAAGTTTAGCATTCTCCACTTCTTCCCATTGTGCAGTAATCCGTCCGGATTCATATTTCAAAGGCTCCTTCATATTAAGAGCCCCCATGCTTTCCTTAATATCAAAAGTAAAGCTATTTTGTGCAACATGCCCCTCTTCATCCCGTGCTTCAACTAAGTATTTCCCATTACAATTACTAAGATCCGGATGTGTTTCCAAACGACGGGTTTCATAAAAGTTCTCATCTAATTTTGAAAAATAGAACAAAGGCATTCCCTCCCGGGTAACCTGAGCCTGTGCAACCGTACCATACGCAGCACCCATCGCTACATACGTTCCGAAAGTTTTCATCTGCTGATCTGTCCCCTCATTCTTCTGAACAACATAGGCTATGGTAGAAATCTGAAAATCCGGATCCTTCGAATCTATACATCCACTCACGACAGCACTCAAAGCTCCAACGAGCAATATCATCTTTACATACTTCAACATTTTCATTCTTTTTTATTATTTAAATGGTTTATATTCTTTTTTATACCAGAAGCAAATATCCGCAATTTTTTCTACTATTACAAGCACATTAAAAAATATTAGAAGTAATTAAAGCCTGTTTTAACATTTAAACGGACCGCCCTGTAAAATCACAGGAAAGCAGACAAAACGTCCGCTATACGCTCGTATCCTTTTTCATTCGGGTGAAGCCCATCAAGAAACAAAGATAGGTCTATTCTTCCCTTCTCCTTTGTCAATACCGGCGCTAAGTCTATATAAGTGACAGACATTTCAGCCAGCTGATTCTGGAGTGCTGCATTAATCTTTCTAATTCGGTCCTCCATCTCTTTTCTGGGCAAAATGCCGAGTACCCGCAATTGGGCGGAAAGTTGTCTCTCCCGGATAGCCTTTGCCACACACACAATGCCATCTATGATTTCATTATCTGAATTAAAAGGCAGGTTGTTCGTTCCGATCAACAGAAACACCGTTTTTGCCCGGAAGCCGTCCAATTCCCCGTGATAAATCCGCCAAAGCACATTTTCCGTCTTATCCCAGCCGAACCCCAGATTATGCACCTCTCTCCCCTTGAACAGTCTTTCCCACGCTTTTCCTCCGTTTTGCCTGCTATGAAACGGCTCGCCCGCCCAATAATGGATAATGGAATTACCGATCATAACAATTTCCGGAGCACTCACACTGTTCAACGCCAAAACCTGCTCATGTCTTGCCATCCAGTCATAAGGATCCCTCTGCTGCTTACAAGGAATAGTGGTCGCAATCTCCCCTCCTTTTTCCTTCAGCACCTCCTTTATTTTCTTTATATAGCTGTCGGCATACTGCTGCATCCCCAAATCATTCGGATGAACTCCTTCAACCATTGCATCCATGGATAAGCCGATATCCTCCTTTGTCAGGTAATAGACCCCGGCAATCTGATCCTTTATTAAAGCGTCATAAGCATTGTGCAATTGCTTATTGGCCGCTCTGTAAGATACTTCCGTACTCTTCGATGTATACTCATTCATATAGCCACTGTGCTCCACCAATAAAATGGGGGCATTGCTCCGGGCACGGAGAATTCTTACCCCCTCCACTACACGATCCGCGATCACCGCCGTATCGGCCCCGACCATATTGGGCAGACAATCGATAAGATACAATTGAGCATCTATTTCAGCCAACAGTTCAAACATTTCTTTTTCCAGCTTCCCATTCCCGGAAAATCCCAGATTAACGACCGGATGCTCCAATTCCCGATGGATAATATTTCCCCAAGCCATCCCCGGACGAGAAGCACAAGCCCCTTGGGCTATAGAAGTACCGTAAATAACCAAAGGCTTTTCCTTGGAAACAGGGATAAATTGGAAAAAAGCATCCTCTCTCACCCCTATTTCGAGAAAAGATACGGCATTATACAACGGCAGAAACAATTCATATTCATACCCCTTGTTGGAAGAATCTTCATAGGTAAGTCCCCGGTAAGTATAAGTAATCGTATCGCCAAACACATATTTGGCAGCACACCACCGGCTGCGGCCATTCTTATCCGTAGCATAAAGATCAACCCCTGAAACACCCGTCACCGGCATATGAACCATACCCCGATTCCCTTTTACCACATATTTTACCTTTATTTCCGGTGAATTGGAATAAAAAGCAACAGACAATCCCGCACTCTGCTGCGATAAATCCCATACCGCTTTACGCACTTTCTCTTGGGCTTTGGAAGGAAGACGGCCATAACTGCCTTGCAAATCATGCTGCCATGCCCTTCCGCGAATAACGGGAACATCCTGCTCCTGCGGATTTTTCCACACATACTGAGCTTGTACGGAAACCAAGCTGCACAACAGAAAAAAGAATAAGAACCAATATTCTTTCTTTACCTTCATAAGAGAAACCATTATCTGAATATTCGTGAAAATAAAAACCCTGACACTCCGTTTTACTGCATCAGGTCCGTTAGCTTACGCAAAACCCACACACAGGATTTCACCTCTTGAGGGGCTATGGTAAAAGTCAGGTCGGTATGCACCTGCTCCTCCAATTGTGTAAGCGCCTTACGGGCTTCAAGACCTTTTTCCGTCAGCACAACAAAATTGTTCCGTCTATCTTCCTGTCCCATTTTACGCTGCACATATCCACGCTTACATAAAGTATTCAGTAACTTTGTTACATTGTATTTGTTCTTCTCCAACTTTCTGGAAATTGTCTGCTGATTGACATTATCCTCTTCCCAAAGCACTTGAAGCAATTCATACTGTTCCCGGCTCAGGTCATACCCCGCACGCTGAAAAGTCTTATTTAAAGTTTTCGTATATCCCCGTTCTGCCTTACTTAGGTAACTCACTAATTCTCTGACATCATTCATGATTATGTTGCATTTTATACTACTTGCAAAAGTACAGATTTTCAAACAATCTGCAACACCCTGTACAAAATTTCCTTCCCTCCAGCTCTTCCTACTGCCGGATCTCTTTATCGAGTACCTGTAAATAAGCCTTTAATAAATGCTCATTCCCTTCCAAACCTTCACCTAAAATGACTTTTCCACTCTTCAGGTCCATCACTGTCACACCTTCGGGAGTAATCATTCCGGCAGCCCCCGTCATGCCGTAGAAAGCAAAAGGAACAACCTGCTCTGCCAGTAGATTTTTACTGAATTTATACTGGGAATGAGGAATATCCAATTGTGCCAGCAGTGTCGCTGCCACATCCGTCTGAGACCCTAACGTCGTAATCACCGTATCCCTTACATTCAAAGCCCCTCCGGCTAAAATCAAAGGAATGTGAAATGCAGCCGAATCATGATACGCATGATTCTTGATGGAAATCGTTCCATGATCAGCCACCAGCACCAACAACAGATTATCCCACATACCGGCAGCTTTCGCTTTCTCTACAAACTCACCAATACAACGGTCTGAATAATAAATTGCATTCAAAAAACGCTTATCTTTTGTCTCTCCCGGAATCTTTGTTTCCATCGGAACTTCAAACGGTTCATGACTGCTCATATTGAAAGCCATATACATAAACGGATGGGAAGCCTTCGTCATATCCTCAAACAAACGCTCAAACATAAACTCATCGTGGACCCCCCACTTAAACGTCGTTTCTTTCGCTTTCCCGGAAAAATCATCCTCCGTCACCACCTCCTGAAAACTCATCATAGTCAAAGCACGAAATCCGCCGAAATTAATATCCCCGGCGTAATAAAAACGGGTATGGTACCCCTGCTTTTCCAGTTCTTTCGGAAAACGGGGACGACGTTCCATCTTGTTCGGGTATTTCAACAAAGAATAATTCGGATAGGCGGGATAAGCACTGATAACTCCCGCCACACCCCGGTCCGAACGGTTGCCGGTAGCATAAATGCGGGAAAACAATACCCCTTCTTTGGCCAACTGGTTCAAATGCGGTGTGGCTTCTTCATTTCCTCCCAATACACCGACGGCATCCGCAGTAAAACTCTCCAACAGAAGCACCACAATATCCGGACGATTGGTTTTCAACAACCGGGCAACAGTATCTCCGGTATGATACAAACTATCCACCACTGCCTGGACTTCCTCCTCTGCCAAATATTGATAATTTCCTCCCATACGACCGGCATGCTCCACCTCATACATAAAATTCCATACCGGATTGATTGCAGCCTGATTAGCAAACATATTCGTCTTATGAAAGAAAACAAAACTATTATTCATCGGTGCCACATTTAAACCGCCCCGAATAGGCACAATCAGACTTCCCCCAATAAGAAGAAACACTCCTGCTTCCCACCATGTCCCGCAATCATAAACCAATTGTTTTCCCACAAAACGCAGATACAACAAATAAAAACAAGCTGACAACGCCAACCACAACCCGATTAAGAACAACAACAAGCCGGAAGGCGTGGAAGCCAATGCTTCCTTCGGCGTCCGGATATATTCCAGGACTGTTGCATCCATATGGTATCCCCAATTCTGGAAAAGTTCCAAATCCGCTGCCACAACAAACCAAAACACAACCAAAAGTAACAAAGACAGCAATGAAAACACCCGCCGGAGAATCCGGTACCGCACAAATGGGGAAAAAACCATAATTACTGACGACAAGAGCAGAATATAACCGCCCAAAGAAAAATCCATCCGCAACCCACTAAATACAATACGAAAATAATCCGATATAGCCAAAGAAGCATTTCCCTGATAAAGCAGAAAAACACATTTAGCCATTACCGAAGCAAGAATCCAAAACAGATAATACTTCAGTAAAAACAAAACCCTTGAACGCATAACTAAGTTTTATGCTGCTTTTTCTTCGCAGCAGGAAATAACACATTATTGAGAATCAAACGATACCCCGGCGACTGCTTGTGAAGATCTAATTCGGTAACCGGGTCTCCCACTAAATGCTGATAATCCTCCGGATCATGTCCCCCGTAAAAAGTCCACGTCCCTTTTCCATATTCTCCATGAATATAACGGGCTTCATTCTCCACCTTGTTCTCACCCATGACCAGTACACTCGATTTAATCCGATCTTTCCGGAAAGCTGTCGTCTGCCCCATAAATCCCTTAATCATATTTTCATGGTTCTGACACAGCATCGTCGGCACAGGATCCCATTTCGCCGAAAATTCAAACAAAACGAAATAATCGTCACCTTCCCTCATCTTCCGGTTATCAGTCACATCTATATCCGAATATTCATACACATTAGGGTTCATCTCCAATTTGAAATCCTGAAAAGCAAACGTCTTTGAAAAATCCAGCTTCGCCTGAGCATCCGGATCAGCAGGGTCACCATCAAAAACCGAAGCACAAATATCCACATCCATAGCCGCCAAAGCAATATCGTATGTATCTGTTGCCGAACACATCGCAAACATAAACCCTCCGGACTCCACATAATCCCGTATCTTCCTTACCACAGCTTTTTTCAACTCCGAAATCTTGGTATAACCATACATTTTTGCAGTCTGCAAATTCACCCGTTCCTCCTCTTTGTACCAATCCAAATGACGGTAACTACGATAAAATTTACCCAACTGTCCCGTAAAATCCTCATGATGCAAATGAAGCCAGTCATACTCTTTTAACTTCCCGTCCAGCACTTCCCTGTCGTACACGACATCGTATGGAATCTCCGCATACGTCATGGCCAGCGTCACAGCATCATCCCACGGCTTTTTCTCTTTGGGAGAATAAACGGCGATCCTCGGTGCTTTCTCCAATTTCACGGCATCAGCGTTCACTTCCGGCGAAGCAATTTCCGCCAATATACTATTCAAGCGAGCATCCGGAATCACCTCAAAAGTAATGCCTTTCAACAGGCATTCCGTACGCGCTTCTGCCGTAAAAGGAAGTACGAAACTTCCCCCACGGTAATTGATAAGCCATTGTATCTCATAGCCATTTTTCAGCGATTGATAAGCCGTACCGTATGCTTTCAGGTGATTCGTCTGTGTCGCATCCATCGGAATGAAAATATGATTCGCTTTCAGCACCGACCCGCCAAATAACAACAGCAAGAAAAACCAAATTTTCATAACATCCCTCCCTTTAGTTTAAATTTAAAATGGAGCACCATTGCTCAAATCCGCTTTTGTATCAAATACCCGGGCGGAATCATCAAAACCCGAATCCAACGCCGGTACCGGTTCATCATTCAGTTTGGAACTAAATGTCTGGGTAACCAATTCTCCGGTAGAGGTATCCGAATGAAACGGAGACACACTCTCCAAATCACAAAATCTTGTCAATTCACTAATAAAACGCAACTGAATCTCTCCCACCGCACCATTACGATGCTTAGCAATGATGATGTCGGCAATTCCTTTCAGACTCATCCCCTGGGCATCGGTCATAATCCCATACTTCTCCGGACGGTGGATAAACAACACCATATCAGCATCCTGCTCAATAGCTCCCGACTCTCGCAAATCGGACAACATCGGCTTCTTCGCATCCCCCGTTCTCAACTCCACCCCACGGTTCAACTGGGACAAAGCAATCACCGGAATATTCAGTTCCTTAGCAATAATCTTCAACTGACGTGAAATCAAACTCACCTCCTGCTCGCGGTTTCCCCGCATATCCGCCCCTGCCGTCATCAACTGTAAATAGTCGATAATGACCACTTTAATATCATATTTTTGCTTCAACCGCCGACACTTGGCCCTCAGCTCAAAAATAGACAATGCAGGCGTATCGTCCACATAAATCGGTGCACTGATCAAAGACTTGATTTTACTATGCAAATGAATCCATTCATCCTCTGTCAGACGGCCATTTTTTATTTTCTCCGAGCCTAACCCCGTCTCACTGGCAATCAAACGATTTACCAACTGCACAGAGGACATCTCCAAAGAAAATAAAGCTATCGGCTGCTGAAAACTCACCGCCATATTCCGGGCCATAGAGAGCACAAAAGCCGTTTTACCCATCGCAGGACGGGCAGCAATAATCACCAAATCCGATTTTTGCCATCCGGAAGTCACTTCATCCAAGGCCGTATACCCCGAAGGAATACCACTGATACCATCAGGACGCTGCCCGGCAGCTTCAATTCCCCGGATAGCTTCTTCTATCACCGGAGCAATCTCCATCGTATCCTTGCGAATATTCCCATCAGCAATATCAAAGACAGACTTCTGTGCTTTATCCACCAGATCAGCCACATCCGTTGCCTCGTCATAAGCCATCTCCTGCAATTCCGTACACACCCCGATCAGCTTCCGCTGAATGTATTTCTGAACAATGATTTTTGCGTGAAATTCAATATGAGCTGCAGAAGCAACACGGGAGGTCAATTGGGACAAATAATAATACCCACCTATCTGTTCAAGCTCACCACTGCTCTTTAATTTCTCACTCACTGTCAACAGATCGACCGGATCATCATTGATAAACAACTGGTGAATGGCACGGAAGATACGCTGATGGGCATCTTTGTAAAAACACTCCGGTTTCAATAAATCACCAACTACAGCAAAAGCATCTTTCTCCAGCATCAAAGCCCCCAGGACAGCCTCCTCCAGATCCACCGCCTGAGGAGGAATCTTACCATACTCAGACGTCACATCCTTATAAGCAGCCCTATTTGTATTATAATCGCTTTTCTTCGCCATGTTACATTACCTTAAGCTCTTTCAATTTCCAAAAACACCTTACAGTAGCATCCACATCGGCCATAGCATTATGGGCATTGTCAAACTCCTCTCCGAACAAAATCTGATGCAGTTCTGACAACCGGGGTGACTTAAACCCCTTTTTTCCAGGCAATTTACAGTAGTTTACAGAGGCCTTCATTGTACAGTATTTCGGTTTCAGAAACAGAGACGTCATCATCCGCAACCGTTCAAACTCAGCCCCGACAATGCACTCATCAAAAGCAATATTATGCCCTACCAACCCTTGGGCTGCATCCACCTGTTCGGCAAAATCAGCAAGCACTTCCGAAACCGCTTCTCCCTCTTGTAGAGCCATCGCATTCGTTATACCATGCACCTTTGAAACTTCCGCAGGAATAACAAACCCTTCAGGGCGGATAATTGCACTGCGGCATCCCAATCTGTTGCCCTGTTCGTCACAACTAACCCACGCCAACTGCACCAAGCGAGGCCAATTATCAACCTCCGTCATGGGTGCATTCCACCGCTTAGGCAAACCCGTTGTCTCCGTATCAAAAAATAAATACATTCCCTATTATCTGGCTATAAATCCCCCACAAATTCCAGGAATACTATTCCCCTTCCGCCACCTCCGGTTTCTCAACATCAAAACTCTTATTATACTGGTGCATAGCTCTGTAACTCATACCCATACTGGAAAATCCTCCGTCATGATACAAATTCTGCATCGTAATTTTCCTTGTCAAGTCGGAAAACAGACACACACAATAATCGGCACAATCATCAGCCGAAGCATTGCCCAAAGGAGACATACGGTCGGCAAAGTCTACCAAAGAATCAAATCCCTTGATACCGCTTCCGGCAGTAGTCATGGTCGGAGATTGCGAAATCGTATTGATTCTCACCTTCTTCTCTCTTCCGTAAATATAACCGAAACTCCGTGCAATAGATTCCAGCATGGCCTTGGCATCAGCCATATCGTTATATTCATACATCGTACGCTGGGCCGCAACATAACTCAAAGCAACCACAGACCCCCACTCATTGATGGCATCCAACTGCTTGGCACACTGCAACACTTTATGAAAAGATACTGCTGATATATCTAACGTTTTCTGCAAAAAATCATAATCCAAATCATCATACGAACGTTTCTTTCTCACATTCAAAGACATGCCGATAGAATGCAAAATAAAATCCACCTTTCCACCGAAATGTTTCATAGACTCCTGCAATAAATTGGTCAAATCTTCCACACTGGTCGCATCCGCCGGAATCAAAGGAATATGGTGTTTTTCAGCAAACTCCTGAATGCCGCCCATCCGGATAGACAAAGGCGTATTGGTCAAAACTATCTCTGCCCCTTCTTCCAGACATCTCTCCGCTACCTTCCAGGCAATAGACATTTCATTCAACGCTCCGAAAATAATCCCTTTTTTTCCTTTCAATAAATTATAACCCATTTCTTCTATTTTAGTATTAAACACATTTTCGCTGCAAAAATACACTAAAAAATCAGACTCCGCATCCCCGAAAAATAATTCTTGAGAATCACCCACCCTGCTGCCCCAGTAAATTACGAGCCGCTTCAACCGCCACCGCAGTAATCTCACTACCGCTAATCATCCCGGCCACCTCTCTTATCCGTTCCTCTGCGTCTAACTTTCTGATGCGTGAAACCGTATGCTCGGAATTATCCTCCTTATATACCTTCAAATGACAACTCCCTGCAGAAGCAATCTGAGGCAGATGAGAAATACTAATGACCTGCATCCGGGTTGCCATCTCCCGCATCATCTGAGCCATACGATGAGCCACTTCTCCCGACAATCCTGTATCAATTTCATCAAACACAATCACGGGCAAACGCTTGGTCTTAGACAAAATATATTTTAAAGATAACATAACCCGCGATATTTCCCCGCCGGAAGCCACTTTTGCAATCTCTCCCGGTTTCTGGTTCTTATTGGCGGCAAAAAGAAATTTTACCTCGTCCTTGCCTGTAAAAGTATATTCTCCGGAAGGAACCATTGAAACCACAAATTCCGGATGGCGAATACCCAACTCCACCAACAAAGACTTCATGTATTCACACAACGGTTCTCGCGAGTGCTCCCTCAATTCATGAATCTTTCCGGACAATTCGTCCATCTCTTTCTCCAGCCCCGCCAATTCTTTCTCCAAAACCTCTATCTTATCCGAATACCCCTGTATACCTTCCAATTTCCGAGCAATCTCCTCCTTCAACGCCAATAAACCTTCAACATCTTCTACTTTGTATTTGAAAATTAAATCATAAATCACACTCAGCCGTTCATTTATAGCCTCTATCCGTCGGGGATTATACTCCACATCCTCCGCTTTATGCTCCGACTCTTCAGCCAAATCTTTCAATTCTAAAATGACCGAATCCAAACGGGCTCCATATTCAGTTGCCTCTTTTACCATCTCCTTTAAAGAAGCGAGGGAATTTCGGGAATTCTTTAAAACTGTAACAATAGCCTGATCCGCATCCCTCAAGTCAAAAACCAACCGACTCAAAACCGATTTTATCGTCTCCGCATGCGAAAGTACCGCCAATTCACCCTCCAACTCTTCCTGCTCTCCCTTCTTTAACTGTGCTTCCTCCAACTGAGCCAACTGAAAACCCAGATACTCTTTTTCTTTATCGGCATCCCTGGCAGACTCTCTCAATGATTTCAATGCCGTCAAACATTGCTTTCTGCGGTTAAACTTCTCTTGGTATACAGACAACAATTCCCCGCTCCCACAAAACGCATCCAGCATATTAATTTGATATTCAGGTTGTCCAAGCAACAAAGACTGATGCTGTGAATGAATGTCTATCAGATACCCCCCAAACTCTTTCAGCAATTTATTACTGACCGGCGTATCATTAATAAAACAACGGGATTTTCCATCTGCCGAAATCTCCCGCCGAACAATTACCTCCTCCGAATAATCCAGTTCATTTTCCTCAAACCATTCCCTTAAAGCATATCCACCGACATGATACGTAATCTCAACAATACATTTCTTACTCTTATCCGACAAAGCCGATACATCCGCCCGTTGCCCCAAAGTGAGGCCGATAGCTCCCAAAAGAATAGATTTACCTGCACCGGTCTCTCCGGTAATCACAGTAAATCCTTTCTCTAATTCAATATCTGTTTTATCAATCAGCGCATAATTGCGCACACCGATACTCTCTATCATAATTCTGTCAATTCGTTTTATTTTCCAGCAAAGCCGAATATTTTGAAACATTCGCCGGATTTACTTCCGATACAATGTTATACACCCGTTTGCGTTCATCTGTAAAAGCCGGTTTGAAAATATTCACAATCTCATCCGACTTGGCATCAAAAAACACCTGCATAATGTAGGAATTAGGTTTACTACGGTGCGCCTTTTGCAATAATTCCAAAGCAGACACAACTTCCAGACGTCCTTCATTCACATTGTCCGACATCGCATCCAATCCCAAACGATGATATTTGTATATACACTCCCTTACCGAAGCATAACTCCTGTCCTGCAAATTATTAATCAGCCAATAGCGGTTACGGCGCCCTTCAAACGACTTCCAGCCCGGTTCTCTGGCATTCTGACACTGAGCTACAATATTTTCCGCCTTATTGAAAAACTCATTCCCCCCCATCAAAGAAAAACTGTCGTAATCCATTCCCAAAATAATATAAGCATAAAAAGCCAGCAAATTCACCAACTCCGAATTCTGTCCCGATTCATTAAACTCCAACGCTTCAAACTCCCTGTATTTAAAAGTGACATCATTGTCCTTAAAATTCAACAATACCGAATTATACGATGAATTATATACCGGACGGCTAACTCTCACTTGCATCGTTCCCTTAAATTCATCTCCTCCGCTCTGTTCATCCAACGTAATCAGAATATTAGCTTCTATCTTTTCGTCATACGAAAACACATTGGAAGACCAACGCCTGTTATTCACAAACTCATACATGTCCTTTTGCATGTTTGTAAACATCTCCCGGTTTGTCCCCTGAATCTTCTGAGTCGAAACTGAAATATTACAACGCAACTCCTGCGCCTGTACCGAAAAAGCCGTTCCCAAACACCCCCAGCAAACCAATAACCATCTTTTCATATACACAGTTTTAAATCCTACAAATATATGCTTTTCTCCCGACATGCTGTTTTAAGTTTTGTTTAAATTCGTTTTCCCTTCGGAAACACAAAAAGTATTATAAAAATAAGCAACAATAAACTGCATATATTTTCACAATGTTCCGTTTTATTTTCTACTTTTGCAGCATTAAAATAAAATAGTTCTTCACAGAAATGACAAGCAGAAGATTAATCCGGATTAAAGTTTTACAACTGCTTTATTCTTACGTAAAAAATGACAATGTATCGCAAGCAGAAATCGAACGAGATCTGCTAAAAAGTATTGAAAAAAGTACTGATCTGTTCTTTCAGATATTTTTATTACTTACTGATATCAGACAAAAAGCTTTCAGAAAAATAGACGTCGCCCGTAACCGGCATTTTGCCTCTGAAGCCGACTTGAATCCCAATACCCGTTTCATTGATAATCCTGTTTTCTCCATCATTGAAACCAATAAGAAGTACCAAAACTACCTGCATAGTCATCCACTGTCCTGGAATGATACTCCGGAGGTCATCAACAACATCTTTAATGAAATCCAGGAGTCCCAGAACTATCAACTCTATATGCACAAAGAGAAAATAACCTTCGAAGACCATAAACAGCTTATACTAAAGATATTTGTAGACATCATCACTCAAAATGAACTGTTTTTCCAGACCCTCGAAGACAAAAGCATTTTCTGGAACGACGATTATGAACTGGTGTTCGGCATGGTATATAAGAGTCTGAAAAACATCAAAGAAAACACAACAGAAGAAGACAATTTCTTCCACCCCGTATATAATACTGAAGAAGATACTGATTTTGCCAGGACACTATTACGAAAAACCATCTTGGACTACGACGAAAACATCAAAACCATTGATAAATTCACCCACAACTGGGAAATAGAACGCATCTCGGATATGGATAAACTAATCATGGCAACGGCCATTTCCGAATTGAAATATTTTCCCTCCATCCCGGTAAAAGTGACTTTGGATGAATTCATTGAAATCTCCAAATCATATAGTTCGCTCAAAAGCAGCGCATTCATCAATGGCATCCTCGACAAAGTCGTTGCCCTTCTTAAAGATTCCAACCAGCTTAACAAAAGCGGAAGAGGCCTTATAGAATAAATTTAACACATACTAACAAAAAAGGGAGTTTACACTCCCTTTTTTACTAAACTAAAACTTTCTACACATCCATTGTAATCACTACAAGGGGGTGCTGCATTTACACCACATACAGACACATTGTGTAACATTATTTAACTTTGTAAAAATATACAATAATTTTAAATATACAAAATTTTTTTTAACTTTTAGCATATTCCCTTTTCCAGACACTGCAAACTAACTGTATTTCGAACAAACCATCCTGGGCTCATAACCAGCAATATATTCCAAAGCCTCTTCAGAAGTCCGAACAACTTGATATAACCCCTGATAAGCTTCAGAGACAAATCCTTTCTCAGCAGCCTGTTCCATAAACTTCCAGAAAGATTCATAAAACCCTCCGGTATTCACGAATACTATCGGCTTCTGGTGGATTCCCAACTGCTTCAAGGTAATTACCTCCGTAATCTCTTCCAGTGTCCCCCAGCCTCCGGGAAGCGCTATAAAAGCATCTGCCTGTTCCCGCATCAACTGTTTTCTTTCTTTCATCTCTTCAACAACCACCAGCTCTGTCACACTCCGGGCTGCCACTCCTCTCTCCGCAATACAGCGAGGAATAATTCCCGTCACTTTTCCGCCTCCCTCTAAAGTTGCTTCAGCTACTATTCGCATCAAACCACAATTCGTTCCGCCATAAATCAAATTCCATGATCTTTGGGCAATCCCTTCCCCCAAACTTCTGGCAGCATCAAAATAGCCTTGTTCTATCTTATCAGCCGACGCACAAAAAACTGTAATATTCATACCTTTTTCCTTTCTCTATTTCCATATAAAAAATGAAAGAGTTGAATCCCTCCAACCCTTTCATCCTTTTAACATTTCAACTTTTTCGATCTCCCTACGCATCAATCGTCGCATAGGTAGCATTCTGCTCTATAAACTCCCGTCTGGGCGGCACATCATCCCCCATCAACATGGAGAAAATCCGGTCTGCTTCCGCTGCATTTTCAATAGATACCTGACGCAACGTACGTCCCTCCGGAGACATCGTCGTTTCCCACAACTGTTCCGGATTCATTTCACCCAAACCTTTGTATCGCTGAATATGCAGACTGCTTTCCTTTCCGCCAGCCCACTCCTGTATCAACTGCAACCGTTGTTCCTCATTCCAGCAATAACGCTGTTCTTTTCCTTTCTTCACCAAATACAACGGAGGAGTAGCAATATACAGGTATCCTTGTTCAATAACCGGTCTCATATGCCGGAAAAACAAAGTCATAATCAAAGTAGCAATATGCGCACCATCCACGTCGGCATCGGCCATAATAATGATTTTATGGTAACGGATTTTGCTCAAATCTATATCCATACTGTCATTATCCGTTCCCGGAGTAATCCCCAAAGCTTTGAATATCATGACAATTTCATCGCTCTCATACACCCGGTGACGCATCGCCTTTTCCACATTCAGAATCTTACCCCGAAGTGGCAGGATAGCCTGAAACTGGCGGTCACGTCCCTGTTTTGCCGATCCGCCTGCCGAATCTCCCTCCACCAAAAATATCTCACAATTTTCAGCATTATTATCAGCACAATCGGCCAGTTTACCGGGGAGTCCAGAACCCGAAAGCACAGATTTACGCTGCACCATATCCCGGGCTTTCCGGGCAGCATGGCGGGCAGTAGCAGCCAATATCACTTTATCTACAATGGCTTTTGCATCTTTAGGATGCTCCTCCAAATAATTCGCCAAAGCAGTACTTACTGCCTGTGAAACTGCCGTTCCGACCTCCGTATTTCCTAATTTTGTTTTCGTCTGACCTTCAAACTGAGGTTCCTGCACCTTCACGGAAACAACAGCCGTCAAACCTTCACGAAAATCATCGCTGTTAATATCAAACTTCAGCTTAGATAACATTCCCGTAGTCTCCGCATAATTTTTCAGCGTCTGGGTTAATCCCCTGCGGAAACCGGCAAGATGGGTTCCTCCCTCCTTTGTATTTATATTATTGACATACGAAAAAACATTTTCCGTAAAAGAAGTGTTGTAATGCAAGGCCACTTCTATGGGAATTCCGTTTTTCTCCGTATTGATATCTATCGTATTTTCTATCAACTTTTCACGGCTATTGTCTATATATTCAACAAATTCCCGTAAACCGAACTCCGAATAAAACACCTCATGCCTCGGCTCCTTAGTTTCCGGATTAATATCCCGGTTATCGGTCAACGACAAACGTATACCTTTGTTCAGATAGGACAATTCCCGCAAACGGGTTGATAAAGTCTCATATTTGTATTCCGTTACATAAAATATCGTATCGTCGGGCTTAAAAGTAATGGTCGTTCCAGTCCTGTCAGTATCCCCTACAACTTCCACATCCCCCAGAGGACATCCCTTGCTATACTCCTGACGGAAAATTTTCCCTTTTTGATATACTTCCGCTACCAGCTTTGTTGAAAGTGCATTCACACAGGAAACACCAACACCATGCAAACCTCCGGACACTTTATAAGAATCCTTATTAAACTTACCTCCGGCATGCAAAACAGTCAGCACGACTTCCAAAGCTGATTTATTCTCCTTTGCATGGCGTCCGGTAGGAATTCCCCGACCATTATCACGTACGGTTATTGAATTATCTTCATTAATAAACACTTGAATATGCGTACAATAACCGGCAAGAGCCTCGTCAATGGAGTTATCTACCACCTCATATACCAAATGATGCAAACCGTCGGTATTGACATCTCCGATATACATTGAAGGCCTCTTCCTCACTGCTTCCAGACCCTCAAGAACCTGAATACTATCGGCAGAATATTCTTCCTGTTCCATTTTCACTTTTTCTTCGCTCATATAATTATCTTATTATTAACATATAATTCTCTACACCATCTTTTCCAAAACATGCAAATATAATCATTTTTCATAAAAAAAATGCCGGGAAGAAGTTGAAAAAGTTAAAAAGTAAAAGAGTTAAAATGCCCCTAATTCTTTACAAGTATCGGATCATCATACAATACTTGCAGCCTTTTCAATTCTGCTTTCAACTCCTTAGTTATCTCCTCTCTGCCAGGTTTCCCATACAGATTATGCATTTCCATCGGATCTTCTTGTAAATCATACAATTCCCATTCATCTATATCGCCATAAAAATGAATTAGCTTATAACGTTCCGTTCTCACACCGTAATGACGGCTCACCATATGTTCCGCCGGAAACTCATAATAATGATAATACAACGATTTCCGCCAATTAGCCGGCTTTTCCCCTTTCAATAATGGCATCAAGGATACTCCCTGAATATCTTTCGGTATAGGTATTCCGGCAAACTCCAGAAAAGTAGGCGTATAATCGATATTCTGCACCAATTGCGAAATGTCCCCTCTATGACTGAACCCTTCAGGCAAGCGCATAATCAAAGGTGTACGCATAGACTCCTCATACATAAATCGCTTATCAAACCAACCGTGCTCTCCCATATAGAATCCCTGGTCGGAAGCATACACGACAAGGGTATTTTCCAGTAATCCCTCTTTCTTCAACTCCTCCATCAACCGTCCGATATTATCATCCAGCGATTTCACCGTTTTCAGATAATCACGCATATACCGCTGATACTTCCATTCCGCCAAAGCTCTGCCTTTCAGTTTTGCCTTCTTAAATTCTTTTATGATAGGCTTGTAATGAAAGTCCCATGCCGCCCGTTGTGCCGCATTCATACGACCGTATGTACCTTCTGTACCATCTTCACGGATATAAAGCGAATGATAATGATCTTCCACCTGATCATCCAACATCTTCAAATCATAAATCAATGTCATATCCTTGTCTACACTCATCTCCTGCTTAGCAGCGGCAACACGTCCCCGGTAATCATCCCAGAACGTCTCCGGCATCTCAAACACCCTGTCCTCAAAAAGAGCTAAGTCGGCAGTATCCCCCATCCAATTACGGTGAATTGCCTTATGGTGAACAAACATACAGAAAGGCTTGGTCGTATCGCGCTTGTTCCTCAGCCAATCTATACTTAAATCGGTAATCACATTCGTCACATATCCTTCATGACGTACTGTCCCTTCAGGCGTAATAAAATCCGGATTATAATAATCCCCCTGTCCTGGCAAAATCGTCCAGTAATCAAAACAGGTCGGAATCCCTCCCAAATGCCACTTCCCAATCATGGCCGTCTGATACCCTCCCTGTTGAAGCAATTGCTGTACAGTCTGCTGCTGTCCATTAAAAACAGCCCCCTCCGTATTATCCGTATAACCGTTTTTATGACTGTGCTTTCCTGTTAACAGCACAGCACGGCTCGGTCCCGACAGTGAATTACACACAAAACTGTTGGTAAACTTCACCCCCTCCTCCGCCATTCTGTCCAAATTAGGTGTATGGGCATAGCGTTTATCATAACAACTCATTGTCTGATAAGAATGGTCGTCCGTCATGATATATATAATATTCAAAGGCTTTTTTTCCGTAACCTTTTTCTGGGTACAACCGCTCAGGGTAACTAACCCTGCAACAGGGAGAAGATAAGAATAAGTCAATGCCATATAAGAATCCATTATTGAAATTAAAACTCCGGTAAAATTAATAAAAATTAATCAATAAGCTACCTATGTCCAGATAGGCATACCTATCTTATTAGATACAGAATCAATATCTAATATTTTATCTATTTTTGAAAAGTAAATGGATAAAGATATAGAAGGCGGCATCTATATCTCCTTATTTAACTTTTCCAGATACCATGCCATTAATCGGGATACGGCATAACTTTCCAAATCAGAGGAAGAAATTTCAAGATAAGAAGAGAATACAGGGGTAAATTCCGGCAATTCAATTTCGTAAAAACGGGCAAAAATAATCCGGTGGGAAAGCACATGTTTAAAAACAGGATATTGCTTGCACAATTTAAAATCCGGACTATGTTGAAACAGGTCGATAAAACGTTTTTCTTTCACCAACTCTTCCCACTCCATATCCTGCTCCGTTTCTATCAAAGGAAATTCATATAGGTTCTGCCAGATATCCTTGGCCGAACGCCTGGACAACAAACATTTTTCCCCGCAATGAATATGCAGATAATTGAAATAACGGGGCTTAACAACCGTTTTCCCAGCCTTAACAGGCAACTGCTCAATCCTCCCTTCCCGATAAGCAACACATTTATCTCGCAATGGACAAAACAGGCAATTCGGAGATTTAGGTACACATTGAACCGCTCCGAAATCCATGATCGCCTGATTATATAAATCCGGACGTCCCCGGTCCAGCAAAGAAGAAGCCAACTCTGCAAAATATTTTTGCCCTTCATGCGTGTCAATCGGAATTTCCACCCCAAACACCCTGGACAATACCCGATATACATTCCCATCCACCACAGCATAAGGCAAGCGCCAGGCAAAAGAACAAATAGCTGCAGCTGTATACACTCCTATTCCTTTCAGAGACCTGACATCCTCATACGAACGAGGAAAACTCCCACCAAAACGGTCCATCAAATCCCGGGCCGCAACATGCAGATTCCGGGCACGACTATAATAGCCCAAACCTTGCCAATATTTCATCACTTCATCCTCCTCGGCTTCCGCCAAGGAACGTATAGTCGGAAAACGCGCCGTAAAACGTAGGAAATACTCCAACCCTTGTGCGACACGCGTTTGTTGCAGTATAATCTCAGAAATCCAAATCAGATAAGGGTCTGTGGTATTCCGCCAAGGCAAATCCCGACGGTTTTCCTCATACCAACGCAACACCATTCCGGAAAAAAAATCCATACTTAGCTTTAAATGAACAGATCACTGGACCGGTTTATACCTTCATACACAATTCCGCAATGCGAACCACCACTTCTACAGCCTTTTCCATAGAGTTCACCGGAATATATTCGTATCTGCCATGCAAATTATGTGCTCCGGTAAATAAATTAGGTGCAGGTAATCCCATATATGACAATTGAGCCCCGTCCGTCCCTCCCCGTACCGGCAACACCAACGGCTTTACCCCCACATCTGTCATAGCCTGCCGGGCAATATCCACCACATAACGCACAGGCTCAATTTTCTCCCGCATATTGTAATACTGGTCTTTCAGTTCCAACTCAATATTTAATCCGTATTTCCGGGAAAAATCACGCACCCCGTTTTCAACAGTATTCTTCCGCCAAGCAAACCCTTCCCGATCGAAATCACGGATCAGTATGTCCACCACGGTCTCCTCCACATCCCCTCTTATCGCCGACACATGGAAATACCCCTCATAACCCGAAGTATTTTCCGGTACCTCTTTTTTAGGCATACTGGACAAAAAATCATTTGCGATAGCAATGGAATTCACCATCTTATTCTTGGCATATCCCGGATGAAAACTTTTTCCCTTAAAAGTCAGACGGGCAAACGCAGCATTAAAATTCTCATATTGCAACTCCCCGATCTCCCCACCATCCAAAGTATAGGCAAACTTAGCTCTGAATTTTTTCAGGTCAAAATGATCCGTACCGTGTCCAATTTCCTCATCGGGTGTAAAACATACATATATCTCTCCATGCTTCACCTCCGGATGGTTTACCAAATATTCTACGGCAGTCAAAATCTCCGCAATGCCAGCCTTATCATCCGCTCCAAGCAACGAGTTACCGCTGGTTGTAATCAAATCCTGTCCGATATAATTCAGTAACTCCGGAGACTGTTCCGGAGAAAGCACCAAATTACACTCCTTATCCAGCACAATATCGGTACCCGCATAATTTTGGATAATCTGAGGACGAACATGTTTCCCGCTCATATCGGGACTGGTATCCATATGGGAAATAAATCCGACAGCAGTCACCTCTTTCTCTGCATTCGAAGGCAGAAAACCATATACATAACCATTTCCGTCTACCTCCGTGCCACTCATACCCAAGACTTTCATCTCCTCACACAGCATCTCCGCAAACATAACCTGCCCAGGCGTGCTCGGCACCATCCCCGTATCCGGATCTGACTGGGTATTACATTTCACATACCTCAAAAAACGTTCGACAACCGCTGACATATCTTCTGAACTTTAAACATGGAAAACCGGATACTCCGGCCTCGATCCTAATAAGCCTTTGCAATCAATACGCGGCGGTGAGAAGGTTTTCCCGTAACCATACATTTGCCCTCCTCCTCAGGGGAATCAAACGGAATACAACGGATGGTCGCCTTCGTCTCTGCTTTGATGCGTTCTTCCGTCTCGGAAGTACCGTCCCAATGACAAAGGAAAAATCCGGTTTTCGTTTCCAGCAATTCTTTAAATTCATCATATGAATCCACTTTTGTAATCTTGGAATTACGGAAATCCAATGCCTTTTTATAAATATTCTGCTGAATATTTTCCAACAACTGCGCCACATATTCCTCAATACCTGCAACCGCAACAGTCTCCTTCGTCAAAGTATCCCTTCTTGCTACTTCTACTGTGTCATTCTGTAAATCACGCTCTCCGATAGCCAAACGAACAGGAACTCCTTTCAACTCATAATCAGCAAACTTCCATCCCGGCTTCTGGGTATCCCGGTCATCATATTTCACGCTGATACCTTTCGCTTTCAATGCCTCCACAATACCCTCCACTTTGGCCGTAATCTGCTGCAATCCTTCTGCACTCCTATAAATGGGTACAATCACTACTTGTATCGGTGCCAATTTCGGAGGCAACACCAGACCGTTATCATCCGAGTGAGCCATAATCAAAGCTCCCATCAAACGGGTAGATACCCCCCACGATGTCGCCCACACATAATCCCGGTTTCCGGTTTGGTCAGTAAACATCACATCAAACGCCTTTGCAAAATTCTGTCCAAGGAAATGAGAAGTCCCGGCCTGCAAAGCCTTACCGTCCTGCATCAACGCTTCAATAGTAAACGTCTCCAAAGCTCCGGCAAAACGTTCGCTCTCACTCTTATTCCCCATAATCACAGGTACTGCCATCCATTTTTCGGCAAAATCAGAATACACCCTTACCATTTTATTGGCTTCCACCAGAGCCTCTTCCCTTGTAGCATGAGCCGTGTGTCCCTCCTGCCACAAAAATTCAGCCGTACGCAAAAACATGCGGGTTCTCATCTCCCAACGCATCACATTAGCCCACTGATTACATAGGATAGGCAGATCACGGTAAGATTGAATCCAGTTTTTATATGTATTCCATATAATCGTCTCCGAAGTAGGACGGATAATATACTCCTCTTCCAGCTTCGCTTCCGGGTCCACAATCACCCCACCTCCGTCCGGTGCATTTTTCAGACGATAATGCGTTACCACCGCACACTCTTTGGCAAACCCTTCCACATGGTCTGCTTCTTTAGAAAAAAAAGATTTCGGTATCAACAACGGAAAATAAGCATTCACATGTCCGGTATCCTTAAACATTTGATCCAACGCACGCTGCATCTTTTCCCAAATTGCATATCCATAAGGCTTAATTACCATACACCCCCTCACGGCGGACGGTTCTGCCAATCCGGCTTTGGTCACTAACTCATTATACCATTGAGAATAATCTTCATTCCTTGATGTTAAAAACTTACCCATCTTCTTATTTTTTGATAAAACAGCAGCAAATTTAGGCAAAAAAATATGATTCTAATTCCAATATAGCTATTTTTATCAGAGTAAAACCAAGAAGGTGGAAAAGACGTATATTTTGGTACGCTTTTTGATAAGAATTGAATAAAACTAATTGATTTTATAATGAAAACATTTTATATACTGCTCTTGGCTGTCATCTCTTTATGGTCCTGCTCCTCCATGCAGAATATGAATACATCCATAGAAGATGATATTTATTATGTCCCCAACGAAAAACCGCTTATGGTAAAAGAAGTGGAAACCATTACAGGACAAAAAATCGACATGACTGTTCCGTCAGCAAGGAATAATAATACAGAAACCTATCCCGAAAACGAAAGTACTGTAATTATTAACCGACAAAAAGGAACAGCGGAAAGGATAACAACCTCCGAACTGGCAGCCCAGGCAGAAAACATCCTTAATGATCCTTATGCACCTGAAACGACAACTCTGTATACAAATTCCGGCTACTGGATAGGCGGTTTCAAAGGCAACGATACTGATATGCAGGAAGCAGCCCGCATCATCAGCCAATATCCCGAAGGCTTCGGTTTCATTTCCAACGGACAGGAAATTGCCTTAAATCTCTCCTTCAGTCCGGACTGGAATGTCTATACCGATAATGGCCGCTACTGGTGGTTCCCTTCCTCTTCCAACATCCGGCTTTACAATACTTTCCTATTCGGAACCTATCCCAAATACATCTGGACGGTAGTATGGAACGAACCATTCTATGACAGTTGGGCTTTTGACAGTCACTTTAATTTCGGATGGAGCGGACCAGGCTGGAACTTCGGTTTCGGATGGAACAGCGGAATCTATCGCCCTTGGTATGGTGGCTGGTACGGCAGTTATCCCTATTGGGGAAACTGGTATGCCCCCTGGTGGGGACACTATTGGTACCCAGGATGGCATCATTCACACTGGCATCACCCTTGGCATCATCCGAGTTGGGGCGGACACTATCCGGATTGGACACCTCCCTCTTCCAACCGACCCAACAGACCAGGGAATCCCCGGCCCAATTTAGGCAGCGGATCCATTGGTCTGCGTCCGGGAAGCAGTGCACGTCCCAACAACAACCAACGACCAGGAAGCAGCGTCCGTCCGGGTAATAATGCTATCAACCGGCCTAATGTGACACGTCCGAATTACAACAACGGAAGACCCGGGACAACCAATCCGCGTCCAAACTACAATACAACTCGGCCAACGACCACTCGACCGACAAACAGCAACAGCCGGCCTACAACCACACGTCCCGGAAATAACAATAATGCAAATCGGTATACCCGACCAGCAATACGCCCCAGCACATCAACAAATAGAAACAACAACATTAAAAATTACAATCGACAACCTAATAATTACAGACCGACATATAACAATAATCGCTCCTATAACCGGAGCAGCAACTCAAACCGGAGCAGTTATACCGCTCCCAGAATCTCTTCTCCATCCAGAAACGGAAGCACCCACACAACACCGAGCCGGAGCACCAATCGTTCAGGAGGAAGAAGATAACAAACCAAACACGAAAAAACAACAACCATGAAAACATTATATATTCTCCCGGTATTACTACTCTCTGCCTTCTGGGGATTTTCCCAAACGACAGCCGATATAGTACGCTTCTCACAGTCCACGAACTTCGGAACGGCACGTTCCACAGCCATGAGCGGAGCTTTCGGAGCTTTGGGCGGTGACTTATCCACATTTTCCACAAACCCTGCTGGTATTGGAGTATTCCGGAAATCGGAAGTCAGCATCACCCCATCCTTCTCATTCTCCAACACAAAATCCGGGAACCGATCTGCAAGCGACAACTCCTTCCAAATGGGTGACATGGGTGTTGTTATCGCCCTTTACAGTCCTGATTTCAACTGGAAAGGATTTAATTTTGGTATCAACTACACCAATATGAGCAACTACAATTTGAAAACCAACCAATACATTGCCAATTCCCCCAATTCATTTTCACAGGCCATTGCACAACAGGCAAATTACGATATAGCTGCTGGTTTTACGCCAGGTATTATGGAAACACTGGCCTCCCAATCCAATGTCATTCTAATGGATGAAGAAAGCGGATTCTACGAACCTGTAATCATGGGGGCCAACCAATGGAAAAACATAAAAGAAGACGGCTACCAGGGAGAATACGCGTTTACATTTGGTACCAACTACAAAGACAAACTGTATTTGGGATTAACCATTGGACTTCAATCTATTTATTACAAATCGAAATCGGTATATGCTGAAACCCCCGACAAAGACAATCCTTATGATCTCGATTATTTCGACTATCTGCAACAACTAAAAACAACGGGTGTCGGAACAAATCTCAAATTCGGTGTCCTTTATCGTCCCATACCGGAATTGCGTCTCGGAGCAGCCATCCATACCCCCACCTTCTACTCCATGACTGACAGGTATTACAGTGACATGTATTCTTTATATCTTTCACCCGATGCAGAAGGCTATTACGACTATTTAAGCGACCCCTATGAATACAAATACGATTACGACATGCGCACTCCATGGAGAGCCTTACTGAGTGTCGCTACCGTATTAAATCAAAAAGCCATATTGAGTGTCGACTACGAATACATTGACTACACCTCCGCAAAACTGAGCAATGGAGGCGGTCATTATGATTTCTATGATTCGGACAATGGCCCGGGAACCAATGATGACATCAAACGCTACTTGAGAGCCACTCATAATGTACGCATTGGCGCAGAATACCGGTATAACAGCCTGCTAAGTTTACGGGGTGGATACTCTTATTATGCCAGTCCCTATAAACACGCCAAAGATTTGCATAAATTGCAAACCGTTTCCACCGGATTCGGTCTGAATTTCGGAATGTTCTATTGCGATGCTGCCTATCTTTACAGATTCACCAAAGATACAACCCTGTTTTATAGCTACCTCGATCCGGAGGATGCAACATATGATGTCATATCCGACCCCATCCGGAACAAATATAACAACCACGAAGCCCGCATCACACTTGGCGTACGATTTTAACCCCATACCCCCGGCTCCGTTTATGAAAAACGGAGCCGATCTTCTTTTCACCCCTTTTAACTTTTCCAACTCTTTCAACTCTCCCAACCATTCATTACTTTTGCAACCGTAATAAAAAATTATGGCAAAAAAATTTTACATTGAAACTTACGGTTGCCAGATGAACGTGGCAGACAGTGAAGTAGTGGCAGCCATTTTAAAAGACAACGGCTTCGCCCACACTAAAGACAAAAATGAAGCGGACATCATTCTGGTTAACACCTGTTCCGTACGGGAAAATGCAGAACAACGAGTGCGGGGACGCGTAGAAGGTTTTTCTGAAATCAGGAAAAAAAATCCCTCCCTGTTGATTGGTATTATGGGCTGCATGGCCGAACGGCTGGGTGAAAAACTGTTTGTAGAAGAAAAAAATGTTAACATCGTGGTCGGCCCGGATGCCTACATGGACTTACCCCTTCTGATAAAAAAAGCCTCACAAGGCGAAAAAGCAATTAACATCGCCCTTTCCGAGACGGAAACTTACAAAGACATCTGTCCCTCGCGGATAGATGAAACCGCTATTTCAGGATTCGTTTCCATCATGAGAGGATGCAACAACTTCTGTACCTATTGCATTGTTCCATACACACGAGGCAGAGAACGCAGCCGCAGTCCGAAAAGCATCCTCAGCGAAGTCCTCGACCTCCAGTCCAAAGGATACAAAGAAGTGACCCTACTGGGACAAAATGTTAACTCCTATCTCTATAAAAACGGAGAGGAACAGATGGACTTTCCGGAATTGCTCGATCTGGTGGCACGGACTGTACCGGGAATGAGAATCCGTTTTGCCACCTCCCATCCCAAAGACATGAGTGACAAAATACTTGAGACCATTGCCCGCCACACTAACATCTGCAAGGCTATCCACCTGCCTGTTCAGTCCGGCAGCAACTCAGTATTGAAAGACATGAACCGGAAATATACACGGGAATGGTATCTTGAACGGATAGCTGCTATCCGGAGGATCCTCCCCGACTGTGGCATATCCACCGACGTATTCGTCGGATTCCACAACGAAAGTGAAGCCGACTACCAACAAACACTCAATTTAATGAAAGAAGTCGGCTTTGATCTGGCGTATATGTTCAAATATTCGGAACGTCCCGGAACTTTGGCATCCAAACGTCTCCCCGACAATGTCAGCGAAGCTGACAAAGGGCGCCGTCTCCAGGAATTGATAGAACTGCAAAACCGCCTCTCCTTAGAAAGCAACAAACGGGACATAGGCAAAACCTTTGAAGTCATGGTAGAAGGCGTATCCAAAAAGAATGCTGACGAAATGTTCGGACGCAGCAGTCAGAACAAAGTCATTGTCTTTCCGGCTAAAGACATTCGACCGGGCACCCTCGTACAGGTAAAAATAAAAGGGTGTACCTCCGCGACCCTGATAGGAGAAAAAGAAGAAAATTAACCCTCTTAAAACGCCAAAAATGTTCCGTAAATTAGAAAGCAACGAATTGAACCGCATCAGTCCTGAAAAATTCAAGGAAGCCCAAAAACTACCTTTAGTTATCATACTGGACAATGTGCGGAGCTTAAACAATGTGGGGTCCGTTTTCCGCACTTCCGATGCTTTCCGCATAGAAAAAATATATTTATGTGGCATCACTGCCACTCCGCCCAATCGCGAAATCCACAAAACGGCATTAGGGGCTGAGAACTCCGTAGCCTGGGAATATGCCCAGGATACATTAGAGGTAGTAGAAAAACTGCAAACCGAAGGGTACCGCATTTTTGCTGCAGAACAGACCGAAAACAGCCACTCACTCGAACAATTCCAGCTCAACACAACAGATAAGTACGCCATTATATTTGGCAACGAAGTAAAAGGCGTCCGGCAGGACGTTATCAACTGCTCGGAAGGATGCATTGAAATTCCCCAATTCGGAACCAAACACTCCTTCAACATCTCCGTCAGTGTAGGCATTATCCTGTGGGAACTCACCCGCCCATTATTAAACAAACTAAAATAAGAACCGCTCCACTATTTTCACGGTCTCTACCGCTTCTTTCACATCGTGCACTCTCAAAATAGCCGCCCCTTTCATCAAAGCAACCGTATTCAATACCGTTGTGCCATTCAGGGCTTCTGCAGGAGTCGTTTCCAGCAAACGAGATATCATTGATTTCCGGGATATTCCCACAAGTAGCGGATACCCCAATTCCTGAAACAAGTCCAAACGATTCATCAATTCATAGTTATGCTCCAATGTCTTTCCGAAACCGAAACCCGGATCCAGAATGATATTCTCCATCCCGGCTGCACGCAGCAAATCTGTCCTCTCTTCAAAAAAACGATACACCTCTTTCGTTACATCCCGATACACCGGATTTTTCTGCATCGTTTGCGGCGTTCCCTGGATGTGCATCATAACATACGGTAATCGGGTCTCTGCAATAAAACCAAACATCTCCGTATCCATTGTCCCTCCGGATATATCATTAACAATGACCTCTCCCAGACAATGATAAATTTCGCGGGCCACCTCTGAGCGGAACGTATCAATGGAAACCGGCACGGATGGATAATATTTCCTCACCAACTCAACTGCCGGAGCCAAACGAGCCAACTCTTCTTTCTTATCAACCATGGCAGCCCCCGGACGAGTGGAATAAGCACCGATATCTATTATCCCTGCCCCTTCTTCCACAATCTGGTGAATGCGTCCGATTATCGCCGTTTCCGTCTCATAATGCCCTCCGTCATAAAAAGAATCAGGCGTTACATTCAATATTCCCATCACCACAGGGTGTGATACATCCAGATTTTTCTTTCCCAATTGCAGTATTTTCATAACAGCTGAAATTTTCAATTTATGTATATTGCTTTACGATTGCTTTTTTGCTAATTTTACGCCTTCAAAATAAATATTAGTTTTTGAAATTTCATAACCACACAAGGTTATTCATTTATACAAAAAACAAACCCCATGACACAATCCGGTCACATTGCCGAAACCTCAAAAGAATATGAAGAAGTCATCCGGCTTTGCAGCGATATTTTCATGAAAAAGATGCATGATTACGGCACTGCCTGGCGTATCCTACGCCCCACGTCCATTACGGATCAGATTTTCATCAAAGCCAATCGCATCCGCAGTATCGAGGAAAAAGGCATATCCAAAGTGGATGAAGGAGTCATTCCCGAATTTATAGGCATCGTCAATTACGCCATCATGGGACTCATCCAATTGGAAAGGGGACCGGAAGAAGACAATAACCGGGAATTCATCGCCAACCGCTATCAGCACTATTTCAGGGAAGCCCGTCAACTCATGGACAACAAAAACCACGATTACGACGAAGCCTGGAGAAGTATGCGCATCAGCTCCTATACAGACCTGATTCTGATGAAAATCAACCGTACCCGCCAGATTGAAGATTTAAAAGGAGACACACTGATTTCCGAAGGCATTGACGCCAATTATTACGACATGATTAACTATGCCGTGTTTGCCCTGATCCGGCTTGTGGTAGAAAAAGAAAACACACACTTTAAATAAATAAACAATGCGGCATGGCCGCCACACTAAAAAACGAAAAAGATGAAACTTTTAATGAATGTATGCAGAATCCTGGTTGGTGCGGTTTTTATTTTTTCCGGCTTTGTAAAAGGCGTTGATCCGTTAGGGTCAAACTATAAATTCATCGACTATTTCAATGCCTTCGGCATGGGCTGGATGAATTTTTCCGCATTGTTTTTTTCTTTTGTACTATCATTGGCAGAATTCTTAATCGGTATATGCCTTTTCCTCAACATCAAAACCAAATGGGCAGCTTGGGGCGCTTTGCTGTTTATGGCTGTATTCACTCCGCTCACATTGATACTCGCCATTAAAAACCCAGTGACCGATTGCGGGTGTTTCGGAGACGCATGGGTACTGACCAATTGGGAAACGTTCTGGAAAAACGTCGTACTGCTTGCCATGGTACTGGTTATTTTCTTCAAACGCGACCATTACAAATCTCTCTTTAATTTCTTAGAGCAAACCGTATTGCTGACGGGAACGATCGTCTTTATGCTTTGTATCGAATTTTACTGCTACCGTCACCTGCCCATCATCGACTTCCGTCCCTATGCCATTGGCAAAAACATCCAGGAAGGCATGAGTATACCGGAAGATGCGCCCCATGATGAATATAAAACCACTCTTAACTATAAAAACAAAAATACGGGCGAAGTTAAAGAGTTTGATGAAACCAACTATCCCTGGCAGGATACACTCAACTGGGAATACCATAGTTCAGAACAGAAATTAATTAAAGAAGGATTCAAAGCCCCGATTCATGATTTCGTTATGGAACACCCGAACCTCGGTGACATTACCGATGAAGTGCTCCAGGATGATAATTACACCTTCCTGGTCATTTCTTACAACCTAAACAACATTTCCACCGACAACCTGGAAAAAATAAACGAATTAGCTGCTTATGCCCGGGATAAAGGCTACCGTTTTTACGGTCTGACGGCATCCAACAGTGATGTGGTAAAACAACTGACAGACCTACACCATATCCCTTACGAATTCTGCTCCATGGACGAAATTCAACTAAAAACCATCGTTCGTTCCAATCCGGGACTGGTATTACTGAAAAAGGGAACGGTTATAGATAAATGGGGACACCGCGACATTCCGGGAATTGAAATTCTAAAAGACAAAGAACCCTTGGCATACTGCCTCAACGAACAGCAAAGCATTACCAAAAAATATGTTGTTTACTCCCTGACCTTGCTCTACCTATGTCTGTTATTCCTCTATATGATCAAGAAATACAGAAAAACCAAAGCATAACGTCAGCTTCACGGAGATTTAATTTATCATTAACACATACTATCATGAGAAAGAAAATTGTTGCAGGAAACTGGAAAATGAATAAAACCCTCCAGGAGGGTATTGAATTGGCAAAAGAAGTAAACACCAAAGTAAAAGCCTTGAATGCTTCCGAAGTAAAAGTAATCATCGGTACTCCATTTATCCATCTGGCAGAAGTAACGAAAACAGTTGAACCTACTGTCGTATCCGTAGCTGCACAAAACTGTGCGACAGAAGCATCAGGAGCTTTCACAGGTGAGATTTCCGCTGCAATGGTTGCTTCCACCGGAAGCCAGTATGTTATCTTGGGACATTCCGAAAGAAGAAGTTATTACGGAGAAACCGATGAAATCCTGGTGAAAAAAGTAGCCCGTGCTTTAGAAAATAAATTAGAGGTCATTTTCTGTGTCGGAGAAGTACTGGCTGAAAGAGAAAGCGAAAAACATTTCGATGTGGTTAAATCCCAATTGGTAAACGGACTTTTCAACCTTTCCGCTGAAGAATTTTCTCACATCATCATTGCCTACGAACCAGTATGGGCTATCGGTACGGGAAAAACTGCCACCTCTGCACAGGCACAGGAAATGCATGCATTCATCCGTAAAGTAGTTGCTGAAAAATATGGCAAAGAAGTTGCCGACAATACCTCCATCCTTTACGGAGGAAGCTGCAACGCTAAAAATGCCGATGAACTTTTCGCCAATGAAGACGTTGATGGCGGACTTATCGGAGGAGCATCCCTGAAAGCCGAAGATTTCAGCATCATCGTTGCCGCACGCGCAAAACATTAAGAGTTAAAGATAGCTGAAAAGACAAACAATCCGGCAGGTTTCCGCTTGCCGGATTGTTTATTTTATACCTTTTTCAAAAAAACTGTATTTTTTTTAATTTACATGCAGCAAAAAACATCTTCCTGCGTCATATAGATAGAAAACCGAACGATGAACAGTTATCAAGTCATAGCACATCACTGCCGCAAAAGGGAACGCCGGGCACAACTGGAATTCTATATGATGTTTTATAAAAGCGTATATAACAGTTGTTTCCGCATTCTGGGCAACCAACAAGAGGCAGAAGAAATCATGCAGGAAAGTTTTCTCAAAGTACTGAACAAAACGGAACTTCTGCAAGAAGATGCTGTGAGCATGGAAAAAATACTGAAACGCATCGCCATCAACAGATCAATCGACTGCTACAGAAAACGAAGAATCCGATTTGTCGAACTGGAAGACCAACATGCCTTCGCACCCGACGATGAAACGGAAGAAGCCCAGCAAAACGAAATACGCCTGGAAGCCATAGAACAGATGATGCCACTACTTCCGGAAGGTTACCGCATGATTCTTTCACTCCATCTGATTGAAGGCATGGATTACGCAGAAATTGCCGGACAACTGAATGTAGCAGTATCGACCATCCGCTCCCAATTCACACGGGCAAGACAAAAACTGATTTATCTGATAAAAAAACATTACAGCCATGAAAACATCCTTAACCAACCAAATCAAAAATAACCGGAAAACTTTTGACCGGGCTCTCCCCTCTTTCGGACATTTCGAACGTTTTGAACAGAAACTCGAACATCAGGAAAGAAAGCACATCCGACAAAGCCGCCGGTGGATTACGGCATCCACTGTTGCTGCTATGTTTGCTCTCATCCTGGTATTTCAGTTCAGCCACACACTTAATATTCACCCTTCCGAAACCGAATCCGTTGCCGAAGTGGCAGGATACTATAAATTCCAATTGAATGAAGAAATAAACAAAATTCAAAAACAACTGCAGAAATTAGACAATTCCAACCAAAAAGAACTTATAAACGACCTCCATTCCATTCTGAAAGACACCGAAGAATCAAAAATAGCAGACATTTCTATGACTGCCGAAGAAAAAATTACACTTATCGTATGGCACTACAACGCCAAAATCGAAGCCTTGCATCACATTCACTCCATCATAGAAAATATGCCGAAGAAAAATAACAACCTTTAAATAAAGAAGCAATGAAAACAAAAACTTTTGTTCTTACGACAATTCTTTTTCTGCTATCCGTCTCCACCTGGGCAATAGAAGAAGTAAAACGCACCATCTCAAAAGAATTTTCCGTCTCCGCCAATGACGAAATAATCGTTATCAACAAGTACGGCAACCTAACCATCTCTGAATGGGGAAAAAACAAAGTCTCTTTTACCGTCGAAATTACCGGACGGGGCGAAAAAGCACAGGTAGCACAGGAGCTGGCAGACCGCGTATCCGTCAATTTCAATAAAAACGGAAAGAAAATTTCAGCGGAAACCATTTTCCAGGAAAAAAATTTCAATTGCAACAATTGCGGTACATCGGTAAACTATACCATCAATGTACCCACGGACGTTTACCTGAATTTGACGAACAAATACGGTAACATCGCACTGAACAGAACCGACCGCTCTTTTCTATGCAATCTGAAATACGGTAACCTCACTGCCAATCAACTGTCAGGAGAATCCAACACCATCGCAGTCAAATATGGTAATGTCAGCCTGGAGGAAACCCGCGAGCTCGATCTGGAAATAAAATATGGCAATCTGACACTTGGAAAAGTAGAAACGCTAAAATTCACCAGCGGCTATTCAAACAGCAAAATCGGTAGCGTTGACAAGTTAGAACTTACCTCCAAATACGATAACTTCAAAATCAAAAATTTAGGCAGGCTGAAAATGACTATCGGATACTCCAATTTTGAAATCGGGGAACTAAAAGAGAGTTTCATTGTATCCGACATGCGTTACGGCAATCTGAAAATCAATAAAATTGATACCGATTTCGACGAAATCAACATTGAAGCATCATACACGCCCATCCGTTTAGGCATCACACCTCAGCACAATTTCCAGGTGAAACTATACAACCGTTACGGAAACATAAAAACCAATGGTCTGACATTCCACAACGTTAAATTAGAGGACGAAAACGACCGATTTTCAAAAAATATCACGGGAATTGCCGGCTCTTCCTCTTCCCCTAAAGCAAAAATCACGATTTCCAATCGTTACGCCGATATTATCTTTGAAAAATAAACCTACGCAAACACCGGGAAAATCCCGGTGTTTGTTTTATAGATGCAACATCTGTGTCAGATAATCCTCCGGATAAACAACCTCCACATCCGTAATACGCCCTTCCTTCTCTACCAAACGATACTCCGGATTAATAAATCCGGCATAAGGAGGCACATTCAGTCTTTCATAGCGCTTTAAGACTTCACGGTGCAATTCACCATCCACGTCCACCCCATAACGTTCAATTAACTGCCGGGCTGCTTCATAATCTCCTTCCGATTTGATGCGCTGTATTTCAGCCAGCAATTTCCCAAACAGAGCACGCAAAGCCTGATAATCACGAATGACAAAATAAGTCTTACCATTCTCTGACACTTTTTCTATCACCCGGTCTGACAGTCCTTGATTATATGCCCATTGGGCAATCAACTGCCGGTTACGCATGTGGGCTTCTTCCAGCTTATCCCCCGGCTTTATCCGCGTCAATTGTACCAACAAACCATTACGGATGTAACTGTCATATTCACTCATTCCGACTTGTATAGAGGGTATAATCCCCAACTCTTCTAATTTCGGATCCAGAATATAATACAGGGCAAACAAATCGGCACGGGCTTCCTCCAAAGTAGAATAATAATTTTTCAGCACCTCAGTTGTCACGCCAGACAACATCTTCCCCGAACCGTGTCCCAAACATTCGTGCAAATCAGTATGAATGTTCCCAGCCAAATAACCGTATTCCCGGCTTCTTTCCTTCTCCTCGTCCGAATAAGCAAACTCATCCGTCACACCCGAATTTAAAGAAGCCATGTGATATGCATAAGTTATATTATCAAAAGTAACCGATTTACTCCCATAACGTTCCCGTATCCATTCGGAATTGGGCAAATTGATACCGATAGGGGTGGCGGGATAACAATCCCCACCCAACTGTGCCACCTGCATCACCCGTGCCGTTATGCCTGACACCTCCATACGCTTAAAACGCGCCTCCACTGGAGCGTTCTCCTCAAACCACAGAGCATTTTCAGCCAGCCGGGAAGTACGTTTGCATGCCTCATCATCTACTATCTGCACCACAGACTCCCAGCTGCCTTTCAATCCCAAGGGATCTCCATATACCTCTATAAAACCGTTGATAAAATCGACCTTACCCTCCTTTTCTTTCAGCCACGCTATTGAAAAACCATCAAACAGAGCCAAATTTCCCGTTCGGTAATATTCAATCAAAATCCCGATAATATCCGCCTGCCGTTCATTACAGGCATATTCCTTTGCTTTCTCTAACCAGAAAACTATATTTTCAATACAATCACCATACTTACCTCCCATTTTCCAGACGTCCTCTTCCACTTTCCCCTCTCTCTTTACCAATGTCGAATTTAGTCCAACAGATACGGGACATTCCACATCTCTCTGCTTAGCAGCATAAAACCGCTCCGCCTCCTTCTGCGTAACTCCTTGATAGTAATTATTGGCAGATGCCTCCACCAAATCCTTGTCCCCGTCCAACACGACCCGTTTCGCCATGAATCCGGGGTCAAACATGATACGCTCCAAACGGGCAAATGCCTCCGGCTGCCCCACAGCTTCCGTCAAATTCCGAAAGTAAGCGGCTGAGAACCGAGGTACAAATTTATCCATAGAATAATGATGATGGAGCCCGTTAGCAAAAAACACTTTTTTTGCATACACAACAAAATGACGGAATTCATCACACTCCCGGTTTCCCGTATAATCCAGCAGGATACGCTCTAATATCCGCCGTAGCTCGAGATTATACTCATTATTCTGGTCCCATAGAATATCCCTGCCAGCCGAAGCTGCACGACTTAAATAATATACCAGTATCTTTTCTTTCAGCGTCAGGTGCTCAAAAGCCGGCACCTGGTATCGCAGAATACGGATATCATCAAATTGCTCCGCAACATAATTACCAAATTTCATATCCCAGCTATTTCATTATTTCCTCTATTCCATCCCTCTCCGTTCCTTCACCTTGTCCTTCCAATACCAAATCCCCTTTTTTAACTCAAAGGCGTTCAGCGTCCCGTCCGGTCCATAAAACATCCAGGCTCCTTCATATTTTTCATCACCGGGAGAAAGATGGTCAAAAATAATACGTTTCCCATTCTTTTCCTGTTTCAACATCATACTCATTCCCCGTCCATATTCAAAAGTCATACTGGCACTCTGGGACCTGCCCCTCCTCAGCAAGCGGTGGTTAAAATTCACCTTCCCGGCGGAAGTAAAATCCGCAATCAAAATTGCCTTCCGGTTTGTTTTGGGTGTTTCACCCCAGCCCAACAAAACAAAATACTCTTTCTTTCCCGACGTAAACGCCCAAAAATCATAAAAAAGATAAGGAGGTACCCCCTTCTTCCCCGGCACATACTTCAACAAAACATCCCTCTTTTTATTTTCAAAGCGGAAATAATTGTAAAAAGCAGCACCTCCGGCCAACGGCACACTCCAGGAAAACAACTCCGCCTCTGCATTCAAACAACGCTTATAACCCAGGTATTGAACCCCTCTGGATACATCATACGTTCCCCGTTCAAGCCTGGCAATCCACCCTGCCATCTCATCACTGTATTTTAATTTCAAGCTATCCTCCTGTGCCGCAACCAACCTCTGCATACAGGCTGCCACACTATCCTGACAGACACGCTGTCCCTTCCCGTTTCCTCCAATCAGACAAAACAACAAAATCCCGAATAAAATTCTCATACGCCAAACTTTATAATGTTTATTCCGATTCAAAGCGTTGTAATATCTCTTCAGAGGCCTTGATGGAATGCTTATACCATTGCAGGGCAACCCGCACCCGCTGTTCCGCATCCAGCCTCCAGTCAACAGTCCCTCTCCGCAAGCGCTGCATCACGCTATACATCAGTAATGCCGCACAAACGCTTACATTCAGGCTTTCCGTAAATCCGTACATAGGTACCTTTACAAACTCGTCAGCCTGCTCCAACACCTCCGAAGACAATCCCGTCAGTTCTGTACCGAAAAAGAAAGCCATCTTTCCTTTGGTTAAATCCAAATCATCAACCAACACGTCGTTCGTATGCGGAGTAGTAGCAATAATCCGGTACCCTTCCGCCCGAAGCTGCCGGATAGCTGCCGGCGTATTGTTCCTCTCCCCACAATAACGGTGTAACGACAGCCACTCCCGCGCACCCTGCGATACCGTAGACGAAATGTCATAACGGTTTCTGTTCTCTATGATGTGGACATGCTGTATTCCCATACAATCGGCCGTACGCATGACAGCACTTTGATTATGCGACTGATACAGATCCTCCAGAACCAAGGTGACATAATCGGTCCGTTCCTCTATCAACCGGTCAAAAAGGGCATTTTTTTCATCCGTAACAAAATTCCGGAGATACGCCAATTGTTCTTTTTCCGTCTTCATATCCCAAAGTATTACCCGATAAATTTATTCAAAAAGTCCCATCTCTCCAAATCTCCGGCAAGATTACCCTTTTTACAATAAAAGAAGGGGTGTTTGAGAACACCCCTTCTTTTATCTTATCTATTGCTTTTATTAGCATTTTTCAGCCAATTCAGCACCAGCTTTGAATTTAACAACTTTCTTAGCAGGAATGGTAATCGTTTTACCTGTCTGAGGATTTCTACCACTTCTTGCACTTCTTTCAGATACAGAGAAAGAACCGAATCCGATCAAGGCAACTTTATCACCACTTTTCAATGCATCACCCACTGTTTCTACGAAAGCTTCCAAAGCTTTTTTAGAATCTGCTTTTGTTAAACCTGCTTTTTCAGCAATAGCGTCAATCAATTGTGCTTTATTCATAATATTAAATTTTAGGGTTAGAATTTATAACCTTTTTCTACTCGGACAAATGTAGAGATTTTATTGAATCTGTCAAAGTTTTCAAAAAAAAAACAAGTTTTTTAATAATTTTTACCTTAAAGAACATGCTCCGCACACTTTTCACCATCCATCGCTGCCGAAACAATACCACCCGCATACCCTGCACCTTCTCCGCAAGGATACAAACCACCGACCTCCACATGGACAAACCGCTCTCTTTCACGAGGAATACGCAAAGGCGCGGAAGTACGGGTCTCCACCCCCAAAACAAGCGCCTGTTCAGTCACAAACCCCTTTGCCCGCTGTCCGAAATAACGGATTCCCTTTTGCAGCCGTTCATAAAGCAAAGCGGGAAACCATTCATGCACCGGCGAATTGGTCACCCCGGGTTTATAGGAACTACGGGGCAACTGCCGGCTGCTTTTTCCATTTAAAAAATCCGTTAATACCTGAGCCGGAGCATGCAATTTGCATCCACCCTCCTCCCAGGCTCTCCTTTCCAAAGCCTCCTGAAACTCCATCCCCGCAAACAATCCCTGATATTTCATATACATCAATTCCACTTCGCCCACAGAGGTAACCATTGCCGAATTAGCCCACGGAGTATTCCGCCCCGAAGCAGACATGCCATTCACTACCTGCTGGCCCGGCCCTGTCGCCGCAGGAACTACCACCCCTCCCGGACACATACAAAAAGAATACACCCCTCTTTGATCCACATTGGTCACAAAACTATACTCCGCAGCAGGCAAGTACTCTCCTCTCCCCGTACGGTTATGATACTGCATACAATCTATATCAAACTGTGCATGCTCCACCCGCAAACCGACAGCAAACTCTTTGGTTTCCATGTATACATTCCGGGCATGAAGCATCCGGTATACATCTCGCGCCGAATGTCCCGTCGCCAGGATAACATGCTCCGCAAGAAATTCCTTCCCTCCGGCAACAACACCCCGCACATGCCCGTCCCGTATCAGCAAATCAGTTACCCGGGTGTTGAAACAAACACGTCCCCCGAAACCCTCTATTGCTTTCCTTATATTAACAATCACCCGGGGCAATTTATCCGTACCGATATGCGGATGGGCATCTGTCAGAATAGTTTTATCCGCACCAAAATGCACTAATATTTCCAATATCCGTTGCACATCCCCCCTTTTCTTCGAACGTGTATACAACTTTCCATCTGAAAACGTACCCGCACCTCCTTCTCCAAAACCGAAATTGGAATCTTCATCCACCACCCCTGTCCGGTACAATCTGCCCAAATCCCCCTTCCGCTCGTCCACACACTTTCCTCGTTCCAATATGACAGGACAGTATCCCCGCTCTATCAAACGCAAAGCAGCAAACAAACCTCCCGGCCCCGCTCCGACAATAATCACAGAAGGTCCTCCGGATACATCCCGGTACGCAGGTACAAACACCTTCTCCCGTTCCTCTATCCGGTCAATATGCACCCCTACCAACAAATTCAGCAATACCGTCCTCTGACGGGCATCCACCGACCGCCGGATAATATCCACATGCTTCACCCGCTGCACACCCATTTTCAGACCACGAGCCACCTCCCGCCTCAATATCTCATCATTTACAGCCTCTTCCGGTCTTATTCTGACAGTTATTTCCGTATACATAATCAGCAATCAAAAGAGATAAAAATACTCAAAAGACATTCCGTCCGACAGCAATCACTCCTGCCTTCCTATTCAAAATTAAAACAAATGGTAAACATCCGGGCTTTCACCTTTTTCAAAGCATCCGTATACATCTCATACCCCGGATTTTTGGTGTCATGCTTCTTCACCAATATGTCGGTCAGTCCCAAAGACAAACGAAGCTCCACGCCGAACTTAAAATACGGTAAGTAAAAATCACATCCCAATCCCGACTCCAAAAACACATCCAACGGCTTTGTCCGGAAATAAACGGCTTTATCGGGATTAATCGCACTATGATTCTGAAAATCATATTTCAAACAAGGGCCAGCAGTAATATAAGGCCTGAAGTTATTTATCCGTTTTGCCTTGTATTTCATCATCAAAGGCAGGGTAATATATACCGATTCGTTGTAATTTTCGGTTTTATTGTCCTCCACATCAGGCACATGCGTAAAGACTGTCCTACGTGTGGCAAATTCCAACCCCGGCAAAAAACGCAGCCCCAAATCATCCGTCACCCTCAGCTCCGAAACAATCCCGACTAAAAAACCAACGTCCAACTTTCCCGTCTCCCCTCGCAAACTGTTTTTACCAGAAAATACCATGCGGTAGTCCATATAGTTTACTCCCAGTGTAAAACCAAAATGTACAAATGTCCGGTCTCCCCGCTGATAATTCAAGATACTGGTATTGCGCAACACTCTCTGTCCCTTTACCCCACAAGACAAAGAGAAAACAAATACCACAATGACCCAAAATCTAATCATATCACACCCGAAATCTACCAGTTTGCTTCTATTCCGTCACAAATATATAAATTCTCCCCGAAGTTTCTATCCTTCTCCCCCTTTCTTCTCCACAAGCAGAGCCAACAACACATTACGAAAAGATATAAAAATTCCGCAAAACGACACCCCATACATTGTCATGCCGTTTTACGGAACTTTTGAAAAACGTTTTATAACAAACTGATCGTACAGGTTACTCCGGCCATTACAATAGCCACCATACTCATCAGCTTAATCAGAATATTCAGACTCGGACCGGAAGTATCCTTAAACGGATCACCTACCGTATCCCCGATAACCGTTGCTTTATGACAATCGGAACCTTTACCGCCTAAATGTCCCTCTTCTACATATTTTTTGGCATTATCCCAAGCACCGCCCGAATTAGCCATAAAAATAGCCAGTACAAACCCGGAACCCAGCCCTCCGGCTAAAAGTCCCATTACTCCGGAAACCCCGAACAGCAAACCGGTGAAAATAGGTATAATAATAGCCAGCAAAGAAGGAAACAACATTTCCCGTTGAGCCCCGCGGGTAGAAATTTCCACACAACGGGCATAATCCGGCTCAGCCTTTCCCTCCATGATTCCTTTGATCTCCCGGAACTGCCGTCTCACTTCGTTCACCATTTTCTGGGCGGCACGTCCTACGGCATTCATTGTCAAACCACAAAATAAGAAAGCCATCATCGAACCGATGAACACACCAGCCAATACCTTCGGATTCATTAAGTTGACATCATAATAAGTCATCATATCCTTCAATGTAGCAGTAGTAGTCTGTACCATTTCATCTCCGACCTCTAAAGTAGTCTTTCCCAGACGAATCAGTCCGATTTTAATCTCTTCTATATACGAAGCCAGCAATGCCAATCCCGTCAAGGCAGCAGAACCGATAGCAAAACCTTTTCCGGTAGCAGCCGTCGTATTACCGAGAGCATCCAAAGCATCCGTCCGCTGACGTACCTCACTTCCCAATTCACTCATCTCGGCATTTCCACCCGCATTGTCGGCAATCGGTCCGTAAGCATCCGTTGCTAAAGTAATGCCCAAAGTAGAAAGCATACCCACTGCAGCAATTCCGACACCATACAATCCCATGGACATATTCCCCATATCAAACCCGGCAGCAAAAAGATAAGCCAGGATTATTCCGGCCACAATGGTAATCACAGGAATCGCTGTCGAAATCATTCCAGTACCGATCCCCTTGATAATAACAGTTGCAGGTCCGGTTTCCGCACTTTTAGCAATATCCTGTGTCGGCTTATAAGCATGTGACGTATAATGTTCCGTCGCTTTACCGATAATGATTCCAGTTAACAATCCCGTAATAACTGAACCACAAATCCAATAACTCAGTCCCAACAAATGGATAACCAGGAAACTGGCACCGATAATCAGCACCGAACTGGTATTGATCCCCCGGTCCAATGCTCTCAGTAATTGCAACTGTGAAGCACCTTCTTTGGTTTTTACCATAAATATACCCAGCAACGAAAGAATAACCCCAAAAGCGGCAATCAGCATCGGAGCCAAAATAGCATTAAACTGAATCTCCGGAGTTGCAGCAAAAGCAGCAGCTCCCAAAGCTGCGGTAGCCAGCACGGAACCGCAGTAAGACTCATACAGGTCTGCACCCATACCTGCCACATCCCCTACATTATCCCCTACATTATCGGCAATAGTCGCCGGGTTGCGGGGATCATCTTCGGGAATACCGGCTTCTACCTTACCTACCAAATCGGCACCGACATCAGCGGCTTTCGTAAAAATTCCGCCTCCCACACGGGCAAACAAAGCCTGGGTAGAAGCACCCATACCAAAAGTCAACATGGTAGTCGTAATCATGATTGCTTTTTGAGAAGCACTGGCTTCTTCAACAAAATAATCCAACACCAACCACCACAATGAAATATCCAATAAAGCCAATCCGACCACCACCAATCCCATCACTGCACCTGAACGGAAAGCGATTTTCAAACCGTCGTTCATGCTTCTGCGGGCAGCATTAGCCGTACGCGCCGAAGCATACGTCGCCGTCTTCATTCCGATAAATCCGGCCAACCCTGAAAAGAAACCTCCCGTCAAAAAAGCGAACCACACCCATTCATTCTGTAATCCGGGTCCATACGCCATCCAGGCAAAGAAAATACACAGGATAAAAAAGACTATCCCGACAATTTTGTACTGCTGTTTCAAATAAGCCATTGCCCCTTTACGCACATGGCCGGCAATACGTTTCATCGTATCCGTTCCTTCGGATTCCTTCATCATGCCCCGGAAAAATAATCCGGCAAAAACCAAAGCTATTACCGAGCAAACAGGTACCAACCAAAATAATTGATTCAACATACTTTAAATTTTAAATTTCAATATTACTTAAGCGTGTCCCGTACGCTTCCTTTGGAAGCCGCATCAACCACTCCATACAACAATACTAACTTACCATTACCATCCGTCAGTTTAAGCTCTTTTCCCTGTATTGCATACTCCTTTACTTCTGCCAAAGCTTTCAGATAGGCATCTTCAAAAGCCATATCCGGACAATACATCATGGTAGAACCACCGGGTTTAAGAGTCATTTTACCCCCTTTTTCCACACTATACGTACCGAAGAAGCGGTTACAACCGGCAGAGCCGTACACTGCCGTACTGTCTGAAAAGAGCAATGTCGGCAACTGCTCCGGATTTTTTACCACCGAATCCGCTTTCGTCATGGTTTTTAATTCCCACTCATGTCCGGTAAGAGCAACCTGATTCTGCTCTTTCGGAGCATTCTTACAACCTACTACTGCTGCCAGCAACAGTACAAAAATCATCCATTGAACTTTTTTCATCATTTTCTGTTTATTATAATTGTTTATTTACCGGAAGTCTCTTCTGCGATACTTCCATACAAATCATATTCATCAGCTCCCGTAATTTTTACCAAATAAAAATTACCCACCTGCAAATCCGCCGCCCCCTCAATCAATACTTCCGGATCCACTTCCGGAGAATCGTGTTCAGTACGGCCTATATAATAATTGTCCTCTTTGCGGTCAACCAGAACTTTAAATACTTTCCCTATTAACGAATTATTCAGCTTTTCGGATACACCCGCCTGCAATTCCATGATTTTTTCCGCCCTTTGACGCTTGATCTCCTCCGGCACATCGTCTTCATAATGCAGGTCGCAATAAGTATCCTCTTCGTGTGAATAAGGAAAAACGCCCAAACGTTCAAATTTCATCCGGCTCACAAACTCACACAACTCTTCAAAATCTTTTTCTGTCTCTCCGGGATGTCCCGTCATTAACGTCGTACGAAGAAATATTCCAGGTACTTCCTGCCGGATTTTCTCCACCAGCCGAATAGTCTGCAACTTATCCACCCCCCTTCGCATCATTTTCAACATCGAATCACTACAATGTTGCAAAGCAATATCCAAATATTTGCATACATTGTCCCGTTCCCGCATCACTTTCAGAATCTCCTCCGGAAAAGCTGCCGGATAGGCATAATGAAGTTTAATCCACTCGACACCGGGAATATCCGAAATGCGTTCAACCAACTCCGCCAGCTTATTCCGCCCATACAAATCCGTACCGTAATAAGTCAAATCCTGTGCTATAACCAACAACTCCTTCACACCATTCTTCACCAGTTCCCTGCACTCCTCCAGAATCTCATCCAGCCCTCTCGATTGATATTTGCCTGTCATAATAGGAATGGCACAATAGGAACATGTCCGGTTGCACCCTTCCGCTATTTTCAGGTAAGCATAGTGTCCGGGAGTCGTCAGTTGCCGCTGATTCCGGAGGGTATCCTCATAATGCTGCCCCAAATCCGCCAATATTCCCTTCCAGTCGAATTTACCGAAAAAAGCATCTGCTTCCGGAATTTCTTTCCGAAGCTCATTTCCGTAACGCTGTGACAAACACCCCATCACCAACAACCTTTTCACAATCCCCGCTTTCTTTCTCTCCACCTGCTCCAAAATCGTATTCACCGACTCCTCTTTGGCATCTCCAATGAAACCGCAAGTATTAATCACCACCACTTCCGCATCCGAATTTTCCGCATCTGTTTCCGTCCGATAACCGGCATGAGCCAATTGCTTCAGCAACAACTCCGAATCCACCAGATTTTTGGAGCATCCCAGGCTAATAACATTAACTTTATTCATCACTTTTTAAATTCGCGCGGCAAAGATAACGAAAAAAGGTATCTTTGCACGCAAGGACTAAAAGAAACACACGGACATGGCAGACAATTATTCTTGGTTACCAACCTCTGTAAAAGAAATCCGTGAACGAGGCTGGGAGAATCCGGACATTATCCTCTTTTCCGGGGACGCATACGTCGACCATCCCTCTTTCGGTACGGCTGTTATCGGCAGGCTGTTGGAATCCCTCGGCCTGAAAGTGGCTATCGTTCCACAACCGAACTGGAGGGACGATTTGAGGGACTTCAGGAAATTAGGACGTCCCAATCTGTTTTTTGGCATCAGTGCCGGATGCATGGATTCTATGGTCAACCACTATACCGCTGCTAAAAGAAAAAGGTCTAACGATGCCTACACCCCCGACGGAAAAGCGGGAGCACGTCCCGATATGCCGACACTTGTCTATACAAAAATATTAAAAGAGCTTTATCCTGATGTGCCTGTCGTCATAGGCGGCATTGAGGCTTCTCTGCGCCGTTTTTCACATTACGATTACTGGCAGGACAGTCTGAAACCCTCTATTCTCTATGAAAGCGGTGCGGATATGTTAGTCTATGGCATGGGCGAAAAGCCCCTGACCGAATTGTGCAAATACCTCAAACAGGGCATCCCTTTCCGTCAGCTCACCAATATTCCGCAGACCTGTGTACTGAGAAAAAACAACGAAACGTATGCCACCAATAAAAAATGGCAGGTCATTCACTTATATCCTCACGAAGAATGCCTCGCAGACAAGCAAAAACATGCCCGCAATTTCCGTCATATCGAGGAAGAGTCAAACAGCCTGCATGCAGCTCTGTTAATACAGCCCATAGCAGACCGTCTCATCATCGTCAATCCTCCCTATGCCCCCATGACTACACGCGAAATAGACTCCGTCTATGCCTTGCCTTTCACCCGCTTACCCCACCCCCGGTATAAAGGGAAAGAGATTCCGGCCTACAACATGATAAGGCATTCCGTCACCCTGCATCGCGGATGTTTCGGAGGGTGTGCATTCTGCACCATTTCCGCCCACCAGGGAAAATTCATTTCCTCCCGTTCCGAACAATCCGTTTTGGAAGAAATCGGAAAAATTACCCAAATGCCCGATTTCAAAGGAACCATCACCGATTTAGGAGGCCCTTCCGCCAATATGTATGCCTTAGGAGGTAAAAACCAGGCCCTTTGCAGCCGCTGCAAAAGAGCATCTTGCGCTTTCCCCTCCCTGTGCAAAAATCTGAATACCGACCACTCCCGCCTGCTGGAAATATACAACAAAGCACGGAGTATAGATAAAGTAAAGCATTGTTTCATCGGTTCCGGCATCCGGTATGACCTTTGCCTGCACGACACCCACGACAAACAGGTGAACCGGACCAATGCAGAATACCTGCAAACGGTTATCAAACACCATGTATCCGGCCATTTCAAAGTAGCTCCGGAACATTCAGCTGAACACGTACTCCGCCTGATGCGTAAACCTCCGTTCAACCTGTTCCAGCAACTCAAACAACAATTTGACGACATCAACCGGCAAAACGGGTTGAAACAGCAGATTGTCCCCTATTTCATTTCCTCCCACCCGGGCTGCCGTCCGGAAGACATGGCAGAACTGGCAGTGGCTACCAAACAACTGAATTTCCGTTTGGAACAGGTACAGGATTTTACCCCCACGCCCATGACTCTGGCGACGACGATGTATTACACCGGATACCACCCGTATTCTCTGGAAAAAATCACTTCCGCCAAAAATGAAAAGGACAAAAAACTCCAAAACATGTTCTTTTTCTGGTATAAAAAAGAATACACCTCTGTTATCAAATCGTTTCTGAACCGGCTCAGACGTCCCGACCTCATCAAGAAACTTTATAGCAAATAAAGGGAAAAAGAATAAAATTTAATGCAAAGTTTTAATATCTCAATCCGAATCACTAATTTTGGACGGATTATGAGTTTGAAAATAATATTTACCTTATGAAATACGGATTGTTGATTTTCATTCTGGTTTTACTGGCTTCCTGCGACAACAAAGTCAAACAGAATAACAAGAGGGGACTGGAATACATGAAACAAGGATTATATGATCAAGCCATCGTTGAATTCAATAATGCACTGATACAGGATAACGTCTGGTTTCCGGCCTATTACAATCGGGCGGTATGTTATGCCAACACCAAACGCTACAGGGAAGCACTGAACGACTTCAATTATCTCCTGACCAACTTCCCGGACCATGCCCTCTCCTATTTCAACCGGGGGGTGGTATACGAAAACATCGGTATTTATTCCAGTGCAATCAAGGACTACTCTCAGACCATCAATCTGCGTCCCGATTTCGTTACCGCCTATCATTACCGCGGAATTGCCCGTTTTTATATGAAAGACTATGAAGGCGCCCTTGCCGATTATAACCGGGCGATGGAATTGGGACTGAAAGAAACGGGACTTTATTTCAACCGCGGCGTCATCCTGCAAATCAAAGGCGACATGAACGGAGCCATCCAGGATTATACCGAAGCCATCAACGTAGACCCGTCCAACGCTAAATCCTATTACAACCGCGCAATTGCCAAAATGGCGGTAAACCGGTCGGACGAAGCACTCAAGGACTTGCAGATAGCCTCTAAACTGGGGCTGCAAAAAGCCGATAAAGTAATCAATACTCATTTCAGATATTAATACAGATGAAAAAAATCCTTTCTCCACTGGTGTTTTGCATGCTGCTTACCATAGCATACAAAGCGGGTGCTCAGGGCTATAATATTAAAATCACTGTAGACAAAATGCCCGGCAAAAGCATCATTTTGGCAAACTATTTTGAAGGCAAGGTGTATGCCGTCGATACCGCCCAATTAGATAATAAAGGTGTGGGCTACTTCAAAGACAGCAAAAAGAAACTGGCACGGGGTATGTATCTGCTGCTTTTCTCCAACAGCAACTATTTTGACCTGATTATGGGTGATACTCAAAATTTCAGTATCAAAAGTGATACCCTCGACGTGCTCAACCACATTGAGTTTGAAGGTTCCCCTGAAAATACGGCATTCCGCGATTTCCAGCGTTTCATGGTAACCCAGAACCAGAAAAGCAAAGCCATCCGGGATGAGTATGATAAGGACCCGAACAAGGATAAAGAAGAAGTAAAGAAAGCCTATACCGCCCGTTTCGAACAGGCAGATAAGGAAGTGCGAGCCTACATTGCCCAAATGGTAAAGAAATTTCCCCATTCGGCATTAGCCACTTTTGCCAACTTTACCCTCTCCCCTGAAATTCCCGATTTTTCCAAAACCGTACCCGAAAACACGAAGGACAGAGAGATGGAAATACGCCGTCAGGCTTACTTTTACAGCAAAAAACACTATTGGGACTATACCAATTTCGCCGACAGTACGTTAATCCGCACGCCGATATTCAAGACCAAACTTGACGACTATTTCAAAAACATGGTCATGGTTCATCCGGATTCTCTCTACCTTTCCTGTGTGGAAATTTTAGAGAAATCACGTCCCTGTAAAGCGATGTTCCGCTATTTGATGAATTATTGTCTGGTCTATACGTTTGACAACAAAATTATGGGCATGGACGAGGCTTTCGTTAAATTAGGACACCATTATTACGTCAGTGGTATTGTGGACTGGCTGGACAAAGAACAGATGAAAAAAATTACGGACGAAGTCTACAAGCGTCAGTACAATCTGCTGAACCACACGGCCATGGACCTCCGGTTACCATCACTGGAAGGGAACTGGGTGAGCCTGAGCGAAACCAAAGCTCCTTTTATCCTGCTGCTATTCTGGGAACCCAATTGCGGCCATTGCAAGAAACAAGTTCCGTTGGCTAAGAAAGAAATATTTGAACGCTTTGGTCCTCACGGCTTAAAAGTCTTTGCCGTAAACACCCATACCAACAAAAAAGAGTGGGAAGAATTTGTGGAGAAACACGAGATGTTCGACTTCATCAACTGCTGGGATCCCAACCGTCAGTCCAACTACTGGACCATTTACAATGTCTTCTCCACCCCAGTCATGTACATCCTGGACAAAGACAAAAAAATTATTGCTAAAAACTTAGCCGTAGACCAAATGGTAGACCTGCTGAAAAGAGAATACCAAAAACAAGGAATAACGGTAGAGTAATAGAAAAGGGAGGTGGCAACATCTCCCTTTTTCCTTCCCTCAAAAAGCGATACCGGCAGACAAATGCAAGGAATTGTCGAGCGGATGATTGCCGGACATCATGGAGACAAGATAAGAGGCGTCAAGATGAATTCTCATAAAACGGATTCCGGCTCCGAATGTAGCATATTCCCGCTGCAAGCCCGACTTGCCTTCATGAAAGTATCCTGTGCGGAAAGCCAGAATTTCATTAAAAACATATTCTCCGCCTATTTTCCAGAACAAGCGTTTTATTTCCCCTGACTCAAAAGAGGCGCCTATACATTGCAGTACCGTATTCGTATGATCATCTTCCCGCAGGGAAACCAAATATTTCCCTCCTTCCATTCCTATTGAAAAGCGATGAAGATTTTGTATCCTGACTTCAAGATTAGAGCCCAATTTCAACTCTGCCGGCAAAAACAGACGGTCATCCGTACCATACTTGATTTTATTACCGACATTTGACAATGCAAATCCAAGGGCAAACAAACCGGAATTTTTCCCCAAACGCAAAGCTTTGCTATAATACCCACCTAAATCAGCAGCTATAATATGTGCCCTACGGTATTTTTTTACCACATTTGATACCCCGTAACGAAAAGTCATCGACATTGAAAAATTCCGGCCTAACCGGCGGGCATAAGCAACATCCATCGCCATCTCATAAGGAGAACGTTCTCCCAATGCCTGTAAATTATCATCCGTTTCATGAAGGTCACCCATCGAAAAATACCGAAAAGAAAAACTCACACTTTGTTCCGAATTCACCTTATAATAACCGGAAGCACCGGCAATATTCATATCATCCACCAAGCGCCGGAGCCAAGGCATATAAAAGACATTTATCCCTCCCTTACCTACCGTTTTCAGATCTGAAAAAACGTACTTTGCCGGATTTTGTTGATGAGAATAATTATCCGGAGAAGTGGCAACCCCCAGTTCGCCCATTCCTCCGGCTCGGGCATCCGTTACAACAGAAAGGAAAGTCATACCTACATTGGTAAAATTATAATCCTGTCTGTTTTCCTGCGGAAAGCCACAAAAAGGCAACAATACCCCAAGACACACAAAATATAAATACTTCATATTATCGATAAAAAGCCCAATGGATATCCGGAACTCTGTCATCTTTCAACAAGAGCCGGGATTCCCCTAAACGATTACCGTCTACTAAATCAGCCTTATACAACTCATCATAAACCCGGTAAATCACTTTATTATTCTGAATCAATACCACCTCACTATCTGCCTGATTCGTATGCAACTCAAAATAAACCTTGGTCGAAGGATTATAAAAATATAAAATGACCACCATGGAATCCACTCCATATTTTTTTTAATTTTGCTACAATCTCACGAGGATTTTTTCTTATTTCATCCGACAACAACTTAGCATACTTTCCATTATTATGAATTAATTTATTTGCCAACAATGTCATAAATAGACTTTTCATTTACTTTTTTTTCCACTTACGGTAAGCATTTAAAAGAAATAACATTGCTACAACGAATAATAATCCTAATACCATTTTCTCGCCCAATGAGCGGTCCAATAACTTAATAATCGCATCTATACTCTTCCCCCATCCCCCTCCATCATAAGAGATGAAGGAATCATAATCTATCATTCCTAAAATAAAGTAATAAAAACAACATAAAGAACAAATCAAATCATATCCCCAATGTTTAGCATCTTTAAGAGACATATTATTTTTCATTTATTATATTAATAATTTGTTTCAATGCTTCATCATTAGGAGAAACAAATAATAATTTCGTCAATTCTACTAATGCATGCTCTTCTATACCAAAGCTTTTTAATTTATTAATAGTTTGACGAGGATATTTTTTCAGTACATCTCGCAACAAATCTGCATATGTTCCTTTTGCTGGAAAAATCTTTGCTGATATTGTGACAAAAAATACTGATCGAATACAAGCTCTCAAGCCATCTACAAGTTCTGCTTTATTTATAAACATTTCTTTTGAAAATTCTCTAATACACGGTAACACTACTGCCATCTTCGAATTAGAAATAAACATCGTTGCAGCATCCCAATTAACATCCAACAAAGAAGTCTTCTCCACGGCCGTCAAAAACTCATCCTCCACCAAACTATTTATTCCCAAACGAATCATATAATCCAATGACATCCCAAGCGTATAAGTCGTACCAATCTGCAAGGCGGTCTTCGCTGCCCCGTAACTCCCCATAGTCACCAAAGAAAAACCCAAATCCAAACCCTGATAAAAACGCGTCCAGGCCTCATCCGAATTACGTTCTTCACATAACCAATGGAATAACAAGGCGGGCATTACCAAAAAATCTCCTCCCTGATAAGAAGAAGGCAAACGATATTTTAATTCGCTCTCTATTTCTACGCCCACAAAATCATAAGGAGACAACTCCATTAAATGTTTACTGTCCGAAAACCACCAATCACTACGCACGGAGACCAATATCTTATTGGAACTGCTGCTGAGATGCAAATCATATAAAGGATCCGAACCCATCGTTTCCGACCAACGGAAAACATGATTATAAACACTGCCATCGCTACGCATATAATACTGAGTTACACTAAGCATATCTCCACTAAAAGAACTTTGAATAAAATCGCTCAATATCCAAAGGGCTTCATTACGGTTTGCTCCATCCAATTTCTTCACAAGGGAAATAACTACCGGCTCAAAGGTACGTAAAAACTCTTGCCTATCGCTGTCACGGATATTCTTCAGCAATGTAAGCAAAAGTTCTTCTTCATTCACACAGCTAACCCGATCCTCCGTTAAACTACCCTGTAATAATATTCCTAATATATGACTGATTTGTGCCCCTGAAAAACGGGTATATTCGGATAAAGGAAGTATCGTCAACATTTCAACCAAAGCATTTCTATTACTTTCTTTCGTAATTTTTGAAACCAATGAATTTATCTGTTTGTTCCACTCATCCCGCGAAGGAAACAAATAAGCATGAAATGCTGACAAATTACCCTCTGCGACTATTTGCATCACTTTACCATACCAGTACTCTTTTTTTATCTCCTTCTCAAATTCAAAAGGAACCAAATCCATATCCTGAAATAATTTTACATACACAGATTTATAAGTAATGCCATCAAGAAGTGTTATATCTTTCGCATTGTGTCCCCACCCCGGTGCTCCCGTTGCTGGATAAACAAATCTGCTCTGATTTACATAAGCCGCCCGAAAGCGTTCAAACACTTTTTGAACACAAACCGGATCCGGTAATCCTTGTATCGACCCATCCTCATCCCGTTCAAATATCCTCACAACAACCCCGGGGTCGTGTATCACGTCCCACTGCCATTTCGCCAAATGAGACGCTCCTTCTGTGTAGTCCATCAGGTTGTCTGTAGAACCCTTAACCAAGCCGTAAGAACTGTCGAACGTATGTTTCAACACAAAACGACCGTGACACAGTTCGTGTACAACGGCAAGACAAAAAGAATCAAACCCTCGAAAGTCCTGACGGAAGACGTAACCGAACTGGCAGCCACGAGGCATAAAACCGCTGAAATCACGCTTCCCCTTATGACCGCTCTCAGGAAAGATAAAAAGATAACTACTGGAAGCATCTATTTCATGCGTCGAGGCATAGTCTCGCTGGAAAGACTTCATCCGGCTGTTATATGCAGACAGGATGCCGCTGCCCTTGTCAAAAAGAGAAAGGTCGCCATATACCGTCTCATAGTAGGAAACATCACATACTATACCGTAACGCGAAAAAAAGACTTTCAGGTAGTCGCTGAGAGCGCTATACTCCCCCCCCGGAAGACCACCACCGACAGAAACAACCTTTACGGAAAAACGATACGAGGGATAACTCAATATCAAAAGTTTTCCCAAATTATAATAACCACCGCCAGGATTCGGATAAACGGCATACAACTCCTGTCCGTCATTCTCCTGACCGCCAACCAAGGACAATACGTAATCACCGCTCTCCACATCAAAACTCTCAGGCGTATACTCCGTTCCCCCACGAGTCACAAAACGCACTTTAGCCAGGTCCACACCACTACCATAAACATCCAGATGAGCAACTACCCGGTCGCTGCATTAACTATATGCAAATTTTCAAAGAACTTATCTACTGTACAATATACCAATCAAACAACACACGTCATTGCGTTATTCCGTCACTTCATACACATAAAGAAACGAAGCATTGTCACGAAGATACAACCGGTTACCTTCAAAATGAATATTTTCAGCCGAAACCTGGTCTTTTACATCAGGGAGTTCGCACTCTATACTGATTTCCCCTGTTTTCAAATCCAAAGACGTCAGATAAAGTTCCGCCTGAACATCCAAAACAAAGTAACCTTTACCATTGTGAATCTTGATTCCGCTACTCTTTGTATTATCCACCACTTCATTCTTTACTTTGAAACCTATATATTTCTTGCGCAAAAGTATCTCCCCGGTTTTCATATCAATGGAAACAAACTCTCCCCAATCACGGATATAAATCTTGCCGTCCGCAAAAGACAAATAATAAGGATCAATATCATAAAAAAGCGTACTCGTTTCTGTCGTATTAAAATCTACCCACCAAAGCTGTTTGCCTGTTTCCGCATCAAGAGCAACAACTCCTTTAGATACACTTACATATACTATCCCGTCTATATAATACATATTATAATATTTCCGTTCTTTCCACACCGGAGGATTAAGATAATCCCAATCCATATAAGGTCCCAAATCCGAAATATGATAGTCCCAATCCACTGTATTGGCTTCAAAATCTACCTTAAAAATCCTATTGTCGAGTGTTGAAATATAATTCTTTTCATCCAATAATAAATCAAAAGGATAAATAGATTCATTGATTTTAACGATTTCCTGTTTTTCTATGTCAAATTTCAAACAATTATATTTCACATTCTCTTTCTCTTCATTTTCTTTTATGACTTGCAGAGCATAGCAATATTTGTTTAAAACATGGAAGTTAAAAAATAAAGAAAGATGTTTTATCAACTCCCCATTATTGAAAGATACAACGTCAGGCGTATTGCTAATGGCTATGTTCAAAAAAAACTTATCACCATACAGAAAACCGTGATAACAATTCTCATAGCTCCATAGAACCTTTAATGTTTGTTTATCAAAACAACTGAATGCTTGATTTCTCTTCAAATACAATACGAAATCTTTTTCCCAAGCCCTAATGCTTGTTACCTTGTCTACAACTGTTACAATTCTATATTTCATCATTCAACTACTTTAAACAGAGTATAAAACTTTTCTTTGTTTTCAAAATGTTTGATGATATTCTCTACCAACTCATTTGAATCCTCTATTTTTGGGGGGAAGCCAAATAAGGCTTTCGTTTGCTCTAATTTCAGATAACGAATAAGTTCATTTCTTCCTTTCTGAGATTTCAATGTCCTTATTATGTACTTGTGCAAACTTTCCTCCGTAATATTCTCTGTCTTCATAAAAACCCACTGCAAATTATCTAATTTATCTATACTTGCAATATCCTTTACAAATTGATTCAAAAAAGCTTCATCAGACCAAGGTGCCCACCTTGTCCAAGCCTTTAATTCATATTTTATTTCTATTAATTAACCGTGATTCTAACTTCACATCTATTTGTACCACAATATTTATAAATACTTTAGATTTAATCCATAAATACCTCTTAATAAAAAAATACAAGACAATATGCTGTACATATAACACTACATATACTGCATCAAAAGTAGCACTACCAAATTTTCCGACTGATGACAAAAGAATACCACTATTACACAAAAAAATATATTTATTAAAAAAAATTATTCCCAAAAAGAATAACATCCAAATAATTTCAAAACGAAAAATTCCTACCCACCAAAGTCCTTTAGGAAGCTGTTTCACTAAATCCCCTATATCTTTGTCTTTCTCAAAATGCTTTCTAACAAAATTCCTATATAACTTTCCTTTTTTCACAGCCTTATTACTAACACCCAAACCACTTTTATCCCAAATTGAAAAAAGTTCTTTAAACATTTCTTTTTCTCGTTTTTCCCAAAAACAAGAATTAATATATTTTTTTTCTTCCATTTTTTAATCTGTTTCCATGACCTTAAATTATCATCTTAAATAAACTTGTTTTGTTGGTAAAAAATATGGTTTATTTTGGTCAAAATTTATAGTTCCTTTGTTATCAAAATCAACAACTATAGGTAAAAAATTAAAAACCTTCAATGCTATTTCACGTGTCATTATAAAACTGGTTGGTATTTTATCTGGATTAACTTTTCCCTTCTCATCAGTATAATACATATATAATGGTTCATCAGGAAATCCCAACTGTCCTCTAAAATTAACATTCCATTTTTTCACCATTGACCAATCAGGAGCCTCATCAAATATAAAACTCCCTATTTCTTCTAACTTGTCATCCACAACCCATTCTATCAAAAAAGAAAATAATGAAACTGTATTAGGAAATACACTCACTATATCAGCAGGTGCAAGCATTTTATCTTCTTCTATTTTCCTTAATAAAGAAATAAATCCAATAGTTGCACCAATCTTTTCAAAAGTCCCATTCTCGGACAATTTAGAAAATTTCATCCATATATTCTTTGAAGTAGTATTATTCAATACTTCAAAATTAGACTCTTGTCCTACTAATAACGCAAGAGTTAAGTCATCTAATTCATAAAAAATTTTTTCAGCATCCTTTGGCTTCCATATTTTAATAATATTGGTAAATTTTTCCGAAGATTGGAGAGAAAAATTATTTTTTAATTTAATCATGTCTCGCAATTCATTATTAGTAATAGCGGGAAGTTTAGAACGAATAATATCTTTAAACTTACCATTTGATACAAATTGTAATAAATTACTTATTCCTTGTTTTGACAACACAATCGATTTATCATACAAAAAATATCTTCTAAACTCTTCAATATCAAATAAGTTAATTAATTTAAACGACATCCAAAACTCTTTATACGATTTTACAAAATTATCTACTAAAGAAGTCCCTATGCTAGTATATAATACTGCATCATTTATCATATTTCTAATATCAATTTCAGGGAAAGTTTCACTATTTTGAATTTTCTCCATTATTTGTTCATGTAGCAATGCAATTTTTCTAATTGAATAATTGTTAATAAACTCTTCAACCAAAATCCTTGCTTCTATCTCATCACCAATTTCAATCCCAGATAATACATTCTTAATAACCAATACAGCCACTTTATTTTTTTCTTCATCACTATTTATAGCCACATAATCATATTTTTGAAGATTATAAACTAATTCGTCTTCCTTATAACTCAACAAATAAAATAAAATATCTTCATGACCTCCTATATTGTAATCACCTCTATCTATTTTTAAATCAACTCTTTTCATGGCATCCTTGTCCCGTTCAAATATCCTCACAACAACCCCGGGGTCATGAATCACGTCCCACTGCCATTTCGCCAAATGAGTACCATTACGGTAATCCATCAAATTATCAGGCACATCACCTTCCGATAAACCTAAGGATTTATCAAAAGGATGACGCAACGATAAGCGTCCATGAGCCAATTCATGAGCCGCTGCCACGGAAAAAGCATCAAAATTCTTGAAGTCATCACGGAATAAATAACCGTATTGCTTACCCAAAGGCATGAAACCGCTGAAATTGCGGTCTCGCTTACGACCGCTTTGAGATAGAATAAAAAGGTAAGAAGCATCCTCCTCTATTACATGAGAAGAAGCATAAGCCGAATTCAAAGATTTCATCTCTGAATTATAAGCACTCAACAAACCCGATTGGTCCTTAAAAAACAAAGGAGAATCATAAGCAAAGACAGGCAGCTTTTCCACCAAACACTCTATTCCCACACGAGCATATATCTCCCGTAAACGACGCTCCAGCAAATCATACTCCAAAAAATCCTTACCCACCGGAACTATCTTCACCGGCAAACGATACGAGGGATAACTCAAAACCAAAAGCTTTCCCAAATTGTAATAACCGCCGTCCGGCTTCGGATAAAGGGCATACAACTCCTGGCCGTCGTTCTCCTGACCGCCAACCAATGACAATACCCAACGACGAGTCTTGGCGTCATAACTGTCGGGACGATATTCCGTGCCCGATGAGGTCTTGAATAATACTCGTTCCGGATCCAAGGAAGAACCGTCTTGGATTTTCAAAATTGCAAGCACTTTATCCGATTTGCCGGAAGGAAGGAGTTTTGAAGGTACATAATAATCCTGACCGAGTTGCTCGTATTTATCCCGGATAAGATAAGATTTATCATAACACGATTCCCAACCGTCAAAAGCATAAACACTGCCATCAACATCCGAAAATACCACTTCCGCAACCTCCCGGTCCAAACGCTTGAAATTCACCTCATCGCCGCGCAAGGCACCGCCCGCTTTTCCCAAAGGTTTCACTGACAGTTTCTTCCGAACTCCATCCGAATCCTCCGGTAAATCATCGGAGCCATCCGCTCCCGGAATTTCTTCCACCTGATAAAGATTACCCTCTTTGTCCTCTGGGTCATCGGAAAAACTGAAGGCTTATTCCCTGTGCCTCCTTCCGGAGATTTGCTTTCCGAAAGCACATTGCCTGTATCGATATACCCGATAACCTGTCCGTTTTCATCACGGACTTCAATCTCATTTTGGGTCTCATCAAAAAAGAAATCGCTGCTTTCAGTGATGACAAAGTCCGCCCGAAGATCCGTTTTAGTTATACCTTCTACTACTTTACCCGTAGTACCGCCGCCCGTAAAGATATCATCCAGATTCGTCAAGCCGCTTTCCGAAGGATCATACAAAGTGTTGACTTCACCACGAACCAGACGACCGTCCCCACTACCATCAATATCCAAATAAGCTATTATCCTATTAATAAATTAACTATATGCAAATTTTCAAAGAACTTATATTATCATAATTTTATTTAATATTATTTGAATAGTTACATTTTTTCAAATAATCATATAACTCTACAATAGCTTTTCGTCCCACAACTTCTTGCCCTGATATTGGTACGTAATATTCTAAATATTTTGGATATAACAATTCAAAATCGGGATCATTACACAATTTCATTAACGTTAATGATTGCATAAGATTTCTCAACAAATAAGAAACACCACTTGTATCACTTAAAATATTTTCCTTTTTGAATTTATTTGCATTCAATAGATTACTATAATTAGTAAAATAACTAAGCCCTTTTGTTTTTATACCTACATTATATTTATTTATAATATCTCTTAATTCGTCCTCATTTTCAACTTTTACATCATTACTATCGCCCATCAAAAAATTAAATCCTATACCTAAAGTTAATGTATGTGTTTTACTTTGTGGATTCATGATTTCTTTTCCTAAAAATCTATTTATAATCTCCTCAACAATATTTAAACGAATGGCAAGAGATAATTCTATAAAAAATATAGGATTATAATCTATTATTCTATACTCTATAAGATTAAATCCGTCTTCTAATTTTCTAATAATATGATTTTTAGATTTTACAAATCTAAAATCATCTATTTTTAAGTTTTCAGATAATTTCAAACCTAATTGTTCTCGAATATATTTCTTTGTCATCATGGCCAAATTGATTTTATTGTAGTATTATCTATTATTCCATTTACACTATTCGAACGTAATATTTTATTTATTAAAATTCTATCACCTTGTCTATAAATAACATTATTATTAATTATTATTCCTTCTTGAGATCTTATTTCTATTTTCTTTCCCTCTCTTATTGCTTTATTCAAAATATTTTGGTTTTTTGTTAAAGTATTTGTAGTACCATATTTTGTCTCATTTAAAATAAATTGTCCTGTTTTAGGGTTAAAAATTATATTATCTGCAATAGAAGTTACACCATCTACTTTTAAATATAATTGTCGAATATGAACATAGCCTTCTTCTATTGGGTATAAAATTTTCAAATGTTCTGTTACTCTACTCTCAAAATTTTTTGCTCTTTTAAATAATTCCAACAATTCACTCCAACTTACTTTACGAGATGTAATAGCACACTCTTCCGCAATTTCCGCAAACTTATTATAATCTTCTGAAAGAATCAATTGTTTCCCTTTTGGTCCAGCAAGATAAGACAAACAAACCATAGAAATCAAATAAGAAGCATCTGTTTTATCTGCAGCCAATATTCGATTCCATGTTTTTTCTATATCAAAATCTAAACTAACGATTTTCCAAAATCCCTTAAATAGCCCTTCTGTTGTTTCAATGGGTTCACCACCTAAGTGAATAAAAAAATCACCTATATCACAAGCTGCAAGATAGATACCCCATGATAAAGGTTCATTTTCTCTATTATATTTATCTTCTACATATCCTGTATAAGATGCTTTATACGAAGTCCCTCCATTTTTAAAATACCCTTGAATACTTTTAGTATGTTTCCACTCAAAAACAGATTCATCAGGCAAAATAAAAGCAATTGTATAATCATTTTGATCTTGTATTAAAAACGCATCCTCATGAGTTCTATCTAATTTACCTAAAGGATTCAAAAATTTTTGTGCAAAATAATTAGAATTATTTTGCTGTATCGCCCCATCCTCATCCCGTTCAAATAGCCTCACAACAACCCCGGGGTCATGAATCACGTCCCACTGCCATTTCGCCAAATGAGTACCATTACGGTAATCCATCAAATTATCAGGCACATCACCTTCCGATAAACCTAAGGATTTATCAAAAGGATGACGCAACGATAAGCGTCCATGAGCCAATTCATGAGCCGCTGCCACGGAAAAAGCATCAAAATTCTTGAAGTCATCACGGAATAAATAACCGTATTGCTTACCCAAAGGCATGAAACCGCTGAAATTGCGGTCTCGCTTACGACCGCTTTGAGATAGAATAAAAAGGTAAGAAGCATCCTCCTCTATTACATGAGAAGAAGCATAAGCCGAATTCAAAGATTTCATCTCTGAATTATAAGCACTCAACAAACCCGATTGGTCCTTAAAAAACAAAGGAGAATCATAAGCAAAGACAGGCAGCTTTTCCACCAAACACTCTATTCCCACACGAGCATATATCTCCCGTAAACGACGCTCCAGCAAATCATACTCCAAAAAATCCTTACCCACCGGAACTATCTTCACCGGCAAACGATACGAGGGATAACTCAAAACCAAAAGCTTTCCCAAATTGTAATAACCGCCGTCCGGCTTCGGATAAAGGGCATACAACTCCTGGCCGTCGTTCTCCTGACCGCCAACCAATGACAATACCCAACGACGAGTCTTGGCGTCATAACTGTCGGGACGATATTCCGTGCCCGATGAGGTCTTGAATAATACTCGTTCCGGATCCAAGGAAGAACCGTCTTGGATTTTCAAAATTGCAAGCACTTTATCCGATTTGCCGGAAGGAAGGAGTTTTGAAGGTACATAATAATCCTGACCGAGTTGCTCGTATTTATCCCGGATAAGATAAGATTTATCATAACACGATTCCCAACCGTCAAAAGCATAAACACTGCCATCAACATCCGAAAATACCACTTCCGCAACCTCCCGGTCCAAACGCTTGAAATTCACCTCATCGCCGCGCAAGGCACCGCCCGCTTTTCCCAAAGGTTTCACTGACAGTTTCTTCCGAACTCCATCCGAATCCTCCGGTAAATCATCGGAGCCATCCGCTCCCGGAATTTCTTCCACCTGATAAAGATTACCCTCTTTGTCCTCTGGGTCATCGGAAAAACTGAAGGCTTATTCCCTGTGCCTCCTTCCGGAGATTTGCTTTCCGAAAGCACATTGCCTGTATCGATATACCCGATAACCTGTCCGTTTTCATCACGGACTTCAATCTCATTTTGGGTCTCATCAAAAAAGAAATCGCTGCTTTCAGTGATGACAAAGTCCGCCCGAAGATCCGTTTTAGTTATACCTTCTACTACTTTACCCGTAGTACCGCCGCCCGTAAAGATATCATCCAAATTCGTCAAGCCGCTTTCCGAAGGATCATACAAGGTGTTGACTTCGCCACGCACCATACGACCGTCCGTATTGATAAAAATATGATCAAACCTCACCCGGAACGGGGCAAAACCCAAAAAAGGAACATTCACATAACCCACTCCGCTAAACATACCCGCACTACCCGAAGCCTCCTGAACATGTACCGGGAAATCACCAGCCATAAATACATCACCGGAGGAAAGAGACTCCAATGGCACCTGATTCGAAAGATCCAGAGTAGGCTGTATACCGCAATTCCTCAAGCGGGCTGTATCCTCCGTTGGAAGAGTAAAAGAAGACATCGGAGCAAATGTCGCCACATGAGGTTCACAATAACCCGCCACCCGGTACTCATACGTATTTCCTCCCCGTAGCCCGGTCAAGCGGGCTGTCGGAAGGGAACTACGAACCTCCGACCACTCTTCAGCCCCTTTCAACCGATAAGCCACCAAATAATCCGAATGTTCCGGAACTCCCTCCCACGACAGGGAAATACTTCCCCGATCGGCTATAGCTTTGATCTGGGACACTTCAGGACAGGGACGCGAAAGCCGGAACGAACGAATCACACTCAACCCATCGTTCTCAAAAACCTTCACATCATCCGCACCCTCTTTCGCCACAACCCTTACTGCCCAGGCATACCTTCTGCCCGGCTCTAAGGAGGGGGCCAACGCCCCATAAAGGTAAGTGGTGGAGGAGACTCGTTCGCGGAATATTTCGGGAGAATAAGCAAATGCCGACTCTACTGCCAGACCGTTGTCCCAAAGTTCCTTGATGACCAACTCATATTCCACACGCGCCACTCCGCTATACTGGGGCGTCCACTGGAACAGCAGATTCTGAGGCTCGCGCCACGGAATAACCTCCTCATGAAAAGGAAGACTCAACTGCGGAGGCTTCTGCAACACCAACCAAGCGGTCCCGACCGCCTTACGCGAAAGAACTTTGGAAGTACCATACTCCAACACCTCCACTCCGAACTCTATCATCCCTTCCGGCAGCTTTCCCTCTTTCTGGAAAGAGCCGCCAGCCAATCCCTGAAAGGAAAGATTGCGGACATCGAAATAAGGCTGAAGATCTTCAGGAGTCAAATGATAAGGTACGTTGGGTTCCAATATGAGAGGCTTTACAGACGCGTAAGGACGCGTCTGCAAAGAAAAACCGCTTCCTTGAATGCTCAAACGCAACTTCACCGACATGCCGGGATACCGGGCATCCCGGTTTAACAACGTCACCGAAAAACGCTCACGACTGCCACTCACATAATCGCTCAGGTAAAAACTATAAGGAGGTACTACGTGAACCGTACCCAAAACCGGATATACATGCCCCTGTCCGTAACCGAAACACACCCACAAAAGAAACCACAAAAGAAACCCTGTCTGTCTCATAGAAAAACCTGACTTATTTATTGACTGCGATTTTAACCGTTTCAAATTCATCTTTGAATATCAAATGAATAATATATATGCCCGTCGGCAAAGATTCATTGAAACCAAGCTCATAAGTAGCCTCCCCGCAGCACTTTATCTCACGCAACAATACCCCTGCCGAAGTATATATCCTCAACACCCCGTCCGCCTGCTCATTCAGATTTACCCGTACCCTGAAACGCCCGTCGTTCGGATTAGGCCATACCGATACGCCACCGATTACCCGGTCGGTAGTACGGCTTACCGGTCGCTCCGTCCCGTCTTGCCGCACCCTCAAATCTTTATATAAAACCTCTTCACAAGCCCCGACCACAGCACGCAAGCCTATCCTATAGACGCCAGGCCTCTGAAAAATCAATTCCGCCATCTCCTGTGCATCACTGACCACCTGCACAGACGCACTCTCCGGCAATATCCACACGGAATACTCAGGCACAGGCAGACACGTATTCACAAGCTTCAGCACATCTCCCGCATCCACCTCCGAAGCCATGGCAAAGTTACAGTCAACCTCCTCATCACTTTCAAAAACCCGCAACGCACCGCTTCCCGGACACCCCTCTTCGGTGGTCACTTCCAAACGGTACAAGCCTTCCTCCCTCACCTCCAATACAGACGAAGAGCCGACCCTCCTGCCATCCCGGAACCAGCGATAATCGGCAATATCCCATTCACACTCCACGTTCAACTTCTTTTCCTGGCCACGGCACAACGTTAAATCCCCACCCAAATCCACCACTACCTCCTCCAGCTCCTCCAACACAATCCCCTCCTCCTGACGACAACCATTCTCATCTGTCACCACCACCGAATAAACTCCCGCCGGCATATCGCTTCGTTGCATACCAGAAAATCCGTCATTCCACACCACCCGGTAAGGCATCACACCACCCTCCGCCTCCACCTGCACCTCCACCCGATTACCCCGGCACAGCAAACCGCTAACCTCATGCCCGACGGTTAGCCGCTCCGGACTTTCCACTTCGCCTACCGCTTCCGCCAGACACTGGTGAGCATCCGTTACCATCACCAAATAACGTCCACTCTCCAAACCCGACACCTCAGAAGTCCGGTCACCACACGTCCACTGATAACGATAAGGAAGCGTACCGCCGCTAACATACGCCATCGCCTTCCCGTCCGACCCGCCATGACACTTTACAGCTTCCGTACCAACAACAACACGCAATCCGCCGGGCTGCTCAAACAAACAATCCGCCGACCACGCCTCACCTCCCGACTTATCTGTCGCTTTGACCCGATACACCCCTCCGGGAAGTTCCCCGCAGGTCTTTCCGGAGGAAATATAAGTCAAACCACCCTCTTCCACCCGATACCAGTCCAAACGATAATTCACGCCGATCCCCCCGCAGGCCACAGCCTCCAACGTCCCATCCGAACGGCCGGAACAAGAAATCGAATCCTTCACCCGCACCGAAACTTCCAAAGGATAAATCAGCCACACAGCAAGCTCCTCCTCACACCCGTGAGCATCCCTCACCATCACATGATAAGGCACACTGTCGGCAGGAATACCCGTCAAAGGATTGACCGTCGCATGCCCGTAATCCCATTCATACCGATAACTCCCGTCTTCACAAGGCGTACCGCCCGAAGGATAAAGCAAAATCTCCCCATCCGCCGCCCACGCCGAAGAGGGCCGGAGAACACTGTAAGCAACCTCTAAAACAGGAGGTTCGTCCAATTCCACCTCCTTTGTCACCTTACACCCGAGCTTATCGGTAACCGTCAGCGTATAAATTCCGATCCCTCCGGAAATAACGGAAACAACAACCGGCGTTCCCTGCCACTGATAGGAATACCCGCCGTTATTACCCGACACCACAGCCTCCACCATTCCGTCCGTCCCGCCATGACACAAAGGTTGCGTAAGCTTAAAATCAACCGAATAAGGAGCCGGCTCCGCAAGCCGGAACGACTCCGATGCCGCATAATTATCATTACTGTCCCACACCAGAACCCGATATACACCAGTCTTCAAACCGTCCACCACGTTCAATGCCGCACTCCGCCCCGTCTCATCCCTCCAGTGACCGCCATCCACCACCTGCCACTGGTAGGAATACCCACCGACACCGCCCTCAGCCACTGCTTTCAACACCCCGTCAGCGTATCCGTTACAACTGATATCCCTTTCCTTCCGCACCGTCGCCGTCAACAAAGGAGGCTGCCCCAGCACAACATCCGTATAACCCGTACACCCTGCAACATTTTTGTCCGTTTGGGGAACCGCCTGACCGTAATTCCCGTCCCGCGTCCGAATCCGATAACTTCCCGCACACAATCCGCCATGCGTCGAAGTATTTCCGTCCAAGACTTTCCCCTCTCTTTCCCAAATGTAGGTATAACCGCTTCCGCTCCCTCCCGAAGCAATGACCCGAATCTCGCCATCGGAACGCCCGTAGCCCGTAGGAAGAGTGCTCTGTTGCATTTGTACACGAACCGGAGTGACCGGTTCTTCCACCTTTAAATCCCAAAACTTTTCCTTATTTTCCCCATCTTTCAACATACACCCCTTCTCGTCCCGGAGATTCACCCGATACTCCCCGGCAGCAAAGCCCGCCAGTTCGACACGACTTCCGGAAGCAACCGAATGGCGCACCCCATTGCAAAACAGATACAACTGACCGGTTCCGCCCCCGGTGGAAAAACACAGCTTACCGTCCGACCCACCCCGGCAATGTACCCCCACTCCGGCCAAAGGAGCAAAAGTCAGGCCGGGAGGATCGGACAGCTCAAACGTATATTCATGATACTCCTTATTATTTATATAACAGGGATTCCCTCCCGAATCAATAGCTTCAATATATTTCAATGTATATTCACCCGCCGGCAAACCGGAAAACACGACACCGGATTCCTGCATCGATAACGTCCGGGATTCATAATACTCTTTCAGGGTTACCGGATTCTTTCCCGAAACATAAAGAGAAAGCGTTTCCCCGGTTTTCAGTGATTCTTTAAAAGGAATCTCCACTCGTCCGGAGGCTTCTCCCGCACAAACGGGAGACACTTGCTTTATCCGGCTCTTATCAATATACGGAGCCTCCCTTTGGGGAGTCAGGACAATCTTTGGAGACGATCTGCCTTTCCAGTCCGCCGTAGCATAAATATAAATCAATTTATTCTCATTGATAGCCTTGACAAAATCATCTTTTATATCCGTCCCGCAAAAAGTAATGGAAGACCTGGAAGAATTGCACAAGGCATCCGGAAATCGTACAGGCGTACCGCCTTCACCCACCTGATAATACCAACTGAAAGAAGCGGAAGCAAGATTTTTATTCACCTTGTAAGTAACCGGAGTAACCTGAGGCAGCATCTCTCCGGAACTAAATCCCTTCTCATTAAACAACCGGAAACTGTAAGGATACACGCAGATAGTTCCCACACTGCTGAACTTGCCGGACATAAACTCCAACGACTCCGTAATCACATAAACAGAAGAATACGGAAGCTCAATATTTACCGTCGTTCCATTGCCGTCCGATCCTTTCCTGCAACTATTCCCATATCTCCGTTTGGTATAAGTATACAGAGATAACCGGTTGTCATCCGCACTTTGCGGGGTAATTAAAAATTCCCATCTGTAAACAGTCTCTCCCGCGAAAGTATTTTTCTTGCCCTGATTCGTTTCCGAGTTTTGCATTTTGGAAAACAATTCGATATAGTTTTTGCTCCGGCAATGATCCGCCCAAAGACTCTTGCTGGTAGAAGCGGTAATTTGCACCTCACAGCGGAACTGCGCATAAGAATTCTGATACGTTTGGGCCTGAGCATACAAGCCGTACACCATGCAATAAACAACAAACAAAAGATAAAATTTTCCTGCCATACCCGTTTTATTGAATAACCAACCTTTTAATTTGAGAATTTCCCCCCTTCTCAAACAATGCCCGAAGCATATACTCATATTTCATCCCGACAGCTATGTCCGTATCCGTCACCTCTTGTTGCCAGCCGGGCAGAATTTTCCACAAAGTCATGGGCAAAGCATTTTCGCTCCGGTATATTTCATAACTTTTGACGCCACTCAAATTAGCGCTCCACGTCAATTTGACCAACAAATTCACCTTGTCCACAACCGCATCGAAACGGTCAATCACAGCCGTCCCGAATTTTATCCTCGAAGCATATACCGTAACGGAAGGAGTCGGAAGAGAACGGAGCGCACCAGAATCAACAGCAAAAACGGAATAAGTATACCTTCCATCCGCCTCCACCGCCGTATCTACATACCTGTCTGCCGCATTGCCGGGAAAAGAAGCGATAAGCACATCGGCGGTATCCCTCCCCGCTTTCCGCCGAAACAACTGATGTTCCGCCACATCTTCGTCGGGACTGGCCACCCAATGTATTTCAATCCCTTGCGGGGTGACCTGATAGCCGTCAATCAGCGGCGAAAGCGGAGGAATAACATCCGGTTTCCGCAACTCCAAACAACCGGACAGCGGCGAATGATTATAACGCTTATCCAATGCGACCACATAATAAAACACGCTCCGATTCAGATTATCCAGCTCCACACGGTCCGTATATACCGTATCCGTCCACACCCTATCCGTCAAAGCATAAGGCTCCTCGCCCCGAAGATTGGCCCGCAACACCTTATATCCGAGCAAATCGCTTTCCCCGTTTCTTTTCCACACCAACACCGCATTCCCCAGCGAATCGATACTTCCGGCAAGCCCCTGCGGAGTGGCAGGCGGAACCGTATCCAACGGTTGCACTAACACCGGATAGGACATCCGTACCTCTCCCTCAAAAGGAACAGCTGCAATGACAAAATAATTGGAAGACTCCAAGCCGTCATACTTCAATCCGCGCACCCCGGGCTTAATCCCTTTCATAACAGTTTCATAACGACCCTCCGCTTTATCCGAACGCCGCAATTCAAAGCCTTCAATCAATTCATTCCCCAACGAATCAAACTCCCACACCACATCCAAAAATCCCTCCTCATCCACCGCGGCCCGACGGATAACTGGTACATACGGCAACACCCTGATGCCATGCCCGCTTATCGTATCCGACGGCGGTCCGATTTCCCCGAACGTATTTATTCCCCGGACACGATAATAATAAACTTGAGAATTATCAGCCAGCGAATCAAGATAAACGATCCGGCCGGAAGTTGTACGGTCACCGTCATTCAAATTAGATACCGGTCGACCGGCAAGACGCCTGAACACTTTCCCGTCCGTTGATTTTTCGATATAGTAGGAATTATAAAAACCGGACAACGCGTCATAATTCCAGCTTAACATCACCGCACCGTCATTCCATATCCCTTCCAAACCCAATGGGCGTGGCAAACGGCGAAACTCCTCCAACGAAGTATAAACACTCCCCGAAAGCAAGTGCGCATTATCTTCCGGAACAACCCGATACAGATAACGCTCCCCCTTTTTTACCGTCATATCCCTCCACCCCCAACCCGCCATACAGGCCATTTCAAAATCCTGATCGGCCGCATACAACGAAAAAGTAAAACGTTGCTCCAACTCCTGCGCCAAATTTACGATACGTGCAAACCCCTGCGCATCTTCTCCCGTCAATTGAAAATCCTCCCCATACAATGCCTGGGCAATAATGCCGGCATTATCATTGCTTTCTAAAAAAGGCAGCCACGCTTCCAGCGGTTTCGCTTTTATAATTCCGTCACCCAAAACGACTTTTTCCGGTTTCTCCAGCAACTCGCCGTCACGCACCACCGTATAACGCTCCAGCCGAAACCCCGAACGATTGGTTTGTTTCCAGGCCAACGGCGTACTCACCGCCCAACGCAACAAGACAGCCTCTTTCTGTACCCGAACCTTGACAAATATACGGGCGGAATCCTGACCATACACCACACACACATGCCACAGACAACACAGAATAAAAATGATTCTCTTCATAATCCCTTCTTTTAAAACACAAAATTGAAATACCCCCGGCTTCCCGGTCGGCCGTCAGGCTGTCTGTATTTCACCAGCGTCTTGTAACTGCCGCGCCGGAATACAGGAAAATAGCTGTTCAATATATCTTTATATAATACAGCCTGCGAAGTACCGATATACGCATTGGCCAGCCGGTTCCGGAGTTCATAATAATCCGACGCATACACCTCATACAAATGATACGTGTAGGGGAAAAACTGAGAAGCACGACCGTGATAAACCCCGTTTTCTATCTGCGTCAGATAACGATTGTCCACCAGCACCGCCTTAACCGGAGGCACCCCGTAAACCTCTTTGTCGCGATTGAAAATATCAATACCGTCCGGATAGGGATACTTTTCATAAACCAACGGATAAATAACCTTTTTATAATAATCGTCGTCCAAAACGGCCTCTGCACTCAACAAAGGATGATTCCCGCTATATAGCGTGCCTGCCAAATCCACCACATCGTAAGGTTCCGTAGCTGCAAGCATATAACTCAAATACACATAATCATCATCACGCATCGGCGCAGGCTTATCCAACACGGCACCTCTGATTTTCTCCGCCAGCGTACGGAAACGGCTTGTAGCAAACTCATAACCGAGCAAAACCTTACCGACATCCGTCATCACGCCAGCAGCCGCCTGATTCGTGCTTATCGTCACTTCATATCCGGGATCACCCGTCTGCTTGTCCTGACGGCCTGCGGATTTCTGTTCGCCGCCTTTGGAAACAACAAGTACCTCCAATCCGTAATCAGCAGCCGGTTTTAAAGCGGGTAAAGAATAAACCAACCGGTTTTGCTGCGAATCATACGTAAAACCGACACGGACAGGCTTCTCTCCCTCGTTCCTGAAACAGATCTCATGTGAATATTCGGAAGAAAACAGGTACTTTTGCCCCCTTTTCAACTGGATATACCCTTCGGACGACTCGCCCGCCAGAAAATAGCGCTGGTCTTTCACCGGATAACAATATTCAACATTCTGCAGGGGAATATTATCCGGAGCCGTACCGGTCGTAAAACCGACCTCCATCTGCTCATACGCTTTCTGACCTCCCGTATACACCGTTTCCCAACGCCCGTTCCGCCACTCTTCAAAACACACTCTGGCCGCAACCTTCAAAGCCGTCTGCGGAGGCAATATCTCTTTCGAATAAAACGACACGGCATCCCGGTTCCGGTTCCACTCCAGACGTCCCTCCAATTTTTGTCCGTTTGCCGAAACGGAAAGTTCGTCCAGAGCCAAACGATAACTCTTAGGCCCCGCATCTTCTTCCAGTTCGAAAGACTTCCCGATAGCCATATTAAAAGCCACCTGGGGGGCTGCAAACACATCCACCTCCGTTGTCTGGTCTCCCGGTTTTATATCACTGATGACAGGAAAACCCAAAGGACTCCCGCCGGGCAGAACCAATTCACACTCTTCTCCCAACGATATCTTCAGCCGCACCTTCCCCTTCACCAACCCGCCGAGCAGGTCGAACTTTACTCCCAGATACCCGGCAAACCAGCTCGGATTAGGCAACTTGGCCTGAAACAAAGTGGCGGCCCCCCCCTTGATAACCGGTATTTTCTTTTTAACAAACAAAAGCTTCAGATTGACTCCCACTTCCCCCTGCAAATAAGCGTAAGCCTGCCCGTTGGCATACCACCCGTCAATCCCGACGGGACCGCTCCGGCCGTTACACTGTGCTTCTCCGTAATCTTTCAACATGATATCGAAACCTAAACCGGCCTGGAAACTGGCATACAAAATCAGAAAAGTGATGTCCCCGGTTGCTACACTGAAATCCGTACCGAAAGCAAAACCGCTACCGTTTCCCAAAGCATTCAAATCACGCATATAGTCCAACTTCTGCAAATCCAATCCCAATATATCCGCCACCTGTTTGGGAGGTGCCGGCGAACCTTCAATCTGCGAACCTGTCATCAGGTAGGCGCCGGACCTGATTTTTACCAAACTCAATAAGTCAAGTTCCAATCCCAGGCGATTGGACGGGGTACCCAGATGCAGGTACCAACTCCCTTTTTCAATATGTAAAACGGAATGGCCGGCATTGTTATTCTGACCGCGCCCTTTGAGCAAACCTCCAAGCACATTCACATATAAATCGAACGTAGCATGAAAGGAATTCTGATTAAAATCATACTGTATGCCGGTAGCGGCAAGAAAACCGCTTTTCCCCAACTCCTTCTGATCGGAATATATCTCCTTAGCGGCATCCGTCGGCTGGTAAAGCTTGTATTTCTGAAGTTTATCCAACCCGGCATCCAATCCGGGATGCGTCTCCAGATACTTCTTCTCTGCTTTGGCGAGCTTTTGGAATTTATCGTTCACGGCACCCTCAATATTATCCAAACCCGGAATCTGCCCCAATACTTCCATCTGTCCGAAAAATCCGATATAAGCCAAGCCCCCTTTATTATTAAAAGCAACCTCAAAAGACGCTTCCCCGCTAATGGCATCAGGATCGCCCACATTCAGCATAACCGCCGCCTTCAAGCCCAATCCCCGGCTTTCATCAGGCACATACACCGTCCCGGTAGGCAGCACAGACTCTCCCGCTCCACCCTGGGCCATACGGTAATATACGCCTCCCCCCATTCCACTCATCTGGAGAGGAGGAAATAAAGGAATACCCGTCTTCCCGAAATTCACACTGCCATCCACAAACCAATACCTGAAATCCTTCTTCCCGAAAACAGCCCGGGTTTTTATGCCCGCTCCCTGAAGAAACTTCTCAAACTTCAGTTCCAGGTTACCGGCAAAACCGTCTCCATAGACGGGATCATCGTTCATCAGAACCAAATTGCCCGAAATACTGAAAGTCCCGGCAAAAGAAGTACCCAATTCTATAGAAGACACATCCGTATGCTCATAATTCCAGCTATGCAACCCCTTCTCCCGCTTCATGCTTCCCACCACTTCTATGCGGGTCTCCGCTGACAGCGCAAAAGGTTCCTTCCCCAAAGCCAACTTCGCATCAAACCCCAATGCCGCCTCCGTTCCCCGGGTTTGAAGGGCAATCCGACCGACCGACAAAGGAAAGCCCTTCAGGCTGCACTCTCCGTCATAGCCCAAATAATCCACCATAAAATAAGGAGCCTCGGTCTTCAGGTGCATCCGCCGGAACTTTATGCCCTGCAACTCGGCAACCGTTTTCTTTTCATCCGGATTCAAACCGGATCTTATGGCCATCGAACCGCTCAACATAGCCTCCGGACGAAAGCGGCCGTCCTTCACTTTCAATTCGATATACGAATTTGGCAACAACTCCGCTTCCGCCGCCCAGATGCTGAATTTCATGGCATCCGACTTAGACACTTTGAGCATATACTCATTAGCCGGCGATATATAAGCATCATAATTCAACGGCGACTTCTCCGCTACGGGCAAACCGATCTGTCCGCCGAAACCCGCTCCGTTCAAATTGTTGGCCATCAACTCTATCGAAAATCTCTCCACGGAAAAAGGCCAGCCACCGGCTAAACCGTCACCAAAAGCCAATACATCCCGGGCTTCAAAAACACCCGAAATTCCATTATTGTCAAACAACATGTGACGGGCAACAAAACTCACCCTCTTATTGGTGTCCCGCCTGGATGTGAACTGCCTGGGCAATGTTACGCTCAACTCACCCATATAAACCCCTTTCCACAAATTTTCATTGCCGGGAATCATATACTGCTCCCGGTAGCCGGGAGGATATTGAATATTATCCGCATTCCGCACATCGCTGAAATCAAACGTAACCTCTTTTGCCTCGAAAATGAAATCATTCAGTCCGACAATCTCAAAACGAGGCAATGACAGAGAAAGGAGCATATCATTCCAATCCTGTACTACAATAGAAAACGAAGTGGCGACTTTAGAATTTAACGAATCACACCTGCCCTTTTCATCCACTTTACGGACCAGTTTTTCCGACAGCGTCAAATCGGCTGTAATACCAAGTTCCTTAAATCCCCGACAATCTATAGACATATAAGTTTGTCCGTCACCCCTTCCCGATGCCAGATCAAAACCGCCTTTAAGAGTCAACGAAGCCGCCCCGTTATTTATCGGGATCACCACATCACCCAGCAACACCAACCGGGCATCTCCGATAATATCTCCTTCATGGGACAATTTTATTCCTTGCGCACCAAAAAACAAAACCCTGTTCCCCTCCTCTCCCTGAGGAATAACCGCCCTTCCCCATACCGTCAGTTCCGCATATTCCTGCAAAAAACGAATATGACTGATTGCCAAAGCATAGTTCACATTACTGACCGTCCTTTGTATCCCTGCCGGCAAGGAATTCATATCTACCATAGAAAGCCCGTCCGTGAAATTATTGCTCTGGTCAAGTTGTGCAAATATTTCAACAGCCCGTACACGCTCCTTGTTCATCTCATTGCCCACCGCATATCCCCGGACACCGACTGCAAGCAAAAGCAACCACCACAAAAGAAACTTCCGATAAAAACTGTTTTTCATTTTCATAACATCACCCGGTTTAGAAACTGTATGCATAATTAAGCGTAGTGGTAAAATCCGACATGGACGGCTTCATTACAAGCTGCCGGCACTGATACACCATTGACAAACTTGCCGAATGATGTTTTAAAAAACCGCAATTGGCATGGACTCTTGCATTGAATACACTTCCCGTATAACTACCCTCTGTTGAAGAAGTATTATAAGAAGATGACAATCCTACTGTCATTTTTTTCTTCAACACCTTGACGGAAGCGCCCAAATTGGGTCCCCATGTCAGCATCTGTTGACCCGCCACCTGATTATATGTTAAATTCCCGGAAGCAGTCAAATGTATCGAAGAAGGAATAAACAACAAAGCATAGGCCACCGAACCGTTATAAAACCGGGAAACACTTCCGGGATGGATCATTCCGCCCCTTTTATCCGCCGCTTCCTGAAAACTCAGATTAAAATTCAAATTATGGTTTCTGACTTTCTCCAACGCCCAACTGTAGCCGATATTCACGTTCACATTTTGGGACAACTGCGTAAAATCCAATGTATCCTGATTTTCATACTTATTCGTGGCATTGATATAATCAAACTGCGAACGGATATTCGTATAGGACTGGAAGCCGGAATAAGAAATTGAAATATTTAATTTTTCACCGGGGACAATATTCAGATTACCCGCCATCACCCAACGACTGGTCTGCTCCCTCTTCATACGGTTGAGATTATCATGCTGCATGCCGACATTCATCGAAAAATTAATCTTATCCTGCCAAAACGGACGGGCATAACTGAGCGTAAAATTTTCCAAATCATTCGTAAAATAATATCCACCCAGGGAACGGTAATCCGGATCAACCCGTTCATATCCCAAACCGATGGAATTCCTTTTAACCAAATAATTCGCACTGACCTTTATCGCATGGTAATCAATCGTTGAAGCATTCCGGATTAACAGCCATGTCCCTAAATCTTTTTTTGCAGATGCCAAACGAACATCCCGCGTCAAACTACTCACCCCGTATTCCATACTCAAGGTCAGGTTTTCCAATAACTTTAAGACAGCCTCGATACCAACGGCCAGATTACTTTGAGGATAAATCTGCAAGCTATCCAGCGAACGCCTCAAAGACCGGGGATCGTCATGAGCATGCAAAACACTGACTCCCACCGAATACCTTTCTTTTTCATAATCCAACTTTATTCCATATCCCATTCTCCGATAAGCAACATTCCCTATTCCGCCCAACGAATCGTATTCGGTTTCCCTCAATAACCGCCCGAACATAACCTGCGTCTTCAACGGAAAATTTTCAGGCTTAACCTCCAATCCGCCCCCCGTAAACTGATGCCCGCTAAGCGTATAAGGAGAAAAATTCATCGACACATCCCCGACGTGGGCCGTCACCCATTTATAAGTCGGATGCAAGCTCAACCGGTTCGGAAGCGTCGGATAAGAGTAACCGCTTCCCAGGTTATTCAGATTATAAGAAAAAGGGATATTAAACTGATTCAATAAATGGATATTGATATTTCCGGACAACACCCACATAAACGGCTGTCGACCGGAATGCTTTCCTGTATAAAACACACTGTTGGCAGCTATTCCTCCATCGATGCGAAACAAATTTTTCTTGCTGAACTGCTCTTTCAGATTATCAATACGCACTTGTTGTCCCATGATCGGTATATCATATAATATCAATATACAGCAGAAGAAACAAAAAAAATACAAACGCCTGTTCATCTGCTTTCCTTTTGAACTTTTATACTGACAAGAATATAGGAATCCTTTCCTGCATTTATAAATTCCTTCACTTTGATCACCCCTTTCCGATGGTCATAAGTTTCAAACAACACAAAATGCGGTATCGAATCATCCGTAAAATAAACATTCAGATTTTCGTCACAATTCTCCCTGATCTCAAGCTGGCGAAGCTGCTCATCATTTTCCATCTCATCAAACAGAGCCTCTGTCATGAAATCAGCCTTATTGATCAACCAGGAATGCCTTGCTTGCGGTATGTCCGGTAAGGCTTTTAATCCTACGGCATCAGGAGATAAAAAACAACATTGTCCGAATCCGGGCAGCCCCCAAAACACAAAGTCTATAGTAGCCCCCTTGTCTCCCGTTATCTCCTCAGTTGTTAACACATTTCTATTTTCCGATGAATAATATCCGCCTACCGTATTCAATGCCGTCGTAATACCGAATTGCAAATCGGTCATCTTATATAAATTGGAGTTTTCCAACACGTGTATCGACCTGGTGACCCGTTTCGTCTCTTTGCCGTTTGCGGCTTCCAAAACCACATCGTACACTCCCGCCTTATCAAAATAAATCCGGGTATGGGCCGATGTGTCATTTTCAATCCGTGCTCCCGCCGCTTTCCAGGAATAGGACAAAGCACTCTCGCAGCGGGCGGAGACTTCCGCTTGCAACGGAGCTTCCATGTCATAATCGTCTTTGCCCGGCTGCCAGGCAAAATCCACCGACAAGGCGGGCAGAACAAAAAGGGTATCTGCAAACTCCACCGTCTCCCTTGCATTGGATACCTGCAAACGAATCTTGTGTAATCCCGGCCCGGTAAAAACAACAGGCGGCGGCGTCCGGCCCTCATACGTTTGCGGCACACCTCCTTCAAATTCCCAATCATACCGGCTGCCACCGTAGCCGGTATTCAGCAACACAATCTCAACGGGTGAAAAACGATTCACCTGCACATCATAAGTAAACCCGGCGTGAATAGCCGAATCGAGACATACGGACCATTCCTTCACCTTCCGTTCCGTCGTATTCCACGCTTCCAAACGAACCGTATGTGTACCCGCATTTTTATAAACGACATCATCCGGGTGAACTTGAGTCGAATGTTCAGGCTCGCCACCCTCAAAAGTCTATTCGTACAAATCGGCTCCCGTCGATTTGTTCAAAAAACGGAGGGTCACGGGTACGGAATAGTCGTCATCAACAATTTCAACCTCGAAATCAGGCACGACAGGTACCGGGGTTTCTTTAAAACAAGAAACCCACACTCCCGAAATAAGGAGCATAAAGAAACCTTGAACCACTTTTCCCATATACATTCAAACAACCCGGCACACCCGACCGGCAACCACACAACTACAGGCTTTCAGACTTTAAAACAACCTTCTTTTATACAATTGGTTACACATCAACAAAATTTACATTTCACCACTTGTTGACAATTTATTAAGTCTCACCACCATCGCAAAGTTAAATAAATACTTTTTAACAACTATAACGTTTCATATATTTTTCAAAGTATTATTTATACACCGCACACCACACACTCACTTCCGTCCTTTCGTATTCCGTTTGTTGCGAAATTTTATAATATTAAAATACAAATTAATTTGCAAAAATCATTTCCGTAAAGGAGTATGAACATTTCCCGGAAAATTCAGAAAAAAGAGTGTGTGTATTTTGCATCATTAAAATCAGGAAGTTATTTTTGTATAAAATAACAATAAAATGATAAAATCGAATATGAAAAGAATCCGGATATATGCTACAATCGTTTCGGTGGTATTTTCCTTGCATCATTATACGGCTAATGCAGCGGAACCCGTGTTTCAACTATCTGAGATATCTGAAAATGAATTTTCCGAGGCTTTTTCCCAGCGAAGCAAGTATCAGGTACATGTCGACACCGTTACCTCCCCTCAAATATGCAAAATCATCTGCGACAAAATAATAGAGAGATTGGGCAGCATGGATGAAAGCGATGCCATGATGTATAATCCGGAGGATTTCAAATCCGATGCATGCACCATAGTAAAATTTCCTTTCGGTTGGCTCGCCGCAATTGTACATGCCGCATTCGAGAATCGCGAATATTGGTTTTTCAATGAAACCGATTATCGATTTGCTGCCGAGACCGGCACATTACCCGAAATAAACGGAATGCACCATTGCGTATCCAAAGAGGGGTATATGGCCACCTGGCAGGATCGAGGCTATGATTCGAAGGCGGACATATCCGTCTACCGGCTGCAAGACAGCGGCATCCAGTTAATTACCCGGTATCCTGATGTAGAGATAAGCAGCTGGGAACAAGTCTGCTGGGGAGACGGCAATACATTTTATATCCGGGGAGTGTATCACAATGACGACGAGGAATCGCAAGCCGACGAAAAATCTATCCCGAAATGTCTTAAATTCACGCTTCCCCGTTAAAAAGTAAACAACAGCCCTTTCCCTTGCCGGGCAGCCTCTTCATAGATGCTGCACAGGTCGTCATAGGCTTCCATCCATTCCTCCGGTTCCGCATCATATAACAAATCCTCCGGTTCAGCGTTTTCCGCTTCCTCTCTGTTTTCCAACAATCTGTTCCGAATCTCCGAAACTTCATCGTGCTCAACAATTCCCAAGCCCATCATACCGGGATCAACCTGAACCTCTTCAATGTTCACCTCCCTGCCCAGAACAGCAATCTGCGGCTCTTCGAAGATATCCAGTTGCCCTATCACCTCATTTACCGCATCCCACATCTCCCCCAAGCCACAATCATCCTCCACCTCATAGCAGGCGGTTAGCAGGATATCGAAATAGACCTGGAGCGTCAATTCGCCGAACTCCTCTTCCCAGCCTTCCTCCAACGTATCGCCCGTGTAAGGGGATTGTAACTCTTCGAGATGCCCGCAAATATACCGGTGTGCCACCTCGGTGTTCTTGATGCTGTCTCTCATGACAGGCTCGATCTCGGCGTGAAATTTCTTTGTGTCGAACACAAACGCCTTATGTTCCATACTCATAATTCTTCCTCCGTTATATTAATACCTTGCGCGGCGTCAAAACGCATATAGTTCACTTCATGATAGAGGATGGGGTACAGATATTCCAAATACTTCTCCTCGTGCGTTTTGCCCATTGCCTGCACAATAGCCCGTGGCAACGGTCCGCCGGATGCTACCGCTTCCTCGATGTCTGCATCAGTGACGGTACATGCAACGTTATTATGATTCAATACTTTGTATTCCATATCTACCCTCCTTTGCTTTGAGAGAATATTCCACGTCATTCAGTATACAGCCTTTAACAAACCAAAGCCCCATCCCTTTTTATCCCTATACACACAGCTTATATTACTCCGCTATATCCACTCTATAAAAATACAACAAAAAGTATTAAAAAACCAAATAAAGACCTTATAAAGTGCTTTTCAATGCACTTTGTAAGCACTTTGTAAGCGCTTTATAAGCACTTTATAGACTACATACAGAGGAGTTATACAGGAGAAAAAGAGCTTTTTTGTATGGAACGGGGTAGCGAAAAGCAAGAAAAAAGCAAAACAACAGAAGTGTCGGAGAACGGTATCACGGAATGAAAGGGCAAGACAAGAGGGGATTGTCCGACAGGGCGCAAAAAAAACGCTTCCCTTGTCTGAGGGAAGCGTTCCGGACTATATAGGTTCCGGTTATTATTTCATAGCCGCTTTAATCTGAGCCGCCAGCTCTTTCACTACGGGATTTTCCGGGTCTGTTGCTTTCAGTTGTCCGACATACTCTTCGGCTTTTTTGAAAGAAGTTTCCGCTTTGGCTTTTTCGGCAGCGTATTTTTCTTTATCGCTGTTGGCAAACGGAGTTGCTTTCTGAAGAATTCCGGCACCGTTGTTGAAATACAACTGAGCCAACGCGGTGAAAGCCTGTACTTTCAATGGTTTGGAGTTCAGTGAGGTCACTTTGGTATAGTTTTCCACAGCACTCTCTATTTTGTTTGCTTTCTGTGCATCCATTCCTTTTTTCAGGAAATAGGTACCGTATTCGTTTTCCAGCTTGGCATTCCCCGGAACAGCTTTCAGTCCGGCTTCGAGCGTAGCAATCATTTCCGCATTTTTATGCAGTTCTTCTTCCGCTTTGGCCTTTCCCAGGTAAGAACTTCCGATTTTGTAATTGTTTTTGATGGCCATTTCAAAATACTTTTCAGCAGCCTGGTAGTTTTTTGCTTTCGTAGCCGCTACCGCAGTATTGTAGATGTATGCCTTGTCTTTAAATCCGTTTGCCTGCAAGTATTTCTCAAAATTTGTAAATGCCTCGGGATAGTTTTTTGCTTTCCAAGCGGCATTTCCTGCATTTTTCTCTGCGGCACCCGGATCCTGAGCCCAAAGAGTTCCCGCTAACAAACCCATAAAAATAAGCAATGCGATTTTTTTCATAATCTGTGTGTTTTTATTCAAGTAAAATTTATTTATATCGTTTGAGGCGACTAAAATAGTAATGTATGACGGAAATTCAAAACCAACCCCGATTTTTTTAACACTATATACGGAGGTTTGACACTATTTGGCTGAATCTCTCTTCCCCTTCCGAAGTTCATACCTGTCCCAGAATATCTACCAAATGCCGCCACCACATTTCTACCGTCCGGATGTTCACTTTTTCGTCGGGTGAGTGTACTCCCCGCAGGGTAGGCCCAAAGGAAATCATGTCCATGCCCGGATATTTTTCCAGAAAGAGACCGCATTCCAGTCCGGCATGGATGGAGCGAACGACGGGTTCTTTCCCGAAGAGTTTTTTGTAGGAAGCGACCGCTATTTTCAGTATGGCGGAATCCGGATCGGGTGTCCACCCCGGATAGCCTTCCCCCTGCACGACTTTAGCCTGGGCCGGTTTAAATACGGAGGCAACCATTTGGGCGATGTTCATCTTCTCGGAAGTGATGTCACTGCGCTGGGAGGTGGTCACTACGACCGTATTTTCTCCCTTGAACTTCACGGAAGCCAGATTGGTGGAGGTTTCCACCATTCCCGGCATGCGGTAGCTCATGGAAAAAACACCGTGGGGACAGGCATATAGAGCATTCAACAGTCTTGTTGTCGACTCTGCCGTCAGGGTCCGGTCGGGAAGGTCTGCCGATTCCAGTTCCATTTTCAATCCCGGTTCGGTTATTTTCCACACTTCCTCCATTCCGGCCAGGTATAGATTGAAGTCTACCCGTATACTTTCTTTCTCTTTTTCGGGAATCACGATTGTTGCAAAGGCTTCGCGGGCAATGGCATTGCGTAAATTCCCGCCATCCATGCCGGCAAGAGCAACTCCGTATTTCTCATTTATTTCCCACAGGAAGCGGTTCAGTATTTTAATGGCATTCCCTCGTCCTTTGTTGATGTCATCTCCGGAATGTCCACCCTGCAACCCTTTTACTGTCACTTTTAAGGCAAAGGCTCCGCCGTCTGTCTTCCGTGTCTCTACGGGCATTTCGATGACGGTGTCTATTCCTCCGGCACATCCGATAAAGAGTTCGCCTTCGTCTTCCGAATCCAGATTGAGCAGGATGCGTCCGTCAAAGAATCCCGGTTTCAAGGCAAAAGCTCCCGTCAGTCCGGTTTCTTCATCCACGGTAAAGAGGCATTCCAGCGGACCGTGTTTGACGTCGTCAGAGGCCAATAAAGCCAACTGGGCAGCCATACCGATTCCGTCGTCAGCTCCAAGGGTAGTTCCCCGGGCTTTCATCCATTCTCCGTCCACATAGGGCTGAATGGGGTCGCGCTCGAAATCGTGACGGGTATCGGCATTTTTCTCACATACCATATCCATGTGGGATTGAAGCACCACAATGGGTGCTTTTTCCATTCCTTCCACAGCCGGCTTTTTTATCAATACATTTCCCGCTTCATCCTGCCGGGCTTCCAGGCCTTGTTTTTGCGCAAAGTCCATCAGATAGGCAGCTATTTTCCCTTCTTTTTTCGAGGGGCGCGGAATGCGGCATATTTCTTCGAAATAGTGCCACAGGGGTTCCGGTTTTAATTCTTGCAACAGCATATTGTTTCCGTTAATTGTTTTCCATTATCGTTTCCCACTCGTATTCCTGCGGTGAAGGCAGATAAGCCCGGGCCGCTTCGCGGTCGGCAGACGTCAGATAGTAGAGCATATCGGTAAAGGTATGCCGTACTTCTTCGCGGTTCATATTGACCAGTCGGGTACGGATTTTTCCCTGTTCGTCTTCGACATCGGAAAGGTATACCGGTATAATGTTTTGGTCTATATCAACAGCCACCATGCAGCCGCTGCATCCGGCCTCAAAAAGGGTCTTCACTCCCATTCCAAGCGTAGTGCAATAGGTCAGGTCGTAGGCACAGGGGTCGACACAGCGCAGGGAATAGCCCACTTCCACAGGACGGCTGATTATCTCCAGCCCCAGTTGCCGCAAGCGGGTGCGGATGATTTTATTGAGGATATGTGCTTTGCTGATGTCGCTCAGTTCGGGATGTCCGTGGGCATCGTATTCAAAAACGATGCCCGAAGCGGCAATGTCTTCATCTTTCAGGAAATGGAATATGCCTTCGCTGATAACGGCAACACCTGATTTTTGTCCCAGCAGGCGTCGTTTGACCATGGCCGAAATCACCAGGCGCACCACTTTGTCGACGGTGATTTCCGTTTTCTCAAACATCTCCGGAATGACAATCATGGCGGATTGTATACCTTTCCCTATTTCAAAGGCCAGGTGTCCGGCTTCCCGTCCCATGGACATGAGCACATACCAGTTTTGCGTGGTTGCGGCTTCGGCTTTGATTACTTTCCCGATGTGAATCCCCATCTCTTTGGCAGACATGAAGCCAAAGGTGGGTACACCTTCCGGAAGGGGTAAATCGTTGTCAATGGTCTTGGGCACATGGATGTTGCGAACCTGTATCTGATGGGCGGCCAGGAATTTTGTCAGTCGGTTGGCGGTGGAAGCGGTATCGTCTCCCCCCACCGTCACCAGTAATTCGATGCCATATTTGACAAACAGTTCCGTATTGAAATCCGTATCCCGCGGTTTGAAACGGCTCATCCGGATCAGAGAGCCGCCACGGGTGAACATCCGGTCCGCTTTTTCAAAGGTGAGTTCTTCTATATCCGGATTGGCATTCAACAATCCCTTATAGCCTTCATGGATTCCCAGCACCCGGAATCCTGCTTTCAGAAAGACTTTTGTCACGGTAGCCACGACCGTATTGATTCCCGGAGCCGGTCCTCCTCCGCATAATATTGCAATAGTTCTCATAAACAGAATAGGAAAATGGGAAAAGGCAGTGCCTGTTTCCCATTTCGAATAAGCGATGATTAGATTTAAATTCTGGATTTTATGGCTTTGGAAGCCTCTTCGTATCCCGGTTTGTCCAGCAGGGCAAACATGTTGTTCTTGTATGCCTCCACTCCCGGCTGGTCAAAGGGGTTGACGCCCAGCATGCAACCGGATATACCGCAGGCAAGTTCAAAGAAGTAGAACAACTGTCCGATGTATTCAGCCGTCAGTTCCGGCATCTGTACCAGCATGTTGGGCACTCCACCGTCGACGTGGGCGATGCGGGTTCCCAGTTCCGCCATTTTATTGACGAAGTCCACGCGTTTTCCGGCCAGGAAGTTGAGTTTATCCAGGTTGTCTTTGTCCGAGGGGATTTCCACTTTGTATTTTGTCTTTTCAACGCTGATGACCGTTTCCATCATCATGCGGGGTCCCTGCTGAATGTATTGCCCCATAGAGTGGAGGTCGGTTGTGAAATCCACGCCTGCCGGGAAGATGCCCTTGTGTTCTTTGCCTTCGCTTTCTCCGTAGAGCTGTTTCCACCATTCGGTGATGTAGTGGAGTTTGGGGTTGAAATTGGCCAGCAATTCAACGGCATATCCTTTCCGGTAGAGAGCAGTACGGGCGGCAGCATATTCGAGAGCGATGGATTGCTCATTTTCCAGGCAGTCTTTACGCATTTCGACGGCCCCTTTCACCAGTGCCTTGATGTCGAATCCGGCTACGGCGATGGGCAGTAATCCTACAGGTGTCAGTACGGAAAAACGGCCTCCTACGTTATCGGGAATAATAAAGGTTTTGTATCCTTCCTGGTCTGCCAGGGTACGCAAGGCCCCTTTGCTGGCATCGGTGATGGCGACAATGCGTTTTCCGGCTTCGGCTTTCCCGACTTTGCTTTCGAGCATTTCTTTCAGCAAACGGAAGGCAATGGCGGGTTCGGTGGTGGTTCCCGATTTGGAGATTACGCATATTCCGAATTCTTTGTCTGCCAGGTAGGTCATGAGTTCGTGATAGTAGTCTTCTCCGATGTTGTGTCCGGCAAAGATGACTTTCATGGCGCTCTGTCCGAAGTTATCAAAACTTCCTGCCAGCGCTTCAATGACGGCACGGGCACCCAGATAGGAACCACCGATACCAATCACGACCAGTACCTGGGTTCTGCTCCGTAATTCGGCAGCTGTCTTTTCTATATCATTCAGTTCTGCTTCGGTTATGGCAGCAGGCAAGTCCAGCCATCCGAGGAAGTCGTTACCTTTGGATGTACCGTTTTTCAGGCTTTTCAAGGCTTCTGCGGCCTGAGGAAATAAGGTATTGATTTCTTCTTTTTTCACGAAATTACAGACCTGGCTGTAATCAAATTTGATTCTGTTCATACGTTTTATAATTATAGCACATAAATATTTTTATCCTTTCCGTCGTTTTTTTTCCCGGACGAAAGTGTTTATTTTTCCTTGTCTTTCAATAAATCCCTGAATTTTGACGCTGTTTCGTAATCTTCCTTCTGGATGGCTTCGTTCATCATTTTTTGTAATTCCTGTACGGAATAGTCGTCGAAACCGTTTTTTTCGACGTTCACCACGTTGTTGTGTATGCTCTGCTGTTCGCGTATTTCCTGGCTGACCAATACCCCGGCTTTTTGTATGATTTCGGGCGTTGTGTATAGTTCGCTTCCGTAGCGCAGTGCCAGGGCCACGGCATCCGATGTTCTTGAGTCTATGCGGATTTCCTCTCCGGAGGCCTCAAACAGCAGTTCGGAATAAAATATGCCGGCATCCAAACGGTATATCATCACCTCTTTCAGCTTCACGTGTAACTCGTCAGTCAGTTTTTTTATCAGGTCGTGGGTCAGGGGACGCTGGGTCTGCAATTTTTCCAACTGAATGGCGATGGATTGGGCTTCCGGCATACCGATGACGATGGGCATCCGGTGAATGTCCTGTTCATCGGCCAGAATCAAGGCATAGGCTCCGTTCTGAGCCATGCTGTATGATAATCCTAAGACTTTCAGTTTTACCCTGTCCATAATCCCGTTTTTGTTGTATCTTCGTCGTTCCCCTGCTCTCTCTGAGTTCAATGGTCTTTCAGGGTTCCGGCTATGTTAATAACGTTCGCAGTCTGTTTTGGTTTCACCAAAGTTTACATATTCAGGTTTTCCTGTCTTTTCTTCTGCTGGTCCTGTATTCTTTTGAGGCATACACGTGCTAACCCCCCCAGGCTGGTTTCCCGGTATTTGGCCTGCATGTCGCGACCTGTTTCCATCATGGTTTTGACTACGTCGTCAAAGGATACCATGTGGCGTCCGTCGGAGAAGAGGGCATAGATGGCACTTTCGCGGGCTTTTTGCGCCACAAAGGCATTCCGTTCGATACAGGGTATCTGCACATATCCGCACACGGGGTCGCACGTGAGTCCCAGGTTGTGCTCAAATCCCATTTCCGCCGCATATTCGACTTGCCGGGGAGTGCCTCCCAATATCTGCGTCGCCGCACCGGCAGCCATTGCACAGGCTGTTCCCAGTTCTCCCTGGCACCCCACTTCCGCTCCGGATATGGAGCCGTTGCTTTTGACAATGTTTCCGATTAAGCCGGCAGTCGCTAATCCGCGGATGATGCGGTAGTCGGTCATGTTCTGGTCATGTTTCAGGAAATACATGACCGCAGGTACTACCCCCGAAGCCCCGCAGGTGGGAGCTGTCGTCACTCTTCCTCCTCCCGCATTTTCTTCGGAGGTCGCCAATGCCGCAGCAAACAACATACCCATAGGCCGGGAGGAGCCTGCCGATTGTTGGGCTTTGATGTTGTAGGAGCTTGCCTTGCGTGCCAGTTTCAAGGTGCCGGGCAATACGCCTTCGTTCTCCAATCCGTTTTTTATGGTCTGCTGCATCTGTTCCCATACTTCGGCCAGGTAGTCAAAGATATCTTCTTTTTCGTGGGCCGCTACGTAGTCCACCAAGGTGCATCCTTCGTGTTTGCACCATCCCAGTATTTCGGACATGGTGGTGGCGGGATAGACTTCTTCGGAGTCAAAGGTCCCTTTTTCGTCCCAGAGGGCTCCCCCTCCGACGCTGTATACTTCCCAGGTGTCGATGACTTGTCCTCCTTTCAGGGCTTCAAAAAGCATTCCGTTGGGATGGCGCGGCAGGGTGATTTCCTCCTGCCAAACAATCTCTGTCGCTTCCGGGCGACCGATTACCTTATGAATCACACTATCTGTTCCGTGTCCGCGTCCGGTTAAGGCCAAGCTGCCGTATAAGGTAACCCGGTATTTTTCCGCATCCGGATGTTTTGTTTTAAAAAATTCCGCTGCGCGGCTGGGTCCCATTGTGTGACTGGAGGAAGGTCCGTATCCCATTCTGAATATTTCCCTGATTGATTTCATGTTTTGCGCTATGTTGTATTTTATAAAAAAATAGCAGGCCTGTAAGCCGGGTTCTGTACCTTTTACGGTTTCTATCATTTATCTACTCTGCCGGTCACCCGGCAGCTCCAGCAACCTACCCCCCGACTCAGCCGGGAAAGCTTAAAACGTCGGTATACATGGTCTTGCAACTCGTAAGACGTACGGCTACATCGGTTGCCCGACATACCGGTGGGCTCTTACCCCGCCTTTTCACCCTTATTCCGCAGATAAGTCTGCGGAACGGTTATTTTCTGCTACGTTACTATACCCTCACGGATATCTTCCCGTTAGGAAGTACGATTCCCTGTGTTGCCCGGACTTTCCTCTCTCCCTTTCGGGACAGCGATAGAACGGCCTGCTATTGTTTTTGTTTTCAATTCATTTTCGGATTTTCCGGAAAATTCGCCCAGATTCTGTGTATTCCGCCCAGTTCTTCCATTGATTTTCCCCACAAGTCGTTCTCAAAATCTTCGAAGAAACGCTCCATCGGAATACGTCCAACCATCCACGAGCTTTCACTCAGCTCTTTTTTGAGCTGTCCGGCTTCCCAGCCGCTGTACCCTGCAAAAAAACGAATTTCCCCCGGCAGGATGTCCCCTTCTCTCAACAAATATACCAAGTGTCTGAAATCTCCTCCCCAATATATCCCGTCTGCCACAGGCTGGGCGTGTAGGAGTTCCGGATGGTTATGCAGATAATATAACTGCTCCTGCTCTACGGGGCCGCCGATGTATACCGGTATATGAATTCCTTCCAGTTCGCTTACTACGTCGCATACGTCGTAATACATCGGCTTGTTCATCACGAAACCGATGCTTCCTTTTTCATCGTGTTCCGTGATGTAAACGACTGAACGGGAAAAATATTTACCTTCCAGAAAAGGCTCGGCAATGAGGATCTCTCCCGTTTTTATGTTTTTCCGGTTCGGTCGTATTTTAAATAAATCCTGAAACAGTTCGTCCACCACTATCCGTAATTTTGTTATTGGCAAAGATAAGGACTTTTCGCCGAATAATGAAATATGAAGCCGGCGGATTGTGGAAGTGTGCCGGAAAGCTCCCGTTTTTGTAAAAATAAAGGGTGGTTTTTATTTCTGTGAGTATTGTGCCCGTTTTTGGAAGCTACTTTGTATTTTTGCAGGAAAAGAGTAAAGATTTTCAGTTGGATAGAGAAATGCTTTGGAGTGTCCGGGTGGTCCGGAAGATCGGGATGGTGTTGTTACTATCTTTGTTTTGTATGTCTTCTTATGCCCGGGATGGTGTTGTTCCACAAAGAACGGTTGCCGGAGATACGCTTCCTCATTTCCTGCTGGATGAAGTAAAGGTGAAGGGCAAATCTCCGCGCAAATATATCCGCAGGCAATCGCGTTTGGAATATCATGTAAGAAAGGTGTATCCCTACGCCTGCATGGCTGCGCGGAAAACCGAAGAGATAGACCGCCAGCTTGCTCTTGTTTCCACGCCTAAGGAAGGCAAAGAAATTATCCGCCGGGAATACCAGGGACTGATGAAGACGTTCAGGAAACCTCTGATGCGACTTAGTTTTAGGCAGGGACGGATATTACTGAAGTTGATATACCGGGAAACCGATAATACGGCATTTTCACATATCCGGGAATACAAAGGCGGATTGAATGCCTATTTCTGGCAATCTGTCGCCCTTGTTTTCGGCAACAATCTGAAAGCCGGCTATGATCCCAAGGGGAAAGATGCTGAAATTGAAAAGATAGTGCTGAAAATTAAATCGGAGGAAGAGGTAAGGAAAAATGGCGGAAAATAAAAGGAAAAGAGTATTTTTGTGACAAATAGGGCAGTGTATGACTTTTGAGGAAATTGTAAAGGATATTAAGGCCAGACGGTTTAAGTCGATTTATTTTCTGAACGGAGAAGAGCCTTTTTTTATTGACCGGATTACGGATTTGATAGAGAATGAGGTGCTTCCGGAGGAGGAGAAGGCTTTCAATCAGAGTGTGTTATACGGCAATGACATAAGTATGACTACGGTTACGGACACGGCCCGGCGTTTTCCGATGATGTCGCAGTATCAGGTGGTGGTGGTGAAAGAGGCTCAGAATATCCGCGATTTTGATAATCTTCTACCCTATATCGACCATTTTCAACCGACTACGATTTTGTTGTTTGCTTATAAGAACAAGAAGGCGGACAAGCGGAAGAATGTGTTCAAGAAGCTGAGCAGTTCGCCGAACTGCGTTTATTTTGAGTCTAACAAACTTTACGATAATAAGATTCCGGACTGGATTATGGGCTATTGCAAGTCGAAGTCTTATTCCATTACGCCCCAAGCTGCCGGTATTCTTGCAGAGAGTTTAGGTACGGACCTCAGCCGGGTAGCCAATGAGATTGACAAGCTCACGCTGTTGTTGCCGGCAGGGGGTGAAATTAAGGAGAGTCTGGTAGAGGAGCACACCGGTATAAGTAAGGATTTCAATACGTTTGAGCTTCAGGCGGCGATTATCCGGAAGGATTTTCTGAAGGTCAACCGGATTGTCAATTATTTTGAAGGAAACCCGAAGAATAATCCGCTCGTATTAACGATTGCCACGTTGTTTAAGTATTTTCTGAATCTGCTGACGTACCATTATCAGAAAAAGCTGACGCCCAATACGCAGGAGATGGCCCGTCTGTTGGGTATAAATGCGTTTTTTATGAAGGATTATCTGGAAGGAGCCCGGATGTACAGCGCAATGAAGTGCGCTCATATTATTTCCCTGTTGCGGGAGTATGATATGAAATCCAAGGGCGTGGGAAATGCCAATATATCGGACGGGCAGCTTCTGAAAGAGTTAATTTTTAAAATCATGCATTAAAACTGTTCGGGATGATGAGTTACAAAAAGACCGAGAAGCCGTATGCCGCAGAGCCTGCCCTCTTACACAAAGCCGTTTTCCTGGACCGGGACGGTACGCTGAACAGTGATGAGGGCCATTATTATGTTTATAAACCGGAGGATGTTGTCTTCAATCCGGGCGTGATGGAGGGTTTGAAGCGGCTGAAAGAGGCCGGGTTCCTGCTTTTTATCGTAACGAATCAGGGGGGGGTTGCCAAGGGAATCTATACTCACGAAGATGTAAAGAAAGTACATGATTATATGTGTGCCGAGTTTGCCGCATACGGGATTTCAATTGATAAGATTTACTATTGTCCGCATCATGAAAGTATCAAAAGTTGCGTCTGCCGCAAGCCTTCTCCGTATATGATTAATCTGGCGGTAGAAGAGTTTCATGTGGACAAGAAACGGTCCTGGCTTATCGGCGATGGCAGCCGCGATATCAAAGCAGCGGAAGCTGCCGGCATCAAATCTATCAAGATTCATAAGAATCAGGACCTTACTCCTGTTATTGACCGAATTTTAGGGGTTGCCTCTCCGGTCAGGAATATGAATCTGGATGAGTCCGAGTTCTGACAGGGTTGTGTCTGTTTATTTTTTCCTGACTTGTAAATAAGCAGCAAAACGGGTGTCCTGCCGGACAGGCGTTAAGGCGGCGTATCCTTCTGTGATTTTTTCCCTATGCAAATGTATAGGATATTGCCGGACAGAGGTGTCATGAAAGCGAAGCGCTTCGCCGTCGGAATTATAATGGACAATGGAAAATGTGCCTTCTGCCCCTTCTGCGACGAATCTTTCGCTCAGGAAAAGAGCGAGTATACCCATGGTGTAGCGCAAGTTGATTTCCAAGCAAGGCTGTATGCAAATTTTCCCTTGGGGGTTGCGGTATATCATCATGTCTACTCCCATGTAGCCGTTGTAGCGGGGAGCTATTTCCTCCGTCAAGAGCTGTATTAATGCGGTTTTGATGTGTTCCAGTTTTTCTTTTTCCACCCAGGCTGTCAACCGTTCTTCCATTGTCTGCTGGTCCCCGACATAGTTGCCTATGTATTCACCTGCTTCTCCTGTCATGAAGCAGGATAATCCCCTAAATTCCACTTTTCCCCCGCAGGTATGAAATTCCATAGCAAAATCCGCTACTCTCTCCTGTTCTTTTTCCAGCATGACAAAGCCTTGTTTTTTCAATATTCCGCCCAGCCATTCCCGGTTTTTGGAGGGGATTTCTTCGCCGCTGATTTTCAATAATCCTCTTCCGGATGAAGACCAGGGGGCCTTTGCCAAATATCGCCCGCCCTTCGCAGCGTTTTCTATGTCCCGGATGGTTTCACACACGACCGGTAAGGTTTCTTTTTCCACGAAACCGAGTTTCCGGCAGAGGGTTTGCAAACAGGTTGCCGCCGTGCGTCTGCCGTATAGTTCTTTCCATTCCGGTTTCCATTCCCCGATGTGTTTTTCGCGCAATAAGAAATACATGCGGGGGCTCCATCCCCAAGGGCAATATTCTCCGGCTTCCCATTGTTCCAAGTTTTCTCCCGTAACTAATGCAGGTGAAAGATGAAACCATGTTTTTCTTTCTTCCAGGAATTTTCTTTCAGGCCATTTTTTTACCCACACGGCATCTTCTTCTCCGGCATAATAAGCGGGCAGATATGCCAGGTCTTCCGCCATCTTGAGTATGGTGGCAGGCGGAGTGTAGTACGGATTTCCATTGGCTATCGCCATTTCGTTCTCCGGATTGAACAGAAAAAGACGGCGGTATTTCGGCATTTTTATTTTTTGTGCAAAAATAGAAAAGCATTTTCACCGGGACAAAAGGGATAAGAAGAATTATCGCGGGATTATATACCGAACAGGAAGTCCAGTCCTTTGTCATCTTTAAAGTGGGACGCGGCATTCCCGGCATATATTTCCCCATCCGTCAGGTTCAGTTTTTTTATTTTCGCCCCCGGATTGAAATCCAGTCCTTTGAAATCAATCCAAAATATGTCGGGGCTCAAGGTCGATTCAAAATAATACACCCTGTTTTTCTGATCAGAAACAGTACGCCAGCGTGTGGAAGCGATGTTGGGCTGATCCGGTATAGAGATCCCCAGCGGTACAGAGACGTTGCGCATGACACTGAATACACCGGCAACTCCCTGGCGCATGTCGGCTGTTTTCGGCAAAGCTTTGATGTAGAAGGAGGCCCGGACAAAACGGTCTGAGGCTCTGTTTGTCCCGGGGAGCATGACAAGTCCCCCTATCTGTTTCCAATAATCGTTCAGTGTCTGTTGTTTTTCATAGGTAGGCGAGTTTGTCATGATCTGACATTCTTTGCCCTGATGAATAATGAGTTGGCCGTCAATGTATTCAAAAATGGCACTGTTTCCGGTCGTATCGGATATGGATAAATGCAGGGTGGATTTTGAACCGTTGGGCAAATCGGGCGCATCAATCCGGAAACTTTCTTTTTTCAGTTCCGCCACGGCTTCTTCAACCGTAGCGAAATTATCCAGTACATACTGGGTCCAGATGCTTATTCCCATGACAGGACGGGTGTCCCCCGCACGTTTATATGAAGATTCGGCCAGGAATAAAAGATTGGCGACCAATCCTTTTTCATTCATACCGTCGGTTACGCCGATGTCGTATCCCGCCGTAACCACGCTGCCGTATCTGGAGGTCCACCGTACGGTATTATCCGTATGAGCCGCCCGTTTTTGCATGCCACGCGGGTAAAGATATATGTTGGACTGCGGATCTTCTTTCCAATCCATCGTTCTTCCCGTAATAACGAGGTTATTCACCCCTAAGTATACGGCTCTCGTACAAGTCCAAGCAGGTAAAACCCCAGATGTCAGGAAGAAGGTTGTTCCGACCAACAGTGTCACTAACGTATTTTTATTCATGTCTGCCTATTATGAACGGGTATGGCAGATATACGGGTACGGAGGGTCAATTGTTTTCCTTAAATGTGTTGTCGGCCCATTTTCCCGATGGAGCATTGATGCAATAGAGTTTATTTTGTCAGAGGGTGCCTATCACTTTCATGCAACACCCGGCGCAGTCAAATTCGAGCCGGAAACAATGTTTGTCGTTATAGAGATATAGCGGGAGTTCTAAGTCTTTGTTTGCCTGTTGCTTCCGGCAGCGTCCCAGTTCGTGCAGGAGGCAATAGCGGGTGTGCATTAAATCACGCTCTCCGGAGGCGCCCGTTTTTTCAAATCCATCAGCTACTTGCCGAGCCCCGTGGTCCATGTAAAAATCTTTTGCTTTCCGATTGACGACGTTGCCGTGCCAGTCGATGGTTTCCTTGTATACGACTTTATTATCAAAAGGCTTTTGGTAAACGGTTTTCCTTGCAGCTTCCCGTTCTGTCATCAGCTTGTCAAGCAGTTTTCTTTTCAGTGTATTCAATTCGGCGGAAGGAATAAAGAGTGTATCGCCCGAATAGTGTAGTTCTTCACATACAAAAGAGGTGTCGCCGCATTTTTTCAATTGCTGTATGATGCGCTCCCGTTGCTGCGGATTGTTTGCCTTTTCATAATAGTTTTCAGATTCCGTCACGGCTTTCACGGCGTCTTCATCTTCGGCAGTAAGTTTCAGTTTTCCGTGGTGTTCTTCAATTTCTATGCGGATACGGATTTTGCGTACGGATTTTCTTTTCTCTATGTCTGTCACAAAGCGCCGGTCGTAGTTCCGGAAAAGCATGGTTCCCACAGGAATTTTTACGGATTCGTTGGTCTGCACCCGGTTACCTTCTGCCACATTCACCCGCAGTCCTTGCAATTCACCGTCTTTGAGATAACACAATCCGTCTCCGTTGGCTATCGGTTCACAGGTATCTATGAGCACCCGGTTTCCTTTCGCTTCCAATACTTTTCCTATCGTTTTTCCCATCGATTTGGGGGTATCCATGTTGACTAATGTTTTCGGGCGCCCGGCAAAAAAATAGGAAGAGGAGCCCCGATTAAAACTACGCTCCGGATCAGGCTCAAATCCCGCTGCCACTATTCCGGAGCCGACACGTCCGGCCTCCGGACAGTCTTCTAATGCTTTTTTTATCAAGCGGTGATAATAGTTCGTCACATTTGCCACATAGTTTTCTTCTTTCAAGCGTCCTTCTATCTTGAAGGAGTCTACTCCGGCAGCTATCAAATCGGGTATGTAGTCTGACAGGTTTAAATCCCGGAGGGACATCAAGTAGCGGTCTTTCACCAATACTTTCCCCTGGCGGTCTTTTAAGGACCATTTCATCCGGCAGGGCTGGGCACATTCGCCGCGGTTTGCCGAACGGCCAAACATGTATTGAGACAGATAGCATTGACCGCTCAGGCTCACGCACAATGCTCCGTGGATAAATACTTCGAGTTCCGCTTTAATTTCTTTGCGGATGGCTTTGATTTGTTCCAAAGAGAGTTCGCGTGCCAATACTATCCGTTGAAATCCGAGGCGGTCCAGAAAACGGATGCGCTCCAGGTCGTAGTTGTGCATCTGGGTACTGGCATGCAGGGATATGGGGGGAATGTCGAGTTTCAGGATTCCAGGATCCTGTATAATCAAAGCATCCGCACCGATGCGATAGAGGTGTTTTATCATCCGTTCCGCCTCTGCCAGTTCCGAGTCAAACAGGATGGTGTTAAGTGTCACAAATACCCGGCAATAGTAGCGATGGGCATATTCCACCAATGTTACAATGTCCTCCAGACTGTTTCCTGCCGACTTCCGGGCTCCAAATGCAGGTCCGCCGATGTAGACGGCATCCGCTCCGTTATCTATGGCTGTTTTTCCAATAAACAGGTCGCGCGCAGGTGCCAGCAGTTCAAGTTTGCGTGTTATTTCCCCCATACCGCTCTGTTATAGCTTAATGTCTAACCGGGGACAGGTGTTTTTTTCAATCACCGGCAATTCAATTAAAGGGGTATCGGGAAAATAGTTTTTGAGGTACTCTCCTATCACCCGGATGGAGTCAGCCTTGATAAATTCACTGTTATCCGGAAAATCGTTGTAGATGACATGGCTGACCCGTATGCCTCTTATCCGGCACAGTTCCAAACTCATGAGGGTGTGATTGATGCTTCCCAGTTTGGAGGAGGTGACCAGTATCAGGGGGTAGCCGTATTCACTGATGTAGTCAATGGTCAGGTAGTGGCGGTTCACCGGTACGTACAATCCTCCCGCCCCTTCCAGCAGTACGATGTCGTATTGACGGCTCAGTTTCTCTGTCGCATGATGAATGAGGTCCTTGTCCACTGTGATTCCGTCGATTTCCGCAGCCAAATGAGGGGAAGCCGGATAGCTCATGATGTAGGGACAAGTAGTTCGGTCGAGGTCTACTTCCTGTAACGGGATTCCCATAATTTCACGGTGTTTTTGGATATCTTCCGATATTTCCCGGCAACCGGTCTGAATAAATTTCTGGGTAATGACTTTTCTCCCCTGATTTTGCAAGGTAGCGGCAATTACTCCTGTCGCTATAGACTTTCCGGCATCGGTATCAATGCCACTGATAAAATACACAGACATTTTCAATAAGTTTTTCATTTTTTGTTCCTGTTATCCAGGATAAGCGTATACAAAATTATAAAAATCAAGCGGAATCCCACCGACGTTTGCACAATAGTTCTTATTTTTGTAGGAAGTAAAACCATTAAACAATAAAACTATGACTACAAAAAAACTTTTTATTACTCTTTTTACGGGAGGAAGTATCCTTGTTTCGGGTTTTGTTTTCCCAGGATGTGCCAGTATGAGCTATACAGGCAAAGGAGCTGCTATCGGAGCAGGTAGCGGCGCAGCCGTGGGTGCCGGTATCGGAGCTCTTGCCGGTAAAGGCAAAGGAGCAGCCATCGGTGCTGCCATCGGTGCTGCTGTCGGTTCGGGAACAGGTGCCCTGATCGGTCGGAGAATGGACAAGCAGAAAAAAGAGCTGGAACAAATACAGAACGCACAAGTAGAGACGGTGACGGATGTAAACAATCTCCAGGCCATCAAAGTGACTTTTGATAACGGTATTTTATTTGCTACGAATAAAAGTGAGCTGAGCCCCGCTGCGAGAGCGTCTTTGCAGAAGTTTGCCGCTTCACTGAAAAATTCACCGGATACGGATGTTACGATTTACGGTCATACGGACAATACCGGAAGCCGGGCTATCAATGAAAAGTTATCGAAAGAGAGAGCGGAAGCCGTTGCGAATTTCTTAGTCGGAAACGGAGTGAGCCGCGCCCGCATCACGACGGAAGGTCTTGCTTATGACCAACCTGTGGCTGACAACAGTACGGCAGAAGGAAGAGCTAAGAACCGCCGGGTGGAAGTCTATATTACCGCCAATGAAAATATGATCCGGAAAGCAGAAAACGGAACGTTGAATTAAAAGAGAACAGGGGCTTGTCCATTGTGGCAGCCCCTGTTTTTTCTTATGCCAATAAAGCCGCTAAGGCTATGGAATTTAATTTGGTTTCCACACTGTCACCTCTTGAAGAGAGGACACTGGGCACTTTGGCACCGACCATAATGGCTCCCTGGTTGGATTTGCAGATTTTGGTGTTGGTTTTGTAGAAAACGTTTCCCGATTCCAGATTGGGAAATACCAGGCAATCCGCATCGCCCGCCACTACCGAGTTTACTTTCTTGATTTCAGCTGCTTCTTTGTCAATCGCAACATCCAGTGCCATTGGACCGTCTACGATGAGACCGGAAGTTATCTGATTCCGCTCTGCCATTTTAGAGAGGATGGCAGCGTCTACGGTGGACTGTATTTTGGGTAATACCTGTTCGGTCGGAGCTATCAGCGCTACTTTGGGACACTCAACGCCCAAGGCTTTGGCTGTTGAGGTCACATATTTAATCATAGCTATTTTCTGATTCAAATCCGGCGATGGAATTACAGCCACATCACTCAAAACCAACAGTTTGTGATAGTTCGGACATTCCATTACGGTTACGTGTGACAATATTGCATTAGGGGTAACCAATCCTTTTTCTTTATTCAGAATGGCCCGCATGTATTTATCTGTACTCACCAGGCCTTTCATAATGACATCCACAGCCCCTTCCCTTGCCATTTCCACGGCTTTGGCAGCCGCGCCGACGTCGGACGTTTCCTGCTCTATTTCAAAAACCGACCTATCGTATCCTTCCGCTTGGCATACTTTGGCTATCTGGTCGCGATCGCCGATTAAGACGGCTTCTACCAATTCCAATTTTACCGCTTTGTATACCGCTTCTATGGAATGGCCATCATTGGCATAAGCCACCGCAATCCGTTTTTTACGGGTATTGTTTTTCAACACCTCGTAAATATCACACATTTTTTGAATTTTCATAGCTATTTTCGGATGTTATATTGTAATATGAAACAAAAATAGCCGATTTTATTTAAAACAAAAAGATTGTTGCACATTTTTTGATGGTTTGTGCAATTTTATAAAAATCTATTTTCCGGCAATATCAGAAGCCGGGGAGTATCTATTTATTTGCCCCCCACCATGTCCATTTGTGCCAAAGGCGTTCCAAGGGGCCTTGCCGGTGTTTCCATAACCACCAGTCAGAAAATATTATCTGCATAAGGAAGATGACAATTCCGACCAGCAAGCTGGTCGTGTATCCGCAAAGAGAGGCCAGGCCGAGACCGACCGGGAAATAGATAAAAGCTCCGATGACGGACTGAGAGAGGTAGTTTGTAAGACTCATTCTGCCGTAATAATGCAGGCAATCGACGGTGCTCCTGAATCTCCTGTTTTGGTAAAGAAGTATGAAGGAAGCGACCAAGACTCCGGTAAAAGCCAGTTTCTGCCACATGTCGAAGGCTGTCCCCGCCGTTTGGCGTATGATTGTGTCGCCTTCCATAATAACCTCTTTCAGTGTGTATAAAGGAGCAAAGAGTATCGCAGAAATTGCCAATACCTTGGTCCAGAAAGGGAGATTTTTTTCAGAAGAAACAAAGAATTGTTTTTTCCCGATGTAGAATCCCAAGAGAAAAAGTCCGGCCGTCTGGGAGAATCGTCCGGCATTTACCGCCCACAGCAAACTGGCCTGCTGCCCCATAGTGACGTTACACAGGATAAAATCACCTATATTTCCGTCTTCCGTACAGGCAGCCACGTCTTCATACATTTCCACCACCTGAAAGTCGGGCAACTGGTATGCCGGATTCAGCAGATAGGCTACGTAGTGACACCATTCCACCGGTTGCAGCAGAAACAGGACGGCAGTTATCAGGATGGCTTTTTCACTCCAGTTCCGCGTCAGAAAGAGTATAAGGCCAACAACGGCAAATAGCAGAAGGACATCACCAGCCGGAAAAAAAGCGGCATTTATTGTCGCAAAGCCAGCCAAGAGAAGCAACCGCCACAAGAAACGATAGCCGAAGTCTTTGCCTGCCTTTTTCTGGTTATTTGCCTGAATATAGAATGTGAATCCGAATAAAAGGGCAAAGATGGCATAGGCTTTTCCGGCAAAAAGACTGAATACAGTATGAAATATGCCCTGGTCCAAGATGTACATCCACTCCGAAGTGTTCTGCGGATAGACCGGATATATAAAATGTTCCAGGCTATGAACCAGGAGAATAGCCATTACGGCAAACCCCCGCAAGGCATCTACGACCTCGATACGAGGATTTTTATCGAATAGCTCTTCCATGAATTGTGTTTTTATAAAAAAGCGAACATATATTTTTTCTACACCAACGATTTATAAACTTATCCCAAAGAAAAGGGAGCGGCGCATCGGGGCGTGCCTCTTTCCGCTTCCTGAACTGGGTGTCGATATTGGCACCTGTCCCGAAATTGATCGTCGAAACCAGGTCGTCGAAACCGTTCAACTGGAACGTGGAGCTCCAGTCATACTGGAACAACGGGACCTCCGTAAAGCCAGCCGCTTTCACCGATGCAACAGATTATGATTTCTGCTAAAATTTTGCTCATGTGTTTCATATCATTCCGATTCAGTATTTTGTTTCACTTTTCTCTTTTTCCACAGTTGCCAGCTGTTGATGATATTTTGCCACAGCACGTATGCGGCAGGTCCGACAGCAGCCGTGGGGCACAGGTATATCTGAGCCATCCAGATGGCGAGGATGGTGTTTTTTTGTCCCAGTCCCTGTCCGCCGGCAACCGTATTGTCATAGCGGCTTCCCAAATGCCGCCCGACGTAAAATTGCATCACGCAGATTCCCAGGGACAGGACTGCCAGCATCACTTCGTCCTCATAATGCGGATCAGGCTGTTCCAACAGGAAAGTGACTGTGCGACCCGTGACGATAGTCAGTGCCAGCGACCACATATAAAATGACAGAATCTGGACAGAAAGCAGCCACTGATGCACGCGGGGCAAAAGCCACTGCACCGACCAGGCCCCCAACAACGGGAGTATCAGTAAGGGTACTACCTGACGGCAAATGTAGCCGAACGATTCCCAAAAAGGCAAATCACTGTTGGTGCCTAAGAAAGAGAATATCACCGGAGCTGCCACAGCCACCAATACATTGCTCAGAAAAACAAAACTGGCAAGAAAGGCTATATTTCCGCCCAACATGCCGGTAATGACAGCAGCAGCCGTTGCCGTCGGTGCCAGCACACAAATCAATATCCCCTGCGCCAGTTCGGCATTGAAAGGAACGATAACGGCATAAACCAGCAGACTGCCGCACAACTGTATCAATAAGAGCCAGATGTGCAGGCGAGAAAACTTCATGTGCCGGGGAGAGATTTTGCAGAAGGTCAGAAACAACATACAAAAAATCAGCATCGGCGTCAGGAAACCCAACACCCCGATATAGGTGTGGAACAAAGCTCCGGTAAGCATCGCCACCGGAAGCATCCAGTTTTTCAACAATTGCAGCATGATGTCTCCGGGTATTATTCCTGCATGTACAATTTTATCTCCCGGGGTTTCTCTCCGACCTTCACGTCCACGGCTTTGTCCTGTCCGGCAGCATCGGCATACTTAAAGGTATAAACCTTGTTCTTTTCGAGCAGGAATTCAAGGGTTTCATTCATGTCCCGATGAGGTCCGGCAGTACGTCCCCCTCCCATCTGGTCCGCTCCGCAAAAGACATCGACGTTGGCAGCCACCCGGTCGTCGGAATTCAGCGTACAAACAGGCTTTTTGAACATGCACACTTTTACGCTCACATGATTTCCGTCATCGAGCAACGCCGACTCATACGCCTTGTATAACTCCACATAACGATCGGTCACATTCCGGGCATGTACATAGTGAATCGTTGAATCCCACACCAAAGGAAAATAGTCCTCCGTCGGAGCAAAAGAAGTCGCAAAAATGGCATGCTGACGGTCGTTCTTGTCCGCCTTTCCGGCGTCGGCAAAAAACCACGCTTCATTCAGGCGGTTGGGGTAATACTCGGTGAAATACCATTTCCCGTCTATCCATACCTCACACCAGTTGTGGTTTCCCCGATTATCATGCCAATTTGCCGTGCCAGCTACGCGAGCAGGAATACCCACCGCCCGGAAAGCATCCACCAGCAGGATGGACAACCCACTGCACGACGCCATATTCTGGCGCATGGACTCGTAGGGGCTCTGGTCGGGTTTTTCACGCTTGGTATTGTAATCCACCACTACCTCGTCCCGGATGTTCCGGTTGACAGAGTCGATAGCTTCCTCCAACGTGCAGCAGTTCTCCACATAACGGGAAAAACGGTTATAAAAATCCTCCCGCCAGTTGTCGCGGGTTTCATTCATGGACACATAAGGCAACACTTCATTGAAAAATACCGAATCCGGCAGTTCCTTTGCCCACACGAACCGCTCTTTTGCCCGGTAGGCATAACCGACGTTTTCCAGCAAAAATGAAGCGCTCAGGCTCTTCAAGTCCCGTTCAGGCATATAGGCAATCAAAAACGCCATGCCTTCCTTTTGTTCAGCAGGACAGTTTTCCAACGCTTTCTTCAATTCCGCCGCATGGTTTCCAGCTTTTGAGAAGGCAGCATCCAACAAAGGATAATAGGTCTTCGACACCCCTTCATAGGAGGAGGTACATGCATACAGACACACCACGAATAAAACACACCAAATTTTCATTTTGCACACATTTATTTCCGGTCACTGAAATATTTCATAAACTGCGCCCTCTCGTAACGGGCGGCATTTTCTACATTCGCATACGACAGCTTGCCCCTGAACTGCCCGATATTGCAGAAAGCATGGCTCTCCATCCAAGAAGCAAGAAAACGGTTCATCTCCCCAAGCACTTCCATTCCGTTTTCATACAGAGCGGAACATACCTGCACGGTTGTGGCACCAGCCAGCAGCATTTTCACCACCGCCTCGCCGCTATGCACGCCGGTAGAGGCAGAAATCTGCAATTGCGGGTCTTTTCCCGCCAAGATTCCCGTCCAGCGCAAAGTTGCCCGCAAATCGGACGGGTTGCTGAATACGGAAGCCACTCCGACCGAAAGCCGTTCTATATCAATATCCGGCTCGTAAAAGCGATTGAACAACGTGACGGCATCCGCTCCGTAGGCTTTGAGCTTAGACACGAACGTGACCAGGTTCGTAAAATAGTGGCTGATTTTCACGATGAGCGGCAGCCGGACCTGCGACCGGAGGTGCTTCACGATGGAATAATACACATTCTCCGTCTCCCCGCTTTCTTTAAACTCATCCAACGGCAGCGCAAATATATTCAGTTCCAAGGCATCCGCCCCCGCCTGCTCCAGCTCCTTGGCAAAACTCACCCACTCGCCGTCGGCAATGCAGTTGATACTGGCTATCACCGGGATGCTTACCTGCGTCTTGGCAGCTTTCACCAAACCGATATAGTGCTGCAACGTATTTGCCCGCACATAATTCCGGAGATAGTCCTCCTCCTCCGGCGAATCACTGTTTCCGGTCATTTCCCGGACATCCATGCGCATCTGCTCCTCAAAAACGGATTTCAGAATCACGGCTCCTGCCCCGTTTTCCTCTATCTCCCGCAACTTCCCGGCGTCTGCCGTCAGACCGCAACTTCCGGCAATCACCGGACTTTGTAGCATCAAACCTGCAAAATTTGTCCTTATGTCTGCCATGCCTTTTTTATTTCGTATTCATGTATTCCCTCCTGCCGAAAATGGAACTGCCGATTCTTACCATCGTACATCCCTCCTCGACGGCTATCCGGTAGTCGCCCGACATGCCCATGGAAATCTCTTTAAACTCCGGCTTCCCGGTAAAATAGCGCTCCTTCAGTCGGTCAAACATCTGTTTCAACTGCCGAAATTCCCGTCTCACCTGCTCCGCATCCTCCGTATAGGTCGCAATGCCCATCACCCCGGCAATCCGGACGTTCTTCAGTTCCCGGTATTCCTCGCTCTCCACGATACCGACCGCTTGTTCATACGTCAAACCGGACTTCGTAGTTTCCTCCGCGATATGAAATTCCAGCAAACAGTCTATCGTGCGGCAGCACTTGGCAGCCTCACGGTCAATCTTCATCAATAACTTCAGGCTGTCTACGGAATGTATCAGGCGCACAAACGGGGCGATATACTTGACATTTTTCTCCTGCAACTGCCCTATCATGTGCCATTCTATGTCTTTAGGCAGCCTCTGATATTTGGCAGCCATCTCCTGCGGGCGGTTTTCGCCGAAAGCCCGCTGTCCCCACACATACGCCTCTTCGATAGCTTCCGCCGGCTTCGTCTTCGACACCGCGATGAGCTGCACCCCGGCAGGCAGCGTGGCTGCAATCCGTTGTATATTTTCTTTAATATCCATTATCGTAACTGTCCTTTCCTCGGCATAATTTGCAAAGATATACTAAAATAAACGAATTTCCCGACCGAATGTTCTCCCATTTTCAGCCTTTTCTCCACTCCCTCCCCCATTTCTTCCGTCCAGTAGTTCCCCGCATTGTTAGCGGATTCAAAAATAACCGCTACTTTTGTACCTGAAATTTCCGGTACATGTACCACAAAAATCAAATAGAAACATCACAACATACACAAAGTCATAACAGCTACAAGGAGATGTAACAATACTTTGCCATATGAAATTTGTCAAAATCCTTGACCATTTTAACAGACATTTTTAAAGTCATATATTCCGTTTAAAAACAAGTAATTACAATTTTCTTGATTTTAGAGGCTTTTTCTTATTTAATTCTCTAATTTTACGTCCTCAAACCGTATGACACAAGCTATCCGGTAACATGGCACGCTACTTTATAGAATTAGCATACAACGGCAGGAATTACCACGGCTGGCAGATACAGCCGGGTACCCCGACTGTCCAGGAAGCCCTGAACCGGGCTTTGAGTACGCTGCTGCGGGAAGAGATTCAGGTGGTCGGAGCCGGACGGACGGATACGGGGGTACATGCCTCCTTTTACGTCGCCCATTTTGATACCTGTCAATCCCTGGAGTATCCCGAACAGACCGTTTATAAACTGAACCGGATTCTCGGCAAAGACATTGCCGTCAGCAGAATCTATCCGGTAGCCACCGACAAACATGCCCGTTTCTCGGCGGTATCACGTACCTATCAATATTTTATTGATAAAAATAAGAATCCGTTTACCTGTGAGTATGCGTGGAAAGTGTACCCTCTCCCCGACATCCGCCTCATGAACGAAGCCTGCCAGGCATTGTTTGAATACAGGGACTTCACCAGTTTTTCCAAACTGCACACCGATGTTAAAACCAACAATTGTATCATCATGGATGCTCATTGGAAGGATACCGGGAAGCAACTGGTCTTCACCATCAAAGCCGACCGTTTTCTGCGGAACATGGTGCGCGCCATCGTAGGCACGATGGTGGAAATCGGACAAGGAAAACTGACACTGGCGGATTTCAGGCGGATTATAGAATCCAGGAACCGCTGCAATGCCGGGACCTCCGTACCGGGACACGCCCTGTTTTTATGCCATGTAGACTATGAAAACGATACAATATAACCTCTGCACCTTTCTGCTCCTCTGCCTTTTCAGTCTGCCGGGGAGAGCTCTTGTTGCCACGGACAATACACAAATCAGTGTGCTGACTTGCGCTCCAGGCAATGAACTCTATTCGCTTTTCGGGCACACGGCAATCCGGATTCAAAGCCCGGAAAACGCATTGGACGCGGTATTCAATTACGGCACCTTCGATTTTCATACCGATCATTTTTACCTGAAATACGCCCGGGGATTACTTCCTTACCAACTGAGCGTCACCTCGTACGAAAATTTCATCCGTTCCTACATATTCGACAATCGAAGCGTGTGGTCACAGACGCTTCAATTAGACCTCCAGCAAAAACAGCGCCTGCTGGATTTACTGACCAATAATTACAAACCGGAAAACCGGACGTATCTGTACAATTTCCTATATGACAATTGTTCCACGCGAGTACGCAACATCATAGAAACAAGTTGCGGCAAAACAATCCGGTGGCACATGCCGGACGAGCGCAAGAGCTTCTGGAATCTATTGGATGAATACCTGGTACGCATGCCCTGGGTGAAATGGGGCATTCATACTATTTTAGGACAACCGGGAAACCAGACGGCTACACGCTATCAGTATATGTTTCTGCCCGACTACCTACTGGAAGGTTTGGAGTCTGCCACCATAAATGAAACACTTTTAGCAGCCCCCGTGCAAACCCTGTTTGAAGCGGAAGACGTGGCACTAACAAATCCCTGGTATGCCAGCCCGCTTTTCATTTTCACGCTGGCGAGCACAGCAATAATTTGCCTCCTGCAACGCTTCCGCTCCCGCCGTTTTTTGGTTTCCATAGCTTTTCCGCTTTTTTTCATTTCAGGCGTTATCGGATGCCTGCTGGTCTTTTTAGGCGGATTCACCCAGCACCCCATGACCGCTCCCAACTATAACCTGATATGGGCGAACCCGTTGAACCTCCTGGTTCTTCCCTGGCTCTGGCGCAGCCAACTTCCCCGCGGAGTAAAAAAATACCTTACACTGTACGTCTGGATTTTAACCCTGGGGTTACCGCTGTGGTTCTTTCTGCAACCCGCCGTTCCCTACGCTTCCATCCCCCTGCTTGTTCTGATGATTTATCTATCACGCAGACTGAAACAAAAAACACACAGCAGCAATATGAAATAAAAAACACTCCATGTTATTTGCCAATGTGAATATTATTCCTACATTTGCAATCGGAAAAGGGTGGCATAGCTCAGTCGGTAGAGCAAAGGACTGAAAATCCTTGTGTCCCTGGTTCGATTCCAGGTGCTACCACAGAAATTCAAATACAAAACGTTGTAACTTTATGTTACAACGTTTTTTTTTATTTTCCTTGGTAAAACAAAAGAGTATAACCGTTATCGGTTGTATTCTTTTATGAAACATTCAACGCCTTTCTTTTTGAGATCTGAGGCAGCTTTGGCAGCTTCCTCCCTGGTTTCGTAGATGCCGGCACAATAGCGCACAGCTCCATTGGCTGTTTTCTCTGTGAAAACTACACGAAAATTATTGATTACAGGGGGAACTGTACGGAATACTCCCAATTGCAAAGTATAGAATTTGCCTTTTATACTGTTCAGATCTTTCAGGCGGACTTCTCCCACTTTCTCGGTTTCCTGGGCTGATTTTGCCACCTGGTTCGGATTATGCAGAGAATTGGGTCCAGGTTTATAATTCGTATTCAGCACTTTAAATTCAATGCGCCTATTGAGCTGCATCGCTGTTTCCTTTTCCTGGCCTCTCAGACGGCGTACAAATGGTTCAGTCAGCACATCCCCCACTTTCAGAAACGGGTAGAACTGGGCATCTTTCTCATTAATCTGCCGGGGCCTGGTTTCCCCGTAGCCTTTTGCCACTAACCGATCCCAATATACCCCCTTTTCAATCAGATAATTCACTACAGAGTTAGCCCTGCGGTCGGAAAGAATCAGATTTGCCTGATCATTTCCCACCATATCAGTATGAGCAGACAGTTCAATTGTAATATTAGGATTTTCTTCCAATACCGTTAATAACTCTTTCAAATTTTCCATTGCATCCTCCCGCAAATCCCATTTCGCCACATCAAAATAGATGTTCGGAATGACTATCGGCTTTTCTATCGGTTGCATCTCCACGACCAAGTCGTAAATGCGATCGCCTTTTTCCTTGTAGGTAGAGAGCAGTCCTTTTCCTTTCAGAAAACGGGGATTATCCGTTACAAATACATATTCATGCTGGGGTTTCACCGGCATTTCTGCAATTCCAGCACTGTCGGTCTCTAAATAAACCACTTCTCCGTCATCTGCCGTCACTGTCACATTCACCTGCGGAACAGGCACATCCGTTACATTGTTCTTAGCCAGTAAACGCACCCGCAGCTGCTGAGGAATGAAAGCAAAAGAATAAATATTGTCGCTGCGGTTCGACCGGGAAGAAGAAAACAACCCCTCTTCCTTTCCATTCTTAAAAGTTATCCCGAAATCATCGGCAAAAGAGTTGATCGGATAAGGCAAATGTTCCAGTCGCTCCCCGTCCTCGGTCACTTTTACCCGGTATATATCCAATCCTCCGAATCCACCATGCCCATCGGAAGCAAAATAAAGCTCCCCGTTATCCCGGATCACCGGAAACATTTCATCTCCGGCTGTATTGATAAGCTCTCCGGCATTCTGAGGGTCACTCCACTTCCCGTCTTCCAGTTCTACATACCAAATATCTTTTCCGCCCATACCTCCGGGCAGTTTGTCAGTAGAAAAATACAGCCGGGAACCGTCGCGCGTCACTGCCGGATGTCCAATGGAAACAGAATCCCTGCATACTCCCGCCGGGATAAGGGTAGTCCATCCCTTTTTCCCCTCCTTGTCCTCGTGGGCGGTGGATTTATAAATACGGGTTCCCACATTATTCCCTTTTACCATCCGGGCGGAGGTGAAAAACAACGTCCTACCGTCAAGAGAAAAACAAAGACTTCCATCGTCCCTACCCGAATAAATGGAATCCCTCACCAAAGCCGGTTTTAACCAGCGGGGTTCCGGGAAACGCCGTATTTTCAAATTGCCCCGTTTGTCCGTCGTGCGGACTTCCTGAGTAAATTCCGTGACATAAATATGATTATAGCCATCGCCCGTCACCGGGTCCGGCTTGCCCTTTTTCTTATTGTTGGCTTTCCGGGCAGAAGTGAAATAAACGATATTGTTGTCTTCGGGATAATACACCGGGGAAAAATCATTATAGCGGGAATTAAATTCCTTTTCTATCTGTACCTGATAACGCCCCGGTTTTTCAATCTCGGTTTTCAGAATCCCGACATTGTAAAGCCCGTTTTTACCTCGCTCGTCATCGGGAAACAATTCATCGAAACGCGTGTAATTTTCCTCCGCCGTTTCAAGTTCGCCGCGAGCTATCGAGACTTCCGCCAGTTTCAGATAGGCTTCCGGCAATTCCTTGTCTGCCCGCAGCGCTTTCCGGTACCAGTTATAGGCATCGGTAAGCTTGTTCACATCTTCATAACACCGGGCAATGTGCATAGCTGCCACAGCTTGAACTTCGGGCCTCTTCGATTTATCATAAGCCTTTTCATATTTTGTTCCCGCTTTATAGAAACGTCCCGTTTCACGGATGAGATTCCCCCTTTTCATATAATAACGCGCCGAACAGGACACACCAACCCATGCACACATCACGATACATGACCATCTGAAAAATTTCTTCATAAGAAATCAAATTTTATAAACCTTTCAGCTTACAATGCAGCCAGTAATAAATCAATATTTCTTGAAATCAGACCGAAACGGTCGGCCAATACATTTTTTGTCAATATGCCGTTATAAATATATACCCCATTACGCAGTCCGGCATCCGCCTTAAGGGCACGCGCAAATCCGCCCTGCCGGGCCGCTTCCTGCAACAAGGGCAGGAAAACATTACTATATGCAATGGAAGCTGTACGGGCAACTCGCGAAAGGACATTCGGCACGCAATAATGAATCACCCCTTCATGCGTATATACCGATTTTTCCCGAGTAGCCAAAGCTGAAGTTTCAATACAACCACCCTGGTCTACGGATAAATCAACAATCACGGCTCCCTGCTTCAATAATTTCACCTGTTCCTCCTGGATCATCATCATATTGTCCGGTTCCAAGCAACGTACTGCCCCAATAAGCACATCCGCTGTTTTCAATGCTCTCGACACAACCGGTTCATGAAAAACGGATGTAAACACGCGCTCACCCAAACGTTCCCTCACCTGGCGAAGACGGTTCACCGAAGCGTCAAAGATTTTCACTGTAGCTCCTAATCCCATCGCTGCCCGGGCAGCATATTCGCCCAAGGTACCAGCCCCCAGAATCATCACTTCGGTAGGCGTGATCCCACTAATTCCACCCAGGATAATTCCCTTTCCGCCCCGGGAATTACTAAGGTATTCCCCGGCTATCATTATTGCAGCATTTCCGGCTATTTCACTCATAATCCGCACTACCGGATAAAATCCGTCCCTATCCTTGATAATATCAAAGCCCAAAGCTGTCACTTTTTTCTGCATCATAGCCATGACAGCCTCTTTTTTCAAGTCAAACATCTTCATGGAAGAAAGAATCACCTGATGTTCGTGCATATACCCAGTTTCATGCAAAGAAACGGAAGTCACTTTCAGAACAATATCCGCCGCATATACTTCCTCCTGAGTCTCCACAATCCGTGCTCCGCAATCACTGTATTCCGAATCAGCATAATGAGCTCCGTTACCCGCTCCTCGCTGTAAAATAATTTCATGCCCCATGTCCACAAATACCCGCACCGATTCCGGAGTCAGACAAATGCGGTTTTCCCCTTTTGCCGCTTCATTAGGAATCCCTATCACCAAACGTTTAGGACGCCTGGCACAGAAAAACTCCTTTTCCTGACAAAATATCCACTCTTTTTTTATCGGAACCGATATTTTACCACTATTTCCCATAGTACTGAAATTAAATGATTAAGGGTTATCCGGCTCACACTACGAAAAAATCTCAGTCATCAATCTTCACCTCCAATTCTCTACGCCCGTCAGGCAATTCGGAAAAATAACACGAAACAGCCTCCTCCGGTATCAGCTCTTCCACCTTTTCCGGCCATTCAATAAAACACCTATCGCCCCCGAAAAAATACTCTTCATACCCGAAATCCATGGCTTCCATTGCATCTTTTACGCGATAAAAATCAAAATGATACATCGCTTTGCCTTGCGCTGTCTGATATTCGTTCACAATGGCAAAGGTCGGCGAACTCACATCATCCACCACCCCTTCACATGCCGCCACCGCTTTTACAAAAGTCGTCTTACCGACTCCCATCGGCCCATAGAGGGCAAAAATCTTTTTATCTCCTGCAAAATCCAAAAATTCTTTTGCCACCCGATGGATATCTGTCAAACTGTTTATTGTCCATTTCATGGGTATACACATCATATAGATTATTCCAAATAATACTTCTTAAAGAATTGCAAATATGCTTCCAGGATTTTCTTCTCACGCAACATCTCCAGATTTGAATCCGAAATCACAAAATTTCGGTAGTCCGTATTTCTCAACGGTTTAAACAATTTCCGGTTGCGAATGGCCGTATTGAAATAACGCATGGCTTCCTCCCGGTTGCTGAATCCCGAAACGGTCAGGCAATCGTGATTTTCGTCATACTTGTAATTATTCAGCGTCAGCCCAGCAAAGTTAAATTCCTCAAAAACGGTTTTCAGCTTAAAAGGATCTATCTCATTGGAATAAAACAACACAAACCGATGGGGAACACTTTTGTTATACACAAAATCCCCGTCCTCCACACCGATTTCCGACGTATTCCGCATATAATTATCCGCGAAAAACTTCCGATACTCTTCGATATATTGGTTTTCCAACAGAATAGCCAGATTGCTCTCCGTAATAATAAAATGAGAATAATTCACCTTGGAAAGGCGTTCAAACAATTCATTGTTTTTCATTACGGTATTCATATAATCAAGAGCCAGCCCCTTTTTCCCGATTTTCCTCACCACAATCAATTCATATTCATCGTTATAATTCTCCTTTTCAACGGAAAATGCAGGCTCCGTAGCATGCAGCATCTCCGCAATTCTTTTCATATTCACTTTTCGGAAAGGCAGGCATAACACATAATCGTGCTGTTCATCTTCCTGATATTTGAAAATATGTGCCGAAGCCCCCTGCCGACCTGTCAATAACTCTCCGGTAGCACGGTCACCGATATAATTGGCAATAAAAAATTCCACATAATCATCCGTTTTCTTCAACCGCTTCAAGGCCGTCAAATTTTTCTCATGGATGGCAACAATACGGTAATTCTTCCCCGACAAGTGCTTCAACAATTTTTTATCTGTGGCAATCCGGTTCAGATAATCAAACGACTGTTCGTAATCTTCAAAAGAAGTAATACGCAAAACCGGGGTCTTATACCACACATCTTCCTTTTTCAGCTCATATTTGCGTCCTTCGGCAGCCTCTATGGCATTGATAAACTCCAAGCGAAGCTGCATTTGCAGCAATTGTGCCGTTTTCAGTTCCTGCGGCAGGAATATGAAAATATCATGCTTTTCAGATTTCTCCATTTCAAAGGGCATCTCTTCATCCTCCTCCGTTTCTACACTTCCGTTTTCATCAAACACCCAATTGCGGTTTGCTTTCAGATAGCGGGCATTTGACATCTCCTCTCCGGTATATTGCACGGGATTATTTCCTACGTCCATAGAGGCCAGCACAGCACTTACCACATCACGGATATTTTTGTTCGGCTTAGCTTCCAATACGGCATTCAAGGCTACCCGGGCTTCCTGTGGCGAATGCAGATTTACCATACACATGGCTTTTAAAAACAATATATAAGCACTCAGCTTATTTTCCGGATAGCGTTCCATAACGTCTTCACATATCCGCAATGCATCCTGATAATATACCTGCTGATAACGATCATAGGCCTCCGCATACAGTTTCTCTATCACTTTTACTTCGTTATCTACCTTACGGAAATACTCCGGATCTTGTAATCCCTTGGCAAAATCACTCTCCGGAAATTTGCCGATCAATTCTTTTCTATATGCATCTGCAGTCTCCGTTTTATCCGCCTGCAGTGCCGATTTATAAGCCAGATAGTACACTAAAGCAACATTATGGCTTTCCGGATAACGTTTTATGAATTCTCCGAAACATGCTAAAGCTTTATCCGGATCATCAAATTTATACAGATACAATTCTCCGGCCCGATAATAAGCTTCTTCCATCTTTTTCTCCGATTCCGCCATCTTTTCCGCAGTCAGAGGAACATCTTTCAAATAAAAATCACGGCTCTTGTTGTCCAGCTTTTCTTGTTTCTGTAGTTCCTCTCCAGCAATTTCCTCTGTTTCTGCCGTCAGTTCAATCATGGATTTATTGGTGCGCCGCCAGTTGTCTTCCAGTTTCCGGCGCCCCCATTTTCGTTTAAAATCATTTTTACCCAAAGAAACTGTCACCGGATTATAGAAATACCAACCTCCGCTTCCACTGTTGCCTTGTGAAAAGGCATCCCCCCGGCTGATCATATTATTCCGCATAAAGAAATTCCGCTCCTGCTGCTCCCGTCGTTCCTGTTCTTTTATCCGCGCCTCCTCATCCTTCACTTCCTGAATCATTCCATCCGCCCACTGTAAACGCTCAGATTCGGGTAGTTGTGCAATCTGCTGCAAACTATCCTGCAACCGTATCATGTTCAGATTTGAAACCAATTCGGTCAAATCCGACACCTTATTCTTTATCTGGTCATAGTTTTCAACCCGGGAATCCATAAAATATACACAGGAATCATAACAAGCATGAGCAGGTACAAAATCTTTCCCGGCAAAATAGTAATCCCCCAATCTCAAAAAAGACAAAGCTTTTTGATTATCATTATCGATGCTGGCTTTTACTGATTTCCAATACAAGTCCACGGCCTCTTGCTGATGCCCTTTTTTCTCCTCTATATTAGCCAAAGCATAATAAATCCGATCCTGAAAATCCGTATTTTTCCGGTCTTTCAGCATTTTTTTCAGTTTTTTCTGCACCGCCTCATCTCCCGCCTGATAAGCAAGCGCCATATTAATCTTGGCATTAAATACCATCTCATAGTCGAAGTTGAACTGTATCGCTTTTTTCAATGCCTGCATTGCCTGGGCATCCTGCTGTTCCTGTAAATAAAGCTGCGATAACATAAAATAATAGCGGGGCTTTCTCTTCATGCTCTTACACACTTTCAGCAACTCTTCTCCCGTCGTGACAGCCTGAGCATAGTTTCGCTGACGGACATAAAAATCGGTCTTTGCCGCCGCATACATTTCCCGCTGGCTCCGCTTCAACTCCGACGACTCAATGGCAGGCATCAGTTTTACAGCTTCATCATAGCGCCCCATCTCCGTCAAACTTCTGAAAAACCATAAACGCACCTCCGCCTGTAACTTCTCATCATCCGCATACTGCCGCTGGATATAACGGAATGTATTATTGGCGAGGACATACTTCCCTTTCAGGAAATAAGCCTTGCCCAAAAGCAGGTAACACTTGGAAATCTGATTATTGAATTCCTTCTTCTTCCGGAAAGTCTCGTAACTTTTCGAATTCTTATTCTTTCTCCGCTTCGGTTTTGCCGTAATCGAATGCTTGTCAATCGCCTTGACAGCTTTCTCAATGGCATAATCCATATCCGACGTACAGAGCGCACGGGTCCAGGGATTGTTGGAAACAAACACGGGCAGCAAGTTGGTATAATCCTCCTTGTGGTTCTGTTCCATCTTCTTCATCCCCGATTTCAGTGCCTCATTCCCGTTAAAATGAATATTGTAACGGGTCGTCAACTGGTGATACTGCCGCGAAAACAACGTATTCTTCTTCGTCGAACAACCTGCCAACAAAAGCACAATCCCGATATAAATTACACCCCTCAGTTTCATTCAATATTTCAGCTTACACCCTACCGACAAAATCACCTTTTACTTCTTGGATACCCTTACCCTCCGAGCCGTTTCCTGCTGTTCCTCTACAGCCTCCGCCACCTGGAATGCCAAAGCCGCAAATGCCCGACCCGTAATGGAATCGGCGTTCAGTGCCACCGGTTTTCCAGCGTCACCGGAGTCGCAGATGCTCTGCACCACCGGAATTTGCCCCAGCAACCGCAATCCCTTTTCTTCCGCCAACTGTTTCGCCCCCTCTTTCCCGAAGATGTAATACTTGTTTTCCGGTAATTCGGCAGGAGTAAACCAGGCCATATTTTCCACCAGTCCTAAGACAGGCACACCAATACCCGGAGACTCAAACATATTGATTCCCTTAATTGCATCGGCCAATGCTACCTGTTGGGGCGTACTCACCACAATCGCTCCCGTCAATGCCACCGTCTGCACCAGCGTCAGGTGAATATCACTGGTTCCCGGCGGCAGGTCGATGAGCAGATAGTCCAGCTCTTCCCAATACCCCTGCTCCACCATCTGCTTCAAAGCATTGGAAGCCATGGGACCCCGCCACACCGTAGCGGAAGCCGGATCAACAAAAAAACCGATAGACAAAAGCTTCACGCCGTATTTTTCCACCGGCACAATGTATTCTTTTCCGTCTGCTTCCGTCATATACGGACGTTCTTCCTCACAACCGAACATTTTCGGTATGGAAGGTCCGAAAATATCCGCATCCACCAGTCCTACCTTATATCCCTGCATAGCCAGAGCAACAGCCAGATTGGCAGCCACAGTCGATTTGCCGACCCCCCCCTTTCCCGAAGAAACCGCCACCACATTACGCACCCGCTCCAAAGAAAAAGGACGCTCCAGCTCCTGCATATATACCGTTTCAATCTCGACCTCCTGAAAAGCCGTCTTTTCCCGGATAACGGTCTCGCACTTCTTCTTCACCGCAGCAGCAAAAGGGTCATCCTTGCGCTGAAAAACCAGACGGAAAGAGACCTTTTTCCCTTCCGTCCGTACCTGTTGTACCATATCCAAAGCCACAATATTCTGTGAACTGCCGGGATATTTCACATCCATCAATATATCCCGGATTTCTTTCGCTTCATTCTGTTGCATAATATCTTACATCTGTTTCATATCTGGAGCAAATCCCTTTGCCCCGTCTCGTCTCTTATTCTGTTTTACTTCTCAAAGAAACAAAGATAAAACTTTTTAAATTGTAATCTAAGTTAAAAAACACGGATTTACCAACGAAAGAGAAAAATTAACGTATGAAAAGGAAATTCTGACATATTCCATAAACAAACCATACTTATGAAAAACTACCTGCTTCCCCTGCTGCTCCTGACAGGTTCATTGTGCCTGTCCTGCAACGACGACGATACCCCACACAACTTTTTAAACGGAGACTGGACCCTTGTCAACACCATCCCGAAAGCCATGCCCGTGGAGGGAAGCGACCTGAGCGCCGAAGCTCTGGCGGATTCCCTGCTCAACTATACCTTTCTTACAAAAAATTCGATCCTCACATTCTCCAACGACAGCATCCGCCTGACCACCACCGTGCCCCTCTCATTACCCTACACCTACCACCGGCAGGTCGTGACGATACGCACTCCCTACGACTTGCCCTTTCTGATACAAGGGTATGCTGAAATCTCCGGTGACTTCATGCGCTTTAAACTTACCCCGACATCCTACCTCAGCATATTGGATTACGTTCAACCGCCATTCCGGAATCAACTGTTATCCGCCGACATCACCTACGAACTCCAAAGAAAGAACTGAATCACAACCGGGTATTATATGTGCGCAAACGGCGACGACAGGCCTCATAATCCGGACACACCTCCTTCACCAACGCCCAGAAACGGGCTGAATGGTTTTTCTCTACCGTATGGCACAACTCATGCAGAATGACATAATCAATCAATTCATCCGGCAATTTCATCAACTTGATATTCAGACTGATTTTATCGTCATGGGAGCAACTGCCCCAATTGGAGATATTATTCCGGAAAGAGAGGCGGGTAAAACGGAAACGAAACTTCTCGGCATATTGCCTCACCCTGCCGGGCAACAACTGCCTGCATTCCTTTTTGTAAATCTCCGCCAAAAAATTCTTTGCCAACGGGTCTATCTTCTCATAAGCCGTTCCCCGAGGAATCCATAACGTAACTTTCTTCCCTTCAATCGCATAAGAGGGTACACGGCAATCCCCTTCCATAATGACCAACCAATGCAACCGGGTCCGGATTTCCGCTCCAATGCCCAACCCCACCCCGGTCTCTTTTTCATAAGATTTCACTTTCGGCAGGTTCCGGGCTATCCACTCCTTCTTCTCTTCCACAAACCGAATCATCTGCCGCCCGCTCACCCCATAAGGCACATTCACCCACACCCCCCGTCCCGGCGACATCCGTATCGACAGATACTTGATATTGGCACTGCGCCTCACCTTGATTTCCCCGATACCGTCCAATTCAAAACTTTCCATAAAACCTCCCGGACACCATAGAAATCCAACAAAAAAACCTGCCCAAAGCTGTATGGCTACAAAACTTCCAGGCAGGTTTACAATGAAAAAGAAAAATCAATTCGCTTTAACTATCTCGCTCAATTTGGTGAAAGCAGCATCCACGTTGCTCATCAAATCGTTGTAAATAGCCTTGAAATAATTCTTAATCTCCTTTTTATCCTCCAGTTTCTTCGCTCCGCGAACACGGTCAAGCAAACTATTACGTACAGCGATAACCTCTTTCACAATCCCGCTCACTTCATCATTACTCTTTCCGGAAACAAAGCTGTAATTGAAACAGTCCGCAATCACTGAAAATGTCAGATAATCGATATCTTTCTTCAATCTTTTAACACTTGCCATAACTCTATTATTTAATTTTCACCAAAAGTATACAAATCCTCCCGACCGAACAAATTTTTATACAGAAAATACATTCCGATGTGCATTTCCCCAATAAACTTATCTTCCTTGCCCGCTTTCCAACAATAAATCCAACACGGTCATGGCAGCCATGGCTTCCACCACCGGAACGGCACGCGGTACAACACAAGGGTCATGACGGCCTTGCGCCCGAAAACGCACCTCCTCCCCGTCCGTACTTACAGTGTCCTGCTCTGTCATAATGGTTGCCACCGGCTTGAAAGCCACCCGGAAACAGATATCCTCGCCATTCGTCACACCTCCCTGCACCCCTCCGGAACGATTGGTTGCCGTGTGTACCTGCCCTTCTTTCATCAAAAAAGAATCATTATGCTGACTTCCCCGCATAGAGGCTGCCGAAAAGCCGGAACCATACTCAAAACCTTTGGCCGCATTGATGCTCATCATCGCACACGCCAAGCGGGCTTGAAAACGGTCGAAAACAGGTTCTCCCAATCCAGGCATCACCCCCCGAATCACCCCGGTCACACACCCGCCTATACTGTCACCCGCCTTTTTCACTTCCCGAATCAAGGCAATCATCTGCGCCGCCATCCGGTCGTCCGGACAACGTACCACATTCGCCTCTGCTTGCGTCAAATCATAATCAGAACAACTTCCGGCAAGCACAACTTCCCCGACTTGAGAAGTATAGGCATTCACACTTATTCCGTAACGGGAAAGCACCTGCTTCGCTATCGCCCCACCAACCACCCGAGCAATATGCTCTCGCGCCGAAGAACGTCCCCCGCCCCGGTAATCCCGGATGCCATACTTCTTATACCACGTATAATCCGCATGCGAAGGACGGAATATATCTTTCAGAAGAGTATAATCCTTACTGTTCTGATTGGTATTGCGTACAACAAAACCAATAGGCATACCCGTCGTCCTGCCCTCAAACACACCCGACAAAATTTCCACCCGGTCCGCTTCACTGCGAGGAGTCGAAATATCCGACTGCCCGGGACGCCGGCGGTCCAATTCATACTGAATCATCTCCGCCGTTAAAGCAATGCCCGCGGGGCAGCCGTCCACCATTCCCCCGATAGCTGCTCCGTGCGATTCGCCAAAAGAACTCAGCCGAAACAACTTACCGAATACATTCCCTGCCATAGGCGGCGTATTAATGACATCCGCCGCAACCGCAGCTATCTTCATGAGAACCGCAACCGCCTTCCGAGCCACAACCACTACATCCGCCGCATTTATGCGAATGAAGCGCTTCCAGCTCTTCATCAGTAGCATCCCTCACCGACAACACTTCTCCCTTGAAATACAGGTCTTTGCCAGCCAACTGATGATTAAAATCGATTTTGACCTCCTCTTCCCCGATAGAAAGGATTTTTCCCTGCAAATGCCGTCCCATACTGTCCATCATCGGTAAAACATTCCCCACCTTCATCTCCCCGGCTTCCACCTCCTTGAATATCTCCTTGGGCAAGTCCACAATCATCTCGTCATTCACTTCCCCGTAGGCATTGGCTGCAGGAATTTTAAAATCAAACTTCTCACCCACCTTCTTCTCCAACAGATTCATCTCAAAATATTCCAGCGTCTGCCCCTGCCCGCAAATGAATTCCAAAGGCCGTTCCCGGTCTGCCGTTTCCAACACACTTCCGTCCGGTTCGGTCTTCAACTCATAGCTTACCGATACCACTTTATTTTTTGTAATCATCGTTTATTGATTTAAATATTAATAATCAGATTTCATGCCCTTTTCCAGAGCCGTAAAGCCGTTCTTACCGACAGCTACACTCCCCCTTTTCCGAGCCGTTGACAAAAATAGGACAATTCTCCCGCTCTACCAAAAAAAATCCCGGAATCTGCCCGCCTTTTACAAAAAAATGGTACTTTCGCACTAATTTACACTCGATGAGAAGATGCGCCACTACGAATATATCATTGCAGGTAGCGGATTAGCCGGACTATATACGGCATACCATGCTGCTGCATACGGCAAAGTTGCCTTATTGACAAAATGCGGAATCACAGAAAGCAACTCCTATTTTGCACAGGGCGGAATTGCCGCGGTGACAGACGAAGACGACGCCCCGGCACTCCACTTTGAGGATACGATTATCGCAGGCAGGGGACTATGCGATTATCCCGCCGTCCACATCCTGGTTAACGAAGGACCACAACGCATACAGGAACTCATCAATGAAGGCATGCACTTCGACATGGAAGACGGCAGCCTCGCCCTCGGCCTGGAAGGTGGACACCACAAGAAGAGAATCCTGCATGCCGGCGGAGACGCTACGGGCAGAATGGTGACCAGCTTCATGATTAGCAAAGTCATCAATAACCCGAACATCGATATCTACGAAAACCATTCGGTCATCGGTCTGCTGAAAGCAGAAGGACGCTGTTGCGGCGTACGCTCCTGGAACCTGACCACGGAGAGGGAAGAACTCTTCATCGGTACCAACACATTCCTTACTTTAGGAGGCACATCCGCTATCTACAAGCGGACCACCAACCCCCACACCACCATCGGCGACGGGTTGGCTCTGGCGTACAATGCCGGCTGTGAAATCGCTGACATGGAATTCATCCAGTTCCACCCCTCCGCTATCTACACGGACTCGGAAGAAGCCTTCCTCATCAGCGAAGCCGTCCGGGGAGAAGGCGCCCACCTGATTAACCAGAACGGCGAACGCTTTATGCCCGCCATTCACGAACTGGCGGAACTGGCGCCCCGCGACATTGTCGCCCAGTCCATCTACCGCCAGCTGACACGATACAACCAGGAATTCGTCTGGCTCTCACTCAAACACCTGGACCCGCAAATCGTCCGACACCGATTCCCGAACATCTACGAAAAATGCCGGGAACTGGGTATCGACATGTCCGACCGCATTCCTGTCGCTCCCGCAGCCCACTACACTGTCGGCGGTGTCCGCACTGACCTCAACGGTCAGACCAACATCCCCAACCTATTCATCTGCGGGGAACTGGCATCTTCCGGCATCATGGGAGCCAACCGCCTGGCATCCAACTCCCTCATCGAATGCCTGGTATTCGGGAAACGCGCCATCGAATCCTCCCGCCATAATACCCCGATGGAAAACCTGCCGAACTTCCCAATCCTCTATCATTGCAACCCAGAACGAGACGAAACCTATATTCGGCTGAAAAAAGAGATTGCCGCACTGATGAGCATCCACGCAGGCATCATCCGAAACGAAAAAGGACTGGAAGAAGGATTGCGGAAACTGGACGCCCTGGAAAAACAACTCCCGGACGATACATACGAATATTACACCTTAATCAGCCGCAACCTGATAGAAGTTGCCCGGCTGATTATCCGCTCTGCCCTATACCGCAGGGAAAGCCGCGGAGGCCATTACCGAGAAGACCATCCCGAAGCAAACGATGCTTACCTGCATCACATTGTGCAGCAAAAAGGGGAACCCATCCGCACAATTCCGATAAACACAGAAAAAACTAAAAACTAAGATATGCAACACGACGAACTAATCGACCAACTGATAGACCTCGCTATCGAAGAAGATATTGCCACCGGCGATGTGACGACCGACTCTATCATACCGGCACATTCCAAAGCTGTAGCCGAAATGAAGATGAAAGCGGACGGCGTCATTTCCGGACTGGAAATCGCCAGACGGGTGTACGAACGCTTTGAAAAAGACATCGTCTGGGAACCTAAAGTGAAAGACGGAGACACCGTAAAAAAAGGAGACATCATCCTCCGCATAGAAGCCAGCTACCGCTCTCTGCTGCTGGGCGAACGCCTATCGCTGAATATCCTCCAGCGCATGTCCGGAATCGCTACGGAAACCGCCAGGTACGTCAAAGAACTGGCAGGTACGCACACCCAACTACTTGACACGCGCAAAACAGCCCCCGGTCTAAGAGTGCTCGACAAACTCGCCGTAAAGCAAGGAGGAGGCACCAATCACCGGATGGGACTGTACGATATGGTCATGATTAAAGACAACCACATCAAAGTAGCAGGCAACATCACCAACGCCGTAAACGCCGTCCGTAAAAACGTTCCTGCCGATATCAAAATCGAAGTGGAAACCACCAATCTGGACGAAGTACGGGAAGCCTTGGCAACCCAGGCCGACATCATCATGTTGGACAACATGAACACACAGGAAATGGCGGAAGCTGTAAAAATCATCAACGGAAAAGCCAAAACCGAAGCCTCCGGCAACATGAGCATTCCCCGTCTGAAAGAAGTAGCTGCCACAGGAGTGGACTACATCAGCGTCGGAGCCCTGACTCACTCGGTTACGGCACTTGACATCAGCATGAACATCAAAACCCATTAAGAACTTACCGAAGCGATACCATGAAAAAAAAACAATGCGGCCTCCTGTCTTTGGCTTTATCTTCCTGCCTGATAACCCAGGCTGAAAATAAAGAAAAAAATTCCGGCTCGCCCAACGTTATTTTCATCTACGCCGACGATTTGGGATACGGGGACTTGGAATGCTACGACGCCAAAAATATCCATACACCCAATGTCAACAGATTAGCCGCTAACGGCATCCGCTTCACCAACGGACACGCCACGGCATCCACCAGTACACCGTCCCGTTATTCCCTACTGACGGGTGAATATGCCTGGCGCAAACCGGGCACGGACGTTGCCGCCGGAAACGCAGGCATGATTATCAGTCCCGCCCAGTTTACCATGGCAGACCTGTTCAAAAGCGCAGGTTACGCCACCGGAGCATTCGGGAAATGGCACTTAGGACTGGGTGACCAAACCGCCTGCCAGGACTGGAATGCCCCGCTTTCCGCCGCATTAGGCGATTTAGGATTTGACTACTCCTACATCATGGCAGCTACTGCCGACCGCGTCCCCTGTGTATTCATAGAAAACGGCCAGGTTGCCAACTACGACCCGTCGGCTCCTATTGAAGTCAGCTATGTCAAAAACTTCCCGGGCGAACCGACGGGAAAAGACAATCCAGAATTGTTATATAACCTGAAACCGAGCCACGGACACGACCAGTCCATTGTAAACGGCATCAGCCGTATCGGCTACATGAAAGGAGGAGGCAAAGCGCTCTGGAAAGACGAAAATATTGCAGATTCCATCACCGTACATGCCATTGACTTTATCAAAAAGCACAAAGACGGACCATTCTTCATGTACTTTGCCACCAATGACATACACGTTCCCCGCTTCCCGCACGAACGTTTCCGGAATAAAAACAAAATGGGATTACGCGGAGATGCCATCGTACAATTTGACTGGAGTGTAGGACAACTGCTGAAAACCCTGGATGAACTGGGACTAACCCAAAACACGCTCATCCTCCTATCCAGCGACAACGGCCCTGTCGTTGACGACGGATATGCCGACCAGGCGGAAGAACTGCTGAACGGACACACACCGACAGGCAAGCTGCGCGGAGGAAAATACAGCGCATTCGAAGGAGGTACCCGTATCCCGGTGATTGTCCACTGGCCGGAAGTCATCCACAAACCTGTGGTATCGGACGCTTTGATTTCACAGATAGACTGGCTGGCGTCGTTTGCCTCTCTACTGAATGTACGGATACCTAAAGGAAGCGCTCCCGACAGCTACAACCATCTTGCCACCCTGTTGGGACAAGACCATACAGACCGCCCATGGGTCATAGAACAAGCTGCCAACCATACGCTTTCCGTACGTACCAAAAACTGGAAATACATCGAAGGAAGTGAAGGCGCCCCCATGATTACTTGGGGTCCAAAGATTGAAACGGGCTACCTGGGCACACCGCAACTCTATGACATGAAGCAAACAGGTGAACAGGAAAATGTAGCGGCAAAATACCCCCAAAAAGTATTTGAACTGGAACAGATTTTAAGAAAAGTGCGAAACAAAACCATCAAATTAAAATAAGCCCCGTTTTCACCTTCCGGCTTTCTTTAGTATCTTTGGCAACCAAAACACAACACAATGACAAATCAGGAGATCACCGATAAAATAAACCGGCTCAAAAAAGAGAAAAACGCCATCATCCTGGCTCACTACTACACCCGTCCCGAAGTACAGGATGTAGCCGACTATCTGGGCGATTCGCTGGGGCTTTCGCAAGAAGCCGGGAAAACCAATGCCGACATCATCGTCTTCTGCGGCGTGCATTTCATGGCGGAAACTGCATCCATCATCTCTCCCGATAAAAAAGTACTCATCCCCGCATTGGGCGCCGGATGTTCCCTTGCTGAAAGCATTACGGGCTATGAACTCCGGGAATGGAAAAAAGCCAACCCCGACGGCATCATCGTCAGCTACGTCAATACAACAGCGGAAGTGAAAGCGTGGACAGACATCTGTTGCACTTCCGCCAATGCACTACAAGTAGTAGAAAGCCTCCCGAAAGACAAAAAAATATTGTTTGTCCCCGACAAAAACTTAGGGGCATGGATTCAACGCAAAACGGGAAGGCAAATGGAACTATGGAACGGCAACTGCTGCGTGCACGAACGCATCACCACCGCCATGATACTGGAAAAGAGCCACGCCTATCCCGAAGCGGATGTGCTGATACATCCCGAATCCAACTGCTCTCACGACGACGCCGTACTGAATCTTCCGCAGGCCTTCCTCTACTCCACCGCCGGCATGATTAAACACGTAGCGTCCTCCACTAAAAAACAATTCATCATCGCCACGGAGATAGAGACCATTCACAAACTCCGACAAGACAACCCGGACAAAGAATTTATCCCCATACACCCCGCCACCATATGCGGACAAATGAAAAAAGTAACCTTGGAAAGCGTGCTGGCTGCCCTGGAAAAGGAACAGTACGAAGTGAAAGTACCCGAAGAAATCAGGCAAAAAGCCTGGATTCCCATAGAAAGAATGTTGCAAATACGATAAACCCAAATAGAAAACACGTTAATCCGTAATAAAATGAATATATCTTTAAACTGGCTGAATGACTATCTGAAAACCGGACTCCCGGTCGAAGAAATCTGTAAAATATTGACAAGCATCGGCTTGGAAGTCGGCGGATACGAAAAATTCGAATCCGTCAAAGGAGGACTCAAAGGCCTGGTCATCGGGGAAGTGAAAACCTGCGAACCCCATCCGGACTCCGACCACCTGCACATCACTACGGTAGATTTAGGAGATGGTCGCCTCACTCCCATTGTATGCGGTGCTCCTAACGTAGCGGCAGGGCAAAAAGTTGTGGTAGCTACTATCGGCACCGTACTCTATGACGGAGACAAAGAATTTGTCATCAAAAAATCAAAAATCCGCGGACAAGAATCTGAAGGCATGATTTGTGCCGAAGACGAAATCGGTATCGGTACCGACCATGCCGGCATCATCGTTCTGCCAGCAGACGTCAAAGCAGGTACCCCTGCCTCCGAATACTATCGGATTACTACTGACTACGTTATTGAAATAGACATCACCCCCAACCGTGTAGATGGAGCCTCCCACTTAGGAGTTGCCAGAGACCTGGCTGCCTATCTGAAACAAAACGGCAATATCGACTACACCCTGCCGTCCGTAGAACAATACAAAGCCGATTCGACGGACGCCATCCTCTCCATTGAGGTGAAACGCCCGGAAGCCTGTATCCGCTATGCCGGAGTCTGCATTGAAGGCGTCACCGTGAAAGAATCGCCCGAATGGCTCCGCAACCGACTGAAAGCCATCGGACTCAACCCAATAAACAACGTAGTGGATATTACCAACTACATCCTGTTTGAACTGGGCCAACCGCTTCACGCATTTGACAAAGACAAAATAAAAGGCAACAAAGTCATTCTCCGCAGTTTTCCTACCGGAACGAAATTCGTGACCCTCGACGGCATGGAACGGGAACTGAACGAAAACGACCTGATGGTGTGCAACGAAGAGGCTCCCATGTGTATTGCAGGCGTATTCGGCGGAATTGAGAGCGGCATCACAGAAAATACACAAAACGTATTCCTGGAAAGCGCCTGTTTCGACCCCGTATTCGTACGCAAAACAGCCCGGCGCCACGGTCTGAGCACCGACGCTTCCTTCCGCTTTGAACGGGGAACGGATCCCAACATTGTGATTTATGCGCTGAAACGGGCTGCACTGCTGATTAAAGAACTCGCCGGAGGCAAAATCACCTCTGATATCATCGACATCTACCCAGCTCCGGTTAAGGATTTTGAAGTAGAAGTGAAATACAGCCACATCGACCGGTTGATTGGAAAAACCATCGGAAAGGAGAACATCAAAAAAATCCTTACCGCCCTGGAAATAAAAATCGTCAACGAAAGCGAAACGACACTGTTGCTGCACGTCCCGCCCTACCGCGTGGACGTACGCCGCGAAGCCGATGTGATAGAAGACATCCTGCGCATCTACGGATTCAACAACATCGAAGTACCCTCCAAAGTCAACTCGACGCTGAGCTACTCCCCGAAACCGGACGACTACCGACTGAAAAACGTAATCGCCGACCTGCTGACCGGTAACGGATTCAACGAAATCATGAACAACTCGCTGACCAAAGCCTCCTATTTTGAAGGACTGGAAACCTACAAACCAGAAAACACCGTCATGCTGTACAACCCGCTCAGTTCCGACCTTAACGCCATGCGCCAAAGCCTGCTGTTCGGCGGACTGGAGACCATCGCCTACAACATCAACCGGAAAAACAACAGTTTAAAATTATACGAATTCGGTAAAGCCTACACCTTCCACAAAAAAGAAGGAGAAGACCACCTGAAACAGTACCGGGAAGAAAACCACCTGGCGCTCTTCCTCACGGGCAGCAAAACCACAGCATCCTGGAACACCAAGGAAGCCCGCAGCGATTTCTTCACCCTGAAAGCCTATGCCGAAATAGTGCTCACCCGCTTAGGCTTCAAAACCGACACACTGAACGTGGAAGAAAATACACAGGATATATTACGGGAAGGCTTGGACTATACCCAAAACGGCAAACACCTGCTCACCATCGGAACGGTAAGCCCGAAATTGCTAAAACATTTCGACATCGACCAGGAAGTCTGTTACGCCGACTTCTCTTGGGAAAACCTACTGAAAACCCTCAAAAACCACACAACGGTTTTCACCCCACTTCCCAAATATCCTTCCGTAAAACGGGACTTGGCACTGCTGCTGGATAAAAAAGTCTCTTTCAAGGAAGTAAAGGAACTCGCGCTAAGAACGGAAAAAACGCTACTGAAAGCCGTTACCCTCTTTGACGTCTACGAAGGAGAGAAATTAGGCGCCGGCAAAAAATCCTATGCCGTCAGCTTCACCCTCCAAGACGATGAAAAAACCCTGACAGATAAACAAATCGAAAAAATCATGAACAAACTCATCGGCAGCTACCAACACCAATTAGGAGCTGAAATCCGATAAAAAATAGTTTCCCGTCTCACACGACGAACATCCCTAACAACAAAAAATACGGAACCCGATACGAGTTCCGTATTTTTATTATTATATAAGTGACTTTTTTTATTTAATCAACTCCACACTTCTCTTCACAAAGTTATTTAAGGCTTCACCTTTCAACAGACCGTTCGCCAACAGAGCCAAATCGATTAACTGACCAACAATTTTATTCTCTTTTCCATACTCTTCCAACAGGCTTTCTTTCTGTTTTCTCATGCTGTCCAGCTTCTCGTTAAACTCTTTCAGACGATCCTTGTCCACTTGCGGAATCTCCTCATCCTTCCTGTCCTTATTCAGCTCTTCCAGCTCTGTTTTCTTGCCTTCAATTTCACGAATTTCAAAATTAATCGGCTCCAGCTTGGATGTCATTTCATGTCTCTCACTTTCCAACACACCTTTCACCAACTTATGGTCTGTATTCACCACCAAAGTATACTGATCACCCATTGCACCATAGAAGCCCATTCCTGGATTCATCGCTGCCATCTCCTTCATTCGACGCATAAATTCAGAACGGGTCACAACCACCGGATCGCCATCTTCTCCTAATGCTTCAAAATTAACGAAAAACATGCCGTTATCCTTAGGCAATTGAGAGGTGAAAACAGGTCTCAATTCCTCCTGTTCTGCTTCACTCAGCTCCGTTTTACGCACATCCTCTTTCTGTATCAGTTTCTCCAACACATCCGCGTCCACCCGCAAATATTTGTGATCGGTATGCTTCTGCTCCAGGTAATTGATGAAATGCGTATCCAGTTGTCCGTCCATCAATAAAACATTATATCCTTTTGCCTTAGCTCTTTCAATATAACTGAACTGCTCTGTTGCATCCGTTGCATACAGAGAAACCAAATTCTTATCCTTATCCGTCTGGTTTGTATTCACCAAATTGTCATATTCCTCGAAAGTAAAATACTTGCCATCCGTATCCTTAAAGAGGAAGATACTGTCAGCCCGTTCTGCAAATTTCTCATCTGTGAGCATACCGTATTGGATAAAAACCTTCAAATCATCCCATTTCTTCTCATAATCAACCCGGTTATTCGTAAAAATATCGCTCAGACTATCCGCAACCTTTTTGGTAATATGATTGGATATTTTCTTCACATTCCGGTCGCTCTGTAAATACGAACGCGACACATTCAAAGGAATATCCGGAGAGTCGATCACTCCATGCAGCAAAGTCAGGTATTCCGGCACAATTCCTTCTACTGAATCAGTCACATACACCTGATTGCTGTACAACTGGATTTTATTCTTCTGAATTTCAAACTTATTGTTGATTTTCGGGAAATAGAGAATACCGGTCAGATTGAAGGGATAGTCCACATTCAAGTGGATGTGGAACAACGGATCCTCCGCCATCGGATACAATTGGTGATAAAAATTCAGATAATCTTCCTCTTTCAGGTCAGAAGGCTTACGAGTCCATGCAGGATTAACATCATTTATCACATTGTCCTCGTCCGTATCCACCTGTTTGCCCTCCTTCCACTCTTTCTTCTTGCCGAAAACAATCTCCACCGGCAAGAACTTACAGTATTTGTTCAGCAACTCGCTGATTTTGTTCTCCTCCAGGAAATCCTTGTCTTCCTCATTGATATGCATTACAATATCCGTTCCCCGCTCCTCCTTTTCTACATCTTCCAGCGTATATTCGGGATCACCGTTGCAACTCCATTTCACGGCCTGCGCCCCCTCCTTATATGAGCGGGTCACAATATCCACCCGACTGCTCACCATAAATGCAGAATAGAAGCCCAAACCGAAATGTCCGATAATCGTTGCCGCATCATCCTTATGTTTTTCCAAAAACTCCTCTGCCCCAGAAAAAGCAATCTGATTGATATACTTCTCCACTTCATCACGCGTCATACCGATACCCCCGTCAGAAACCGTCAACGTACCTGCCTCTTTGTCAGCCTTCACCCGAATTTTCACCTCCCCCAACTCTCCGGAATACTCACCCGAAGAAGCCATCACTTTCAGTTTCTGCGTGGCATCCACCGCATTCGACACAATTTCACGCAAGAAAATATCATGATCGGAATAAAGAAATTTTTTGATAATCGGAAACAAATCCTTTGTAGAAACACCAATTTTACCTGTTGTCATATCACTTGTATTTTTACGTTTTTAATTACGTTTTTCATTCAACGCTTATTTCACGGCAATTGTTGTGCCAAAACATAAATACTGACAATATGACAAAAAGAATATTTTTCTGGCAGATCCGTTACAATTCTTCCATGAGTAGTTCCATCGCTTTCACCGCGGCCTTGGCAATATTCCTTTCCCGGGTATACGAAAAGACAAACCTACGGGCTATAGTTCTTTTAGGAGTAGCAATGCCAATCCACACTGTCCCCACCGGCTTTTCCTCTGTTCCCCCCGGTCCAGCCACCCCGGTCGTGGCAATAGCATAATCTGCACCAGTCAGCTTCATCACCCCATCAGCCATTTGTCTGACCACCGGTTCACTCACAGCACCAAATTGTTCTATATCGGCAGCATCCACACCCAGAAAATTCACTTTCATCTCATTAGTATATGCTACCACACCTCCTTTATAATACTCCGAACACCCTGCCACCGAGGTTATCAAATGAGCAATATACCCTCCCGTACAACTTTCTGCTGTCGCAACCGTCTTGCCACAACTGCGAAGCATACCTCCAAACTGTTTCTCCACCGTATCCTCCTCCCCTTCTGTATAGTGCAGGCCTTCCAAAGCCTCCTTTAAGGTCATATAACAAGTCTCCAAACAAGTAATAGCTTCCCCCTTAGCCGTTACCCTTAACTTCACCAAGCCCGGTGAGGGCAGATAAGCCAAACCGACTCCCTCCGGCAAATGATTCTCCCATGCCTCCAGGCGTTCAGCCAATTCAGACTCCGGAATATCATACACTTTCAGCATTTTGTAAGCAAGTTGCAGACGGGGATATTTTTTCTGCAAATCCGGCAACACATAGGTCTCCATCAGATGCTCCATCTCAAAAGGCACACCCGGCATAGAAATCAAATCTTTTTCGCCTTGTTCAAACCACATACCCGAAGCCGTACCCTTGAAATTCCGCAAAATCCGGCAGTTCTCCGGTAACCAAGCCTGGCTTTTATTATTTTCATTCATTGCAATACCCCGTCCCGCCAGCAACTCTTTCAACCAACCCATCACTTCTTCATTATACACCAACCGCATGCCAAAATAATCCGCCAGCACCTTTTTCGTTACATCATCTTTCGTTGGTCCCAACCCTCCGGTCACTAACACCAATTCCGCCCTACTCATCGCCTCACCAACAGCTTTACTGATTTCATTCCGATCATCGCGGACGGTAAGCATTTTTACAACTTCCACACCCATATTTCCCAACTGACGAGCCATATAACGGGAATTCGTATCCAAAATCTGTCCCAACAAAATTTCATCTCCTATGGTAATAATTACAGCATGCATCTTATTCTCTCTTTAGTTTTTCATTCCTGTTCTTCGTATTCCAACCCCACATTATCTACCCAAAAACGACTTTCCGTATTCCCGATATACGCCCCTCCATTGCTCGAAGACATCCGCAATACAATGTGGGTAACCTCTTCTCCAAGCTCCGCCCATCCCATTTCCTGAATAGGCACCACCTTGCCTTTGCTATTACGGGTATAATATGCTCTTTCCCCCTGTAGCAAAGCCATATAGGGCTGATAAAACGGTTTCGAAACAATATTACCGTAATGAAAAGGCAAACGATGTCCATTTTGCCACTCTTCTTCCGATTTCTCAAAACGCTCCCAACCCGTAGCCACCCGCCGGGCATATACATTTCCTTCCTCATCTTCCCAACGATACTGTAACAACACTGAAGTCTCCGCCATATCCGACTCTGGCCTCACTTCCGAATGCCCGAATCCCGGTTCGTAAACACACTGCCCGCCTGTTTTCACTTTATAATCGTATACAAGCGCCACGGGACGTCCGGTAAAAGGAATACCAGAAACCAACTTAGACTGAGGAGTTTTAGTATCCGTAACCGGTTCAACCATCTCTCCTAAAAAAATAGTACCACTCGCCAAAACCCGGATATTAAACAATCCCAATACCTTACAATGCTCCATACGAGTCTCCAAACGGGCACAATAACCTTCTCCACGCTTTTCCGGAAACACCGTGAGACTGGTTTTTACCACTCCGCTCACCCGAGCCATTACCGACGAAGTCGCCCAAGGAGAGTCCGTATTTTTATAAGGCGTATTCCGCTTCAATGTGTCCCCTTGTGCAATCTCATACAGATACCTGACCTCCCCGCCGATAACAAAGGACTCCTTGACCTCGCGAACCATCCACCGATCCATATCCGCATATTTAAACATCTCCACATGCCGTTTTTGGGCATACAAAGAAGCGCCCCAACTCCCAAACAAAACACCCGCCCACAACAAAAATTTACCCCCATACATCGCTCTCATCATTCAAGCCTTTCTATTTAATTAAAATCTTCCAACAGTATACAAAAACAATGCCAAAAGCCTCCGTACATCCGTCTTTCCTCTCCAACTGTACTAATTTTTAAACTCAAATAAAATCAGCATACCCCGTCTCCCATCTTTTTATTACCTTTGTGGACCATGAATGAATTGCATAAAAATATAAAAGAATTAGAAGAACTTGATATCCGCTCCCTATTGTGGAAATATTTTCTTCCTGCATTTACGGGAGTTGTCGTAAACGCTTTATACAACATTGTTGACCGCATCTTTATTGGCCGCGGAGTCGACGCTCTTGCTCTCTCCGGACTGAGCGCCGTTTTCCCTCTCATGCTGATTATCTTTGCCTTTGGCATGTTAGTTGCCATCGGAGCAAATGTCCGCATCTCCATCAACATGGGGAAAAAAGACTACAAACAGGCCGAACAGGTATTGGGCAATGCCGTCACCCTGGGAATCATTATTTCCGCTTTACTGACCCTGTTCGGCTACATATACCGCTACCCGCTCCTGCAAATGTTCGGTGCAGGTGAAGGTGCCATGCCATACGCTCTGGAATATTTCGAATACATCCTGTTCGCCAACCTGTTCGCCACCATGGGTTTCATCCTAAACAATGTCTGCCGGGCGGAAGGCAACCCGAAAACAGCCATGTATTCCCTCTTTATCTCAGCAGGGACAAACACCGTACTGGACCCGATTCTGATTTTCGGTTTTGATATGGGCGTAAAAGGTGCTGCCATTGCCACCATCATTGCCCAGTTTGTACTGTGCATTTGGGTTATTTCCCATTTCTACAGCAAACGGTCTGTTCTAAAACTTCATCTGAACAACCTGCGACTGAACAAACAAATCATCTACCACATTATTACGATAGGCTTTGCACCGTTCTCCATGCAGCTTGCGGCAAGTGGCGTACAAGCAGTCTTAAACACCCAGCTTATCCGTTACGGAGGCGAACTAGCAGTCGGTGCAATGGGGATCATCAACAGCATCGCCCAATTACTGGTTATGAGCATCATTGCCATAAACATAGCCTCCCAGCCCATCATCGGCTTCAACTACGGCGCGCAAAACCTGTACCGGGTACGCAAAACCCTCATCACCTGCCTGAAAGCCGCTACCTTAATAGCCATAGCCGGATTTGCCGTTACCCAATTATTCCCGGGAACCATTGTACGGATATTCAATACGGATAGTCCCGAATTATTTGAACTGGGCAAAGAAGGACTCCGAAAATTCACCCTGCTTTTTCCTTTGGTAGGTTTTCAGATAATCACCGGAAGCTATTACCAATCCATCGGCAAAGCAGGTATCGCGGCTTTCCTCTCCCTACTCAGACAAGTAATCGTTCTTATCCCGGTGTTATTCATATTACCCGAATTCACCGGATTAAACGGAGTATGGTTCGCCAATCCCCTCTCCGACATAATCTCCGCAGCCGTTACTTCGGTTTTTCTAGCCCACGCCTTGCAACAATTATCCCCACAGAAACAAAGCACTAAAAAAGCTGTCTGACAATATGCCAGACAGCTCTTCTCCTATTCATTCCACTTACCAAATTACAGCCCGTTCCTCCGGAGACAGATACATCGGATCGTTTTTATTAATACCAAAAGCTTCATACCAGGCACTAATATGAGGCAAAGCTCCATTCACTCTCCAACGTCCCAGTGAATGCGGATCTGCCTTCGTTAATACCCGAATCTGTTCATCCCTGATATTTCCAGCCCAAACATTAGCGTAAGCCAAAAAGAAACGCTGTTCAGGAGTAAAACCCTCCTTCAATGGCAACGGTTGATTGGCGACAGCCTTTTTGAAAGCGGTGTAAGCCACCTGCAAACCGCCATGATCAGCAATATTCTCACCCAAAGTAAGTTTCCCGTTAGCATGCAAGCCCGGCAACACCTCAATCCTATCAAAATAAGTCACCAACTTCTGAGCACGGTCCTGAAAACTCTTGGCATCAGCCTCCGTCCACCAATCCTCCAGGTTTCCATCCTTATCATACAAACGCCCCTGATCGTCAAAACCATGGGTCATTTCATGACCGATAACTACCCCTATAGCCCCGTAGTTAAAAGCATCATCCGCATTCATATCAAAAAAAGGATATTGCAAGATACCTGCCGGAAAACAAATCTCATTCATAGAAGGACTATAATAAGCATTCACAGTCTGGGGTGTCATATACCACTTGGAACGGTCTACGGGTTTACCGGCTTTGGCAATCATGTCATCATACTCAAACACATTGGAACGCACAATATTTTCCCAATAAGAATCATTTTGGATTTCCAATGCGGAATAATCTTTCCATTTATCGGGATAGCCCACTTTTACCGTAATAGCGGATAACTTTTCCAACGCCTTTTCTTTCGTCCCCTCACTCATCCACTCCAATTCCCGGATACGGTCGCCTAAAGCCCCTTTCAGATTACCGACTAAAGTCACCATCCGTTCTTTAGCTGCTGCAGGAAAATACTTTTCAGAATACATCTGTCCGACAGCTTCCCCCAAAACACCGTCAACCGTACTCACAGCACGCTTCCAACGAGGTTGCATTTCCTGCTTTCCAGAAAGCGTTTTGTCGTAAAAATCAAAATTCTGTGCCACAAAATCATCACTCAGATAATCGGCAGCAGCATCTATGACATACCAACTCAGATATGATTTCTGAACATCCAGAGGCATCTCCTTCAATATAGCAGCCACCTCCTTAATCGGCTCCGGTTGCCCCACATTCAATTCCTCCAATCCTTTCAAACCGACTGCAGAAAAATACACATCCCATGCTATCCCCGAAACCTCCTTCTTCAGTTCAGTCACCGCCATCTTATGGTAATTCGCATGCGGATTACGCAATTTCACATTATCATAAGAAGCCTTGGCAATACGAATCTCCACCTTCATCACATCACTTGCTGCCTTTTTAGCCCGGACCTTATTATATCCTGCCAAACAGAACATCTTTGCCACATGCTGCTCAAACTTCTGTCTGATTTTCCGTGTATGTTCATCATCTTCCAGATAATACTCCCGTTCCCCCAGACTCAACCCTCCCTGACAAATATGCACAATATTCATAGCACTGTTCTTATCATCAGAAGAGACATAAATTCCGAAATAAGGACCATATCCCCGACGATGCATCTCTGCCACCAATGCCATCAATTCCTTCTTATCCTTCAGTCCGACAATACCTTCCAAATCCGCCTGTATAGGCTTCATCCCGTCAGCGTTCAGTTTTACGCTATCCATGGCCATATTATAAAGATCTCCGATTTTTTGGGCAATACTCCCTGGCTCCGACTTCTTAGCCGCCAACTCCTCTATCAGACTCCTTAACTGCTTCCGATTATTTTCAGCCAACTGGTCAAACATCCCAAACCGGGCATATTCCCCCGTCAAAGGATTGTTGTCCATCCACCCGCCACAGGCATAACGAAAAAAATCAGCTCGAGGCGACGCTGTCGTATCCATATTGACCACTCTTATTCCCACCGAAGCAGCTTCCGCTTCCTTTTTGTTCTCACACCCTGCCGATAATAAAGCCAGGGCTATTACAGGAAAATAAAACTTTGTATTCATCATTTATAAAATTATAATTCAACACATTCCATCATCCAGCACCCAATCTATACATTTTCTCAACATCCGGATTCCGTTCTCCATCGCCCTTTCATCCGGAGCAAACTTCGGACTATGCAAAGGAGGCATTATCTCCTGTTCGGGAGGACACACACCCAACACCCACATCACGCCAGGAATCTCTTGCAAATAGATAGCAAAATCCTCACCCAACATCAATGGCTCCATATCCACAACCTGCTCTGCCCCTAACCACTCCGCAGAGCTGCTCCTTAGCTCTTCTGTCAATTTCCTATCGTTCATCAATACCGGCAACCCGTCAGTCGCCTTATTCCGACAATAATGACATCCATACAACGAACAAATCGCCTCCGACTTTTCATCCATCCACTCAAAAATCCGGTCGCGAAGCACATTATCATGCGTACGCACTGTTCCCAGCATCTCCACACGGTCGGGAATCACATTATTCGCCGTCCCTCCATGAACAGAAGTAACAGACACCACTGCCGGAGTCAATGGATTCCGGAACTTAGTGACCAACGTCTGGTAAAACTGTATCAGACAAGCCGTAGCCAATATGGTGTCCGAACCATTCTGAGGCATAGCAGCATGAGTACCTTTTCCTTCCACACTACATATAACATTATCCGAAGAAGCAAAGAACGCTCCAGAACGCAACCCAACCACGCCCGATTTCAACCCCGGATACACATGCTGTGCAAAAATAGCCTGAGGCCGAGGAGGCTTCAACAACTCCGGCAACAACAGACGAGCACCTCCCGGACGCTTTTCCTCACTGGGCTGAAACACCACCTTTACCACCCCTTTCAAATGCATCTCCTGCTCCTTCAAAGCTACAGCAACCGCCAACACCATTCCCAAGTGCATATCATGCCCACAAGCATGCATCACGCCTTTATGAGCTGAAGCATACGACAAACCGGTCTCTTCCGTCACCTTCAAAGCATCCATCTCCCCCCGGATAGCCACACATCTCTCTCCCTGCCCTATCCGGGCTATTATTCCTGTACCAAACACCTGATAAGCAATTCCATACCGCTTCAATACGTCACAGATATAGTCCCGTGTACCCGTTTCCTGCATAGACACTTCTGGATAACGGTGAAAATGACGACGGAATTCTACTGCCAACTCATATACAGAAAGATCCATAAATATCATCGATTTTACTCCTGCAATTGGGCAGAAAACTCTTTAATGCGTTGCTCCTCCACGGCCTTACAGATTAAAAATACTCCGTCATGTTCCGCCACAATATAACCTTCCAAACCCTGCAACACCATCGGTTTATCCGGAGATACCCGAACCACACAATCCCTGCATTCTACCAAACGCACCCCTTCCCCCACAACGGCATTCCGGTTCGCATCTTTCCCCGACAACTCATGCAAAGACCCCCAGGTACCCAAATCCGACCAACCGAAATCAGCCGGGAAAACATAAATATTATGCGCATGCTCCATCACGGCATAATCAATGGATATATTTTTACATTCGGGAAAACTCCGATTCACTACCTCCTGCTCTCCCGGAGTATAAAAACACTCCTCCAACTCATCAAAAATACGCGCAATCTCCGGCTGTTCCTTCCGGAAAGCCTTTTCTACTGTCGCCACATTCCAGATAAAAATACCGGAATTCCACAAATACCCGCCTGCCCTCAGATACTCCTCCGCCGTCTCCCGGTCAGGCTTTTCCTTAAACCCTTCCACCTCCCGGATTTCACCCTCACCACTTCCCTCCTTCACTTTTATATACCCATAGCCCGTCTCCGGACGAAAAGGACGCATTCCCACGGTAAGAATCCGATCCTCCCCGGCAGTGAAAAGCAACCCCTCTTCCATCACCCGCCGAAACTCCTCCACATCAGTCACAATATGGTCGGCAGGAGAAACAATAATATTAGCGGAAGCATCCTTCTTTTTAATCTTCCAGGCAGCATAAGCAATGCAAGGCGCCGTATTACGCATACAAGGCTCCAGCAAAATATTCGACTCCGGAAGCAAAGGCAACTGCTCACGGACAAGCTCTTTATAACGGGCAGAAGTAACGACCCACACATGATCCATGTCACATACATGCTCAAAACGCTTCACTGTTAATTGCAGCAAGGAACTCCCCGTTCCCAGAATATCGATGAACTGTTTCGGCTTCTCCGGCGTACTGACAGGCCAGAAACGGCTACCGATTCCACCCGCCATGATAACTAAATGATTCTTTCCTGCCATATCTTTTGTATTTTTGCAAAAGTAGAGAAAAAAATCCATCCATTTCCGGATTTTGTTCTTATATTCGTGTTTCACCACAATCAGAATGTTATGGTCAGATATCTCTTGCTTTGCTGCCTCTGGTGCTATGGATTTTCCACCTCACTCCATGCACAGGCCAACTCCGGCCAAATTACCCAGAAACTGCACATCACGGATACCCGTTCTAATCCGATCTTTGGAGTATACGTCATTCATAAGGCCCAAAGCTGGCTGATTACCACCACCGACATCGACGGAGAATGTGAATTCCGGACAGACTGGTTCTCCCCGGAAGACACCATCCAATTCCAAGGCATGGGATACAAAGTGATAACATACACCATTGCCGAATTAAAACACCTCCGGAAAATCCAACTGGAAGACCTCAACTTCTTACTGGACGAAACAATCGTAACAAGCATTTCCATGGAAGAGCTGCTCAACAAAGCCATGAACCAGATGAGCAAACCCATTCGCAACCAAGTGCCTTTATGCCGCTTTTATGGCCGGAGCCAATATGAAAAAATTACGGAATACCGTAACCTGGCTCTGGAAAGCAGACGGGAATTCGGCTACTATTTCACCTCCGGCAATGTCCGATGTAAAAACGTCTGGGACAAAGCGTTCCGTTCATACTTCGTTCCGACACATTCCGCCCGCAGTTTCAATCTCACCAACGACGGAAGTGACACCCTGTCCCCTTTATATATCACAACCGCAGAAACCCGGTTCGACGCCGGTACACGCAAGATTTTCACCCTGATGCGCACCATACAACTCTATGCCCCTCTTTTCAACTCTCTCCGCTTTTACGAAATTCATCCCAGGGAATCTGACAGCCTGGATTACGTCTTCAACTTCCAAACCAAACCCTCCCATTATCCAGACGACATCAGAATCTCATGCAAAGGAACTTTTACTCTCGACTACCAAACCTACAGGCTTAAAAGCATGACATTCGATTATATCGATTACCAGCTTTTCCGACAGGTCATTCTAACAGACCGCCGCAAAACAGCTTCGCCTTTTTCCACTCAAGCTACACTGACATTCGGCTATACTCCCGAAGGACAAATTTACATCCGGAGCTGCAAGCAGGAAACACGATGGAAACACGACCTGGGTAAAGATTTTATCCTGATTGAACAACCCTCCCGCATGCATCCGGCTTCTGGGAAACTAATTGAAAAAGAAGCTTTCTACTGTTATGAATACCTGCCTGTGAAAGAAAGCCTGCAAACGCAAAGCGTTCTGACCAAAATACACGTTATCCAACGCAACCCCACTAGCAAGTATGAACCGGAGATATTCCGCACACTTCCTATCCTGCTGGACAATGCAAAAGCGACAGCCGACTTGAACCGATTCAAGGAAATCGAACAACAATTCCAAGAAAACAGCGAAAAAACCTACTATCCGGACAACTACATCAACGGCTTCAACGGCTTTTCCGGACGGGGACGTGCCGACAAAGGCTACCAGCTCAACCTACAGACTGTACGCCGACAACTGTTTGAACAATTTCCCATTCCAGAAACACCAGGAACAGCAAAACCGGATTAAGACTTCCGGTTGTCAACTAAAAACCGTCGGCTCAACCATTTTCTAACCGGCTCATCATACAGCTTCAGACAAAGATACGCCAGCAGAATATTTCCGAAAAACAATAGCCAAGCTACCGGCCACGTCTCAGCAAAAGTGAGCTTCTCCCGCCACAACCAGGCATAAAACAGATACATGAAAGGATAATGAATAATATACATGGGATAGGATATATCCCCTAAGAACTTACAGACTCCGTAACTTATTCTGTCCGTCGTTTTCCCGGAAGCTCCCAACCAAACCAATAGCGGAAAAATAACAACAACACACACAGCATCATAAATACCATTCATCCACAAAGCCTCTCCTCCACCGATATGCGGCACGGAAAGCAAAACGGCTATCGCCAGGCTACATATTCCAAAAGCGCCACGAATAGGAAGCGGTTTGAAAACGCGCGACATCAGTAGTCCAACGGAGAAAGAAAACAGCAGGCGCAGAAAACCGCCCAACAGATTATAATCTGCTAAAGTCCATCCCACCCCCAAATGCCCGTAACCGGAAAAATTGAATACCGCAAACAAAGCCAGCCCCACACCTGCCAATACAACAAGCAACGCCAACGCCTTAGTAGACAAACGGCGAAGCAACAAGGCATACAATACATTACCGATGTATTCAAAAAAAAGCGACCAGGCAGGACCATTCAAAGGAAACATCTCCCCGTTGCCCCGCACCTCCGGTGCCGCCCCCGGTAAAGCGGGTATCATAAAAAAATTCAAAAGGATAGCAAGCAGGACCGAAGAAACCGCCACCTGCATACCGTCCCACTGCTCGCATCCTTGTATGCAAAACGTCACGGCCCCTAAAACAACTCCCATAACCACCATCGGATGCAAACGAATCAAGCGGCGTTTAAAGAACCCTTTCACATCCATAGTACTCTTCCAGCGATCATCATAAGCATACCCGATAACAAAGCCCGAAAGGATAAAAAAGAAATCGACAGCCAAATACCCATGGTTTAACCACTGGTCTACCGGACTCGTAGCAAAGCCTTCAAACACATGGTACCATATCACCAAAAGTGCCGCCACACCTCGCAATCCGTCAAGCAGTTCATAATGGGGTTTCGTATCTGCAAAAGCAGAAGAGGAAATGTTTTGCATAAGACATTCAGATTATTATTCACCAATAGTGCAGTAAAATTACAGAACCTAAAGACGCTAAAAATTGTCCTACATCAAAATTTTCATCCTCCGGACACTATTTCTGAGCCCTAAGCCGGCTTAAAGTGGAAAGCGTTATTCCCAGATAAGAAGCGATATAGCCCAACTGCACCCGCTGACACACCAGAGGAAACTGCTGTTTAAATGCTTCATACCTCTCTTTTGCCACCAGAGTAAGACGCTCTTTGTGAGAACGATGTAAACGCCTGTACTCATTCTGATGAATAATCCGTCCCCAATTAGCCAACTCGATATTCGTCTGAAAAAGCTGTAACAAATCGGTCAATGCTATCTTATAAGCGACCACCTCTTCAAGCGTCTCCACAAATTCCTCACTCACCCGATCATAATACAGCTCATCCATACTAAAAACAATCCCTCCCTCACACGAAAAAGACGTCGTTATCTCCTCCCCGTTCACTAACCAGAAAGAACGGGTCATTCCCTTCTCTATAAAATAAGCCGACTTACAATATTTATCCGCTTCTATCAAACAATATTTCTTCGGGAAACAGCACAGTTCCACCTTTTTTCTCAGCATCCGTACCGTATCCTCCGACAAAGGATACAAAGCATTTATATTTTTTATAACCGTTTCCATAAAGCACATCTGTTCTTACCCCCGGTCATATGCCCAACCGCTTTTGTACGGATATATCGTATACATCGCCATCTGTACACACATAGGTTTCGGGAAAAATAGCACGAGCTTCCGGCAACAAACAGGAAGGATCCGAATAACGGGCTGAAAAATGCCCCAACAACAATTTACCGGCACCGGCTAAAACCGCCATTCGGGCAGCCTGCTCCGACGTACTGTGATAATTCTCTTTCGCCACGGCCTCCAATTCCCGCCCATAAGTAGCTTCATGATACAGCAAATCCACCCCTCTCACATATTCAGCAAAACGCTCCCGAAAAAGAGTATCGGTCATATAGGCGTAAGAACGTGCCGGAGGAGGCGCCACAGTAAGCATTCGATTCGGAACAACTTTCCCTTCGGGAGTCACAAAATCTGCTCCAGCTTTCAAATGTTGCATAAAAGCGACAGGCACCTGCCATGCAGCCGCCATATCTTTCCGTATGGTCCTGCTCCGCTCCTTCTCCCGAAACAAAAAACCACACACCGGTGCATCATACCGATGCAACAAAGGAAAGGAAGTAACGGTCAAAACCTTGTCATCAAGAATAACTTCCGGATTACGCGACAGCGGATGAAAGCACAACGGATAGCCCAACCGCGTATTCATAATTTTCAACTGACTCTCTATAAGCTCTTGCAGACGCAGGTCAGCATAGAGATGCATCTCCCCCCTTCTGCCCTGCATCGAAAGACTTGACAAAAAGCCCATAAGACCAAAATAATGGTCTCCGTGAAGATGAGAAATAAAAATATGATTAATCCGATTATAAGGAATCCGGAAACGACGCAACTGATGCTGCGTAGCTTCAGCACAATCTATAAGAAAGTACCGCTCAAGTACATGGAGTACCTGAGCGGCAGAGTTTCTTTGTAAGGTGGGGACGGCAGAACCCGCCCCCAATATGGTCAGTTCAAACTTCACTGTAACCTCTTACTTGATTCCAATCGTCACCGATTAATCTTCCTTGGCTTCGCTTTCCTCAGCTTTCGCTTCCTCTTTCTTAGCCTTCGGAGCTTTTTCAGCCTTCGTTGCAGACATCTGTTCTTTCAGAGCAGCTAACTCGGTAATATCTCCCAACGTTGTTTTTTCCAACTTCTCTTTTACCTGTTTAACAGCTTTCTTGGTAGACTTCTCTTCCGCACTCTTCTTTGCTTTTTCATCAGACTTCTGTTCGTCTTCGAAAATGCGTGAATGAGAAAGGATGATCCGTTTAGCAGCCTTGTTGAATTCAATTACCTTGAATGAAAGTTTTTCATCCACCTTAGCCTGTGAACCGTCTTCTTTCACCAGATGACGAGGAGTTGCGAAACCTTCCACACCATAAGGCAAAGCAATCACAGCACCCTTGTCAAAAATCTCGGTAATCGTACCTTCGTGTACAGAATCTACCGTAAAGATAGTCTCAAACACATCCCAGGGATTTTCTTCCAACTGCTTGTGTCCCAGACTCAGACGACGATTTTCCTTATCAATTTCCAATACAACCACTTCGATTTCAGCACCAATCTGAGTAAATTCAGCCGGGTGTTTTACTTTCTTCGTCCAGGACAGATCAGAAATGTGAATCAATCCGTCTACCCCCTCTTCAATCTCTACAAATACACCGAAGTTGGTGAAATTACGTACGGTAGCTTTGTGCTTGCTGCCCACGCCATATTTCTCTTCAATATTCTGCCAGGGGTCAGACTTCAATTGTTTGATACCCAAAGACATCTTTCTTTCGTCACGATCCAGCGTCAAAATAACAGCCTCCACTTCGTCTCCCACTTTCATGAAATCCTGTGCAGAACGCAAGTGCTGTGACCACGACATTTCAGACACGTGAATCAAGCCTTCTACGCCCGGAGCAATTTCAACAAATGCACCGTAATCAGCCATCACCACAACCTTACCCGTCACTTTATCACCCACTTTCAGGTCTGCATTCAATGCATCCCACGGATGAGGAGTCAACTGTTTCAAACCTAAAGCGATACGTTTCTTCTCATCGTCGAAATCCAGAATAACCACATTCAACTTCTGGTCTAACTGAACGATTTCATTCGGATGATTTACGCGACCCCAGGAAAGATCCGTAATGTGAATCAAACCGTCGACACCACCCAAGTCAATAAATACTCCGTAAGAAGTGATATTCTTAACGGTTCCTTCCAATACCTGACCTTTTTCCAGTTTGGAGATAATGTCTTTCTTCTGCTGCTCAAGTTCAGCTTCGATAAGAGCTTTGTGAGATACCACCACATTTTTGAATTCCTGATTAATCTTAACCACTTTGAATTCCATGGTTTTACCTACATAAATATCGTAGTCACGAATCGGTTTCACATCAATCTGGGAACCCGGCAAGAATGCTTCAATACCGAATACATCCACAATCATACCACCCTTCGTGCGGCATTTTACAAAACCTTTGATAATTTCATCTTTCTCCAATGCCTCGTTTACTCGATCCCAGCTGCGCAATGCACGAGCCTGTTTGTGAGAAAGGGTCAACTGACCTTTTTTGTCTTCCTGTGTTTCCACATACACTTCCACTTTATCACCTACCTTCAACTCCGGATTGTAACGGAATTCGTTCAAAGAGATGATACCGTCTGATTTATAACCGATATTCACCACCACTTCTCTCTTGTTCATGGAGATAATGGTTCCTTCCACCACTTCTTTTTCAACCACTTTGGACAACGTATCAGCATACTTCTGTGCCAAAGCATCTTTTTCTGATGCAGGGGTTACATCATCGTTAGCATAAGCTTCCCAATCAAAATTTTCGTCAGCCTCAGCACTGGTCGTCTGAGCAGCTTTAGCAGCTACGGCCTGCAAGTCCTTTTGTTCTTCTGTCATAATAATTTTAATCGTTTCTTATCTAATAAGTTAGACATTATATTAAACTCGGGCGCAAAGGTACAATAAAAAGTGAAAAGTGGAAAGCAAATCCCAAAATATTTGCACTCCACTTTTTCCCTTTTCTCTCCCGGCAGAAAACCACCGGCAGAAATCTCTTTATTTGTCTTCCTCTTCTCCCTTCACTCCTGCAATCTGTTCCACATTCATATCGCTTTCATTCGCATTGCCTGCCACATCGTAATGAGGCAACGGATTGCGTCCCAAAGCCACATTCTGCATACGGGTATTAAATACGTCAATTGCCAGATAAACAGCTTTTCTCAATCCCTGTTCATTTGCCACACCCTGCCCCGCAATATCGTAAGCCATACCACTGACAGTAGAAGTGTATACTATCGGCAAACCAGCCACCAAAACAGCTCCTTCCACACCCTCTATGGCTTTAAAAGGAATCATTCCCTGATCATGATACAAAGCCAGAATGGCATCAAACTTTTCATACTCCATACCGCTGAACAAGCTATCGGCTGCGTAAGGGCCGAGAGCCATGATCCCGTTTTCGCGGGCCTTTTCTATGGCAGGAATCAGACAAGTTTTTTCTTCTTCTCCGAAAGTGCAGTTCTCACCGGCATGCGGATTCAAACCTAACACTGCAATGCGGGGCTTCCGAATCGTAAAATCCCGTTTCAGGCAATAATCAAGCGTTTTTAATTTGTTGAAAACATGCGCTGCCGTCAGATTTTCCGCAATCTCCCGGAAAGGCATATGAGTGGTAACAAAACCCATCTTCATTTTTTCACCGACCAGCAAAGGCATACCGAATTTTGAATCATATCTCCTGTTCAAAAACTCAACACATCCGTTCGCATTTTCCAGTTTAAACGAATTAATTCCCTGGGGAGCAGCAACAACCACATCCAACATCCTCTGATCCAAATCGTCCAGTGCCTTCTTCAATACCGACATAGCCGCTCCGTCGGATTCCGGTGTTTCTTTACCGGCTTCCACCTTCACCGCATCATCCACACAATTGATTACATTACACCGCTTTGAATTGGCATCCTGAGCACTCTGTATACTGTTTAAATTGAAATTCTCCACACTCAGATTCTTACGATAATAGGCAGCAACCTTGGGCGAACCGTAAAACACCGGCGTACAAACCTCACAAATCCGGTTTTCTGCCATCATCTTTATGACCAGTTCATAGGCCACTCCGTTTATATCCCCGTGGGTGATTCCGACTTTCAATCTATTTTCCATTTTGTTAACTGTTTTTCGTCACACAAAGATAAGACATTATGGACATAAAAAAAGAGGCCGGAGCCTCTTTTTTCCATTTATTGCTATTTTGTATTATTGCTGTTTCTCCGGATCTTTCCGTTCAGGTCTTGGCAACAAAGCTTTCCGAGAAAGACGCAGCTTACCGGTCTTCTTGTCGATTTCCAGCAACTTCACCTGAATCTTATCCCCTTCTTTCAGCACATCTTCCACCTTCTCAATCCGTTTGTAGTCAATTTCCGAAATATGCAACAATCCGTCTTTACCAGGCAGAATCTCAATGAAAGCGCCGAAAGGCATAATGGACTTCACAACTCCGTCATACACCTCCCCTTCTTCAGGTTTGGAAGCAATAGCCTTGATACGGCTGATCGCAATATGAATAGACTCGGCATTGGTAGCGGAAATATTTACAATACCCTTATTGTCTACCTCCTCAATCGTCACCGTTGCTCCGGATTTCTCCTGAATATCCTGGATAATCTTACCACCGGGACCAATGATAGCACCAATCTGGTCTTTATCGACAATCAACGTCTCAATACGCGGAGCATGCGGCTTCAACTCCGGACGAGGTGCAGGCAACGTCTGTAAAATAATATTCATGATATGCATACGGCCACGTCTTGCCTGCTCCAATGCTTTTTCAAGAATCTCATAAGGCAGTCCGTCCACCTTGATATCCATCTGTGTAGCGGTAATACCATCTGCCGTTCCGGTCACCTTGAAGTCCATGTCTCCCAAGTGGTCCTCATCTCCTAAAATATCAGACAACACAGCATATTTTGCACATCCTTTATCAGTAATCAATCCCATAGCAATACCGGTCACCGGCTTTCTAATGGGCACCCCGGCATCCATCAAAGCCAACGTTCCGGCACATACTGTTGCCATAGAAGACGAACCGTTAGATTCGAGAATATCGGAAACCACACGTACCGTATAAGGATAATCAGCAGGAATCATTCTCTTCAATGCACGGTGTGCCAGATTTCCATGACCGATTTCACGACGTCCCACCCCTCTGGTAGCTTTCGCTTCACCGGTTGAGAACGGCGGAAAATTATAATGCAATAAAAACCGCTCTCTTCCTTGCTCCGTAGCTTCATCCACAATCTTCTCATCCAGCTTCGTACCCAAAGTCACAGTTGAAAGCGATTGCGTCTCACCCCGGGTAAACACAGATGAACCGTGAGGACCGGGCAGGTAACCGACTTCACACCAGATCGGACGAATCTGCTCTGTATTACGTCCATCCAGACGCACACCTTCATCCAGAATCATCCTTCTCATGGCCTCTTTTTCCACATCGTGATAATAGCGGCCCACCATTGCTTTTTTAGCCTCTCTCTCCTCTTCCGGAATAGTCTCCAGGTATTCTTCCCCCACTTTATGCAGCAACTCGCTTCTCAGATGCTTATCGGCATTACACTGACGCGCCACATCGTAAGCCTTCTGGTAACACTTGTCCCATACATCTTTACGCAATTCCTCATCATTCACTTCATGGCAATAGGTACGTTTCGCCTTACCGACAGCCTTTGCCAGCTCTTCCTGTACCAGGCACTGTTCTTTGATGGCAGCATGGGCACACTTGATAGCATCAAGCATTTCCTGCTCGGAAACTTCATCCATTTCACCTTCCACCATCATGATATTTTCATAAGTAGCTCCGACCATAATATCCAAATCAGCTTCCTTCAACTGGGAACAAGTCGGATTTATAACAAATTCACCGTTAACACGAGCCACCCTCACTTCAGAAATCGGACCATGAAAAGGAATATCACTCACGGCAATGGCAGCAGAAGCAGCCAGTCCAGCTAACGAATCCGGCATAGATTCCTCGTCACCGGAATACAATGTCACCTGCACAAAAGTCTCTGCATGATAATCATCCGGAAACAAAGGCCGCAGGGCTCGGTCAATCAAACGGGACACCAGGATTTCATAATCGGAAGCCTTTCCTTCTCTCTTGGTAAATCCGCCGGGGAAACGTCCCACGGAAGCAAATTTCTCTTTGTAATCCACTGACAAAGGCATAAAATCCACATCCGGACCTGCCTCCTGAGCAGAGACAACGGTTGCCAGCAACATGGTATTACCCATTTTCAACATAACAGCTCCGTCAGCCTGTTTGGCCAACTTTCCTGTTTCAAGCGTAATCACCCGCCCGTCAGGCAGAGTAATGTTCTTTTCGATAACATTCATAATTTTACTGTTAAAATAAATTCATTTTAACGGAATTCTTTCTTTGACAGACAGTCCGGCAATGACCGTACTGCTTTATTGGAGGTGTGGAGGGGAGATAATAATAAAAACCAGCCCGGAGAACTCCGGGCCGGTTGGTAACGTATGATTATTTACGTAAATTCAACGCCTTAATAATAGAACGGTATCTTTCGATATCTTTTCTTTTCAGGTAATCCAATAATGCTCTACGCTTTCCTACCAACTTGATCAATGCTCTCTGTGTAGCAAAATCCTTGTGGTTTTTCTTCAAATGCTCTGTCAAATGATTAATACGGTAGGAAAACAAAGAAATCTGAGACTCTGCGGACCCAGTATCTTTATTAGACTTCCCGTACTGTGAAAAAAGCTCTTCTTTCTTTTCAGCTGTTAAATACATAATTACTAATCTTTTAAATTAAAATATTCTTTAAACGGCGCAAAGATACGGTTTATTCCCCAATAAACAAGCAATTGTCCTAAAAAAATGAAAAAACGGCAATCCTTGATTATTTTTGCCATATATTTTTTATTTTTGTTGGATTTTATGGTATAACTGATTTCATTCATAACATTAACAATATAAATTTTTAACGATGAAAAGACTATTGTTTTTATTTTTGACACTCATTCCCTTGCTGACATTCAGCCAGAAAGCTAAAATCGAATTTGAGAAAACTTCCCATGACTTCGGAACAATCAGTGAAACGGGAGGCCCCGCAGTTTACGACTTCGTTTTTAAAAATACAGGCGATGCCCCCCTTATCCTGAACAGTGTACGTGCCAGTTGCGGCTGCACCACTCCTTCCTGGAGCCGCCAACCGATTGCACCGGGACAAACCGGTTCTGTAAAGGTAAGTTTTGACCCTCGCCACCGTCCGGGACGCTTCAACAAAAGCATTACCGTAAACTCCAATGCTTCAAACGCAGTAAGCTCACTCAGCATCCACGGCATGGTCAGCTCCAAACCCGCCGACCCTTATGCAGCTTACCGCTATACGGTGGGAAAACTGAAAATCACAGCCAACAGCCTGAACTTAGGAAGCATTAACAACACGGCTACTGTAGAAAAAGCCCTGGATATTATCAACACCGGGGAAGAACCCGTTACCGTAACGACTACTGCTACCCCCTCATTCATGACCGTAACGGTAAATCCGGCAACCTTGAAAAAAGGAGAAAAAGGAAAAATAACCGTAAAATACAACGCTACCGCCAAAAAAGACTGGGGATTCGTTTCTGATAAAATCAACGTTACCGTCTCTCCCGATGCCAAAGGGGAAATCAGCGTCGTAGCCAACATCAAAGAAGATTTTTCAAACGTAAAGCCTGAAGAAGCTCCCGCAGCCAAATTCTCCGAAACTTCTGCCGAATTGGGCGTATTAACCAAGAACACGACCCACAAACATGAATTTTACATTCAAAACGACGGAAAATCAGACTTGATTATCCACAAAATCAAGACTTCCGACAACACCGTCACGGCACATCCGGCACGTACTGTCATCAAACCGGGCAAAAAAACAAAAGTGAACATCACCCTGAAAACAGACGAACAGCCGGGTAAAAAAGTAAAAATCATTTCATTCACCCTTAACGATCCGAAAAATACCATTGTCTCCTATAAACTGAGCGGAGAAATTCAATAAGCCGAATCCCGAAACCTCCGGCAGGACTATTACCTGCGGAGGTTTCATTTTGACTATGAAAAGAAAACAATCATCTTATGAAGCTGAGTTTAATCCTTCTGTTCTCACTCTTCACCAGCAGCCTCATGGCACAATCCGGAGTGCTGGCCTTCGAGAAAAAAGAAATCCATTTATCCGGACTGAAAGCTGACGACACCCCGACAACAGTAACCTTTCGTGTTAAAAATACGGGACACCAACCGGTGCTTATATCCAAAGTGCTCCCGATGTTTCCACGCATGAATGCCGATTGGGACAAATCGCCCGTCCTGCCGGGAAAAGCAGCAGAAATCCGCATCTCTTTCACCTCACAGGATTTACCGGAACAATTCAACTACATCGTCAACGTGAACTCCAACGCTCAAAATCCGCGCGAACAGCTCCGGATCAGCGGAAACATCACCGACAACCCCGAAAAACCGACTCTGCTCTATAAAACCGACCTGTCTGGTGTAAAATTCAAGACCAATAACATCAGCTTCGGCAAAATATTCATCCAACAGGTCGCCAAAGACACAGTTTACTTTTTCAACACTCGGGAAAAAGCCGTAACCGTTTCCACCCGTTACACCCCTTCCCACATCAAAGCCGAAGTCTATCCGCAAACCGTACAACCGGGAGAACGGGGTATGCTGGTACTTACGTATGATGCCGTTGCAAAAAATGACTATGGATACATCTTTGACTCCGTCATACTGAAATTCGATGATGATAATTCCTATAACAACCGACTTACGGTAACAGCCAACATCGCAGAAGATTTCAGCAAGCTGAGCAAAAAAGAGCTGGAAAACGCTCCGGTAGTCCATTTTGAAAAAACCGCCATCGAATTCGGCGACCTCATTCAGGGCGAAAAGGCAAACTGTGACTTCACCCTCGAAAACAAAGGCAACACCGCACTGATTATCCGGAAGACCAAAGCCAGTTGCGGATGCACCGCCGTTACACTGGGAGAAACCACCGTTGCCCCCGGACAAAAGACAGTCATACGGACTACCTTCAACTCCGCCGGCAAATCCGGACGGCAATACAAATCCATCACCGTCATTACCAACGACCCAAAAACTCCGGAAACCCATCTGACTATCTCCGGAAATGTGAAGAATAAAAGTTGAAAAGTGCCCCATGATCTACCCGGACAACTTTGAAAGCAAAATAAAATTCGACCGAATCCGGCAGTTGATTAAAAGCCACTGCCAAAGTGAAATGGGCAAAGAACTGACTGAAAAAATGCAATTTTCAGACCAGGCAGACTACATCCGCCGGCAGCAGGAAGAAACCGGTGAATTCATGCGTATCCTGCAAGAAGAAGAATTTCCGGGCAATACGTATGCCGACGCCCGTCCCTTCCTGAATAAAATCCGGATAGAGGGACTGTTTTTAGAATTGCACGAACTCGTTACGCTGAAAAACTCCCTGGAATCCCTTTCGGCCATCGTACGCTTTTTTCATGGCAAACAGGAGCAATATCCCCGCCTCACCGACAGAGCCGGATTAATCCGACTCTTTCCTTACGTACTGCAACGCCTGGACGCCATCGTCTCCAAACACGGCAATATCAAAGACAACGCCTCTCCCGAACTGGCAGACATCCGGCACCAGTTGGTAAAAAAACAAGCCGGCATCTCCAGAAGGATGCAGACCCTCCTGCAACAAGCCCAATCCGAAGGATGGGCGGAAAAAGAGAGCTCCATATCCATCCGGGACGGACGGATGGTCATTCCTGTCCCGGCAGCTTACAAACGAAGAATCAACGGTATCGTACACGACGAATCCGCCACCGGCAAGACCTCCTACATCGAACCGGCGGAAATCATCGAAACCAACAATGAAATCCGCGAACTGCAACTCGAAGAAAAAAGGGAAATCACCCGCATCCTGCGGAAATTTGCCGATGACATCCGCCCCTATATAGACGACCTCATACCCGCCTACGACTTCATGGCCTTTGTCGACTTCGTAAAAGCCAAAGCCGCCTTTTCCCTGTCCATCGAAGCCATCACACCCGTATTTTCCGACCAACCGGAAATGCTTTGGTATGAAGCCCGCCACCCTCTCCTCTACCTGGCACTCAAAAATACAGACAAGAATTTAATTCCTCTGAACATAGAAATCAACGAAGAACAACGCATCATCCTGATTTCCGGTCCCAACGCCGGAGGAAAATCCGTCTGCCTGCAAACTTCCGGTCTGCTGCAATACATGTTCCAGTGCGGCTTGCCCGTCCCCGTCAATGAAGCCAGCCGCTTCGGAATCTTCCGCCATATCCTGATAGACATCGGCGACGAACAGTCGATTGAAAACGACCTGAGTACCTACAGCTCCCATCTGATTAACATGAAAAACTTTGTGCGGCACGGAGACAGGGACACACTCATACTCATTGACGAATTCGGGACGGGAACAGAACCCATGCTGGGGGGAGCCATCGCCGAAGCCATCCTGCATGCCCTGAACCAAAACAACGTAAAAGGAGTCATTACCACCCACTATACCAATCTGAAACATTACGCCTCAGCCACTCCCGGAATTGAAAACGGAGCCATGCTCTACGACAATCACCGGATGATGCCCTTGTTCGAACTGCAAATTGGAAAACCGGGCTCCTCCTTCGCTTTCGAAATAGCCAAAAAAATAGGACTTCCCAAAGAGATTCTGGAAGACGCCGCCAGAAAAATAGGTACCGACCACATCAATTACGACAAACACCTCAAAGACATTGCCCGCGACAAACGCTATTGGGAAGAAAAGCGGAAAAAAATACATGAAAACGAAAAGCGGCTTGATAATGTCGTGGAACGCTACAGCCAAGAACTCAACGAAGCTTCCCGGCTCAGAAAAGAAATCATCCGCGAAGCGCAGGAAAAGGCCCGGGCATTGATAACCGCAGCCAACAAAACCATAGAAAACACCATCCGGGAAATCAAAGAAAGCCAGGCGGAAAAAGAAAAAACCAAAGTTGCCCGGCAGAAACTGGAAGAACAACAAAATAAAATCATTCCGGAAGAGGAGGAAGAAGAACGCCTGCGTCGGAAAATCGAAAAAATAAAAAGCAGAGAGAACCGCAAATCCCGAAACAATCCTGCCGGAAACCGATCCGGCGACACGCAAGCTGCACCTCCTACCGCCATACAAAAAGGCGATTGCGTAAAACTGCCCAACCAGGCCACGGGAGAAGTCATGGAAATCAAAGACAAAAAGGCAATCGTTGCTTTGGGAAACATACAAACCACAGTTCCCCTCGGCCAATTACAAAAAATATCAGCCAACCAGGCCAAAAAATTGGGCAAACCATCCGTCCCGGCCTCCAACTGGTCCGGATTCAGGGAAAACCTAAGTCAGAAACGCCTGCTATTCAAACCCGAAATCGACGTCCGGGGCATGCGCGGAGACGAAGCCCTGCAAAAAGTAACGGCCTTCATTGACGAAGCCGTCATGCTCGACTCCAAAGACCTCCGCATCCTGCACGGCACAGGTACCGGAGCCCTGCGGCAACTGATCCGCCAATACCTGAGCACCAATCCTGTCATCAGCTCCTATAGCGACGAACAGATTCAATTGGGAGGCGCCGGCATTACCGTTGTCCGCTTAGATATATAAAAGGGACAGAGTTCCCTCCATCCCCTTTTCCACTCTTCAATTTTTTTACCCCATTCAACTTTCTCTCACCGCCTCCCGAATCCGTACCAATTTCTCCAACAACCCCTCCATCAAATCCAAGCGCAGCATATTGGCACCGTCTGATTTGGCATGAGGCGGGTCCATGTGGGTCTCAATAAACAATCCATCCGCCCCGACCGCTATCCCCGCCTTAGCGATAGTCTCAATCAACGCCGGTTGTCCCCCGGTCACCCCGCAAGCCTGGTTGGGCTGCTGCAAAGAATGCGTGGCATCAATCACCACCGGACAGTGACATTCCTGCTGCATAATCTTTATCCCCCGGTAATCCACCACCAAATCCTGGTACCCGAAAGTCGTCCCCCGTTCCGTTACCATCACATCCGGATTATTCGATTCCCGCACCTTCTCCACAGCAAAACGCATCGCCTCCGGAGAAAGAAACTGCCCTTTCTTCACATTCACAACACGCCCCGTACGGGCTGCCGCCACCAACAAATCTGTCTGCCGGCATAAGAAAGCCGGTATCTGCAACACATCCACATACTCTGCCGCCAGAACAGCATCCTCCGGACTATGGACATCAGTCACCACCGGTATCTGAAACTCCTTTCTGACTTTAGCCAATATTTCCAAAGCCTTCACATCCCCGATTCCAGTAAAAGAATCCAAACGGGAACGATTGGCCTTCTTAAATGACCCTTTAAACACATAAGGGATACCCCATCTATTCGTCAATTCCGACACATGTTCCGCAATCTTAAGCGCCATTTCCTCACCTTCAATCACGCAGGGACCTGCCAGCAAGAAAAACATATCCGAATCTTTAATCTTTTCTATTATATTCATTGTCTATTTATTAAAAATCATCACCACTACTTATATTTTCTTTTCCACCACAACTTCAACCGCTCTGAGATCTTCAACTCCTGGGCATTGTTCTGCGGACGATAAAACACCTTATCCTTCACCTCCTCCGGCATATACTCCTGGTCCACAAAATTACCGGGAAAATCATGTGCATATTTGTAATCCTTACCATAATTCAGCTCCTTCATCAACTTCGTGGGAGCGTTACGCAAATACAGAGGCACCTGGATATTCCCCGTCTGCCTCACCAAAGCCATCGCCTCGCCTATCGCCAGATAAGCCGAATTGCTCTTCGGGGAAGTCGCCAGATAAATGAGGCACTCTGCCAAAGGGATACGCGCTTCCGGCATCCCGATTTTATGCACCGCCTCAAAACAGGCATTGGCTATCAGCATGGCATTGGGATTTGCAAGCCCTATATCCTCCGACGCCGATATAATCAACCGCCGGGCAATGAACTTCGGGTCTTCTCCCCCCTCCAGCATCCTCGCCATATAATAAAGTGCCGCATTCGGATCGCTGCCCCGGACAGACTTAATCATCGCCGAAATAATGTCATAATGCTGCTCACCGTCCTTATCATACATCAGCGGATTTTCCTGCAACTCTTTTCTCACCGCCTCATTATCTATCACAATCTCTTCCGAGCGCTGGGCACTCACCACCAAATCCAATATATTCAGAAGTTTACGCGCATCCCCTCCACTAAACGAAATCAGCGCCTCTTTTTCTTTTACCGTAATCTTCTTCTCCTTCAAATAAAAATCACGGGTCACGGCATGATCTATCAACTCCTCCAGATCCGCCTTTTCCAAGGCTTTCAACACATACACCTGACAACGCGACAGCAACGGAGAAATCACCTCAAAAGAGGGGTTTTCCGTCGTCGCCCCTATCAACGTCACCGTCCCCTTCTCGACGGCAGCCAACAGGGAGTCCTGCTGAGCCTTGGAGAAACGGTGGATTTCATCAATAAAGAGAATCGGATTCGGCGTATTGAAAAAACGCTGGCTCTCCGCTTTCTGAATCACCTCCCGCACATCCTTCACCCCCGAACTCACCGCACTCAGCACATAAAAAGGACGCTTCAACTGTTCGGCAACAATCATCGCCAGCGTGGTCTTCCCCACTCCCGGAGGCCCCCACAGGATAAACGACGACACATTGCCCGACTCAATCATTTTCCGGAGTACCTTTCCCGTTCCCACCAAATGCCTCTGCCCGATGTAATCATCCAGCGTCTTCGGACGCATCCGCTCTGCCAAAGGTTTGTTTTCCATAATAATAAATCCTTATCTTCGACAAAAATAAGTATTTAAAATGGAAGTTAGAGCAAGACATTCAAAAACTAAAAGAATAAACTTTTCATGTTTCTCTGTCCGAGCTATCATTTCAACTTCATTCCCCTGAATCCGTCCACAATTTCCAATAAAGAGCTTCCGTATTTTTCAATTACTTTCTTCCCGATGCCCGGTATTTTCAGCAACTCCCTGCTATCGACAGGCAGCGTGTTGCAAATCCCCAGCAGGGCTTTCTGCTGCAATACCGTATATACAGGCAGTTTCAGTCTGTCTGCCTGTTTTTTGCGCCATTCACACAATTTCCTGTACAATGCGGGATGCAGGATATCCGCCGATACGTTTATTTTCTCCTGATGCTTCTGTCCCGGCAGAACCGCCTTGTCCAACACAGCTTCCGCACGGCTTTTCAAATAAGCGACCGGCGAAAAGCCCTCACCTGCCGATTCAAGTATCCGTATCTTAACATGTATTTCCTGCAACAAACGCGTCATTGCCTCCTCAAGCTGTTTCCGAACTTCTTTGTTGTCTATCTCCGGATATGCCGCCTCACACACAGCCCTATGGAGTTTCTCCGTCTCTTCTCGGAAATAGATTACGCCCTTGCCTATTCTTTCTTTAATCACCTCATCTTTCTCATAATTATCAGAAGCGAGCAACAAACGTTGCAACTGCATCTTAAAACGTTCCCCCACCTCTGCCAGCTTCTCCTGAATTTCTTCACGCATCTCCCGATAAAAACGACTCAATTCCGGATACAACCGATACAGATGCTTCCCATAAATCCAGGCCACCCGCTGCATGCTTTTCCACACAGCAACAAAATCAAATAATTCGGTCACCAACTGAATATAATACCTCTTTTTCTCCTCCTCCAGCTCCTCCTTTCCCGGTTGATTCTGCTCCACCTGCCGAATAAAACTCCGCACCATCCGGTCATGAATCACCGCCCCGCTCTTCAAGGGAGAACTGAGCACCAAGCCCTCCAGTGATTTGCAACGGCTCAAGGCAACATATACCTGCCCGTGAGTAAAGGCAGCCCCCACATCAATGACAGCCCGTTTGAAGGTAAGTCCCTGGCTTTTATGTATCGTAATCGCCCAGGCCGTTTTCAAGGGATATTGTACAAACTTTCCTTCTACGGTCTCCCGGATTTCTTTTGTTTCCGGATGAATAGCATAACGGGTATTCAGCCATTCCTCCCGGTTTACCGAAATAGGTTTCGAATCTCCGCTACAGTGCACCTGAATACTGTCCGTACCGATAGAAACGACGCGGCCTATTTTTCCATTGTAATACCTTTTTTCCGCCGAGGAATCATTTTTTACAAACATCACCTGGGCTCCTTTTTTCAGCACGAGCCTCTCCTCGGTAGGAAATAAATAAGCGGGGAAGTCACCTTCGACCTGCGACGGAAATGTATAAGCCTTTTCGGCTATCTCCTCCAGTTTCCGGGTATTAATCAACTGAGCCTGCGCATTATGGGTAGTCAGAACAATATAGCCCTCCTCCTCCGAAGGTTTGAAATCCGGTATGTAACGCCGGTTCAAGGCTGATATGACAGTCTCATCGACCCGATTGTCCCGGATTTTATTCAGCAAATGAATAAACGCCTCGTCAGTCTGCCGATAAACATGAGTCAACTCAATACTCACATAACGAGTTTGCCGTAATGCCACGCTATTAAAGAAAAATGGCGACCCATACACCTCTTTCAGCAGTTCCCATTCTTCTTCTTTTACCACCGGTGCCAGCTGTTGCAAATCCCCTATCAACAATAACTGCACCCCACCGAAAGGCCTGTCTTCTCCCCGGTAGCGGCACAGTAAGTCACTCACCGCATCCAGCAAATCCGCCCTCACCATACTAATTTCGTCTATCACCAGCAAATCGAGGCTCCTGATGATGTTGATTTTCTCCCGACTGAATTTGTTGCTGAATCCTCCGGCATTTTTCCGCACAGCCGTACTCTTTCCCGGAACATAGGGCCCGAAAGGCAATTGAAAAAACGAGTGGATGGTCACCCCTCCGGCATTGATAGCAGCCACCCCTGTGGGGGCAACAACAATCATGCGCTTGGGGGACATTGTTTTCAACCTGCGCAGAAAAGTGGTTTTACCGGTTCCCGCTTTACCTGTCAAAAACAAATTCGTACCGGTATAGCACAGGAAATGATGCGCAAGTTCCCATTGGGCATTTTTTTCCATATCCTTATGACACACATTAACACATAACAAAGATAAAATAAAATACCCGAAAAACGATGGCTCCATTCACTTCACCATCCGCATTCCCCGAAAGTAGCAGCCGCCGCACTACCGAACCGCTTTATAAAAAACAGAAAAACGAAACATCAATAAAGAAACGGCAATAAAAATCAGTGTTCCAGATAATCTTCCCGGAAAATTTCGACACACAGAATAAAGAGGGCCAGCATCAAAGGTCCGAATATCACGCCCATAAAACCGAACAGGGACAAACCGATAACCACCCCGAAAATGGTAATCAACGGATGCGTATCCGCCATTTTCTTTTGAAGCAATCCGCGCACCAGATTATCCACATTTCCAATCACGACAAGCGCATAGACTGCCAGGCCGATGCCATTTCCCCAATGTCCCGTTGCTCCCAGATACAAGACCAAAGGAATCCAAACCAGTCCCGTACCTATAATCGGAATAATCGTCGCAAAGCAGGAGAGCACGCCCCAGAAAAATGCCCCGGGCACTCCGAAAAGCCAGTAACCTAAAAAAGCTGCCACGCCCTGTATTATTGCCAAGAGAGGCACCCCGATAGCGTTGGAGCGCACGACCATGTGGAACTCACGCAGTATATCCTTTTTGTTCTCCCGATTAAAAGGCAGGATTCCGTTAATATACCTCTCCATCTTCTTACCTCCGATCAGCATAAAATACAACACAAAAAGCAACACCAGCACATTGATGGCGAAATTGGTGATTCCCTCCATCAGCATCTGCCCAACCCGCGGCAAAGCCGACACAATCGTATTGACATTCCCTTTGCTCAACAATTCATAGCCGGTCTTCTGCTGAATCAGCCCCGCCACATGCTCTATCCCATCCATCAGATTGCGGGGATCCAGGTTTATCGCCTGCAATTTGGAAATCATCATCCACACCACAAAAGACAACGGAATCAGAAAAATAAGCAACGTTTCACAGAGCAGCAAAATAGCCATAATACTCCGCCTCATGCGCTTCCGGTCCGTAAGCCAGAACATCTGGGGACGCAACAGGATATAGACGGTCAATGCCCCCAGGATCCCGCCTAAAAAAGGTGTGATCTTCAAAAATATCAGCGTGCCCAACAGCAAGATAATGACTATCAGCGAATACTTCCAATACTGTTCTTTTATTGACATATGCCTACTTTTTTTGCGTTCACCTCCACTCCGATGGCCCACTCCCCCCTGCATAACGTAATCAGCAGAAAAATGGTTTAAAAGATAACCGAATTTTCATCTCTTTTCCGAAACGTAACATTCCGCAATAGAGTATAACATTCTTTTTTCATTATCAACACCTTATACAAACAACATCTGTAACTCCCTGCCTTCTGTACCGTAAAATCATACAGCGAGAAAAAATTAAAATGCCATAAAAACGACCTCGGAAACAAGAGAAACAAATACTAACCAATAAAAACCAATACTATGTTTTACCATGTAAAAGAATTACAATTTAATGCACGTGTCTCACAACCGGACCCGCGTTTTGCACGTGTAATGCTTGAGGCCTTCGGCGGTGCGAATGGAGAGTTGAAATCTGCCTTACAATATTTTGTACAGGCTTTCAGTTGCCATAATCCATTTCCTGACAAATATGACATGCTGATGGACATTGCCACCGAAGAGTTCGGACACCTGGAAATCGTGGGGGCTACTATCCAGATGCTTCTGGGAAAAGTAAACGGGGAAATGAAAGACGTACTTGAAAATAGCCCGCTCCACACGATGATGAGCGGCAAATCAGCCAAAGAAGAGTTGATTCATCAGGCGTTCACCAATCCGCAATTCCTGGTAGGTGCTCCCGGCAGTCCGGCCTTGACCGACAGCAACGGAAACCCCTGGTGTGCCACTTACGTATCGGCCACGGCGGAACTGACAGTGGACCTACGTTCCAACATGGCGGGAGAAGCCCGTGCCAAAATAGGTTACGAAAACCTACTCCAGCTGACAGATGACCCTTTGGTAAAAGAAACACTCGTTTTTCTTATGACGCGTGAGGTGACACATTACCAGCAGTTTGAGGCTGCTCTGGAAACCATCCGGCCCAATTTTCCACCGGGAGTATTTCAAACATCCCCTCAATACAGCAACCTGTATTTTAACCTGTCAAAAGGCAAAGATGCCCGCGGCCCTTGGAATGAAGGCCAAAGCACACAGTTGGACGAAACCTGGCAATACATTGAAGACCCCGTGGAATACGTAACAGCAACCAACGGACTCCGGGATGTCAAGCCCCAGGGCACACCCCGGACACTGGAATCCATGGAAAAAGCCGACAAAGAGTTGAGCAAACAACGCCACAAAGAGGTGGACTCCGCTACTCCCGACACAAACCTGCAATGGTGCAACTACTCTTCCGATTACCGGAAAACACAAAAAAAGACCAAATAATCCGGTAAGAGCTAAGTGCTGAAACATGTCCGAAACAGGACGCACCCAGCACTTAGCCTTCCTTTTCATAAAACTACATTCAGGGCCATTCCCCCATAACACAGCGGCATTTCAGTTCATCAGAACACAATTTTCACACCGGCATAATAACTCCGGGGTATGCCGGGACCATACATATAGCCGGAATCCCGGTCAGCCCCCTGGTCAAAATCTTTCTGATAGGCATCGAATATATTGCGCACGCCGGCACTCCACTGCAAAGTAACCTCCTTATAAAGCGGCATATCGTATGCCAATTTCAGTTCCATATCAAAAAAATCCGGCGTTTTTTCCACCCGGTCGGCCACTATCACTCCTGCCATGTGCTGCACCAGCATACGCCCCGTATACGTTCCAGCCAGAGAAGCCGAAAAACGCTTCAAAGGATTCAGCAACGCCGTAAAATATCCGTATACATCCGGTGTCCGGAACAGCCGCTTTTCTGCCGGTACCTCCGGATTCTCGCTCCACACTTCCGGTTCCTTGTAACGGCTCCGCTGCAACGTCGCCCCTGCCTGCAACTCCAACCAACGGGTAAATACCGCCCGGGCTTCCAAATTTACCCCCATCACCTCAGCTCCCGAACCGTTGCGCCGCTCTTTGGTAAGGATACCGTCTTCCTTGCTGATGTCTTCCAACACAAATACATCTTTCAGATTGGTATAAAAACCCTCTGCCAACAGATTCACCCGCACTTGTCCGAAACGGTGATACCAATCTGCCGATACACTCACGCTACGCGATTTTTCCTCCTTCAATCCCGGAGCCAACCGGATAATGGCAACATCCCCCCCGACAGCAGCAATATGCAAGTCCTCGTCAAACGCCTGAGGCGCCCGGAAACCACCAGAATAACTTGCCCGAAAATTCAGATCCGGAGTCGGATTAAAACGCAAATTTACCCGTGGACTAAACACCACATGGTCAAGCATATTGTGTTTATCCAACCGCCCTCCCAACAGAATGCTCCACCTGTTATCTTTCCACTCATTCTGCAGAAAAACACTGTAAATACGGGTTCTCTGGGTCAAATCACGTCCATACCCCTTAATCCGGTCGGCCAGCTCGTCATAATTAAACTCCGCCCCCAACGTCAGATCGGAAGGCATAAACACCAAACGGTTGAAATGATAAAAAAACTGCCCGCCCCCCACATAGGTCAAATCGGCAGTATTCCCGTAGGCATTCGGATCCCGTTTCACCCCGTAATAACTTTCCCGGTCAATGTGTTGCATCGAAGAAAACAGACTGAAACGGGACCGCTCATTGGGGGAAAAATAATCAAACTTCACTCCACCCGTATTAATATCATGTTCCACCTGTTCGGCAATATCCGCTTCGTGGGGAGGAAGGTTCATCGAATTGCCCCCGCGGCGGAACTCATGAATCGTATGATATTCCACCATCAAACGACTATACGTACCGGTTTTCAGAAACGACCTCATCCCGGCAGTCTTGCTTTTCAACTTGGGCAACTCGCTGTACCCGTCACCGTCATGGTCATATTCGGAGCGGAAACGCGACTGGGCAAAAACATAAACCCCGCCTTTATGGTTATCGCTCACCAAAGAAGCATTCAACGAGGTCGCATGATCAAAAACGGACTTTCCTCCAATCATATCCGTCATGTGGGCCACTTGTGCGGAATTACGCTGCGGCTCTTTGGTAATCACATTTATCGTTCCGGCTATTGCCGAAGAACCGAACAATGCACTGCCTCCTCCTCTCACCACTTCCACCCGTTCAATCATATTCGCCGGAATCTGTTCCAGCCCATATACCCCGCTCAACGCACTGAACACCGGACGCGAATCAATCAGTATCTGCGTATAAGGCCCATCCAGACCGTTAATCCGCACCTGCTGGAATCCGCAATTCTGGCAATTGTTCTCCACCCGGACTCCCGGCTGGAACCCCAATCCTTCCGCCAAACAGGATGCGCCTGTAGCTTCAAACAATTTCGTATCCAGCACTTTCACAATGGCAGGTGCCTGCCGGCGGGTCGTCTCATTGCGGTTTGCCGACACCACCACTTCATCCAGTGCCACCTGATCCTCTTCCACTTCAAAATTGAGTTCCAGGGTAAGCCCCTTTTTCAGCACCACTTCCCGCTCCTGCCTTTTATAGCCGACAGCCGTCACCACCACCGTAAACTTTCCCTCCGGCAAATTCCGCAGGAAATAGTGTCCCGTAGCGTCTGTCGCCGCTCCGATGGTCGTCCCTTTCAAAGCTACTGTCATAAATGGCAAATGCTCGCGGGTATGCTTATCCACCACATGACCGTATACATTCGCATCCGTCGGATTCAAGCCCTCCGGCATTGCTCCGCACACCATTGTTTTTACTCCCAACAACAATAAGATAACATATTTATACATGATAATACTTTTTGAATAAAACATAGAAATAACCTGACGGTATGCCGCGACAATACCACACGACACACCCCTTGAAGGACCTGACGTCCTTGCAAGCATTCCGGCAATTCTTCCTACCGGAAACAATACATAAAAAAGTCAGGCTACCACAGGCGGAGCACGCAGATACAATGCTCCGGAAATCACCGCCGACAAGCGGTCAACAGTCCAATGACAGGCAACAGCAGAAACTTCTGTCCAACGTGCCTCCCATTCAAAATGAGACACCACATCCGGCGTCACACTATAAGAAGTGACATGGTGAACCAACCAGAAATCAGCGGTCGTGTGACCGTGAAAAGGCTGTCCGGGAAGATTTTTGAACGGATGCGAATGCAACACCGCCTCTCCGTCCACCACATGGACATGCACATAAAAAGAAAGCGCACCGATATATCCGGCAAAAATCACCGGAAGCAAGAGCTTTAACATACCGCCTGCCATCTTTCTCATAGCTGTCCAAATCGAGAAGTGCAAAATTAACTATTTTTTCTTAATTTCCTTTCCCATGTCCTAAATTCATCATCGAACAATTATTCATTCAGAAAGAAAAGGCGTCAAATCAAAATTCTAAAAATTAACCTCCGTTATTTGAGTATAAAAATGTATATTTGTAACTTCAAAAAACGAGGGGAAGACAAGCATGGCAAAAACACCGACAATAGTCAACAAGATAGTCGAAGCATTAGAAGACAACAAAGGTCTTCGGATCGTCACCATTGACCTGCGGAAAATAGAGAACTGTTTTTGCAGTTTCTTCGTAATATGTCATGGCACGTCCAACACCCATGTAGCAAGCCTTGCCGACTCTGTCGAAGAGAAATTAGACGGAATAAAAGAAAAGCCCATACACGTCGAAGGAAAAGATACCGCGCAATGGATTATTCTGGACTATGGCAATGTCGTGGTACATGTTTTTCAGAAAGAGCAGAGAGATTACTACCAACTGGAAGACTTTTGGGGAGACGGGATAAAAAGAGAAATCGAATCAATTCATTAAGCATACAGCCAGAGGCTGTTTTTACGCGAAAAAAATAAATATGGCAGAAAACAAGGAAAACAAAAAAGACAACTTTAACTTCCCTCCCATCGGCGGAGGGAAAAACATAAAAACGCCCCGATTCAACGGTTATTGGATATTCTTACTGTCAGCACTGATTATCATCGGATTCAACTTTTTCGGAATGAAAACCGAACCGGTAAAAACCAACTGGCAGGAGGTCAAGACCAAAATGCTGGCAAAAGGAAACGTTGAAAAATTCATTGTTGTCACCAATACGGGACAAGTAAATGTGTTTATCAAACCCGACAAAATACAGGATTACTCCCAACTCATTTCAAAAGGATTCAAGAATTACGACCGGGGTCCCCAGTTCACCTTTGCCATCGGCTCATTGGAAGGTTTTGAAAAAAACGTTGCTGACGCACAGCAAAACATTCCGGGAGCTGCCGGGATCACCCTCGAATATGAAAAAGAATACGACGGCTGGGGAAGTTTGCTAAACTTCCTTTTCCCCATTGTATTAATTCTCTTTATCTGGATTTTCTTTTTCCGGAAAATGAGCAGAGGCGCCGGAGGCGGAAGCGGTATTTTCAACGTAGGGAAATCACAGGCCAAACTGTTTGACAAAGAATCCAACATCAAAATCACCTTCAAGGACGTAGCGGGACTTGCCGAAGCCAAACAGGAAGTGGAAGAAATCGTCTCTTTCCTGAAAAGCCCGGACAAATACACAAAATTAGGCGGAAAAATCCCCAAAGGCGCTCTGTTGGTAGGTCCTCCGGGAACAGGAAAAACCCTTATGGCCAAAGCGATGGCCGGAGAAGCCAATGTACCTTTCTTCTCCATGTCGGGATCGGATTTTGTGGAAATGTTTGTCGGCGTAGGAGCATCCCGCGTACGCGACTTGTTCAAACAGGCAAAAGAAAAAGCCCCCTGTATCATCTTCATTGATGAAATAGACGCTATCGGACGTGCCCGGGGCAAGAACCCCAATATGGGTTCCAACGACGAACGGGAAAACACGCTTAACCAGCTGCTGACGGAGATGGACGGCTTTGAAACCAATTCAGGCGTTATCATCCTTGCCGCCACCAACCGCGCGGATATCCTCGACAGCGCCTTGTTGCGGGCCGGTCGTTTCGACCGCCAGATATATGTAGACCTCCCCGAACTGAAAGACCGGGAAGACATCTTCAAAGTACATGTCAAACCGCTGAAACTGGCCGAAGACGTAGACATCTCCTTCCTGGCCAAACAGACTCCCGGATTTTCCGGTGCGGACATCGCCAACGTAGCCAATGAAGCAGCTCTGATAGCTGCCCGCAAAGATAAAAACGCCGTAGAAAAACAAGATTTCCTCGACGCCATCGACCGGATTGTCGGCGGACTGGAAAACCGGAACAAAGTCATCAAAGTAAACGAAAAGAAAACCATTGCCTATCATGAAGCAGGACATGCAACGGTATCGTGGTTATTGCAACACGCTCATCCTCTGTTGAAAGTCACCATCGTCCCCCGGGGGAAAGCCTTGGGAGCCGCCTGGTATCTGCCACAAGAGCGGCAAATCACCACCAAAGAACAACTGCTCGATCAGATGTGTTCCGTACTAGGCGGACGCGCTGCGGAAGAACTGACTTTCGGACAAATCTCCACGGGAGCCCAAAACGACCTGGAAAAGGCAACCAAACAGGCGTACGCCATGGTGACCATTTTCGGTATGAGCGAAAAAATCGGTAACCTAAGCTACTACGATTCAAGCGGACAAAGCGATTTCAGTTTCACCAAACCCTATTCTGAAAAAACGGCGGAACTCATTGACAGCGAAGTCAAAGAACTGGTGGAAAACGCTTACACCCAAGCTAAAGCACTGCTGAAACAACACCAGGAACAACACAAACAGGTGGCGGAACTCCTGCTGGAAAGAGAAGTGATATTCAGTGATGACCTCGAACGTATTTTGGGCAAACGGCCCTGGAAAGAAGAAGAGGAAGAGGAAACTCCCCAAACGGAAACACCTCCTGCGGAAGAACAACAATAACATCAAGACCTGCCTTTTGCGGAACCGACTCATTCCGCAAAAAGCATCTCCATAAAACCCGAATATATGGACCACTGGATTTCGGTGTACGAAACAGACCTATTGTACAGAGCGGAATTAATCAAAGACATCCTGAATAACGAAGAAGTAGATGCCGTGATTCTAAACCGCAAAGATTCATCTTACCATTTCGGCAGTATTCAGGTCATGGTTCCTCCGGAAGACAGGGAAAAAGCAGCAAAAATCGTAAAATCAATCCATTGTGAATAATTTTGTCAAACGAGCTGTCAGCGGACTCATGTTCGTTGTCATACTGACCGGATGTATTTTTATACACCCCATTGCCTTTTTCATGCTCTTTTTTGCTATCAATATCCTCGGCCTGCTTGAATTTTCACACATGGCAAAAAGGATGCATGTCTTCATCAACATTCCTGTTTATGTGCTCTGCGGAAGTATGCTGTTCACAGCCGGATTCCTCCACGCTTATTGGGGCTACCGCGACGGTTACCTATGGTGTTTCATCACCTCTTTCATGCTCGGCATCTGGGAACTTTACCGGAAAAAAGGAAACGCTTTCCAAAACATTGCCTTTGCATATTACGGTCTGCTCTACCTGAGCCTGCCCTTCACCTTATTAATCTATCTGCCTTACATGACCACCGGAGCGTGGAAACCGGAAATTATCTTTTTCCCCTTTCTGCTGGTCTGGCTGAACGACACATTTGCCTACCTGTGCGGTTCCCGGTTCGGACGCCACAAACTCTTTCCCCGCATATCCCCCAAGAAATCCTGGGAAGGTGCCGTTGGAGGCGGTGTTGTCACCATCTTGGTTGCCCTTCTCATAGCTCCTTACATTGAGGGCTTAACCATCGTCAATGACATCATTATTTCCTGCATTGTCGTCATATTCGGTATTTTCGGCGACCTGCTGGAATCCATGTTCAAAAGAAGCATTGAAATCAAAGACTCCGGTAACATCATGCCCGGCCACGGCGGCATCCTCGACCGCTTCGACGCCATCATCTTCGTTATTCCGGCTATCTTTGTCTACTTAAAATTTGTCTACTAAAAAAAGAAGGCTTCCTTTCTCTGCGTTTAATCTTTAGTACTCAATCTTTGAGTTTAAAGTTTTTATCGTACCTTTGTCAGCTGATAATTCTTAAAATCACTGGAAATGACCTTACATAAAGCAGGATATTCTTTGTTAATCAAATTATTAGCGGGAGTTGTCGCATTGAATTGCGTTACGTTTTATTTCATACACACTCCGGCAACCGCGTATACCATCCTGATCGTATCCGTGATTTTCTATCTTCTGGTCGTCAATTTCTTCCGGTTTCCGAACCGTCAGATTACCTTGGACGATAATACGATATTAGCCCCTGCCGACGGTAAAATCGTGGTCATTGAAGAAACGGAAGAAACGGAATATTTCAAAGACCGCCGCATACAGGTGTCCATTTTCATGAATATTTTCAACGTGCACATCAACTGGTTTCCTGTCAATGGAATCGTCCGGTACTTCAAGTACCACAAAGGCAAATTTTCGGCGGCTTACCTGCCGAAGTCTTCCACCGAAAACGAGCGGACAACCATTGTCGTTGAATGCAAAAACGGACAGACCGTCCTCATGCGTCAAATTGCGGGAGCCATGGCCAAACGCATTGTTTCCTATGCTCCGGAAGGAGAAGAAGCCCGACAGGACAAACACGCCGGATTTATCAAATTCGGTTCACGGGTCGACCTGTATCTCCCTCTCGGGACAAATATCCAAGTGAAACTGGGGCAAAAAACAACAGGCTCACAAACCGTCATCGGAACCTTTAACTAATTCCGGATACAACTTTTTATCTGAACCAAAACTAAAACCATGTCAACACAATCAACAGTTAAAGTGGTTACCACTCATGTTTTGTCCGAAATGAAACTGAGAGGTGAAAAAATCAGCATGCTGACAGCTTATGACTATTCTATGGCACGCATCGTGGATGCTGCAGGAATAGACGTCATATTAGTCGGAGACTCCGCCTCCAACGTTATGGCGGGAAACGAAACGACGCTTCCCATTACCTTAGACCAGATGATTTACCACGGTGCTTCCGTAGTGAAAGGGGTTAAACGCGCCCTTGTCGTCGTGGACATGCCTTTCGGAAGTTATCAGGGCAACAGTAAAGAAGCCTTGTCTTCCGCCATCCGCATCATGAAAGAAACGGCAGCCGATGCTGTCAAACTCGAAGGAGGCATCGAAATCGTAGAGTCGGTAAAACGCATCCTCTCCGCCGGCATTCCGGTCATGGGCCACTTAGGACTGACCCCTCAGAGCATCCACAAATTCGGTACCTACACCGTAAGAGCCAAAGAAGAGGCAGAAGCACAAAAACTGATAGAAGATGCCCGCCTTTTGGAAGAGGCCGGCTGTTTTGCCCTTGTGCTGGAAAAAATCCCGGCAGTCTTGGCAGAAAAAGTCTCCCGCGAACTGACCATCCCGACCATCGGTATCGGTGCGGGGGGAAGCACAGACGGCCAAGTGCTGGTAATTCATGACATGCTGGGCATCAACAAAGAATTTTCCCCCCGTTTCCTGCGCCGGTATGCCGATTTATACACCATCATGACAGAAGCGGTCGGACATTACATCGACGATGTGAAAAACCGGGATTTTCCGAACGAAAAAGAACAATATTAATCCGGAACAGCAGCGTTCCGACACACTGACATACAAGCATGCTTGAAGTATTATACGAAGACAACCACATTATTGCCGTCAACAAAAAAATCTCTGACATCGTACAGGCGGACAAAACGGGCGACCAGCCACTGAGCGAAGAGGTCAAGGCTTACATCAAGAAAAAATACAACAAACCGGGAGACGTATTCCTGGGCGTCCCTCACCGCATCGACCGTCCGGTGAGCGGCGTCGTGTTATTTGCCCGTACCAGCAAAGCCTTGACACGGCTGAATAAGATGTTTCAGGAACACGATGAGGAGATACAGAAAACCTATTGGGCCATCGTGGGCACTCTTCCTCCGGAAGACAGCGGACATTTGGAACACTATATGATCCGGGACAGCGAGAAAAACAAATCGTATGCCTACGAAAAAGAAAAAAAGGGCAGCAAAAAAGCCATCCTCGAATACAAACTCATCGGACGTTCCCAACGCTACTATTTACTGGAAATCAAACTGCTGACCGGACGGCACCACCAAATCCGCTGCCAGTTGGCTAAAATAGGCTGTCCCATCAAGGGCGACCTGAAATACGGCTTTGCCCGTTCCAACGAAGGAGGCGGCATCAGCCTGCATGCCCGGGAAATCACCTTCCGGCATCCCGTCAGCCAGGAAATGGTCACCATCACCGCCACACCTCCCCTACACGACACACTCTGGAAAGAATTTTACAACAATCTGAAAGAATAATAATCTTTTATACACAAAAGAGCGTGTTCCTTTCGGAACACGCTCTTTCTTTATCACAAACTGCAAAAGCAATTCACAGTTCACCGGACTAATAACCGAATATTTCTTCCCTCGTCAGACGGGTCACCGGACCATACTTTTTCAAACTCTTCATATCCAGTTCCTTTTCATCTCCCAAAATACAGTAGGTATAGGTGCGTCCTTTGATCCACTCTTCCTGGAATTTCTTCACATCCGCCAGTGTCATGTTCTGTATCCGGCTGAACAGTTCGCGTCTGCGGTCTTCCTTCAATCCCAAATCCTGCGCACTCATATAATTCCATAACACGGAAGACTTCGTAATACGCTGTGTGCGCAAACGCGTCAATAAGGCTTCTTTCGCCAAACGGAAAGCATTTTCCGATTCGGGCATATTGTTGACAATCTCATCAAAAGCCTTCATCGCATCCAGCATCTTATCATTCTGGCAGGCAATAAACGTTGTAAACACATAAGGTTCATCCAGCTTGCCCGGCTCACTCAATCCGGCACCTGCCGAATAAGCCAATCCTCTGGCTTCCCGCATTTCCTGGAACACGATGGCATTCATACCTCCTCCGAAATACTCATTGTACATATTCAGGACAGGCGACAATGCCGCATTGAATTTATCCCCCCGGTTAGACACGGAAGCCATGTACACCTGTTTGGCATCATAAGGAGCAATCAGCACCTTGCTCGATGGTGTCTGCTGATAAACAAACTCCTTGTTATCGGGTACCGGAGTCAACTTCTCGGGGATGCGGTGTTTTTCATTGATTTCAGCCACCACTTTCTCCATGCTCTGCGGTCCGTAGTACAAAATGGTATGCTCATATCCATTCAGGCGTTTCAATCGGTCAATCAGGTCTTTCGGTTTCAATTGTTTCAACTCTGCTGCGGAAAGGATATTCCGGGCAGGTGACTTCGGACCGTAATAGGCATATTGCAGCAATTTGCTGAAATTGGACGACTGATTCAACTTCGCGTTTGTACGGGATTTCTGGATATCCGCTTTCATATTTTCCAGCACTGCCGGATTCGGTTGCGCATCCGCCAACAGAGCTTCAAACAACTCCATCGCTTTACCCATATTCTCGTTCAGTCCCGACAAGCCGACATATACTCTCTCGCTGCCCGGAGAAACATAATAATCACAAGCCAGATTATAAAACTCCTGTTTAATCTGTTCCGGCGTCATTTTGCTGGTGCCCAGATAATCCAGATACTGCACAGCCGTGCCCAAAGCCTTGTCCTCGTTCGTGCCCATATCAAAGACATACATCAACGAAAACAAATCGTTCGTCGTGTTCTGTTTGTAGAGAACAGGTATACCGGATTTAGCCGTGGTTTTCCCCATATCTTTGGAATAGTCGAGGAACACCGGTTCTATCGGTTCCGCATTAGAAGCCTGTATCTCACGCAGGAAAGCACTGGCCGTATCCCGGTTCATAAAAATCGGAGTAATCGCCGGTTTGGATATTTTCTTTTCATTCGGATCCTTGCCTTCCCGTTTGTAAACCAAAGCATAATTGTCTTTGAAATTAGCCTTTGCAAAATCGACAATTTGCTGCTTGGTAATCTTGCTCATCTTATCCAGCGAAGCCACCTGGTCTTTCCAATCTATCCGGTTGATAAAGGCATTCACAAACATATCGGCACGCGCACTGTTATTTTCCATCTGCGATTGCTGGTAACGCTTGTAATTATTGATTGTTGCCTGTATCAGGCTTTCATCGAACTCTCCGTTTTTCAGCTTTTCCACCTCTGCCAGCAAAATATCCTTGGCTTCTTCAAGCGTCTGTCCCTGTTTCGGACGGGCATTCATCATAAAGAAGCTGTAATCCGCCATAGCGGAAGGATAAGCATAGGCCGACAACAGCTTCTGCTGCTGATTGACATCCAGGTCAATCAATCCGGCTTTTCCGTTATACAACACCTGTCCCACCAGTTCCAACAACTCGGCATCTTCAGAAGCGGCCCCCGGGAACCGCCATGCCAGCGACACATTGGCAGCTTCCAGTCCCAGCACCTCTTTCACAACCGGCTGTTCCAGCGGAGCTTCGGGTTTAAACTCCAACTCCGGCAGATTTTCATTCGGTTTCATGCCGCCGAAATAGCGGTCAATCGTAGCAATCACCTTGTCCGGATCGAAATCTCCCGACATGCAGACGGCCATATTGTTGGGCACATACCACTGTTTGTAATAATTTTTGATATTGGTGATAGAGGGATTTTTCAAATGTTCCTGCGTTCCCAGCACCGTCTGCGTTCCATACGGGTGATTCGGGAACAGGGCGGTCATAATCTGCTCATACACCTTGCGGTTATCCTTCGTCAGGGACATATTCTTCTCCTCATACACCGTTTCCAGTTCGGTGTGGAAACCGCGAATCACATTATGCTGGAAACGGTCGGCCTGTATCTTGGCCCAGTTTTCCACCTCATTGGAAGGAATATCCTCCACATACACCGTCATATCATAACCGGTATAGGCATTTGTACCGTTTGCCCCGATAGCCGCCATCAATTTGTCGTACTCATTCGGAATGGACAATTTGGAAGCTTCATAGGAAATGCTGTCGATTTTCTTATACAAAGCCACACGCTCCGCCTCGTCCGTCGTCTTACGGTAGACTTCAAACAACGCCTCGATTTCATCCAGCATCGGTTTCTCCTGCTCATAATTCTGGGTACCGAAAGCCTCCGTCCCCTTAAACATCAAATGTTCAAAATAATGAGCCAGCCCCGTCGTTTCCGCCGGATCGTTCTTTCCTCCCACCCGCACGGCTATGTAAGTCTGGATACGGGGTTTTTCGGTATTCACCGTCAAATACACCTTCAAGCCGTTATCTAACGTATAGATGCGCGCGTTTAAAGGATCGTTGGGCACCGTCTCGTATTTGTACTGAGAACCTGTACCGCATGCAGCCGCCAATGCAAGCAAAAGGGGCAACATTAAGAATTTAAACATCTTTTTCATCGTCGCTAATTTTGATTCTGATTTACAAACATATATAAAAAATAATTAAAATCACAACACTTTTTCACACGTCATCCGAATTTACGAAAAACGGGGTTACGTGTCCTTTACACATAACCCCGTTTTATCTTGCATTGTACGCGTTTAATAGGCCGTCTTATCGGTTTTCTTTACCCACAAACGGAACTCCTCGCCGGCCTCTTTTTCCTGCCGGTGAAAAAAAGGGATGCTTCTTTCGGTCTGGGGCAAAGCGATTTCCCGGTAAATAAAGGAATCGTCAAAGCCCCCTCCCGCCGCATCTTCTTTCGTACAGGCATAATACACTTTTTCCGGGCGTGCCCAATAGATCGCTCCCAAACACATCGGACAAGGCTCGCAACTGCAATAAATCTCACAGCCTGTCAATTGAAAACTCTTCAATTGCCTGCACGCCTCCCTGATGGCATTCACTTCCGCATGGGCTGTCGGATCGTTATCGGGTGTAACAGTATTGGCACTGGCAGCAATCATCTTGCCATCCTTAACAACCACTGCACCGAACGGCCCTCCCGTCCCGTTTTTCACATTCTCTACCGCCAAACGAATGGCTTCCTCCATAAATCTCTTTTCGTACATGGCTACCGTCCTACTTTTTCTTTGAAGTATTTCTTGCGTGAGGCGGAACAACTTTGTGCTTTCCGCTGTACCACAGCATAAAACATCCCGCCAACACAAAAGGTATACTCAGCCACTGTCCCATATTCAGCGTCATCGCCTCCTCAAAATCCACCTGATTCTCCTTCACAAACTCTATCAGGAAACGGGCGGTAAAAATCAAGATCAGAAACATGCCGAAAATAAATCCCTGTCTCTCTTTCACATTCGTCCGCCAATAAAGGTACATCAGCACGACGAAACTCACCAGATAACAAAAAGCTTCATACAACTGTGCCGGATGGCGGGGAGCCGAAGGATTGTCAATGCCGTAAGCATTCACAAAGCGGAATCCCCACGGCAACGTGGTCACCTCTCCCACAATCTCCGAATTCATCAGATTGCCCAACCGGATGAACACACCCGCCAAAGCAATCGGAATCACTGCCCGGTCCAAAATCCAAAAAATGGATTTTTTACTGACTTTCTTAGAATAGTACCACAATCCGGCAATAATACCTATCGCAGCGCCGTGGCTTGCCAGCCCCTGAAAGCCCGTAAATTTAAATTCCGGCTGAAAGCGGAAAGGCAAAATCATTTCCAGCGGATGCTGGCTGAAATAAGCCCAGTCATAAAAAAGGCAATGTCCCAAACGGGCACCGACAACCGTCGCCACCGCCACATATATCCACAACTTGTCCAGCCACTCCATGCTCAATCCTTCGGCCCGGAATATCTTTTCCTCTATCTTGTAACCGCAAATAAACGCCAGCACGAACAACAATCCGTAATAACGCAGGGAAAAGCCGCCCAGATTAAAAATTTCCGGGTCAACCTCCCAGTTGATAAAAAACGGTAATAACATAAGCTTTTCCAATTACTCGTTCTTGCCGTGGCAATTCTTGTATTTCAATCCGCTGCCGCAGGGACACGGGTCATTTCTTCCCACCTTGGGACCTACGTGCACCGGTTCGTGCTTCGGCGGCTGACGGTTTGCCATGGGGGCGGAAGCCTCCGTACGTCCGGTCTTCATCTTGCTCAAATCGGTACGCTTCTCCTCAGCTTCTTTCACCCGTTCGGGTTCCTGCATCGGTATCTGGCCTTTCATCAAGGTAGAAACCGTTCCTTTGTTGATCTTTTCGACCATCGTCTTAAACAGATTGTACGACTCGAATTTATAAATCAACAACGGGTCTTTCTGTTCGTAGGCTGCATTCTGTACGGACTGTTTCAAATCGTCCATTTCGCGCAACTGTTCTTTCCACGCCTCGTCAATCTGAGCCAGGATAATCGCTTTCTCGTAAGAACGCATCAGATCTTCTCCCTGTGTACGGTAAGCCTTTTCAAGATTGGTCACAACGCTGTACATTTTCTGTCCGTCGGTAAAAGGCACTACAATATTCTTGAATACGTCTCCCCGGTTTTCAAACACATCCTTAATCACGGGATACGCCTGCTGTGCAATATGTTCCACCTTGCGGGTGTATACTTCCCGCACCTGGGCATACAATTTTTCCGTCAATTCTTCCGGTTTTAACTGTTGGAATTCCTCCGGAGTTATTTCAAAATCAATGGAGAGCAGACGTAACACCTCCAGTTTGAATCCTTCCCAGTCATTGTCGGGCTGGTATTCGTTCACCACGGCTTCACAAACATCATACATATTGTTGGCAACCGCCACGCCGATACGCTCTCCCAACAGCGCATTGCGTCTCTGCTTGTAGATAATGGTACGCTGGGAGTTCATCACGTCGTCATATTCCAGCAACCGCTTCCGTATGCCGAAATTGTTTTCCTCGACTTTCTTCTGGGCGCGTTCGATGGAGCGGGTAATCATGGAATGCTGGATCACATCCCCCTCTTTGTGTCCCAAGCGGTCCATCACCCGGATGATACGCTCGGAGCTGAACAGACGCATCAAATCGTCTTCCAGCGACACGAAGAACTGGGATGAACCCGGGTCTCCCTGACGTCCGGCACGTCCGCGCAACTGACGGTCTACCCGCCGCGAGTCATGGCGTTCCGTACCGATAATCGCCAAACCTCCGGCAGCCCGTACTTCAGGACTCAGCTTAATATCCGTACCACGACCCGCCATGTTCGTAGCAATCGTCACCGTACGCGATTTACCGGCTTCCGCCACGATATCGGCTTCTTTATGGTGTAATTTCGCATTCAATACATTGTGGGGGATGTTCCGCAGTTTCAGCATCCGGCTCAGCAACTCCGACACTTCCACGGAAGTCGTACCCACCAGCACCGGACGTCCGGCTTCCACCAAACGGACAATCTCATCAATGACGGCATTGTATTTCTCGCGTTTCGTCTTGTATACCAAGTCATTCGCATCCTTCCGGATAATCGGTTTGTTGGTCGGGATAACCACCACATCCAGTTTATAAATGTCCCAAAGCTCCCCGGCTTCCGTCTCGGCGGTACCCGTCATACCTGCCAGCTTGTGGTACATACGGAAATAGTTCTGCAACGTAATCGTGGCAAACGTCTGGGTGGCGGCTTCCACCTTTACACCCTCTTTCGCCTCTATCGCCTGATGCAGACCGTCCGAATAGCGGCGTCCCTCCATAATACGTCCCGTCTGCTCATCCACAATCTTCACCTTATTATCTATGACCACATATTCCACATCTTTCTCAAACAGGGTGTAGGCTTTCAATAACTGATTGACCGTGTGTACCCGCTCCGATTTCACGGCATAGTTCTGAATCATCTCATCTTTCTGCCTCAGTTTTTCTTTCTCGTCTTTCACCGTCTTTTCAATCTCCGCAACCTCTTCTCCGATATTGGGCAGGATGAAAAATTTCGGGTCTTCCCCGGCAGCCGTAATGGTATCGTGTCCCTTGTCTGTCAGGTCGATAGAATTCTGCTTTTCGTCAATGACAAAATACAGCGGGTCGGTAATCTCCGGCATACGGCGGTTATTCTCCTGCATGTATTCATTTTCGGTCTTAATCAGAATCGCTTTATTTCCCTGCTCGCTCAGGAATTTAATCAACGGCTTGTATTTGGGCAAGCCCTTGTGGGCACGCAGCAACAGGATGCTCCCTTCTTTTCTTTTCTTCGGGTCATCGCTGTCCAATAACATTTTGGCATCGTTGAATATCTTGGCCACCAAATCCCGCTGCATCCGCACCAGCCTGTCCACCCGGGGCTTGTATTCGTCAAACATCTGGTCGTCCCCTTTGGGTACCGGACCGGAAATAATCAACGGCGTACGTGCATCGTCAATCAACACAGAATCGACCTCGTCGACAATAGCATAATTGTGTTTGCGCTGTACCAGGTCCTCCGGATTGATTGCCATATTGTCGCGCAGGTAGTCGAAACCGAACTCATTGTTGGTACCGAAAGTAATATCTGCCATGTAAGCCTTGCGCCTGTCTGGGGAATTGGGCTGGTGTTTGTCGATACAATCCACCGACAACCCGTGAAACATATACAACGGTCCCATCCACTCCGAGTCACGTTTTGCCAGATAATCATTCACGGTCACCATGTGAACCCCGCGTCCTGTCAAAGCATTCAGGAATACGGGCAATGTGGCAACCAATGTTTTTCCTTCTCCCGTCGCCATCTCGGCAATCTTGCCCTGATGCAGCACGGCACCACCAATCAACTGTACGTCATAGTGCACCATATCCCAGGTGACTTCATTTCCTCCGGCAATCCACGAATTAAACCAGACGGCTTTGTCACCTTCTATTTCAACAAAATCATGGTTTACGGCCAAATCCCGGTCGAACTGGGTAGCCGTCACCTCTATCTCTTCATTCTCCTTAAAGCGGCGCGCCGTATCTTTCATCACAGCGAAAGCCACCGGCAACAACTCCGTGAGGATGTCCTCCACCTTTTTGTCTATCTCCTCTTCCAGTTTATCCACACGGTTGTAAATCTCTTCCCTCTCCTCAATGGTGGGTTTCTCTTCTTCCACCCGTTTTTTCAACGCCACAATCTCCTCCTCTTCTTCCCGGATGTGGGCCTTGATTTTTGCCTTCAATCCGTTTGCCACTTCGCGCAGTTCGTCGTGGCTCAATCCTTTCAGTTTCTCCCATTCGGCGTTCACTTTGCCGACAATAGGAAGCAATTCTTTCATATCCCGGTCGGATTTATTTCCGAACAGTTTCTTTAAAACATCATTAAAACCCATATAAACAAATTATAAATTGTAACTAAAAATTGAAAATCTAATCCTTTAGCAATTTTCAATTCCGACCGGGTGCCCGGATTTTATGAGAAGTAAAATAAATGCATTTTCTTTTATCCGCCTGGTTACAGTCAGCAGCAAAAGTTCTGCCAGAATCTGCGGGGACAGGCGCTCCGGCATACCCAGCGACTGCATCCAGACATATCGATTCCGTATGCTCGCTTTCAGCATAGCCTGCTGCCATTTTTACAGTAGCCGTCAGAACAAGCCGGCAACGTTCTCCCCGCAAAGGCTCTGCATTCCCCTGTGCCTTTAACGGAACCGCCACGACGCATCCCGCCATGACATACAATGCCGCTATCAAATACTTGTTCATTTCCATAAATTGCAAAAGTACGCTAAAAAGTAAAAACAAAAAAACGAATCTTCAAAAACTTTGTTACCCTTCCCAGCGCAAAATTTATCTCCTGCCGCTATATTTTTTCACCGAAGGCGAGGTCCCCGGCATCTCCCAAGCCCGGGTCGATATAAGATTTCTCCGTCAGCCCTTCGTCCAAGGCCCCCAGCCAGAGCGTCACCTCCTGCTCTTCCAGAGCTTCCTGTATATAATCCAACCCCTGACGGCTGGCAATCACACAGGCGATATGCGTATGGTGCGGGCACCCTCCCTGCTGCAACAATTCGTCGTACGCAATTTTCAACGAAGCCCCGGTAGCCAGCATCGGGTCGACTAAAAGCAATTGTTTTCCCTCCAGATTAGGGGTATATACGGAGTCATAGCGTATTTTAAAGCCATGTGTCCCGTCATACACGCGGCGGGCGGAAATAAAGGCATTGCCCGCTTCGTCAAAATAATTCAGGAATCCCTGATGAAAAGGCAGCCCGGCACGCAGGACGGAAGCAATCACCACCTCCTGTTCAGGCAGCATCACCGTCGCCTTATTAATAGGCGTCTGCACCGTCACGGGAGCATATTGAAATGTTTTGCTGATTTCATAGGCGATAACCTCGCCTACCCGCTCCAGATTACGACGGAATCGCATGCGGTCGGCGTGTTTCGCAACGTCCCTCAAATCAGCCAAAAACCGATTGCACAGGGAATTTCCTTCATTAATAATATGAATTTTCATTATCTGTTAATTTTACACCTGCAAAGGATTCACCGGAACAAGCAGTGCCACAATGCAACTTTATATTACTTTCAGCGTTATAATCTACCTTTTCCGGATAACGCCGGATGGCAACAAAATTAATGAATCCCGCCGGATTACCGAACATTTTTTCCCTTTTCCCTCCCTGTTATTTTCTTTCAGGAACAAAACAAGCCAATCTTTCGTAAATTTCCCGTATATTTAACAAGTTAATACATCACATCATTATGGAAAAAGAAGTAAATACCATGCTCCGCATCGGGGACGAAGCTCCCGCTTTTAAAGCGATAACAACGGAAGGCGAAATCAGTTTTCCGGAAGATTTTGAAGGGAAATGGGTCCTGTTTTTCAGCCACCCTTCCGATTTCACCTCCGTCTGTACGTCCGAACTGCTGACTTTCGGGCATTTAGCCTGCGAATTTGAAGCATTGAATTGTCAGCTCGTCGGTCTGTCCGTAGATAGTATCCCCAGCCACATGGCCTGGTTGCATACCATGGAAAAGATGAATTACAAAGGAATGAGCAATACCGAATTTCACTTTCCGCTTATTGCAGACCTGTCCATGAACATTGCACAGGCATACGGTATGATACATCCGGGAGAAAGCACCACCCAGGCGGTGCGCACCGTCTATTTCATCGACCCCCACAACGTTATCCGGGCAATCATCTATTATCCGATGGCATTGGGGCGCAATTTCGACGAACTTAAAAGGGTACTCATCGGCCTGCAAACCATCGATAAATTTGAGGTGGCCTTACCGGCAGACTGGCATCCCGGCGATGACGTGATTGTCCCCGCCCCGAAGTCTATGGAAGAAATGGAGAAAAAGAAGAAAGACCCGGACGAAGCCATTACTTGCTACGATTGGTTTCTCTGTACCAAACCCCTTCCGCAGGAAAAAATCGTGAAAGCACTGAAAAAGTAAAAAATTCCCCGGCATGAAAACTTGCCGGGGAAACCTTCTCTCTGTTTATCTGTTTACAGCAGCATACCTGCTGCGACTTCGTCTGCTTTTTCCTTGCCGCACAAATGTTCCACAATGGCCAGGCCAAAGGCGAAGCTGTATCCGGGCCCGCGTCCGGTAATTACATTCCCGTCAACGACCACCCCTTTGTCAAGCACGTTTACTTCCGGCAAATAATTTTCAAATCCCGGATAACAGGTCATCCGGATATCTTTCTTTAAGGGCAGTTTACCCAATACCAACGCCGGAGCGGCACATATCGCCGCCACATTTCCCTGCCGGGCGAAATGCTCTTGCAAATAGCCCATCAGTTCCCCGCATTCGGACAGATTCTGCGCACCCGGCATCCCTCCGGGGAATATAAGCAGTTCTCCCTCTTCTTTCAGCATTTCACGCAGCAGGACATCCGCTTTTATTATCACCCCGTGGGCTCCTTTCACCTCCTGTTTTCCCATGACGGCGACCGTCTGTACCTCCATGCCGCCGCGCCGCAGAACGTCCAATGTGCCTATGGCTTCCGTTTCTTCAAAGCCGTCTGCCAAAAAAAGAAAAGATTTTTTCATAACTATAGCATTTAAGTTTCTATTCCTGCAAATATACGATATTCCCCCCTCTTTCCCAAGTCCTCTTATTCCAACAGGTCTGGACGTAGCAGGCGGGTGCGCTCGTAGGCCTGTTCTTCCTGCCATTCCCGGATTTTTGCGTGATTACCTGAAAGAAGGATGTCGGGCACGGTCCAGCCGTTGAATTCCGCCGGACGGGTATATACCGGTGGCGCCAGCAAATTGTCCTGAAAAGAATCGCTCAACGCCGAACTCTCGTCACTCATCGCCCCGGGTATCAGCCGCACAATGGCGTCCGTCATGATGCAAGCCGGCAGTTCTCCCCCCGTCAATACAAAATCGCCCACGGAGATTTCGCGGGTGACGAGGTGCTCCCGTATCCGGTGGTCTATACCTTTATAATGGCCGCAAAGAATCATGATATTCTCTTTCAGCGACAATTCGTTTGCCGTTTTCTGGTTAAACACCGGAGCATCGGGCGAAGTGTATATGATTTCATCGTATTTCCGCTGTGATGTCAGTTCGTTGATACAGTCGAACACCGGCTGTATCATCATCACCATTCCCGCTTCTCCGCCAAAAGGATAATCATCCACTTTCCTGAATTTATCTTTCGACCAATCTCGGATGTTATGGATGTATATTTCTACCACTCCCTTAGCCCGCGCCCGTTTTACGATGGAATGATTCAACGGGCTCTCGAGTAATTCAGGCACTACACTCAGTATGTCTATACGCATCGGTTTTTCGTTTTTCGTTCGGAAGGTCAAAGATAAGCATTTTTTTCCTTCGTTCAAGAAGGGAAATTTACCCCCGTTATCTCCTCTCTCTAACACTATCATCCCTTATACATACTACCGTTACAAGTCCGTTTCAACTCCGAATCAACTCCGTTCCAGAACGGCGCAGAACAGGAAAAGATTCATTCCGGAAAGGTTCTTATCTTATAGAAAGGACATCGTGACACATCAGTTGATGTTGCCTGCAAGTGTTTCCGATTTCCAACAAAAAGAGGGACTGAATGACCTTTTCATGTCAGACAGCCCCTCTTTGTCACTTTCTGTTTTTTCTTTATCTCAAATAATCTTCAAAGTAATCGGTTACCTTCTGCATCAGATGGATGCGGTCGCGTCCGAATACATTGTGTTCGGCACACGGATAAGGAAAATAGTCCACCTGTACCTGGTTTTTGATACACTCGCGTATAAAACTCAGGCTATGTTCCCATAGTACGGTGTTGTCGATTGCCCCTTGACAAATCAGCAGTTTTCCTTTCAACTCTTTCGCTTTGTTCATCAGGCTCACTTTGGCATATCCTTCCGGATTGCTTTGGGGGGTCTCCATATAGCGTTCACCATACATTACTTCATACCATTTCCAGTCAATCACCGGTCCTCCGGCCACCGCCACCTTGAATACATCGGGATGGTTGGTAATCAGCGATATGGTCATAAATCCGCCATAACTCCATCCGTGTACACCTATCCGGTCAGCATCGACCCATGGCTGTGATTTCAGAAATTCAATTCCTTTCATCTGATCGGCCATTTCCGCCTGTCCGCAATAGCGGTGAATAGCTTTTTCGTATTCCGCCCCTTGGTTGGAAGTGCCCCGGTTGTCCATCACAAACACGACATAACCGTGTTGTGCCATATACATTTCCCAGCGACGCAGCTCAGCCTGCCAGGTATTTTTCACCATCTGTGAATGAGGTCCGCCGTATACGTAAAGTATCACGGGATATTTCTTTGCCGGGTCGAAATTCATCGGTTTAATGAGACGGTAATAGTTATCAAATTTCCCGTCGGCACTTTTCAGACTTCCCAAAGTAATTTCACCGTAGTTATACTCTTTCGTCGGATTCTCCGCCCGCAGCAATTCACGCACAGGCTTACCGTTGGTCTGACGCAGTTCGAGGACGCGCGGCACGTTCAGACTGCTGTAGCTGTCTATAAAATATTTGCCGTCTTTGCTCAAGGTCGCACCATGCCAGCCTTCCGCAGGCGTCAGCCGGGTCTTTTTGCCTGTTTTCACCTCCACCCGGAACAAGTGGTTATCCACCGGACTTACTTCCGCGGAGGTATAGTAAACATAGCGGCCATCCTGTCCGGCATAAGCCACATCGGCATCGACATCCGTCAAGCGGCGCACTTCCCGTCCTTCCGTGTCACAGAGATAGAGATTCCGGTAACCGTCACGATTGTCCGTACGGTAAAGGAAATGCCCGGCATCATTTTTCAAGAATACCAACGGATCGCTCGGCTCTACCCAACGGTCGTTTTTCTCTTCCAGCAAGGTTTTGACAAATTTGCCGTTGCGGGCATTGTATTTATTTAAATGCACTTGTTTCTGTGCCCGGTCAACCACCTGCAAGTAGATCATCTCCGAAGCCGGGTCCCACGTAACATTGGTCAGGTATTGCTCCCGTCCGAAATCCGTCACATCCAGAAATACCGTCCGCTGGGATGCCAAATCGTATACCCCCACACTGATTTGCTCGGACGGCATACCCGTCATAGGGTATTTAATCTCCCTCAACGAGCCGGTACGGGTGGTAATGTCCAATAAGGGGAAAGTACTCACCTGGCTTTCATCTTTGCGGTAAAATGCCAGTTTTTTCCCGTCGGGAGACCAAAAGATGCCGTTGTGGATACCCATTTCGTTCCGGCTAACCGATTGACCGTTTACGATATTGGGGTCTTCATCCCTGGTGACGGCATATTCATTGCCGCGCTCATCCGAATAATAGAGATTGTTTCCGCGGGTAAAAGCATAGGCATCTTTGCCGTTATAGGTCAGGTCTGCCGCTTTTTCCGGCAGGGGAATGACCCGGATTATCCGCTTTCCTTCCACATCAATTTCCGTCCGTTTGCCCTGACGAGTTATCACCAGTGTCTTTCCGTCTTGCCAAGTGTAGTGCGGCCATCCTTTCAAGTCACTCTTCAACAGAGTATTCAGTTCCTCTAAAGACATCAATACATTTTTCGCACCTCCGTCAGCTGTTTCCGCCATCAAATTTTTTCCTTCGGTATAGGTCAGTATGTTCCTGTCTCCCTGCCATTGGATATAACGTGACTGAGGACGCAGTTCATATCCCAGGACAGCTTCTTCCATCGTAAGAATTTTACCCTCCTGCACTTTTTCTCCTTCTTGCCGTGCAAAAGCTGACATCATGGTTCCTATGCTTAAAATAGTGAATAATACGTATTTCATCTGTTCATTTATGTTAAAGTATTTTACTATGCGTGCAAATATAATCAATCTGTCGCAGAAATTTCCCATCCGGATAATTAAAACCGGAAAAATACACCGGACGGACGACAAACATACCCATGCTTCAGGAAGCCAATAGTTTCGCTGAGGGTTCGCTATATAAACTTCGTTGCAGCTGACTTATTGTATGCTTATAGCCGGCTTCGACAAGATATATATAAGCCAAGATGAATCTTTCTACAACGATATAAAGTCAGTCCAACGACAGTGGAACCATTTCGCACCTCGGGGAAACTTTAAAATAAATACCAAAGATAAAAGCAAAAAATTACAATAAGGTGAAAGCATCCTGCTTGTCTGCGATTCAAGTTTGTGATTTAGTGCGTTATGAAGGTTTGAAAAAGACCACTCGGCAAAATTAAGCACAAGATAAGTTTCCATATCGTTACCAAAGGGTCAAGAGGATTTTTATTGGTAATATTTAACATTCAAACATTACAACATTTTGCATACACTCTGATAATTCACTAAGAAGTAATTTTATTTATCCCAAAATTACATGGCGACACAAAGTATTCATTTTCAATATTATCATTGTACATCCTCAATATTCACTAACTTATTTGCTATTGCATAGATTATCAATCCGGCAGTGGTGTGAATCTGTAATTTATTGGAGATATTGCGGCGATGTGTGGTTACAGTATGGACTGAAAGGAAGAGATAATCGGCAATTTCTTTGTTATTCATACCTTTGGTAACGCAAATAATAACATCTTTCTCGCGGTCACTAAGCACCTCCAATTTATCCTTATCGGCAATTTCATTATCAGACTCATCCGTATAGAGAATTTGACCATTCTTTTTTAGTTGTTGTTCTACAAGTCTTACGGCAGGAACGAACAATTTATCCTCAATCATACAGTGAGAAGTCAGATCTTGTTCACTTAAAATGATTTCTAAAAGAACCTGATTAAGTTGATAGTTATTCTTTTCGGGATAGTAGCGAATAATAATGTCTTTCAATTCTTTAAGTTTGTAGCCTATGGGAGCGTGCTTACCGGCAAATGCTGAAATGCTGAAATTGCGACTCAAGAATCCCCCTGATAATTGTTCCACATACGAGAATACTACTTCATTCTCATATTCCATATGTTTGCGCACTTCCGCCACATATTCATCGTAGAATTTCAAGATGAGCATGGCAAGTTCATCCTTGCCTGAACAATCAATCGCTTCAATGAGTTTACGGCGTATATTGGGCAAGTTGAAATCCAGATAGTATTCGTGGGCTTGTTTCAAATAGCCGATAAGCGATGGCAAGGATATTGATTCATAATTGTAGTTTTTGTCCGAAACAAAATTCACTACCTCCAAAAATGTGTTTTCGTTTACATTATGTATACGACACACTTCTCTTACCGATTTGTCTCCAAATCCCAACGATATACCAAAACGCCCCATTACAAGAATCAACACACTGCTGTTTTTGAGCAAATCGCGCATCTTATCGGTGGGCTTATAGCCTATAGAGTTATTCATTCTTAATTCCTGGAAATCATTGTTTGCGACTGCAAAATTACACACCTGTTTATAAATAGGCAATACCCAAAAATAGTGAAAAAGTGTATTGTGGTATTGAATAATACTAAAATCAGAGTATTGTACGCGCTAAAATGTCGTCCTAGTTTTGCACCCGGAAAAAGACGAAAAATGATGAAAAGAGTACATGTGTTGGATATATTAATTCTGTTACTGATTTTCCAGCCTGTTTTGAGTGCCAAAGTAATAGAGAATATGCGGACTGAAATGGGAATGAATGATAATGGTTCCATCTCGGGTAAACTTATTTCTGATGAAGGTAAACCGGTAGACTTTGCGACCGTTGCTTTGGAAGGCACACAATATGGTTGTTTCTCAGATGTTAAAGGTTTCTTCAATTTAAAAGTTCCTGCAGGACAATACACGTTAGTTGTATCTGCAATAGGCTATAAAACAGTGAAACAATCTGTTGTTGTAGAAGCAGGAAGCACACTGGAATTGGAGATTGCTGTTCCGACGGATGTAATTGCATTGGATGAAGTTGTGGTTGCTGCATCCGGCGTCGAACGAGTGAGGAACTCGGCATTCAATGCAGTGGCGGTAGATGCTAAGGAGTTGGTAAACTTCACCAAAAATCTGAGTGACGCGCTTATAAAACTGCCGGGAATGAAACTTAGAGAGAGTGGAGGTGTAGGATCGGATATGCAATTGATGTTAGATGGTTTTAGCGGTAAGCATGTAAAAGTTTTTATTGATGGTATCCCCCAAGAAGGTGCAGGGACAGCATTCAATCTGAATAATATACCGGTAAATTTTGCCGACCGCATTGAAGTGTATAAAGGTGTGGTTCCTGTGAAGTTCGGAGCCGATGCTTTGGGTGGAGTCGTGAACATTGTAACCCAAAAAAGCCGCCGTAGGTGGTTTCTTGATGCTTCATATTCTTATGGCTCTTTCAATACACATAAAAGTTATGTCAATTTCGGCCGGACATTGAAAAATGGCTTGACTTATGAGGTAAACGCATTTCAGAATTATTCGGATAACGACTATTACATACATAACTGGGTGCGCGAGTTTGAGGTGCGCGACGATGGCAGCATACGTTTCCCGCCTATTGACAAGTCGGATATTCGCAAAGTCAAGCGATTTAACGATATGTATCACAATGAGGCGGTTATCGGAAAAGTCGGATTTGTCGATAAATCGTGGGCTGACCGTTTATTGCTGGGCTTTACATATTCCAATTTCTACAAAGAGATTCAGACGGGTGTTTATCAAGAAACGGTTTTTGGCGACAAACATCGAAAGGGATATTCCTTAATGCCTTCTCTGGAATATGGCAAGCGCAATCTGTTCGTTAAAAATCTGGATTTGACTTTGACAGCCAACTACAATCGTAATATCACTCACAACATAGATGTCTCTTCACTGGCATATAATTGGGCAGGCCAGTCATATGATAAAGGGAGCAAAGGTGAGCAGTCTTATCAGCAAAGCGAATCGCTCAACACGAATTGGAATGCAACGATGAATATAAACTATCGTATTGGCACACACCACACCTTTACCCTGAATCATGTATTCAGTAACTTCGAGCGTACCAGTCGCAGAACCGAGGGTGCGGAATCGGTATTGACAAACTTTGATATTCCTAAGATTACCCGCAAAAATATCAGCGGATTATCATATAGTTTTATCTCCTCCGAGAAGTGGAACGTTTCAACATTTGGAAAATATTACAACCAGTACAATCGAGGTCCGGTATCTGCCAGTGCGGACGGTATAGGGAACTACATAAATTTATCGAACATCGTCACTGCGTGGGGATATGGTGTGGCAGGAACTTATCATATAATGGAGGGCTTACAAGCTAAACTTTCGTATGAGAAAGCTTATCGTTTGCCAACTAATGAAGAGTTGTTCGGAGATGAGGATTTGGAGGCAGGTAAAACGGATTTGAAGCCAGAGAACAGCCATAACCTGAATTTCAACTTAAATTATGGGCACCAATTTGGCAAACATGGTATTTATATGGAGGGGTGCTTGATTTATCGTGATACAAAAGATTATATTAAGCGTGGCATCGGTAAGCATGGAGTTTTGGAGTATGGCGTGTTTGAGAATCACGGACATGTCAAGACTTATGGTTACAACATAAGTTTGCGTTATGATTATTCGCACTGGTTCAATGTGGGCGGTACATTTAATGGCATTGACACTCGTGATTACGAGCGGTATGTGGCAGGCGGTACGCAACAGGAGAGTATGCACCACAAAGTGAGATTACCTAATATTCCTTATCTGTTTGCCAATACGGATGCGACATTTACCATCAAAAATCTGTTGGCAAAGGGCAATCACCTCAGTGCAACTTACGATAGTTTTTGGCAGCACGAATTTCCATTGTATTGGGAAAATATCGGTGATTCGGACAGCAAGGCGAAAGTGCCCAATCAATTTTCTCACAATTTCAGTTTGACTTATTCTATTAAGAATGGTAAATACAACATTTCTTTTGAATGTCGAAATCTGACAAATGAGAAACTTTACGATAATTTCAGTCTCCAAAAAGCAGGGCGTGCTTTTTATGGTAAGCTGAGAATATATTTGGATGGAAAGAAATAACAAATTATAAAATGTATGAAAAAGAATTCTTATGTAAATGCTATGGTGTTAGGTCTATTGACCATAAGTATTATGACTGCGTGCAACAAAGACAATGAAGACATTGTATCAAACCCGGAACCGGATGCGGGAGAATCACAGTATGTCATTCCTGCAGCGGTAGGAGATGCCAGTTATCTGATTACAGCAGAATCACTTGACGAAGGTGAAGTGACTGTGGCGGGAAATGGAACAGAGGTTCTAAACGCATCGTACTGGGTGTATAAGGATCATGACTATGTTTTTGCATTGGTGTATAACAAAGGTGGTGCAGGAACAGGCGCCTCTTATTATTTGAATGTTAACGGTAAACCAGTCGAGAAGTATGCCTATACATATAATCGTATAACAACATACGGCACTTGGGGTGATAATGTAATCACCGCTTCGACTGGTGATGCATCGGCTGCCGATGAAAATGGTTACTATCCGCAAGTCTTGTTATTTAATTATTTGAATGCCAAGGATGGTAGTCATGAAGAGGCTTCTGTCAATGCGGAGAATTTCTTGGGAAATGGAGAGAAAGTGCATTTTGCCGGAATAATAGAGGCCAATAACAAACTATACACATCGGTAATCCCTGCTGGAATGAGTTTGTATGGCATTAGCAAGTGGCCGGATAAGATTACGAATGAGACTTTGATTACTACCGAGGCAGGTGGAAGTGGAAGCGGTGCATACACGGCAGGCGTTATTCCAAGCACACAATATCCCGACAAAGCATATATTGCGATATATAGCGGTGATAGTTTTAATAATGAGCCAATAATCGCCGAGACAGATAAAATAGGTTTTGCTTGTGGCCGGCGCCGTTCGCAATATTATCAAACGATCTGGGCTACTAATGAAGGAGATGTTTATGCCTTCTCCCCTGGTTATGGACGTACATTCGTTTCGACTGATGAACTGAAAAAGGTGACTGGGAAACTACCCTCCGGTGTAGTCCGTATCAAGGCAGGAGAAACCGATTTTGACAAAGATTATTATGTAAATATCGAGAAACTCGGAAATAAGAATCCGATTTACCGTTGCTGGTACATTGATGGCGATTATTTCTTGTTGCAATTATACAAAAATGGTGTTGAGAGTATGATTAGCGACGGCACCAATGCTGATGTCAGCGAGTTGGCTATTTTCGATGCTGAAAACCAGACATTGAAAATGGTTAGCGGACTACCTACAGATATGTCTATTGGCGGCGAACCTTATGCTGAAGATGGCTCGGTCTATATTCCAATAAATGTAACGACAGGTGGATATCCTACGTTCTATAAAGTGGATGCTGCGACAGGCAATGCGGTAAAGGGCTTGACTGTTAAGGCGGAGTCTATTCAGACTGTGGGAAAGTTGAATATTGCAAAAGAGTGAGTTGGCATGATGCGAAAGGTTTTTCATAAGATTCATCTTTGGCTATCCGTACCTTTCGGAGTGTTCATCACTTTGGTCTGTTTCTCGGGCGCAATGCTCGTCTTCGAGAAGGAGGTTATGGAGGCATCAAATCCGCAACTTTATTATGTAAAGAATGTAGGTGATGAAATGTTGCCGCTTGATGAATTGGCAAAGAAGGCAAATGCAATACTGCCCGACAGTGTACAAGTGACGGGTATGACAGTTTTTTCCGACCCAAAGCGTACTTGTCAGGTAAACCTGTCTCGGCCTCGCCGATCCTCGATGTATATAGACCCTTATACTGGCGAAGTGACAGGGAAATACCAACGAGCTCCATTTTTCACGATAATGTTCAAGATGCACCGTTGGATGATGGGTAGTGCTCGTGCCGAAGACGGAAGCCTCGGTTGGGGAAAACTGATTGTCGGCATTAGTACGCTGATGTTTGTATTTGTATTAATTTCCGGAGTAGTTATATGGTGGCCTCGAAATAAGGTGGCTCGGAAAGACAGGTTCTCTATTAATGTCAGGAAAGGCTGGAGAAGATTTTGGTACGACCTGCATGTGGCAGGTGGAATATATGCGTTGGTTTTTCTATTGGCAATCGCATTAACGGGACTTACTTGGTCTTTCCAATGGTATCGAAATGGATTTTATGCGGTATTTGGAGTTGAAATACCTCAGGAAGAAGGACATGGCCGGCAGTCAAATGTTCAAGAGAGAGGTGGCCGTAAGGAGAAAAAAAATCAAGGGTCGCCGTACCGGCATTGGCAAAAGGTGTACGATGAGCTGGCTTCCCATAATCCTGATTTCAAACAGATTGCAATATCAGAAGGTAGTGCGAGCATTTTTTTCAACCATTGCGGAAATCAACGCGCCTCCGATAAATATACTTTCGATTCTCAAAACGGTGAGATAACAGACGTTTTTTTGTATAAGAAAATTGCAAATTCAAGTAAAATTCGGGGTTGGATTTATTCGGTGCATGTGGGTAGTTGGGGAGGGCTTTTAACACGCATTTTTGCTTTTTGTGCTGCACTGTTTGGTGCGAGTCTTCCTTTAACGGGTTACTATTTATGGATAAAGAGGAAACTGGCGGCTCGGAAAAAGAGTTGGGTATAAGATTTTACCTATCTTTGTAAAGAATATAAAGGTGAAGGGAAGAGGATGTCAGACAGCAGTTTCAAGCCAATAACAATAAAAATAAATTCCAATTCCATGAAAAACGGGATTTTCAGAAATATACTATACTGCACCATCGCAGCAGGCATGTATTTATACTGTATCAATGCCTCCCCCAAGTGGCTACAGGCGGAACTGAAAGAATATGTCTTCTGCTGTCCTGCCGAAATCGGGATTGCCGTGGTGACCGACACAAAGGATACCATCTGTGTCAACGCTGAATCATCCTATCCCATGAACAGCGTGATGAAGCTGTATCAGGCGATGGCAGTGGCCGCCACTTTGCAGGCACAAGGGAGAGGACTGGATTCGTTGCTTCCCATCAAACAGGAGGAGTTACATCCCAAGACTTACAGCCCGATGCGCAAGGATTATCCTTCCGGTGATTTTCAGCTTTCCATTGCCCGGTTACTGAAGTATTCTTTGCAAGAGAGTGATAACAATGCGTGTGATATTCTGTTCCGCCACGTTGTAGGGATTGAAGCCACAGAGAAATATATCCAAAGTTTAGGGATAAAGAATTTCGCTATCCGGGTGAATGAGCGGGATATGTATGAAAATAATGCAGCCTCATACAAGAATTGGAATCTCCCGTTATCGGCAGCCCTATTGATTAATAAGCTCTTTACAGAACCGTTGTATGACTCCGTTTACCAGAATTTTTTGAAGGAGACATTGATTTCGTGTACCACCGGGAAGAATCGTCTGGCCAAGCCGTTAGTGTCACGAGGAGGTATTATCGGACACAAAACGGGTACCGGGTTCAATTCTCTAATGGGATTACCCCAAGGTATCAATGATGTCGGTTTCGTCCGGCTTCCGAACGGGCGGCACTATGCCATTGCCGTGTTTATCCGGTCAGCATTTCGCGATATGCATGGGACAGAGCAGATAATTGCCGATATTTCGGAGATTGTTTATAAACACATCATGATTGAGAGTTTATGGAGATAAGGTCAGAGACGGGAAATAAAAAGCGGTTTCTGCCCCTTCTGCTGATTGGCGATGAACAGGAGGAGATGATTGACCGTTATCTGCCGGCGGGCAATTTATATGTGGGAAGCGTTGCCGGCAGGGACATTTCGGTATGCGTCACTAGTCAAAACGAGGACGGGACGGTGGAAGTCAATAATATAGCCGTGTTGCCTTCTTTCCAAGGTAAGGGGTATGGCAAAGAGATGATGCGGTGGATTGAGAAACAATACCCCGGGCGAATTATCCGACTCGGTACCGGGGAGACTCCTTCGACCCTGAATTTTTATAAAGCCTGCGGATTCTCTTTTTCCCACCGGATTACGGATTTCTTTACGGAGCATTACGACCATGAAATCCGGGAAGAGGGTATCGTGTTAAAAGACATGATCTGTTTTCAGAAAGACACCGCCATACGGGAGGTGACAGACTCCGGTCAATGGCCCGAGCTTTTATCTATCTGGGAAGCCGCCGTACGCGACAGTCATCACTTTCTTTCGGAAGAGGACATCGCTTTTTTCCGGACAAAGATTCCGGCTGAATATTTGCCTCATCTGACCGTGTTCGGTATCGCGGACGAACAAAATGCACTTTGCGGGTTTCTGGCACTGAGCGACACCATGATAGAGATGCTTTTCGTCCATCCGTCCGCCAAAGGCAGGGGCTACGGGACACGCTTGCTCCGTTATGCCACCGATGCCAAGGGGATGCGTCAGGTCGATGTCAATGAACAAAATCCGCAAGCACTCAGATTTTATCAAAGCAGGGGTTTCAAGATCACGGGCAGGGAAGCCACCGACCCCTCCGGCAAACCTTTTCCTATTCTTCACATGAGTCTGTAAACGAAGAAATGAGCTGCTCAGTAATGAAATTAGTCGTATATTTACCAACGAAAATATCCCATATTCCTGCATTATGAAAAAAGACGATACCGCCGAACGGAACCCGATGAAAATCATTTTCAATTATAATGATGTGTTTTTCAGTTTTATCTATGACGATCGCAGCGGTTGTGTGCATCGTTCGCGCGAGTATGCCCTCAATTATGTGTATTCGGGAGAAATGGTACTGGATAACGGGGAGGAACAGATTCATGTCGGGAAGGGCGAGTGTGTTTTTATTCCCCGCGACCACCATATCACGATGTATAAGCGAACCTGCAACGGGGAACGGTATTGCGGTATTTTTCTGATGTTTACGCGTACTTTTCTGCGTAAGATGTACGGGCAATTCGGACAAAGGAGTTTTTCGGCTTCCACCTCGAAAGTCAATGCCGGGGTCATGAAACTGCCCCAAACGGCAGAATTGGCAAGCCTTTTTTCTTCCATGACGCCCTATTTCAATCCGGAGGTGAAGCCACAGGGTGACTTTATGCAGTTGAAGATGCAAGAGGGGCTGCTCGCCCTGTTGCACATCGATGAACGGTTTGCCCCGACTCTTTTTGATTTTAACGAGCCGTGGAAAATTGACATCCTGGATTTCATGAATGAAAACTACATGTATGAATTTTCGATGGAGGAAATAGCACATTATACCGGACGCAGTCTTGCCACCTTCAAGCGGGATTTCAAGAAAATCAGCGATCTGACTCCTGAAAGGTGGCTTATCCGCAAACGGCTCGAAGTCGCCTATGCCAAAATGAAAGAGGGTGGCAAAAAGGTGGTGGACGTCTACGCCGAAGTGGGTTTCAAAAATCCGTCGCATTTCTCCACCGCTTTCAAAAAACAGTACGGTATCTCACCAACCGCCGTTTTTACATAGATTGGTGAAAAACGGCAGGAAAAGAGGGTTACACTAAACAGTGATTTCTATCAAATTTCCTTCAATACCGATTATACAACTTTCGTAGTATCCGTCTCCCGTCATGCGGGGTCCGTCCACCACTTCAAAACCGTCTACTTTTAAGCGTTCCGTTAAGGCATCCACCTGTATTTTACCGCCAACACTAAAGGAGAGATGAATGTAACCCGTCCGGTTTCTTTTTTCCCCTATAGCCGGAAGATGTGTTTTTCCGCAACTTGTTGTTGTTCAATTTGAGCTTTTCAGTAATCTGATTTGAGCTTTGTAGTAAGGCCTGTCCGATATTATCGCTCTACTTTTGTATGGCAAACAAAAGAAAAACGATTGATTAACGATTAAATAAACAGCAGATGAAAACAAAGAATCTACAATCCGCGCTCATAGCACTCCTGACGAGCGTCATTTTACTGACAGGTTGCACTACAAATAAAAAAACAAGTGATACGATGAAAACATTGAATCTTACTCAGGAATGGGACAAGACATTTCCGCAAAGCGAGAAGGTAAAGCACCGCAAGGTAACCTTCCGCAACCGTTACGGCATCACGCTTGCCGCCGACTTATACGAACCCCGGAATGCTTCGGGCAAACTTGCGGCCATAGCCGTCAGCGGTCCTTTCGGTGCCGTGAAAGAACAAGCCTCCGGACGGTATGCCCAGACGATGGCGGAGCGCGGTTTTCTCACGCTGGCTTTTGATCCCTCATTTACCGGTGAAAGCGGCGGCGAACCGCGCTATGTGGCATCGCCCGACATCAATACGGAAGATTTCAGTGCAGCAGTGGATTACCTTAGCACACTCCCCAACGTGAATGCGGAATGTATCGGGCTTATCGGGATTTGCGGCTGGGGCGGATTTGCCATCAATGCCGCAGCCATCGACACGCGCATCAAAGCTACCGTGGCCTCTACGATGTACGACATAAGCCGCGCAACTTCTAAAGGCTATTTTGACAGCATGACTTCCGAGGAGCGTTACGAATTGCGCAAGCAACTGAACGCGCAGCGTACGGAAGACTATCGCAACGGCAGTTATGCCCTTGCCGGCGGCGTAGTCGACCCACTGCCCGATGACGCCCCGCAATTCGTGAAAGATTACTACGCTTATTACAAAACACCACGCGGCTATCATAAACGCTCGCTTAATTCCAACAAGGGCTGGAATAAAACCTCTGCGCTTCCGTTCCTCAACACCTCTCTCCTTGCATTCAGCGATGAAATACGCAGCGCCGTCCTTCTTATCCATGGTGAAAAGGCACACTCCCGCTATTTCAGTGAAGATGCTTTTAAAAAGCTGACAGGCAATAATAAGGAACTGATGATTATCCCCGGAGCCAACCATGTGGACTTGTACGACAATATGCAAGCAATTCCATTTAATACATTAGAGGTTTTCTTTAAAGAAAATCTGCAATAATTGTATCGGTTTGAAAAGAGCGAAAGAACACCGACAGACAGAGTTTTTTATGGACCGTCTGTCTGTTGGTAAATTTTTATTCTTAACGAAATAATTTGCACAGCTTGCAAGGAGTGCCGGAAGAATGTATCTTTGCCGATAAGAAAATCCATAACTATTTTAAGGAATGAAAACAAAATACACTCTTTTATTATTATCAGCATTGCTGCTGGCGTTTATGAGCTCCTGTTCAGACATTAAAACAGGAAACAACATGAAGGAAGATGTGGCTTTAGAAACGTTGAAAACACGCCGGGCAATCCGGGCTTATCAGGATAAAATGCCTGCAAAAGAACTGATTCAAAAAGTGACGGAAGCAGGTACGTATGCCCCCACCGGTATGGGGAAGCAATCGCCTGTTATTGTGGCTATCACGAATAAGGAAGTGCGCGACCGCTTGTCCCAACTCAACGCTAAAGTCATGGGCAGGAATGCCGACCCGTTTTACGGTGCCCCGGTGGTGCTGGTCGTGTTAGCGGACAAGCAATATCCCACTTATTTATATGACGGTTCGCTGGTTATGGGCAACCTGCTGAACGCAGCGCACGCCGTAGGTCTGGGCAGTTGCTGGATACACCGGGCAAAAGAGGTCTTCGACTCTCCGGAAGGAAAAGCCCTGCTGAAAGAATGGGGTATCGAAGGGGACTATGAAGGCATCGGAAACTGTATTCTCGGTTACAGCGCACAGGACGCTCCGCTTCCCAAAGCACGCAAGGCGAATTACGTGGTATACGTGGATTGACAACTACCCGGCAATACGCTCTGAAAATACGCCTTAATGCAAGGTCGGGCAGTGAATTATCTGCAAATAATCCATCGCCCGATTTTATTTTTTTACTTTTTAACATCCGATATTCGCCCCAATTGTTGTAACTTGAGAAAAGTCAATTCTGTGCGTCTCATTTTATCAATAATTGTGCTATGACTTCTATCCGTTTTGAACAAATCAACGAAAAAATTATCACTTTTCATAATAACCAGGTTATTATCGACAGCGATGTCACCGAATTATACAATACAGAGACCAAAAAGATAAATTAAGCCGTACGCAACAATCCGGAAAAACAAAAAGTATCATGCAACAAAGCGGACAAATTATAGAAGACCTGTTGTATGATAACCCGGAGGTCTACGACAGCGAAACGACCATCGAATTGAATCTGGCTCTGCTCAAACTGAAAAACCATCAAGAAGAAACGCCCGAAATATTCCGGGGAGGATAAAATGACTGTACACGGGATCTATGTCAATTCAAAACTGTCCCTATCATCCAGAACAGCGAACTTTTTGCGGAACATGGCCAAGGCTTCCAAGTCCAGGCCCGCCACTACGATTTCCTCTTTTCCTTCATAAGCAGCCCGGACAATCTCCCCTTTCGCATCAATCAGAGCGGAATCTCCGGCATATACCAACCCGCTGTTGTCCGTACCGACACAATTCACCCCTGCCACATAACACTGGTTTTCAATAGCCCGTGCCCGCAACAAGGTTTGCCACACATTGCGCCGCGACGCCGGCCAATTGGCTATATACACCGCCAGGTCATATTTTTCCACATTCCGGCTCCAAACGGGGAAACGCAAATCGTAGCATATAAAAGCCGCTATTGTCACTCCTTTATACTCAAATACCAGCCGTTCCTGTCCCGGAGTAAAGTACTCATTTTCCCCTCCCATCCTGAAACAATGCCGTTTGTCGTAATATTTCGTCTCCCCATCCGGAAAGGCCGCTATCAGCCGATTATAATAACGTTCTCCCTCCCGGCATACCGTTGAACCCATTACCAAAGCTCCGTTCCTGCAAGCCCATTCCTGCATTTTCCGCTTCACTTCTTCATAACAGCCCGCAATCCTTTCCCGTTCAACTATCATTTCTTCCGCTTCCCGCTTGACCATCATCGCTCCTGCCGGGAACATCTCCGGCAACAAAACAATATCCCATTCGCCAGCTTCCCGCAGTTTTCTGTCGATGTCGCTCAAATTCCGGCTGACATCTCCCCACACTAAGGAAGATTGTATCAATGCTATCTTTAAATCCATGCTTCACTCTATTACGTTCAAACATGCCATTGCTTCTTTCCGGCTCATCCAATTAAAATGCCACCACTCCCCCGGCAATGCTTTAAATCCGGCTTTTAGCATCACTTTCCGCAACAGCAAACGGTTTTCCATCTGCACCGTCGTCAGTAAGCCGGATTCTAAAAGTTCCGGTTCTATATCCACCCGGGCTCTCCTGTCAAATTCATCAAAGCCGCATCCCATATCCAATGCTCTCCCGAAATCATCCACTACAGAGACATCTACTGCCACGCCATAGTTGTGCAAACCACCTCCTTTCGCCGGATTACTCACAAAATTCTGCCAGGAGGTACCCTTTACCCTGTCCCACATTTTCCGTTGCACAGCTATCGGGCGCGCTGCGTCATAAACAATCAAGCTCTTGCCGGGATGTATTTTTTTCAATTCCTGCTGGGCTGCACTCAAAGCCTGAGCCGCAGCGGGCAGCAAGTATGCCCTGTGTAAATCGGCATACAATCTTTCGCCCATAAAATTGGACGAATCTGCATATTGCAAGTGCACCCGAATCGTCGGGTCTATCCTCTGCACATCCACCAACCCATACTGTTTCATCTTTTGCTCCGATTCCGTCAGCAACCAGCCCCTATTCCAAATCGAATCAGGCAGAAGCAGAGAGTCTTCAACCGTCACTAACGTCCGCCCTCCGGTTACTTCCCGCACACCCTGTTTTTTACAGGCTATCAGGAGAACCAAAAGGGTTCCCGCTCCTATGCTACCGATAAACTTCAACACATCGATGCCATTCCGTTTCGTTCAATTCATTCTCCCCAGGAAAATTTCTCCGGATGCCGGGGATTAGCATCCTTATAGGTCTCCATGATGGTTTTCAAATCCGCCTCCACGTCTCCTGTCGTCCAGAAGACCGGACCTACTTCACAAAATTTCTCTTTATAATCAATACGCCCCAAGTAAACGGGAACACCGGCAGCCTGTGCTATCACCAAAAAGCCTTTTTTCCACTTTTTCCGCCGGCTACGACTTCCCTCCGGTGTAATGCACAAATACATGGAATCCCGTTTTTTGAACTCTGTCACCATCTGCTCCACCAAATGACTGTCTTTCTTGCCACGGTCTACGGCTATCACCCGCAAAGCCCGCAGAATCATTCCCAACGGGAAAAAGAAGAACTCTTTCTTCATCAGAATGTAAGCCGGAATCCCCTGGCTCAAAAATGCCAGTTCTCCCCATATGAAATCCCAGTTTGAAGTATGCGGTACGGAGATAATCACCGCTTTTTTTTCTTCCGGCAATTTTCCCCGGAAACGCCATCCCCCCAGCCACATGATAAAACGAGCTAAATATTTCATACGTTATAATCTATTTAAAATAATTTCGAACGATCTTTCCTGTCTCCGGTGTATCCTCCTCATTTATCCAATAATATTGAAATCCTCATCCCCGCTCCCTGGTAGCCATCCCTGTTCCAACCAAAAAATACTCCGGCACGCAAAGTATCAAAAGCACCCAACGAATATCCTGCTTCCGCATAATTGCGTAACCCGGGTGTCCACAAGTATCTCAAATGCACCGCTTCATCTATCAAAGAGTGCTGCAAAAACGGTAACCGCTTCAATAACAAATACTCCGATTCATAATTTATTCCGCTGCATCCCCATTTATCCCGGGTATGCAATTGGTAATAACCAGCCACAAAAAAACCAGTTTCAAATCCATTTGTATTCAATATCCATCCAGTCGTATAGAAGTGTTTGTAATCCGGAAAATAAATCTCTTTTACAGAAAAAAACCTCCCGAGCTGCCCCCAATAAGAGAGACGGTCAAAATGTCCCATTTTTATGCTCTGGCGGATGCCCAGCTGGAGGCGTTCGAAAGAAGAGTCGTGTCCGTCATTCAACGAAACGCCCCGTTCATAGCCGACAGACAAAGTAGGCCAGGCAGAATGCAGGTATTCTTTTTCCCCATTCCGGATGCGGTAGTAATAACGCGGCGTATAATCAATATTCACGCCCAATACCAATGCCGTATTGTCAGGCATATCCACTCCGCCTTCCCAAGAAGGCTGATTCGCTTCGGCATCCTTTTTGAAAAAATTATACGTAATATGATTCTCCAAGGTGCGCCGTCTTTCATATTTTCCCGTTATCTCCATTCTGAGTCCATTGGTTAGGTCCACGGCATTCCGGAAGTGCAGATAGCGATTGCTGTAAAATTTCATAAAATTATCAGCACAGACCAATGAAGTCAGGGTATTTTCAAAGCGGCTCCCTCCTACTTTTCCTTTATAGTCCGCAGACACATATCCCACACCAGCCTCCAGCACACCCCTTCTCAAGGGAGCATAGGCATATTTGCCTTTTACCTGCCAAAGCCAGGTTTTCCGGGCCGTGGCATAATATAATGAAGGTGTCAGTGTCAGGCGTGTTTTCTGTTGTGTGTATATATTCAAGTCCAATTTCTGGCCAATCCAGAAGCCGTCAACAAAATTGTATTCAGGTACGGCTTTCAATAGTCCATCGACTCTTAACCACACACCTTGTTTCAAACGTACATTTCCCCCCATAAGAACTGTTCCGCCCACCTGTGAGTTCCGGGAAAGTGTATCGAATTTCTGTTCTGTTTTCTTCACCCATTTCCGTATGCTGTCTTTTTTCTGATAGCTGACCCGTTCTTCTTTTTTCAAAGGTATGGTGCGCATCCGCGACCAATATAACGAATCCCGTTTCATGGCAAGCGAATCCACTTGCGTCCGGATTTGTGCAGATTGCTCCCTTACCTCTAAAGGTGCTACGGTGTCCGGACGTTCCGGTTTGAGCAATTGTTGGGAAATGCGCGCCATCCGGTATGCCTCCCGGGTAGACAAATTATCTTTTTCCTGCAATCTCTCCAGTTGTTTTTTCATTTTCTCGTCTTTCCCTTCTTTGCCTAATACTTTTGGTTTCAGCGCATGAATTTCCTTTTGTTCCCCAACGGAAGCAACCGGAGCCTCTTTCTCCTGTATTTCCGCATCCACGTCCTTGTATTTCACAGCAGCATAGTATTTCCCCACGGCATGAATCCCCAATAGTTTCAGTTTCACGTCCATATCATAGGAGGTCGGCAAAAATACCGCAGGTTTGACTTCATGATACATACACTTTATCCCGAAAACCAGCCCCACATCCTCTACTGTCAGATCGAAATGCACCACACTCCAGTCCTTTTCGGATATGGATATCCATCCTTTTGCCAACATACGGTTATTTTTCCGGGGTATAACCCTGATTCTGGCAATACTCCGTTCTCCCTCCATATAATACTTCTCCAAGTGAAAACGGTAGTAAGAGAAAGCCCCCGGAGACAAGGGAGAAATCACGCCGATCACATTGGGCTCATAGATGGAAGCGGACAATACGTCCAGGGCGTCTTCCGCCTTCATATCATCCGGAATGGTACTGGAAAAGGCCAGAACGTTCCGTTCATATTTGTCAGGAGCCTCAAATTTCAAATCCGTCACCGATTCCAATAAAAATAATTTCCCGATATACGGGGTGACTTCTTTCCGCACCTCTTTGGACAACATCAGTAGTTTCGGCATTTTCTCCAACTGCATTGTCCCCTTCGTATAAATTTCCGCCCGGTAACTTTTCACCTGGTTTAAATGGAAAGGGGCTGCAGCAATGGCATGACGCATGAAGTAATAGGCGGGGTCTTCCTTGCTCCTTGTCACTTTTACCTCTTTAAGCATGTAGCTCATCTCTTTCAATTGCACCTCTATACGGAGTCGTTCAGTTCCGACGATGTTCAGTTGCCTGACCTGTTTTTCATAGCCCAAGGCACTGATTTCACAGGTATAGATTCCAACCGGCAAATCCATTTGAAACATTCCGTTTTCATCCGCAACAGTTCCGGCAGCCCTCTCTCTCAGGTATAAGGTGGCACCGGGAAGAGGTATCCCGCTTTCATCTGTAATTTTTCCCTGCACAGCCTGAGCGTCCGTTTCCGCTATCACAGCGAAGAGTAAGAGAACGCAATACAATAACCTACTTATCATTTTACCTTTATTTATGCCCCAAATTTATTTATTATCCGTAAAATACCATAATATTCATTTAAAATCTGTGTCCAAGCCCTATCGGGAAGAAAACAATCCCGATGTATATCATCACATTTTTCTAGGATATATTTTTACTTTTCATTTTTTCTCTTACCTTTGCACCACGAAAAATTTATCCTCAGGGGTATTGTAAGCAGACTCAGTCTCACCCCATGGTATTAACTTAATAAACAATCTACAATGTACGCAATTGTTGAAATCGCAGGACAGCAGTTTAAAGTTGAAAAAGACTATAAAGTGTATGTCCATCGTCTGGACGCAGAAGAAGGCGCTCAGGTTGAATTTGAAAACGTACTTCTGGTGGATAACGACGGAAGTGTGAAAATCGGTACGCCGAAAGTAGAAGGCGCGAAAGTTACCGCAAAAGTTCTGGCTCACGTAAAAGCCGACAAAGTGATTATCTTCAAGAAAAGAAGAAGAAAAACTTACGAACGGAAAAGAGGTCATCGCCAAAGCATGACACAAATCCAGATCGAAGCTATCAATGCTTAATTTATTTTGTAACCTCTAAAATCAACACGATATGGCACATAAGAAAGGGGTCGGAAGTTCTAAGAACGGTCGCGAATCCGAAAGTAAACGATTAGGAGTAAAAATTTGGGGCGGACAATTTGCCAAAGCCGGTAATATTCTGGTTCGTCAGAGAGGTACCGTACACAATCCGGGCGAAAACGTAGGTATGGGAAAAGACCACACCTTGTTTGCGCTGGTGGACGGAGAAGTTGTTTTTGCCAGAAAGAAAAACGACAGATCGTATGTTTCTGTTAAACCGGTTGCCGCAACACAGGCTGCTGCTGAATAAAAACATCAGACAACATATAAAAACTCCTGTATTGCAACAATACAGGAGTTTTTTATATATTTACATCCCGAAAATAAAATGTTCTGCTAAAACCAATATCATACCATGTTAAATTTAAAATTTATCCAGGAGAACAAAGAAATCGTTATCGAACGTCTGGCAGTAAAAAATTTCGACGCCAGGGAATCGGTTGAAAAAATCATATACCTTGACGAACAACGTCGCAAACTCCAGCAGGAATCGGAATCGAAGCAAGCGGAAATGAACCGGATAGCCAAAGAAATCGGCGCTTTGATGAAAAACGGCCAAAAGGAAGAAGCTGAAAAAGCGCGTTGTGAAACCGCTGAATTAAAAGAGGCGATTTCCGCCCTTGTACCCCAATTGAATGATTTGACGACCCAGCTTAATGAAGTTTTGCTTCGTTTGCCCAATATGCCTCATCACTCCGTTCCCCGGGGAAAATCGGAAGCAGACAATGAGATTGTCAAAATCGTCGATAATATTCCGGAAAAACACGAAAACGATGTTCCACATTGGGAGTTGGCAAAAAAATACGATTTAATTGATTTTGAAACGGGGGTAAAAATTACCGGAGCAGGTTTTCCCTTATACAAAGGTTTAGGTGCCCGGCTTCAGCGAGCCTTGATCAACTTCTTCCTGGATGAAAATATCAAAGCCGGTTACCAAGAAATGATGCCTCCGTTAATGGTTAATGCGGATTCCGGTTACGGGACAGGTCAGTTGCCCGACAAAGACGGACAGATGTATTACGTAAATGAAGACAAACTCTATCTGATTCCGACAGCAGAAGTTCCGGTAACCAATATTTACCGCGACATGATTCTGGAAGCGGACCAGCTCCCCATAAAAAATACGGCTTACACAGCATGTTTCCGGAGGGAAGCCGGTTCTTACGGAAAAGATGTACGCGGCCTGAACCGCCTGCACCAGTTTGACAAGGTGGAAATCGTACAAATCACCCGCCCCGAAGTTTCTTACGAAGCCTTGGAAGGCATGGTAAAACATGTGGAAGGATTGTTAATCAAGTTGGAATTACCCTATCGTATTGTACGTCTTTGCGGCGGCGATATCAGCTTTACTTCCGCTTTGACCTACGACTTTGAAGTATATTCCAAAGCACAGGAAAAATGGTTGGAAGTCAGCTCTGTATCCAACTTTGAAGATTTCCAGGCCAACCGTCTGAAATTGCGGTTCCGTGATAAAGAAGGAAAGAAAAACCGTATGGTCCACACCCTGAACGGGAGTTCTCTTGCCCTGCCCCGTATTGTTGCGTCATTGCTTGAAAACAACCAGTGTGCCGAAGGCATCCGACTCCCGAAAGTGCTGCACGCCTTTATGGGAACAGACCTGATAAAATAAAATTTAACCCGCTATCTATGAAGTTTATCTTTATCTTATTCCTTATTTGCGTATCTACGGCGTTAACGGCTCAGCAACAGAGTGATTCGCAATTAGCTTACAGGTATTATGCCAATAAGGAGTATGATAAAGCGGCGGAACTGTTTTTACAGCTCTATCAACGTTCGAAAGCGGCTTATTACTTAGATTACCACGTCATTTGCCTGATTAACGGGAAAAGATATGACGAAGCGGAAAGTACCCTTAAAAAGTATCTGAAAACAGACGACAATAACCGGGATTTTCTCATCAATCTGGGGTTCATTTATGAACAACAGGGCAAAATCAAGAAAGCAGAAGAATACTTCACCAAAGCCATTAAAAAATTACGTCCCAACAACAACGACATTCAGAATTTGGCTTACAAATTCAGAAACATCCGCGAATACGAGTGGGCAGCCAAAACCTATGAAAAAGGCCGGGAACTTCTCAACAATCCTCAAGCTTACAAGCTGGAAATGGGAGAAAACTACATGTATGAACGGAATTATCAAGCCATGTTTGAGCAGTTTGTATCCGCTCTTGAAAACAATCCGGGCAATCTGAACACTATTACTTCAAAACTCAGCTTTGCCCGGACTTATGACATAAACAACAATGTAGATACCATCATAAAAAAACAATTGCAACTCCTGCTCAGGAATCCGGATTATGCGCCGGTGTTTGATGAACTCGCCATCTGGTTCGCTTTGCAAACAGGCGATTATGCTAAGGCATTCGAGCACGGAGTCGAGCTCAACCGAAAAGTACCGGGCAAACTGGATGTATATCTGAATATAGCCCGGGAAGCAGCCCGGAGCAAACAATATGCCATTGCCCTGCAAGCCTACGACCAAGTGTTGCAGGCAGGCAAGGAAAATAACAATTTCTTTCACATCGCCCGGAAAGAAAGCCTGCAATGCCGGTATACGACTTATGAATCATCAAAGGGTACGTCCGAACAATATCAGAAGTTAGCCGCAGAGTGCCAAAATTATCTAAAGGAGTCGGGCTACATCAACAGCAATGTGGATATTATTTTATTAATGGCAGACTTGTATACAACCAAGCTCCACATGCCCGATAGCGCCAATGTCATCCTGCAAAAAGGAGAAAACATCCGGCGACTGGCTCCCAACAGCATCTATACGCTGAAATCCAAACGTGCCGATGTGTTGGCTTTCATGGAAAATCCCTGGGAAGCCACGATTCTGTATACCCAGATCGAAAAAGCCAATCCGAACAATGACATCGGTTATGAAGCCAAACTGAACAAGGCCTGGATGGCCTACTATGAAGGGGACCTCGTGTGGGCGAAAGCACAGTTTGACGCCCTGAAAGGCTCTACCAGCAAACTCATATCTAACGATGCCATCAAAATGAGCCATTTCATTAATACCAACTACGAAGAGGGCGGAAACAACAGAGACCTGGAAAAAACCGCACAGACGGAATACCTGACATACCGGGGAAAGTATAAGGAGAGCATAGTGGCTTTAGACAGTCTGATTCAGAATAGCAAACCCAGCATAGCGGATTACGCTTCTTTAGCCAAGGCAAAAGTATTGCTTTCACAAAACTGCCTGGAAGATGCCCAACAGTTGTTAGAAGAACTCCGAAAAAATTCAACAGAGACTTATATACAGGCAGAAGCTATTTTCAAACTGGCGGATTTAAAAAAACGTACCCGGAACCACCACCAAGCCCTTGAACTTTATAAAGAGCTGGTTTCCGATTATTCCGGCAGTATTTACAGTGTGGAAGCCGGGAAGATATACCGGGAATTAGAAAAAACGATGAAAAAGTAACCCCATGCGGCACATTTACAATACGACGTTCATTGTAGAAGAGAGAAGCGAACGGGAATGGGTCGCTTACATGCAGGAACATTACCTCTCTTCCGTTTCTTCTTCCGGGCTGCCGACAGATATGATTTTCACTAAAGTATCTATTGACCAGCCCGAAGGGAAGACTTATTCCCTGCAACTTGTTTTCCCTTCTGAACAGGCTTTAAACCATTTTCTGAACCAGCATTTAAGCGCTGCGGAAGAAACACTCCTTTCCCGTTATAAAGACCACTATCTTTGTTTCAGCAGCATACTGACAGAAATCTGAGACTGAACTATGGAAAAATTAATTATGGGAATAGACCCCGGGACCAATTTTATGGGGTATGCCATCATCCGCACCCTCGGGAAAACGAAAAAACCCCAACTGGTTGTTTCCGGAGTGTTGGACATTGACAAAGTCACCGACCCCTATATTAAGTTGCAACGCATTTTCAGACGTACCCTCCAGGTCATTGACAGTTATCACCCGGATGAACTCGCGATTGAAGCCCAATTTTTCGGCAAGAATGTGCAATCCATGCTAAAATTGGGACGAGCCCAGGGCGTAGCCATTGCCGCCGCCCTGCAACGGGATATTCCGATTTTCGAGTATGCACCCAAAAAAATAAAAATGAGCGTCACCGGAAGCGGAACCGCCTCTAAAGAGCAAATCGCCCTACTCCTCGGTAAGTTTATGGAAATCAACACAACCTCCGATGCATTGGACGAAACCGACGCGATTGCCATTGCCTACTGCCACCACCTACAAGGCGGCCTTCCCACCAGTGGCAGTCCCCGCTGCAAGGATTGGAGCGACTATATCAAACAGAATCCGGACAAGGTGAAATAAAAACAACCACCAGTCATACCGCTTGCATCCTCCCGCAGATAGCCTCTACCATTTCGGGGGCATCCTGGCAACCAAGCAAGTATTTCCGTCCGTCTTTCAATACCACCAGAAAGCAATCGGAAGCCTTGCCGTAATAAGCAAAATACCTCCCGAGTTCCCTTTCCCAAAACCATCCCCAATACCCCATAAAACCGCCGCTACCACATATCCGGACTATCCCAATCGTCGGAGAATAAAGTCGCACTTCCTTCACATCAGCAAGAAGGAATTCCTTTATCTGCAAGCTACGCACCACCTCTATCGCCGTATCTGTCACCCGCACACTCATCGGGCTGTAATACAAACCCAACAAAGAAACCCCGACAACAACAATTCCGTAGAAGCAAAAAAACCACCCTTGCGGGACCACCACAAAAATCGCAATAAATACCGCAAAACACCCCACAGTAATAATCGAAGAAAAAATACTTAACCTTACTTTACGTTTCATAAGCACACATTTATCCGTTGGAACTATCTAAACAGCAATAAATATAGAAAAACATTAAAAATAAGTCAATTAAAATTTGAAATTTTAATATATTTATAACGTGTTTACCTGAATCCCCTCCCCAGAATCAACATTGTTGGTAGCAAAGATACACAAATGTTACGACGCTTTCTGCGCCACCGATGCAGCCCGTACTGCCGCTGCCACCGGACATGAAATCAGTATTGTGAAAGAGAAACGCATCATTGCCAACGAGGCCTTCCCCACCCTGTGCACAAGAGTGAGCGCCTTGATTCTCGTCAATGGCAAGGCTCCTTACAGTGAATTTATCGACCAGCTGAATGTCATTATCACACACTTGCTTCCCGGAAAAACCGAGAGAAAGAAGAAAAACTGATCCGCCTAAATACTTTGGTAACAAAAAACCCGCTTCTCAGCGGGTTTTTCTTTTATCATCCGAACACCGGAACGGTGGTGTAGTCACGAAATTCGACATCGGTCGCAGCCTGCTTTTTCAAGCCGGGATTCATCTGAAAGGCTTTTTGTAAAGCCTGTTCCATTGCAGGAATATCTTTCACCCGGGCGGCGGCAACTGCCATCAGATAATACTCCGTCGCATTCTTCAGCTTCAATTGCTTAAACGTATCCATAGCGGCTCGGTTATCTCCCGCTTTCAGTTGCGAATAAGCCAGATAGACGCTCGGCATTCCTTTCAGATAATTCACGGCTTTCGCATAATCTCCCTGTTGCATCAGAATCAATCCCATATTGAACTTGGCTTCTTTTCTCACCTGGGCTTTATCAAGCATTTCCCGGGCTTTCGTCACATTTCCCTGCTGAGCATAGGCAATTCCCAAGTTATTCATCAAGGCAGGGTCCTGTTTCAGCACAATGGCGGCTTCCAGCAGTTTCTGCGCTTTTGCATACTCTTTATTCTGGATTGCAACCACGGCAAGGTCATTTAATAATTGCCAATTCCATTGTGTCCCGACAGCTGGCGTTTTGTCGTTCGTCTGAGGCATGTAATAGACGACCTGCGTCTCCTGCTGTATCATTTCCGGGGTCGTATAGAACACAAAGAAATCAGCCCGTCTCAACAAAGGAAGTATTTCATTTTCCAATTCCGGTATTCTCTTTATATAGGATTCCAATACGGCTTCCCGTTTTGTGTTATTAGCAACACTTTTTAGTTCAGAGATAATTTGTGCCTTATTCGGGATGTCGGAATCGTTCAACAACAAATACAATCCCTCCCAGTTTTCATTCACCATCTGCGGGATTACAAATTTAGTATTGTTAACAATAGGCAAACCTGCAATTCCCAGGTCTTTTTCAAAAAATGCTTTCGCTACTTTGAAACGACTGGCTGTCAAATTCTTATTCCTTCTCTCCATACCGTCTGGAGAACTGGAGGCATACAATAACATATTGGTTACCGTGGCTTCTTTGTTTCCCAATACTTTTTTCATCGCTTCGGCGGCACGACTCATGACAACCGAATGCTGCTGGGCATCCGTAATCTTTGACTGGGATACAGGAAATAAAACGTAACCGCTGACAACACCTACTCGGGATGCAGGAATATCCTCTATAAAAGTTTCAGTCATCACTGGCATATAGGTGATACCATCCATACGGATGGTGTAATTCTGCCATACCTTCACTCCGTTCTTATTCAAAATAACCGGTGCCAAAGAGAACGATTTATTACCCCGAACAGCTTCAATGTCCGCCCACAGTACCCCGTTTTGCATGCCTTCTTTAAAATTCATTGTCATTTTCCGGGTAACCGTCGTTGCCGACTTATAGGCCACCACCTGATAGTCGGAGTGTCTTACTTTTTCTCCCTGCAAATAGAGCGGAGCCAGTTTTTCTACTTTATTGCCATACTGCATCCGGGGGGTAATTTTCAACACCATTTTCTTATCAAACTGTTTCGGAGCAAACTTTACCACATAGTCAAAGTGTATCTTTCCGTTCACCGCCTCTAACTGAGAAGGCGTTACTTGTCCGACAACAGCTGTTTCAATCACCTCGTGCTGCAATTTCTTCATGGAATGACATCCTGTGAATACCCACAGCACTAAAACAGCAAACATGCTCATTAAAAAAGTACGTTTCATAATCTCTTGCTTTAGTTCAACTTATTCGATTTCTCTCACAATCCAATTTAAGATGAATTATTTAACGGCACTTTCCGGCTTTCTGTTCGTTTTTATCTATTAAAATAAGTTATGTACCTAATGAATCCCGTATATGACTCTTATGCGGGAAAATAAAAATCATGCCACCGATTCTACAATCTCCCGGCCATAGCTAAAACTTAAAGAATATATCATTATTTTTGCCCCCGTAAAAACAATCACCCATGAATGATACTCAGGAACTGGCAGAGGATACACTAAAACCGATTGATTTAAGGAAGGTATTTGAAAGTAAAAATCCGAAGTTGGCACGCTGGATGCCGCGTTTTGTTTTTAACTGGCTGAAAAAAATCATTTGTCTGGACGATATCAACGATTTTATTGTCAAACACGGTAACCGAAAAGACCTTGATTTTGCTGATGCCATCATGGAGTACCTCAACCTTTCGCTTGATATACAACATGTCGAAAACCTACCTCCTGCCGACGGACGTTACCTATTCGTATCCAATCACCCGCTCGGCGGACCGGACGGAATTGCCCTGATTTCATTTTTAGGTTCCAGGTATCCGAAACTGAAATTTCCGGTAAATGATATTCTTTTAAATCTGAAAAATCTGAACAATATTTTCCTTTCCGTAAACAAACACGGGAAGCAATCGAAAGAGGCTGTAAAAGCGATTGAAGAGGCCTACGCTTCCGATTGTCAGATAATCATGTTTCCCGCTGGTCTGTGCAGCCGAAAAATCAAAGGAGTGGTCAAAGATCTGGAATGGAAAAAGAATTTCATTACGGAAGCTGTCAAACATCAACGGGATGTCGTCCCCATATACATCGGCGGACAAAATTCCGATTTCTTTTACAATCTATCCAATTTCCGGAAAAAAATCGGATTGAGTAACATCGAAATGCTATGGCTTCCCAAAGAGGCGTACCGGAAAAAAAACAGCACTCTTACCCTGAAAGTGGGCAAACCGATTCCCTGGCAAACTTTTGACAAAAGCAAAAAACCGCAGGAATGGGCGACAGAAGTGAAAGAAATACTCTATTCGTACAAATAATTCTGTATATTTGCACGCAATTAATAAACTTATTCTAAGCGGATGCAACCTGTGATTTATCCCGTTGATAAGGAAAAACTTATCAGTGAACTGACAGAAGACAAATTTCTCCGGAAAACCAACAAAGCCAATAACGAAATCTATACGTTCAACACCTTCAATGCTCCTAATCTGATGCGGGAAGTGGGACGCATACGCGAATTGACATTCCGTAGCGCAGGCGGGGGTACGGGAAAAGAGATTGACATTGATGAATTCGATATTGAAAAGGAAACGCCTTATCAACAATTAATCGTCTGGGATCCGAAGGAAAAAGAGATCATCGGCGGCTACCGCTATATCCTGTGTGACCATCTTTCTCTCAATGCGGAAGGAGAACCCAATCTGGCAACCACCGAATTGTTCCGTTTCTCGGAGGAATTTAAAAACCATTATCTCCCTAAGATGATTGAGTTGGGACGTTCGTTTGTACATCCCCTTTATCAATCCACTCACATGGGACGCAAATCCCTCTTTGCGCTTGACAATCTTTGGGATGGTTTGGGAGCTTTAACCGTCGACAACCCTGATATCGAATATTTTTTCGGAAAGGTAACGATGTACACCAGTTTCAATATCCAAGCCCGGGACATGATTCTGTATTTCATGAGAAAATATTTCCGGGATACTGATAAATTGGTTACTCCGATTCATCCCTTGGAAATCAATATCGATGAAAAAAAGATGCAAGAGATTTTCACCGGCAATCAATACGATGAGGATTACCGCATCCTTTCCCGATATGTCCGGGAATTGGGAGAAAACATTCCTCCGTTGGTAAATGCCTACATGAGCCTGTCGCCTTCCATGCGTACGTTCGGGACGGCCATCAATCCCGGATTCGGCGGTGTGGAAGAAACAGCCATTCTTATTAAGATTGCCGATGTTTACGAAGCCAAAAAGCTACGTCACATTGCCACTTATATTCCGAGATTTTTAAAGGCGAAAAAGTTGAAGGGTTAACGGATATCGTAGTTATTAAACTCCCCCTGGCCGATGATGGTATCCGTATTCCATAATGAGATGTACGATTTTTCCGCTTTTATCTGCAAAAAACGGGCGGATTTAACCCCTACAGAAGAGTAAGCAGAACGCACATTGGCCTTTTCACAATTGCGGATCTCCAATTTCCCGTATGACACGTTGAAAAACAATTCGGCATCCGGCTGTGAACTGACACTATCCACTTGAATATTCCCATATACTGCAGTAAGACTCAACGGCAATTCTGCGTGATACTCCGACAAATGAATATTCCCGAAACGATTCATAACATCCAAGGTTATTCGCCTGGGTACCCATACGTTTATTTCAGCTTTCAAATCTCCCTCCCGACTAAAACCGGAAGCAATCTCCAGATATAACTTCCATACATCCGACCATGCGTCCAAACGAAAGCCCAGATGCTCCGCCAAGTTTTCCTTTTCCCATTCTTCCACATCTTTTACCCGGAATGAAGCCTCAACCAGAATGCTATCTTTCTCCCACTGCTTCAATGCTATCTCCCCAAACCTGAAATCCATCAGACAGTTTATACCCGTTTCCACAGGATACATTTGCCTCACGTACTTCACATAATCACCGGCATACCCCCTGCATATCCCAAAAATTCCAAACAGAAAGAATACAAAATATTTCACACCGTCTCCCTATAAGATGTTAGCCATTGCCCGGATTCAATGTACAAATCTGAACATCCGATTCCAACGTATCTTTCCCAAAAAGGATTTGTCCTTATCCAACGACAACCAAATAAAATAAGCTTTCCCCACGATATGATCTTCCGGTACAAATCCCCAGAAACGGGAGTCGGCAGAACGGTGACGGTTATCCCCCATCATCCAGTAGTAATCCATCTGAAAAGTATAATCCTCCACCGGCTGTTCATTGATATAAATCACAGAATCCCTCACATCCAATTTATTCCCTTCATAAACCGAAATAATCCGTTCATAGAAAGGCAGAACATCCAACGACAAATCTACCTTATCGCCTTTTTTAGGTATATATAACGGACCAAAGTTATCGACACTCCACGGATAGCGGAGAGGGTCAAACGGAAATATCTCCGGATTAATTCCCATATCGACATTCCTCCGGACTTCCTTCACATTAGGATAAGCTTTCAACTTCCTAACCATTTCTCCCGTCAGAGGAAAAACATATTCAGTAGAAGAAATCATACCCATATCGTCGTACGATATGCCTATCTCTTCTTTCAATTTCTTTTTATTCAGAGGAGTCCCGTTTGTACGCACCACATAATCATACTGGAGATTTTCCGGATTTTCAGCAGGTACACCATTCACAAACAATTGCCCCTCGCGCAATTCTATCGTATCTCCCGGCATACCGACCCCCCGTTTAATATAATTCTCCCGCTTATCAACCGGACGCGAAATGATTTCAAAACGTTGTCTCATCAATTTTTTCACCCTTTCTTCCGCTTCCTGCCGCGTCATTTTTACCCCCCGGCTCAACTCTGCCTGCTGATAACTCCGGGCATTGGAACGTATCTGCGAATAATAATCCGGATTTTCATTCCCGACAATCACCGTATCCCCTGTTGGAAAATTAAACACAATAATGTCATTTCTCTTAATATCTGTGGTACCGGCTATTCGTTTATAAGGCCATTTAATGGCTTCGGAATAAGCCTTGCCACTCCGGGTAAAGGGAAGCGTATGATGGGTAAAAGGAACTGCCAAAGGAGTGTTGGGCAATTTAGGCCCGTACGCAACCTTACTCACAAAAAGGTAATCCCCCACCAACATGGATTTCTCCATCGAAGACGTAGGTATCGTATAGGCCTCAAAAAGAAACATGCGTATCAAGGTCGCCGCAACCACAGCAAAAATCAAAGCATCAATCCATTCCACCGCCTTGGTCTGTTTCTCAACACCTTTCTTTTTCCAAAATGTCCAATGTACTTTCTTGGAAATATAAACGTCATAAATCACTGGTATCAGCAACAGCAGCCACCAACTCCCAACCCACAACGTCCACAACAGATATATTACTACGACAACACCAAATTTAAACCACTTATTTCTTAATATTTCTCTCATAGTCTATTTCTTTGATTCTGATACCCCACCGAGTTCATATTTTCAACATGTCTTTCATCCCCAATACTCCCTTTTTCCCCTGCATAAATTCAGCAGCCAGCACAGCTCCATAGGCAAAACCTTCCCGGGAAAAAGCCGAATGGCAAATCTGAATCTGGTCGACCTCCGATTTATAAAGTACCGTATGTATTCCAGGAACTTCTCCTTCTCGCTTGGCTGTGACAGGAATAACGTCTTCGGACAATGGAATTTCATGTACAAGTTCCCACGCTTTATACGCCGGATGATGATCCAAAATACCCTGTGCCAAAGTAATCGCCGTACCACTGGGAGCATCCAATTTATGAATATGGTGCGTCTCCTCAATGTAGACTTTGTAATCGTTAAAACCACTCATCAAGCGAGCCAGGTAAGCATTCAACTGAAAAAACAGATTCACTCCCACACTAAAATTGGACGCATAGAAAAAGCCACACTCCTTTTCTGCACAATACCCAACAACCTCCTGCCACCGCTCCAGCCATCCTGTGGTGCCAGAAACGACGGTTACACCATTGTCGAAACACCATTTATAATTTCCAACAGCAACCGACGGCGCAGAAAAATCAATAGCAACATCCGCTTCTCTCAACTGTGCATCCGTCACCTGATCCCAATTCCCAATATCTACCTTCAATACAATCTGATGGCCTCTCTCTACGGCTATCCGTTCTATCGTTTTCCCCATCCGGCCATACCCCAGTAATGCTATTTTCATATAAACAAAGAGAATAAATTTATTGTGTTAGCAAAGTTAATACTAATTTTCAAGTTTCGGTGAGTTAAAATAAAAAAGGCTGTCTCACGACAGCCTTTTCAGCGATATTTCTTTATAATTACTTTGCAAGCTCTTTTACTTTCGCAACGACAGCTTTGAAAGCATCAGCATGATTCATAGCTAAGTCAGCCAATACCTTCCGGTTGATATCAATTTCAGCTTTATGAACCAAGCCCATAAATTTAGAATATGATAATCCTTCCAACCGAACGGCAGCATTAATTCTCTGAATCCACAATGCCCGAAATTCGGATTTCTTTTTCCGTCTGTCACGGAATGCATATGTCAAACCTTTTTCATATGTGTTTTTAGCAACCGTCCAGACATTCTTTCTGGCACCAAAGTTACCCTTGGTTTGTTTTAAAACCTTTTTTCTACGTGCTCTTGAAGCAACTGCATTTTTAGCTCTTGGCATAATTTTTCGTTTTTTAAATGTTAGCGTTCCAAAACCGGAAACTTATCTGGCATAACATTCAGGTTAATAAACTTTTTTTGTTTCTTATTACATCACCAACATCTTTCTCACGGCATTCAGATTAGCCTGATCCACTGTGGTAGAATGAGTAAGACTTCTTTTTTGTTTGGTTGTTTTCTTCGTCAAAATATGACGCTTGAAAGCGTGTTTTCTTTTAATCTTCCCCGTAGCAGTCAAAGTAAATCTTTTCTTTGCGCTACTCACTGACTTCATTTTTGGCATCTTCTCGTAATTTAATTGTGTTCAGAAAATATGTAATTATAATATCGCTTACCTGTTAAAAGAGACCGGATTCCCAGGAATCCTTTCTCTTCTTGTCTTATTTTTTAGGTGCCAACACAACAATCATTTTCTTTCCTTCCAATTTCGGTGCAGCTTCCACTTTCCCGTAATCTTCCAGTTCAGAAATAAAACGATTCAGAATATCGGATCCCTGGTCTTTAAAAAGAATTGAACGTCCTTTAAAGAACACATAGGCTCTTACTTTCGCCCCCTCTTCCAAAAACTCTTTTGCATGTTTCAATTTAAAATTAAAATCATGTTCATCCGTCTGCGGACCAAAACGAATCTCTTTAATTACCACCTTCACACTCTTGGCCTTGATTTCTTTCTGTTTCTTTTTTAATTGATACAGAAATTTACTGTACTCAATAATGCGGCATACAGGGGGATCTGCATTCGGCGAGATTTCCACCAAATCAGCTCCGGCAGCCTCCGCCATCGCCAATGCTTCACGTAAGGGATAAACACCGGCTTCAATATCTTCACCGACTACCCTTACCATATTTGCTCTGATCAGCTCATTGATTCTGTGTTGCGGTTCTCTTCTGACCGGATTGCGTGAGCCTCTGAATTCCATTCTTGTTGCTATATTAAATCCTCCTTAAGTTAGTTATTATTCGTTATAAATAGACTTCAATTGTTCGTCCACTTCTTTGTGTATCATTTCGATAAACTCGTCTACCGTCATAGACCCCATGTCTCCTTGCCCCTGCCGACGGACAGAAACCCGTTTTTCTTTCGCCTCATTTTCTCCGACTACCAATAAATACGGTATCTTTTTCAATTCGTTATCCCGGATTTTACGTCCAATTTTTTCATTACGGTCGTCTAAAACGGTGCGAATATCGGAATTATTTAACAAATTCAAAACATTTTGGGCATATTCATTCGATTTTTCACTGACAGTCATGACCACAACCTGATCCGGAGTCAGCCACAACGGAAATTTTCCTCCTGTATGTTCAATCAAAACGGCAACAAACCGTTCCATACTTCCGAACGGAGCACGGTGAATCATCACTGGACGATGCTTCTGGTTGTCGGCTCCCGTATATTCCAATTGAAAACGCTCGGGCAAATTGTAATCCACCTGTATCGTTCCTAACTGCCATTTCCGACCAATAGCGTCTTTTACCATGAAATCCAGCTTCGGACCATAAAACGCAGCTTCGCCCAATTCGACAATCGTCTTCAAACCTTTCTCTTCGGCAGCTTCGACAATCGCCCGCTCCGCTTTTTCCCAATTTTCATCACTACCGATGTATTTATCCTTGTCGTTCGGATCCCTTAAAGATACCTGTGCCGTAAATTCCGTAAAATTCAAAGCTTTAAAGATGATGAAAATAATATCAATTACCTTCATGAACTCCTCTTTCAACTGATCGGGCGTACAAAACAGGTGGGCATCATCCTGCGTAAATCCACGTACCCTTGTCAACCCGTGCAACTCCCCGCTCTGCTCATAACGATACACTGTACCGAACTCGGCAAAACGCAAAGGCAGATCCTTGTATGAACGAGGTTTGAATTTGTAAACTTCACAGTGGTGAGGACAATTCATCGGCTTCAACATAAACTCCTCTCCTTCCTGGGGGGTCGTTATCACCTGAAAACTATCCTTACCATATTTTTGAAAATGTCCGGAAGTCTTGTATAGATTAACATTCCCGATATGAGGAGTAATTACCTGCTGGTAACCATATTTCTTCTGAACCTTTCTCAGAAAAGCTTCCAAACGGTCTCTTAACATCGCCCCTTTCGGCAACCACAGAGGAAGACCGGCTCCCACTTCTTGCGAAAAAGTGAACAACTCCATCTCTTTTCCTACTTTACGATGATCCCGTTGTTTAGCCTCTTCCATCAACACTAACCATTCATCCAACATCTTCTGTTTCGGAAAGGTGATACCGTAAATTCTGGTAAGCATTTTATTATGCTCATTGCCTCTCCAGTAAGCTCCCGCCAGACTGGTCAGCTTGATAGCCTTGATATAAGACGTATCGGGAAGGTGAGGACCACGGCACAAATCTGTAAAAGTACCCTGTTTATAATACGTAATCTTACCGTCTTCCAGATCGTTGATTAATTCAACCTTATAATTCTCATGAATGGAATTAAAATGCTCCAACGCCTCTTTTTTACTCACATCAATCCGGGCAAACACCTGTTTTTCCCGCGCCAATTCCAACATTTTTTTCTCTATGTTTTCCAGGTCCTTGTCCGTCAATACCACGCCTTCCCCCGGCTCCACATCGTAATAGAATCCATTTTCAATCGCCGGACCGATACCGAATTTTGTGTTCGGATATAATTGTTGTAAAGCCTCTGCCATCAAATGGGCTGATGAATGCCAGAAAGCATGTCTTCCTTCTTCATCTTCCCAGGTAAACAATTTGATTTCTGCATCCTGAAAAATTCCGCGAGTCAAATCCCAGATCTCACCATTAACGGAAATTGACAATACCTCCTTAGCCAGCTTCGGATTAATAGACTGTGCAATCTCAAGCCCGGTTACCCCCGACTCGAATTCCTTGACACCACCATCAGGAAATTTAATCTTTACCATGATATCTCTTATAAGTTAGTAATTCTGCTTTTGTAATGTGCAAAGATAAGAAAATAAACTAAAGATAAAAAAGAGTGCTCCCTTCTCTATTTCTGATTATACAATTTATTGAACAAGATAGCCAGATTCATGTAAATAGTCGTATTTTGCACTACAATATGAGCCGGCACTTTAATCCGGGCAGGTGTAAAATTCCAGATTGCCTTGATTCCCCACGCCACCATCAGGTCTGCTACATTCTGCGCATGTTCAGCCGGAACGGTAATGATGCCGATAACGATATTCCGTTCCGCAGCCATTGCCCGGAACTGGTCAATGTGAAAAATTTCTATGTCATTGACTCTGCCCCCCACTTTAACTTTGTCTACATCAAAAGCAGCTTCTATACTAAGACCGAAAGCCGACAACCCTTTGTCCTGCAACAAAGCACATCCCAACGAACCTGCCCCTACCAGAAAAGCGCTATCCACTTTACTAAAACCCAAAAAATCTTCCAGTATCTCCACAAAACTATCCACTTCATACCCTACCCTCGTCTTGCCGGTGATTCCCGTATGCGACAAATCCTTTGTCACCTGCGTCGAGTCTATATCCATATATTCGGCAATCCGTGTTGACGATACATATTTTTCCCCTTGTTTCTGCAACGTCTTCACAAAAGACAGATAGGAAGGCATCCGTCTCAATACCGGTAATGGTACATTATTATCGGGCTTCATATTTTCCATTCTTTTTAGACCCTCAAAGATAAAATTTTTTTCGCTCTCCTTGCGAAAAATTTTCAATTTTCAACTCCCGGTCCTCAATTGTTTCGTACTTTTGCATCGTAATGAATTTGAGTATGAATTACCAAGAAACATGCAACTGGCTATTTGCCCAATTACCCATGTTCCAACGGGAAGGACAAGCTGCCTATAAAGCCAATCTGGACAACACCCTCCGCCTCGACGAACATTTCCGACATCCCCACCGCCGGTTCAAAACGATTCACGTAGCAGGCACCAACGGGAAAGGCTCCGTTTCGCACATGCTCGCCTCCATCCTCCAGGAAGCAGGCTATAAAACCGGACTTTACACCTCCCCCCACCTGAAAGATTTTCGCGAACGAATTAAAATCAACGGGGAAATGATCCCCGAAGAATATGTCACCGGATTTGTAGAGCAAAACCAAGACTTTTTTGCCGCCCTGCACCCCTCTTTCTTTGAAATGACGGTGGCGATGGCATTCAAGTACTTCGCCGACCGGGAAGTAGACGTCGCCGTTATAGAAGTCGGATTAGGAGGCAGGCTCGATTCCACCAATATCATCACGCCTTTAACCTCGGTGATTACCAATATTTCGTTCGACCACATGGCGCTATTAGGAGATACCCTCGAAAAAATCGCCGCAGAAAAGTCAGGCATCATCAAACCGCACATTCCCGTCGTCATCGGTACCCGAGACAGGAATTACGACTTCGTATTCGAGGGAAAAGCCCTCTCGTGTGACGCCCCCCTCACCTTCGCCTCCGATGAATGGAAGATACGCCAAAACAACGACGGCAGCTATGACCTCAGCCACCGGAGCGGCATCTCTTTCAGCTCGCTGGTATGCGAGTTGAAAGGAAGCTACCAACGAAAAAACATTCCGACAGTCCTTGAATCCGTACTTTCTTTGCAAAACAGCGGTCTGGCAATTCGTGAAGAACACATCCGCAACGGCATTGCCTGCGTCATCCGAAACACAGGACTCCACGGAAGATGGGAAAAACTGGCAAACACCCCTTATACCGTTTGCGACACCGGACACAACATTGACGGCTTGACCGAAGTCGTGGCGCAACTCCGCTCCTGCACCTACCGGCATCTCCATTTTGTAATAGGCATGGTCAATGACAAAGACGTCAACAGTGTCCTCCGGATATTACCTCGGGAGGCTACCTACTATTTTTGCAAAGCCTCCATTCCCCGTGCCATGAACGAACAGGAACTGGCAGGAAAAGCCCGCTCATGCGGCCTGCAAGGCACGACCTACCCCACCGTAAGCGAAGCATATGCCGCAGCCCGAAAAAATGCCATACCGGAAGATATGATTTATATCGGAGGCAGCACCTTCGTAGTCGCCGAAGTCCTTTAAAAAAGTTGAAATAGAGAAGTGGAGCAATGGAGAAGTGGAGAAAACCATTATTCCACTGTTCCATTGCTCCACTTCAACTCTTCAACCTACTCCGTTTTTAAGGCATCCACCGGATTAGCCATTGCCGAATGAATGCTCTGATACAAAAGTGTCACTAACACGATAACAAAAGTTAGCAGCAAAGCCCCACCAAATATCCACCAACTCAACTCAGTAGCATATGCAAAATTCTGCAACCAGCGATGCATGGCATAATAACTCAGCCCTATACCCATCGGCAAAGCAGGAAGTATCCGTACCAGGACATAACGGTTCAGGTCGTACACCACGGCACCCACCTGTGCCCCCAACACCCGGCGTACACTGATTTCTTTACGCTTCTGATGGGCAACGAATCCCATCAATGCCACCAGTCCCAACAATGCCAGAATAATAGCCAGCACCGTCCCACTCATCAAAATACGGGAGGTGATTTCATCCTGCTTATACATATTGTTAGCAACGTCTCTCAACTGCACTGCAGCGTACGGCACTCCCTCAAAATGCTTCTTCATCATCTCCGCCGCAATCTCCCTCGCCTGCTGGTATTTTCCGGATTGATAACGTATTCCAAACATCCAGGAATAAGCAGAATAAGCCGTATAAACCAAACGTCCTATTTTCGTCCGCGCCGACCCATAATGAATGTCTTTCGCCACCCCGACAACCGTCATAGGATATCCATTGAACATCACTTTTTTACCTACAGGGTCCCGCAATTCCAAAGCGGCAACCGTCGATTCGGTCAAAATGATACCGGCAGAATCCATCCTGTTTTCATATTTCAGTTCCCGTCCTTCCAAAATCGGTATCTCATACGTTCTGAAATAACCGGGCCCGGTGCGCCGTTCATCGATAGAAATGGTTTCCTTATCCGTCTGATCCGTCCGCCGCAGACTCTGTCCGCTGCAACCGCTGAAAGGATGCCCCTGTCCCATCGCCACGTCCGCAATTTCCGGATATTGCAGCAAATCGGAACGGATTCCTTCATACGTACGGATATCCCCCCCCACATTCACGGTCAATACGTTGTCCGGATTGAATCCCAACGACATGTTCTTCATATAGTCCAATTGGCGCCATACCACAAAGAGTGCCGATATGCAGAAAATAACCACCGAAAACTGGATGACCACCGAAGCCGCCGTCAATTGATACTTTCTGACAACAGTTTTCCGTATCAGCTCCACCGGAGAGAAACAGGAAAGATAATAAGCTGGATAACCACCTGCCACCAACGCAACTAAGACAAAAAGCACAACAAAACAGCCCCACATCATACCAGTTACCCCAACACCCTTCGGCATATTGAAATTAATCAGTCCGGCAAATATTCCGGCAAAAGAGTAATACAGCACTACCGCCAGCACAAAAGCCAAAGAAGTCACCAACGTCATCTCGGCAAACAGCATACCGACAATGGTTTTCCGTTCCGCCCCATTCGTTTTGCGCACGCTGATTTCCGTCGCCCGCTTTTCCCCCTGAATGATGTACAACGAAATAAAATTCGACAGAGCTACTGCCAAAATAAAGAATGTCACGACGATAATAAATATCAGATTGGATTTGCTGACAGGTACGCTCAAATCGGAAGTGGCACGGGTGCCCGTATGGAGTTCCGTCAAAGGTTCGGTAATGCTCTCAAAAGCGGCACCATATTTTCCGAAACGGGTGTTCAAAAGGTCTGTATTGAGTTTATTGCACTTCTCTATAGCAACCACCGGGTCTACCCCCGGACGCAGTTTCAGATAGGTATAGTATTCCAAACCGCCAAATCCGAAATCCGGCAACTTGGTCAGCAAATCAAACTGGAAATGCGTATTCTGCGGAATATCTTCAATGACAGCTTTTACTTCAAGTGACGTATTCTTCGATTCATACAGCAAACTTTTCCCAACGGGATTGCTTCCGACTCCGAAAAAACGGTCAGCAGTACTCCGCGTAATAACACAAGTATTCGGACTGTTCAGCGCCCCTTCCAAACTTCCGTACAGCGGAGTGAAAGAGAAAACATCCAAAAACGTGGAATCCACCATATAACTCTTCACTGGCGCCTTTTCTCCGTTTTCATACTTCAAATCCATATTTCCCCAAGTATACAAACGGGAAGCCGTTTCCACTTCCGGCACTTCTTTTACCAATGACGAAGACAAAGCGCCCAAGTTAATGGGATAATTCTCCGCCTCGCCCCCCTCTTTCCATACGCTCAGCATCCGGTAAATCCGGTCGGCCTCCTTGAAATGCCTGTCGTAAGAAAATTCAAACTGCAAATACACCAACAGGAAAAGCGCGACAGCCAATCCCGTTCCCAAACCGAAAATGTTGATAAAGGTCAATCCTTTACTCCGAAATGCAGTTCTACACAACCGCAAAAAAAACTGTATACTCATGATAATCTGATTTGATTATTCTATTTTTCTCCCTTACAAATCCCATACCATTATTATTAAAATAATATAAAACAAGAACTTATGACATACCACAAAACAACGCCGATGTCTATTTTTTAGACATCGGCGTATAATATATGGACACTTTTATCAATTTTTCTTCATTCGGAATCACCAATGAAGCTGCCTGGTTTCTCCGGCCTGCAAATTCAGTAATTCTTCTTTCCCCCGATACTTCACATAACAAACACCTGCTTTAGAAGCAGTGATACTTGCTTCTTTCAACAGCCCGTCTTTCCAATTCATATCCACGGTATACCCGCCACGGGCTTTCAATCCCTTCACATGCCCGGTATGCCAAGCGGTAGGCAATGCCGGCAATAAATTCACAGTCCCGTCGTGCGATTGCAACAACAACTCCGCCATACCGGCGACTGCCCCCATATTTCCGTCAATCTGAAAAGGCGGATGCGCACACAACAAATTGGAATACGAACCGCTACCGGAAGGATTACGGTAGTCTCCCCAACTAACGGAAGGACGCAGAATATTCCGCAACATCTTATACGACTGATTCCCGTCCAATAGACGCGCCCAGAAATTAATCTTCCAGCCCAGGGACCAGCCAGTTCCTCCCTCTCCCCGGTATATCAAGCTCCGCTTGGCAGCCTCGGCCAACTTCGGCGTGGTCACCACGGAAATCTGGTTTCCCGGATAAAGGGCATACAAATGGGAAACATGCCTGTGAGGATTCCGGGGGTCGTCCAAATCTTCCTTCCACTCCTGCAACTGCCCGAAACGACCGATTTTTAAGGGAGACAGCCGCTCCCTGGCTTCCCGAATACTGTCAATAAAACCCGTATTCTCCTTCACATACTCATTCGCTGCCAACAGATTGGTAAACAAATCCCACGCAATCTCCTGGTCAATCATAGCCCCGATGGCAATATCTCCGTGTTCGGGAGAATAGGAAGGAGAAGAAACCAAGGTCCCGTCCGTATCTTCGCTCAAATAGTCCAACCAGAACTCCCCAACCTCTTTCATTATCGGCCATGCTTTTCCCCTCAAATAATTTTCATCACCCGTATAATTAAAGTGCTCCCACAAGTGCCTGCACAACCAAGCGGCACTATTCGGCGCATATCCCCAATAATAACTCCAGCCGGGAGCCGTATAACCGTATGCATTGTTCATCGTGTGCACCGACCAGCCACGGGCATTAAAATACTCTTTAGCCGTCACCCGTCCCGGTTCCCGCAGCTTGTCAATGTATTCGATTAAAGGCAAATGGCATTCGCTCAGGTTGGTCACCTCAGCTGGCCAATATATCATCTGCAAATTTATATTCATGTGATAATCGCATGCCCACGGCGCATTCAGCTGGTGATTCCACCGTCCCTGCAAATGAGCGGGCATCGTCCCCACCCGCGAGCTGCTAATCAGCAAATAACGTCCATACTGAAAATACAATGCCTCCAGCCCCGGGTCGTATGCCCCCTGTGCATACTGCAACTGCCGTTTGTCCGTCGTCAGCTTCTCCTGTCCGGTATGCCCCAAATCTATCTCCACCCTGCCGAACAAAGCTCCGAAATCTTTTTGGTGCTCATGCTTCATCACCTCATAATCCGTGTTACGCGCCAGAGTCATGGCACGGTTATTCACAGCTTCATAATCATTCCCCGCATACCTAGGATATTCGTTCCGGTATGCCGTAGCCACGGACACATACAACTCCAGCCAGGTTGCATTTTTTACCCAGTACACCCCGTTCTTCATACCCGGTTTTCCATCCGTCTTTATCAACACTTTACCTTCAAAAGGCAAACCATTAGAAGCCAGTTTACCTCTAATCTCCAACAAATCCTTCCCCACAACCTTTAACGAATACGGATGCGGAGTCCGAAATCTCACAACATAATTCAATCCTTCTTCAGCATCATTCGTATATTTCATCACCACCAAACGAGCCGGATAAGAAGCAAAGTAGGTATTGTCAAACTGTATTCCTCCCATCATGTATTTCACCTGTCCCAACGCATTCTTCAAATCCAGCGTACGCTGATAATTTCCGAACAAAGTATCAGGCATATCTACCGTAACCAGAAATGAACCGAACGTCTGGTTTCCTCCGAAATCCCCAAACTGGTCTCCGGTAACCGTTGGAGTCGTCTCTCCCACCATATAACGTTCCGCCAGTTCCGCCGCCTTGGCTTTGTCGCCCTGCTTCAATAACTCCCGGATGGTCTCTAAATATTTCCAGCTCTCCCGTTTATTCCCCCCCCTGTAATTTTTATTGGCACCAGGGCCTCCGGCCCAGAAACCCTCTTCCGAAATCTGTACCTCATCGGTCACCGGTCCGCCGAAAAACATGGCTCCCATATAACCGTTCCCAACAGGCAACGCCTCATTCATCCAGATCTTAGCCGGCTTATCATATTTCAACACCAAATCCTGTCCAACCAATCCCAAACCGGCAAACAACAAAACTATCCAAACAAGTATAATCCGCTTACTCATCTTTAAAAAATAACTATTAATCCTGATTATCGCAAAATAATTATCTTATTATTAATCATTTACACCTGCAACTGCATACACATCTCTTACAAACATAGGTAATTTTTCCAAAAATTCACAATATAAAAGGGGAAAAACAAATGAGTCCGGCAAAATACCGGACTCATTCTATCTAAAGCAAACTACTGTACGACTTATTTTATAAAAGCATGACGATAACCGTCTACTTTCTGCCAGCCTCCGCGGGTAAAGTCAGGTACTGCTACCGGAGCACTGCTATTTTCAATGGACAGACGGGTCAATTCGGCCATACAGCACCATTCTGCCAAGTCATAAACGTCCATATCCAACGGCAAACCGTTACGCAAACAATACACCAAACGATAGTCCATGATATAATCCATACCACCATGTCCGCCAACTTTCTTTGCGGTCTCCTCCAATTCTATATGAATCGGGTGTTTGTATTTGTCCATCAATGCTTTTTTCACCTTCTCGGGCACAGAGCCGTGCGCATTCAGATTCTCGTGATTAGGCACCTCTTTAGAATCCACCTGAGTAGGTCTCAGACAATATTCTTCAATCGGATATTTGCTTGCATACCCATCAGTACCCACCAACTGATACATACGACTGTAAGGACGGGGAGTCATAACATTATGCTGAATCAACATCGTTTTTCCGTTTTTAGTACGAATAACTGTTGTTGTCTGATCACCATTCTGGAAATCTTCCACTTTTTCACCAGTAGATTTTTCTACAATAGCCGGACCATTTACAGCCTTGGTATCCATTGCAACCAGATAATCCATACGGTCACCACGGTGAATACCTAACAACTGACAAGCCGGTCCCATACCATGCGTAGCATATACATCACCCCGGTTTTTCCGGTTATAATCCATGCGCCAATTATTCCAGTACTCCGACCAATAATCTTCCAGATTGTGTATATAAGATCCTTCTACATGAAGCAACTCTCCGAATACACCCTGCTGAGCCATATTCAAAGTCGTCAATTCAAAAAAGTCATACACACAGTTTTCGAGCTGCATACAATGCTTACGGGTCTTTTCAGAAGTATTGATCAGCGCCCAGATTTCATCCAATGTCATAGCAGCCGGTACTTCGATAGCTACATGTTTGCCATGCTCCATCGCATATACCCCCATCAGCGCATGATGCTTCCAATCCGTTGCAATATACACCAAATCAATATCATCGCGCTCACACAACTGTTTCCAGGCATCTTCGCTACCTGAATAAGCTGCTGCTTCCGGAAGACCTGCTTTTTTCAGAATATTCTGGGCAGCTTCTACCCGTTCCGGACGAATATCACACAAAGCAACCACTTTGGTTCCAGGAATATGCGTAAAACGGGAAACGGCACCAGGACCTCTCATGCCCAAACCAATAAATCCCACTCTGACTGTATCCAATTTAGGAGTCGTAAGACCCACCACATCCGTCTGTCCGGCAGGACGCTCCGGAGTAGCTACCACAATCGGATTAACTTTCTTTCTGGCTGCACCCGCCTGCTGTCCGCACTGACAGGACATAAACAGTATACCAGCCACTAAAAAACTAAGAATCTTAAACATAGATAGTGATTTTATAAAAGATTAATTAAAAATAATACAATATCTCTCAACCGTTTGCGGGGATAAAGATATATTATTTTTTTATTAATCATCCCATCTATGTAAATTTTTTTATAAAGAATAACTATTCACCTTTCCTCTCTTTCAGATATTTCACCAAATCAGGTTCATCTCCTTCCGAATGCAAAGGTTCCACATCATTATTCATAGCATGTTCTTCTCTCACCTGCGACCTCAGAGACTGACTTTTGCAATCTTCTTCCTGTTCCGTCTTTTTCTGTCTGGAGAAATCCGGTTGTCCGGTTTCCGTGCCTTTCTTCCCACTCTCCAATTCATCTCCCCAATCTGCCTTTTTATGCTCGCTCATTACATTTTCCATTGTTGCGTAGATTAAAAATTTCCATTCATTTTCCAAAATAAACGCAACCACCCGGAATAATGTTACACCATTCTTCCTGCCTTCAAACGCAAACTATTTGTCACAACTGAAACTGAACTAAAAGCCATTGCCGCAGCTGCAATCATCGGATTCAGCAGAAAACCGCAACAAGGGTATAAAACACCGGCAGCAACCGGAATCCCAATAACATTGTATATAAAAGCCCAAAACAGATTCTGCCGGATTGTCCGGACTGTCCGGCGAGAGAGCTTCAATGCGTCCGGAATCGCATTCAGATCGGACCTAATCAACGTAATCTTGGACACATCCATCGCAATATCCGACCCCCTCCCCATTGCAATACTGACATCCGCCTGTGCCAAAGCCTGTGAATCGTTTATACCATCCCCCACCATCGCCACTACTTCTCCTTTCGACTGTAACTCTTTCACAAACAAAGCTTTGTCAGACGGCATCATTTCCGATCTGTATTCCTTTAAACCAACCTGTTCTGCAACAGCACGAGCAGTTGCCTCATTATCTCCGGTAAGCATATATACTTTTATACCCGCTTTCCGCAACTTAGTAACTGCACAGGCAGATCCCTTTTTTATCTGGTCGGCAATCGCAATCACAGCCAAAATTTGCCCCCCTCCGGCAAAATAAACGACCGTATTCCCTTCCCTTCTATAAGCATCAGCTTTTTCCAATTGTTCCGGAGCAAAAACAAGGGTATTTCCCTCCATCAACCGCTTATTTCCTACCCAAAACTCCTGCCCCTCAACACTGCCTTTTATCCCCAGACCGGTAATACTCTCAAACGTCCCACTCAAAGCACCTTTTATCCCCTGGCTCGACAAATAAGCCACCACCGCATCTGCCAAAGGATGCTCCGATTTACTCTCCAACGCCATCAATATCGGCGCCAACCTATCGACATCCACCCCTTCTTTCCACAACACTCCTGTCACCACAGGATGCCCTTCTGTTATCGTCCCTGTTTTATCCAAAATCACGGCTGTCGTTTTGTACAATAACTCTAAACTTTCCGCATCCTTAATAAGTATATTATACTCTGCCCCCTTACCTATCCCCACCATGATAGCCGTAGGAGTTGCCAACCCCAACGCACAAGGGCAAGCAATAACCAATACTGTAATTGAAGTCAACAGTGCATGAGTAAAAGCCAACTCACCACCAACAATCATCCACACAACAAACGTAAATACAGCAATACCGATAACCACCGGAACAAAAATTCCGGCAATCTTATCCACTAAACGCTGTACTGGTGCTTTACTTCCCTGAGCTTCCTGCACCATTTTTACGATATGCGCCAACACCGTTTCACTCCCCACACGCTCCGCCACAAAACGAAAACTCCCTTTCTGATTCATTGTCCCGGCATATACTTTCATCCCGCTCACTTTTTCAACAGACAAAGATTCCCCCGTTATCATACTCTCATCGACATACGAAATCCCTTCCTTGACAGTGCCGTCAACCGGTATACGCCCTCCGGGTTTCACTGACAAAACATCCCCAAACTGTACTGCCTTCACCGGGATTTCGTGTTCACTCCCGTCCTCCGATACCCGTACCACCATCTTAGGCTGCAACCCCATTAATTTACGAATGGCAGAAGAAGTTTTATTTTTCGCCCGGCTCTCCAACAACCTTCCCAATAATATCAATGCGATAATTACAGACGATGCCTCATAATACACATGAGCCTCTAATCCCCGGTTTGTCCAATATTCCGGATAAAATGTATTGAACAAACTAAACAGAAAAGCAATTCCCGTACTCACTGCAACCAACGTATCCATACTCGCCCGCCCATGTTTCAACTGTAACCAGGCATTAATAAAAAAACTTCGTCCGAAAATTAACACGACCGGCAAAGTAAAAACCAACATAATCCAATCACCATAAGGCATATGCATAAAAAACATACCGATAATGAACACTGGCAATGACAACACAACCGATCCCAAGGTATTTCGTTTCAATTGACAGAACTCCTTCTGCTGTATATCTTCCACTTTATCCTCGTCATCAATCAACAAATCATAGCCCGCAGCACGTACAACCTGCTGCAAGTCCGCCGGTGTTACTTCAGCCGCATCATAATCCACCATAATCGTAGAAGCTGCAAAATTCACCCGGGCTTCCTCCACCCCTTTCTGCCCTGCCACAGTATTTTCCACCGTAGCGGCACATCCTGCACACATCATCCCCGTCACATAAAATATCTTTTTCTGCTTTGAATTCTCATTCATATCTTTTTTCTATTAAAATTTCCCTATACTCTTCCACAAAAGTAATCAATTACCCTATACGTAAAAAGCTCAGCTGTGATACCATTTGTGATACTCAATCCTCTAAAAAGCTCCCACACTATAAACAATCAAGTTCAAAAAAAATCTGAAACAAAAGTTTGTATTCCTGCAAAAATCCTCTATATTTGCACCGCCAAACCGTAAAAGTGTTGGTCCAGTAGCTCAGCTGGATAGAGCAACGGCCTTCTAAGCCGTAGGTCGTGGGTTCGAATCCCGCCTGGATCACAAAAGCAACCTTCACAAGAGGTTGCTTTTGTTTTTATATATACACAGTTTCTCCGACCGGATTTTTCAGAATAAAAAAATTCCCGGACAGGAACATCCGGGAATCCAATCCTTATTTTCAAGAAAGAATTATCTTTAGCATCTCCACCTCATGACTTAGATAGCATCTTTTTTGGCATACTCTGAAAACTCACAACCAAATTCATCCGCCAGATAATTGTCCAATTCATCCGCTTTGAAAGCCATATCCGTAATATTCTTCCGGACCTCATCGGCAAATTCCGAAAAGATATCAGAGATATGAATACGATAAGACAAGAAAATCTGATTTCCGTCAAGCCCCAATTGATAGGGTTTTATATTCTCTGCACTCAGCAAATAAGTCAGAACCGGTTCCAAATTTTTCTTAGGCAGAGTATTCAAAGGTGATGTACAAATCAAATAAGAACGCTGATACACAAAAATCCGGATTTCAGAACTTCCTTTATGAAAAGCCCAACTTTCAAAGCCCACACGCGCCAAGACCGGATTAATACCCATATTCTCAATCGCCTTCTCACAAAAAACAGCCAAATCGGTCAGGCTTCTTTGCTGGAAAATATTCTCCGGCAACTTCTCACCGCAAGACGGGCAATACTCCTCTTCTTCCGAAATAAACTCCTCGCAGCTATTGCATTGCACATTAAAACTGCTCCGGTCAATTCCCTCTATCTGTTCCAGTAATCCTCTCAAAGCCGATACGGGAATACCAAACCCCATATTATCGGCATTACTCATCTTACTTGTAGTAATTGCCACCACTTCACCATCCAGATTAAACATCGGTCCTCCGCTGTTCCCGGGATTTACAGCCGCATCCGTCTGGATATAATAAGTATCATCCATTAACTGCCTCGGAGAAGAAACAGTTCCTTCAGTAGCTGTAAAAGGCATACCGAAAGGATAACCTGCAACATTAATTTTTTGTCCTAGAGTTACCTCCTTTTCAGCCAATAAAATCTCAGGCAAAGCAGAAAAATCACCCTCAGCAGCCAACAATGCCACATCGAGCAACGGATTTATCAAAATGACACGAGCAAGATAACGGTTTTTGTTATCATCCTCTAAAGCGACCTGACGGAATCCCTCCACTACATGGTAATTCGTAACAAACAAATCGTGTTTTTTCAGATAAAAACAACTGCCCGACCCTCCGGCATGAGTGATTTTATATACGGTTTGAAATAAATTCTGATCCATTGTAAAATAATTTTATTTTCATTTAATATTCAGGATTGAACGGCAAAACCGCCAATCACGTTTTTAATTACCGAAATTCTTTGCCGCCAGCTCCTGCACCTTGGCAGTATACTCCTCCACACTCATCTTTCCGCTCAGCATCTTCTGCTGTAATACCTGTACCTGCTGCAAATACTCCTGCATCCCGTCTCCCTGCATCATTTGCTGCATGTTTTGCATCATCTGTTGTTGTACAGCCTGGACATTTTTCATATAACTATTCATATCGAAACCATCACCTTCATCTTCCTCCTCTTCTTCTTCATCATAATCCTCCTCTTCATCATCATCCTCCCACTCGTCCAATTCATCTTCCATAATAGCCTCCATCGCTTCATAAAGCACAGGAGCCGCTTCTTCCCACGCTTGTGCAGACGTCTTTTCCAGAACTTTGACAACAACCCTATTGACATCCTCCTGCAAATTATTGTAATAATACATCTCATAGAACTTATACAACATCATAACACACGCTGTCATATAATCCTCCTCCTCCATATAAGCCGATATACGCTTATAACTGTCTTCAAAATTATCCTGAATATTCTGCAAATTAGAGCGACGCTTGGACGGAATTAATGTCTCAACATAATAAAGATCCTCTGCCAGCTCTTCCTTTGTCATTTTTTGCAACTTCTCAACCACAGCTTTCCCTTGAGCTGTAATATCAGGCAAAGGAATATCATCCCGATCCAATTCACGAATAGCTTTCTGCATATCATTAAGCAACTGCCCCTGCGGATGGGCAAAATACATGAACTTCATCAAAGTCGTACCAATGATATTCCAGATAAAACCATATTTCCGGGCAGGCTCAAAATATTTCACCGCCTCCATACACTCCTTACAACTCAATTGTAAAGCCTCGTAAATATTGTCCACGTCTTTCGCACTATACGGCGTTACCTTCGGTTCATAAATGCGCTTGGCTCCGAACTTCGTCTCAAACTCATCATCATACTTATCTCCTGTCCGGCAAATCTCCTCCAGGACATAATAAATCTTATAAGGTTGAATCAATTGTATCGGGCAACTGTACTCAAAAAAAAGCTCGTCACCACGCAAATAAATCATCGCTAAATCCATCGCATTGAAATTCAACCCTGCCACCTGACGCAAAAGCGGAATCCGCCCCTTCTCCGACAAACCGACAAAAGGTGCCGTAATCATTAATTTCTCATCATCCAAACGGATCGTCACCACAATCGAACCATGAGGAATTTTAAATTCATTGCCCTGAACATTCCCATATTTTTTCCGAAAATCGCCATTTATAGAATCCAGCAAAGCATAAAACGCTTTCAGATATTCATGGTTTTCAAAGGCTTCAACACTGGCATCAAAAGCTTCTCCATTAAACTTACTTTCCGTGGAAGCAATTATAGGACGGGTAAAAGTTAAAGTTTGTTTCATAGTATTACATTTAATTTCAAGGTGTTCACCGCACATTCCCCTTCATATAAAATTCCGGTTCATTATAGCACATCACCTACACAAAAGTAACCATGAAATAAAACTTATACAATTATCCTGTCCAATTTTTTACACGTCAAATAATTTTCATTTCCAGACGAAGCAACCTGTTTCCTATACTTTCCGGCAAACACTGTTTTTCACAGGAAGGAATCCATTACTCGCCTCCCACCGCCCTATAATATTCTGCAACAGCCACCTTAAACTGATAATGAACGGAAACAACACTGGTATATGCCTGCAACCAAGTCACCTGGGCAGAAAGAACATCAATAATAGGCAATTTCCCTTCATTATAACTGAATGTATTCAAAAACAAATTATCCTGCGCAATCTCTAAAGAAGAATTTACAATCTCCGTTTTTTTCAGCAAATCACTCACAGTTGTCCAGGCAGTACTGAGCTCCAGACTGACCTGATCCGCCAACTTGCTCCGATCCAGTTCCCGTATATCCTCCTGTAAAATACTTGCCCTGACACTCTGGCGACGCTCTCCCCAGTGAAAAACAGGAATACTGAGATTGGCAAAAGCAAGAGTCGTGAAACGGGGTTCTCCGTCTACATTGAGCAGAGGCGTTCCCCAGTTTTCCTTTATTCCCAAAACCACTTGAGGGAGATAATTTGATTTAACCAAACGGGTTTCCAGCCGTGCCAACTCCACATCCCGGATACTGGTCTGATAGTCCGCCCGATTATCCAATGCGACAGCCAACTCCGAAACAGAAGGCAACAAAACACCCGACCGAATGGAATCTCTCAATACCGGTTCTGCCTCAACCGCTTCCCCCATCATAATATTCAACGCCTGCAAAGCCGTCTTATAATTCGTCCGGCTGGCATTCAACTGTAACTCCGCCTCCTTCAGACGAGCTTCTACCATCAACACATCCGTCCGACTGATAGCTCCCTCCCGGAAACGCTTGTCTACAACATCATACAACTCCCCTACAATTTCGACAAAACGTGACGCAATAGTATACAAATCCCGATTAGCCACAGCCGTCCAATAATTAACATCTGCCGCATACAACATATTCACCAGAGTATGTTTCTCCCCCAACACCGCTATTGCCTGCTGTACCCGCGCCATTTCATATTGCTTCCGTACAGCACCTCCCGCATACACACTCTGCACCAGATCCGCTTCTGCATTATAATTATCATGTTTTAGTCGGACACCCTCCATAAATTCCACATTCTCAAACTGATAAGAATAAGAACCTGACAAATCCAACCGCGGAAAGAATCCGGTTTTCACACTCTTCAAGGCATACAAAGCGGCCTCCGCTGCCGCACGAGACTGTTTTATATCCTGATTATAGTTCATCACCCGCTGACGGTAATCCCGTAAATCCAACACCTGCGGGTATCCCGCCAGGAACACTCCCCAAACCAATGAAAAAAGAATCCATATTTTCTTCATAACTTCTCAAATTAACCGGGACAACGATCTAAAACAATCAACAAAAATCAAACTGCTTTTATCCTGAAAATCAAAGAATAGGTCACAGGCAACACGATAATCGTCAACAGGCTCGCCACCAGCAATCCCCCCATAATACAAGCCGCCATCCCGCCAAACATAGCATCAAACAGCAAAGGCAACATCCCCAGAATCGTGGTGCCTGAAGCCATTACCACCGGGACGATACGCGACTTGGTCGCCTGCAACAAAGCCTCTAAAGGCGGCAACCCGTTATTCGTTTCTATTCCTATCTGGTCCACCAGAACAATGGCATTCTTGATATTCATCCCAACCAGTCCCAACAACCCCAACAAAGCAAAAAAATCAAACATGCGTCCCAACACCAGCAACCCCAGCACCACCCCGATAAAAATTAACGGCACCATCAGCAAAATGATAACCGGTTTACGATAAGTACGGAACAACAACAAAAGCACCATAAAAATCAATATAAACGTTAACGGCATATTGGCAGCCAGCGCCTCATTCGATTCCACCTGGCTCTCATCCTCCCCGAAAAACTTCATCCGATATCCGTGCGGAACTTCAATCTGCTGCACTTGCTCCCATATCCGGGTAAAAGCCTGTTTCGTATTCGCACCCCGCCTAGGGTCACACTGCGCCATCATCACCCGGTCGCGGTTATACCGTTTTATGACATTGAAATTATACCCGAATTCAAAACGCTCCACAACCTGCGCCAACGGAACCGTCGTACCGGACGGTGAAAAAACAGGCAAAGTCCTCATATTATCGATATTGTGGGCATCAAAATCATTCTCCTTCAGCAAAATCGGCATAAACAAATCTTTCTCCCGATAATCGCCCAAAGCCAAACCATTGGTTGCTACCTTCAGTGTATAAGCCAACGCCTGCCGGGTAACCCCCAGCCTCTGTCCCCTCTCCTGAGAGTACAGAGGTTCCCACACCGGCACCTTATTCCCCCAACTATTCCGGACATCCGTCACCATATCACACTTCCGCATAATTTCCATCACCTGTCCGGTCAGCATTTTCAACGTATCTATATTTTCTCCGATAAACCCGATTTCGATAGCAGCCTCCACAGCCGGAGACAACTTGAACAAAGAAGAACGGATCAGCATATTGGGGTAATTACGGCGGACATACGTATTCAGTTGTTCCTCCATCGCCACCGTAAACTTCTTATCCTTCAACTCTATCAGTATATTCCCGAAATTAGGCTTCGGACCGAAAGACGTACTCGCCAAATAATAACGCAACGGCGTTCCCCCCAACGTCGTAGATACCGTTACCACCTCTTCCCGCTCCAGCAAATAACGCTCAATATCGGACAACATCCTTTCCGACTCCCGGATACTATACCCCTCCGGCAGAAAACAATCGGCACGGAAATAAGGCTTATCCATATTCGGGAAAAAATTCTGAGGCATCAACCCCATCACAACGAGAGAAGCAATAAAAAGCAAGACCACAATCACCACCGTCAGCACCTTAAAACGAATCAGCTTTATCAACACCCGGGAAAAACCGTTATAAAACTTCGTATCATAAGGGTCTCTCCCCGCCTGATCTGTTTTATCCTTTAAAATGAAATTCCCGAAAGTAGTTGTCTGCGTCAGAGCGAGAACCCAACTTAATCCCAAAGAAACCGCCAGCACAACAAACAAAGGTTTCACAATCTCCGCCACTGCCGAAGGCGCCAGATACAAGGGCAGGAAAGAAAAAATCGCAATCAGCGTTGCCCCCAGCAATCCCCACTGCGGAATCGTCGCCCCGCGGATTAATGCCTCCCTGCGGCTTATCCCCCGCCGGATGGCAACCTGTGCATTGTCGGTCACAACAATAGCATTGTCCACCAGCATCCCCATTGCAATAATGAAAGCCGCCAGCGACGTGCGATTCAACCCCACCCCCATAAATTGCATCACCAGCAATGTTCCTCCGATGGAAAACAAAAGCGAAGAACCTATCAGCACCCCAGCACGGGCTCCCATCACAATCAATATAATAAAAATCACAATAGCCAACGACTCCACTAAATTCAACAGGAACCCATTATTTGCCTCCCTGGCAATCCGATCCTCCGGATAAAGCGTAACCATCTCAATCCCCACCGGCATCAAAGGAAGCAACTGCGCCAAACGGGCTCTCACCAGCTCTCCTGTTCTGACGACATCCTTCTTCGGGTCCGTAGACACCCCGATTCCTATCGCCCGTTTACCGTTTACCCGCATCAGCGAGGAAGGAGGGTCCATATACCCTTTTTCAACCACGGCAATATCCCCCAATCGAATCTGCTGCCCCGTCTCCGTCACAACCAACTGGTTACGGATATCGTCCAGCGTCTTGTACGTCCCCTCCGCCAACACTTTCAATTCGATATTCCCGGCTCTCTTTTCACCCGTATTAATCAATGAATTCTGGGATTTTATCGTCTGCATCACTGCATTAAGATTCAACGCCGAATTAGCCAGTCTTGACATGGATATACGTACATTCACAACCTCCGTCTGCTCTCCGTACAAAGCCACCTTCTGTACCCCATCAACTGTCACCAGCTCCGTTTTTATCCGCTGTCCCCAATCCCTCAAATCCCGATAGGTAAAACCTTCGGCAGCCATCAGTCCGAAATAAATCCCGAATACATCCCCGAAATCATCCGAAACACTGATATTGGAAGCCCCCTGGGGCAACTGAGGCTGAATATTCAACACCTTCCGCCGCAATTCATCCCACATCTGGGGCATCTCATCCGGGGGCGTACCGGGACTTAACTCTATACTGATTTTAGACATCCCGTAATACGAATCCGATTTGATTTTATGCACCCTTCTCATCGATTGGATCTCACGCTCAACAGGCTCCGTTATCAGTTGTTCCACCTCCTGGGGTGACGCACCGGGATAACGGGTCATCAGCACCGCCGATTTAATGACAAAAGGAGAATCCTCTTTCTTTCCCAAAGAATCGAAAGCCATCACTCCGCCAATCATCAGGATTGTCAGGAAAAAATAAATCACTTTGGGATTATCAAGCGAATACTTAGCTATATTCATATCCGGTAAATCTTCAAATTACTACACATTTTTATGGATACACATTCGGCAACACCCGAACCCTCTCCCCTTCCGTCACAAAATTGCTCCCTTCCACTACTATCCAATCCTCCGGTTTCAGAGCGTTCCGGATTAATATCCGGTCTTCCCCAAACATCTGTTCCGGCACAACACTCTGACGTATTACGACACTATCTCCGGGTCTGAACTTCCAAACCGAAATCTGATTGGACGACAACTCTTCAAACAAAGCACTCAAAGGTACCAAATACGAATCCGACATATCATTGTCTGTCAGGATCTTCACTCGGGCGGAAAACCCTGGATAGACCTTATAACGATTGGGCGTAAAAAGAGTATCTTCCACAACAACCTTTACCGGGATACCGCCTCCATCGGGAGAAGCATCCACCACTTCACTGATACGGGCTTCAAACCATTCTCCAGGATACGTGTCAAACTGAACCCGTACTCCCATCTGTCCACGACTCAAACGAGCACTGGTCTCCGGCAAAACAAACCGGACTGACAACTTATCGGGATTGACCAACCTGACCACACGCTCCCCGGCTTGAACCTTCTGGTAGTTTTCAACATATTTCCTCTCGATAAACCCACGAAAAGGAGCTACCAGACGGGTATCATTCAAAGTATTCTCTGCCATCAGATAAGCGGAACGTGCCCTTGCATAAGCCGCCTGAGCCACCTCATACTCCTGTCTGGAAATAGCCTCCATTGACAACAATCTCTTATCCCGATCCAACTGGGAACGTGCGGTGACATAAGCCGCCCGGTTTGCATCGTAACGGGACTGATAATCCAACGGATCCATCACCGCTATGACTGCACCTTTCCCGACCGTTTGACCGGCATCCACATTCATCTCAACAAGAGGACCGGCAATCTTAAACGCCAGGTCGGCATACTCATCCGCCTCCACCACGCCGGTATACACCCGGCTCAGCAAATTCAGGTTCTCCACCCGAACAATCCGTACAGGATGAGGAATAACGGCATAATTCTTGCCCCGCAGCCAACTGCACGACAAACTCAATAAAAGAAAAGAAAAACAAAACAAATAACGTAGTTTGACCAAACCATCCATATATTTTTACTTATACAGTATTGCCACCAATACCAAATATTATCAAAAATATACGACAGTTTCCTAAAAAAGTTGCAACATCCATCCCCTCCGAACAAACATCTGCACCTGCAAAATAACTACATCACGACAGATTTACACTCCGCCTATACATAATATTTCCGACGACGGAGATAAAAGAAAAGAATGCCGCCGACAACAACCAAAGCAACAGGAAGCAACAGATTAAACAGCTGCCATTCATACCGTTCCGCCTTCAAACGGGTCTTATTAATTAAATACATATTCAAATTCCGTCCGCGTAACTGCATCCATCCCTCATCATCACACAACATATTGACACAATTCAATAGGAAATCCTTATTTCCGTACATCCTTCCGCTATATTCATCATAGCCCAACGGAACAGCCCGGGCATTTTCGCCTACCCCATACCACTTATTACGAATCACATCCCCGTCCGAAATAACAATCATCCGGTTATAATCGCTCCGTTCCCGGAAAGCCCCTTCCAATGCCTGCCCCGATCGCCGGGTATAACGGTACAAAGAAGTAAACTCGCCCTCTATCATCACAGCCACAGGCAAATAACTCCTGTTAAAACGATCTTCCGTCATTTTCTCCTCCGTAATGGAAAGCGTCACCGGACAGGGCGTTTTCATCGAAGCCGCATAACGGGAAGAGGCCAGTAAAACCGTCTTTTTCAATCCATCCTTCCCTCCCACTGTATCAATAGTATTAGCATAGTCCACCCTCACCGGCTGCACACCCGCTGTTACCGGATTCTGCATCGAAGGCAGCAACAAGGGAGAATAATACCACGGCCCGGGTGCATACTGAGGCTCCGAACCGTTCATCCCGGTAATCACCGGAATCAACACACAATTACCATCCAACAGAACATCCGGATTAATCCTCACCCCGTATTTAAACAACATATCTTCAATATTCAGAGGACGATAGAGCGCAAAAGAAGTCTCCTGCTTCTTCAGCACCTCATCATTCACTTCCACTTCATCCACACACCACAACACCCGTCCCCCCCGCATTACATACTGGTCCAGAATATACTTATCCTTTTCCGGAAAATCGCGGGTCGGTTTGGCAACAATCAGCGCCTTATATCGTTCCGGATCTGCAGCAAGCGAATCGGCACTCACAATGTCCACATCGTAATAATAAAGCAGCGTCTTCGCCATATCCATGATTTCCTCATAAGGCAACTCACCGTGCCCCGCAAGAAAAGCCACAGCTTTTTTCTCCTTCCGAGTCACTAAACGCAAAGCCTTGGTCAACTCATACTCCAAGGCTTCTATCGAATGATTAATATTATCGTGGGGACTGTATCCCGGCACATTCTGGAGCAGAGAGACACTCACTTCCGTACTATCGTCATACACCACCAACCCCGGAAAAATAATCTGCTGCTGCAACCGCTCATCCTCCGTTGTCCGGTTCAGATTCACAGGCAAAATCCCCCGGCTTGCCAAATACTGCACAAATTGTTTCTTCTCCTCTCCGTCACTTATATCCGCAGGGTCTATCAGCATATAGCGGAGCTTATTTCCCGTAATTCTCCGGAACTCTTCCAGCATCCGGGTAGTGGCATACTGCAACTTCTGCATCTCGGCAGGAAGGCTTCCCCCCAGAAAAATATCCACCCCGATTCCACGATCCAGATGTTTCAACAACTGCCGCGTATGCTCAGACAAAGTATAACGTTTATCATTAGTAATATCTACCCGCAGATAAATCCGCCCTGCCACCACATTCAACACCACCAGCAAAGGCAAAACATACACTAACCTCAAGCGCATCGGAGAAAAACGCCTGACCGTCAGCCAGACAAAGAAAAGAATAACGGAAAGAAAATAAACAACGTCACTCAGGGCTATTACCCCTCTTGACATGGGCTCATAGTGATAATTGATTCCCAGATTCAGCAGAAAACTCTGATACTCCGCCAAACCTCCCACCTCCCCGATAAAATCAAATCCGGCAAACAACAGGAAAGAAAGCACCATACCGTAAAGGAAAGCCACAATCTGATTGTCCGTCACAGCCGAAGACCACACCCCCGAAGCAACATAAATACCCGACAAAAAAATCAGTCCGATATAAGAACCGATAATCCCTCCGGTATCAATATTCCCGACAGGCTGCGACAAAAAATATAAACTGACAGGATAGACCAGAGTCGGAAGAATAGACAACAAAACCAACAGAAAACCGGCAATATACTTTGCCCACACAATTCGCCAGACAGACACCGGACGGGTAAACAGCAACTCCAGCGTACCTGCCCGCTTCTCCTCAGCAAAAAGCCGCATACAAATCACCGGCACCAAAAACAAATAAAGCATGGGAGCCAAAGAAAAAAACGGCTGCAAATCGGCCATACCGCTTTCCGGGATATTATATACTCCCGGTATCACCCACAGAAACAAACCGTTTGCCAACAGAAAAAACACCAACACCACATACCCCGACAACGACGTAAAAAAGCCTTTTAATTCCTTCTTTATCAATTCACCCATAGTCTTCTCCCCTATTTCAGCATCCCCGTTCCTCTCAGTTTGATTTCGGTCAATACCTTCTTCGTATACAAAGGAAATTCACTGTTGATAATCCAGGAAAAATATCCCGGCTGTTCCTTCAACACCTTTTCCACTGGAACGCCCTTATTCTTTCCGAAATTAAACACTTCCTCCCCTTTTTCATTATATACGATGAAACCGGCAAAATCCACCGTATTATTCTGCGTGGAAAACTTACTCAAAAATTCAATATTATTTTCAAGCTTATCCCCATAGCGCTCCAATTGTGCTTTCAGCACCTCATACGTTGCCGTCGTATCGGCAGCAGCCGAATGCGCATCTTCCAGACATTTATTACAATAAAAACGGTAAGCGGCAGAAAGTGTCCGCTGTTCCATTTTATGGAAAATCGTCTGCACATCCACAAACTTGCGTTTGCGCATATCAAAATCCACCCCTACCCTCAGGAACTCCTCCGCCAGCAAAGGAACATCAAAACGATTGGAATTATATCCTCCCAAATCGCATCCTTCCATAAAACGCGCCAGCTCCTTGGCAATCTCTTTAAACGTCGGACACTCCTTCACATCCTCATCATAAATCCCGTGTACCTCGGAAGCCTCCTTCGGAATCGGCATTTCCGGATTGACACGGATCGTCCTTTGTTCTTCCTTTCCGTTCGGATGCACTTTCAGCACCGAAATTTCCACAATCCGGTCCTTCGATATATTCACACCTGTGGTTTCCAGGTCAAAAAAAACAATACAATTGGCTAAATTCAAATTCATCTTCTGCAAATAAAAAAATCCTAAAAACCGGAAAGCCGGAAAGAGCATTCAGATTACTGACCTTTCCGGCTTTCGGATCCGTTGGATAATATTATACCATCATCGGCATCAACAACATCAGCAAATCCTCGTCCTTATCCTCATTTTCAAAAGGCAGGAACAATCCCGGACGGGTCGGGTCCGACAATTCCAACACCACATTCTCCGACTCGATATTGGACAATATTTCCAGCACAAAAGGCGATTTGAATCCAATAGCAATATCCTCCCCTTCATACTGACAGGTCAGTGTTTCATGTCCCGACATGGAATAATCCACATCCTGAGCCGAAATAGTCAGTTGCCCCCCCACCAAATCAAACTTCACCAAGTTGCTCGCCTGATTTGCCATCACGGATACCCGGCGCAAAGAGTTATACAACTCTTTCTTTTCAATAATGATTTTTTTCGGATTATTCTGCGGAATCACCGAATTGTAATTCGGGAAACGACCTTCCACCAAAGTAGAAGTCATTTTATAATCACCGAATACAAAACAAGCCATCTTTTCATTAAAAGAAATTTCCAGATCAGCATCATCCTTCGGAAGAATATTCTTAAGCATCAATGCCGGCTTTTTCGGCAAAATCAAAGCATGCTGTCCGCCATCACTTTTGGCATCAAAACGTTTGTATCTGACAAGTTTATGGGCATCCGAAGCTACGAAAGTAAAATTATCCTCATTCATTTCTATCAGGATACAGTTCATCACCGGACGCAAATCATCGTTAGCCGTAGCGAAGATTGACTTCACAATACCGTCCAGCATCAAACCGCACTTCGTGGAGAAAGAGGTATTTTCGCCTTCCGGAGTTCCTTGCACCGGATAATCCTCCGCACTTTCACCCCGAACCGAAAACTCACCCTTTTCGGAAATGATTTTCACTTCATGGGTCGATTCATTGATATCAAACGTCAGGGGCTGCTCCGGAAACTCCTTCAGCATATCCAGCAAAATCTTGGCCGGAATGGTTATTCTCCCTTCCTCTTCCAGATTGTCCAACTCTATTTTGGCCTCCATTGTGGTTTCCTTATCCGACGCCGTAGCATACAGCGAACCGTTGGCAGCAACCAAAAGGATATTATCCAGAATAGGCTGTACCGATTTTCCACCGATCACTTTACTTACCGCCTGTAAACGCGTAAGCATTGCATTACTTGATACAACAAACTTCATACGTTATATTTTATATTAATTACTCTTTCACGAAAAACAAACGCCTAAATTAATGTATTTTTTTCTCCCTCAGAAATTTTAAAGCGTTTTTTTAAAGACAATCCGCAAATAAAAATACAACACATCCTATTTAGAAACAAAAAAAGCTGACTTTCATCAGCTTTTCAAACAAAGAGTTATATTTCTTTACTCTTCAACCTTTTCAAAAATAAAATACCCTTCCACACCCTGGTCATCCTCACTGATTCCTTTTATCGTCCTGTCATCCAACAGGATGCCGAACCAACAATCCAACTCATAATACACCTCATGTTCCGCATGGATAATATCATACTCATACGCCTCCAGCCTGACCTTCCGGTCACGCACCCATCCCCTCACAAACTCCTGAATCATATAGCCTTCCTCATCATCCACCCTGTCGGTAAAAATAATCCTGCCAGACAACTGTTCCCCCTCCTGGGTCAGAACCAGCTCTCCCTCCGTCATACCGTATCCGTACTCTTCCTGATACCTCCATTTTCCAGTCAGTTCCATAGCATTACCCTTTATTTTCTTCCTTTTTCGCCTCTTCCCAATAACCATCCATTTCTTCAAGCGTCATATCCGATAGTTTCCTTCCCATCCGGTTTGCCTGATCCTCCACATAACTAAAACGCCTCAAAAACTTCCGGTTCGTTTTCTCCAGCGCATTTTCAGGATTGATGCCATACAACCGGGCGGCATTGATTACTGCAAACATAAAATCCCCGAACTCCTCTTCCATTTCTTCCGTATTTCCCTGCCTCATCTCCTCCTCCAGCTCTCCAAGCTCCTCTTTCACCTTTTCCCACACATCCTCCTTTTTCTTCCAGTCAAACCCCACACCTCTCACTTTATCCTGCATGCGGTAAGCCTTCACCAAAGCAGGCAGGGAACGGGGCACCCCTTCCAACACCCGGTGTTTCCGACCTTTCTCCTTCAACTTCAACTGCTCCCAGTTCTGCAATACCTCCTCCGCATTCTCCACCTGCACATCACCGTAAATATGAGGATGCCGGTACTTCAGTTTCTCACAAATTCCTGTCAGCACATCCGCCATATCAAACACTCCGGCTTCCTGTCCCAACTGCGCATAAAACACAATATGCATAATCAGGTCACCCAATTCCTTCTTCACCTCCGCCATATCCTTGTCCAAAACGGCATCCCCCAGTTCATACACCTCCTCAATACTCAGACTCCGCAAAGACTCCATCGTCTGTTTCTTATCCCAAGGACACTTCTCGCGTAACGTCGCTATAACCTCAAGCAACTCTGCAAAAGCCTCTTTTTTCTGATTCAAATCATTCATCACCCTATCTTTCAGCCAAGACTTGTTATTAATCGTTTTTTTGCTAATTTGCACCTGCAAAAATAAAGGTTTTATTTGAAGTTTCATGACAGAAAAAAGAATAAGTATCGGTAACATTGACCCCATTGACTTCTATGGAGTTAACAACACAAAATTCAATATTCTCAGAGATTACTTCCCCAAACTGAAAATCACGGCAAGAGGCGACGAAATCATTATCCAGGGTGAAGAAAAAGACCAGAAACTGCTCTACGGCAAAATTACAGCATTGCTGGAACATTATCACCGCTACAACATGCTGACGGTGGCCAATCTGAAACGGATTATCCTGGAAGACAACACCATCGAAACCCCAGAAGACAACGAATCCATCATCCTGTTCGGCAACGGAGGAAAAGCCATCCGAGCCAGAACAGCCAACCAACGGAAACTGGTCGAACTGTCCAAAACCAACGACCTGTTATTTGCTACCGGTCCGGCGGGATCTGGCAAAACCTATACAGCAATTGCACTGGCCGTCAGGGCCTTGCGCAATCGGGAAATAAGGCGGATTATTCTCAGCCGTCCGGCAGTAGAAGCAGGCGAAAGTTTAGGCTTCCTGCCCGGCGACCTGAAAGAAAAAGTGGATCCCTATCTACAGCCCCTGTATGATGCCCTGTCGGACATGATTCCGCCCAAGAAACTGGAAGATTACCTCGAAAGCGAAGTCATACAAATTGCACCTTTAGCTTACATGCGCGGACGTACCCTGAACGAAGCCTTTGTCATCCTGGACGAAGCCCAGAACACAACCCGCAATCAGCTGAAAATGTTCCTCACCCGGATGGGCACCAGCGCCAAATTCGTCGTAACCGGCGACATGAGCCAGATAGACCTGCCGCGACACTCCGATTCGGGACTCAAACAGGCATTCAAAATCCTGCGCAAAATCAAAGGCATTGCCTTTGTCGAATTTGACGGATCAGACATCATCCGCCACCGCCTTGTAAAAGACATCGTCAACGCCTATGAAAAAGAACAGAAAAACTCACCCGATACCAAACCCGGTACAGAAAAATAAAAACTCCGGACAACACACCACATCATTTAGGCAGAAATTTATTAATTTTGGCCATTCATAAAACCAAATTATAACCCAAACGAGCATGGAAGCTATTGTAAAAACCGATTTCCACTTTCCCGGTCAGAAAAGTGTATATAAAGGAAAAGTACGCGATGTATACAACATCAACGATGAATATCTGGTGATGCTGGTATCCGACCGGATTTCCGCATTCGATGTCGTCCTTCCGGAAGGCATCCCCTACAAAGGACAAGTACTGAATCAAATTGCTTCTAAATTTCTCGACGCCACCGCTGACATTGTTCCGAACTGGAAAATCGCCACCCCCGACCCGATGGTAACAATCGGTCACAAATGCGAACCGTTCAAAGTCGAAATGGTCATCCGGGGCTATCTGACCGGAAGTTCATGGCGGTTATATAAAGAAGGAGGCCGGACACTATGCGGTCACCCGCTTCCGGAAGGAATGAAAGAAAATCAGAAATTCCCTGCTCCGCTGATTACCCCGACAACCAAAGCCGACGAAGGACACGATGAAAACATCTCCAAAGAAGAAATCATTGCACAGGGACTGGTAAGCAAAGAAGATTACGAACAACTGGAAAAATATACGCTCGCCTTGTTTGAAAGGGGTTCACAGATGGCTGCAGAAAAAGGCTTAATCTTAGTAGACACCAAATATGAATTCGGAAAAAAAGACGGAAAAATCTACCTGATTGACGAAATCCATACCCCCGATTCTTCCCGCTATTTCTATGCCGAAGGCTACCAGGAACGCTTCGACAAAGGTGAAAAACAAAAACAGCTTTCCAAAGAATTTGTACGGGAATGGCTGATGGACAACGGATTTCAGGGACTGAACGGACAGAAAGTACCGGAAATGACCCCTGCAATCATTGCCGGCATCACCGACCGTTACATCGAACTGTACGAAAATATCACCGGACAGAAATTCGTAAAAGGCGAAGGAACCAACATCCTGCAACGCATTGAAAAGAATGTGACGGAGGAGTTGGAAAAGTTGAAAAATTGAAACGGTAAAAAAAGTTAAAGAGTTGAAAGGAAGTTTCTTTTCAACTCTTTAACTTTTCAACTCTTCAACCACATCCTTCACCGTCCGGCATTTATACTCATAGCCCGACTTCATCAACCGCCAGGGAATCACATGAGCCGAACGCGTCACAACGGCAGAAGCCGGCCCCATAATTACCCCCAGCACCCACGCAGGAACCCTTAAACGCAGCAAAGGTTTCTTATAACCGGACAAAGCAGCAACAAATTCACGATAATTCACACTATTGGGAATCACCATATTATACACTCCCTCCAATTCCGGATGCCCCAATAAATAAACCATAAAACCAGTAATATCTTCCATATGAATAAGCGGAAACTCCTGCCCACCATTTCCCAACACCAAGGCAATCCTGCTTTTCAGCCAAGGCATCATTTTTTTCAATGCACCGCCTCCGGAAGCAATAACAATACCGAAACGCAGAACGACCTTCCTCACATCCCGCAATTTCCCTACCTCTTCCTCCCAAGCATGAGCCACCTTTGCCAAAAAATGATTACCGATATCGGAAGACTCTTCATCACAAAACCTATCGGGCTGATAAATACCGACAGCCGAAGCATTGATGAACAACTGCAACTTTTTTGAACAACGGTTTACCGAATCCACTAAATTGCGGGTAGACACCCTGCGCGACTCCAGAATATCAATCATCCGGTCCTCGGTCCATCTTCCTGTCACCGTCGTCCCGGCCAGATTCACAATCATCTCGGCTTGCTCCGTAATCCGGTCCAACCCCTTGCCTCCCAACAATAAATCCTCCCTCGGCACGGGAAACACCTTGTGCCCACAGCGTTCAAACTCCGCCTTTACTCCCTGACCGATAAATCCATGCAACCCGGTAACAAATACATTCATCCGCCTCCGTTTTTGCCTTTCTTTAACGCCCAAAAAAGCAAAAAGTTATAAACAACGTCTGAATAATTACCTCTATAATTTACAGAAAAGTAGTCAATCCTACGGGGTTAATCCACCACGAATCCGGTAAAGTCCCTACTTAGAAAACGCTTCAACTCCTCCGGAGTAACACGCACTTTATACTTCCCGTCCTTAAAAAAAGTAATACTACCGGTTTCTTCACTCACCACGACAATCATGGCATCACTCACTGCACTCAATCCCAAGGCAGCCCTGTGGCGCAAACCCATACTTCCGGGAATGTCCAGACGATCGGAAACCGGAAGGATACAACGGGCGGCCAAAATTTTATTGTCGGCAATAATGACAGCCCCGTCATGCAAAGGTGTATTTTTAAAGAAAATATTCTCAATCAGTTCATCCGTCACCTGCGCTCTCAGTATCACCCCCGTCTGGGCATACGTAAACAATTCCGTATTCTGGGCAAAAACAATCAGTGCCCCCGTATAGGACGCTGTAAAACGACCGCAAGCTTCAGCTATAGCTTCCGACACATCCTCCTTGATTTCAGGCTTGGCAAGAAAACTTTCCAGATTAAAGATATTCTGCAAATTATACTTACTCCCAAGCAGCAGCAAAAAACGCCTCACTTCCTGCTGGAACACAATCAGCAAAGCAATCACCCCCATTCCCATGAACTGCCCCAAAATAGAGGAAATCAGCTCCATGTGGAACGCCCGGACCAACAACCACGCCAGATAAAAAATAAATATTCCCACAAAAATATTAATGGCCGCCGTACCTTTTACCAAACGATACACCTGATAAAAAATAAAAGCGACAATCAGAATATCCAATACGTCGAAAAAACCGAACTTAATAAATAATAACGGCATCAATTATCTTGTTTTTATCACACAAAACTAAAGAAAAAAATGGGAAAATAACTATCTTTGCTTCTCTAAAAAAAAGATTATGCGCTATTCTGTTATTCTTTTCTTATTACTTACATGCACTTCCGTTTTTGCACAAAACGGAGCCAAAGATATTCTGGACAAATCGGCTGCCAAAATCAAAGCCTATCCGGCAGTGGAGATAGAATTCAGTCTCATCATGGAAAACAAGGAAGAAGACATCCGCGAAGAGCATCAGGGCAAAGCCTACATGAAAGGCAGTCTGTACAAACTGGAAGTCATGGACGTAGTGAACTATTACGATGGAAAAAACATCTACACCTACATGCCCGAAGCCCAGGAAGTAAACCTGAAAAACCCTTCAGACGAAGAGGAAGAAATGCTCAACCCGACCAAGATTTTCAACATTCACAACACCGGTTTCAAACAAAAACTGATTTCCAATACCGGAGGAACAGCCTACATCGAACTCTACCCCAACGATTTGAACAAAAACTTCATAAAAATAGGCATCTGGGTGAAAACCAGCGACTCTTCCATCCAAAAGGTGGAATCCTTTGGAAAAGACGGCAACAACCTGATTATTAAAATCAAAAGTCTGAAACAACCGACCCAACTTCCAACCGATTCCTTTTTTAAATTTGACCCGGCTCAACATCCGGAAGTGGAAATCGTGGACATGAGGTGACCCGGTCTGATTTCGCATTCACCATTATAGCAACCAAGAATATGAACAGAATCTTCACAGCATGTGCTGTCTTGTTATTATGTATCCTATCGGCAAAACAGGGCACAGCTCAATTTAATCTGAAAAAAGCAGTAAGCGGAGCATCCAAAACAGTCCAGGCAGTTACCCTGACGGACGAACAGATGGCCAACTATGTCAAAGAATATATCGACTGGACAGACAAACACAACCAGGTATGTGCCGACGATGATTCCTACACCGTACGATTAAAGAAACTAACGGAAGGACTGACAGAAGTGGAAGGTATCCCTCTGAATTTCAAAGTCTACCACGTAACCGACATAAACGCTTTCGCCTGCGCAGACGGTAGTGTCCGGATATTCTCCGCCCTGATGGACATCATGAGTGACGAAGAACTGTTGGGAGTTATCGGACACGAAGTAGGCCACGTAGCCCACAAAGACTCCAAAAAAGGATTCCGCACCGCATTGCTGACCTCTGCATTGAAAGACGGCATCTCCTCCAAAGGCGGAAAAGCAGCAGCACTGACAGAATCACAATTGGGCAGCTTGGGCGAAGCACTGATAACTGCCAATTACTCCCAAAAACAGGAACGCGAAGCAGACGATTACGGCTATGAATTTTTAAAGAAAACAGGAAAGAATCCTTGGGCAATGGCACTCTCTTTCCGCAAACTCAAACAACTGCAGGAAGAAGAAGGAGCAAAGAAAAGCAGTAAACTGAACCAATTGTTTTCCACCCACCCCGACCTCGACACCCGTATCAAACGCATGGAAGAACGTGCCACCGCCGAGGGCATTGCAAAACCTTGACATAAAACCAGTCTATTCTTATAAAAAACCGGAGGTGATTACTCACTTCCGGTTTTTTTAATTCAACTTACCGTCACAGCTGACAGCAAAAGCATGAAAAACAGTTGCCTCCATATCACCCTACGTACTATAAATATATAATCCGACATATCGGAAATTCAAGCTTTTGGCAATTATTCGAAATATTTCTCAACACATTAAAAACCAGCTTGTTTCTTTATAAGAATTTTTTCTTTTTTCACCGGGTGCCGAAACTCTATCTGTTCAGCATGCAGATACAACCGCCCGGCAGGACGACCATATAAGGTATCCCCGACAATCGGCATATTCAAACCACGGGAATGGGCCGCATGAACCCGTAACTGGTGCGTGCGTCCCGTCAACGGATAAAAAGCCACCCGGGTATGACAATCTGAACGTTCTACCACCCTGTAACGGGTAACAGCCTGTTTCCCATATTTCTCATTTACTATCTGGTACGGACGGTTGTCCGGATCAAGGCACAAAGGCAAATCAATGACACCTTCATCGGAGGGAAGCAGACCATCCAACAATGCAACATACCGTTTCCCGATTTCATGATTCTTGAATTGAGCCTGCAAATCCCGGTACACCTCCTTCGTCTTTGCCACCAACAACACTCCCGACGTCGCCATGTCCAGCCGATGTACGACAAAGAGGTCCTCCACTTCGGGAAAACGCTTCCGCATCACCTCCAATAAAGAGGTTTGAGCCGACTTTCCGGGCACCGACAGCATACCCGAAGGTTTATTTACCGCCCACAACCACTCATCCTCATATAAGATTTCCACCTCTTCCGTTGTTCCGCTCTCCGTCTCCAGCGGATTCACATTCACATCCAACCCTTGCAACATATACCGTAAAACAGGACCGCATTTCCCCTGACATGCCGGATAATAATTCCCATGCCGGCGAATTTCCCCCCGCGGCGACTCTCCCCACCAAAACTCCGCCATTGCCACAGGACGCAAATGATATAAATAAGCATATTGCAACAACCTCGGTGCAGCACATTCGCCCGTACCTGCAGGAGGTACTCTTCCCGCCGTCTCCTGAAAAAGCTCATACAGATTTTTACACTCCCCTCGGGCATTAAGCAAATTAAACTGCTCGAACAACCGCCTCTGCAAAGCCGCCGAACGCCGCTTACGTTCCGCCTTCAATGCTTGAATCTCCGTCGCAAATTTTTCCACCTCAGCCCACCGTCTGACAATCTCCCCCTCCCAATGCCGTTTCAGTCTTTTTAACTCCGCTTTCCCATGCTGGCTCTCCCTCTCCATTTGCGCCATTTCCTCCTCCGTAGGTACTCCAGACCGCCGCTGTCGCCTCACTTCCCGCGCCCGCTCATTACTTCTCTTAGCTTCCGCCAATGCCTGCCGGGCCTCTTGCTCTATTCGCTCCGCTTCTTCGCAACACCGTCGGAATCCTCTATCATCTTCTGCCAAACGGATGCGCCTGGTTATAGCAGAAATTTCCTCTTCTTCCGCCAGAAAAAAACCGTCCGGTTCCTGCAAATCATAAATGGGCGGCACAAAATAGTCATGTACATTCCGACCCGCCAAAATACCCGAAAAAGCCGCTAAAAAACCCACTTCTCCCTGTTCATCCTCCACAACCAACACACCAAACATCTTTCCCTTCTCCAACTCCTCCTGCCACTCCCTTCGCCCCATCAGATATACTTTCACCTCCTCTGCCGCCTCCACACACACCTCATGCGGCGTGTAACAAAACGGATACGTAAACCTCTCCGGTAACTTCACTCCCGATGACAAGTTTCTAAACCGATGAAATTTCACTCCTTCCAACGTTGTACCACCATATTTTTGACCATTTCTCTTTGGGTTACTCCCCGTTCGACTACTATTCCACAGCCCCAACGCCTTTTAAAATAATCGTCAACATAACAAAACGCATATCCATTTCAAATACTTCTCCCACTAATTCTTCTTAAATTTAATATTGGGAATCAATATTTATTATCATGCCTTTTATGCAAATATAGGGAAATTACTCAACCATTAAGCAATAATACACCCCAAATTACTCAGTTGTTAAGCAATTAGATCATCATGACACAAAAGCCCCATTTTATTATATTTACTTAATGCAATTAATAAATTTTGCTATAATCTTTAATACTTCAGTCTCCAGTTTATTTCAATTCTACCATAGTTCAATTAATAGCCGTAATGAAACCACGCAAAAAACAATTAAATTAATTTCAATTCTACTATGGTTCAATTAATAGTCACATCTTTCACATACATCGCTAAGTGTTCTTCGTATTTCAATTCTACTATGGTTCAATTAATAGCCATTAATTAAAGCCATGATGGTCGTAGCAAAGTTATTTCAATTCTACTATGGTTCAATTAATAGAAGAAGCCGAATTATATTCATTTTCACGATTCCACATTTCAATTCTACTATGGTTCAATTAATAGCCATTAATTAAAGCCATGATGGTCGTAGCAAAGTTATTTCAATTCTACTATGGTTCAATTAATAGTATTGCATCGATGGTAGGTATTTATCCATTCGTCCAATTTCAATTCTACTATGGTTCAATTAATAGCAAGCTGTTGTGCAATATTGCAGTTACCTGCCTGAAATTTCAATTCTACTATGGTTCAATTAATAGCCAATGGAGACATGTTGATAAGACTACGGCTCAGATATTTCAATTCTACTATGGTTCAATTAATAGTATGTGTTTGGTGCTTTTGAGACAACTCTTAAGAATATTTCAATTCTACTATGGTTCAATTAATAGCTCTCCGTTGGGCTAATTGGAATAAAGATAAGTTTAATTTCAATTCTACTATGGTTCAATTAATAGAGGTTTCTTTTTCCCGTCCGAATTGCCGCCACTGTAATTTCAATTCTACTATGGTTCAATTAATAGTTCCGACCTCCATGCCGGCAAGTGATGTGTATCCGATTTCAATTCTACTATGGTTCAATTAATAGCTTTAACCGTAAATAATGAAGCCGGGCAAAGCAAAATTTCAATTCTACTATGGTTCAATTAATAGCTGTAAAACTCAAATCCGCCTTCTATCTCTAAGCCAATTTCAATTCTACTATGGTTCAATTAATAGAGGTAAACATGGCTTCTATTCAATGGTTAATTCAAAATTTCAATTCTACTATGGTTCAATTAATAGGTAACAGTTATCCCGATGGTTTGGGATACTATTTCATTTCAATTCTACTATGGTTCAATTAATAGGATAAATTTATGGGAGTTCTTCCTAATTCTCAACTATTTCAATTCTACTATGGTTCAATTAATAGTGGGTGAAGATACTGCAGTCGCTATTCTTAAGCGAAATTTCAATTCTACTATGGTTCAATTAATAGCGGAATGCCTTATTAATATGGAAAAAGTATTATTTGTATTTCAATTCTACTATGGTTCAATTAATAGTGTCTGGAGGTTCTGCTGGTACTGCTTCTTCTGTTGCATTTCAATTCTACTATGGTTCAATTAATAGAGTTTCATTCAAAACGCCATTAACCCAACGAACATAATTTCAATTCTACTATGGTTCAATTAATAGGCATGAGAAATTTCCTTGCATGACACATGTTTTTTAATTTCAATTCTACTATGGTTCAATTAATAGCGGTCGTCTTTATGTTGAAGCTTCACAAGTTGCTTCATTTCAATTCTACTATGGTTCAATTAATAGGTATTTTGTTCCGATTCGCCTTTTGAATCGTTCCCTATTTCAATTCTACTATGGTTCAATTAATAGTCTGGAGGTTCTGCTGGTACTGCTTCTTCTGTTACATTTCAATTCTACTATGGTTCAATTAATAGCCCGCGGCGCGAGCGTATCCAGAGGGATTTGCTTGATTTCAATTCTACTATGGTTCAATTAATAGGGAAGCAGAACCAGAAATAGGCGCCTGTTCAGCAATATTTCAATTCTACTATGGTTCAATTAATAGTGAATAGTATATTTTCGTTTTAAACTCTCTATATACATTTCAATTCTACTATGGTTCAATTAATAGCATTATGTCAGGTCTTATGTCCCTAAATTTAATCCAATTTCAATTCTACTATGGTTCAATTAATAGTGCCCGAACATATAGACTTGCGGGGCATATGTTTTATTTCAATTCTACTATGGTTCAATTAATAGGAACTGTTTCCGGATTTGGTCAAATGCCTGTGTGATATTTCAATTCTACTATGGTTCAATTAATAGAGAATCTTTGCCGATCGTAGTCAAATTGCCTTACGGATTTCAATTCTACTATGGTTCAATTAATAGTTATTGCAAAATTTTCATAAAGGCTATTCGGAACTTATTTCAATTCTACTATGGTTCAATTAATAGCTCATCACAAATACTGCCCGTACACTTATCATCTATATTTCAATTCTACTATGGTTCAATTAATAGGCAGCAATTAGAGTCTAATGATGATAATTCTTAATTAATTTCAATTCTACTATGGTTCAATTAATAGGTAGTCTCAAAAAATACGAATGGTTATATTAAAATCATTTCAATTCTACTATGGTTCAATTAATAGCGACGGCAGCAATGGCGGCGGCAATCTCCTGCACGATTTCAATTCTACTATGGTTCAATTAATAGACCGATTAACGCGGCGGATTTTGTAAAGATTAAACAATTTCAATTCTACTATGGTTCAATTAATAGCTCGAGTTGTCACGCCTGATTTACCGTACACTACGTATTTCAATTCTACTATGGTTCAATTAATAGTCGTTTTATTCAGTCTCCGACTGAGGTTCAGTCTATTTCAATTCTACTATGGTTCAATTAATAGTTATCGGGATGCTCGTTTTGCTGAAGCTCCAGACTATTTCAATTCTACTATGGTTCAATTAATAGTGCCGCGTTAGGGATTGGAAGGAGTACCGTGTACTCATTTCAATTCTACTATGGTTCAATTAATAGCCTGAGACGTAGTCTTATCAACATGTCTCCATTGTATTTCAATTCTACTATGGTTCAATTAATAGTATTTTATTGCGGAGATTTGTTTTATCTTTTTAATAATTTCAATTCTACTATGGTTCAATTAATAGTTTAATAAAAAGTTGCAAGTCTTGTTTAACGAGTACATTTCAATTCTACTATGGTTCAATTAATAGCCGTCATAAAATTACGACAAAAGTATTTATAATAAAATATTTACGTCTTCCACAATCTCTCTTTTTATCGGTAAATTGCAGTCGACCTTTAATGCTTAGATTTCCCCCGGAGTTCGACGGAAAAAGATAAAATTCTGATTCCCAATATGTCAAAGAACTTGATATAATAATCTTTTAGAACAACTTTTCCCTCTTTCCCACTTTCAAAGCAGGTCGACGCTACAAAAAATTGGAAACGCTGGCCCTTTCATCTCCGATAATCTCCTTCTCCAACCATTTTTCATCCCGGCTTTTAAAGAAAATAAGACTGTCTTTCTCGTCCATAATATTTTTAGCCTCTGTAGCCAGTTGCTTCAATTGCACTTCCGAAATCTCCCCTTCAAAAACACTATTCTGTATCCAGGAAAGATAACGACGACAAAGTTTCAACATTTTCGCCGTACGCTTCTGGTCCACATCATATACTAAAATTACATACATCTACCACCAGATTTTCAAAGGTTTATACTCTTCCATTCCCAACAGATGCTTCGTCAACTTATAACATTCCAACTTAACCAAATGCTTATAACTTACGCTCCGTCCTAATTTCCGGTGCTTAATTGTTTCCTTAATACGTTCCTCCCATTCCTGTGACACCTTTTTCATTGAAGACGGCTTCAACAGACAGCGATTCAAGTGCTGGTCAAAATCCGATTCCCGCAACTGCTTCCGGTTAAACATCGAAAAAATCAGACGGTCTGCCAAAATCGGTTTAAATATCTCTGCTATGTCCAATGCCAAAGAATAACGTCTTTCACCCGGCTCATGCAAAAAACTGATTGTCGGATTCAATTGCGTATGATAAATAGCATCCAAACAGAGCGAATAACACATACTGTTGGCAAAAGAAATCATGGCATTCACCTCATTCGATGGCGGCATCTTTACCCGGTTACCCATTGTAAACCCATCAATAATCCGGTCGAAGGCTTCGTAATACGTCTGCCGGATATTACCCTCGATTCCCATCAACATAAGTACGTCCGTAGCCGTTGCTATCAAAGGCACATACGATTCAATCCGTTCAATTTGTTGCGACGTATCCTTCCCCCGATTACTATAATACCGCAAATTTTTCAGCATATTAAAAGCTGCCCCTTCGATAAACTGTCGGGCAATCATCATTCGCTTGTCATTGCGGATGTGATGTTTCATCTGAGCAATCTGCATCTTTCCGGACAGCAAATAATCCTTCGGCATAAATGAACCTGTATAATGCTCATAATAATCAAAGAAATGTACTGCCACTTGATTCTTGCCCAAGAAATTATACAACGCACTATTGGCATCCAAACTACCGAATATAAACAAATTATCCACCGTTTCTATCGGAATATAACGTGGCATACCTTCCTGGCCTTCTTCATCCACCGGCGTAAACTTCAACGTATTATCCTTACGACTCAAACGCCCCGGATTAAACAAATAATAGGTCCGTTTCATAATTCCGGATTTTCAATCTCCGACATCCGTTCATACCCCACTTGGGCCAGCCATTGCTTGAACGGCTCTGCTTTTGGGGAAGGAATAGCTTGGATTATTCGCAACAATCCTTTGACATTGGCACAATCACTTGTATATTTCTTTCCATCTTTGCTCTCCAATTTCAGTTGTACCCAAAATGGATACAACTGCTGACTGGCAAATTCCCTTTTTTTCAGCTTACCCCAATATTGCCGAGGCGTTGGTGAATCTGTAAGCACTTCAACTACATCTATAATTGGAAAATACCACTGCTCCTCCTCTTCATTCCATACGGAACGGATTTGTTTTTGACTAAAAAATTTAATATCACTCATCGTACAACCGTTTATTCCATTTCTCCCGCATAACAAAACTCATAATACGAACATTGCCCGCACTTTATTTTCGATAGAGGCGGGGGACAATCCTCTGCTTTAACAATCTCCCGGATTTCCGCTTCCATTTGCTGTAATCTTTCCCGGTCCCCTTCCTCTAATTCCACCCGCATCGTCTCCCGCAACAATGGATATTCCAATTGTCCGATCACCCCTTCTATCCCTTCCCGTTCGAAAAGATACAGATAATATTTCACCTGCCAGACATGTGCCTCCTCTTTTGCCGCCGATTTCTTAATTTCATGCACCACCTTTTCCCGCGGATCATAAAAATCAATCACCGAACCGCCTATCCTCACCTCCTCATAACGCGCCGCCCGGTTCGGATACGAAATCTCGTGCACCAACTTCCCTTCCGTCACCAAATCCGACGTATGCTCCATATTCACTCCATTCCCGAACAACCACAACTTCCTCCGGCAAACATGATAATAGTTAATGTGAGTTGCCGTTACCATCCTACCATCTTTTAATTACAAAAAACAATCCTCTTCTAAATCCGTTTCCTGCTCATTTATCAGCAAGCCCAACTCTTCCGTATACCTCCGGTTTATCGAATACACGCTTTTGTCATACAATTTTCCCGTATCATCCGTTTCAAACACAAATTTCTCTCTCACAACCTGCTGATTTTTTCTCAGACTCATAAAACGCTTTTCATTCAAGTTAACCAGCAAGCTCTCGGCTTTCACAAACTGATGTTCCTCCAACAACTGTTGATATTCAGAACGGAGAGCCACAGGAAGTACCTGAACTCCGGCGAACTGTTCCTTAAATTCCTCCTCCCTTCTTTCCGAATAAACCAAAGGACTCAATTCATGAAACACCGTATATTCCAATAAACATACCGTCTGCTCATAATCTTCCTTGTCTTTCTCTTCCCAATCCGGATATACATAATCCATCGCTTCCTGCCAAAAGACCTCACGAACAATTCCCTCTTGCTTCCCTGCCATTTGCTTGAGTATCTCTAACGTCCGTGCAATCACCTGTTCGTTTCGATATATAAACCGGTCAACCTCATTTCTTTCCTCAAAAACCATACAATCGCATATTCCCTTCTCCCTTTTTCGATTAACCCGGCCAAAACGTTGTATCAAAGCATCCAAAGGAGCCGGCTCCGTATAAATACAATCGTAGTCAATATCCAGACTAACTTCTATCGCCTGAGTTCCCACTAACAAGTCAATCCGTTCCTGTTGCAATTCCCTTTCATGCCGGTATCGGTCCCGCCCGGTAAAAGCCCCATGTAACAAAACCCTACGTTCCGCCTTCAAAGTCTGATAAACTTGCTGAGCCATAATCACCGTATTACATACCACCAGCACTTTTTGCCCTTGTTCCAGTCGCTGCTGAATCTCCTCCAAAGAATCGACCAATTTACCCGGCTTCACCTTCACCCGATGCCGCCCGAATTGTTCGTACAAATCAGCAGAAGCACAGATTTCCGTATGAGACCCGACTACTTTCTCCAATTCACATCGCATAAACCGGGGCAAAGTTGCCGTCATAATATGCACACTGGCCTTCATACATTGCAGCATAAATTTCAATAAAACAATAATCTGCGCAAACACCTTCGGGTCATAAGCATGAATCTCATCAAAAATCAGATAACACCCGCACCATTCAAACATCCCTTTTTCAAAACCTTTCAACCCGAACAACGACTTTAGTAACTGAAAAGGAGTAACCACTTTCAACGGAGTAACCAAAGACTTAAAATCCTCTAACAACTGCTTCTTTTCAGCCTCCTCCGGAAAACTGTCCTCTTCTGCCATACGGTATTCTAAATATTGCGACAATTTACCATGCAACATCCCCACCTTCCTTTCTTCTCCTCCGAAATCCCGGTTCAATCTTTCGTACATGGCATTAATCGAAGCAGTATAAGGCAAAACATAAAAAACGCGTCCTTGTCCTTTCACCCCAAACTGTTTCCTCAACCACAACAAAGCCGTCTCGGTCTTTCCTGCTCCGGTTGGTGCTGTCAAAATAACATTTCCCACTGCTCCGGCAGCCTTTCGCTGATGTTCGTATAAAGAATAACCAAGCAGAAAATCAAAGTCCTTCACCTGCAATCCTCCAATCTTTCTTATCCCTGCCGAAGCCAAATGGTCGCATTGCTTTAAAGCCCCGACCAACAATAATTTTTCCCAGAATCCATCATTCTCAGCTACCGGACAAGTACGCTTTAGTCTCCGAATCGCTATTCCGATATCAAACCCCTTTCGCACATCATTCCATTCAATCGCATAACGACTCAACAGAGCTGTTATATATCCGGTATCTATTTTCCGGCATTCCTGCTCAAAATCCGTTTTCTCCCCTTCCCAATCACCCCAACAGCTATCAGTCTCTTCCAATTTATAATTCTTCCGGATAAAGCTGTCCAACTCACCCAGTTGCTTATGATGTCCGGCAACGGCAAAAGCCACCAACTCCTTTTGCGCTTCCGGTAGTTGTAATCCGTCTACAAACTTCAACGAAAACAATTCATGCCTTTGCCGATGCCAATTATTTTTCAAACCACGCAACAAAGCCTGAAAATCACCATGCGCCTTTCCTACATCATGCATCACCACAACCACATACAATACCCTCCAGAAACTTTCAGTATCCGGTAAAGGAATACTTGGTATACACTCCTGCAATTGCCTGCCGATATACAAACAATCCTCAATATGCTGCTCTGCACTCACTACTGGATGAGACTTAGCCAGAATCCGGGAACAATCAACACTCATTTTCCAATGCCAACTGATGCAAGTAAATATCCACGTCTTTCCCTTCGATTACATCCCTGTAAGCAGAAAGCGTCGTCTCACCGCTAACCGACTTACAGGAAATAACGGTATAAGGCATAGTCCCTAAATTCCGTCGAGGAATTTCATCTGTAAAATACTGCGGCAACGCCTGAATCCCTCCCGGCAGGAAATTTCCCCGAAAGGGAACAATTTGCCCGCAAATCCGGTCGGCATCCAAAATCTCCTCCAACTCCACCTCCTCTATACTGTCGACAGAAGCTAAATCACTACTTCTCCCCAATAACAACGGGAAATAAGGACGCCTGAAGTAATCCGCCATTTTCTCATCCTGCAAATAGAGATATAAACGGCAATCATACAAAAATTCACGCCGGAGAATATTCGACTTTACATCATTTTTCGGCGTATTTTTTTCCGTCCGCTCAATCTGATAAATCGTCTCCAGGTCTACCTCTTTTGCTCCGAACTCAAAATAATACCCTATTTTAAAGTCCCGATACTCCAGATACTTTCCAGCGCAGGCATTGATAAGTCCCAAAACCGTACTCAAAGGAGGAACCTCAAGCGTCGGCTGAAAACCGGAAAGAATATTGGGATAACGAAAACCGGCCGTCCAAGAACTGATTTTTATCCGGTAAAATTTCATTCGTCCATCTGATTTTTAATTTGTTCACAATAAGCATCGATTGCTTCATTCACCGTACTCAACACTACCAAATCCTTATATTGATCCGCCAAAACTTTCAGGTTCTCATTCTCTTCGTCCCAGAAACCCGCTCGTTTACCAATAAATATCTTCCCTACAAAAGTATCCCGGTAATCTTCAATCACTTCTTTCAAAGCATCCGTATTCAACTTCGCCGTTTTCTCAAAAGCATCTTTAGCGGAAGCCACATGCGAAAAAGGATGATTCCCGGTATTTGTCGTTGCCAGAACGATAAACTTAGGCGTCACATCCCCCATATTATTGGTCTGCATCGCCCCACCGGAAATATATTTCAAAGCCTTCACCGTATCCACAGCCCGCTGCACACGAGTAGCCTTATCCAAGCGAATCAACTTCTGCCCACAAACAAAAGGATCGTCTGTCTCCCTTGCTCCTCTTTCCACCGCCTCCTTTTTCAAAGCTTCAGAAAGATTCATATAACCGGTTTTATTATAATTCGAAAACGTCCCCACCATCATCAGATCCAGACTAAACATTCCTTTCATCACCGCACTGTACTCCTGCTTGCTGTAGGGAACCGAATCCCCTTCCTGACGTGCCATACTCGACCAATTTTCCGTAACTGTAACCGAAGCAACCGAAACAATGGCCGAATTCTTCAAAGGCGATACCCGGGTCACCGTAATGTTTTCTTTCTTTTCCTTCCCCTTATCGTTCTTTACAATTTCCGTGGCAGCACGCATATATCCGAACACATCGTCATCAGCATATTCCACCGGATTGGCATTCGTATAAGCAATCTTTGAATCGCGGATAACCGGAGATAATTTCCAACCGCAATTCTTCTGCAAAGATTCCCGCCACCAATACCGCCACGCCTGACCGGAAACATAGGCATACCTCTGTCCGTTCTTAGTAATGGTTTTCGTAGCCACCCCATTATCATTCAATGTGGTTTCACTTTTCCCGGCATTGTTCAATGCCACCACATCCACATCCAAAAGAACAAATCCTTGTGTCTTCAAATTTTTCATAACTATCGGTTTATTCGTTAATATATTTACATTCTTGTTCATTCCCTACAACCTCTTTCCATATTTAGAAAAAAGCCAACTTCTTCCAATCCCGTTTAATCCAATGATTCATCCTCAACAACCGTCTCCGCTGCATTCAGGAAAATCCCTTTCTCATGGAGTGTCTGATAAATACCAATTAAAAAAAGGTCCCTCACATCCCGCCAGAACACCCCTTCGGGAAAAAGATATTCACAACATTCCTGAACCGTCAGAACCGTCGGATTTTTCATTTCCAAATTCTTAGCTAATACCTTACTAATCAACAGCCGTGTTAAGCCCGACGAAGATTTGGCATTCTTAATTTCCTGAATACACTTTCCAATCTTATGCTCCCCTTCAAATTCCACCATAAGCTCTGCCAGTTCGAGTATTTTTTTCTGTGCTTCCTGTTTCATATATCTGACTTTAGTTAAATATAAATCCACAATTTTTAAATTAAAAACATGCTCCTCACACCATGCACGCATCAGAGGCAAAATAGAACGTCCTTCCAACAACCGATTATAAACCACATTCGACCAATTCTGGTAAACCTCCTGCCCGATATTTTCAACCTCATTCTTTCTGCTGAAATCGAACTGTAGGGTCATCTCATTGTATTTTATCCCTTTAAACTCAGAACTCCGGTAATAACTTCCCACAAAACGTTCCCAAACTTCCTTCACTTTTTCATTCCTCGTAAAGAAATAAAAAGCAAACACCTCCGACGGAAGAGTATAAATCTGCACCTCCGGACTAGCCCCGAAATTCGTGAAATGATAAAGAGTCAGTGAGAAATTTCTGATTTCATTTTCATCCCTGCTTGCCTCAACAGCCTCATCGATAAAACGGAAAAGAGCTGTTGCTGGCACTTTACAAGTCGATTTCAAAATTCCATCAGACACATTCATAGCGACATCCTGCAAATTCTTACTGCAATTTTCCGCAGCAAAAAATTCTGTCAGATGATTATCATTACTATGAATCAAAGCAATCCGTCCTTGCAACAAGATACAAGCCAACGGCACAAAATGAAAACGCACCAACATTTCCTTCGACACCATAATTCCCGCTTCAAAGGTGTGGTGAAAATTCACAAACGTACCGGAACCGGACAAAATCGAATTATCCCGCCCGGCAACAAATAACTGGGCTTTCCGTCCGGAAATACGACAATATCCTGTCCCTATGGAAGTTTTTCCCTCTATCAACTCCCTAAAATATTTCATCGTTTCGTCTATCTTCCGCTCCGCCTTAAAAGCCGGTTGAGTCACCTTCGAATTCAGGAAAAATGGATTAATCTTTGCTTCCCACCGATAAACATAGATTTTCGTCACCTCTTCAATCAGTTCCAGAATATTCTTCTCCGGATACCTTTTGGCAAATTCCTTCAAAGCATATCCTCCGGCATCCGCAAAAGAATCACCCGTTGGCTCCGTTAACCATTTGTAATCGATATTTTCAATCTGCTTCATACTTTTACTATTTATGTTCTTCCAGCGTTTTTTCAAGAAATTTTATCAATTTACTCATATCCCCTCCCAAGCTGTCATCTGACAAAACAAATTCTTCTATACCCCTATCAGAATACTCTTCTTGTTTTAAATCAGCAATTTTCCATCTGATATAATTCATGACATCCACCTCGTCAAATTCGATACCTTCGGCCGAAATATAAGTAAAATCTTCCATTAATTTGTGTATTTATAATTTATGCCACAAACATAGAAAAAAATAATTATCCAGTATTATTTTTTGAGTGATTTTTTATTCATTTTTCAATATTTGATTTGTATCACAATATATACTATTTTTGTCCTGTCCAATTATACTCATGAACAATAATTGCCCTATATAGAATTGAAATGTATTATTTTATGAGTCTTAATTGAACCAAGTAGAATTTCCTTAACTCCGGATTTATTCCGGAGTTTTTATTTCTCCGTCTTTTCGAGTACTCTCTCGTTCTTTACCACAGTCTCCACACACCCGAACCCCTGACTATTGAGTCGTCCGAAGCCGCCGTCATACCCCAAACGCAAAAGTTCCGGCTGGCCTTCCAACTCAAATTGAAACATATAACCTTTCATCCGCGTCTCCTGAGGTGTACCGGCTTTCAAAGTAATGGTCTTGGCTTTCGGTATCGACAATAGACGCAAACGGGTTACCGGCCAGGACGCATCCGGTTCCTGTCTGTAAAAAGCCCGGTATTTTTCCAACAAATTCAAATGCAGCAACTCGGCAAATTTCGGACTGTCCGGTTGAAGATGCACAGTACGGCCTGTATCAGGAAACTGCTCCTCTATAAAAATGGGAGACAATGTTTTAAACACCATACGGGAAGTAAATTCCGGTTCGGGCATCCGCTCGATGTTTACAACTTCAAAAGGCACCTGGGAATAGCGATCGCCCAAAACAAACTCCCGGTTTTTAAACAAACCTATTACAAATGCTTCCATTGCCTCTATGGGGAAAAAAGACACTTTCAGTTTTACCACATCTGATAATATGTGAAAACGATCGCCCTGAATCCGGTAAGACGGAGCATATAAGTTAGAAAAGGTAAATAACTTAAACGATTTTTTCTGCTTACAATACCCCTGATCATGCAACCAGGACGTGAAATTGGCATCTCCTTTATTCAATATCTTATATAAGGTGGAGGACAACTCATATACATAGTTACAAGGCAAAACGATACGATTTCTATCGGTTAAATGTAATGTCAACTGAAAACGCATATATAAATTATTTAGCAATGGAAAGGTAAAATAAATTTCTAAATTTAACAAAAAACAGGATGTATATTTTAATACATCCTGTCTACTACATATAAAATTCCTCTTTTTAAAAACAGTCTTCCTCGGGATACTCCAGATAAGAGGCAGAGTTTTCATGGAAACGCAAGCGGTTGCGCAAGGAACTTAGTTCACTTTGGAGGCTTTCCATACGCTTCAATAAATGGCGGATGGCATCGATACCCTCAATGTTAATGGAAAGGTCGTAATACATGCGGAAATAACGCTCCACATCGCATAACTGGGAATAATGCAAATAGCGCGTACCCTCTATTATCCGGATGTCTATCAATCCCTCGGTTTCCAGGAGAGCAATAAACGATGGCTCAATACGACTTTGCTGACAATATTCACTGACAATAATTAAACCTGTTTCCATACATTCCTCCTTTTTAACCGATTCGTTGCAATTCCCTGAACAATTCTTGCTGCTTCTCCGTCAAATGGGTGGGGATTTCCACACGCCATGTCACGATTAAATCGCCGGATTGCCCTTCCTGTTTATACACCGGAAAACCTTTCCCTTTCAAACGCACTTTGGTGCCGTTCTGAGTTTCGGGCTTGACCTTTAATTTCACTTTGCCGCTTAACGTGTCAATTACCTGTTCTCCTCCAAGAACTGCCGTATAAAGAGGAAGCGGGGCGTCTACATACAAATCGTTTCCCAAACGCTTGAATACAGGGTCATCAGGAATGACAAAAGTGAGGTATAAATCTCCGGCAGGCCCTCCATTCATACCGGGAGCACCTTGGCCTCCCAGTTTAATGGTCTGTCCGTTTTCGACTCCGGCAGGGATGGTGATACGGATTTTCTTCCCATTCACCGTCAAGACCTGTTTATGGGTCTGTGCCGCATCCCGTAAAGAAAGCTGTAATTCCGCATTAAAATCCTGTCCGCGAAACCCGGCCGAACGTCCGCTACGATGTCCGCCACGCGAACCGAACAAGGATTCAAAAAAATCGGAAAATTCTCCTTCATCACCCGAAAAGCTACCACCCGACGACGACCAATAAGCGCCTCCACCTGCTCCGCCATATTGCTGGCGATACTGCTGCTGGGCTTCAAACTGGTCCGCATGCTGCCAGTGTTCACCATACTGGTCGTATTTTTTCCGCTTTTCCGGGTCGCCCAATACCTCGTTGGCTTCATTTATTTCCTGAAACCGCCGTTTGGCATCCGGATCATTCGGATTCAAATCGGGATGGTGTTTCCGAGCCAGCTTTTTAAACGCTTTCCGAATATCTTCCTGAGAAGCACTTTTATCTACCCCGAGAATTTTATAATAATCAATGTATGCCATAATTCTATCTCTAAAAACCTTCCTTTTTTCATACATCAATTCTACGACCAAAACCTTAAAAAGATTTTCAAAAAGCGCACAAAAATCAAAAGCCCTTGAATCCAAGGGCTTTTGATTTCTCTCTATTGCAGCAACAAAATGGCATGCAACTCCTCTGACAAGGTCAATTTGTCAGAAGACGGAGCTATTTTCCGGTTATTTCAACTCAAAACGTACCAATACGGAATGTTTTAAAGGTATTTTTTCAAAATCCAGTACGGGAGCTGCTTCGTCCATCGCACCGGCGGATTTGAAAGAAACATTGGCAACCGCATTCAGACGGGGATAATAACCGCCACCGCTTTCACTGATATACAAAGCCCGACCGGCCTGCTGTCCCACAGCTTCGGCAAAAGCATCCGCTTTTTCCTTGGCCTCTTTTACTGCATTGATTTTAACTTCCCGGCGGAATTTTTCCAACTGGGAATGATCCACTCGGTCAACAGAAATATTGGAAATCCCCGCCTTCTCAAGTTCCACAATCAAAGTCCCTATCTTTTCCGTCCCATGCAAACAAAGCTGGTATTCTTTCTCCGTCTGTATGGCTGTCCGTTTCAGAAAATATGATTTAAAATCACTGGACAAATCTTTAATGAGCAGATCTTTCCTCACATCTATCCCCAACTTTTTCAAGATAGCAACCATTTCCTTTTCCAGGGTTTCCAATGATTTTTTTCCTTTATCCTTTTCGCTAAGCACAATTTTAAGATAAATTTCATCAGGTACGATTTCCATCTCCGCCGTTCCGGTCACTTCTATGTAATTCTGATCTATGAAATTCTTTTCACCGGTTTGTGCCCGGCTGATTCCCCAACTTAAAAAGAGGCATAAAACAAGTGTCGTCAGTTTCATAATTTATTCTGTTTTAAATTAATAATCCATTATTTACAGGAGATAAGGAGCTACAAATTTCACCAAAGCATAACCTCCAATCATCAACCAACCATACAATATCAATGCCAAAACAAAAGGTTTAGCCCCCGCTTTTTTAAATTTTTCAATATTCGTCTCCGCTCCCAATGCCGTCATAGCCATAGTCAGCAGGAAGGTATCCAACCCGTTTATAAAATCTATTACTCCGGCAGGCAACAAATTGAAAGAATTAAAACCGATTACGACAAGAAATCCCAAAGCAAACCAGGGGATAGGGGCAGCGGTCTGCAACTTTTTCTTTGCCCCGGAAGCCCAATAACCGAGTATCAACAATACAGGAACCAACATAATTACCCGAAGCATTTTCACAATAATGGCAACATCGGAAATTTCTTTTCCCATAGCGTTTCCGGCTCCCACAACATGGGCCACTTCGTGCAATGTCGCACCCGTATAAACTCCCATTTGGTTTGCCGAGACTTCGAGCACACCATTCCGGTAAAGCACCGGATATATAAACATGGAGATCGTTCCGAAAATAACTACCGTAGAAACCGCTACCGCCGTTTTATAAGGTTTACTCTTAATCGTAGCCTCCGCCCCCAATATAGCAGCCGCTCCACAAATTCCGCTCCCGACAGAAGTGAGCAGGGCAACATCTTTGTCCATTTTTAATAAACGCCCGACAAAGACACCTCCTGCAATAGTAACAATTACCACTATTGCGTCAATAATGATTGCAGACAAACCGACATCCACAATATTCTGGAAAGTAAGCCGAAAGCCATACAAGATGATGCCTAAACGCAACAATTGCTTCGAACTGAACAAAATACCGGGCACCCAGGTCTCCGGCAAACGGTTACGCAGGCTGTTGGCATACAACATACCCAACATAATCCCGATAATCAGAGGACTAAAAGAGAGTTGCCGCATCAGAGCAGTATCTCCGATATAAAAAGCCGCACACGAAAAAAGGGCTATCAATAAAACACCATGAAGCATATTGCTTCTCTTCTCACTTAATTTCATTGTCTTGATTCTTGTCGTATTAATCTTACAAAGATACGTATTTTATCCGGGCAAGTATACAAAATTGTATACGTGAAGTAGTCAAAAGTCAAAAACTTCCGTTACGCCAAAGCATAAAATTTTACCTGAGCAGCCATTCATAAGCCGGTATAATGTTTATCTTCTTACCCTCTATTTCCACCTCTTCCCTTTGGAAGTCCGTGATAAGAAACAAGCTGTCACATCGGGTTTCTTTAGAAGCGACAAGCATTCCCCGGAATTCCCTCCGGCGCGTTTTCTCATGGGAAAGGTCATAGCATACCTGATATATCTCCTCGACGACATTGCCCTTGCATACGACAAAATCAGCCTCGTAATTGTTGGTGTTTTTATAATAGTATATATCCCTGCCCTGCGGTCTGTTCCGTCTTTGCAGTTCGATATAAACCAAGGTTTCCAATCTCCAGCCCAAATTATCCCCCGCAAAAGCATCTGCCCGCGCATCCATAAAAGCCACATCTATCGGATAGATTTTCTCATCGCGTATGCGCCGTTTGCTTTTTGCCGAATATCTCTGAACACCGGACAGGATATAAGCCTGTTTCAGAAAATTGATATAATTGTTTACCGTGTGATGGGACTTAAATCCAAATAAATCAGCCAAATCACTTGCCACAACCGGTGCAGGAACGATATTAAGGAGATGATTGGAAAGCTGTTCAAAAGCCCTCGTATATCTGATTTTATACCTCTGCTCAATATCCCGTTTCAGTATGCTATCTACCAATGCCGCCACATAACGTACCTTATTCTTCTTATAAAGCAATTCCGGGAAGCCTCCCTGTTTCAGGTATTCGTCAAATGCAGTCCTCCGGAATGCTTCCGCTTTTGTCGTATTGGAGCGGACATCCATCCCTTTACACAAACAATATTCGGAAAAAGAGAACGGATATAACTCTATCTGTTCGTATCTGCCGGTCAGATGGGTTGCGAGTTCCCCGCTAAGAAGTTTCGCATTCGAGCCGGTGACAAGGACGTGCATTCTTTGACGAAGCAAACGATTGACGAAAAGATGCCAGCCGTCAACATTCTGGATTTCATCCAAAAACAGGTATTTGAAATCTCCGTATATCTTATAGAGCACTTCAAGAAGCGTATTGAGGTCTCCCGATTGCAGATATTCAAAACGCTCATCGTCAAAATTCACATACGCAAATTCTTTTTCATGCTTTTTCAATACATTATAGCAAAGTACGGATTTCCCGCTTCTCCGGACCCCGATTACCACCTGCGCCATATTGCTGTCCAAATCCACAAGCTCTTCTTCATACCGGGAACAGAATTCCATTTTACCCTGTGACGAAAGCTCCTGATACTGCTCAAAAAGCACTTGTTCTATTATCCGCTTATCCAACATGGTTTATCCTTTATTTTACCTGCAAATATAAGAATAAAAAATATACAAACTGCCATACGACGTTAAAATCAAACAACCAAACTGCCATACAACGTTAAAATCAAACAACCAAACTGCCATACAACGTTAAAATCAAACAACCAAACTGCCATACGACATTAAAATAGAACAACTAAACTGCTATAAAACGGGAGGGATTATAAAAAACGGGAGCAGGTAAACGCCGCTCCCGTTTTTTTTATTCAGCAGAAATTATTTATGCGCTTCGATCCATTTGCGGGCATTGACAAAAGCCTCAATCCACGGGGTAACTTCGTCACCCTGGCGCTCTTCGGCATAATAAGCCCAATTCCAGGGGAAAACAGAACGTTCCAAATGGGGCATCATCGCCAGATGGCGGCCATCCTTGCTCACAATGGCAGCGGTTGCAAAAGAAGAACCGTTAGGATTTGCCGGATACACATCATAGCTATATTTCAACGGAATATTGTATTCGCTTTCCTCATACGGCAAACCGAACTTCCCTTCCCCGTGAGCCACCCATACCCCCAAACGGGATCCGCTCAACGAACCGAAAAGTACCGAATTATTCGGCTGGACAGTCACATTTACAAAACCGGACTCAAACTTATGAGAGTCATTATGCAACATCTTCGGCATCTCACGGTGTTCCGGATAAATCAGTCCGAGCTCCACCATCAGCTGACAACCGTTGCAAATGCCCAAACTCAGCGTATCCTTGCGTTTGTAGAAGTTTTCTAATGCCTGACGGGCTTTCTCATTGTACTTGAACGCTCCTGCCCAACCTTTGGCTGAACCCAATACGTCCGAATTGGAGAATCCGCCGACAAAAACAATCATGTTCACATCTTCAAGTGTCTCACGTCCGGAAACCAAATCCGTCATGTGCACATCCTTCACATCGAAGCCCGCCAAATACAACGCCCATGCCGTTTCACGCTCACACTGGCATCCTTTCTCACGGATTACCGCAGCACGGACGCCCGACTTGCCTTCCCGACGAAGCTCCAGTCCCAAATCAGCCAGCTTTCCCGTAAAATTCTCAGGAAACTTATACTTCAGTTCGCTACTCTTATAACTCTTGTATCTCTCCAATGCTTTCTCCTCGCCACTCTGCCGGCGGTCAAGCAAATAAGAAGTCTTGAACCACAAATCACGCAAAGAAGCAACATCCAGCGACCAGGAAGCAGCATCCTTCCTGATATTCAGACAACCGGCTTTTCCCGGCTTTCCGATAAATCCGTATACCACTCCAGCCTGCTCCAACACAGCTGCCACGTGCTTGGCATCTTTGTCCGCAATCTGCACCACTACCCCCGGATTTTCCGCAAACAATATCTTGATAATATCTTTCTCTGCCAGGAAAGACAAATCCACATCCAGTCCCAAACGGTTGTCCGCAAAACACATCTCCAACAACGCCGTCACCATACCTCCCGCAGAAATATCATGCCCTGCCAATACAAACCCATTATCAACCAACTGCTGCACAGCAGTAAAAGCCTTTACAAAATATCCGCTGTCTTTCACATCAGGCACATCCTTTCCAACCTTGTTCAATATCTGTGCAAAACTGGAGCCGCCCAATTTCAAACTATCAAACGAAAAATCGATATATACCAACTCCGTATCCGGATTATTTTTCAGAACCGGAACAGCAATCTTGCGGAAATCATTTACCTCTCCCACCGTAGAGATAATCACCGTACCGGGGGCATATACCTTTTTATCGCCATATTTCTGTGTCATAGAAAGCGAATCCTTCCCCGTCGGAATATTCACGCCCAACGCAATGGCAAATTCACTGGCAGCTTCCACAGCCTGATACAAACGGGCATCCTCCCCCGGCTTGCGGCAGGGCCACATCCAGTTGGCAGACAGAGATACACCTTTCAGTCCTTTTTCTATCGGTGCCCACACCAAATTCGTCAGTGCCTCGGCAATCGCCAAACGGGAACCGGCTGCCGCATCTGCCATCGCCGATACCGGAGCATGACCGATTGAAGTGGCAATCCCCCGATGCCCGCTATAATCCAAGGCAACCGCCGCCACATCGCTCAGCGGCAAATGCAACGGTCCCACCCCTTGCTGACGGACAACACGTCCCGTTACAGAACGGTCCACCTTATTCGTCAGCCAGTCTTTACATGCCACAGCTTCAATCTGCAATACCTGCTCCAGATACTCTTCCAGCTTATCCGCGGAATACTCCAAATCGTTGTATTTTTCCTTAATGGTCTTATCCTCCATAATCGTTTTCGGAGGATTACCAAACATATCCTTCAACTCCAAATCGATAGGTTTCTCTCCCGTCTTCGCATTCTCAAACGTAAACTTCATATCCCCCGTAGTCTCTCCGATGACATACATCGGAGCCCGCTCGCGGTCTGAAATTTTCTGCAACGTTGCCACATCTTTCTCTTTCATCACCAATCCCATACGCTCCTGCGACTCATTGCCCACAATCTCCTTGGCCGACAACGTCGGGTCGCCCACAGGCAACTTCTCCATGTGAATCCTTCCTCCGGTCTCCTCCACCAACTCCGACAAACAGTTCAAATGCCCGCCGGCACCGTGGTCATGAATCGAAACAACCGGATTCACCTCACTCTCCGCCATAGCCCGGATAGCATTACAAACCCGTTTCTGCATTTCCGGATTGGAACGCTGCACCGCATTCAGTTCTATCGCACCGGCATACACTCCGGTATCCACAGACGACACAGCACCACCGCCCATACCGATACGATAATTATCTCCCCCCAGCAACACCACTTTATCCCCCACCTCCGGAGTATGTTTCATCGCCTGCTCACGGTTGCCAAACCCGACCCCACCTGCCTGCATAATCACTTTATCATATCCGTAAGTCTGTCCATCCTCCTCATGTTCAAAAGTCAATAAAGAACCGCAAATCAACGGTTGTCCGAACTTATTACCAAAATCGGAAGCCCCGTTGGACGCTTTAATCAAAATATCTTCCGGCGTCTGATACAACCACTTCCGGGGATCTATTTTCTGTTCCCACAACCGGGAAGCATCCAATCGCGGATAAGAGGTCATATAAACCGCAGTGCCCGCTATCGGCAAAGCAGCCTGTCCGCCGGCAATACGGTCGCGTATCTCTCCTCCCGTACCCGTTGCCGCCCCGTTAAAAGGCTCCACCGTCGTCGGGAAATTATGCGTTTCCGCTTTCAGGGAAATCACCGTATCAATCTCCTTCGTCTCATAAAAGTCCGGCTTATCCTGCGTATGGGGAGCGAACTGCACCGCCTGCGGTCCTTCAATAAAAGCACAATTGTCCTTATAGGCAGATACAATCCGGTTAGGATTCTCCTGCGACGTCTTCTTGATCAGCTTGAAAAGCGTACTTTCCTTCTCCTCCCCGTCAATGATAAACGTCCCGTTGAAAATCTTATGACGGCAATGCTCCGAATTCACCTGTGAAAAACCAAACACCTCGGAATCCGTCAACGGTCTCCCCAACTTCTTTGCCAACCCTTCCAGATAAGCGATCTCATCATCATTCAATGCCAACCCTTCCTGCTGGTTGTATTCCCGGATATTCTCAATATAGACCACCGGATCCGGCTTCTTATCTATCGTGAAAGTATATTGGTCCAATCCTTTATAAAATGCCTTCAACATGGGATCAAACGGCGTCTTTTCATTATCCGTTTGCGTAAACTCTTCGATACGCAAAATGCCGCTGACTCCCATATTCTGTGTGATTTCAACGGCATTCGTACTCCAGGGAGTAATCATCTCGCGACGTGGTCCGATGAAATACCCGGCCAACGCCTCTTCCTTCATCCGTTTTGCACCGCCGAACAACCATTCCAGCTTACTGACATCAAGAGGATTCTCAGACGTATTGTAATGCACAGCATACACCGTAGCATCTTTCTGATAGAAAACTATACTCATGCTTTATATTAAATTTTGTTTTACCTGATTCGTGCAACAAAGATAGTGAAAGGCGAGTGCAAAAGCAACAAATTTATTTGATTGCTTTGCCGAGCCGCCTCCTATCTTATATAAAAATACGGATTTCAAAATTGAATCTGTAATTTAGGTAAGATTTTCCGTAAATCAGATACCCCACCGGAAAACAACCCATTGTAATTTTACACTCGGAATCTTAAACACAAATTTCAACCTTATGAAACAAGTAATTATACCAATCATTATCGTATGGATTTTAAACACACCTTTTATCATGGCACAGCAAAAAATCACACAGACAGCAGGGCGCAACCAACTGGGCGAATTTGCCCCGAAATTTGCAGAACTCAACGACGATGTCCTTTTCGGAGAAGTATGGAGCCGTACCGATAAACTCGGCCTACGGGACCGCAGTTTAGTGACAATCACTTCCCTCATCAGTCAGGGCATCACGGACAGTTCCCTGACTTTCCATCTGCAATCGGCAAAAAACAACGGCATCACCCGCACGGAAATTTCAGAAATCATCACACACATCGGATTCTATGCCGGCTGGCCGAAAGCATGGGCAGCCTTCCGCCTGGCAAAAGAAGTCTGGACAGAAGAAACAAGCGGCGAAGATGCCAAATCCGCCTTCCAACGCGAAATGATTTTCCCCGTCGGAGAACCGAATACCGCTTATGCCCGGTATTTCACAGGCAACAGCTATCTCGCCCCGATTTCACGGGAACAGATGAACATCTCCAACGTCACCTTTGAACCCCGCTGTCGTAATAACTGGCACATCCACCACGCCTCGCAAGGCGGAGGCCAAATGCTCATCGGCGTAGCAGGACACGGCTGGTACCAAGAAGAAGGCAAACCCGCAATCGAAATCCAGCCCGGCACCGTCATCCACATTCCCGCCAACGTAAAACACTGGCACGGAGCCGCAGCCGACAGCTGGTTCGCACACCTCGCCTTTGAACTCCCCGGCGAGCAAACCTCCACCGAATGGCTCGCCCCCGTCTCCGACGAAGAATACGACAAACTCCAATAGTTGGATTGGATACCTCTTTACTCATTTGCAATATCAACGAGGAAAGAATATCTTTGTATAAAACTTACTTGTCACGATGATACAGAAATTTATACAAAAAACAATCCTCGTTGTATGTCTGTTCGGGAATTACAGCGTCGTAACGATGGCACAGGAAAGCCGATTCGGGAAAAAATTTCACGAAGAAAGTGCCAAAGCAGTCATAGCCATAGGTGACAGTATCAGCAAAGGAGAAACAATTTCAAAAGAGGAATGGAACGAACTATTTGAAATAAACGGATATGAACATTATTTAAATCATAGAAATAAAGAAAGAGTTTCAACATATATCCAGGAAGCATTATTATTGGCATTTGACAGTCAAAAGACAACAGAAATGGACAGTCTTTTAGAATTATCGGCAGAGGAAGCAGATATAGGATTAGTTTTAAAACAAAACATATGCCGCCTTGCCCGGCAACGGACAAAAGCTGCAATCTTCCTCAAAGAAACGGATTTTAGTAAGTTGCAGGAACGGGCAGATAAAAAAGCACAAACATTTCTCTCCCCCGCGGGCAATATGGAAAAAGACCGTATTGAATGACCTGTATTTCATATGCACCATTCCCGACGCAAGTGTACGCAATCATGCCGTATTCCTTGATTTGACTTTCGCTCTTGTCCATGACTGAGGCGGAATTGGTGAATTTGTTGGCACACGAGTTTTTCCATAATTATCGGGAATCAAATTATGAAGACGACTCCCGCGATTCATTTGTAAAAGTATTTAATCTCTTTCAGAATAAAGGCATTGCAGACCTTATTGACAAAGAAGAAAGCAAAGAAAAGGAGACCTATGCTGCATTTAAGGAAAAGTGGATGGAAATGTATGAGCAAGCCTATGGGAATACTCCAGCAACATTGTCAAAAATTGATTCATTAGTGAAAGTATATGAGACAAATCCGTCAAAAGAAGACCTGACACCGGGAGGAGAATATATTCCATTAGCAGACTTAGTGGTTTTCAATGGGCATCCCGTAGGTTTATATATGACACGTTTAATCCGCGAAGAAGGTCTGTTTCATCCGCTGATTCGCAACTTTGACAATCCTATAAAATTCATACAGCTCTACAACCGTGCCGCCAGGAAACATAACCGCACATCTTCATCACAAGAATATGTACTTTCACAGAAATTGATAAAACACGTAAAAAAGCAACAATGTAAATATTAAATGGAGACAGAATCGTATTAAAATGGTAAATCATAAAAGGCATCTTCACAAAGCATATTATCGTTATCTGTCAATGAAACACTATTCAAATCCTTTATTTTTGAGCGATAATATAAAAACTTGCTATAATCCTCTATCTCTATCTTACGGTTACGACTCAGCTCCACAAATTCACGTTCTTTATCTATACCCAAAAAACGGCGACCGACAAGGTTTGCCGCAATACCTGTCGTTGAAGAACCTGTAAATGGATCAAGTATCCATGCGTCTGCTTCAGTTGATGCAAGAATAAGGCGGACAAGCAAAGGAACAGGCTTTTGCGTGGGATGTTTACCACAAAATTTCTCCCACGGAGCAATAGCCGGCAATCTCCATACGTCTGTCATCTGCTTGCCGTCATTTAAGACTTTCATTAAATCATAATTGAAATAGTGGTGAGACCTGGAAGACTTGCGAGCCCAAATAATGAACTCTGTACTATAAGTAAAATAGCGGCATGAAATATTAGGAGGAGGATTTGTTTTAGCCCACGTCACCACATTCAAAATCTTAAAACCAAGTTTCAGCAAAGCATCAGCAACGGAAAATATGTTATGATATGTCCCGCTAATCCAAACCGTTCCATTTTCTTTTAATTTCTCACGGCAAAGACGAAGCCATTCATAATTGAAATTATCAACATCATCATGATTGCTTTTCTTATCCCATTCACCCTTATCCACACAAACAACTCTCCCACTCTGAACACTTATTCCACCATTGGAAAGAAAATAAGGAGGATCAGCAAAAATCATGTCAAAACGGAAGTTAAATTGCGGTAACAATTCAAAGCTATCTCCATGAAGAAGCGTAAATCTTCTATCCGCAGATTTATAGAAAGGTTTAATTATATTCTTCATTGAAAGAAAGGTAACCTCAGTTTTAAGGCTATGATTAATTAATAACTATTTACTATACCATCATAATATCCTTTAGCACACGCCGCATGCGGACTCTATAACGCTTGATTCCTCTTTGACTATATTTATAAAATCTTTTATTGTGGTTAAATTATAGACTTTCGGAATAGCATAAAACGCTTCCTCCAACTTATTTTTCGCATTTTCCCACCCCTTCCCGTCTGTTATCCAAACAAACTCAAAACCTTTCACTGCATTTATTTTAGGGGCAAGTTCTGAATAAGCACGAGCCACTTCATTCAGTTTAGATCCCCCTCCACTATAAAAATTCACCTCTATCAAATACTTTTTAACAGAAGTTTCTACAACAAAATCAAACCGCTTTTTATCTTCACCCAAAATACACAACTCCTGGTACTTATACGAAAACACCTCTCTCTTAAACGGAACCTGCATGGCTTCAAAAATATTTGCTACTGCATTTTCCATTTGCGCACCGCTACGATTTTTCCGGGCATTCGTATCCAAACCAGTTTCAACACCAAATACATAATCAACAAGATTCGTAATTTTCTTATCTCGAAAAATTTCTGCCAACCCCGTTGTTTGTATAAATTCAATCACACCTTCAACCGTATCAAAATACCTTTCAACCAACTGGAAATCACCATTACTGTTTATAACCTGTTTCCTGTCTTTTTTACGGATTGCTATCAATACATCCAAAATATCAAACACTTTGGGATTTTCATTCCATAACTCACGAATGGCAACTTCCATATTATCCTTTCCAATCAAATAATTTAACTGGTAAAGCTTCAAACAAATTTTATCTACATGATGATATATTTTCTCAAAATCGCAAAAGAAATCCAAGGTTGCATTGGTTTCTTTCAATTGAGACATAAATTCACTAAATTGCTCTTTTGTATGTGCTTTCATCCTATAAATAACCGTTTAATAATTACAAACAAGTAACTCCGTCAGTTTCCCGCGCTTATCAGCCACCGCATTTACCGCACGAGTAGCATAGACACGCTGAATATTAAACCCTTCATATATATTCTCAAAAAACAAATCCTGCGGATTTTTTGCTGAGCAATCCGAATTACTTAACATCCAAAAACAATTGTCCCTGACTGAAAGTGCACGACAAAAATCAGCAAGTTCACACTGTTTTTCATCATCAAATTCTTCTTTCACATAAGAATTAAAATTTGATGTGGAACTAAGGGGACGATACGGAGGATCAAAATAGAAAAAAAACAAATCCTGTTCATTTATATAATGCCGGGTTTGTGTAAAATCCCCGTTTAATATCTGGATATCGTATTTATTAAACAATTCGCTATCGGCATAAATAACCTCCTCATTACAGATAGTGGGATTAGCGTATTTACCAAAAGGAACATTAAACTTACCCTTTGAATTTTCACGATACAATCCATTAAAACAAGTCTTATTGAGAAAAATGAGAACAGATGTTTTCTCCACACCATTCATTGATTCTTCATTGAATCGACGACGCATATGCAAAAAAAATCCCCTGCATGCCTCTGCATCTAAGAGTGACTTATATTCTTTTTCCAATGATTTTAAACGATATACAAGCTCTTGAGGAACATCCTTAATTACCTGATAAGCATCCGTTAAATTTTTATTTATATCATTTATTACAACCCTTTTTATATGGGGATACCTTTGTAACATAAAAAACAACATCGCACCACCACCCACAAACGGCTCTACATATGTAAAGCTCTCACCGTTCAATTCCACCGGCAAAGCGTCTTGCAATTGCGAAAGCAGTTGTCCTTTTCCCCCCGCCCATTTTATAAAAGGTCGTGCTTGATATGGCGAACACATCATACATCTAATTTCAATTATTCTTTGTAAAGATACGAATATTTTACGGATTTTTTGAATTATAGAAATAAAATATGGGAGAAGACAAATTCATTTCGTCTCTCCCATTAAAACAACAAGATTGCGCTTCTCCCTTAAAATTACTCGTACATCTTCGCCGCCTGTTCGCGGATGGATTCACTGGTGATGTAATCGTCGAAATCCATTCTCTTGTCGATGATCCCCTGAGGAGTCAACTCGATAATACGGTTGCAAACCGTCTGAATAAATTCGTGGTCGTGCGAATTCATGAGCACGATTCCCTTAAACGACATCAACATATTATTAAATGCCTGGATAGACTCCAAATCCAAATGATTGGCAGGAGAGTCCAACACTAAAACATTGGCATTCTTCAACATCATCCGGGCAATCATGCAGCGCATTTTTTCCCCACCCGACAACACTTTCACATTCTTGTAAATATCCTCGCCGGAAAAAAGCATCTTACCCAAGAAACCGCGTAAAAACGTTTCACTCGTATCCGTTGAAAACTGTCCCAACCAGTCTATCAGCTTCATATCCGTATCGAAATAAGCGGAATTATCCATCGGCAGGTAAGCACTGGTCACCGTCACACCCCAATTGTAAGAACCTGAATCCGCCTTCATATTATCGGTAATAATCTCCAGCAAAACAGTCATCGCACGCGGATCCTTCGACCAGAACACAATTTTGTCCCCTTTCTCCACCGTAAACTCCACATCCCGGAACAACCATTTCCCCTCAATCTGTTTACTCAAATTCTTTACATCAAGAATCTTATCCCCCACCTCACGTTCGGGAGTAAAGATAATTCCCGGATACTTACGGGTTGAAGGCATAATCTCCTCTACATTCAACTTCTCCAGCATCTTCTTTCTACTGGTAGTCTGCTTCGATTTCGCCACATTCGCACTGAACCGCCGGATAAATTCCATCAACTCCTTCTTCTTCTCCTCCGCCTTCTTATTCTTAGCCTGCGCCTGACGCAAAGCCAACTGGCTGGATTCGTACCAGAAGCTGTAATTACCGGCAAATAACTGCACCTTACCGAAATCAATATCCACGGTATGGGTACTCACCGCATCCAGGAAATGCCGGTCGTGCGACACTACCAACACCGTATTTTCGTAATTCGACAGATAGTTTTCCAACCACATCACCGTCTCAATATCCAAATCATTCGTCGGCTCGTCAAGCAGCAAATTATCCGGTTTGCCGAACAAAGCCTGCGCCAGCAACACCCGAACCTTTTGTTTACCGCTCAAATCCTTCATCAAAGAATAATGCAACTCCTCCTGTATACCCAATCCGCTCAACAAAGCCGCCGCATCACTCTCGGCATTCCAGCCGTCCATTTCGGCAAACTTCTCCTCCAACTCAGCGGCTCTTACACCATCCGCATCCGAAAAATCCGGTTTGGCATACAACGCATCTTTCTCTTTCATCACATTCCACAAATCCAGGTGTCCCTGCAACACCGTATCCAACACCGTACACTCATCATACGCATAGTGGTTCTGCTTCAGCACCGACAGACGCTCTCCCGGACCAAACATCACATTCCCCCTCGTAGGTTCCAACTCACCGCTCAAAATCCGCAGCAAAGTCGATTTGCCGGCACCGTTTGCCCCAATCACACCATAGCAATTACCCGGCGTAAACTTCAAATTCACATCCTGAAACAAAACACGCTTGCCAAACTGAATCTCCAAATTCGAAACTGTAATCATTCTATATCCTTCTTTTTACTATATAATCTAATACTCTCCTTTTATTCAAAAACGCTTGCAAAGATAAAGAAAAACTTCATCCCCCTTTAACTCTTCAACCTTTTCAACTCTTCAACTTTCCTTCCCATACATATTTTCGTAATACATCTGGTAATCGCCGCTTGTCACACCATCCAACCACTCCTGATTTTCCAGATACCATTTCACGGTCTTTTCAATGCCTTCCTCAAACTGCAGACTCGGTTCCCAGCCCAGTTCCTCCTTCAACTTCGTGGAATCTATAGCATAACGGGCATCATGTCCGGCACGATCAGCCACATACGTAATCAATTTATCAGAGGCTCCCTCCGGTCGTCCCAGCAAACGGTCCGTCACCTTAATAACCACCCGTATCAGGTCTATATTCTTCCATTCATTGAAACCGCCGATATTATAGGTTTCCCCGATTTCCCCCTCATGGAAAATCAAATCAATCGCCCGGGCATGGTCCTCCACAAACAACCAGTCACGTACATTTTCCCCCTTACCATACACGGGCAGCGGCTTGTTATGACGGATGTTATTAATAAACAGCGGTATCAGCTTCTCCGGAAACTGATAAGAACCGTAATTATTCGAACAATTCGAAATCTTTACCGGCAATCCGTACGTGTCGTGATAAGCCCGCACAAAATGATCGGACGAAGCCTTGGATGCCGAATAAGGAGAATGAGGCTCATATTTCGTCCTCTCCGTAAAGAAACCTCCGTCCGGCTGCAACGAACCATACACCTCATCGGTGGAAACATGGTAAAACAATTTGCCGTCATAATTTCCCTCCCACGCCAACTTAGCCGACTGCAACAGACTCAGCGTTCCCATCACATTGGTCTGGGCAAAAGAAAAAGGGTCCTTAATGGAACGGTCCACATGGCTTTCCGCTGCCAAATGAATCACACCATCAATCTGATACTCTGCAAATACCCGCTGCATAGCCGGGAAATCGCAAATATCCGCCTTCACAAACGCATAATTCGGACGCCCCTCCACATCCCGCAAATTCGCCAGATTCCCGGCATACGTCAACTTATCCAGATTCACAATCCGGTACTCCGGATACTTATTCACCAGCAGGCGGACCAAATGGGAACCGATAAACCCAGCCCCACCCGTAACCAGTATATTCCTTTTCATAACTTTAAAAAACTATCCGTCATCCTTTCCAACGCCTCCCTCCATTCCGGGACCTCTACACCAAACTCCCGTTTTATTTTCGTCTTATCCAAAGCGGAATAAGCCGGACGATGCGCTTTTGCCGGATAATCCGCCGTCGTCACCGCCTTTACGTTACACTTCGCTCCGCTCAACCGCACAATCTCCCGGGCAAACTCATACCACGAACAAGTACCCTCATTCGAAAAATGATAAATTCCTGTCTTATCCGCCACACAATCATCCGCCAAAACACGTACTATCGCTACCGCCAAATCCGCCGCATAAGTAGGCGTCCCCATCTGGTCGGCCACCACATTCACCTCCCCCTTCTCCTTTGCCAAACGCAATATCGTTTTTACAAAATTACTCCCGTATTCCGAATACAGCCAAGCCGTACGGATAATAATCGCCAAACAGCCCGACCTCCTAATTGCCCGCTCCCCGGCTAATTTCGTACGTCCATACACCGTCTGAGGATTCACCAAACTCTTTTCCGTATAAGGTTCCGAAGCCCCACCGTCAAAAACATAATCCGTCGAGACATGCACCAACAAACAGCCTTCCCGACTCGCCACTTCCGCCAGATTCTCCACTGCCTTCACATTAATCAGCTCTGCCTTCTCCGGTTCCTCCTCCGCCTTATCGACCGCCGTATAAGCAGCACAATTTACAATCGTATCTATATCATTGCGGCTCACATAATTTTCCACCGCCTTCTTATCCGTAATATCCAACTCCGCAATGTCCGTAAAAAACACCTCATCCAAAGGAGAAAATCCGATTTTTCTCAATTCGTTTCCCAACTGCCCGCCAGCTCCGGTAACCAATATATTCGCCATAATTCACAAATTACACATCAAAAACATACGCATCACGCAAACCGGGACGATTCAAATCCTTCGGCGACAAAACCATATCCTCCCTCGGAATTTTCCAGTCGATAGCCAATTCCGGATCATCAAAACTGATTCCTCCCTCCGCTTGCGGCATATAATAATCGTCACACTTATACTGCACCACGGCCTCCTCACTCAACACGGCAAATCCATGAGCAAATCCCTTGGGAATAAAAAACTGCCACTTATTCGCTTCCGACAGTTCCACCCCGGCATACTTGCCAAAAGTAGCCGATCCCCTGCGCAAATCCACCGCCACATCCCAAATCCGCCCCTTAACAACCCTCACCAACTTGGCCTGAGCATAAGGGGCTATCTGATAATGCAACCCCCGGACCACCCCATAGGACGACTTCGACTCATTATCCTGTACAAATAATGCCGTGCTCATCGTCCTGCCAATCATTGTGCCAATCGCCTCTTCAAAGCGCCGTTGAGAAAAACTTTCAAAAAAATATCCCCGGCCATCTTCAAACACCTGAGGCTGTATAATGACAAGCCCCGCTATTTCCGTTTCCTGAAAACCCGAACTCCTATCCATTCGATTCTCTTTATTTTTCAAATTCAGCTACCAAATCCACCAAATACCTCCCATACGGATTACCCAGCATCGGTTGTGCCAACTCCCGCACCCTCTCCGACGTAATCCACCCCTTCCGCCAGGCAATCTCCTCCAAACAGGCAATCTTCAACCCCTGCCTTTTCTCAATCACCTCCACAAAAGTAGAAGCCTCCGACAACGAATCGTGCGTCCCCGTATCCAACCACGCAAAACCCCGTCCGAACAACTGCACTTTCAACCGTTCCGCCTCCAGAAAATAACGGTTCACACTCGTAATCTCCAACTCCCCACGCTCCGAAGGCCGGACACTCTCCGCCACCTTCACCACCTCATTCGGATAAAAATAAAGTCCCACCACCGCATAATTGGATTTCGGCTGCACCGGTTTCTCCTCTATTCCCAGCACATTGCCGGCTCCATCAAACTCCGCCACACCATACCGCTCCGGATCGCGCACCCAATAGCCGAACACCGAAGCCTTCCGCTCCTCTTCCACCGTTCTAACTGCTTCCTCCAACATAGCGGTAAATGACTGACCGTAAAAAATATTATCCCCCAACACCAAACAAACATCCTCCTCCCCGATAAACTGCTTCCCGATCAAAAAAGCCTGCGCCAACCCTTCCGGACGAGGCTGTTCCGCATATTCAAAATGTACACCGTAATCCGATCCGTCTCCCAACAACCGTTGAAACCCCGGTAAATCCTGCGGCGTAGAAATAACCAATATCTCCCGAATACCCGCCAACATCAACACTGAAACCGGATAATAAACCATCGGCTTGTCATACACAGGCAACAACTGTTTGGAAACCCCTTTCGTCATAGGGAATAACCGTGTACCCGTACCTCCCGCCAAAACGATACCTTTCATTTTCTGCAACACTTATATAAACTCTTGCAAATGTATACATTCTCCGCTACTTTTTCAACCCCACCCATTTCCAATATGCCCATTTTTACTATTTTTGCCAACAAATGTTAAATTCTCAAACATGAAACTCACAACAACACTCTGCCTGGTTCCATTCATCTTTCTAAACTCACTCTGCAAAGCTTTCCCCTTATTCACTCCCGACTCCGCCAAATACGAAAAAAGCATATTCGAAGCCCTTACACACACCCGGAAACAGAATAATTTCTTAAACATCAAACTCAACACCCGCATGGCATTCCATTCCGACCTTTCAACCCAAGAATCAGAACAATCGGCATTCCGCATGGATTACCTCCGCCTGCAAATAACAGGCAACATCACAGAACGCATCTTCTACAAATGGATGCAACACCTTAACAAAAGCAACACCCCACACTCACTGGATAACATGCCAGCCTCCATCAACTGCCTCGGTGTGGGCTTTCATATCACGCCCGCACTGTCCCTCTTTGCCGGTAAACAATACGCCGACTTCGGAGGCTTTGAATACGACGCCGATCCGGCGGAAGTATACTCCTTTTCCGACTTCGGCAACAACATCACCTGCTTCCTGATGGGGGTACATCTGGCCTGGTGGGTCACTCCCTCCCAAGAGATCAGATTCCAAATCACCGACGCCCGTTCCAACAAAGACGATAAAACCCAACTGCCTGCAAACTATAAAACCGCCAAAACCCCATTAGGATACACCGTTAACTGGAACGGTAATTTCTTAGACAACACCCTTTCCACACGCTGCTCCTTCTCCCTGTTTCACGAAAGCCAGAAACAAAACATATACTTTTGGGCATTGGCCGGCGCCTGGCAACACGGTAATTTCAACATGTACATCGACGGACTATTCTCTATCGAAGAAATCGACAAATTAGGCATCCTATCGGAAATATCCAGGCAAGCAGAACAACCCTACCGGGCAACCCACTGCCAATACTTCTCACTGATAAGCCGCCTCAACTACCGCATCCTCTCCAAACTGAACATCTTTGCCAAAGGAACCTACGAAACGGCATCCGCCCGGACAGGCACCAATCTGCCCGAATCCGGCAAATACCGCACCTCCTACGGCTACCAGGGCGGCATAGAATACTTCCCGATGAAAGAAAACCTCCGCTTCTTCCTCGTATACCGCGGCAAGCAAACCGACTACACCCGCTTGTCCGCTCCCTTCCACCTCTCAAACGAACACCCCCAACACCTCTCCCTGGGGCTAACCTACAAAATACCCATTTATTAAACCTCATTATAACAAAAAAGCATGCAATCTCACGACTACATGCTTCTCTGTTATACAATAAAATGAACTTACTTTATCACGCTCCTAACCACATTCACCCCCCGCTCAACATCCTCATCCATCAGCACCAATGAATAATCTTCTATCTCTATTTTACCTTATGGAGATGAAAATACCTTTTCATAAACAGACAATACCCGATGCACAACAACAAAACAACCGCTACGAAATACCACCACCGGTAAGCATAAAAAACAAGGTAACCCGCAAAAATTACGGCTTGCAACAACATATAAAAAGCGGAAACCGCAGTATGCGGAATCTTCAGTTCATTCGCCATCAACTGGTAAAGATGCTTGCGGTGGGGAAGACCGATATTTTCATGCAACATCAGACGGTGAACGATAGTCAGAATACTGTCCACACCGTATACAGCCAACAGGATAACATACCCCGGGTCATTACTCTGCAAAATCAGTTTTCCCAACAGGAACAGAATCACAAAAGCAATCCCTACCGACCCCACATCCCCGGCAAAACACTTCGCTTTCTTCCGGAAATTGAATACACAGAAAACCATTACCGCCATCAGCATCACCCACAACAACTGTGGTTCCACAAAGCCGAAGCGGTACTCGTTCGCATAAGCCAAAGCTCCCAATACCACCAGACTGTATCCCCCCGTAATCCCATTGATACCGTCCATAAAATTATAGGCATTGATAATTCCCGTACATACCACTAACGCCACAGGAATATACCACCAGGGCAGTCCGCCCATCCCTAACTGGTAAAACAGCAACGCCATAGCCGTAAAATGCACCAATAGGCGTACCTTTTGCGACACCGACCGCACATCATCCGTAAAACTCACAGCAGTAATCAGCGTCAGTCCTGCCATGAACCAGGGATATTCCAACCCGCTGCCGATAAAATACAGCAATGCGCCGAAATAAAAGACAATGCCGCCTCCCCGTAATGTGATACGCGTATGCGAACTCCTTTCATTCGGTCGGTCGATAATATTAAACCGGTCTGCCAGGCGGAAATAACCCATCTCCGCCACCAGCAGCAAAAGAAAAACAATCAGATAATACATCGGAAAAAATCGAAAAGCTAAAGATTGAAAAGTCGAAAATCACAGAGGACAATTAAAAACTGCGGAGAGTTTTTAAGAGGCCGTCGCGGGCACGCACGGGCATTTGCGAAATACCTAAGGCACTTTTGATTTTGGCATTGGAGACTATATAATTCTCCGTCAACTTCCGCAGTCGTTCCAGATTCAACGGAAGATGTATTGCACTCCCCAGACGGGCACAGCCTGTCATGAACCCTCGGTTCACTTTCCAGATGTGGGGCTTTTTACCCAAAGCCTCACACATCAGGGCAATCAGTTCATTGGTAGACAAAGCCTCATCATCGGCCATGTGGTAAATACCGGAAGGAACCTCCTTTTGAATCAATCCATCAAGCACATAACAAAGATTGTCGATAGAAGTAAACGTCCGCCGGTTCTCAAAATCCCCCAGCGGCCACGGCAACCCTTTCTTCACCACGTTATACAGCAGATTCAGATTTCCTTTATTTCCCGGTCCGTGAATCATGCAGGGACGCAGGACATAAACTTCTTTACCGCCCCTCCACTGTGATTCTTTGGAAAAGATATACTCCTCCGCTGCAATCTTACTCTCTCCATAGGGCCCTATCGGTGTCGGAATCATCTTTTCCGTCAATACATCACCTACCACAAAATCCGCCGCCGCTTTCACCGAACTGAAAAAGATAAACTTCCGTGCTCCCGAAGCCAGAAAGAAATCGAAAATCTTCTGCGTTAATCCGGTATTGATATCAAAATACTCCTGTGCCTGTGCCCTGTTTTTCGTATCATGGGCTTTCCCTGCCAGGTGGATAATAACATCAATGTGTTGTAATTTCCTGGCTATCTCCAACTCCTGGGACGTATGAGGCTGACAGGCGAAGTCCAGTTCTCTCCAGCTGAAAGTCTCTTTCACTCCCGTTTTGGAAGGAGCTACAATATCCACCCCATACAACACATGTTCCTTTGATAAAGCCCCTACAAGATGAGAACCCACAAAACCGTGAATTCCAGTAATTAATATATTCATAAGAAATCTATCAATTCTACATATTTTTCTGTCACGACATCTTTGGTATATCGTCTCTGAATAATTTCTAAACCATTCATGCCCATAACTTGTAATTTCTCCTTAGTTATATCTTTTAACCACTCAGTCATTTTTTGTATACGTTGTTCCATAACCTCTTCCATTATCAATTGGGCACAATCACATTTTTGAAGGAAACCGATAATGGGAGTTGCTTTACCGGATGACACTAATAAAGGTTTTGCACATGCCATAATCGTATAAACTTTAGACGGAAAGCCTTGCATATCCATATCTGGATTCATAAAAATAAACTGCACATCCGAGTAACCTAAAATAGCAGGCATTAACGTACGGGCTTGATAAGGCAAAATATGTAGATTATTCAAATCCAATTGTTTTTTCTTATCTTCCAGGAAAGTTTTCATAACCCCTTCACCTATTACAAAGTACTCTATAGACAGCATTTTTGTTGCCTGTGCAAGCAGCACTAACGTTTCCCAATCTTGAGCAAAACCAATATTTCCTGCATATAACAATTTTAAAGAATTCGTTTCTGGAAACAGACTTCTGTCTAATAAGATTGTTTGACTGTTTTTGGGATGATATAACTTAGTATCTACAAAATTAGGTATGATATGAAGTTTGGATTTATCATTGAACCTTTTTGCAATGGTATGATAGAAAACCGGATCTATCGTTGTAACAGCTGTTGAATTGTTATAAACATAGCGTTCAATTTTACGCAATAGTTTTACAATGATACGGTTTCTGCATTTTAAGATGTCCGGATATATTTCTTGTACATTATATATGGTCTTACAACCTTTAATCTTTGCTAACCAAAGATTTATCACACCGATGGTAAGAGGAGGAGAGGGGGATAAAATAACATCTATATTTTTTAGAAATAAAGCGATTAAAAAAGATACGACATGCCAGTATCCAAATCCCAATACTCGTAGAAAAGTATTCTTGAATTTTTTTTGTGGAATGTGAATAACCCTGATCCCGTGAAAATGACTCTCCTTACAAATTCCCCACAATTTCCATCTTAAAGGTTGTACTCTTAATTGTGATTCTATAACATTATAATGAGGAGTCGTTGTCAATACGACAACTTCATACCCACTATCCTGAAATTTTAAGGCAATATCATTATAAAGATAAGCCGTAGAGACTCCATCCGGACTAAACGTTAAACTGTGAATCAAAATCTTCTTAGGCATACAAAACATCTATTTTCTCCATACCATTTTGTTCACTATGCCTGTATAACTTTGAATCAATTTCACGACTTTAGTCGATACATTCTCATTGGTATAGTCTGGTACAGGCAATCCGAGTTCTCCATTTTTATGCATGGTTACAGCCGTATCAACCGCTTGTAACAAAGAGTGTTCGTCAATGCCTGCAAGGATAAAGCAACCTTTGTCCATAGCTTCGGGACGTTCCGTACTCGTCCGAATGCATATGGCAGGAAAAGGATGTCCTACAGACGTGAAGAAACTACTTTCTTCCGGCAGCGTTCCACTATCTGACACTACGGCATAAGCATGCATTTGCAGACAATTGTAATCATGGAAACCCAATGGATCGTGTCGGATAACCCGTTTATCCAATTGAAAACCGGTCGCTTCCAATCGTTTTTTACTCCGGGGATGGCAACTGTAAAGTATGGGCATATCGTATTTCACGGCTATCGCATTGATTGCTTCAAACAACGAAAGAAAATTCTTTTCCGTATCTATATTTTCTTCCCGGTGGGCGGAAAGCAGTATATATCGTCCTTTTTGTAAATTTAACCTTTGATGAATATCTGAAGACTCTATCTTTGTCAAATTTTCATGCAATACTTCTGCCATAGGCGATCCGGTTACATAGGTACGCTCCTTTGCGACACCGGAAGCATTCAAATATCGACGGGCATGTTCCGAATAACAAAGATTTACATCCGATATAACATCAACAATTCTACGGTTTGTTTCTTCCGGCAAACATTCATCAAAACAGCGGTTTCCTGCTTCCATATGGAAAATAGGAATATGAAGACGTTTGGCACCGATCACTGATAAACAAGAATTAGTATCACCCAAGACTAATATTGCATCAGGTTTGGTTTCAATCATCAACTGATAAGACTTTGCAATAATATTTCCGATGGTTTCTCCCAAATCCTTTCCTACTGCATCCAAATAATAATCGGGCTCCCGGAGACCTAAATCTTCAAAAAACACCTGATTCAAAGAATAATCGTAGTTCTGTCCCGTATGTACTAATATTTGCTCAAAATAGCGATCGCAACATTTGATCGTGGCAGACAACCGTATTATTTCCGGTCTCGTACCTATAATGGTCATTAATTTCAGCTTACTCATTTCAATTTATAAGTCTCTTTTTTATCGCAAAATTCGGAATAAGTATCTCCGTCCTCAGGATCATACCATTCATTAATCCAAAACTGGGTATAGAGTTCTTCTGCACCAACATTCGTGATGTTGTGTGTATACCATACCGGCATATCCACGTATGCAGGTTCATCTCCGCTCAAATAAAAACTCAAGAGTTCTTCCGTACCGATTTTCCGTAACTGAATCCTGGCTTTCCCTTTAATGACAGTAAAACGTTCAATCTTACGTGTATGATAATGATTTCCTCGGGTTATACCGGGTAATGTCGTAGAAAAAGATACCTGTCCGCCAATTCCAAGTTTCACTGTCTCCACAAACATTCCCCTGCTATCCTCATGTTTCACCAATTTGCGGGGATAAACCGTTGCAAAATCCATATACCCGCAAAAAGTATTGAACAAATTCACCTCATCCGTGTCTTTCAAAACAGGAATAATACCGTCTTCAAAATAGAGTGATTTAAAACCTTCAAATAACGTTAATATTTCCGTCACTTTTTTTTCAAAATCATGAGGGACAGCATCACGCTCTATGACAGAAACAGGATTTAGATACCTATTCTTGATTTTCTCGATGATGTGTTTGCAAAGATTTCCTACATAAATCAGTTTTACTTCACTATCTTCCAAAACTTCAGGCGTTTCACCGTGAGTCAATTTATAACAAAACGTTGCAATAAAAGAATTATAATTCGGACGACCGAAAGGACCATATACATTCGGCACGACCAATCCCGTAAAGGAAGCATCATTCCGTTTCGCCCAATCCTCCAATAAAGCCCGTCCATCCCGTTTTGACCTTCCGTATTCATTATCCCGCTCTTCCTGCGTAGAAGAAGAAAACAGCACATAAGGAGTTACCTGTTCCTCTTCCATAGCTGTAATCAACTGACGAACCAATCGCACATTCGTTTCATAAAGCACCTGAATATCAGGACAACGGTTCATCGCAGCCAAATGTACAATCACATCGCACTGACGCACAAAAGCACGTAACCGTTCCTCCTCCTGAAAATACGAATCTTCGAAAGGAATACGAACAATCTCCTCCTCCAAGCCTAAATAATTGAACAAATGTGTCCCAACAAAGCCGGCTTGGCCCGTTATTCCAACTCTCATAAAAACAAATTAATTAACTAAAAAGGAAAGTTACTTCAGATTCAAATCCTCCCGGATAAAAGCCAACTTCAACAAAAGATCTTTCATCCCCTCCACATCCAAACGCTGCGTATTGTGAGAATGATAATCCTCAATTTTTGCCATCTCCTGATTCCCCTCTACAAAAAATTTATCGTAATTCAAATCCCGGCTATCACAAGGAATCCGGAAATAATTACCCATGTCTTCCGCCTTTGCCATCTCCTCACGAGTCACCAGCGTCTCATATAATTTCTCACCATGACGCGTTCCGATAATCTTTACCTCTGTCTGTCCGTACTTCGGGTTAACTTGCGCGTAGAGTTCTTTCAATGCCAGCGCCAACACATCCAATGTCGCAGCCGGTGCTTTCTGCACAAACAAATCCCCATTATGCCCGTGTTGGAAGGCATAAATGACTAAATCCACAGCATCATCCAACGTCATCATAAACCGGGTCATATTAGGGTCTGTTATCGTAATTGGCCTACCACTCTTTATCTGCTCCACCCACAAAGGAATCACAGAACCGCGACTTGCCATGACATTGCCGTAACGCGTACAACAAATAACCGTCTTTCCATCTTCACCCAATTGTCTCCCCTTGGCAATAGCCACTTTTTCCATCATCGCTTTGCTAATACCCATTGCGTTAATCGGATAAGCAGCCTTGTCTGTAGATAATACCACTACATTTTTTACCCCGTGTGCTATTGCCGACTCCAACACATTATCCGTCCCTATCACATTAGTTTGTACCGCCTGCAAAGGAAAAAATTCACAACTTGGTACCTGCTTCAATGCCGCTGCCGCAAATACATAATCCACTCCATTCATCGCCCCATCCACCGACTGCCGGTCCCGTACATTGCCAATATAAAATTTCACCTTGGGATTCTGTAAAGCATGGCGCATATCATCCTGCTTCTTCTCATCCCGACTGAAAATTCGGATCTCCTTGATATCCGAATCCAGAAACCGGCGTAACACCGCATTCCCAAAGGAACCAGTTCCTCCGGTGATTAAAAGTGTTTTATTTTTAAACATATTCAACTGATTTTAGTGATATACTAATTATAATCGTCTCAAAATTTTTGAAATCGTATTTTTTCGGTTAGAATAGGAAAAGTTCTTTTCGACATATTGAATCCCCTCCTCAATATGCTGTTTCCCGTTTAGCGTTGAAGAATGGTTATATATCTGCCTGGCAATAGCTGGATAATCTTCTATATTTTCAATACAGATTCCATGATTGCCTACAGCATCCTTTAATCCGCCTTTCCCTGAATGTATAACAATATTGCCGGCCATCAAAGCTTCTGTCGCTGCAATACCGAAACCCTCGTATTCAGAGAGTTGAAAATAATACTTACTTGTCTTTAAATAGTTGATTTTTTCGGCTTCACTGATAGTTCCTGTAAAAAAGACTTTGTCTTCAAGTCCTGATTTTTCTATGAGTTGCATGGCGATATCGCTGCCTTCACCCAAAGGGCCTATAATATAAAATGTGTATTCAGGCATATAGGCAGTCAACTCTTTAAAAACACGTATCGAACGTAAAATTCCTTTGCGATACACATTTTCAGCTTTTGTCATCCAAGCTATAGTAAGAAAAACATTCTTTTTGGGTATATTCGGTATATATTTCAATCTTTCAGTGTCAATAGAATGGAAACAGAGCAGATTATTTTTAGGAAGCCTTCCGGCATAAATCTGTTTTATGTTTTCCTGATCTGCTGTCGATACAATTAATGATACATCTGAAAATAGATTGCAAAATCGGAAAAAGTGCTTTTGTATGAAATAATTTTTCCGGCTGGCATACTCTCGGGCAAGATTATCGATTCCACCCGTGAAAATAACCTGCTTACCAAATAATTTTGCCAATATGGCCGAGAAAAGTCCATATCGGTAAAAATAGAGGAAAGCAATGTCATATTTCCGGAAATGTAAAAAATCACGGATACGGTTGCTGGTCACTACGGTATAACCTAAATCCTCGAGGATGCTGATATCGGTCTTGTAAAATCCCTGTATAGAAAATAATTTCTTATCCTGCACACTGGAATAAAACAGTACAACTTTTTTCCCTTTATAAGATTTCATTCCACAATTTGATAATTTTTTCGATACTAAAATTCCGGGCCGTAGCAATAGAGCCTTTGGCATATTGTTCACGCAATTCCGGTTTGTTTACTAATAATTGTAACTTGGCCGTAAAATCTTGTATATTTATTTTCTCTACTAAAAATCCGTTGTATCCATCGGTTACAATATCAGCAATACCACTGGGAGAGTCAAAAGCAATCAACGGCAGCCCGGCTTCTGCTGCCTCTAATAATACTAAACCGAAACTTTCAAACAGAGAGGTAAAAGCAAAAATGGAGGAATTCAGATATTCAGACATAATTTCCGAGGTCGGAGGATGAATTGTAATCCGGTCGGAACAAAGAGTTTGTTCTATTTGATGTTGCAAGGCGGCTTGTATTCCGTCATCCTGACCAAAAATATCCAGTTTCCACTCTGCATTTTTTTCCAAAACGGGCAAACAGGCTTCTATCAGATAATTAAATCCTTTCTGACGGTTCAAACGGCCTACGGATATGATTCTTTTTTCCTTTAATTCCGACTTCCTCTCGGATTCTATTGTTAAAGGATTTGGAATCCGGACAATATTTTTGAGCCCCTTTTGTTCCCGGTATATTCTTTCATCTGTCTTATTCAGAACAATGGTTTTATAGAAAAAGGATAAAACGAATTTCCGGGAAATACGGATGATAAAAGGCTGAGGTTCAAAATAACTGTTATGAAGCCAGGCCAGTTTCTTTATTTTAAAAAAACAGAGGGCTAAACTAACAAACAAACATCCTATTTCAGACAAAGCGATAACTTCATCGAATTGTTGCTGTTTTATATAATGCCTGAAATTTTTCAGATAGAACAGAGGTTGGAATTTACGTAAAAAGTAATTTCTACTTTTTTTCATCCCCAATTTATGTAACCGGATATTGTCGGATATAAAGTAAAATGAGCCTTCGGAATCATAACTAACGATGTGAACCTCATGCTCTTTTGACAACTCATTGGCTAAAACACATAAAACCCTTTCACCCCCTCCGATAGAATTCAGGGATACCGGCGTAAAAAAGCAGATTCTCTTTTTATTCACTTTCCAAATAATTAGGACATTTGATCTTATTCATCATAACCAGATAGTAAAACAATACTACCATTGTTTCTCTTGAGAAAAACAGCGTAAGCCCCTTTATTTGAAGCAACAAAAAATACACAATGACACCTCCGGTAAATACCCGGAAATTCCAATTGGTCCGGAACTTTTTTTGAACAGACTCTGAGTTAAAAAATACGGATATAAAAAGAATAATACTGACGATTACATAACCCAAACCTCCGAATAAAAGTTGCCTCATATAGCCGGAATCCGTGTGCATATAATAGCTACCGTCGGAATTAGTAAATTTACCCGTTCCTATAAAATAAGTGATCGGTTCTATGGGAATGGATAACATTTGAAGCAAATGATCACTTGAGGCAGAGGAAAAACCATTGCCTTTGTTCATATTATAAAATAACTCGAAAGCAAAAGGGAGAACATTATTCTCGATGGCTTCTTTAGTTTCTGCAGATACTAATGTAAAATAAGCGATGTAGGCGATTAGACAACAAACGAATACATTCTGGATGATACGCAACAGCTTTGAATATTCTACCTTGGCCAGAACAAGTATGAAAAAAGCGAAAATAATTCCTATAAAACCGGTCCTTCCTACAAAAAAATTAGCGACAATCAGCAATAGAAACAAAAGATAGATTTTATAATTATTATAATATGCGGCATACCTGCCGATAAAAATAAAAATGAGTCCATAAGCCGCTGATAATCCGAAAAATTGATCACCAGCAAGAGCTAACCCACGGGCAATTCCGCTATTTAAATAAGAGTCTGCAACATTGGCTATCTGTTCATATTGAAAATGCCTGATGATTTCATAAAATGTCGGGGAAAGAAAACAGAAAAATATGATGAAACTTTGTATACTGAAAATAAGAAATAACGAATTTAACAATTGTTTCTCTGTGTGGATGTAATTCTCTGAAACAGAAGAGTATATAAGTACACTTGCCAATATGATCATTATCCCTGAAGATTCAAATAGCAGGCTGAGATCCAGTGTATTGTGAAGTGTTGGGATAAGAATGGACAAACAATAATAAAGTAATAACAATACAATCAGACTGAAATTATATTTGTTTTTCAAAGTAAGATTCAACTTTCGGAATCCGCCTTTTTCTAAAGATAAAGTTAAAAGTGATAATATAAAAACGATATATCTTGTATTGACATTACCTATTTGAAAACCGAAAATAAGCAAGAATAATAGAAAAATATACCAAATATACCGGAATCTCTCCAAGACCATCCCTTTTATATTAATTCGCCTGAAAAAAATTTATGAAAATAGTTGATGCTCCCTTCTGTTATAGAAATAACAATAAACGATCTTCAGGCAACAAGTAAATGATAACCTAAAGCAATCTCCGGAATACAGAAAATATAAGAATGTTTTTATATAATTCTTATTGACCGACCGGTAGATATAATAAAGAACTTCATTTACATCAAAGGGGTAGTCCGGTTTCTTTTGAATAAAGACCTGTTTATAGCGGATGATAGTTTCTAAAGTAACTTCTATAGGTATATTGTAATTAATCCGATTTAAATCACAATAACGATTAAAAGCCCTGCGGCGGATTTTTGAGGTTATTTTTAATTGTTCCTGTGTATGATTGCTGCTGATTTGCCGTTCGCTGATTCGGTAGTATAGTAAAACTTCCGGTAAATTATAAAACTGTGTATAAGGATATATTCGTTCCCATAAATCATAATCTTGTGAATACCTGATGTTTTCGTCATATTTTAATTTATGTCTCGATAAAATCTCCTTCCGGATGAACACAACCGGATGGGCGAATACTGACTTGAAAAACAGGAACATGTGTGCATGAATTTCCGGATATCGGCAGACCGAATCCCTGCCACCGAAATATTTTATCCAGCTTCCGCAAATTCCGGTATCCGGATGGCTTTCCATAAAATCAAATTGTTTTTGCAGCCTTGTAGGAAGAGAAATATCATCGGCATCCATTCGGGCGATATATTTTCCCTTGGCAATATTTAAACCTTTGTTTAATGATTGGGTCAATCCGATATTTGACTCATTTCGGAGCAGGATAATTCTTGCGTCTTTATCTTGACAGCTCTGCAAAAACACGCCATTTTCTGGCCGCGATGGATTATCATTAATAATAATAAATTCAAAATCCCTGAAAGTTTGTTGCAGAATGGAGTCAATAGCTTCACCTATCCATTGTATAGGTTCTGAATAAACACTCATGACAACGGAAATCGCAGGTGTACACATGACCGGGAGATTTTTACGATATATGATAATAAGAACGATACCAATCGGTAAAACTCTGTATCCCTTCCTCTAAATCAGTGGCAGGAGAATAATCATAATCCTTTTCCAGCAAAGTCGTATCTGCATAAGTAATGGATACATCCCCCTGCTGCATTCCGACAAATTCTTTTAGTGCGGTAAAACCGATTTTTTGTTCTAAAATATCAATAAAGTCGAGTAACTTCACCGGCTTTCCTCTTCCGATATTGTAAATATGAGCTTGGGTATCGTTTGTTGGTTTTTGAATCATATTGATGATTCCTTTGATAATATCGTCGATATACGTAAAATCTCTGTATAAATTTCCTGAATTGAAAACTTTGATTGTTTTTTGCTTGGTCATGGCATCGGCGAAAAGCATGGGGGCCATATCCGGACGTCCCCACGGACCGTATACTGTAAAAAAACGCAATCCGATAGTCTGAAAATGAAATAAATGAGAGTAAGTATATGCCATTAACTCATTACTCTTTTTAGTTGCTGCGTAAAAACTGACAGGGTGGTCGACTTGCTGAGACTCCCGGAAAGGAACCTGTTGTGTCTCCCCGTAAACAGAGGATGAAGAAGCATAGATTAACCTTTTGCAAGAAAAATTTCTGCATGCCTCTAATAAATTCAGAAAACCCGTTAAATTGGAATGAGCATATTCATAAGGATTACTGATACTATATCTGACACCGGCTTGCGCTGCCAGATTAACGACTAAATCAAATCGCTGTTTCTCAAATAAAGCATCCAGGTGTTTTTTATCTGCAATATCTTCCTGAATAAAACGGTAATTACTGAATTTATGGGATTGTACCAATTCTCCTGGTCGTATATTTTGAATGCCACAATCCGCCAAACGTGCATATTTAAGATTTATATCATAATATGAATTAATATTATCGATACCTATGATTTGATGGGAGGAACTTGCTAATCCTTTGATCAGATGATATCCGATAAAACCTGCACTTCCTGTAACTAAAATATTCATGAATGGAGTCTGAATTTATTTAATATAACGATGGGATTATTAATAATATATCTTATTTTCTCCTGTAACTGAATACATTTGAGATACAGGGCATGTTTACGAATATAACCGTCTGTCATTTTTGACAGTTTTTTCAGCGGATAGTTTTTTCGCAGTCGTAGTCGCTTGCCGGAAATATATATTTGGTAAATATGGATTAACTCAATATTGGAACTGGTCGTATTGAAAACGGGTATAATCCCTTTTTTCTGATGTGGTCTGCTCTTTTTGATTTTATCCGCATGAGCTTCCGTAAAATGAATATCTGAAAAATAAAAATTCCCTAAAGAATAGAATATCATTTTATTTCGATATACTTCATAAGGTTGGATAATATGGGCATGGTGTCCGATAATAAGATCAGCTCCGTGGTCTATGAACTCATATGCCAATTGTCTTTTTTCAGGCTCCGGATAACGAATATCCTCAAATCCCCAATGCAGATTTACAATAAGTTTATAATCCGGATATTGCTTTTTTAAAATATTTATCTGTTTGAAATCCGGAGCTTTTCCGCCGATAAAATCTTTCTGACAGAATAAGGGAGAACCCGTTAAATCAGAAGAACGTAATACATAAGCCAGAAAAATAACTTTGTTCTCATCCTGGACAAAAATCTCAAAATCATTGCCCGCATAACCCGCTCCGAAATGTTTTATATTCTCTTTATCTAACAAATCAAAAGTCAATTGGCTTCCAATGTTTCCGTAATCGTTTATATGATTATTCCCGACATTAACAAGATAGGGAGCCAGAAACTTTACATAGGATATGGATTCGGGTAGTGCATGCAGTGTCAGTTTATTCTTTATTGCAACCCTACCTGCAGGAACAAAAGGTGATTCAAGATTAATGCATAAATTTATCCCTTCTCTTTCCAGTAATGAATGAATATCTTGGAATATACATTCTTGATAAAGAGGCAGGTCTTGCAAAACCCAATCTCCGGCGAAACCTATTTTCATGAAGTTAATAGTTTGCTAATACAAATAGGCGCTTTTTTTTAACAAAACACAGAAATCCCAAAGTGAGCAGAGTAATACTGATCTTCGTTACCAGAGAAAGAGAAAAAAACTGCAAAACAATGAGCACTCCAACTGTCAGTAAAAAAAGAAATGTGAATTTTTTAACACCGAATTCTATGGAATAAAGCTTATTTGTAAATAACCAACTGAAAATGATAAGTACAACATTTGTAAATATCATAGACACAACTACAGCTTTCAGACCGCCTATATGAAGAGCCAGGTATAAGGATATAATATTGAAAACGGCACTAATCAGATAAGTATATGTAATATAAATGGTTTGCTTGGTAATTTTAGGGCCGATATCCACGACCTCTTTTATAATGAACATACCCTGATACAAAGCCAGTCCCCCAATAAGGAGCGCTGCATCATAATAATCCGGATTTCTTGTAAATAATTGTAGAATATTATCTGCAAACAAGGCAATCAGGCAAACAAACAGAAAAACCCCTATGCACACATAATTAAACACCTGCGCATAGATTCTTTTATGATCGGGACGTTTTAAACTTTCATACATAAAAGGTACCCACACCATCAAAAAAGCATTTTGAACCAGCAATATGACAGAAGCAAATTTTAATGCTACGGAGAAAAGACCGATTGCTGCAGCAGACAGATAACTGAGCATAAAAAAACGGTTGATATAAGCATTACAAGTACTTCCGATTCTTGCCGGGAATTGGGGTAAGGCAAAAGACAGTGCTTTCTTTAAAATAAACACGTCTATCGTGAAAGAATACATCTTACGCAAACAGACGAGTTGACATACAAGAACAATACCAAAGCCGATAATCTGTCCGATAAATACGGCATTAATGCCAATATGATAATGTAGAATCAGTATTAATGTTGCTAAAGCGCTTGTTACAACCTGGATAATAGTAAATCCGGTAAAAAGAAGCGGCTTCTTCATATACCGTACAACAACAAAGAGTATTGTTGTCAGATTCGTTAGCGGAATCAGTAATAAAGCAATCTTTATAGTATCAGAAAATACGTCGGTTTCAAATAATAACTCTGAAAGTATATCCGTGCAAAACAGACTTATACCTGTAAAAAGACAGGACAGAATACCCACACCCCAGAGAATAGAGGATATCATGATGTTTCTGTTTCTGTCATCCAACTCATAGTAGAAACGTTGTAAGGAAGTTTCCAACTGTAAAATGCCGAAGATAATTATGATATATATAACAGATTGAATCACGTCAATTTGTCCGTATTCCTCCACCGAAAATACCTGAGTGTAAATCGGCAATAAAAGAACAGCGATGAATTTACTGGCAGCAGAAGATAAACCGTATAAAAAAAAAGCTTTAATCAATTCCTTTTTCATAGGAGTTGTAGCATTGTTTTTATTAATTTTTCAACTTGCTGCCTGTAATCAAATTGTTCTGATATTTTTTTCCCTGCTTTTCCGACAAGTTTGGCATCAGCATAATTTTGAATGATATATTTCAATTTGCTGGTCAATGAAAAAATATCGTCAGGCTCAATAATATAACCTGTTATGTTGTCTTTTATATAAGAAGACATTTCTCCAACATTAGAAACAAGTACAGGTTTTCCGGAATAGAGATAATCTCCGAGTTTGGAAGGAATATACCCTCGGGCTCTATGATCGTTTAATTTGGGAATTACAAGTATGTCGATAGAATCATGGATAAACTTTATGGCTTCTGTGTTATTTTTTTCAGGGAATATTAAAATTTTATCTCGTAAATTTTTTTTCGCTATATATTCTGAAAGTTGTTTATGATAGGAGGGAAGGGAAGGACCAAATAAAACAAGACGAGTGTTAATCTTTTTTTTGAATAATTCTTCGACTGCTTCAACCAGTAAAGAAATCCCATTGCTTGAATTGAGTGTTCCGCCATATCCGATTGTTAGGATTTCTTTGGAAACATCATGTTCTTCCGTTTTTTTATCCTGATATTCAATCAACATGGGTATAATAACATATTTGCACCCCTTCTTCGTATAATTTTGGTAATATTTTTGGTGTTCGGAAGAAATAACTATAACTCCAGAAGCAAATCTAAGCATTATTAAATTTGCGCATTTCGTCAGAAAAAAATTAATTTTTTCTTTGTAAGTATGAGGGGATAAAGTACCTCCGATAAATTCATTTAGTTGGAGTATATACTTTTTCTTTCTTAGAGCTAAAGAGCATAATACAGGCAAAGTTAATATAAAAGGGAGTCTGTCAATAAGAACTAGGTCATATCCTACAGAATGCTTTAAGAGCTTATAAAATATAATAAATGGATTTATGAAAAAGAAAAAAATGAGTTTGAAAAAAAATATATTGCTTTTATTCTTAAAAAGATAGTAAAAATGTTTATTACAGATATAATCTTGATTATTTAAAACATCTTTGTTATAATTGTTATCATAAGAATATGTTGTAATATTATTGTTTTTTTCTTTTAATCCTCTTACAATAAAATTTGTCCTGATAATCTCTGCTTTACCGGTATCATGTTTGAACGGCAAATATCCTATATTTAGAATATCCATTAATTAATATTTATAAATTTTCCCCATTCCCTGTCAATCTCTTCCGGAGTAAATACCTCAAAACCGTTTCCTGGTGTCAAGGTCAATTCACCAAAATATATTCTATGATTTACAGAATATAAATCTACCCGGACAAAAGACTGTCCATCAGATAATTTTTGGGCAATTTCCAACATCTCTTGTAAATTATCCGGACAAGCTATATCCTCTGCTTCATTGGAAAAACAATACCTTATGGGCAATCGGTTCCACTTTGTATCATATATGATACGTCTGTGATTTTTAAATCTGGAAATATCAACCTGAATAAAATGAGGTTGACCATTAAAACAAAAAAATTTATAATCAGCCGGCACCTCTCCTTGTTCCCCGATAAACTGTTCACATAAGATACGCGGAGGGATGCCTTTATATTGTTTCTCTCTTCCTAAGCGGTAATAGTCACTTTTTTGCCAAATGCTTAGTTGCTGAATACATTCTTCGATGTTTAGTTTATGTTTATTCGTACAAATGATATTCCAGCCGGACCCATGTGCCAGTTTGAAAACAAAAGAAGAAGGAAGTTCATTAAAATCAATAACTGCAGGATCATGATACACCTGAATCAGTGGGATTAAATATTTTTCTCCGATTTTTTCCTTTACATATTCCCTGACAGCATATTTATCAGCCAAAGTACGCCAAAGTTCCTGATAGCCGTAAAATCGGAGCCAGTGTAATTTTTCATTAAATGTCTCCGGGTGCTTGAGGTTTAATTTCCTGTGAAAAACAAGTTTATATTTAATATTAATAATTGCTTTATCTGGCAAAAAAACGGAAAAAAAACGAAGTAGGATTCTATAGATAAACATGCTTTCTATCTTAATTTTTACCAATAGCCTTGTATGTAAATCCCTCCTTTATCATTTCTGTGCGGTCATAAATATTACGACCGTCAACCACTACAGCCCGGCGCATGGCTTTTTTTACAACACTCCAACTCGGCATTCTGAACTCTTTCCATTCCGTAACCACCACTAAAGCATCGGCCTCCAATACGGCTTCATACATATCCTTGGCATATCCGACCAAATCACCTATGCGGCGTTTACATTCCGGCATGGCTATCGGATCATATACAGAGACTTTACAACCTTGTTGAAGCAATTGTTTTATCAACACCAATGCCGGGGCTTCCCGCATGTCATCCGTTTCCGGTTTGAATGCAAGCCCCCAAATCGCTATTTTTTTCCCTTTTATCTCTCCATCATAGAGCTGATATAGCTTTTTAAACAAAATCTCTTTTTGCCGTTCATTGACAGCTTCCACAGCTTCCAAAACCTTCATCGGATAATGATACTCTAATGCCGTTCGTATCAATGCCTTTACATCTTTAGGAAAACAAGAGCCACCATATCCGCAACCCGGATAGAGAAATTTATTACCGATACGGCTATCGCTGCCAATCCCCTGACGTACCATATTCACATCAGCGCCTACCAATTCACACAGATTAGCAATATCATTCATAAAACTAATACGGGTGGCCAACATAGAATTAGCTGCATATTTGGTCATTTCTGCAGAAGCAATATCCATAAAAATCACCCTGAAATTATTCAGCATGACAGGGCGGTATAACTGTGACATTAACTCTTTGGCCCTCTCGGAATCTGTACCCACCACCACCCGGTCAGGCTTCATGAAATCTTCGATAGCATTACCTTCTTTCAGGAACTCCGGATTAGAAGCGACGTCAAAATCTATGACCAACCCTCTTTTATTCAATTCTTCCTGAATGGTTTCCTTCACCTTTGGGGCTGTTCCTACCGGCACGGTGCTTTTAGTGACAACAAGCACATATTTTGTCATATGCTGCCCGATTGTTTTGGCAACTTCAAGCACATATTTCAAGTCGGCACTTCCGTCTTCATTCGGAGGGGTTCCCACTGCAGAAAAAACGATGTCCACACCATTTACCACTTCAGCCAAATCCGTATGAAAATGTAAACGACCGGCCTTCCTGTTCCTATGAATCATCGTATCCAACTGTGGTTCATAAATAGGTACTTCTCCCCGTTGCAGAGCCTCTATTTTCTCTTTATTCACATCAACACAAGTGACATCCATCCCCATCTCGGCAAAACAAGTACCCGAAACCAGACCGACATAACCGGTTCCTACAATGGCTATATTCATAATTAGATTTTAACTTGTAAAATGTTTAATGATAGAATTTTATATATCAACCCTTAAAGTGAAATTCAGTGTTATTACATGGCATTTTTCCCACCAAAAAAACGGCCGTTTTTTTGGGAAAAACAACCCCATTTATGCCTGTTTTATTTTTCCCAGATCAGTAAATTTTGTGCTCCGGTATAGTTTATTTGCGCTTCCGAATCGGAAGAAATAATAACGTAGCGGATGTTGCGTTTAATCAAATCTTCGACTTTCTTTAGCAATGAGTTGAAATAGGCTGCATTTATATGATTCCCCATGACAACCAATTCTACGGTATCGCTGTCTTTCCCGCGGGCAAAATCACCTTTTACCCATACTTTTTCAATATCGCCTGTCTTTTCGACAACCTGGTCGATAATTTGGGTAATACCACTATGTTTCAATACAAGATTGCGTATATCATGAAACAACGGATGCTCGGAATTGGCCTGGTAAACTTTTTTATTCCCTTCCGATTCAGACTTCAATAACCCCGCTTCCTCCAAATGATTCAATTCCAATCGGATTGAATTAGTAGACTCGCCGAATTCTTCCGCCAATCCTCTCAGATATGCCTTTGTAGAAGCGTTGAGGAAAAATTTCAGAAGTAATTTGATACGGGTCTTGGATGTGATTAAACTATCCAGCATCAGATATCAAAAGGAATATGCTTTTTACAGCTTCGCCCGGTAAGTCCCATGTTTGCTATGAGACAGAATAAAAATACAAGAAAATGTTACAATTAAATCTTGTTTAATTGTGCAACAAATTTACTCATTAAAACAGAAAATAAAAATTTTATCGCCTCAAATTTTTCATCTCTTGGTATTGCCCAATCGCGTAAATACAAAATGGAGTTATTCAAACTTTTTTACTACATCAGCCACATAGGTCTTTATTTCTTCCCAACTGTTATCCGTAAACATAACAGGCATCATTTGAGCATCTGCATCATCAAAATATGCAAGGCTTAATATGGCACGAAAAACCGAATTTTCAGGATATTTACGACAGTAAAAATCAAGAATTTCTTGCAAAGTATAGTGTTTCAGTAAAAAATAAAGGTCTATGAAATCTTTCTTTGAACCTCTGCCCTCAATCGCACTGATTTTCATCGCTGCAATATCTTTATCGGAAGCCAGACGAATGCTATCTTCTTCAACCACATCATCTAGCCAAGGATAAGCATAGTTCACTATATCAACTTTGATACCATCAAGAAAATAAATTTTTATATCGGGGGTTTCTTTAACAACCGTCAACTTTCCCATTTTATGAAGAGTCTGACGTATTTCCAAAGAATCAAACCGGACCTGCCCGAACAAATCCAAATCAACGGATTGCCGATGTCCGTATTGCAATGCCAATGAAGTCCCCCCGACCAAACGTAAGGGAGCGAAGAGATCCTGCCGCATGAACGACCTCAAGAGTTCCAAAGTGTGGGGTTCGACCGTGTCGTATGATAACATCTGTATTCTTCTTTTGAAGTCCCGGACAAAAGACAGATATAAGAAAGGCACACCATATCAAGTGTACGCATCTGCTTGCATAACTCAACAATACGCTCTAAACCGTAATAATTCCGTATCAAACGCCAGTCGTCCAACTTGCCATATTCGAGCACACGTTGCACCACCTGCTGCGGACAAGTATCCATAGAAGCCCCGGAGATATCCATATCCCAAAACAAAGAAGGGGATAATCTGGTCAAATATTCTTTTCCGTCCATGCGCAATTCCTTTTCGGTAAAAATAGCATAAATGAATAACTTTATCAAAAACTCTTCTTATTTTATCCTTTATTCAGAAAAGGATAAGTATTAAAGTTCGCTTTATCCTACAACAAATTTACTCATTAAAACAGGAAATAAAAATTTTATCACCTTAAATTTTTCATTTCTTTGTGCATACTAAACGAAAATAGGCTGCTTTTAACATACCATTATCTACCATAGGCAATACGGCTTGTACCGTTTTCAATCTTTAAGGCATCCTGTCGGCACGGCACACACCCTCTCTACCGGATTCCCGCAAAATCACCGGACGCATAGTAAACCACTCGTACTTTCCGGTTCCCGTGTGATAAATATCTTTTTTCATCTCTTTGAATTTCAATGCAATTGCAGACTTTGTCTGGCAATCGGACTCTGTTTTTTCCAAAAACTTAAAAAGTATCGGATAAAATACAATATCTCCTGCAAACTCCAATATTTCAGTTTGTGGACTGAATAATTTAAAACAAATCCGGTCGGATAACTTAAATTTTGATTTTTTGTTAAAATTTATTATCATTGTATGTTTTGAATATATATATGGAATATTAATATAAAACAGTATAATAACTTTTTAATCCCAAGCCTATGGAAGCCTTAAAAAATTATCTGACTGAAATTCAATCGGCAAATGTATCACAATCTGTTTGTGCATCCCCGTCCTTTTACTTTAACAATGTAAAGGATTACTATGCGTATCAGGGGCTGTTACGCAGTCTTGAATTCAATTTCATTGACGAATACCTCGTGAAAATCACAAGCAATGAAAAAAAACTCTGGCAAAGGATATATGCGCAATACCTCCAACAAACCAGAAACTGTTTTATGCTTTGTGAGAAAGGGGATATATACCATCAGAATTTTCACATGACCTCTGTTCCCCTTTGCGGAAAAACAGAAGCCATGCTTGATAAAGCCCGTATTCATACACAAAATTTCATTCATTTGCAATTCGAATCGATTTCCCGGATCCACACGTTAATAACGGACCCGCAAGACGGGGAAACGTCGTCTTATCATTGGACGGGCAAACAGATACAGTTATTGGAAATCGGTCATGCTTTCCTGGTATGCGGCTATATCCTGCCTCTGGATAAAAATATCAGCAAGCAGCATTGGTTTAATGCCTGGTTCCGCTTTTTTCATCAATCCCCGCCCGTCCACATGGAGCAAAGTATCTACAAAATGACCAACCGCGAACAGCCTGCCCGCTTTCTTGCTGAGTTTAATGAACAATACCACAAATACATGGATATATATCCGTAACCCATATAGCCTGTTTGAAAAGGTGAAACAGAACAGTTGTATTCCTAACTATCTTGTAATCAATCCTGTTTGTCTTTTTTTCTTCTTCTCTGCGGGATAGTAGCCCACAGAGGGGGAACTCATGCTCTACATTTGCGTCAACATCAATCCTAAATACTGACGCAATGAAAAAAATCACAAATCTGGTAAGTGAAGTCGGTGGAATCATCGACACTCTTTCCCTCTCGGCAAACGAGAAAAAACAAATCCGCTCAACTATTGTCGATACGCTCTACCGCTATGCCTCGGAATTGGAAAAAGAGCAGGCGGCAATCATCCGGACCGAAGCACAAGGGAACTGGCTGCAAAAGTCGTGGCGTCCAATTGTCATGCTGGCATTCACATTTATTGTCCTGCTTGGAGCGTTTATCCCGGTTCCTTTGCTCGAAAATACGTCCGAGTTCTGGAACTTACTTGAAATCGGTCTCGGCGGGTATGTCATCGGACGAAGTATTGAAAAAGTAACCGGTAAAATCCGGAAAATCTGATCCTTTTTAATCATCTATTAATCCATTCAACCATGTATATCCAAAACCATTTTTTGACAGGCAGATTCAGCGGACGTAGCGTCCATCGCCTGCATTGCGACAAACATAGCGGACAACTTGTACGTCCCGATACGATAGTTCTGCACTACACCGCGGGGGCAGATGCTCTTTCTTCCGCCCATTATATGGCACGCGCTGACAGCGACACTTCCGCCCATTTGGTCATTGCCCGCGACGGAGGTATCATCCAGCTTTTACCGTTCAATACCATTGCCTGGCATGCGGGAAAAAGCGAGCACGAGGGACGCACGAACATCAACCGCTATTCCATCGGTATTGAAATGGACAATGCCGGACAGCTGCACCGCCGGGAAGGACGCTTTTACTCGTGGTTTAACTGCGAATATATGCCCGACGAGGTTTATACCGATTGTGAAAACGGACGCGCTACTTACTGGCACAATTACACGCTGGTACAAATACAGACTCTCTTTGCCGTCTGCAAGTTATTGCTGGGCGAATATCCCATACGACACATCGTAGGACATTCGGACATCAGCCCCCGAAAAGTGGATCCGGGACCTGCCTTTCCGATGGAGAAATTCCGGCATCAGCTTTTGCTGTATCATACACCGCAATCTCCCCGGTAAAACACCGCTCCTTCTTTTAGATACTGCCGTTATGTCTCCGTTACACTTCCGTTACAACTCCGTTCCGAAACAGAGATAAGACGGAGAAGGTTGAGAGAATAAAGAAAAGTATCTATTGGGTTGGCAAAACTGAATTGATTTTAATATAAAACCGATAACAGGCATGGCTATTGTTTTTTCAACGCTTTTTCATAAAATGAAAGGCAAAATAGGAAATCTGATTCTGTACAATGTAAAAGGACAAATCCGGACAAGGAGCAATTCCGAGAAAATCTCAGTTCCGTGGTCTCCGGCACAAGAATTACAACAGAGCCGCTTCAGAAGCGCCGTCTTTTTTTACCGGGTGAATCAGACCACGCTTCTCCCCAAAATCTGGAAGATTGCAGCCCGGGATATGATTATGAGCGGCTATAATCTTTTCATACGGGAGAACATGTCGGTTTTCAATGCAGAACACTCTATTGGAGATTACAGTATGCTACATATTAGCCATGGGCGCCTGGAGTTTCCCCAAACCCTGCAAGTTTCCAGCTATGGAAGAGGGGAAATTCGTCTGATGTGGACAAATTTGCTTCCAGAAACTTCCAGTAACATGTCCCACCGTCTGCATGTGGTCTGGCTTGATGGAAAAGGGGATTTTTCCTTGCATGTCCTTAGCGTAGCGGATGTGTCTCGTCGGGATGAGGAAGCTGTGCTACCTCTGCCCGAAGCCGGGAGTAAAGACTTGCATCTGTTCGTCTATTTTTCAAACAAAGAAGAGACTCAGTTTTCGCCGGACAGGTATTTTTTCCTGCCGGCAATAGAATAAATCATTCGTTTTCAGAGACAACGACAGAAATAACCACCGTTGTATCAACAGGTAGCCCCGAAAGGGAATGCCCATCCCGATTTTTTCATGTTTCACTTTAAATTTTCATGTTATGGCAATTTTCAGATCAACTATTTTCGACAATGTCAGAAGAAAACTGGCAAACACGGTCATGTTCCGACGCTATTCGAAAGGGATTATGCGCTCAAATCCGGGAACAATCCGCAATCCCAGGACTCCGGAACAATTGGTACAGCGCGCCAAAATGAGCCTGTTGGTGGACTTAGCCCGAAGAATGGCTCCCGTCATTAATGTCGGTTTCAAGCCATTAGCCACCAAACAGACCGTGCACAACGCTTTTGTACAGGCCAATGTACCTTTTGTGAAAGTGGACGAGGATTTCAATGCCACTCTGGCACCGGACCAGATGTTGTGTTCGGACGGAGTTTTAAAACGTCCGAAAGTGACGGCTACATGGAATGAATCCGACAACAAACTTGTACTTCAGCACGCTGCGGAAAAGGTTTCCGGACTTTGCGCCCTGGATGACAAGATATATGCCGGTCTTTACGAAACCGGACTGCGGGAAGCCGTTTTGGTGGAATTAGGCAACCGGAAAAGCGAAACGGTAGAACAGACTGAACTACCCGAGGAATGGAACAAAGAAAACCTTTGTATTTACGCTTTTGCCATCAGCCTCTCGAAACGGAATGCTTCCCCTTCTGTTTGTGTAGAGTTGTCATGAACCGGCTGTTTGATTTCTCGACAGGAACGCTGATGACATATATTTTCAGTCATTCGCTGTTTTCTCCGGACATCACAAACATCCTGCTCCGGCAATTGCTGAGCCTTGTCGGCGGCCTTCTCAGCACAATTGTCATCGCCTGGCTCAAACGCCGGTGGGACAACCGCCGTCCGCCGACCCCAGAAACCTGACGGTTTCTTTTCCTCCCCGCCACGCATCTCCCGTGGCGGGGATTTTGGATATAACACAACACCTGTTTTTTTCACTAAAAAAACGGCCGTTTTTATGGGAAAATAACTAAGGTGTAAATTACGTTTTTTTACTTAAAGTAGGTAAATATAATAGATTAATAAAGAGTAATATATAGAAATCACAAGTAAAAAACTAAAAATATTTAATCGAATATTTGAGATGTTGATTTATGGCCGATTCTGTACGGAGAAAAGCTATTAAAGGAGTTATGTGGAGTGCCATTGAACGTTTTTCCGTTCAAGGACTTCAGTTTGTGTTAAGTATTATTATCGCCCGTCTTATCGCCCCGTCAGAGTATGGGTTGATTGCCATGTTGGGCATTTTTTTAGTAGTCGCTCAGCTTTTCGTCAATAGTGGTTTTGCAAATGCATTAATCCAGAAAAAGGAACGCTCAGATACAGATTTTTCCACTGTTTTTTATTTTAATGCAGTCATTGCTGTATTAGTGTACATATTGCTGTATTGCAGTGCTCCTCTTATTGCTGAGTTTTATGAAGAGCCTTTATTGAGGATTGTAACACGATGGGTCGGGCTAAATATCATTTTTTCCGCTTTTTCTATCGTACAACGGACGAAGTTTACCATACAGCTTGATTTTAAAACTCAAGCGCGTGCTTCTCTGCTATCCGTTATATTAAGTGGTGGTATAGGAATCGTATTGGCTTATTACGGATATGGTGTATGGGCATTGGTAGTGCAGTCATTAGCCAATAATTTTATCAATAGTTTTTTGTTGTGGATTCTTTCTGACTGGAAACCTCAATGGATTTTTTCCTGGCAGTCTTTCCGGGGATTATTTTCGTTTGGTTCGAAATTATTGCTATCCGGACTGTTGTCTGTCATATACACCAATTTATATACGCTGGTTATTGGTAAAAAATATTCCGCAACGGATGCAGGATTTTATAATCGGGCTTATTCTTTGGCACAATTCCCTTCCGTCAATATTACAGAAATTATAACGCGTGCTATTTTTCCGATTCAATGTGAGCTTCAGAACGATACACAAAGACTGGAAACTTCATTTATCCAATATCTGCGAATGGCGTGTTTTATCATCTTTCCTCTGATGACGGGGCTGGCCGTTTTAGCCAAGCCGTTAGTGTTAGTGGTACTTACGGAAAAATGGATGCATGCAGCCGAGTTATTGTCTATTTTGTGTATCGCCTATATGTGGTATCCGGTGATGACGCTAAATAATCAAATTCTCAATGTCAAAGGGAAATCCGACTATTATCTCAAAGCCGAAGTTATAAAAAAAATCATCGCAATAGGTATCCTGATTGCCACGATCCCTTGGGGAACGCGTGTACTTTGCGGAGGAATTATTATTTATAATCTGCTGGATTGTGTTGTTGCTATATATTATTCCAAAAAGGTCATCCGGACCGGTTATTGGCAACAGTTAAAAAATATTATTCCTTTATTTTTATTGAGTTTGCTAATGGGAAGCATCATGTTTTCCGTGGTCATGTCAACCACTCTTCCCATGCTTCAGCTTGTTGCAGGCATAGTGGCCGGGATATCGAGTTATGTGATTTTAAGTTATTTATTTCATGTAAAGGAATTTTCTTTTTTATCTTCAATTTTCACTTAAATAGAAGAATTTAACCGGCAGAGACAAACTATCTATTTATGCGTTCATGAAAAGAAAGATTATAACACAGCTTAGCGGGGGATTGGGTAACCAAATGTTTATGTATGCTGCTGCCCGTGCCATAGCTTTACGCATGAATGCAGATCTATATTTGGATTGTAAACACGGATTTAAAAATGACCGGCTTTATCGACGTAATTTTGCCTTAAATCATCTTGATATAAAATTCAAAGAAGCGCCCCCCCCCCTGCTTCAATTCGGATATCCTGGCGGACACTTTATTCACCGAATAAGCAGGCGTTTAAAAAGACATTTGCCTTATTTGAATATCCGTTATATTCAAGAACGTTTTTTTTCTGCTCCGGAGCAAGTTGTCAATCTCCCTTCTTCTGATTATTATATAGAAGGGTACTGGCAATCGGAAAGATATTTTGAAGATTACAGAGATCAGATCCGGAAAGATTTCCGGATTATCAAACCGATTTCCGATTCTGTACGGGAAGAAGCAAAAATGATACAGGAATTGGGAGACCGGGGGATTGCATTGTGTGTGAGAAGGTATCAGGAGGTGAAGAAGTTTGTAAACTTATCGGTCATCGGTAAAGATTATTATCTGGAAGCCATGAAGTGTATGGCCCGTCAGGTACAAAATCCGGTCTTTATCTGTTTTTCTCAAACTCCGGAATGGGTAAAGGAACATCTGTCGGATCATTACGAGATTCGTTATATTATTCCCAAGGATTATAAAAGCGGAGAGATTGATGACCTTTTTCTATTGACCCAATGTAAGCATTTTATTATTTCCAATAGTACTTTTTACTGGTGGGGTGCCTGGTTGTCCGAGGTTCCCGGTAAAGAGATTATTGCTCCGGAACAATGGTATTTTCCTGAAACTCCGTTAAAGGAGTGGACCATTCTTAAAAGTTAACAGTTTATACAGATAGGCTTTATTCCTTTCATTATGCCTGAAAAAGGATTAGTAAGTATTGTCACTCCCTGCTATAACGGAGGAAAATATGTCCATCGGCTTATTGAGTCGATTCTAAATCAGAGTTATACAAAGATTGAATTTATTATTGTTAATGACGGTTCAACGGACAACAGTGAAGAGGTAATTTTATCTTATGAAGCACAATTCAAAGCCCGGGGAATGATCTTTAAGTATGTTCCTCAAGCGAATAAAGGTGTCGGAGGAGCCATAAATACCGGACTAAAATATTTTACGGGTGAGTATTTGTGCTGGCCAGATGCCGATGATTGGTTATCTGCTGATTCTATTGAGAAAAGAAAAAATTTTTTGGACACCCATCCGGAATATCATCTGGTGCGCTCAGATGCTTTTGTTTTTAAGGAAGACAATTTGACTACTCCTATCGGGACTATTACTAAGAAAAAAAGAAATCGTTGCCGGGAGGAGGGGTTGTTTGAAGATTATATCCTTGAAAGGGATGTGATATTTTGCCCTTGTCACATGGTACGAACGTCGGCTTTTTTGCTTGTCAATCCGGAACGGACAATTTTTGAAAGCCGGGCCGGACAGAATTATCAATTATTGTTACCTCTGCTTTACAAGAGTAAATTCGGTTATATCGATGAGCCACTATATAATTACGTCTTGATTTTAAACAGTTTATCAAGGCAGAAGGATAATTCGTATGAAAAATGTGTGAAAATTCAGTACGAACAGAAAATAATTATTATCGAGACTCTCAAACGTATTCCTTTAACCCGTGAAGAAGAGGTATATTATGCTCATTTATTGGAGTTAAAGGAATGTCGTCAAAGGTGTTATGTAGCGCTTTATTTTTGCCGGAAAAAAGAATTTCTTACCTATTTCAGGAAACTAAAAAAGGCAAAGGCCCTGAGTTGGAATGAACGTGTCGGAAGGTTATTGATTCCTTTCCCTTTTCTCATTCGTCTGATCAAAAAAATAAAATGATCGATATACAAAACAAGGCTTCCTGTACCGGTTGTTATGCCTGTGTCCGGATTTGTCCTAAACAATGTATCTCCATGCAACCGGATGAGGAGGGTTTTTGGTATCCTTCGGTTGATAAAGGTATTTGTGTGGATTGCGGGCTTTGTGAGAAAGTATGTGCCGTTGCACATCCCTTTCCTATACGGCAACCATTAGCAACTTATGCGGCCAGGAGTAAGCAGGCGAAGTACCTTAGCTTGGGTTCTTCGGGTGGGATATTCCAACCGCTTGCAGAAAGAGTAATCGCCGATGGAGGTGTGGTTTTCGGGGCACGTTTTAATGAACACTGGGAGGTCATACATGACAAGGCAGAGGTTCCGGAAGAATTGCCTGCTTTTTCCGGAAGCAAGTATGTACAGAGCCGGACCGGTGATACTTACCGGGAAGCAGAAGGTTTTCTTAAGGCCGGGCAAAAAGTATTATTCAGCGGAACTCCTTGTCAGATTGCCGGATTATATGCGTATTTAAGAAAACCGTACGAGAACTTATATACGGTCGATTTTATCTGTCACGGCGTACCTTCTCCCAAAGTATGGCAAATTTATTTAAACGAAATCAGCAAACGGTTACAGCAAAAATATCCGGATTCACGCCTGCATCTTTCGGAAGTCAGTTTCAGGGATAAAAGTTCCGGTTGGTATGATTTCAGTTTGTTACTTCATTACATTGGAAAAAAACAGGAAATAATTAATTTCAACGAAACAATACACAGGAATTTTTATTTCAAAGGTTTCCTTACGAATCTTTATTTACGCCCTTCCTGCCATCATTGTCCTTGTAAAGAAGGAAAAAGCAACAGTGATATTACTCTCGGCGATTTTTGGGGTATAGGAAAAGTGTGTCCGTCATTTGATGACGATAAAGGCACGAGTGTCGTAATGCTGAACAGTCCCCGGGGAATTTCATTATGGAAAACAATAGAAACAGAATCCCTGGAGGTTACTTTAAAAGATATTGTATCAGGTAATGAAGCATACACACACTCTTCTCCTTATCCACCCGAAAGAAGGTTATTTTTTCAGGACCTGCACCAATCGGCGGATTCTCTTTCTAACCTGATCCGGAAATATACGCGCCGGAATTACATATCAACCCTCCGTTCGATTGCAGGAAGAGTATTACGTAAAATAACAAGATAACTCATTTTCATGAAAATCGGTATTCTGACCCTGCCTTATAAGAGTAATTACGGCGGAATTCTTCAATGCGTGGCTTTACAGAATGTTTTAGCAGAAGAAGGTCATGAAGTGGAAGTGATTCGTTATGTTCCCCGTGAACATTCCGGGATTTTACGCAGAATGGTCATGGTGATGAGTTCCTTTTCTTCGTGTCGGGAGTTTTTCTGTTATATAAAGGACTGTTATAAAACTTTTTGTAAGAAAAGAAGGTTACAGCAACAGGCTCCATCCTCTCAGCTTTTGTCCAATTGTCAGGAATTTATTGACGAACAAATCAGGTATTCTCCTATTGTTCACGAAGAGAATATTGCTTTTTTAGCTTCCCGATATGATGCTATTGTGGTGGGAAGCGATCAGGTGTGGACAGGATTGGGACAAAAACAACTGATTTATTTGTTTGACTGGTCTCCGGCTTACGAAGGGCTAAGAGTCAGTTATGCTGCATGCAGTGCAAATGCACATGTCCCCCGGTTTGCTACTTCCAAGATAAAAAGGAAGTTACAGCAGTTCGATGCATTATCCGTGCGGGACGAAAGTACCTGCCGTATGGTCCGGCAATGTAGCGGTGTTTGTCCTTCGGTTGTGGCAGATCCGACGTTGCTTTATGATTTCGGAACGTTGCTTAAAGCCCCGTTTGTGAAAGAACCGTATATTTTTTGTTATATTCTGGGAGGCGAAATACAGGGAGGACACAAACAGGTAATCGATGAAATCAAAAAGGAATACGGAGATATGCCCGTGGTTGCCGTAGCATTGCCCGATTGTACATTGGAAGCCGGAGATTTTGCCGAACGGATCATTACGGATGCTTCGCCGGGTATGTGGCTCAATTTATTGGCCCATTCGGCTTTTGTATACACAGATTCCTTTCACGGGTGTATTTTTTCAATAAAGTACCAGAAAAAATTCCTGGCTTACTATACCTATGCCCAACGGGCCAGCAGGCTTATGGACCTGAAAAAACGCTATGCCCTGAATCATATTGTGGTGGAGTCAGTCTCAGAAATGCTGACCAATGAGAGTATCAGGAAGAATGCCGATTATTCGGTCATCAATCCGTTAGTAAAGAAATACCAAACAGAATCTTTTGATTTTTTACGTACTTCTTTGCATACGCTGAAGTAATGCCAGCTGTTGTTTCTACAGTTTTTTTGGACAGGATGATTTGGTTTATCATCCGTTATTCTCTGCTTTTTGATACCGTTAACGGTTTCTTTTTGCATAGCGGAAGAGATTTACCGATATCTCAGTCATTAAAAACAGTACTTCTGTTTTTCGTTATTTGCAGGCTTGCCAGTAGTAAATATCTGATTATTGTTCCACTGGTATTGTGTTATGTTATTTCATTATTCATTCACTTTTCTTTCATCATTCCTTCCGGGTTATGGGGAGAAAGCATCAATCATGTATTTAAGTTTCTCAGTGTTATTCTCTATTTTTATTATATCCGTCATCAACTTAAGTATTATGCGGACCAAACATTGACGTATATAAAGAAAGCCATCCGTACCAATACATTTATTTTGGTCGGAAATATTTTGATCGGGTTATTGGGATTGGGATATGCGCAATATGGTGATACAATAGGGTTCAGAGGTTATTTTTATGCGGGGAATGAGGTTTCAGGAGTGTTACTTTTGCTTTTTCCTTTTACTCTTTATCAAATAGGCAGTGAAGACGGGGTTTTTACACGCAAATATTTTTTCTATAGTTTTCTGTTTTTGATAACGGGGGTTTTAACTGTTACCAAAACAGCGATTTTGGGGACAGTTCTTACTTTAGTATGTGTTCCTTTTATTTGCCCAGATACTGGTATTAAGAAAAAAAACAAGTGGAAGTTCCTTACTGTTCCGGTGGTTTTCATGCTTATCGGTTTTATCGTTTATTACGGGATTACGCAAAGTGAAATTCTTGACCGATGGCTTACTTTCTATGATCAGTCGGGTGTCCGATCGCTTTTGTCCGGACGTGATAATCGAGTTGAAGAATACATGAGTCATTATTTGCAAAGCCGTCCCATAGAAATATTTTTGGGTTTAGGAGGGTGTACAACAGTGGAAATGGATCCTTTCGATACTTTATTTAATTACGGGATTTTAGGTGTACTGTTTGTTTATGTTTTTTATTTCTATCTTTTTTTGAATGCACGTTTCCGGAAAAAAAGGTATTTATACGCTCCATTGGCTTTTTTCTGCAATTTTTTAATTCTGAGTGTATCTTCTTTTGCCGGGCATATTCTGTTTTCGGGTATGGCCGGAATATTCATAGCTATCGTTAATGGATTGGTGTTCTATAAAACGAAGGCTTCACGTTGATTTTCGTGTATGAGAAAAAAAATTCTGATTATATCCAATATGTATCCTTCAGAGAAGGATCCTGTATATGGAACTTTTGTAAAAGAATTTGTTGAAGGAGTCGCTCAGATTGCACCTTGCTGGGAGGTCAACAAGGTGGTAATCAAAGGTCGAAGTAAACATGTTTGGGTAAAGATATTTAAGTATATTTCTTTTTATTCATCCATTTTTTACCGTTTGTTTTTTGGCAGGTATGATTATGTCTACGTCCATTTAATCACTCATGCTGCTCTCCCCTTGCGTATAGTTTCGTTTTTTAAAACTTTACCATTAGTGTTTAATGTACATGGAGAGGATTTGCTTACCCAATCCCGTTTGGCTGCATATTTTCTGAAATTGGTTATTCCCTTGTTGAAAAAGGCACATCTGATTGTTATTCCTTCGGAATATTTTAAAACACGTTTCCGGGAAGTTTTACCCATGATTCCCGAAAATAAATTATATGTTTCTCCATCAGGAGGTATTGATACTGATTTGTTTACTCCTTGTACTCGAAAAAAATCTTCGGTCTATACAATTGGTTATGTTTCACGGATAGACCGCGGAAAGGGCTGGGATACTCTTTTAGAAGCTGTTGCGCTTTTGGTTGAAAGGAATTATAATGTAAAGGTAATTATTGCCGGTAGAGGAGCAGAAACTCCGATGTTTAAAAAAAGTATTTGTCGGTTGAAGTTAGAAAATATTGTGTATTTGGGAGGAGTTCCTCATGCCCGGTTATCGGAGGTATATAATAAAATGGATGTCTTTGTTTTCCCGACGAAACTGGAAGAGAGTTTGGGATTAGTGGGTTTGGAAGCCATGGCGTGCGGCGTTCCGGTTATCGCTTCCCGGATTGGAGGGTTGACTGATTATATACAAGAAGGAGTTAACGGCTGTTTTTTTGAACCCGGAGTTCCCATTTCTTTGGCAGAGGCCATTATGTGGCATATAAGCAATGAGCCAGTTCAAAAGGAGGCATTAAAAGCTGCTGCTGTCCAGACGGCCAAGTGCTATGCGAAAGAAAAGGTACTGAATCAACTTTGCAGCCAGTTAGGAATTATTTAATCTTCTGAATCAGCAGGAGTGTCAGACGGTCAATTTTAATTTTTTTACGATGAAAAAAATATTACTCGCTTTCGGGACTCGTCCCGAAGCAATTAAAATGGCGCCTTTATATAAAGCCTTAAAGCAGAAGAAGGAGTTATTCGATACACGAATTTGTGTAACAGCTCAACATCGCCAGATGTTAGACCAGGTGCTTGATTTTTTTAAAATTGTTCCGGAGTATGATTTGGATTTAATGAGAGCGAATCAGTCTTTAAATACGATATGGGCAGATATTTTGGTAAAAATACAACCTATCATTGAAGAATGGCAGCCAGACTGGGTGCTTGTACACGGAGACACCGCGACATCTGCTGCAGTTGCGCTTGCCGCCTATTTTGCGCATTGTAAGGTGGGACATATAGAGGCGGGCTTGCGTACCTGGAATAAATGGTCACCTTTTCCCGAGGAAATGAATCGTCAATTAACAGGACGTATTGCAGATTTTCATTTTGCTCCAACGATTCAAAGTCGTAATAATTTGATTAAGGAGAGTATTCCAGCGAATAGTATCCAAGTTACCGGAAATACGGTTATTGATGCTTTATACGAAAGTGTCAAGGAAGTTACTGCAGCAAGTTACGATAACGGTGAAATTGATTCATTAAAGCAAATACTTCATTCAGATAAAAAGATTGTCCTTGTTACCGGCCACCGTCGCGAAAATTTCGGGCAAGGTTTTATCAATATTTGCCAAGCAATCAGACAAATTGCTGAGAGCCGTCCTGATATTCAAATTGTGTATCCGGTTCATCTTAATCCGAATGTCAGTGAACCTGTACATAAATTATTGGAAGGAATAACAAATGTCCACCTTATTCCTCCCTTAAGTTATCCCAGTTTTGTGTGGATAATGAATCAATCCCATATTATTTTAACCGATAGCGGTGGTGTACAGGAAGAGGCACCATCTCTTGGCAAACCAGTGCTGGTTATGCGGGATACGACCGAACGCCCGGAAGCTGTTGAAGCAGGGACTGTTATTCTTGTCGGGACTGATAAGGGGAAAATTGTGGATAATGTTCTGGATTTATTGGCTAATACAGACCGTTATGCAGCAATGAGCCGGATTGAAAATCCTTATGGGGACGGTCATGCCTGTAAACGAATTTCAGAGATATTAATGAAACTGTAAAAATGAATGAGATAAATGATTTTGTAAATAATGAAAAAAGATATGCAGCCTATACCGGTAAAAGGAATTAATATATATCCTTATACTTCTATGGAAGAATTGGCAAATGCATGTTATAGCGAAAAAAAGCTATTTCTTTCTGTAAATGCAGAAATTTTAATGCGTAGTGACAATTCTGTTAAAACAATATTTAATGAACATATCGGATATGCAGATGGGATTGGAGCGGTAAAAGCCATTAAGCAAAAAGGTATAAAAAATGCGATACGGCTTCCGGGATGCGAGTTGTGGCAGGAGCTTGTAAAAAAATACGGGGATCAGTCTACTTTTTACTTATGTGGTTCTACTTCTGAAGTTATTGAAAAAGTCATACAGAGGCTTAAGAAAGAATATCCTCTTTTATCCATCGTCGGTTATCGGAACGGCTTTTTCAAAAATGAAGAAGAAATCAATGAATTGGAAGAAGAGTTGATTGAGAAAAAACCGGATTTTGTTTTTATTGCAACAGGTTTTCCTTTTCAAGAGAAGTTAATGGCCCGGTTATGGAAAAAACATGCAGCAACATACTTGAGTTTGGGCGGCAGTTTTGATGTTTATACAGGCACAGTGAAGAGGGCTCCTTTATTTTTCCAAAAACTTGGTTTGGAATGGCTTTATAGATTAATGAAACAACCTTCAAGAATAAAGCGGCAATATGTATTGTTCAAATTCGTTTGGCAATACTATACTCATCAATTGTAAATTCGTTGTCTTTTTTATGAATATACTAATTACGGGGATTCACGGTTTTGTGGGTTCTCATCTTGTAGGGGCTTTATCAAAGGAACATGTGTTGTATGGGGTGGATATTGTAGCTCCTTCCAAAACGGGAGTGAAAGAGACTTTCAGCTGGAGAGAACTGGACTTCGCCTGTCAGCCTCATACGTCCCAGGAGTTGGAGATAGCCAGGAAATTACAACACATTGATGTTATTATCCACCTGGCAGGGAAAGCCCATGATACGAAAAACAGGGCACAGGCACAGGAGTATTTTGATATCAATACCGGATTAACGCAGAAGATTTTCGATTTCTTTCTGGCTTCGGGAGCACGGAAGTTTATCTTTTTCAGTTCGGTGAAAGCGGCGGCGGATTTTGTGGTAGGTGATGTATTGACGGAAAAGATGATTCCGACACCGATAGGGCCCTATGGAGAGAGTAAGATTGCAGCGGAGGAGTATATCTTTTCCAAAGAATCACAGTGGAGGGGCGGTAAAGAAGTTTATGTCCTGCGTCCCTGCATGATTCACGGACCGGGAAATAAAGGAAATCTGAATCTGCTGTATAACGTGGTGAAGAAAGGGTTGCCGTGGCCGCTGGGGGATTTTGAGAACCGGCGGACGTTTACTTCTATCGACAATCTTTGTTATGTGCTTGATGGATTGATTCAAAAGGAGGTTCCTTCCGGTATTTACCACATGGCCGATGATGAGGCTTTGTCTACCAATGAACTGATTGCCCTGATGTGTGAGGCTTTGGGTAAAAAGCCCCACATCTGGAAAGTGAACCGAGGGTTCATGACAGGCTGTGCCCGTCTGGGGAGTGCAATACATCTTCCGTTGAATCTGGAACGACTGCGGAAGTTGACGGAGAATTATATAGTCTCCAATGCCAAAATCAAAAGTGCCTTAGGTATTTCGCAAATGCCCGTGCGTGCCCGCGACGGCCTCTTAAAAACTCTCCGGAGTTTTTGATATAAAGGTTGCAGGTTGTTATTTGGGAATTACTGCCATTTTCCGTATATTTGAAACGGAAACATGATTTAAAGCTATGACAACGCCCGAAATCCTCGATATTTTACGAAAATTCAAGTATGCCTTTTCTCAAAGATTCGGCATAAAATCTTTGGGCATTTTCGGTTCTTTTGCCCGTTCACAGCAGAATGAATCGAGCGATGTGGATGTGGTCGTGACTTTAGAAGAATCTGATTTTTTTATATTAGTTGCTATTCAAGAAGAACTTGAAAAATTGACAGGCTATAAAGTCGATGTCGTGAATTTGAGAGATTCTTTACGAGAATCCTTTAAGAATAACATTTTGAAAGATGCAATTTTTGTCTAAATCAGAAGTTATTGAGTTTTTGAATTTGATTGTTGAAAAATCAAATTTAGTTATGGAACGAAATAAAAGCATCGTTTCGTATCACGATTTCATATCTTCTGCCAGTAAAATGGAAAAATTTGACGCAGCTTGCATGCTTATTCAGGTGATCGGAGAAACAGCCCGAAAATTAGACGACAAAACTTCTTTCCGATTGTTTTCAAATTATCCTCAGGTTTATTGGAGGGGTGTGTTTGCTTTACGGAATATTATTTCCCATGAATACGGGAATGTCGATCCTGAAAATATTTTTAAAATTATCAAGAAACATCTCCCGGATTTAAATTCCTGCATAGCCCTTATTATTGAAGATTTGCAAAACGGCAAATTCGATGAATTGTTTGTAAGGGAATAAATATTTATTCCTTACCAAGGAACTGTTTTTATACAAAGTTCCGAAAAAATAGTATCTCCAAATTATCTATGAAATATCCACTAATCAAAGGGGGGATAATTTAGCTTTTCGATTTTTTCCGATGTATTATCTGATTGTTTTTCTGTTGCTGCTGGTGGCGGAGATGGGTTATTTCCGCCTGGCAGACCGGTTTAATATTATCGACCGACCGAATGAAAGGAGTTCGCATACGCGTATCACATTACGGGGAGGCGGCATTGTCTTTTATTTCGGCGCATTGCTGTATTTTATCGGCAGCGGGTTGGAATATCCCTGGTTCATGGCAGGACTGACGCTGATTACTGCTGTGAGTTTTACGGATGATGTGCGGTCGGTGTCGCAAAAGGTACGCCTATTGGTGCATTTTACGGCTATGGCGTTGCTGTTTTACCAGTTAGGGATGGGCGGACTGCCCTGGTGGTATATTCCTGTGGCGTTAGTGGTATGTACGGGAATTATCAATGCCTATAATTTTATGGACGGTATCAATGGGATTACGGGGGGATACAGTCTGGTGGTATTGGGAGCTTTGGCTTATGCGAACGAGTACCGCTTCGGCTTTGTGGAACCACAGTTGTTGTGGGTGATGCTGATGGCGGTAATGGTTTTCTGTGTATTCAATTTCCGGAAGAAAGCGAAGTGTTTTGCCGGGGATGTGGGGTCGGTAGGGATTGCTTTTGTGATTCTGTTCCTGTTGGGAAAACTGATTTTGCAGAGTAATGACCCGGGGTATGTTATCCTGTTGGCTGTATACGGTGTGGACAGTATTCTGACTATCGTTCACCGTCTGATGTTGCATGAAAATATCGGTCTTCCCCACCGCAAGCATCTTTACCAGTTGATGGCGAATGAACTGAAAATTCCGCATACTGCGGTTTCCGCTTTTTATATGTTATTGCAAACCGTGATTTTTGCGGGTTACCTTGTTTTTTATGCTTACCGGTGGTGGTATTTCGCGACAGTAGTCGCACTGTTATGTGCAGGCTACGGACTGTTTATGAAAAGGTATTTTCATCTCCATTTAAACAAATAAGGCAATCTCCTATATTTATAAAAAGGACATGCGATTTACTATCACATGTCTTTTTATGCCTTTATATTCTAAATTTATTTACGATATTTGTAAAATGATATAAAAATACAGAACTGAAATTATATATGAAAAGGATAGCATTAATTACAGGAATTACCGGGCAGGACGGGTCGTTTTTGGCAGAGTTTCTCATTGAAAAAGGATATGAGGTGCATGGGATTATGCGACGGTCATCATCGTTTAATACGGCCCGGATTGAGCATTTGTATCTGGATGAGTGGGTTCGGGATATGCAGCAGCAACGGCTGATAAACCTGCATTACGGGGATATGACGGATTCGAGTTCGCTGGTGCGGATTATCCAGCAGGTGCAGCCGAATGAGATTTATAATCTGGCAGCACAAAGCCATGTGAAGGTGAGTTTCGATGTACCGGAGTATACAGCCGAAGCGGATGCCGTGGGGACGTTGCGGTTGCTGGAAGCCGTGCGTATCCTGGGATTGGAGAAAAAGACGCGGATTTATCAGGCTTCTACGTCGGAGTTATTCGGACTGGTACAGGAGGTACCCCAGAAGGAGACCACCCCTTTCTACCCCCGCAGTCCTTACGGAGTGGCGAAGCAATACGGTTTCTGGATTACCAAGAATTACCGGGAGGCTTACGGTATGTTTGCCGTAAACGGTATTTTATTCAATCATGAAAGTGAACGACGGGGGGAAACATTTGTCACCCGGAAAATCACACTGGCCGTGAGCCGTATTGTCCAGGGTTTCCAGGATAAGTTGTATATGGGAAATTTAGATGCTTTACGGGATTGGGGATATGCCAGGGATTATGTGGAGTGTATGTGGTTGATTCTGCAACATGAAACTCCGGAGGATTTTGTGATCGCTACGGGACAGATGCATTCGGTACGCGAGTTTTGTACGCTGGCATTCAAGGAGGCAGGGATTGAGATTGAGTGGCAAGGGAAGGGCGTGAATGAAAAAGGTATCGACCGAAAGACGGGTAAAGTACTGGTGGAAGTGGATCCGAAGTATTTCCGTCCGACGGAGGTAGAACAGTTGTTGGGCGACCCGACAAAAGCCAAGACGTTATTGGGCTGGAATCCGACGAAAACTTCTTTCGAAGAGTTGGTGCGTATTATGGTGGAGCATGATATGCGGTTTGTGAAGAAGTTGTATAAAAGAAGCGGAGAAGAGTAAGAAATGGAGAAAGGAAGTAAGATATATGTAGCGGGACACCGGGGATTAGTGGGTTCTGCTATCTGGAAGAATTTGCAACAAAAGGGGTATACGAATTTAATCGGCAAGAGTCACCGGGAGTTGGATTTGCTGGACGGAGCAGCTGTACGGGAGTTTTTCGACCGGGAGCAACCGGAATATGTGTTTTTAGCCGCTGCTTATGTAGGGGGTATTATGGCAAACAGTATTTACCGGGCCGATTTCATATACAGGAATCTGCAAATCCAGCAGAATGTTATTGGAGAGAGTTTCCGTCACGGTGTTAAAAAACTGTTGTTTTTGGGCAGTACTTGTATTTACCCCAGAGATGCCGCACAACCGATAAAGGAGGATGCACTTCTCTCCTCTCCTTTGGAGTATACGAACGAGCCTTACGCTATTGCCAAGATTGCCGGATTGAAAATGTGTGAGAGTTTCAATCTACAATACGGGACGAATTATATTGCCGTTATGCCGACGAACCTGTATGGTCCCAATGACAACTTTGATTTGGAGCGCAGTCACGTATTACCTGCCATGATCCGGAAGGTTCATTTGGGACAACTTTTGTACGAGCAAAACTGGACGGACATCCGCAAAGATTTAAATCAACGTCCGGTGGAAGGAATAGACGGGAAATCACCGGAAAATGAGATACAAAAAGTATTGGCAAAATACGGTATTACTGCTCAACAAGTAGAGCTTTGGGGAACGGGACAGCCTTTGCGCGAATTTTTGTGGAGTGAAGAGATGGCGGATGCCTGTGTTTTTATCATGGAAAAGGTTAATTTTGAAGATCTGAAAGGTGACGGGCAGGAGATACGGAATTGCCATATCAATATCGGTACAGGAAAAGAGCTGAGTATCGCTGCTTTAGCCAACTTGATTGCAAAGGAGATCGGATATAAGGGCGAAATCCTTTTCAATCCCGCCAAGCCGGACGGTACGATGCGGAAATTAACAGATGTAAGTAAGTTGCATCAGTTGGGATGGCATCACCGGATTGAAATTGAGGAAGGAGTCAGAAAAATGTATGAGTGGTATAGGAAAGGTTAAAAGTCAGAGAGAAAAAATTAAAAACGGGAGAAGGTATTTGTTATCTCCCGGTTTCAGCAAACGACGTCCACAGCTACTTCCAGCGAAAAATGGAGGTTGATGGAACGGATTTTCAAGCTATAGCTATTCCGCTATCACGTTCCGGAGTTTTTCGTTATCCAGTATATTCGCCAGTGAGGGCAATATGAGTACCAGTCCGACACCTGCAAATCCGCCCAAGAAAGTAAATAACACTAAGATAAGTACTCTTTTGGGTTTGGAGCGTTCCAAAGGTATGGTCACCGGGTCTATTATCGTGAGTATCGGAGTGGTTTCTTTCACTTGTATTTTTGCCTGTTCCACTTGTTTTGCCAATTCAGAGTAGACGCTTAAAGCCAGGTTGTAACGAGTGTCCAGTTGTTCTTCCTGGGTTTGTGCGCGGGCGGAGTAGATGTTTTTATTGGCATCTTTGAATACTGCCCGTTCCTGCTGTATCTGTTCAAAATCATGTTTTACTTCGTCAAAACGTTCCTGGACGAAATCCAGATTGGACTGTACTTTTTCAATTTTAAATTCGGTTATGTAACGCTGTAAAAGGGTTTGTACCCTCTCTGCCAACTGTGCTGCTGCCAAAGGTTCAGGCATCACCGCCGTCAATTCTACATAACCGTCTTTTTCATTCAGATTCAGTGTAACCAATCTTTTGAGGCTCTCTACACATTTTTTTTCTTTTATGGTTAAGGTCTGTAAAGCTCCTATAGCTTCCGGTTTATAGATTTCATCCTTTTTTTCACCGCGGATAGCCTTTATTATCACTCCGGGTAAACCTATCGTGTATTTTTTAATTGCCCCTCCGAGAGTGAATTTTTTATAGTCTTCATTGGTGAAGTAGTCAAACAGGGTTACAGGCTGTTCGTATTCCTCAAATTTTATGGGTGTCTGCATCAATTCTTTCTGAAAAGGAATACTTTCCAGTATTTTAGAATACATTTTGGGTGAAAGGGCTTCCCCTCCTCCTACGTCACCCAAATTGATTCCGGCCATAGCAGCCAGTCCACTCAGTCCTCCGCCCATGCTCTTTTCAGAGGTCTGCGGAACCATTGTAGAGCCTGCCGTATATTCTTCCGAACTCAATAAGGCAACCAATACGCCCAGCACCATAAATCCCAGTGTCACCCGGAGAATAAATTTCCTGTTTTTCCAAAGTTTACGGATGATTTCTACCAAGTCAATTTCCTGATCTGTATCTTGTTGCAGGCTTCTCTGTTCTGTGTAGATGTTATTTTGTTCCATTTCTATTATCAGAAGGTATTACTTAGTAGAATTTATAATCGAGGTCACCATAGCCGCCATCGAAGTTGTCGAAGAGGCCAAGCTCATAATCTCTGTCAATCCCAAGCCTTTACGCTGCGGTTTAAGCGGTACGACGATTTCACATCCTGGCCTTAGTTTTGTTCTGCTTCCTTTGGCAACGTTAACCGTACCGTTCATATAGATCACAAAAGCCCGGCTTTTCTTTGCCCGCTGGGCATATCCTCCCGACTGACTGATGTAGTGTTTCAGTTTGGCTTTATTTTTAAATACGACTGTGTTCGGATACATCACGGCTCCACTGATTTTCACGGTACCGTTGTATTCGGGTATTTGCAGTACATCGCCTTCCCGTAAAATAATGTCCCATTCGTCGGAACCGGGATTTTCCAAGGCTTTATTCAGCTCTATTCCGACAAAATAGGTATCTCCGAGATCCAATTGTTCTACATTGATGGAGTCTTTTCCTCCCTGCTGTGTCAGTTTCAGCAAGGTCTGTACTCTTGCTTTTTCATCGTCCGTCAGTTTCCGGGTTAAACGGGCTCCTTCGGGATAGGCTTCAACGGTCAGCCCTCCTGCCCTTTTTACCAAGTCTGAAAGTCTTTCACCTTTTTTCGCCAAGGTGTATTCTCCTCCGAATACAACTTCGCCCTCTATAAATACGTTCTGTTGTTCCTGATAACCGGGGGAGCGACGCACATAGACTTCATCAAAGGGTTCCAGGGTAAAGTCGGACGGTCCGCTCACTATGAAGCCGTTTTTCAGGGTGAAAGTATAGGTTTCCGCCCGGCGTTCTCCTGCCCTTGTGCTTCTGGGGTCTTTAATGCGCCGAGAAACATCAACCCGTATGGTGGAGGCTGATTCCAGCAATCCTCCCGACTGTATGATCAAATCTTCAAGGGTCATGTTATCTACGAACTTATAGGTTCCAGGATGTCCCACGTCTCCTTTTACAGCAATGGTGTAGTCTTCTCTGAGGTCAAAAATAGAGGGGATGTATAGTACGTCATTTTTTTCCAGTTGTACGTCCGGCACGTTACCGGAAGCGATTCCCTGGATGTCAACAGCCAATACTTCTGTGGAAAGATCGGGTTTTTCTCTGTAGATCACCGCCCGGTTGGGGAATGCATCTCCTCTCAAACCTTCGGCTTTTTCCAGTAATTGTTTCACAGTCTGCAAACCTTCCCTAAGGGCATATAATCCTTCCCGGTAAACGGCTCCCCTTACTTCTATGCGGTTTTCAAAACGATCCAATACGGAGTCAACAGACACCTGGTCTCCGTCGGCCAGTAGAAAACGGTCAAATTCATCGTCATCTACATTAAAAATCTGGCGTTCACGTCCGCTTTTCCGAATTACGCGGATGCTCTTTTTATAGGCATCGCCGGTAAATCCTCCTGCATATTGCAGCAAATCGCCGACCACTTCATTTTTTTTCATTTCATAGATCATCGGCCGTTTCACTTTTCCTTCAAGGGTTACCTGATTTTCATAAGGATTAATGACAATTACGTCTCCGTCCTGCAGGATGATGTTTAAATCGTTTTTTCCTTTCAGCAGGTATTCATAGACGTCTACATCGGCCACTTCTTTTCCTCCGCGAAATACTTTCATGCTCCGAAGCGAACCGATAGGATTCACCCCCCCGGCACTATACAAGGCATGAAATGCCGAAGCCAGCGAGGGTAAGGTGTAAGTTCCGGGCATCAGCACTTCACCCATTACGTTGACCTGAATACTGCGGATGTTGCCTAAGGTAAGACGTATGGAAGAATTACCCGTATTAATTCCTGAGTATATTTTCGACAATTCGTTTTTAACGCGTTCATTCGCTTCTTTGGCGGTCAATCCACTCAAGTGAAGCGGTCCGTATCCCTGTACGATTATGTTTCCGTCCGGAGAAATTATTTCACGGATATTATCCTGGGATGCTCCCCAAATATCAATGATTACTTCATCTCCGGGTCCCAAGAGGTAATTATCAGGGGTTGCAATGTTGAGTAAGGGTTCAAAAGTCAGTGTTTGATTGTTGAAGATATCGCGTCCGAACACTTTTTTTTCTTTTTCTTTCAAGATTTTGTTCAAGCGTTCGTTCATCTCTATTTCCCAAGTCAGGGAGTCCAGCAAAGAGGTTCCGTCCGGAGTTTCCACATCCAAGAGCTGTTCTTCTTTTATTTCAGGGAATTCTTTCAGGTAGCGTCTGTCTTTCGCCTCTTTTTCTTTTTCTTCAGGGGTGGAGGTATCGTTTTTGGGAGAAGTTTTCTGTTTGCTGACAGGTTTCGTCCGTAAGCGGGAATCGGTTGTTGCAGATGTTCCAATGGATGAAGTGGCCGCATTCTGGGTATTTTCCTCATAGGCTGCTTTCAGTTGGAGCAGCTTTTCTTTGGTTACACCCTTTTGGAGCAGCATCATAACAATCTGCTGCTGGCTCATGCCTTGTTTCTGCGCGTCCTGCACCATCTTGACTATCTGTTCATCTGACATTTGAGCAAATGACTGTCCGATAGTTGCTATCAACAAAAGCAGTAATAACGATATTTTTTTCACTCTTACCAGGATTAAATTAATAATAGTTTTCTCAACTGACTTATAATTTGCAAAATTATTCAAAAAGATTCAGTTATAAAAATGAGCCGGCCTACTTTTTCAGTACAAAAGCATCAATCTTTCAATTTTTCCACCCAACTGACGGGAACGGTTGTTAATGCGCAACCGAAATATTGCAAACGGATAGCTATTTTATATTTCCCCCGCACTTCGACCAGTTCTCCGATTAGCCCCTCCAGGTTACCTTGTTTGACTCTCACTTTATCTCCGACGTTTACGTGGGAGGTCAGGAATTCGACTTCATCAAAGGCATGTTCTACCATCATGCGTAAGCGATGTATCTGGTCGTCAGGAATTGCCGCAGGAACCGATTTTTCTCTCAGAAAAGTAACAACCCCAGGGATATTCAATATTTTCAGCATATCTTCAACAGCAATGCGGACAAATATATAACCGGGGATTAGGGGCAGGGAGACTTTCTTTTTCCGGTCACTCCAGATTCTGATTTCCGTACGTAAGGGCAGATAGTTTTCAATACCGGACTCGTCCAGACGTTGCTTTACTTTTTTTTCCGCCCGGGAAGTTGTATATACGGCATACCAAAACTGCATGTATCCAGCCGATTTTGTGATTAGTGTTTGTTTATTCCCTAACGGCTTTTTCCATTATGTATTCCATTTTCACGGCTTCAAGCTGGAAATCTATCTCTTCGTATACCGAGTTTTTGGATTTAAATTCAGGGACGATTAGTTTCATTTTCCGTACGACTTCAAAGGTGTTCCCTTCTTTCATGATTTCGCTCAGTTCCTGCATTTCGCATTTTATTTCTTCGAAGTCGTATTCCCGGACTTTAGCTCTTTTTATGCGTTTGTGAGGGGTTGGTAAGGTCGTTTCTTTGACATTAAGCACTTCTTCGTAGAGTTTTTCTCCGGGTCTCAAACCGGTGAAAACGATATGAATGTCTTTTCCTACTTCAAAGCCCGACAATTTTATCATTTTACGTGCCAGATCAACAATTTTGACACTTTCTCCCATGTCGAATACAAATATTTCGCCTCCCTCTCCCAAGGCTCCCGCCTGTAATACCAGCTGACAGGCTTCCGGAATGGTCATGAAAAAGCGGGTAATGTCCGGATGGGTGACGGTCACCGGTCCTCCGGCTTCTATCTGTTTGGTGAACCGGGGAATGACAGAACCGTTGGACCCCAATACATTCCCAAAACGGGTGGTGATGAATGAAGTTTCGGATTTGCTGTTGAGGGACTGGATGTAGATTTCGGCAATCCGCTTGGTGCATCCCATAACGTTCGTCGGGTTCACCGCTTTATCGGTCGAAATCATGACAAATTTATCGACACCGTATTTTACAGCCAGATCGGCTACGTTTTTGGTTCCGAAAACATTGGTTTTAATTCCTTCCAGCGGTAAGAGTTCGACCATAGGCACATGCTTGTAAGCAGCCGCATGGTAAACAATGTCCGGTTTGTATTTTAAGAATACTTTTTCCACCCTCTGGTATTCCCTGACATCTCCCATTTCTATGACATAATCGTTAAAGCGGAATTTTTCGGATAATTCCAGTTGTATGTCATACAGCGGGGATTCGGCCTCATCAAACAGAATAATCCGGGCAGGTTTAAAGCGGGTCAATTGTCTTACAATCTCACTGCCTATGGAACCGGCAGCCCCGGTTACCAGAATCGTTTTGTTCAATAACTGTTTGCGGAGCGCATTGTCGTCCAGTTCTATCACTCCTCGGTCCAGCAGGTCTTCAATTTTGATGTTTTTAATATGCCGGATGTTGAGTTCACCGTTTATCCAGCTCTCAAATTGGGGTACTTCCAGTACATTTACGTTGTATTTGAGGCAGGTCTCTATTAACTTCCTTTTTTTATCCTGTGCCAATAGTTTTTTGGCAATGACTACTTTGTCGACGTTGTATCTTTTAAGCAGGTAAGCCAATGCCTGCGATTTATATATTTTTACACCTTCCAGTACTTTCCCTGCTTTTTTATCGTTCATATCCACGAATGCCAGGATGTTATAGGAAGCATCCACAGCATTATCCAAAGCATGTTTTGCCATCATGCCGTATTCATCGCTTCCGCAAATAATCACATTTTTCTTTACTTTTTCCGCATCGAGATATTGGGCGAAGGTAATTTTAACAAATAAACGGCTAACGGTCATGATACACATCAGTACCATGTATTCTATCAGCAAGAATCCGAGCGGAATGAAAAAGGTCTGGTCAAAAATAAAAAAGCCGGCGTTAAATAGTAATAATACTAATTCTCCGGCAGTCAATACATAAAATATGCGCAATACATCTTCCGTGCCTGTGTATCGGATTATACCCGAATAAGTGCGCCCCAATATGAAACTGATTACCCTTACCCCCATCACGACCATCATAATCTTCACCAGGGAATTCCAGACAATTTTATCCAACTGGAAGTTAGTCAATACCAGACAAGCTATGGCTATAGAGAATAAGCTCAAACATACATCAATAGCAAATATAATCCATCGCGGAGTGTATGAGATTTTCTGCAACACTCTCATCCTGTTAATCCCATGTGATACAAATGCAACCATATCCGTAAATTGTAAGGCGATGCAAGATATACATTTTTTTTAATACAGGATTTATTTTAAACACTGTTTTTATTTTAAAAATGAAAAACGGTATAAAATCCCCGGGATTTAGGCTTGTTATACGGATTTAATATATTTTAAGTATCCGGACTTCTTCCTGTGTGAGGAAACGCCATCTGCCCCGAGGCAAGTTTTTCTTGGTGATTCCGGCAAAATATACCCGATCCAATTTTTCTATCTGGTAGCCCAGATGTTCGAAAATCCTTCTGACAATGCGGTTTCGTCCGGAATGGATTTCAATACCCACCTGCATCTGGTCGGTAGAGACGTAGCTGATTTCATCTGCTTTGACGGGTCCGTCTTCCAGTTCAATGCCTTTACTGATGCTCTCCATGTCTCTTGCTTCCAGTGGCCGGTTTAAAAAGACATGGTATATTTTTTTATGTTCGTATTTCGGATGTGTCAGTTTTTTCGATAAGTCCCCATCATTGGTAAAAAGCAGTATCCCCGTTGTCTGCCGGTCCAGGCGTCCTATCGGATATACGCGTTCTTTGCAGGCATCTTCAATCAGGGACATCACGGTCTTGCGTTCCAACGGGTCTTCCATTGTCGTGACGTAATCTTTGGGTTTGTTCAGCACGATATATACTTTCCGTTCCGGCACAATGGCTTCTCCGTCAAGCTCTATTTTATCGTTCCGTTTTACTTTCACACCTACAGTCTGTACAATGACGCCATTGACTTTCACTCTTCCTTCGGTTATCAGAGCGTCAGCATCCCGGCGGGAGCATACCCCGCTCATTGAGATATAACGGTTCAGCCTCAGTTCGGCATCCGATTTTTCTGCTTTTTTTATGCGATGCACCAGCTGTTTCTTTTTGCTGTAATGCTTGTCTCGCAGTTTCTCTTTTTTCTGCTCGTCAATCTGTTGGCTATATTCCCTTTTGCGGAATGGTGCAAAAGGCTTTTGTTCCCGGTTTTCTCCTTCTTCTCTTTTATAGCGCTCTCCCGGTTTATTATTGTTCCGGCTAAAATATTCTCTTCTCCGTCCCCCGTTTTCTTCCTCTCTCCGGAATTCCCTCCGAGGTTTTCTCTCCCGAGTTTCTCCTCCTGTCTCCGGTTGTGTGTTCTTATGAAAATATTTTCTACCTCTTTCTGTATTTTCCTGTCTGTTCCGGCTATAACCGCCCTGACGCTTGTTCCGCACATATCCGTCCTCTCTTCTGCCCTCTTCGTTATAACTGCTTCTTTTCTCCTGCTTGTTACTATATCTATCCATGTTCTATAATTAATATCTATTTATACCCTATCGACATACCTTCACGTCTCTCCGTTACCTTATTTAGGAGCAGTCTTATATACAAACAAGGCTATAACCGAAAATAATATATTCGGTATCCACACCGCTAGTAACGGATTCATATCTCCGTTTGTTGCAAAAACAGTTGAAAACTGCATAAATAAGATGTATGAAAAACTCAGTAAAAGGCCCAGTCCCAGATGAAATCCCATTCCCCCGCGGATTTTACGGGAAGAGATGCTGACTCCGATAAAGGTGAGAATGAATGTGGCAAATGTATTGGCCAGCATTTTATATTTTTCAATCTGAAATTCAACGACATTTGAACTCCCCCGCAGTTTCATGCGGTCAATGTATTCCTCAAGTTCAGGCAAGGTCAGCTGTTCTTTTATTTTGCTGGGGTCTTTCGAAAACTCGGAAGGCACAAATCCCAGTAAAGTATCCAATTGTTTCCCTACGGTGTATTGCTCTTTGTCGCCATCCAGTTCCCGCAGTTTCCAGTTGGTAATGACCCATTTTTCTTTCTCTTTGTTCCAGGCTATCCGGGAAGAAATCAGTTTGCTTTTCAAGGTATCTCCCACAAATTCTTCAATGGAGAAATCGTATCCCGTATTTGTTGCGGCAGAATAACTGGACATGTAGATAAACACCCCCGGGGCAATCTGGCGGTGTATGTTGGATTCTTTGTTAGAGTATTTTTTACCCATATACTGTTCCTGGAAGAGGATGCGTTTCTGATTGGCATTCGGTATGATAAATCCCCCCAGGACGAAAGAAAAAACAGCAATAATGCAAGCAGATACGAAATAGGGATACAGAAAGCGTTTGAAACTAATGCCGGTACTGAGGATGGCTATAATTTCACTGTCGTATGCCATTTTGGATGTAAAGAATATGACCGAAATAAACGTAAATAAGGGAGAGAATACATTGGCGAAGTAGGGGATAAAATTCATGTAATAGTCGAAGATTATCGCACTGACAGGCGCATCGTTTTCTATGAATTTCTCCAGACGTTCGGAAATGTCGAATACGACCACTATACAAAGAATCAGGAGCAGACAAAAAAAGAAGGTGCCCAGGAATTTCCGTATGATGTATAAGTCGAGTTTCTTCATTTCCACAAGTTAAAATTACAAGCGGGTGGTTATCTTTTTCAGCACAGATGTTTTCCATGCCATAAAATCCCCTGCTATGATATGTTGCCGGGCTTCTTTCACCAGCCACAAATAAAATGCCAGGTTATGAATGGAACAAATCTGCAATCCCAATATTTCATCCGCCTTAATAAGGTGCCGCAAATAGGCTTTGGAGTATTCCCGGTCGACGTAACACAATTCCGCAGGGTCTATCGGGGTGAAATCCCGTTCCCATTTTTGATTTTTGATGTTAATCACTCCTTCGGTCGTAAACAACATCCCGTTCCGGCCATTGCGGGTTGGCATGACGCAATCGAACATATCCACACCTCTGGCAATGCCTTCAAGTATATTTTCAGGCGTCCCCACTCCCATCAGATAACGGGGTTTGTTTTGAGGCAGGATGCGATTGACCACTTCTATCATGGCATACATTTGTTCGGTCGGTTCACCGACTGCCAGTCCTCCAATGGCATATCCGGCACGATCCAACGCTACGGCATGCTCCGCCGCTCTCTCCCTCAAATCTTTGTACACGCATCCCTGTACTATGGGGAATAAGTTTTGCTCATATCCATACAGTGGTTCCGTTGAACCCAGCCGGGCAACACAACGTTCCAGCCAGCGCTGGGTCAATTCCAACGAGTTCTTGGCATACCGGTAGTCGCTGTTTCCCGGAGGACATTCGTCAAAAGCCATGATGATGTCGGCTCCGATTTTCCGCTGGATATCCATCACCTTTTCAGGTGTAAACATGTGTTTTGAACCGTCAATGTGAGAACGGAAAATAACTCCCTCTTCGGTAATTTTGCGGTTATCCGTTAAGGAAAAAACCTGAAATCCGCCGCTATCTGTCAGTATAGGCCGGTCCCACGCATTAAATTTATGCAATCCTCCCGCCGCTTGCAAGACCTCTGTTCCGGGCCTCAGATAAAGATGATAGGTGTTTCCCAAAATTATTTCAGCCTGTATGTCCTGTTTCAATTCCCGCGCATGCACGGCTTTTACGGTACCGACGGTACCGACAGGCATAAAAATAGGTGTATGAATTTCACCGTGACCGGTGGTGAGTATTCCGCAGCGGGCTTCACTATCCTTATCTTTGGCCAAAAGTTTAAAATGCATGTGCTTTAATTTTTAGACTAACAGTCTGCAAAGATATATTTTTTTATGGATATACGGCAGCAAATGCAAGTTGTCTCCCATTTTTCACTCTTGTTTCCATCGCCGGAAAAAAGGCTCTGTCCGTTCGGGAATAAATTTGCCGTGTCCGGAAATATTCGCCTGGAAAAGACTTTGAAAACAGATATTTTTTTTAAACCTTTGAACCTGCTAAAAAGGGAAGCCCGGAAATGATTTATAATTAATAAATTAATGTTTATCTGAAATGAGAAGAATATACCGTATTGTTTTTTTACTTTTTATTTGCAGTCTTTATTTGTCTGGTCAGGCACAAAACCAATCTCTGAGCTTAGAGGATTTTTTCGTCAACGGCACGTTCCGGTCCAAAGGTGTTTACGGACTTCGTTCCATGAATGACGGAGAGCATTATACCGTGTTGGAAAACGGAGGCAAAAAAATCACGCAATACAGCTACAAAACCGGCAAACCGGTTGCCACGTTGCTTGATTTGGAGCAAATTGAACAAAATGACGTAAAGCACATCAGTGATTACCAGTTCAACAAAGATGAAAGCCGGATTCTGATCTCTACGAATGTAACCCCGATTTACCGGCGGTCATATACGGCAGATTATTATATCTACGATTTTAAGAACAAGGAAATCAAGCCTCTTTCCGATCAGGGTCGCCAACGCCTTGCCACTTTTTCTCCGGACGGTCTGCGCATTGCTTTCGTAAGGGATAACAATCTGTTTATTCATGACCTGCGATTCGGGACAGAGCGGCAGATTACTTTTGACGGGAAATACAATGAAATCATCAACGGAGCTCCCGACTGGGTATACGAAGAGGAGTTTGCTTTCAACAAAGCTTTTGAGTGGGCACCGGACGGTTCTGCCCTTGCCTATATCAAATTTGACGAGTCCGAAGTCAAGGAGTACCCGATGAATATGTTTGAAGGCAGAAACCCGGCAATAAAAAACAACGAGCTTTACCCTTCTGTATACAGTTACAAGTATCCGAAGGCCGGAGAAGCCAATTCCAAGGTATCGGTACATGTATACGATATTCAAGACAAAACAACCCTCACCATGGACACCGGAGAGGAGCAGGATATTTATTTGCCGCGTATCCGCTGGACCAAAGACCCCAAGCGCCTGGCGATTATCCGTTTAAACCGTTTGCAAAACAAAATGGACGTATTGCTTGCCAATGTTCGCACGGGCCGCACCACACCATTATACCGGGAAGAAAATAAATATTATATTGACGAGAGCAATCTGGATCATCTGATTTTCTTAGAGGACGGGGAACATTTCGTCATCACCAGTGAGAAAAGCGGTTATATGCATATCTATCTGTATGATATGAGCGGGCATGAGAAAAAAGCCATCAGCAGCGGCAAATACGATATTGCCGATTTCTACGGCTATGACCCTGTACGGAAGTTATTCTATTATTCTTCTTTTGAGGAATCACCCCTTGAAAAACAGATATATGCTGTGGACGCCAAAGGAAAAAAGACCAAAATAACGAGTGTCAAAGGCTGGAATGACGCTGTTTTCAGTAAAACATTCAATTATTACATCCATACCGTCTCGGATATCCAGACACCTCCGGTAATTCGTTTATATAATGCGAAACACAAAGTGATACGTGTACTGGAAGACAACCATGATTTAACCGAGGTGGTAAAAAATTACAATCTCAGTCCGAAGGAATTTATCCAAATCCCGGCAGCAGACGGTAAAACCCAACTCAATGCCTGGATTATGAAACCGGTAAATTTTGATCCGGCACAGAAATATCCGGTACTGATTACCCAGTATAGCGGTCCCAATTCACAGCAGGTAAAAAATGCCTGGGGCGGTGTCAACTGGCTGAATTATCTGGCACAGGAAGGCTATATCGTTGTCTGCATCGACCCACGGGGCACAGCAGCCCGGGGTGAAGAGTTCCGGAAATGTACCTATATGCAATTGGGTAAGTACGAAAGCGACGACATGATTGCATCCGCCCGGTGGCTGGCCAACCAGCCCTACGTGGATGCTCAAAAAATCGGTATCTGGGGATGGAGTTACGGAGGTTTTATGTCTTCTCTCTGTATCATGAAAGGACACGATGTATTCAGCACCGCCATTGCCATTGCTCCCGTTACCAATTTCAAGTATTACGATTCCATTTACACGGAGCGATATATGCGTACGCCCCAGGAAAATGAAAAGGGATACACCGACCACGCTCCGCTCAGCTGGGCCGATAAACTGAAAGGCAACCTTCTGATTTGTCACGGAACGGCAGACGATAACGTTCACATCCAGAATGCGTATGAACTGGCAGAGCGTTTGGTGCAAGCGAACAAGCAGTTTGACATGGGTATCTATACCAACCGCAATCACGGTATTTACGGCGGAAATACCAGTCTGCAACTCTATACAAAATTTGTGAAGTATCTGAACGAACATTTGAAATAAGATTCAAAATAAATATAAAATTATGGCAACATTACAAGACTTACAACCGCAAGCCGTATGGCAAAATTTCTACAAGCTGACACAGGTACCCCGTCCGTCAAACCACGAGGAAAAAGCCCGGGAGTTTATGATGAACTGGGCAAAAGAGAACCATATTGAGGCCCGGATGGACGAAGCAGGCAATATCATCATGAGTAAGCCCGCTACTCCCGGTATGGAAAACCGGAAAGGAGTTATCCTGCAAGGTCATTTGGATATGGTTCCCCAGAAAAACGAGGACACTGTGCATGATTTCACCAAAGACCCCATCCAGGCATACGTGGACGGAGAATGGGTGCGCGCCAAAGGTACTACGCTCGGTGCAGACAACGGCATGGGAGTAGCTGCCGCCATGGCTGTCCTGACTGCAACGGATGTACCTCACGGACCAATAGAAGTTTTAATCACCGCTACGGAAGAAACGGGAATGGACGGTGCTATCGGACTGAAAGCCGAAGAACTGAAAGGAGAAATCCTGCTGAATATGGATTCAGAAACCGAAGGAGAATTGTATGTAGGATGCGCCGGCGGTCTGGATTCTACGTTTGAGTTCAATTGTAAGGAAGAAAAAACACCGGAAAACAGCAAAGGTTATAAATTAGCTGTGAAAGGCCTCAGAGGAGGGCATTCCGGCATGGACATCAATCTGGGACGGGGTAATTCCAACCTGTTGTTATTCCGTTTTCTGAAAGCCAATGCAGCAGCTTTGGAACTGAGGCTTGCTTCCATCAACGGAGGATCACTGAGAAATGCTATTCCCAGAGAGAGTTTCGCAGTCGTAACAGTACCGCAAGCCAAAGCAGAAGCGTTAAGCCAAAAGGTGAAAGAGTTCGAATCTATCTATAAAGCCGAATTACAGCTTACCGAACCCGATTTGCAGTTTTTTACGGAAGAGGCAGAGGTACCGGTACAAGTGATGGACAAAGATTTACAAGCACGGCTTATCAACGCTATTGTCGCCTGCCCGAACGGAGTTATCCGCATGTCGGATGCTATGGCAGGAACCGTAGAAACATCCAACAATCTGGCACTCATACAATCCAAGGACAACAAGGTGGTTGTCAATACGCTGATGCGTTCATTTGTCGAAACAGCCAAAGAGGCCCTGGCCGAATCTCTGGATGCTGTATTCGAACTGGCAAAAGCCGATAAAATTGTCTTTGACGGAGCATATCCCGGCTGGAAACCCAATCCCGATTCCGCTATTCTGAAACTGATGAAAGAGACTTATCAGAAAATGTATGGAAAAGAACCGCAGGTGATGGCGATACACGCCGGACTGGAATGTGGTATTTTGGGTTCTAAATATGAAAACTGGGATATGATTTCTTTTGGACCCACGATTTGCCATCCCCATTCACCCGACGAAAAAGTGAATATCGCTTCTGTCGGAAAATTCTGGGATTATCTGAAAGAAACACTGAAAAATATTCCTGTTAAATAGCAGGACATACGTTATTCCCCGGAGGAGAGTTATATGACTTTCTCCGGGGATTTTTATAAAAAACAGATAAACATCTACTGTATAGACCATTACAAGACATCGTTTTAACTTTTCTCTCTTTCTTTTAACCTCTCCAAGCTCACTTTTTATCTTTCTTTAACCCATTAATCAGAAATTCATCGTATCTTTGCGTTGTATTTTCGATAATGAAAGCATGATCTTAACAAAATTGACTTTGCCGGAATTGCTAAGAAACAGTTGTTCTAAATTTAAAGACAACCTTTCGCTCAATTTCGTTCAATCCGGAAACAGAACTTACCAGGATTTATATAATGAAGTTCTTTCTCTATCCAATTATTTACTGAAATCCGGTGTCCAAAAAGGTGACAAGATAGCTATCCTGAGTGCCAATATGCCTCATTGGGGAATTACCCAATTTGCAATTGCCAGTATCGGGGCTATTGCTGTACCCATATTGCCGGGATTCAGTACAGCGGAAATAGAGAATATTCTCCAGCATTCGGAAGCCAAAATGATTTTCGTATCCAAGTTGCTTTATAAATTAGTGGCTGAAATCAAAACGGATTTTCTGGAGCAAAAGATTCTAATGAACACTTTTGCCCGTATTCCGGAGAACTATCCGGACGAAGATATAGAGCAGCTTCAAACTCCGGCATTTGCAAGCGACACCACACCGTTACCCGATTTTGATATCCGGGAAGAGGATACGGCATCCATCATCTATACGTCCGGGACGACCGGATTCTCCAAGGGGGTTGAGCTTACCCACAAAAATCTGGTATGGAATGCACAGCAGTGCTGCACCATACAACATGTGGGAGAAAGTGACCGCTTTTTGAGTATCCTACCTCTGGCACATACCTATGAGAATACGTTAGGTCTGCTGTTGCCGTTAATGTTCGGAGCCCGAGTATTCTACCTCGACCGGGTACCGACACCTAAACTCCTGGTACCGGCAATGCAGAAAATCAAGCCGACAGTCATTCTGTCCGTGCCTTTGGTGATTGAAAAAATATACAAAACGCAGATATTGCCCAAATTCACTTCCAACCGTTGGATAAGTGCTTTGTACCGTCTTACCCTCGTCCGGAAATTCATGAACCGGTTGGCTGGTAAAAAATTGATGACAACCTTCGGCGGAAAACTCCTGTTCTTCGGTATCGGCGGTTCAAAATTGGACCCGACAGTTGAACGTTTCCTCCATGAAGCCCGCTTTCCCTATGCTATCGGCTACGGATTGACGGAAACTTCCCCGATGTCTGCCGGAAGTAACCCATCCCAGACGTTCTTACAAGGAGTGGGGCCTGTCATGGAAGGCGTACAGGTTCAAATTCACAATGCAGACGAAAAAGGAGAAGGGGAAATCTGGATCAAAGGTCCCCATGTCATGAAGGGCTATTACAAGAAACCCGAACTAACAAAAGAGAGTATCACGCCTGACGGATGGTTTAAAACCGGAGATTTGGGTTCTTTCGACAAAAAAGGACGGCTGTCTATCAGGGGACGCATAAAAACTATGATTCTCGGTGCTTCCGGTGAAAATATTTATCCGGAAGAAATCGAATCCATTATCAACAATTTCCGTTTCGTCAACGAATCGTTAGTCGTGGAAAGCAAAGGGAAATTGGTTGCCATGGTTCATTTCAACATGGAAGAACTGGAAAAACAGTATAAAAAACTGAAAAACCAGGCCGGAACATACAAGAATTTAGTGAACGACTATATCGAAGAGCAAAAGCGGGAGTTACGGGAATATGTCAACAGCCGGGTCAATAATTTTTCCAAACTCCAATTGGTCTTGGTTCAAAGCGAACCCTTTGAAAAAACACCCACGCAAAAAATCAAACGCTTTTTATACCAGAAATAAAGATTTTATCGGAAAACATCATAGCAAAGAAATTGTCCGGAAGAATAAAAATTTTCCGGGCAATTTTTTTATAATTGGTATTATTCGATTCACTATCTCACATAAAAATCAAGGAGACATTTACCATTTAAGCCCATTTGCAGGCGGTCCCCGATTTTCAGGCCTTTGTAGCGGAACGGATTGCCGCAATAAAAGAAGTCGCCGATTTTTATCATATAATATCCGGATGCCTGGGATACGAATTGCTCCATATTTACCGGCAAATCACAGGCATTTCCCTCGAAAACAATATTTCTGTTTACTTTCAGATAATAGTCTGCATTTCCTCCCGTATAACTTTCCATTACACTCAAGGCCGCCGATTCGTCAAAGGAAGAAGCCACCCCACACGGCAATCCCCTTGTTTTCAATGTTTGCTCTAAAGTATCAGCATAGAAGCGGATGCCCACCCCGATTTCATTATAATACCGGGAAGCAAAACGCCCGGTAAAGCCTTTCCCCAGTTTGCAGGCTTTTAACACCAATTGAGGCACACAACTCACCTCTTGCGTGAAGGCAGGAAAATAAAAATCATTATTATTCCTCAGTAGTGCATTATCTCCTACCACACTCAACGCCATTTCCTCAGAGGAGTTATATTCAGCACACAATAATTTCATAATTTATTCCCCTTTAAAAATTAGCTCACCAAGTCCCCGCTTCGGTACATGATGAATCTGCTCCGCATCCCTCCAATACTTAAATTGATTCTCCCGCATCTCCTCTATGACAACTGTCTCGCAAGGTTTTCCCAGAGCTATGACATAATTGATTCTCATATAATCGGGCAATTGCAAGAGCTCCCGGAGTTTTTCATTCTGAAATGCTTTAATCACACACCCACCATAGCCTTTCTCCACCGCTGCAAGCAAAAGAGTCTGAATCTGTATGCCGTCATCACACAAACAATTCTCTAATATACGCGTATCCAGCAATTGAATCAGATAAGCCGCCGGCCTCTCTCCTTTTTCAGGACCGTCCCAATCCGTCAGGTACCCTGCCCAGGCCAAAGTTTTAAATACCTCTTCACACTCTTCCTTATGACACACCGGAATATATTTCAAAGGCTGAGCATTCCGGGCAGAAGCACAGAAACGCATCAATCCCACCCATTCTTCCAACTGTTCCTGCGGAATACGTTCACTTTCACAAAAGCGGCGATAACTCCGGTTTTTTTTCAATAAATCACTAAGCATACAATCTATTTTTATTTATTTACTCCTTTCCTCCCGTCTCCCCTATTTTAACCTTTCCCAACACCCTTAAACTTTTGACTTTCGAGTATTTATTGTAGATTTGTCCGGTCAAAATTAATAACAAAAATTCAAAGGCTTTTATAAAACCCGTACTTTCATTCATCACATAACCCAATATTTTAAACCCGGAACGTATATGTCTTCGTTTTTGCATTTACTTGCTACTGATTTAATCGGAAAATATCCGGATTTCGAAGATATTACCGTTATCTTCCCGAACAAACGGGGCGGACTGTTTTTAGCGGAAGAACTCTCCCGCCTCATAGACCGTCCGGTATGGATGCCTAAAATCATCACGCTCTCTGATTTTATCCGGGAACAAACCGGACTCCGGAAACCGGACGATTTGATTCTGAGCATCAAATTATACAAGACCTATCAGCAAATCGGCAACACCGAGGAAAAGTTTGAAGATTTCTATTTCTGGGGCAATATGCTACTGAACGATTTTGACGACATTGACAAATACCTCGTCGATGCCAAAGATCTTTTTTCCAACCTGACCGCTTTAAAAAACTTAGAGTATAATTTTCCTTATCTTCAACCGGAGCAGGTTGAAGTCATAAAAAAATTCTGGTCCACCTTCAACCCGGAGAAATACAGCAAAGAACAGCAGGAATTTTTAAAAATCTGGGACAAACTCCATACCCTTTACACGACATTTAAAGCCTCCCTGTTTGAGGAAAAAATCGCCTACGAAGGTATGGCGCAGCGTCATTACCTGGAACACATTCAGGAAACACACCATGACGGACCGGTAATTTTCGCCGGTTTTAATGCCTTAAATCTCTGTGAAAAACAGATTTTCTCCCATTTTCAAAACACCCGCCAGGCTTTTTTTTATTGGGATTACGATCTGTATTATGCGGCAAATGAACACCACGAAGCGGGGAAATACATCCGGGAAAACCTGCGACTTTTTCCTAATGAGTCAGGAAAGGAATATTTCAACAATCTCAAATACAACGGGAAAAACATTGAGTTTATTTCCGTTCCGTCTACTATCGGACAAGCCAAGCTCATTCCGGAACTTCTCAAGGAGGTGACACCCGAAGATTACACCCAAACTGCCATTGTCCTGTGTGATGAACGCATGCTGCTGCCGGTGATGCACTCCATCCCCGACCACATCGGGAAAATCAATATCACGATGGGTTATCCGGCACAAAATACGTCCGTCGCCTCCCTCATTCATTTGCTGGGAGAACTCCGGAAATACTCCAAATCCGGAACAAACGGCAATTATTATTACTATAAACCGGTGATTGCCTTGCTTAACCACAAGTTAATCAAAGACGCCTGCCCCGGAGAAATTGACAAAATTACCGACTATATCAATAAAAAAAATATCGTATACGTTGCGGGAAAATACCTTCGGTTCAATGCCCTTACGCAAGCCATTTTCTCAACGGAGGCCTCTAAAACCATCGATTACATTCTCTCTGTGCTGCAATTGCTCTCCCGTTCTCTGAACGGTAAGGAAGAACAAATTCATCCGATTGAAAAGGAGTTTATTTTCCATATTTTCACCCAATTGCAAAGCCTACAAAATACGTTTACCGAAGAGGGCATCGAACCCGAAGACAGACTTTACCTCCAGATCATCAACAAAGTGGTTCACTCCCTCACAGTCCCCTTTTCGGGTGAGCCACTGGAAGGCCTGCAATTAATGGGACTGATGGAAACCCGTATGCTGGATTTCAAAAAACTGATTATCTTATCAGCCAATGAAGGGATTCTGCCCCAAACCTCCACCACACCGTCTTTCATTCCCTATAATCTCCGCTTCGGATTCCGGTTACCCACTCCGGAACACCAAGATATACTTTTTGCCTATTATTTTTACCGGCTGCTCCAACGGGCCAAAGAGATACACATTCTGTACACCACGGCAATAAAAGGCATGAACGGCGGTGAAATGAGCCGTTATCTATATCAACTCAAATACGAATCCGGCCTGCCGATTAAAGAAAGTAACTTTCAAAACCATATCTCCGTCTCAGACCACCCCCTGCCAGAGATAGAGAAAACGCCAAGGGTTCTGAACAAACTGTACCAATACGGAGAATCAGAAGAACATACGCTTTCTCCATCCGCTTTAAATACCTATATCGACTGCCCGCTGAAATTTTATTTCAAATATCCCGCAGGAATAAAGGAAAAAGAGGAAATAGCAGAAGAACTGGATCACCGGTTACTGGGAAATATATTTCATGAATGCGCCGAATCCCTCTATGCAACGGTTGCCCAAGAAAGCGTTACCCCTGAAATCATCGACCATTTTTTGCACAATCCGAAACTTCTGGATGAACACATCCAACGCTCCTACCTGAACTTCTATGACCAACAGGTATCCCAACTAATAGACAGCGGGAGCAACGAACTCATTCTAACTATTATCCGGAAATACCTTATCCAGATGTTCCGACACGACCGGCAGACGGCCCCTTTCCGACTGCTTTCCATGGAAAAGAAATACAGCTTCCCGATTCATATCGGCACAGGAAGCACGCCCCGAACCGTCTACATCGGCGGTATCATCGACCGGATAGACGAAACAGCACAAACTGTCCGCATCATTGATTACAAGACAGGAAGCGATACCACGACATTCAAAAATATAGAATCCCTTTTTGACGGCGCCAACCCCACACGCAACAAAGCAGCTTTCCAAACAATGCTGTATTGTCTGATGTTTGGACGGGGAGAGTTGCAAAAGAAACCTTTGCAACCCGGCATTTACAGCACCAAACTCCTCTTTGATCCCGATTACAGCCCCCTGTTGAAACAGGATAAAGACCCGATTATCAATTTTGACAGATATAAGGATGAATTTGAAAATCTATTGAAACAGTTGCTGGAAAAACTCTTCTCTCCCGAGGAAGCATTCCCCCCCACCACCAACGAAAAGAAATGCCGCACCTGTCCCTATGCTTCGATTTGCCGGAAATAAAAAGGAAATCGCGATAAAATCATTTACCGCGATTTTCCATTAAAAAATCATGAAAGATTTAACTCACAAACGATTATCACTTTTAATAAAGTCCGTAACCCGGATTCTGCTGAACCGCTTTATCCGCCGCACTCATTAAATCCAATTCCCGTACGGCAATCGGTAATATCGTGCGATAATCGTCAAAAGGAATTTCCGCAACCCGGATATTACTCCAATGAAAATTCGGTACGCCTGAATACCGCACAACCGATCGCTGGTTACGCCACAAATCAAACGCACGGTGTCCTTCACCAATAAGTTCCACCCGCCGCTCATAAAGCACATCCTCCAAATCATAACCAGCATCATAACGGTTGGGCTCCGTCGTCGTGCGATTACGCCGTAATTCTGTCAAATACCAACTGCCCACACTCATTCCCTTCGAACCTCTCAAAGCAGCTTCCGCTGCAATCAAATAAGCCTCTGATAAACGGAATATTTTCGGATTGCATACCAACAAATTACCGTTACGCCCCGGATACTTGTTGGAAATAAAATAGCAATTATCCCAACTATAATCATCCGTTCCGTAAGGCAGCCAATCCCACCAAGCATTATACAGCAAATTAAAGCGCACATCACCGGCATCCCACAAGGAAACAAACTCCGTGGTAGCCATAACTGCCTGGTATCCGTAATGATTTACAAAATATCCCAATCCATCCCAACTGGCATTGTCTGACTCTGTTGTCGGCATCTCAAAAATAGATTCGGAACCATAAGTCTCTCTCCAAGACCTCAAATAATCCTCTTTCGCATACAGCGCATATCTGCCGCTTGATATCACTTCTGCAGCGCAATCGAACGCTTTGTCCCACTGTTCAGTATAAAGATACAATCTGGCAAGAAACATTTTACCTGCCCAATAAGTCAAAGCTGCATGTCGATTTTCTGTAGGCAGGTCTCCTACAATTTCCTCCATCTCCCGAATCATAAAAGCAAATACATCGCTTACTTTATCCCGGTAATATACGCCTTGAATATCCTCCGGTAATTTATCGGTAATCATCACACCCAAAGCATCTTGTTTAATATTTCCTTTCCCCAGATTGGAAGGAAGCGGACCATACCTCAAAGAAGCATCCCAGTGCAGAAAAGCCCGGATAAAACGCAATTCAGCCACCATCCGCTTCGTGTCGTCATTCTGTTCCTTGATGTTTTTCACCTTATCAAGTACCGTATTAATGTCAAACGCTCCCGAATATAAGCGTGCCCAAAGCCCCATATCAGTATAATTTACCGTCCTCTGATCCATACAATAATACAATTCCAGTCTGTAATCCCACGGATAACTTTGCAAATCATCCCCCATAACATCTCCCTGCAACATAGTCGAAACACGATAATACTCCAAATAAGTGTACGCACCGTTAACAGCAGCCTGCAATTCTGCATTTGTGGTGATCATATTATCATCATCCACCACTGCATTCGTCGGCTTAACGTCCAGAAAATCATTCCCACAACTTGATGCAAACATTCCCAATGCTGCAATCAATAATATATTTATACATTTCATACCGTTCTATTTTTAAAATTGCAGATTAATACCCACACGCCATGATTTCAGCATCGGATAAGAGTCAATCGCTTTTGACATCCCGTCAATGCCGACTTCCGGATCAACGTACTTACTTTTTGAAAACGTCAGTACATCATTTCCGTTCACATATACCTTAGCAGACGAAACGCCCAGTTTCCTCAGCCAATTCCTCGGCAGATTATAGCCTATCGTCACATTTTTCATCCTCAGATGATCAGACGACAACATCCGTCTCGTAGAAGTACTTGACGAAGATTTGAGGGGATTATTATGGATTACAATAGGATTTTTCGCATGATCTCCTGGTTTACACCAATAATCTTTGCCAGCATCTTTCCGGAAATTCTGATTTCCAAGTTCCGCACCATCAGTCACTCCGTCATAATGCGTATTATCCCACATATCGCCACCTAAAGAAAAGGTCAATAAAAACGCTAACTCTATCCCCTTGTAATTAAACGTATTTGTCAACCCTCCGAACCAATCGGGATACCCTTTGCCCACCACAACACGGTCTGCTTCATTGACATTGCTCGTAACACTTTCCCGGTCTATCACCACACCGTCCACATTTTTTGTATTCTTTTTCCATGTACCCATACCTGTTGCCGGATCAACGCCAGCCCATTCACGGGTATAAAAAGAATAAATATCCTTTCCTTCCTGCGTAATATAAGGATGGCTGATACGCGCATCTCCTTTCAGTTTTTCCACTTTTGCACGCATATATGAAATATTGAAATCCGTAGTCCAAGTAAAATCCTCACGGGCAAAGTTCCGGCTATTCAATGTGATTTCCAATCCGGTATTACGCAATTCACCATCGTTCACAATATACGAACTCCATCCCGTCATATAGGAAACATTGGTCCAGTCAATCAAATCAGTTGTACGGCGATTATAATACTCTATCGTACCGCTCAAAGCACCTTGCCATACAGAAAAGTCCACTCCGGCATTCCAAGTATAAGAGTTTTCCCAAGTCAAAGAAGGATTCCCAAAGCTGTAAGCTGTCAATGCCGCCTGTTGATTATGACGGGCATTTACGGCAAAAAGTGTCAGCGAATTAAAATACCCGCTTGGTTGATTACCATTCGTACCGTACGATAATTTCAAACGTAAATTATCAAGCCACCCGGCAGCACCTTTCATAAACTGCTCACGGCTTAAAATCCAGGCTCCCGACAAAGACCAGAAATTACCCCAACGGTTATTGGGAGCAAACCGCGATGTTCCATCACGACGGAAACTTCCCGACAGGTAATAACGGTTATCGTAATTATAATCCAACTTACTGATAACGGATACCATCCGGTCGTCACCTGCATATCCTCCTACATTGGCAGGCTGTGCCGCATTACCCAAATACATTAGGTCACTATAAGCAAATTGTTGCCCGGAAGCCTCAAAGTTATCATACATGTATTTCATGGCCTCATAACCGACAAGAGCACCCAGTGTATGCATACCGAAAGCTTTATTGAAATTCAAGGTATTCGACGTCGTCATTTTGTGATACAAGCTTGCATACTGCCACATAAAACCATTGGTAGGAGCACCGTCATTCGATTCCGGCTTCCATATTTGTTTATCCTGCACATAGTTGATATCAATACCATTCACCGTTCTGAAATTCAACCAATCCGCAAAATTTACCGTCAAAGAAAGGTTGGAAATACTGGATAATTCTTTCTCTGTAAATGACAATAATTTCAAATTGGCCACATAATTCGGAATGCTGTTCCAATATCCCGGATTAGGATTCAGCGAACCGTCCGGAAGATAAACCGGTTGCGACGGATTCAACTCATGTATTCCATAAATCGGATTAGAATAGTAATAATTTCCTCCACCAGCCGTCTGCTCGTCCTTAATACTATACCCTATACTCTCTCCCAACGAAAAATCGATATAACGCCCCAACTTCCCGGAAACAGAAGTACGACCAGTAAAACGCTCATATTCACTACCAACAACGATACCCTTCTGATCCAAATAACCCAAAGAACCATAAAAATTCAATTTTTCATTTCCCCCTGTCACCGACAAATTCAACTTATCCTCCTGTCCTGTACGGAAAAGCGCATCTTCCCAATTGTTTTCACGCGGATGGGTCAGATACTTTTCCAAATCACTGTTCGTACTGTAATCATAACTTCCGTCCAACGGATCATCGGGATGCAGCAATTTAGCCACAGAATGCAGATTCCGCAACGCCCAATTACGAGCATTCTCCCGTATAGCTGTATTACCCGGATCATAAGCATCCTGCCAAGGCAACGCATCATTATCATACAAATACCTGTTCTGCAACGCCTCCATAGCATATTCCGTCAATTCCCGGGTATTCATGTGAAATCCCTTTACCGAACGAGGCATGCTCTGCATCGACCACGCATGTTCATAGGTAGCAGAAAAACGCATTTTTCCCTCTCGACCTTTTTTCGTCGTAATAATAATCACACCGTTAGAAGCACGGTTACCATAGAGCGAGGTCGCCGCTGCATCCTTTAATACAGTCATGCTTTCTATATCTTCCGGATTCAGCATATTCAAGCCAGCACTAATAGTCACTCCGTCCACTACATACAAAGGTGCAGTCGATTCATTCAGCGAACCAATACCACGTATCTGAACAGCAGACAAGTCCCCCGGTTGCCCCGAAGTATTGGAAAAACGTACACCTGCCACATTGCCCTGCAACGCCTGTACAGGAGAAGTCTTGGATGCTGCTGCCTGTGTCAATTTATCACTCTTCACACTGACTGCGGATCCGGTAAAAGCTTCCCGCTTAGTCGTACCATAAGCCACGACCATAACCTCATCCAATTGAGTCTGCAATGCCTCTAACTGCACAGAAATTTCCGTCCGGTCCCCAACTTTAACCTCCTGAGTTTTCATCCCCATAAACGAAAATTCCAATACCACATCCAAACGGTTATCAATCGTAAGCTGATAATGTCCAGAAACATCTGTTGCCGTCCCAACATGCTGCCCCTTGATTTTCACAGCTACACCAGGCAACGGCACCCCGGATTCATCCGTTACAACACCTTTTACTATTTTCTGTGCCTGGAATAATTCATTCGTCACATTAATTCCATTTTCTGCATTTGAATTACCAGCCCACAATGAAACGGAAGGACACATCAGTCCTAACATCACCATCAGAGTCCACCTTTGGCAACTCCGAGGCCTAACAAAAATACTTGTCCATTTCATAACATTTGATTTATAATCTCACTGACAAAACAGAAGCAGTAAGACAGGTTAATAATCAGACTTTTCCACGACAAAAAAACGGACGTTTTTATTGGATGGCTGTTTTGGTTCTTTTGTCAAATATATACATTTTTTAATAAAAACAAACCATTCCTTAATCAATTTCATATATTTTCTATTTTTGTCTTTCAATTTTTTCTGACAAAAAACGGACGTTTTTCAGATATTTTTGTAGTACTCACAAAAAACAAAATACACCAGATAAGACTATAAAACAATAGCGCGACAAACAAATCATCTTTGTTCATCGCGCTACCTAAATAAGTAATCTATTAAAAACTAATCAATATTCGTCTTCGTTGAAGAAAAAGTCATCCTTACTTGGATAATCCGGCCAAATATCTTCGATACTTTCAAAAATCTCCTCATCGTCTTCGATGTCCTGAAGATTTTCAATCACTTCCAACGGCGCCCCCGAACGGATAGCATAATCTATCAATTCATCTTTGGATGCCGGCCACGGCGCATCTTCCAGTTTAGATGCAAGTTCAAGAGTCCAATACATACTTGCTTTGCTTTAAATGTTGGCGTTCTTATTTTGCCGCAAAAATATACTTTTTATAAGAATAAACAATGCCTATTCTTCAAAAATAGATATAAAAAGAATTAAACCACCCCCTTTTCTACGTTTCACATGACTTATCACACTCTTTCCAAAGGCTCGATATGAATGGTGGCATCCACATTCATTTCCGAACAAAGCCGCTGCTCCACGCGGGTAGCCAATTCGTGTGTCTGCCGCACTGTTTCCTCCCCCGGAACTTTCACATGAAAGGTAAACTCGGTATGGTCTCCATAATTATGAACATGAAAATGATGGGGATAAGCCTGCTTTCCCATCTCCTCTCCGACAATCTTTTTTACTTCGGCAATCATTTCCTCTGAAGGCTTTTCACCCAGAATCTTATTAACAGCTTCCCGGATAATCCCATAAGCAGCATAAAAAAGCATCAAGGAAACCAAAATACCCAATGCACTATCCATCCACCAAACATACGGATTGAGAAACACCCCTGCCAGTACAATAACAGAAGACAAAGCATCGCTCCGGTGATGCCAGCCATCGGCCTTTACCGCCATATTTTTCGTCAACCGGGCAATATGAAAAGCATAACGCGCCAATGCCTCTTTCAACCCAATGGATACCAATGTTGCTACATATGCCCACGTGCCATACCGGGCAGACTCGTGTACAACTAATTTCGCGACGGCATCTTCTATGAATCCCCAGCCGACAACCGCCAGCAATATCGCAATAATTACCGCAGCAACCTGTTCCCAGCGACCATGTCCGAAAGGGTGTTCCTGATCCGGCTTCCGGGAAGACAGCCGCAATCCCAAAATCACCACGACAGAGGTCAGAGAATCGGAAAGTGTATGCCAGGCATCCGCAACCAAAGCAACCGAAGCAGAAACCACCCCGGCATAATACTTCAATACAAAAAGGAAAAGATTTAAAACAACCGAAACAATACCCTCCCGGTAGCCTAATTTCGAATTTTCATTCATCGTCATCATTGAAAAACTTCCGGTCACGTGAGATCATTCATCAGAAAAATGCTGCAATACCCGTCTGTAAGTATTGAATATCTTGGCCTTTGACACAAACCCGACATATTTCCCTTCCTGGATTACGGGAAGATTCCAAGCCCCGGTATCTTCAAATTTTTTCATTACCGTATCCATCAAATCCTCCACATCGACAATCGTCGGAGGTGTCGTCATATAATCCCTCACATACGTCGTGGTATACAAATCCTGGTTAAACATGATTTTACGGATATCATCCAACAACACGATTCCCAGCAACTCATTGTTCGCGTCCACCACCGGGAAAATATTCCGGCTGGAGCGGGAAACAATCTTTACCAAATCCCCCAACGTGGCATCCACCGACACGGTTTTCAAATCCGTTTCAATCACTTTATTCAACTTCATCAACGTCAGCACCGCCTTGTCCTTGTTATGCGTAATCAAATCCCCCTTCATCGCCAAACGGCGCGCATATATCGAATGCGGCTCCATTCCCCTGCCCGTCAGATGCGCCATGACGGAAGTAATCATCAACGGAACAAGCAACGAATATCCTCCCGTAATCTCCGCAATCAGGAACATCGCCGTCAGAGGCGAATTCATCACTCCGGACATGACACCCGCCATCCCTGCCAGGACAAAATAGCTGACAGGCACCGTAGCTATGCCGGAAAGATTAATCAGAGTTGCCACCAAATAGCCCCCAACGCCCCCGGTAAACAGACTGGGGGCAAAAACACCGCCTACTCCCCCGCTCCCGTTCGTCAAAGCCGTCGCTATCACCTTCACAAAAAGCAGTCCTATGACATACAAAACAATCATAAAAGCACTGCTTTTAAAATCGAAGAAATAGGTATTTTTTAAAATATTGTCCGCATTGTCCGTCAGCAAATCCTGCAAAGAAGAATATCCTTCCCCATATAAAGGCGGGAAAGCATAAATCAGCACACCCAACAAGGCACCCCCGACAGCCACTTTCTTAAACGGATTTCCGATTTTCGCCACAAACTGCTCAATCCGTATATTCATACGGATAAAGTAGACGGACAGGAAACCGCAACAAATGCCCAAAATGATATAATAGGGCACGTTCGCCAGCGCAAAACGGTCGTGCACCGCAAAATTCAGCACAATACCGTCCCCCATCATAAAATAAACGAGGACGTAAGAGGATATGGCCGAAATCATCAACGGTATCAACGAAGCCATCGTTAAATCCAGCATCAGGACTTCCAGAGTAAATACAATACCTGCAATGGGGGCTTTGAAAATTCCGGCAATGGCCCCCGCAGCCCCGCACCCAATCATCAGAGTCATGACCTTGTAATTCATCCGGAAAAAGCGCGCCAGATTGGACCCGATAGAAGCCCCCGTCAAAACAATGGTAGCCTCCGTACCCACCGAACCACCAAAGCCTATCGTAATGGTACTCGCAATCAAGGAAGAATAATTGTTATGCGGTTTAATCATACTGTTTCGCCTAGAAATGGCATACAACACCTTGGTCACCCCGTGGCTGATGTCCTCCCGCACAAAATAACGCACAAAAAGAGAAGTAAGACATATCCCGATGAAAGGATAGATAAAAAACAACAGACTCCCGCTGTCTACCTGAAGGCGTTCGGTAAAAAACACATGGGTGGAGTGCACCATGTTTTTCAGCAAGATAGCCGCCAGCCCCGACACGATTCCCACCAACAAGCTCAGTACCAGGATAAAATTCTTTTCCTTTACATACTTCACCCGCCAAATCAGGAAGCGTCCGAACCAACTACTTTCGTTGCTTTCAGTCATAATCTTATGATACAAAAAACATCAAACCGCTACGGAGTTAACGCACAGTCTTATTAATACTTTTTATCGAACCATATTCCGGATAAAATTCCAGTTGCAAACCTTCTCCGCTGATTACATCCGTTGGAAATTTCTTAATCATGCCCAATTGGGGAATAACACAACGGAAACGCTGTAACTCTTCCGTCATCCGCACCAGTTTCACGTCTGCCACTGCCGGTACCCGGTAATAAACCACTGCCTGCGTCTGTTCTGTTTGCATCCCTGACGCCGCAGCCGGAATAATAACCCGTTCAGCAACCAGACTATATGCCGTTGCCGAAACATTTTTCCTGTCCACAAATCCGTCTGAAGCACTGAAACGGAAAGCCACCGTCGCATCATTTTCCTTTTCTATCGTACAAACAAAAACACGCTCAAAACTCTGTCTCATCTTCTTCCCTATAAAAAGACTCAGGTAATCCCGTTCCATCCGGTCAAATTCTTTCAGAATCACTTGCAACGACTTTCCATCCGGCACCTCATTTTCAGCAGCCAGCAACTTCACCCGTTCGGAACGGATCCGAAATATCTCCTTTACAGCTTCTGACATCAGATCCCGTCTTGTCTTGGGTTTATAACTGATGATCGGATCCCATATCCTCTTTATTACCCCATCAATTTCCTGCTCCACGTAATTCGTATCTAACACTTCTTTCAAAGGATTGTATGTCCGCAAATCCGTCATCCTGATTTCCCGTTGGCGGTCAGGTTCCTGTGCCCGGTATTCCATTTTTTCCACCTGTGGTGTTATTGCCAAAGGACCGGCTGCAATCCCCGCCAAAAATCCCTCCGGGCTTAAACTCAACATAACCGAACTATAATCTCCCGTCGTTGTCATGGAATAGACCGCCTTTTCGTCCGGTACAGAAAAAGGGATCACCTCCACCGATTTCACTTCCCATTGCTCTTTCAAAGCCGTAACCATCGGTTTCATGCCCAATTCCTTCTCCGCATATTCCGCATAAGGCCCGGGAATGTGACGCACCACTTCCGCTTTTACCTTTACCTTGTATGAAACTTTCGGCAAACAATAGCTGACCGTAACAGGGGTATTAACCTCCTTCTTCTTCTGGGCAATACACGCAGACGTCAGTACAATCCCCCAGACCAGAATAAATAAAATCTTTTTCATAAAACACTAACAGCGTATAATATTATTCCAATATTTTCCAAACTTTCCCCATAGCTTCTGCCACCAATCCAGCACACGTGCCCCGCATCCCGCTCTCCGCTGCAACCCTGTCTCCAGCCAAGCCATGAGCAAACACACCAATCATCGCAGCTTCCCACGCTTCCATTCCCGAAGCCAGCAATGCCAGCAAAACCCCTGTCAATACGTCTCCCATTCCTCCCTTTGCCATTCCCGGATTCCCGGTCATGTTAAAATAACATTTCCCGTCCGGCGTCGCGATTATGGTATGAGCCCCTTTTAAAAGCATCACAACCTGATATTGTTGTGCAAAATTGCTTAATTTATTTAATCTCTCAAAATCATTTCCACTTTTTCCTGCCAATCTTTCAAATTCTTTCGGATGGGGTGTCAGAATACTGCCGACCGGCAAAAGCGAAAGCAACTCCCGGTTTTCCGCCAGAATATTTAAAGCATCGGCATCGAGCACCATTTTCCCCCTCCAACGCCGGATCACTTCTTCCAAAGCCTTTACTGTTAAAGCATCCTTAGCAATTGCAGGACCGACCCCGACGGCAGTATAACGGTCCATGTCCTCCACTGAAGTAAAACAGCGGTCGGAACAGTCCGGCTCTATCAAAGCTTCCGGCACTGCCGTCTGTAAGATTTCCACCCCCGACTGCGGCACATGGCAGAAAAGCAAACCAACACCGGATCTTACTGCCGCCTTGGCTGCCAGCACTGCCGCACCCATCATATACCGGGAACCGGCAATAAGCAGAGCATGTCCGTTACTTCCTTTATGGGCAAAAACCGACGGACGGGGCAATAAATCACGAACCAGTTCCTCTGACAAACAGTAATAATCCGTCCTCACCCCCGCTATGCCTTGCGGATGCAAACCGATATCCAGCACCTGCCATTTCCCAACAAACGGTTCATTTTCCGGGAACATAAAAGCCAGCTTCGGGCATTGGAATGTCAGGGTATAATCCGCCTGCACGATGGCATCCCGATCGTTCCGCGAATTATCCTCTCCCATCAACCCAGACGGCATATCCACCGCAATCACCGGATTCGGCAGGCTGTTTACTTTCCGAATCAACTCTCCCGCCACGCCACTCACCTGCCGATTAAGTCCTGTCCCAAACAAAGCATCCACAATCCACGCCTGCGGGTCGGGCTGGAACGCCACCGCACTTTTCAACTCCACACACTCCCCTTCCCACCTCCGGCTGTTCCATTCACAATCGGGAGACTTCCGGCCTCCCGGCAACTGATACACTACGACCTCATATCCTTGTTCCCGCAACAAACGAGCTATAACATAACCGTCGCCGCCGTTATTTCCATTCCCTGCCAATACCGCTATTTTCACCTCCCCCGGAAAAATTTCCACCGCTTTTTCCACCCATTTCCCCGCAGCCCTTTCCATCAGCTCCAGCGACGTTACAGGCTCGTTTTCAATCGTATACCTATCCACCTCAGGAATACTGCATGCCGGAATTATCTTTTTCAATCCATTCATTGCCTTCTGTTCAATCGTTTCAGAATCGAAAAATAAATAAAAATTCTTACATTTGCGTTCGTGCATAAATTAATAATAACTTAAATAAGTAAAATCCATGTTTAACAACCAACCCAAAGGACTGTATGCCCTAGCTCTCGCCAACACGGGAGAACGTTTCGGGTATTACACCATGCTTGCTATTTTCACACTTTTCCTGCAAGCAAAGTTTGGCTTCAGTTCCGCAGCTACCTCTAACATTTTTGCCGGATTCTTGGCCTTTGTCTATTTTCTGCCTGTTTTAGGTGGTATCTTGGCCGACAAGTTCGGTTACGGAAAGATGGTTACAGCAGGTATCATTGTAATGTTTGCCGGCTACACCTGTCTTGCCATCCCTACTGCCGGTAACTCATTCGGAATAGCCACGATGTTCGGTGCCCTCTTTCTGATTGCTTTAGGAACCGGACTTTTCAAAGGAAACCTTCAGGTAATGGTAGGTAACCTTTACGATGATCCCAAATACGCTGACAGACGGGACACCGCATTCAGTTTATTCTACATGGCTATCAATATCGGCGCACTTTTCGCCCCGACCGCCGCTTCCAAAATCACGGAACACTTTTTGGGTAAGGCCGGACTGAAATATCAAGGCGACATCCCTGCTCTTTGTCATGAATACCTGGAAAAAGGACAGCAAATGGCTGCCGAATCTCTCCAGACCCTAAGCGAATTCGCACAGTCACAAGCGGCTGCTTTCAATGGTGATTTGGCTGCTTTCGCCCATAAATACATCAATGAATTGTCTCTCTCTTACCACTACGGTTTCGCCGTGGCATGCGTTTCACTGATTGTTTCCATGCTGATTTACCAGGTATTCAAAAGAACATTCAAACATGCCGACGTCAATACCAAACAAGCCGCTACTTCCGGAAAACAAGAAAGTGTAGTCGAATTGACCCCAGCACAGACCAAATCCCGCATGACGGCCTTATTCCTGGTATTTGCAGTAGTGATTTTCTTCTGGATGGCCTTCCACCAAAATGGCCTGACGCTGACATTCTTTGCCCGTGACTATACAGCCAGAACGGCAGCCGGAGCATTAGGCATGAGCTTTAACGTATTCAATTTAGTATTTGTCATCACTTTAGTATATAGCTTATTCTCTTTCTTCCAATCGAAAGAAATGAAATCCAAACTGATTTCGGTCGGTGTTGCCTGCCTTTCCATTGGTATTTTGGTATACAAATATATGGCTTTAACCCCGGGTTCATTTATTGAAGTTCTCCCTCAAATGTTCCAGCACTTCAATCCGTTCTTTGTGGTTGCCCTTACCCCGGTATCGCTGGCGGTATTCGGTGCCTTGGCAAAAAGAGGCAAAGAACCCTCAGCCCCGCGGAAAATTGGCATCGGAATGCTTATCGCAGCATTGGGTTTCACCATTATGGCCTTCTTCTCTATGGGCCTTCCGACACCCAACCCGGACGGCGCAACAGTCGTTGCCAGCAATTTACTTGTATCCCCTTCCGTACTTATCAATACCTACCTTGTACTGACTTTTGCGGAACTGTTCCTTTCACCGATGGGTATTTCCTTCGTGTCAAAGGTAGCTCCTCCCAAATACAAAGGGCTCATGATGGGTATGTGGTTCGGCGCCACCGCTATCGGTAACTATTTGGTATCCATCATCGGTATGCTGTGGGGACACATGGAATTGTGGGCATTGTGGTCCATCCTTATCGTGCTTTGCCTGATCTCCGCACTGTTCATCTTCATGATGATGAAACGCCTGGAGAACGCAACAAAATAATCCGAAAACCCTATTATACAAAAAGCTGTCCGGTCGGACAGCTTTTTTTGTATACTCTCCGGCTCTTTAAGAAAGAGAAAAATCAGAAAAAAAATATTTTCGTTTTTTGTTGAAATAAAAAAAAAGACTACTTTTGTGCCGTTAAAGCAAGCATTACTGTTCAATGGTGTAATGGCAGCACAACAGATTCTGGTCCTGTTAGTCAAGGTTCGAATCCTTGTTGAACAACAAAACCGCCGGTAAATCCGGCGGTTTTTTCTTTATCCCTCTTTCAGAAAACAAGAAACCTTTATCCATTCCAATGGCTTACACAACGCCTTTCCATTGCTATCAACTATTAGTCACCTTTTAGTGACTTATTAGTTATCTCTTAGTTTAATAATAGATAATCAATTTTTTTCTTATTACTTTCTACTATTTTATTGCCATCTATTCCAGACAGGATCAGAATCGATATAATTTATATAAATAAAAAAATTATATAACAATTTTTATACATTTGCATGGGGTCTATGGGCAAAAAGTAGAATACGATGAAGAATATCATATCATTTGTTATATTATTGTTGGTGTTGGCAGGCTGTTTTACCCCTCACAGCCAATCCAAAGAAGCGCTGACACAGGCTGAAAACATGATGCAAGAAAAGCCGGACTCCGCCCTGAGCATTTTAAAACATATCCCGTCCGGCGATTTGAAAAGCGGAGAGCAGCAGGCGTTGTTTGCATTGCTATATTCGCAGGCACTCGACAAGAATTATATTGACGAGACGAATGATTCACTGATAGGTATTGCCGTGGAATATTATAATGCGCATCCGGAACCTTACCGCCTGATGCTTGCTTATTATTATCTTTCGCGCATACAATTCAACGCCGGAAATTATACGCCGAGTATCCTGTCCGCCCATAAGGCGCAGAAGCATGCGGAAAATATCGGGAATTATTTTTTCCTCGGACTGATATACCGCGGCATGGCAGCTACTTACAACCGTCTTCACAATGCCCGTGAAGAAGTGAGTAATTGCACGCTGGCCCATCAATGTTTTTTGCAGGCCCATGCCCACCGACACGCGGATTTCGCTTTAATCAGAACAGGACATGCCCACCACAATAACCATGAATACAAAAAAAGCATCCGTATTGCACAACAAGCCTTCGAAACAGGTTATAAGAAACGGGATACCTTACTTCTAAGCGAAAGCCTCCATCTACTTGGCAGCTCTCTCTGCGCTCAACAAAAATACAAAGCGGGGAAAAACGCCTTACTCCGTTTACTATCTCTTGCTCCAAACGAGCTATCCGACCAAGATTACAAAAATCTCGCCTTGGCGTATTTTGAGGAAAATCGGTTGGACAGTGTCACTTTTTATCAAAAGCGAATAAAAAGCAATAATCCTGCGAGCTCATGGATAGAGTACAATCTCCACAATCTAAAGGGGAATTATCCGCAGGCTCTCCACGCCCTCGAAATCATAAACAATGTTCAGGACTCCCTTATCCACCATGTTCTGAACCAAAATATCAGCAGTACTCTTACCAATTATTATAAGCAGGAAGAAGAGCTACTGAAAAATAAACTGCAATACGAAAAAAATCAACGGTTCGGAATGAGTGCTTTCAGTCTCCTGTTTATCATTTTTCTTTTTGTTTTTTACCGGATTCATTTAAACGGCAAACAGCGAAAAATAGAGGAAAACATGCTACTTGTCCAGGAATTGAGCGACAAACTAAAAAGGACAAATTCCGACATAACAGTAAAAGACAGTTATATTGACGAACTGTTAAAACAAAAATTCAAGACCATTGAACAATTATGCAATACCTACTACGAATGTAAAGACACATCCCGGGAAAAGGAACACATCTACACAAAAGCTATCGGCATGATTTCCAAGTTCAAAGAAGACTCACATACGCAAAGGGAATTGGAAACTTTTCTCAACACCTATAAAAATAATCTTATGACTGACTTCCGTCAGGAGTTTCCCCAATTAAAAAAGGCGGATTACCAGCTGTTCCTATACTATACCCTTGGTCTATCCTCATCCACAATAAGTATTTTTCTGCAAGAAAAACCCTCTGTGATATACAATCGCAAAAAACGCCTGAAAGATAAAATACAAAATAGCAACAGCAATAAAAAAGAAGTCTTTCTGAAAACACTTTCATAAAGCAATTCAATTATTATCAGAGACTTATATCCAAAATATCGTACATTACACACAATCTACTCATTTTCAATATTTTATAAATATCGATAGAAAGTTATTTTTCAAACAAACAACATACATCTGTATATCAACAAATTAAAAAGGTAGCCGGATAGATTTTTATTCGTTGTTTTTATAACTTTTACGATACAAACAGATAATTTTAAAGTGCAAAATTTAATCAAACAAGCTAAATATGAAAAAAATTATCTTATCTATCATTTCGTTTGTTTTCATCCTCGGTATCGGCAGCCATCTTCCTGCCCAAGCTGAAGAAAACGAGACAAAAAAAAGAAAGTGAATGCACCCTTCATTTAGATGGTCCTAAAAAAGAACCCCGTATGCCGTCAAAAATTGCCATTCACTGCATGTACCGAAACGGCGAGGTTCGTTTTTCGTTTCCGGAAGAGCTCGAATATCTTACAGTAACTATTGAGCACGCAGAAAGCAAGACGACGTGGACGAGCCAGGTAGGCCATGAGGAGTATATGCTTATCTCCACAGCCAACGGAACTTATAACGTATCGGCGATAACCGAAAGCGGACAGCATTTCTCAGGCATATTGCATGTAACAGAATAAAAACAGGGAAAAAAGGGATACCGGCGATCTCAATAGCGTTATCCACTGCCGGTATCCCACACTCCCTTAAAGAAAAGAGGTTACCAAAATAGCAAGAATTTAAGAAAAACAAAAGCCTCGCGCTTTTTCTGTTGAAAGGATACAGACAGAAGAAAGAATTTTAAAAAAATCATTAAATTTAATAATAAGATGAAGAAAAAAATCATCGCTATTGCCGCTATTGGAAGTTTGGTACTATTAACAGCAGCATACAGCATCTTCTCCACAGAGAAAAACCAAGTAAATTCACTGATGTTGGAAAACATCGAGGCGCTGGCTCAAAGTGAAGGAGGAGGAGGAGGATGTTATGGTCCTAAAGAACATGTGTTCCTTAGCGGATACGTATGTCGCTGCCGAAATACCGTATCTTGCCAAGACAATAAAGGATGTAATTAGTTATTATAAAGAAAGGATGTAAACATCCTTTCTTTTATATAAATAAATATTAATCATGAAATACATATACTACCATATTATTGTACTCTATTTTCTTGTAAGTTGTAAAACAAATCACAACGAGAATTATATAAATATTCAATGTGAAACTCTTCAAGAATACGAATTAGAGAATACCGATTTCAATATTTTAACTCCGGTTAAGTATATTGTCCTGCATTCTGAGAATGAGGCTACAGAAATTGCTTATATAGATAAAATCAAGGTGTTTAACAATAAGATTTATATCGCTGATAAAATGTCCTCTAAATTAGTTGTGTTCGATACGACAGGGAAAGCTACCGGACATGTGGGACATAAAGGACATGGTCCAGGCGAATATATCAATATTTCAGATTTTTCCATTGACAAGGAAGGTAATATTTATATATTGGATTATAATAACTTATCTCTGTTAAAATACAATCCTGAAAACGACTTTATCAGTTCTCAAAAATTGCCTTTTAATGCAGAAGTGTTCCAATGTCTATCCGACAATAAGTTTGCTTTCGGTTTAACTGCTAACAATCCTGGAAAATATCCACATGATCATATCATTATTACAAATAAAAATTTAGAAAAGGAGAAAACCATTACGAGATATAAGAATAATAATACAGATGATAATTTTCATTTATCCAGCTTCGGATTTACCGAAACCAAAGATGGAATATTTTATCATAAACCAATTGATGACTACGTCTATGTACTTGATCATTCAGGTAATCTAAAAAATATATTTTTCTTCGATTTTGGGAATAAACGCGTCCCCGATTCTTACCGACTGAATATTGAAGATAAATTAGAGTCTTTTACGAACTATACAACATTAACATATTTTACTCTTGTTTATGATAATTATATTTATGGTTCTTTATTTGACAAAGGAAATTACAAGCAATTTGTTTTAAACAAAAATACCCATAAGATCTACAAAAAAACAGATGAAAGTATTGATAAATACGGACATTGGTTTGGCACTTGCGGAAATTATCTTGTCAGTGTCTTTCCTCCAATTTTTGAAAAGAATAATTATCCATCGGATTTTCCCGATGATTTAAAAAAAGTATTAGCAGAAGAAAAGATTGTATTGTGCTTTTATTCTGTCAAGCCCTAATATTCTGATCCCTATGAGCAAACTAATATTTCTTTTAGTTACAATATCTTTTTTTTCTTGCACAAAAAATACTATAACAAAAGAATTACAAGAATTAAAAAAATATTCTATCTCTATTCCTTCTGATATCATGGTTATAAATAATGGACAACTCATATCATCTTTTATACATGATACGCTATATGCCAAATTAATTATTTATTATGATTCTACAGAATGTTCTTCTTGCCACATAGCTCATTTAAACGATTGGAATGAAATCATTCAGATTAGTCATCAATACAATAAATTTAGACCTATATTCATTTTCTCTCCATCAAAGTCTAAAATATCTGATGTATTAAATGCTATTGAAAAATTTCCATTTAATTATCCTATTTTACTTGACTTTGAGAACAAGTTTTATAAAAAAAATACATTTATCCCTAATAATTTAAATTATCACACATTTTTGTTAAATAAAAATAATCAAATCATATTAGTCGGCAATCCTCTTTATAATTCTCAATTATGGAATTTATATCAAAAAACAATCCATATTCTAATAGATAATAATGGTGTCATTCCTAAACATGCACTCTTATATAACAAATAAGATGAAGAAAAAAATTATCACTATTGCTGCTATCGGAAGTTTGGTATTATTCACAGCGGTATACAGCATCTTCTCCACAGAGAAAAACCAAGTAAACTCCCTGATGTTAGAAAACATTGAGGCGTTAGCATGCCAAGCCCTTGACACGGATTTAAACGGTAATGGAACTTGGTGTAATTGTTCAGATATGACTATATTTTGTGGGAAACATGCCATAACCCAAAAAGATATTATGGGGAAAAAAGAAGAACGCCACTATACTTCCACAAGTACAAGTCCTTTTGAATAATCTTCATGAAGGAGAAATAGTTTTCTCCTTCATTGAAATTAATATTTTTATTTTTGTCCATGTTTCATACATATCCAAATTTACTCTTATGAAATCCTTCCCCTTGTTTTTCGTTCTCATTTTATTAAATCTCTTTAGTTGCCGACAAGCTGTACAGAATTACCCCGAAGCATTTACACAAAGCGATAGTTTAATCCTTACTCCTTTGAAAAACATTAAAAATGAGCTATTAGCCAAACCTCGAAATATTTCTTTGGCGGACAATTATCTCATCCTACAAGACAACACGGACGGAAAATGTTTCGCTATCTTTAATATTCAAACCGGCGAATTAATCCAACGATTCGGTTCACATGGACATGGTCCCAATGAAATTATGTATCCGATTAACCAAGAAATTTCAGGTAATTATTTCTATTTTTTCGATAGCGGTAATAAGAAATTAAATATTTATTCATTAGACAGCCTAAAAAAAGGCTCTGCCCGATACTATATAAAAAGCATTCCTTTAGCATTTAATACAACGGAATCTGCCACTTTCCGCCAGGCTGTTTTATTGCCCAATGGACAAATCATAGCCAACTGTTCTCATCCAAAAGGCAAATTAGTTCTGACTGATACAAACGGCAGGGAATTACAGGCATTTTATCCCGATTATCCCCAAGATCCGGATCACGAAAACGAAACTTATCTTTCCAAAAGTTTCGCATTTCAATACAACGGAATTTATGATACGTCTTCAAACACACTTTATAATATCTCCACAACGACAGGACACATCGAGATTTTTAAAGTATTACCAAATCACATCCAAAGAACTCATAACCGCTTATTTTATTTACCTAAATACAAAAGCGATAACAATCCTCAGATGTACGGTGTTCTGTTCTTAAAAGAGAATGTTCCGGGACTATTCAATCCCGAATTAGGAAATAATTGTTTTTATGCCGCCTATCAAAATACCCCACCCAAAGAACACACTTATATCATTCATGATTTACTATTTTGTTTCGACAAACAGGCGAACCCTTTAAAATGTTACAAATTATCACGTCGGATTTCTTCCTTTTGTATTGACAAAACAACAAATACCATTTATGCCATCGGTCTGAACCCTCAAACTTTAGAACCCTGCATCCTATGTGGACAATTAGAGGAATAAGATGGTCTCAATTAATAAAAGGAAAGATACCGGGATCTCAATAGCGTTATACCCTGCCGGTATCCCACACTCCCTTAAAGAAAGGAGGGCACCGAAATAGTAAGAATTTAAGAAAAACAAAAACCTCGCGCTTTTTCTGTTGAAAGGATACAGACAGAAGAAAGAATTTAAAAAAATCATTAAATTTAATAATAAGATGAAGAAAAAAATCATCACTATTGCCGCTATTGGAAGTTTGGTACTATTAACAGCAGCATACAGCATCTTCTCCACAGAGAAAAACCAAGTAAATTCACTGATGTTGGAAAACATCGAGGCGCTGGCTCAAAGTGAAGGAGGTGGCTCAAGCAGTAGTTGGACATGTTGGAGCGGAACCGTTTTTAAAGATGGGGCTTCAACATGGCAATGTGGAAACCCATGCCAACTAGTTCAAAACCGAACAGGTGAAAGAGGCAAAGGAACATGTTACAAATAATTATTTACTTAAAACAACATCTTACAAAAGGTATCTTTAAATAAAGATACCTTTCATTTTCGGATAAAAAATATAATTACAAAATGAAAACAATATTTTACTACTTTCTAATTCTTTATTTATTTTCATCTTGCAATAAATCGCCTAATATTTATTCTAACAATATCAATATATTTTCTTTCCATTCTCCCATTACACTATCTTATGATACAATTTTTCAAATGCCTATCGGATTTGAAGATGTTTATATTATTGATTCTTTACTCCTATACATTACCAATCAACCTAACAAACTTTTTCAAATATATTCTGAAAATAAAAACTTAGCATCATTTGGAACAAAAGGTAAAGGACCTAATGAATTTCTTAGTATAAGTTATAATGGGCAATTTTCAAAAACCGGAAATAATATCATTTTTTGGATAAATAATATTATGAAAAAAGAATTAAATGCTATTAATTTATCACAATCTATTGAAAAAAACACAATATGTATCTCCCAAAAAATTCGCTTACCTCAAATAAGTAATAATAGTATTATTCTTTCAGATTCCACCATCTTTCTAACTATTGAAGATTATAATACGAACACAATATCAAACATTTTCTACAATCATCTCACGCAAAAACAAAAAATACAATCACTTTATCAAGCTACAAAACAAGATTTACAGCAAACTTATGGTAGTATATGGGAATATAACCCTTATAAAAAATGTTTAGTAACAGCCATGCCAAGCATTAATCAAATTAATTTTCTATATTGGGAAAATAATCAAAAATACGCATTAACTTCCGGTAGTCTTAAGGATAATACTATTGAATCCATTAATCAACGACCTCAAAATACCACTCCATATTACTACGGACGAGCCACTACAAATTCACGATATATTTATATTCTTCACTCAGAAAATCAAAAAGGGAAAAAAGCAATTTCCGTATTTGATTGGGAAAGAGGTTTAATAAAAACACTATATACACCTGAAAATTTATCAGGTATCAGAGTCGACTCCAAAAATCATTATCTATATGGCTTTATTTATGAAACAGAAAAAATATATAAATACAAATTACCTCAATTGTAATATAACTTACTTAAATACATGGCATAATTATTATAATTTCATTAAATTCTTGTATCCAAGTCACATTCTTAAGTCTGGATGGATTGTTATGATGATTAGAATTATTGTGTGCTTTTTGAGTTTATTTCTACTTTTTGCCTGTCAGCCCAAAGATAAAAACCGGGTAACCGAATTAATCAAAACATGGGATGGGAAAGAGATTCTTTTTCCCAAAAAAATGAATATGGTTCAAGTTGGCGATTCCATTCCCCAAACTCTATCGTGGGAAAATTACAAGATTCTCATCTATGTGGATACAAACGGATGCTTCACTTGCAAATTGCATTTAATGGAGTGGGAGGATTTTATGAATGAATTGGATTCCGTACCTGCACTCTTTTATTTTGCCCCCAAAAGTACAGAAGAAGTGAAAGATATTTTAAAAGAGAATTTGTTTTATTACCCCGTTTATATCGATGAAAAAGACAGCCTCAACATTCTGAACCATTTTCCCAAAGACGAACGGTTTCACACATTTTTATTAGACCGAAACAACCGGGTAAAAGCTATCGGCAATCCCATTACCAATCCCAAAATCAAAGAACTCTATCTGAAAGTGATTACCGGAGATACTTTACCGAAAAAGCAGGCGGCACAAACAACGGTCGGGTATGAAATAACCGTATGTGATTTAGGGGAGTTCACGCCCAAAGAAAGCCGGGAAGCCGTGTTTTCATTGAAAAATACCGGAACACAGCCTTTATTGGTGGCAGATGTTGTAACCTCATGCGGATGCGCAACGCCCCGATATGATAAAAAGCCTGTAAATCCGGGCGAAACCTTGAAAATCACTGTGGAGATGAAAATAAAGGAAGAAGAGTATTTTGAAAAGACTATTTCCGTATATTGCAACACACAAAATTCTCCGGTTCTATTCAATGTAAAAGGTAGGATTGTGCATGAAAAATAAACTGTCAGTATGGGTGGTGAATGTGCTGTTCTGGATGTGTATCCTGTTTGTGGTGTGGGTAGTGTTGCAGGTGGTGGGGTACAGTTCTTTCCGGATTCCGAGCGATTCGATGGCACCTGCTTTGGTGACAGGCGACCAGATTTGGGTGGCTAAACCCGTGTTGGGGGCGCGCATTTTCAACCCGTTTGCCGCACTGAACGACAGTCACGTGAAAATCCGGCGATTGCCGGGCTGGAGGCAGGTGGAGCACAATGACATACTGGTGTTTAATTTTCCCTACCGCTCGTCATGGAACACGGTATGCATGGATTGGAGCACCTACTACGTGAAAAGGTGCATCGGTCTGCCGGGCGATACCCTTGCCATCCGGGAAGGTTTCTATTTCATCAACGGAGAAAAGGGGAAGGTGGGGAACCAAGCCGCCCAGCAGGAACTATCCCTGAAAAAACGTGAAGATTTTGAACCGGAAGTCTATAACACCTTTCCCTATCGGCCCGCTCATCCCTGGAATATTCATACTTTCGGTCCGCTCGTCATTCCCGGGGAAGGGATACGGATTCCACTCACGCCACACACCCTCTGCCTGTATAAACGATGGATTGAATGGGAAACGGGAAAGTCCGTAAAAAGCCGGGGACAAGACGTATACATCGGAGAGGGTAAAGCCGAGGCATACTGTTTCCAAAAAAACTATTACTTTGTGGGCGGAGACCGGGTGGAAGATTCCAAGGACTCTCGGTACTGGGGATTTCTGCCGGAAGAGTGTATCGTGGGAAAAGCATGGATTATCCGGAGTTCGGAAACGGAAGGCAGGACAGGAAAACTGATACAATAGATGAAACTAAATAGCAAAGACACAGGAAAACTATTCGGTTGCATTGCCACCGCCTTGTGTGTGGCAGGCCTGCTGTGTCCCGTTGTTGTCAGCGATGCTCTGAAAACCGGCAATATGAATCCGACCCGCTTGGAAGTAGCTGCAATAAGCATACCTGCTTCCCTGTGTCTCCTCTTTTTTTTCTCTCTTTTCCGGAACATCCGCTTTCGTTTCACCACTACTGACGGTTGGTTTGCCGCTTTTACCGGATACTGGTTTTTCCGCTATTTCACAACAGGGAACCTCTGCCCCACCCATGCCCTTCTGTTCGTCTTATTAGCAGGCGTATATTTCGCCGTCCGCATACTGGTATCCACAGACCGGACGTCACGTAGCATCGTGGTCTTTTTCCTTTGCCTTACAGGCATTACGGAAGCCGTCTGGGGATTGGCACAGCTATACGGATTCCTGCCTTCCTACCACGCCCTGTACCGCTTCACCGGTTCGCTTTTCAATCCGGGTCCCTATTGCGGTATGTTAGCCGTCCTGCTACCGTTGGCATTGCATACGGGAGTGCACAAACCGTCCACTCCCCTTCTTCACTATACCGGTACAGCCTGTGCCGTCGCGGCAGCCATCCTCCTCCCCGCAGGGATGAGCCGGAGCGCATGGGTGGCAGCCCTTTCCGGAGGCGGACTGGTGTTGTGGCAATACTATTCCCTTTCTTCTGTCATCCGGAATTTCTACCGGAGCAGGAAACGCTGCTTTCTTCCGGCAGCATTGATTTGTTTGCTGCTGCTTTTCGGAAGCGGCGCCAGCATGTATGCCTTAAAAAAGGACTCGGCAGACGGTCGCCTGTTGATGTGGAAAGTGTCGGTACTGACACTGCGGGAATCTCCCTGGACGGGACAAGGTCCCGGCAGTTTCGCAGGCGCATACGGCAAGGCGCAAGCCCGCTACTTCACTTCCGAAACACACTCCCCGCAGGAAGAACATGTGGCAGGCAGTCCGGAATACGGTTTCAACGAATACCTGCAAATCACAACGGAACTCGGCCTTATCGGGTTGCTACTCTTTGCCGGCATGGTCGTGTCTGCATTCCGGCAGGCATACAGACAACGTCAGACGGGTATCGCGGGCAGCCTCATCGCGTTTGCAGTCTTTGCCTTTTTCTCATACCCTTTCAGCGTATTGCCCCTCACCCTTCTGTTTGCCGTTTTCACAGCTCTTTGCTCTCCGCCTGCCGCCGACACCTGCAAACCAAAGATATGGCGGACAGCCGTCCTGCTATTGGCAGGCGCCTGCCTGTATGCCGGACTCGGTTTATCGGAGAAAGTGACCCATCTTCGTGCTTGGAAAGAAGAAAAAAGATACTTTGACATGGAAATCTACAAAGGCACCGCAGAGGGTTATCGACAACTTTATCCCTCACTAAAAGAATTCGCCCCGTTCCTTTTCGAGTACGGTCAGTGTTTAGCCAAAACAAGGCAACACCAAGAGAGCATCATTATTTTATCAGAAGGGGCACGCCGGAGTGCCGATCCGATGTTTTACAACATCATCGGCAGGAATGAACAGGCACTCGGCAACTGCAAAGCTGCAGAAGCTGCATTCCTCCGGGCTTACCGAACGGTGCCCCACCGCCTCTACCCCCTTTACCTGCTGGCGGAACTCTATGTATCCACCGGACAATACGGAAAAGCTGCCATAATCATCCGGAAAGCCCTGGAGCAAAAGCCTAAAATCATGTCGCCCGCTATCGAAGAGATGCAGCATAAACTGAAAAAACTCTATGAACAGATTCCGTCTTAACCCACTGTGGGCTATCGCCCTGTACCTGTTTTGCCTCGCCTGCCGCACACCGGAGGAGAAACAACTGGAGACGGCGTTGCAATTTGCCGGTGAAAACCGGAGCGAATTAGAAAAGGCATTGCGCTACTACAATCCCTATTCTAGCGACAGCCTGAAATACCGTGCCGTTCATTTCCTCATCCGGAATATGCCGGGCTGCTGGGGACCGGACAGCAGTTTTTTGCAGTCGTATAAACACTTTTATGAAGAATACCGCAATTTAACTATCCGCTATCCGAACCAATACCCCATACTCGGACAAAAAATTGATTCGCTGTGGGAACTGAAACGCCCCCTGCTTCCGGAGTTGGAAGAGTGCGGCACACCTGACATACGCCACATTACCAGCGACTACCTGATTGAGGAAACGGAAAACGCTTTCCGGGCATGGGAGGGAAACGCCTATTGCCGCAAATGTTCGTTTGAAGAGTTTTGCGAATACATTCTGCCCTACCGCCGCAAAAACGGTTTAATAGCCGACCGCGCCCGAACAATTTTTTACGCACGCCACCACGGACACTTCTATCATAACGATTCCCTTGCCCGGCAAGGCATTCACGCATTTGTCCGCGAAACGGACAGTCTGCTGTATCTCTACCGCCACATCACCCACACGCGTTTCTACGGAAACGGCATTCCCGTCCCTTCCGCCCCGATGCTGGAATACTTAGGCAAAGGGCTGTGCGAGCACCGTTGCTGGTTTAATTCTGTATTATTATCCTCCTTGGGGATCACAACAGCCGTGGACTTCGTTCCCGCTTGGGGAAACCGGAATAGTTCCCATTCCTGGAATGTTGCTATCATCAACGGCCAAACGCATGCTTTTGAATCTTTCTGGGATACCAACCGCTGGAAGTACAAACGCATTTATAATAACAAGACTTACGACAAGGAATGGGGCAGCTTCCGCCTGCCCAAAGTGTACCGGCATACCTATTCCAGCCACCCGACCGCTCCCGCTACCGACCGCCGGGTCAGGAGTGAGGACGTTCCCCCACTTTTCAAGAACTATAAAAAGAAAGATGTATCGGCAGAGTATTTCGACACGCTCAACCTCACACTCCGCCTGCCGGAAGTCCCGGAAAACATGTATTATGCTTACCTGTGCGTTTTCGGTTACCAACAGTGGCATCCCGTGCAATACGGAGAGATCCGAGGTGACAAGGTAACGTTTGAAGGCATGGGCAAAGACCTGGTCTATCTACCTGCTTTCTACTGCAACGGAGAAATCATTCCTGCCGGGGCACCGTTCCATTTGCGTCCAGACAACAGCATCGATATTCTGACGCCCCGGGAAAGCCATCAAACCATAGCTGTCAATCACGTTGCCGGAGCACCGTTTTACGAAAAAAATCAACAAGAAATAGCACACTTGGCACACTGCCGTTTTATCGGGAGCAACACGCCCGACTTTTCCACTGCCGATACATTAGGCAAAATACCGGGATCCGTATTTATGGAAGCCGAATCGATTCCAACAGACACGTCCTGCTCCTACCGATATATCCGGTTAATCAGTCCCTGCGATACATTTGCAGCCGGAGACATCCGCTTTTACACAGCCTATCAATCCGATCCTCTCCCCTCCCGCATTCTCCACTGCAATTATACACCCCTTTCATCCGCCGACTGCCCCGAACACCTGACAGACGGATTTGCGGCCTCCTGTTTTAAAGGGAAAATCCGTACGGACACCCCCCGCTTTATCGACTTCGATTTAGGCAAGGCATACCGTCTGATCCGCATCGGGTATTCCCTTTGCATTACCAACGGAATCATGCCGGATGCGGAGTATGAGTTGTTCTACTGGCAGGGAAACGACTGGCATTCCTGCGGCAAGCAAAAAAGCGGGAAAGGCTGGCTGCGCTTTACGGACGTTCCCTCCCACGCTCTCTATCAGCTACGGAACTGCAACTGGAACAAGCGTATAGAAAGGATTTTCACCTATGACAACAACGAAACAAGGTGGAAATAATAACATTTCTTTAACTAATTTTTTAGTAGGAATAGACACATTTTATCTAAAAAATAATTTAAGTTTGTAAGCATAATGAAATTTAACCCATACTCCCTACCATGAAAGCGGTGTTTTTATTCTTTTTCCTGCTCCTGAGAATATTTGTCCAGGCACAGCCGACAGACTCTTCCCGACAGGTTTCTTACACAGAACGCCTCCGTTTGGGAGACGTCATTACGTTAGCCAGCCAGCGTTCCATCGACGCCATATTACACCGCCATCAGTTTCTGTCCGCCTACTGGCAGTTCCGGGCATTCAAAGCCGAACTGCTTCCCTCGCTGAATTTAGGGCTGACAGCGCCCAATTTCAGCCATGCTTTGGTGGCATTGCAGAACGCCGTTACCGGGGAATACAACTACGTGCAGGACTATTCCATGCGTAACAGCGTGAACCTCTCCATCGACCAGAACATCGCTCCTACCGGCGGTAAGGTATCCCTTTATTCCAGTCTGGAACGCTTAGACCAGTTCGGTGACCAACGCTACCATTCCTACAATACCAATCCGGTGAGCATCACTTACACCCAGCCCATTTTCGGCAGTTTCAATTCGCTGAAATGGGACAAGAAAATCGAACCGGAGGAGTATGAAAAAGCGAAACTAACTTACCTGGAATCCATGCAGGCGGTGACGGTCAAAGCCGTGGACATGTTCTTCACGTTGGTCAACGCCCAGCAGAAACTGGAGATGGCAAAAACCAACTATGCCAATACCCGCAAATCCTATCAGACCGCCCAGGAGCGTTTTAAAATCGGTACCGTTACACAGAACGACCTGATGCAATTGGAGCTGCGCATGCTGAATGACGGCATGACTATCAGCCAAAGCGAAATCGACGTACAGACCGCCAAATTCCAGCTTGCCTCCTTTTTAGGCTATCCCAAAGCAGACATTAATTTCGACCTGGTCATTCCGGACAACATTCCGGACATCGTACTGAATTATGGAGAAGTATACGACCTTTCCGTCAACAATACGTCTTTCAAACTGAACAAAGAGATTCAACTCCTGCGGGCAGAAATGGCAGTGGCACAAGCGAAAGCCAACCGAGGAGCCAAAGCCGACTTCTTTGCCCAGTTTGGTCTTAACCAGAGTGCTACCGACTTGGGCGACAGCTACCGCAAGCCCCAAGACCAGGAAAATATCCGGCTGGGCATACAAATCCCTATCATAGACTGGGGTATGGGGCGCGGACGCATACGCACCGCCCAATCCCAGATGAATGTCATCAAGACCCAGATTGAGCAGCAACTGATTGACCAGCAGGAGGACATCATGATCCGGGTGCTGCAATTCAACAACCAGAAACGACAATGCGACATTTCGGGGAAAGCCAATGAGGTCGCCCGAAAACGCTACGAACTGTCGATGGAACAATTCAGCAAGGGAACGCTGAGCGTGCTCGAATTCAACACGGCACAGAGCGAAAAGGACGAAGCCACCAACCGTTTTATCACCGAATTGCACAATTACTGGAAATACTACTATTCCCTGCAAAAATCGACCCTGTATGATTTTGCATACAAACGGAATATTTCCACCGATTTTGATTTACTGATTCAGCATTAATTATACAACATCCAATAATACACCGGAATATGAAACATCTGCGCACCCTGGCATACCTGTTGCTTGCCGCTTCCCTCACCGCCTGCGGTTCCAAGGAACAAAAAGAAGAAGAAAACGGAGTGGGACGAAAAAAATATGAAATCGAAAAAAATCCCGTCGACACGATAGTCCTGCGGAAACAGGATTTCAACAGCCAGTTGCTGAGCAACGGGAAGCTGCGGGCACTGAATAAAAGTTCCCTGAAATTTGCCAACACGGGCATTGTCACCCAACTGTATGTGAAAAACGGTACGCCGGTTGCACAGGGAGAGGTCATTGCCGTACTGGATACCCGCGATGCCATGCTTAAACTGGAACAAGCCCGGCACCAGATGGAGAAAGCGCGGATTGAGCTGGAAGACAAGCTCCTGGGTTACGGCTATAAAATGGAGGACTCCCTGCAAATTCCCGCCGGGACGATGCGTATCGCCCGCATCCACAGCGGATATAACGACGCGGAAGCCAGTCTGAAAAGCGCAGAGATGGGCTTAGACAACTGTACGCTCAAAGCTCCCGTCGACGGGCGGATTGCCAATCTCGCGACAAAGCTATATGAATATCCCTCCGGAGAGGAGTTCTGCCAGGTTATCAACGATAAAATCTTTGAGGTGGAATTTGCCGTGCTGGAAACCGAGTTGAGCAGCCTGAAAAACGGGCAACGGGTATTGGTTTCGACTTTCACCGAACCGGAAAAAAACTACGCGGGACAGGTGACGGAAATCAACCCGACGGTCAACGACAAAGGTCAGGTCATGGTACGTGCCCAACTTCCGAATCCCGGTCATCTGATTGACGGGATGAACGTGAAAGTACACATCGAAAATATCATCCCCGGCAAATTCGTGGTGCCGAAGAGTGCGGTGCTTATCCGGGACAACCAGGAAGTGCTTTTCCGTGTCGACAAGGAAAACAAAGCCATGTGGACGTATGTGCATGTGCTGATGGCAAACAGCAACAGCTATGTTGTGGTGCCGAACGCCGACAAGAGCGCCGAACTGAATGAAGGGGATGTCGTCATCATTTCCGGCAACCTGAACCTGGCACACGGGTCGGGAGTTATGGTGAAACAAGAGTAAGAAGCAAGAGGTATGGTTGAATTTCTGATTAAGAGACCGATAGCCGTCACCATGTCGCTGATAGCAATACTGGTGCTGGGGATACTGGCTATCAATCTGCTTCCGGTATCCCTGATGCCGGAGGTCAAAATACCGCAAGTGACTGTGCAGGTGACTGCCGAGAACCTATCGGCACGGGAACTGGACGCCACTATTATCAAGCCGTTGCGCAACCAGCTCACCCAATTGAGCCATTTGACGGATATCCGCACGGAAACCCGCGACGGACGGGGCAATATTTTTATGGAATTTGAACACGGTTCGGATATCGACTTTATCTTTATCGAGGTGAATGAAAAGATAGACCGGACCAATCTGCCCCGCGACATCGAGCGTCCCCGTACCATCAAAGCCAATGCCACCGATATTCCGGCTTTTTATATGAATCTTACCCTGAAAGAGAGTACGGGAAGCGCTGCGGGCGACATGCGGGAGTTTGTCGGACTCAGTAAATTCGCGCTGGCGGTGATTTCCAAAAGAATAGAACAGATACCGGAAGTCGCGATGGTGGACATCAGCGGACAGACGCTGTCCGAATTGCTTATCATTCCCGACCATTTCAAGCTGAAAGCCCTGGGACTCCAGCCTTCCGATCTGGAAGAGGCCATCAAGAACAATAATATCAATCTGGGAAACCTGACCATCCGGGACGGGGAATACCAGTACAATATCCGTTTTTCCTCAACGCTGACCAACAAACAGGACATTGAAAATGTCTATTGCAAGGTCAATGACCGGCTTTACCAACTGAAAGAGCTGGCAACGGTCAAGGAGGAGCCGCAGAAACAGACCGGTTCGGTACTTTCCGACGGCAAACCCGCCCTGACAATGGCTATCATCAAGCAAGCCGACGCCCGCATGGCGGACCTGAAAGAGGAGATAACCCAATTGACGGAGGTATTCCGGAAAGATTACCCGCATATCGATTTTGTCATGACGCGGGACCAGACCGCACTGCTGGATTACTCGATTGACAATCTGACCCAAAACCTGTTGGCGGGTATTTTCCTGGCATGTTTCATCATCTTCTTTTTTATGCAGGATTTCCGGTCTCCCCTGCTGATTACCATTACTATCCCCATTGCGCTGATTGTCTCAATGCTGTTCATGTACATGGCAGGTATCTCCATCAACATCATTTCCCTGTCGGGCATTGTGCTGGGCGTGGGAATGATGGTGGACAATTCCATCATTGTCATCGACAATATCACGCAACACTGGGACAAAGGCGAACCACTCCGGACTGCAACCATACGGGGCACGAACGAAGTGTTTACCCCCATGCTCAGTTCCGTGCTGACAACCTGTGCGGTATTCATTCCCTTGATTTTCATGAGCGGCATCTCCGGCGCCCTGTTCTACGACCAGGCGATGGCGGTGACTATCGGGCTGTTGTCCTCGTTAGCCGTTGCCATATTGATTATCCCGGTCTATTATTACCTGATATACAAGAAATACCAGACCCGGCAGCAAAACAAGTTTTTTGCGCGTTTCCAGGTGGTTAATTATGAAGCCTTGTACGAACGGGGGCTGAAATGGATATTCCGCCACCAGCTGTTGGCGTGGAGCATCTTTCTGGGCATGATTGTATGCAGTTGCCTGATATATTCGGTCATCGAGAAAAGGAAACTGCCACCGATTACGCAAAACGACCTGTTGCTGAACATCGAGTGGAACCAGAAAATCAATGCCGCCGAAAATGAAAAGCGGACGGGCAGACTGGTGCACCATTTGCAGGACCTGCTCTCACAAAATACGGTCATGGCGGGGACCCAGAAATTCCTACTTTCCCACACCAGGGAAAATTCCATTACCGAAGCTACCATCTACCTGAAAACCGTGCATCCCGACAGTGTGCCGCCTTTGGTGCAGCGCATCGGGGATTTCATGAAGAAACAGTATCCCCGCGCCGTTTACTATACGGAAAGTTCCGGCAACATTTTCGATATGATTTTCGCAGAGAGAGAGCCTTCGCTGGTGGCACGCATCCGGAGTGTGGACGGGAAATCGCCCGACCCGGACAAGCTGAACAAATTGCTGACCACCATCAAGAAGCAGCTTCCCGATTATTATATCGAGCCCGTAGCCTGGCAGGAAGTGGTGCAGCTCCGCACCTCCCCGGAGCTCATGACGCTGTATAACGTGGATTATAGTACGCTTTTCTACAAGCTGAAAAGCGCATTCAATGAGAACCGGGTGTTCAATCTGAATGAGGGGGAATACTCTGTGCCCATTATTTTGGGAGACGAAGAACACACCCTGCAAAATATCCTGCAAAACAATTCCGTCCGGAATAAAGATGAGGTGGAGATTCCCCTGAACACGCTAGTCCGGGAAAGCCGGGTCAACGACCTGAAAAACCTTATTTCGGGACCGGAAGGCGAATTTTATCCCCTCAATTTAGAGGTGGCGGACAAAGATATCGGTGCGGTGACGAACAAAATCTCCGCCATCGTAGCGGATAACGCCGATTTTGAGGTGAGTTACAGCGGCAGTTATTACTCCAACCGTGCCCTTATTAAGGAGCTGGCGGTGATTCTGGCGGTCTCCCTGCTGTTGCTTTATTTCATCCTGGCAGCCCAGTTCGAATCGTTGGTTCAGCCTTTTGTCATCCTGTCGGAAATCGCCGTCGACCTGTTTGGCGCGCTGTTCCTGCTGTGGCTCTGCGGTTCAAGCATCAATATCATGTCCATGATTGGCATCATTGTCATGTGCGGTATCGTTATCAATGACTCTATTCTGAAAGTGGACACCATCAACCAGTTGCGCCGTGCGGGCTATCACCTGAAAAGAGCCATCATGATGGCAGGCAACCGACGGCTGAAACCCATTATCATGACTTCCCTGACCACGATTTTAGCCATCGCCCCGTTCCTGTTCACCGGGAATCTGGGCGCGGACCTGCAATTCCCACTGTCCCTGGCAATCATCGGAGGGATGAGCGTCGGTACTGTTGTGAGCGTATATTTCATTCCATTGGCGTATTACTACATATACCGGAAAGAAGACAGGCGCACCGGCAGCCGGAAAGAGTAGAAAACCGATTTACCCGTACCCAGATTCCACAGGCTTATGAACGAGACAGGCGCAAAGAAACGAGGGTTCTCCCAGTTTTCCATCATTCTGACCATGGTGGCATTCATGGTGGTCGGCATCAGCATGATTCCCATGCTGAACATCCGTTATACGCCCTCGCTCAAACAGCAGGAGCTGACCCTCTCTTTCAATTGGTACGGGGCTTCCGCACGGATTATCGAACAGGAAGTGACGTCCAAAATAGAAGGGGTACTGGCGTCCGTCAGGGGCATCAAGGAAATGAGGTCGGTGACAGGCAAAGGCTCCGGACGCATCACCCTGTCCATCAAGAAGAACGAGAATATCGACGCCGTACGGTTTGAAATAGCCACCCTCATCAAGCAACTGTATCCCCGCCTGCCGGAGCAGGTCAGTTACCCCAATTTCTCTACCAATACTTCCGGGGAGGAGCACCAGACCCTGATTTCGTACACGCTGAATGCTCCCATTTCCACCTCCCAGATTCAGAAATATGCGGAGGAGCATATCGTGCCTGTCATTTCCCGGCTGGACGGTATCAACAGTGTGCAAGTATACGGCGCCACACCCTACGAATGGGAAATCCGCTTCAATCCCAACAAATGCACTGTTTTGGGAATTACCGCCGGCGATATCGCCCAGGCTATCAATACCTACCACACCGAAAATATCCTGGGGCTCACCACGGAACGGACCGTGTCGGGGGATACGCTACAAATACGGGTGCTGCTGGTGAATACGTCCAAAGAGCTCTCTTCTGCCAACAGCCCGTCAAAACGCAACAGTAATACTGTCAGCGGTTACGAAGTCTGGGACAATATCCCCATTGCCAACAACAACGGGCGCATTATCTATCTGAAAGACATTGCCACCGTCCAGTATAGAGAACAGCTCCCGACCCATTATTACCGCATTAACGGACTGAACAACATCAATCTTTCCGTCATGGCGGAGAAGCATATCAATACGCTTGAGGTCACGGTACGCATCAAGGAGGAGATGAAAAAATTAGAAGCCCGTTTCCCCGAGAACTATTCTGTAATTGTCGCCTACGACTCGTCAAAAGAAATTCAGAAGGAACTCGACAAAATCTATACCCGGACTATTATGTCCACGTTGATTCTGTTGCTGTTCGTCTATGCCGTGAGCCGCAAGCTCCGCTACCTGTTTCTCATCATTGTAACCCTGCTCGCCAATATATTGCTGGCATTCATTTTCTATAATCTGTTTGACCTGGAAATCCATCTCTATTCCATGGCAGGCATTACCGTCTCGCTCGGACTGATTATCGATACCAGCATTATCATGATAGACCATTACAGCTATTACCATAACCGAAAAGCCTTTTTAGCCATTTTCGCCGCCCTGCTAACGACCATCGGTGCCTTGACGATTGTGTTTTTTCTCCCGGAAAACCAGCGCAATAATCTGATGGATTTTTCTTCCGTCATCATCATCAACCTGACGGTATCCCTGATTATTGCCCTGCTGTTTATCCCCGCCCTGCTCGATAAGCTCCCTATCCGTCCACGCACGGGTAAAAAGCTCATCAGGTCCCGGCGGCGTTTAGTCCGGTTTACCCATATATACGCCAAGTTCATTTCTTTCAGCAGACGTCCGCGGTATAAATGGATTCTGATTACCCTCATTATCCTGGCGTTCGGGCTGCCCGTCCATTTCCTCCCCGCTAAACTCAAGGATGATAAGGACAAAGAGCGGAAAGGATTTTTCCCCGAATTGTATAACAAGACCATCGGCAGCAAATTCTACCAAAGCACGCTGAAACCGTATTTGGAACCCGTTTTAGGCGGCACGCTGCGACTTTTCACCGAACATGTCTTTAACGGCAACTATTACAACGACCCGCAGCGCACCCGCCTCTATGTCCGGGCATCCATGCCGGAAGGCTGTACGGTGCACCAGCTGAACGAGGTAATACTGAAAATGGAGAATTTCCTCAGCCAGTATCAGGAAATCGAAACGTACCAGACGTATGTGTATAATTACGATAACTCCGGTATCACTATCACGTTCCGCCCCGATGTGGAAAACGGCAGTTTCCCGGTTATGCTGAAAGATATCCTTATCGCCAAAGCCAACGACCTCGGCGGGGCTGACTGGAGCATCTACGGTATCGGACAAGGGTTTTCCAATGCCCTGGGCACAGGTTACAAGAGCAATAAAATCCGGCTTACCGGCTACAATTATGACATGCTCTATTCTTTTGCCCGGCAACTGTGTGACAGCCTGAGCCTGAACAAACGGGTGTCCGCCCCGGAAATCATGGGCGCCGATAACTGGAGGAGCAAGAACTCGACAGAGTATTTTATCGATTTCAATTTCGAACGCTTCGCCCAGCAGGAGTTGCGCCCCAACGATTACTATACGTTCCTGACCCAGCAGCTTTACCGCAATGCGCTCAATCCGGTGCTGATTGACAATCAGCAGGTAGCCGTTTCGCTGGTGTCGTCGGAAAGTAAGAATTTTGACGTATGGCACCTTGAAAACGACATCATTACGATGAAGGACAAGTCGGTCAAACTGGCAAAATTGGGAAATATCGAAAAACGCCGCTCCGGCAACGATATTTATAAAACCAACCAAGTCTATTCCCTGCTGGTCGCCTATGATTTCCTCGGTCCCTACGAACTGGCGAAGCGGGTGATGGAGCGCAACATCGACAAGCTCAACAGGCAATTGCCTCTGGGCTTCAAGGCAGAGAAGAACGGCTGGGATTGGGAGTGGTCTACGCAAAAGAAGCAGTATGCTCTTCTTTTTTTAGTGATTGCCATTATTTACCTTGTCTGCGCCATTCTCTTCGAGTCGCTCTGGCAACCTTTCGTGATCATCATCATGATTCCCATTTCGTTTATCGGGGTGTTTCTGACGTTTTACCTCTTTAAGTTCACTTTCGACCAGGGTGGGTTTGCCTCTTTCGTATTGCTGTGCGGCATCGTTGTCAATGCGGGCATTTACATCATCAACGAATACAACCTCACCTGCCGAGCTGTCCGCAAACAAGGCTTAAAATATTATCTGAAATCCTATAACCACAAAATCATCCCGATTTTTCTGACCATCGTCTCCACTATTCTGGGCTTGATTCCGTTTGTATACGAAGGTTCGAAAGAGGTCTTCTGGTTCTCTTTTGCCGTCGGTGCCATGGGCGGCATGGTTTTCTCCATCATTGCCCTGGTGCTCTACCTTCCCCTCTTCATGAAATTCAAACCCCGCAAATCAAATCCGTCCTGAACCCGGATATTCTCGGTTTTATTTTTTATCTTTGATTCCAAATAAAACGAGTATGGCGGAATGTATTGAACACCCGGAAAATTCACCGGAATACGAAGGATTGAAAGTAAACAGGGGCATCGAGCAGCCCGAAGCGATGAATCCGAATATCGCAGCGCGCTTAAAGTGTATCAAGAAGAAAGTGCTGACCACGGATGACTATGTGGAAGGCATCCTGAAAGGGGACATCAATATCCTCAGTCAAGCCATTACCTTGGTGGAGAGTTCCAAAACAGAACATCAGCTAATAGCTCAGGAGGTTATTAAACGTTGCCTTCCCTCGTCGGGAAATTCTGTCCGGATTGGCATCACGGGAGTGCCGGGAGCAGGAAAAAGCACGTTTATCGAGAGCTTCGGCAAATACCTGACTGGGCAGGGACACAAGATAGCCGTCCTGGCGATAGACCCCAGCAGCGAACGCTCCAAAGGGAGTATTCTGGGAGATAAGACCCGGATGGAGGAGCTTTCCTGCGACCCGAAAGCCTATATCCGTCCTTCCCCTTCCGCCGGGTCTTTGGGCGGCGTAGCCCGCAAAACGCGGGAAGCCATGATTCTCTGTGAAGTGGCGGGATTCGACATTATCCTGATTGAAACGGTGGGCGTGGGACAAAGCGAAACGGCAGTCCATTCGATGGTGGACTTTTTCCTGCTGTTGCAAATCGCAGGTGCAGGCGACGAACTGCAAGGCATCAAACGCGGCATCATGGAAATGGCAGACAGCATCATTATCAATAAGGCTGACGGCAATAACATACAACGGGCAGAGTTAGCTAAGGTACAATTGCAGACTGCCCTGCACTTTTTCCCGCCACACGAATCGGGTGTCACCCCGCAGGTCATGACCTGCTCGGCATATGAACGGACGGGCATCGATGCTATTTGGGAAAATATCCTGCACTATTGCAGCGAAACCCAGCAGAACGGCTATTTTGACCGCCGCCGGAGAGAGCAGTCGAAATACTGGATGTATGAAACCATCAACGAGCAACTGAAGAACCGCTTTTACCAGTACGAAAAAGAGCAGCTCAAAGCCGCAGAGGAAAAGGTACTGAACAACGAGATGAGTTCTTTTACAGCTGCCTTTGAATTGCTGGAAGATTATTTCAACAAGCAGGATTAAAGGGCGGGAATCCAGAGAGGAAAGAAAAAGTCCGGTCTTCATTCAGCCTGCCGCAATAATGTGTCACCCCATTGGTGATTGCCACATAGGGGGCAGCCATGACTAAATTGTAGCGAAACACCTGGTCGAATACAGTCTGGGACAATGCAACAGCCGGAGCCTTACACTCCACAATCAGATAAGGCTCCGATTGCCGGTTGTAACAGACCACATCGAAGCGCCTTTTCAAACCGTATAAATTAATCTCTTTCTCCACGGCAATCAAGGTGCGAGGATAGTGTTTTTCCTCTACCAAATAATGAATCAGATGCTGGCGCACCCACTCCTCGGGCGTCAAGGTCACATATTTTTTCCGGATGATGTCAAAAATCAGCGTCATTCCGTTTTGTTTTTTTATCTGATAGGCGAAGGGGGGAAAAGTAAGTGTCTGCATAACGACCGGTTCGGATTATTTTTTATTCCGGATGCGGAGCAAGCTGCTGTCTCCATAACTCAGGAAGCGGAAGTCATGAGCCAGGGCATAATCGTACACTTTCTTCCAATCGTCCCCGATAGCTGCCGCCACCAACAGAAGGAGTGTGCTTTGCGGCTGGTGGAAATTGGTAAACAGCACATCCACAACCCGATAGTGGTAGCCCGGCAATATGATGATGGTCGTGGCAACTTTCAACTGCTCTTCCTTTGTCTCCTCAAACCAGCAAAGCAGGGCTTCCATGGCTTCCCGCAGCGTATAGCGGTCGGGCAGCGTGTAGCATTCCCACTGACTGACATAGCCGAAGTCCTGACAGCCTTCCAGGCGTTTTACCCCCATCCAATACAGGCTTTCGAGTGTCCTCACGGAGGTGGTGCCCACAGCCACAATGTCGTCCGATTTATCACGCAAACAGGCTATCAGTTCCTTTGAAATCACGATGTGTTCGGTGTGCATGTCGTGTCCACCGATTTTTTCGGCTTTCACCGGGCGAAACGTTCCTGCCCCCACATGCAAGGTCAGTTCTTCAATAGCGACCCCTTTTTTCCTCAAATCCGCCAAGATTGCCTGCGTAAAATGCAACCCCGCCGTCGGCGCCGCCACGGAGCCCTCTTCTTTGGAGTAGACCGTCTGATAACGGATTTTATCGGATTCTTCCGATTCGCGGTTCAGATAAGGCGGAATGGGTATTTTGCCGCAATGCTCCAATACCTCGCTGAAAGACAAATCTCCGTCCCAAGAGAAGCGCACAAGCACCTCGCCCCCCGGTTTCGCCTCCACTTTGAGGGCTTGCAGTGTCCGTTTTTCCCCTTGCTCATCGAAAAAGCAGGAAATCGTCCCCTCCCGCCACTTTTTCAGGTTTCCCACCATGCAGCTCCACTCGCAACTCCCGGTAGCCGAAAAATTCCGGGCATAGTCCGCCGGCTGAAAAGGCTCCAGGCAAAACACTTCGATGTGAGCCCCCGTTTCTTTCTGAAAAAACAAACGGGCATGAATCACTTTCGTATTGTTGAATATCAGCGTCTGTCCGGCTTGCAGCACACCGCGCACATCCCGGAATTCGCCCTCCGTGATTTTCCCGCAGTCATACATCAATAATTTGGAAGATTCCCGGTCTGCCAACGGAAATTTTGCAATCCGCCCTTCCGGCAGCTCATACGAATAATCCTCTATCTTTATCTCTTTAAGTTCGTCCAGCCCTGTTACCATTTCTTTCACGATATACACGCCACCACTATATCATCCGGCGCCCGGCAAAGATAAGGAAAAAGTTGCAAGGGAGCAATGGAGACTACTTTGCTTCTCTTTCTCCCCCCCCCCCCTTTCAACTTTTCAACTTTTTGCTTACCTTTATCCAGCAATGTTTTTATCATTTTCCCACTATGAAAACCAAAAAAGAAATTGTAGAAAACTGGCTACCCCGCTATACCGGACGAAAACTGGAGGATTTTCCAAAATATATATTACTTACCAATTTCGAGTACTATCTGGAATTATTTGCTGAAATTTATGGAGTAAAGATTGTCGGCGCGGATAAGACCATGCCCAATGTGTCCTATGGAGACATTATTTTAATTAATTTCGGTATGGGAAGCGCCAACGCAGCAACTATCATAGATCTGCTCTCTGCCATTGAGGTGGAAGCAATTCTTTTCCTGGGTAAATGCGGCGGACTTAAAAAGAGAACTTCCGTCGGCGACTACATCCTGCCTATTGCCGCCATCAAAGGGGAAGGCACCTCCGACGACTATATGCCCCATGAAGTTCCTTCCTTACCTGCTTTTAGCATACAAAAAGCCTGTTCCAAAGCCATAACCATCCACAACCGCACATACTATACCGGCGTTGTTTACACTACCAACCGACGGGTATGGGAATATGACGACCATTTTAAAGAATATCTTGTAAAAACCAGAGCTATGGCCATCGATATGGAGACTGCGACGATCTTTACCGTCGGTTTCTCTAACCGCATTCCCACCGGCGCACTCCTGTTGGTTTCCGACCGCCCCATGATTTCGGAAGGAATCAAAACTGCGGAATCGGACAAAGAGGTTACCCAAAATTTCGTAAAACAACATTTAGAAATCGGCATAGAAACCCTGATGCATATCCAGAATAAAAATTATTCCGTCAAGCATCTGATATTTTAACTATTTATGAGAAAAACACATCCCATTCACATGTCATCTTCCCAAGTCCTGTTTTTGCTCCTGCTCTTGGGCGGTACGCTACTGTTTAGCTGTTGCAAAGAGAAAAAAACAACATCCCAAACAGGAACACCAGAAAGCACAGAAATAGAATTCGGGCAGAAACATTTTGATTTCGGTAAATTAGCCGAAGGTGAAATTGTGACGCATACTTTTTATTTTAAAAACACAGGCAAAGAAAATTTCGTAATTAAGGCCATTGAAAGCGGTTGCGGATGTACCACTGTCGAATATGACAAGAAACCGCTTGCTCCCGGAAAAGAAGGAAAAATTGAAATCGCCTTTAACTCTTCCGGGCGATACGGCAAACAATACAAAGAAATCAGTATATTTGCAAATCTTCCCAAAGGAAAGACAACATTAACCATTACGGCAGATGTAAATTAATATTCATTCAAATAAACAGGAAAAAACATGAACACCTTATTTATTGTATTACAAACAACCGGCGCCGGACAAGGATTATTAGGATTGTGGCCGATGCTTCTTATCATTGTTGTGATGTGGTTTTTTATGATCCGCCCACAGATGAAAAGACAGAAAGAACTAAAAGCTTTCCGCGATTCACTGAAAAAAGGAGATAAAATTGTCACCACAGGCGGAATCTATGGAAAAGTTATGGAAATCCATGATTTCACAATCCTCATGGAAGTAGAAGGCGGTGTAAAATTAAAAGTCGACAAATCGGCTGTCATTAAAGATATGACCGACGCCACCCCGTCTAAGTAAAACAAATGTCATTCTGCAAAAAAACGAAGGGGCTTCCGAAAACATCCGGAAAACAGTACCCCTTCGTTCAGTATGACCCGCTTGACACTTGGCTGCACCCACTAATCGCAGGAATTTATGAAAAGGAACAAAATAACAGAACGGCTCAAAGCCTTGCAGTTTCATATCGACCGCAATATCATCAGCTACGGTATTTGTGTTGTCATTGCTTCTATCCTGTGGTTTCTCAATGCTTTAAACAAAGAATATACCAGCAAAATCACTTACCCTGTAAAATATACCGATTTTCCCCAAGGAAAATTCCTTGTATCCGATCCTCCCCAAAACATCAGCCTGGAGGTAAAAGCCAATGGATTTACATTACTCGCCTATAGGCTCCGAACCTCCTTCCGACCCATTGTTGTCAATATCAACAGTTACAGCAAGCATTCTTTAGAGAAAAACAATATTTTCAAATACACACTGAATTTGAATGACGCCAAAGATAAAATCAACGGGCAATTGCATTCCGGACTAAAACTCCTCGGCATTCATCCGGGCAAGGTGGATTTCACGTTCTCCCCTGCTATCTCCAAAAAAATCGCCATTTATCCTGTTGTTCGTTACACGCTGAAACAACAATACATCCTGACTAACGGAATCCAATGCACCCCTGACAGCATCCTGGTCAGTGGCCCGGCCCAAATCATGGATACACTGAAATACATCTACACGCACCCCTGGGATGCCGGAGAAATAAAAAAGACACGTACCCAGACTGTCAGTTTAAGTCCCGTTCACGGCATACAATTTGACCATACAGACATAAAGATTGAGATGCAACCCGAACGCTACACCGAGGAAAAAAGGATTATACCAATTCAGGTTGTAAACTTACCCGATTCACTGAACATCAAACTATTCCCTGGAACAGTGGAAATTACTTACGAAATCGGGTTAAGCAAATATGATGTCGTCAGAAACTCCGACTTTACTTTTACAGTCGATTATAAGAACATGAATGAGGGGGCTTACCTTCCTGTGCAAGTCAGCCGTTCACCCCAATATATCAAAGAACTCCGGTACACTCCGCAGAAAGTGGAATTTATCTTAGAGAAAAAATAATCCCAATGTCACACCTCCTATGATGAAAATCGGCCTGACCGGAGGCATCGGTTCCGGAAAAACAACCATAGCAAAAGCTCTCCAGGATTCAGGCTATCCCATATACATTGCTGATAGGGAAGCCTCCCGCTTGATGAACCACGCTCCGGAAATCAGAAACGCTTTAATTCGACTTTTCGGAGAAAACATATACTGTCCAGACCATACCTTAGATAAACAGCAACTCGCAGCCCTTATATTCAATGACACCACCCGACTACAACAAGTAAACCGCATTGTCCATCCGGCTGTGATGCAGGATTTTCTGGCGTGGTGCGGCAAACAGCAAACCGCCCTGGTCTTTTTCGAATCCGCCATCCTCTTTGAGGCCGGACTGACCAGTTATTTCGACGCTGTCATTTGTGTCACAGCCACCCTTCAAACCCGCATTGAAAGAGTAATGAAACGGGACCATGTATCTACCGAACAAGTGAACGAACGGATACGCAACCAAGCAGCAGACGAGGAAAAACAACAACAAGCCGACTTTATCATTGACACAACGGACGGTAAAAGCTGGCGAAACCAAATTACAACTCTCATTGATATTTTAATCCATAAACAATAAACAACATGGCAAAATTCGGAAAATGGATTGGTGCCGGTCTCGGCTTTGTAATGGGAGGTCCCCTGGGTGCTCTTTTCGGTCTGTTCATCGGATCAGCTTTAGACTCCGCAACCGTTGTCACGAACACCAGCTATCCGGGTACTTCCGAAAGCGGAAGAGGCGATTTTATGTTCAGCCTTACAGTCCTGGCAACAGCCATTATGAAAGCCGACGGTCGCATGACCCGCAGCGAATTGACCTACGTAAAAAATTTTCTGTTTCAAAATTTCGGAGAAGAAGCCACCCGGGAAGGCTTAGCTATGATAAACAAACTACGCAGCCAGAATATTCCTGTGATGCAGGTCTGTACACAGATTCGGTACAACATGAATCCATCCCTACGCACACAACTGCTCTATTTTCTGTTTGGCATTGCCCAAGCTGACGGTCGTGTCTGCCAACAAGAAATCCGGCTTTTGGAAAACATCTCTGTCTGGCTAGGCCTGGACAACACCACATTCAATTCCCTCAAATCCATGTATTACGCGGATACAGATACTGCCTACACAACTCTGGGCATCCCCCCCAATGCCAGCGATGACGAGGTAAAAAAAGCCTACCGCCAAATGGCACGGGAAAACCATCCGGATAAAGTCAGTCACCTCGGCGAAGACATACGGAAAGCTGCAGAAGAAAAATTCACACGCATCAATCTGGCCTATGAAAAAATAAAAAAACAAAGAGGGATGAATTAAACCGTCCATTCCAAATTTTTTCTAATTTTGTATCTCATTTTAACAAACGCATAAAACGGAAAAAAGATGTTAAAAGAAATTTTATCCATATCGGGAAAACCGGGTCTTTACAAACTGGTCAACAACACATCCAATGCGATTATTGTAGAATCCCTTTTAGACGGGAAGCGGTTTCCAGCTTATTCCAACTCCAAAATCATATCACTTGAAGATATCTCCATTTATACTGAAAATGAAGACATGCCTTTAAAAGAGGTATTGAAAAGAATTTTCGACAAAGAAAACGGAGCCGACATTCTTTCTCACAAAGAAGCGACCGAAAAAATCCAGGCTTATTTTGAAGAAGTCGTACCCGAATATGACAAGGACCGGGTATATGTATCCGACATGCGAAAAATCATCCAGTGGTATAATTTACTAAGTGAGAAAAAGATATTGAATTTCAGCGAAGAAAAAAAATAAAAAGGCAAAAAGGTGAAAAGTAAAACATTTATTTTTCACCTTTATTTTTCTTTTCTCCAGCGGTATGAATGATTATTTTCAATTCAAACAATTCCTTATCCGACAGGGACAAACGGCAATGAAAGTCGGTACCGACGGAGTATTGTTGGGTGCGTGGGCCAAACTGAAAAATGCGGTTTCCATATTGGATATTGGTACGGGCACAGGGCTACTGGCACTCATGGCTGCACAGAGAAATCCGGAAGCCTCAATCGAAGCCATAGAAATCGACGACGACGCCTATCAGCAAGCCTGCCAAAACACAACTTCATCGCCTTGGTGCGACCGGATAACTCTTCATCACCTCTCTGTTTTCAATTTCTATCCATCCTATCACTTCGACTGCATTCTATGTAACCCGCCTTTCTTTTTACACTCAACACCAACTCCGGATAACAGCCGGACAACAGCACGCCATTGCAAAGAATTCACCCATACAGACCTGCTTTCACTTGCTCGACGTCTATTGTCCCCACAAGGAAAACTTAACCTGATTTTACCTGTAACAGAAGCAGAAAACCTCATCCGGGAAGCCCCGCAATATGCAGCCAATCTTACCCGAATAACGAAAGTCAAACCAACCCCACCCAAGCCTCCCAAACGATATTTACTCGAATTTTCTTTTTCCTCCCCTACTTTCCTCGAACCGGACGAACTGGTTATTGAATACTCCCGGCACAATTATAGTCCCGAATACCAAGAACTCACACGTGACTTTTATTTGAATATGTAAGCAAAATCACAATTTTACTTACATTCCAGAATTAATTCCCGAAAAATATACCCATCTTTTTATAAGATTATAAAAATTTTAACTTTCTTTTAAGGAGATATATTCATTTTATACCTATATTTGCAACGTCAAAAACGGACAATTCAGAAATACGTTTTTTTCATAAGTTTGTATGTTTAGGTTAGTAGTTAGTAATTAATAAGAGATCGGTTTCCGGTCTCTTATTTTTTTTCTATATTTACCCCTGCAAAACAGCCTGCGTGTTCTTGTGTATGATTACGGAAACGTTGGCTATGCTGACAAGTAATATTGAACTATTTAAGATAAAGTATCATGAAAAAACAAGTAGCATTAGGAATTGATATCGGCGGTACGAACACCACTTTCGGTTTTATCGACCGAGAAGGAAACTATTTGGCTGACGGGAATATCCTGACCCAAAAACACGAAGATATCAACGATTATTTAAAAGAACTGTACATGGAAATCGAGAAAGCTCTGGATCCCCATCGCGACGAGTTCGATGTAATCGGTATCGGTATCGGTGCTCCGAACGGAAACTATTACAAAGGTTCCATCGAATTTGCCCCGAACCTGAGATGGCACGATGTGATTCCTCTATGCGACATGATGAAAGAGTATTATCCGCATCTTCCCGTATTCCTGACCAATGACGCTAATGCTGCTGCTATTGGTGAAATGGTATACGGAGGTGCCAAAGATATGAAGGATTTTATCATGGTAACTTTAGGAACAGGCTTAGGCAGCGGTTTTGTTGCTAACGGCCAGCTAATTTACGGAAGTGACGGTTTTGCCGGAGAGTTGGGCCACATCATTGTATCCCCCAACGGACGTCAATGCGGGTGCGGTCGGAACGGATGCCTTGAAACCTATGTTTCCGCAACGGGTGTAAAACGTACCGCCTATAAAATGATGGCCAAATACAACTACCCGAGCGACCTGCGTTTGGTACCGTTCAATGAAATGACGGCAAAAATGGTATGCGATGCTGCATTAAAAGGTGATATGATTGCTATTAACACGTTCAAATATACCGGTAAAATGCTGGGAGAAGCCCTAGCAAACATGGTGGCCATCACAAGCCCCGAAGCTATCTTCCTGTTCGGAGGTTTAGCCAAAGCCGGTAATCTGCTTTTCGAGCCGACAAAAGACCACATGGAAATGAACGTGTTGAAAATTTTTGCCAACAAGGTGAAACTGTTACCTTCACAGTTGGATAAAAATGCCGCCATTTATGGTGCTTCCGCATTAGTCTGGAACGAATTGAAGCTATAAAACTGTTGAATGGTTGAAAGAAAAATTGAAAGAGTTGAAGAGGACTACTCTTCACTCTTTCTTTTTGAATTTTCAAACCGTTTTTTATTCTATTATTATTTTTCATTCATAGTATGAAAAAATATTGCTGTGTGCTGTGTGCCCTCGCCGTCTTGTGGATTTCCTGTAACAAACATGAAAAAGAAACTCTTGTCACCCAATACGTAGATCCGTTTATCGGAACAGCCGATCACGGTCATGTATTTCCAGGAGCCACCGTACCCTTCGGAGGGATACAGTTAAGCCCCGACAATCCCCGCAGCGCGTGGGACTGGTGTTCCGGATACCATTACAGCGACAGCATTATCTCCTCTTTTTCCCATACCCATTTAAGCGGCACTGGTATCGGCGATTTGCAGGACATCCGCTTCCTGCCTACCCTTACCCGTCCTCAGGACGAAACGCCTGCCCAATATATACAGGCAAACTATGCCAAATTCTCCCACACAAATGAAAAAGCGGAACCAGGCTATTACCGGGTAGAACTTGACAACGGCATCATTACGGAATTATCCACCACCACCCGATGCGGTATTCATTATTACCAATATCCCGCCAATGCGGTGAACGGATTGAGCATTGACTTGACCACAGCACGTAACTGGGACCGCACACTGGAAGCCAGCATAAAAAAAGTAAATAACCGTACACTGACAGGCTACCGCAAGTCCAAAGGCTGGGCAAACGACCAGCGGGTATACTTTATCATTGAGTTTTCACAAGACGTAGAGGTAGTTGCCGGAAAAAACAAATTCTCCCCGTTAGACAACGGACAGAAAATAAAAGCCGACAGTTGTTACGCTTGGGTGGATTTCGGCAACAAAACCAACAAAATACTGGCAAAAGTAAGCCTTTCTTCCGCCAACATTGACGGAGCTGAAGCAAATATGCAAAAAGAACTGCCCCACTGGAGTTTCGACAAAGTGAAACGCGACGCCAGAGTCGCTTGGAAAAGAGAACTATCCAAAACAAAAGCAGAAAGCGACAACGAAGAAGATTTAAAAGTTTTCTACACAGCTCTGTATCATACCTACCTCGCCCCCTACACCTTTTCCGACGTATTGGGCAACTTCAAAGGTCCCGACGGGGAAATCCACAGTGTTGGCAATAAAAATACTCAATATACCGTTTTTTCTTTTTGGGACACATTCCGGGCTGCGCACCCGCTCTTTACAATTACCCAAAAGAAACGAATCAATGACATGATTCATTCCATGCTCAAACATTACGATGCCTACGGTCTGCTACCGGTATGGGAATTAGTAGGAAATGAAACTAACTGCATGATTGGCAACCACTCCATCCCTGTTATTGTGGAAGCTTATCTCAAAGGTATAGGGAATTTCGATGCCGAAAAAGCTTACGATGCTATGAAAAAGACCGTCATGGCGAAGCGTGCCGGCTTGAAAGAACTAAGAGAATATGGCTATATCCCCTATGACAAAGAACCAGAATCGGTATCCAAGACGCTCGAATATGCATACGACGACTGGTGCGTCGCCCAAATGGCAAAAGCACTGAACAAAGAAAGCGACTACCTGTATTTCCTGAAACAATCCCAGAATTACAGACATCTCTTTGATAAAGAAACCGGTTTTATGCGTGGAAAATCCTCCGAGGGCAAATGGAAAATCCCCTTCTCTCCCATCCGCTCCGAACACCGGGTGGATGAATACACAGAAGGAAATGCCTGGCAATATTCCTGGTTTGTCCCCCATGACCTCGAAGGGCTGATTGCCCTCCACGGAGGAAACGACAAGTTCATTTGCAAACTGGACAGCTTGTTTACCATTTCCTCCGAAATGGAAGGAAAAGACGTATCCCCGGATATCAGCGGTATGATTGGACAGTATGCCCAAGGCAATGAACCCTCACACCATGTTGTGTACCTATATAATTACGTCGGACAACCCCACAAGACCCAATTCTACATTGACAAAATCCGGAAAGAACTTTACACTGCCACCCCTAACGGTCTGTGCGGCAACGAAGACTGTGGACAGATGTCTGCTTGGTACGTTTTCTCTGCTATGGGCTTTTACCCTGTTAATCCAGTAGAAATGAAATACCAACTCGGCACCCCACTGTTTAAAAAGCTAACTCTCAAAGTAGGACGGGAAAAACGCTTCATCATCAAGGCAAACAAAGAAAACGACCAATATATCTATGTACAAAAAGTCCTCTTAAACGGCGAAGAACTCCACCGCACCTACATCACCCACGACGAAATCATACAAGGCGGTGAACTTGAATTTGTACTAACAGATAAATATTAAATCAGATTCCAACATAAAAAACGTTTCTTTTGTTGTGTAACAAAAGAAACGTTTTACCCCTTACATTTTTACTATTTTTAAAAGTTATTTACAGTAATTCCTATTACTTTTGAAGTGGTGAAAGTGCTAAATATTATCCATTTGTAATGAAAATAAAACTATTCATTTTTTGTCTGCTTATCTCTGAGGTTGTTTTCTGCCAAAAACGTACTATATACTACGACCTGTCACTAAGCGGATACGTTTCACAAGAAGAACACCTGCCTTTTTGGAGTGTTACCAATCAAAACGGGATTGTTCCCGAAAGCAATGGTGGACTTTTAAAAATCGGTATATTTTCCGACTTTAATCCTAAACATAAAATCCAATTTTCCTACGGCGTATCTACCGCAGGACTACTCTCCAAAAGTGACAATAACCTCCTTTTAGATGAACTATATATCAGCTCAAAATGGGAAAAAATCCGCTTGGATTTAGGTATGATTCACCCAGATATCGAATACGGGGGAATATCTTCCACCAATGGGAACATCGTACACTCTACAAACGTCCGAACCATGCCGGGATACAATCTGAGAACTGATTTTATTACCGTTCCCTGGACCCGTCAAATACTCTCTTTCAAGTTTAACTGGGCAGATTACATGATGATTGATAACCGTTTTGCCCATCATACCAAATTACACAACAAATCTTTTTTTGTAAAACTAACACCCTTAAAACGTCTGGAACTCATTGTTGGCTTGGAACATTGGGCTCAATGGAGCGGAAAATCTCCTGTATTAGGCCAACAGCCCTCCTCTTTCAAAGATTATTTGAGAATCGTTGCAGCATTAGAAGGCGGAGAAGGGGCAAGCCAGTCAGACATCATTAACGTCTTGGGCAATCATTTAGGTGCAGAACATCTGAGAATAAATTTGCATACTAATAAATTTTCACTTTCTTTCTATTATGACATTCCTTTTGAGGATCATTCAGGATTGAATTTTTATAATGTACCTGACGCTACATACGGTATCTATTTTAACTCAAAGAATCAAAAGCAATGGATTACCGACGCTATTTATGAACTTACTTACACCAAATGCCAATCCGGTCCCCTTCATGATCGATCGGCGACTCCCGAAGAAATTGCCAAACAAGATCCAGATAAATGGTATTACGGAAAAATTATTTTAGGAGGAAACGACAACTATTTCAATAACGGAGAGTATCGAAGCGGCTGGACCTATTACGGAAAAACTATAGGAACGCCTTTTATTACCCCTTGCGCCCCCAATGAAAAAGGACAAGTATTAGGCGTATATAATAACCGTGTATTGGCTCACCACTTGGGCATCAAAGGTTTAGCTTTTTTAAAAATTCCGTATAAAGCTCTTTTTTCATACTCCCGTAATTACGGTACTTTTAGTACTCCTTTTGAACACCCGCGCAAACAATTTTCTTTTGCCATTGAATTAAAAGTACCTAAAATAAAAAGCCTGCCGTTTAATATCGATTTCGGAGTATATGGTGACTATGGAAAATTATTTAAAAACAATCTCGGTTTCAACTTAAAAATCAGCCGTAAAGCAAAATTAATTGCATTAAAATAATGAGTTTATTCAACTCTCAATCTTCTCCCTATAATACGTTTTTTCAGCATATAAAAAATACGTTCTAGCTTATATGTTGCACTATTGTATAACATCCGGTAACTTTTTCTCCTTTTCCAAGAATATTGCCACCGATGTATACAATACGTATTCTCTTTCACACACTCAGGATAAAATGCCTCTTTCCAATGATAAGGATAAAATGCCTCTAAAGGTAAAATTTTTACCCTTCCCAAATATTGTTCCCCATACGCAGTAAGCCCCATCTGCCTAGCCGCGTTACTGACTACCATCGGACCTATTAAAGGTTTTATCTTAGAATAAAAACTCTCAGTAATCATTTGCAAACACATTTTGAGGTATTCATGATGGGGTTCAGCCCCCAATACCGCCCCATTCAAGGGATGTTTTAGCAGACTTTTTTGCTGAAATCCCAAAAAACACGACTCCGATAACAAGGGAGCAAAATCTTTCACAACTTCTATATCCGTATCAAAATAAAGTCCTCCTTCATGATACAAAACATAAAAACGTACATAATCGGAAAGGAGAGCCCATTTCCCATATTTAATAAGTAATTTCAGAAAATCACTGTCTGGAGGTAAATTGCTTTCATTCCAACACTTCACTTCATAATCCGGCAAAAATTTACCCCAGCTATCCATACACCGCTTCAACTCGCCATCAATCGGTTTGGATCCAAACCAACAATAATGAATAATTTTCGGAATCATAAACAAATTATAAATATTGACTTACTCCTTTTTCGCAGAAAACGGCCTGCTTCGCCACCTGTTGATAATAATAATCAAAATTCTTTTTCCGGTTCTGCATATATTTGTCATTATGCCATAAATGAAAGCCGATGGCAGCAAATTTGAGAGCAAGTTTCTTTTTACCAGCAAATAGCAATCTTTGTGCTAAATCGTAATCCTCTCCTCCCCAACCAACATAAAATTCATCATATCCATTGATTGCCAAAAAATCCTCCCGCCAAAATGACATATTGCATCCCAATCCCGGTCTAGTCTTCCGCTTCGATGCCAAAAAACGAGCCAAACCAAGACAATGTATGGAATTTTCCCTGCGTGTTAATCCCCAAGTAAAAAAGTTTATTTTTTTAAATTTCCACCCTTTACATAAAGAGTCCGTTTTTTCCTTTGTAATATTAGCTCTCCCGCCTTTAATATAACATCCCGGACAGGCAAAACGCACATGGTCTCTTACAAAATAAGAATGAAGTATCATATCTCCATCCACCTGAATAATATACTCATACTTCGCTTTAGCCACACACTTATTCCTCGACATTGCCAAGCGAAATCCTTTATCTTCCTGCCAAACATGGATTAACGGAACAGGATAGTCTCTCTGGAGTTTTTCTATCACCTCTTTTGTTTCATCTGTAGAACCATCATCGCCAACAATCACTTCATCAGGCAACAATTTTTGCCTTTTAATACTTTCCAAACACAAAAATAATGCATCAGGACGATTATAAGTAGATACAATCAATGATGTCTTTATATTCTCCATTCAGAATTACAATTTTTAAGATTTTTGACAAATGTAACTATATTAATCAGAACCACCTTATATGAAATTGGAAAATTTAAAACTCTTTCTTCATTATAATTTACTACTTTTGTTTACGTTTTATAGCTAACTCTATATCATGAAAAACATAGCCATTATCTTAGCAGGAGGCACCGGAAACAGACTAAATGCCGGGATTCCCAAACAGTTTATAAAACTGGCAGGCAAAACGATCCTTGAGCATACACTATGTACCTTTCAAAATAATGAACAGATAAATGAAATAGCCGTTATTTCCAATAAAGATTACCTCCATACCGTCGAAGATATGGTAAAAGCAAATGGTTTTACCAAAATATCCAAAATCCTTCACGGAGGAAAAGAACGCTACGATTCTACATTAGCCGCCTTAAACGCATTTTCAGAAGAAGCCAATCTCTTGATACACGACGCCGTCCGCCCGTTAGTCAGTGACAGAATCATTCATGATGTTGTTGAAGCTCTGGAAAAATATGAAGCTGTTGATACCGCCTTGCCGACTATTGATACAATTATTGAAGTAAATGAAGGCCATGATTTCATCAAAAACATTCCGAACCGTCACCTGCTCTACCGAAGCCAAACTCCGCAGGCATTCAAAACCCACATACTGAAAAAAGCATACGAAATTGCCTTACAAGACCCCGATTTCCAAACAACAGACGATTGTGGTGTGGTAAAAAAATACCTGCCGGAAGTGAAAATAAAAGTAATCACTGGTGACAACCAGAATATAAAACTTACCTATCCGGAAGACCTCTTTCTACTCGAAAAATTATTTCAAATAAAAAGTAACGCCCCTGCCTCTCACCCTTAATTATACTTGAAAAAAACATCCACCCCCTATAACTACCTGTTTATCTTCACATAACATTCTCCTTTAAACATACCTTTTGGGGGTCAAAAAAACGAAGACAACCTTATAAAATAAAAAAAGATAAAATATTGATTAATACGCAAAAAGAATCTATATATTTGTAATATAAGAATAAAAAATCGTAATTAGGAAAAGGTACGTTTATCAACAATGAAATCATTTGTATTCCCCGGTATTATTGAACAGGATATTCTTGCAATAGGTGCAAACCAAGTCCCCTATATGCGGACGGAGGCATTTTCGGCAATCGTCAAAGAATGTGAACAACTTTTATTAAATGCTATCGGCTGCCCTAAAGGGAAAGTAATATTTTACACTGGTTCAGGCACTGCTGCTATGGACGCCACCGTAGCTTGTTACGTAAGCACCAAAAGAAAGGCACTCGCAATCACAGGAGGTTCTTTTGGAAAAAGATGGCAAGAAATCTGCCAATATTACGCTGTTGCGTGCAAACAATTTGAAGTTCCGTTTGCCAAAGATATAGACTATACTCGGCTTGAAGAAGTCATCAGCCAAGAACAGCCCGATGTTTTGCTATGTCAGCATCATGAGACCTCATCAGGCGAACTTTTTGATATCCGGACCATTGGGGAAATTTGCAAAAGAAATCAAGTCATACTTATTACAGATGCTATCAGCTCGTTTTTAGCAGACCCATATAATATGGACGAATACAACATCAAAATCTCTATTACCAGCAGCCAGAAAGGGTTGAATATTCCTCCGGGCTTGTCGTTTGTTATCCTGTCGGAAGAGATTACAAAAGAAGCATTCGCCCATCGTAACTTTTATTTGGATTTCAACGAAAACTTAAAAAATCTGGTACGGGGACAAACCCCTTATAGTCCTGCTACTTTACTTTTTCTGCAATTACATGCCCGCCTCAAACGAATTGAAAAAACAGGAGTTACACCCATTATCAAAAACGTACACCGGAATGCTTTATATTTCCGGGAAAAATGTCGTAAAAACAATTGGGAAGTTCCTGCCGAACGTCCATCCAATTGCATCACCGGTTTCTATGTACACAAAGACGGTTATGCTATTTTCAAAGAACTACTGAAAAAAGAGATCTATATTATGCCAGGAGGTATCAATAATTTTCTGCGGGTATCTCATTTAGGATGCCAAACTCCGGAAGATTTAGACATCCTGGCCCGCTCGATACATGAAATAGAAGAAAAATTATGAAAAAAAAAGAGGTTATTGTTTACACATCGGGAACATGGGATTTATTTCATATCGGACACCTCAATATCCTTGAAAAATCAGCAGCTTTAGGCGATAAGTTAATTGTCGGCGTAAGCAGCGATGAATTGATCTATGAATACAAAGGGATTAAACCGGTTATTCCTTTTGAGCAAAGAATGCGTATTGTTGAATCCATCGGAGTCGTATCTCAAGTCGTTCGGCAAGACATACTCACAGACATCCGTCAACTCAAAGAGTTTGATGTAGACATCGTCACAATCGGAGACGACTGGAAGAATAAATATCTGGAAGGCTTGGAATGGATGAAATCACAATCCGGCAAAAAAGTAGTATATCTTCCTTACACAGGAGGCATTAGTACCACGTCTATCAAAAAAATCATCATAGATAATGCTAACGAAATCATCCAAGCCAGTCTGGACAGGGAACTAAAAAACTGGACTGGAAGAAAACAAGAAGAATAAAATAGAAAGAGATGAACATTGTATTATTTTGCGAACAGAAATATGCCATATCTATTTTAAATCCACTTCAAGAAGAAGCCGCAAAAAACCAGGAACACCAAATACTCTGGTATGTTCATCAAAAAAACATTCCGGAATTTCCCCTGGATGGACATGTGAAATGGACTTCTTCTATTCAAGAAATATACAACTTTCATCCGGAAGTCATCTTCATTCCCTGTAACATCGTTCCCTACTATCTCCCGGGAATTAAAATACAGATATTCCATGGATACGCAGCGGAAAAAAAAGACCATTGGGTTATAAGGCGTTATTTTGACCTGTATTTTACACAAGGTCCATATTTTACGAAAGTCTTCAAAGCCTTGTCCCGGAAATACAAAGACTTTGAAGTATTTGAAACAGGATGGACAAAACAGGATTGGATTTACAAACACCGACACGACTTTGAAGAAAATAAAAAGCAATTGCTAGCTAAGCATAACAAGAAACAAATTGTGTTATATGCTCCGACCTTCTCACCTTCCTTAACCTCTCTCCCCCATCTTAAAGAGAGTTTACGAAAATTAAGCCATGAAAAAGACATTGTTCTTTTACTCAAATTCCACCCTCTTACCCGGCAAGAATGGATTGAAGAATACTGTGAATTAGCCCGCCAAGAAGAACACATCCTATGGATAGACGACCCAGATGTAACAAAATATGAGTTAATGGCAGATTTCATGATAAGCGACACCTCTTCTACCATTTACGAATTTTTACTTTTAAACAAACCGGTGATTACATACAATACACTAAGCAAAGACAGATATTGGTTGGACATTTCCGATGCTGAAACTCTCTCCGAAGCATTTGAACAGGTACAAACAGAAGAATGGGCTAACAAAAGACAATGGATCATAGATAATTATGATCCTTACCTGGATGGACAAGTCTGTAAAAGAATGCTTACTATCGCACAAAATTATGTAGAAAAACACGGTGTCCCCAAAAAACGTAACCTCAACCTATGGCGTCAATATACCAGCATTAAAAAGTTTGGAAAAATAAGAAAAGGGATATCATAATATCCCCTTTCTTCTCTTTCTTTTTATCACTTTTTCATCATGCTCATGCGTCCATTTTCTCAATAATCCTATCATTTTCCCAGCATCCTCCCGGGTAAGACAAGCATACTCTTCTGCCATAATATCAATCATCGTGTCAGAAGCGTTCAGACGGTAAAAATTTCTCAATCCCACATAGGGCGGGATATTTTTTAAATGTATCCGGTTTAAATCGACAAGATAAAACTCATATCCATTCGTCCCTTTCCTAATCAGTGTATTTCCCGGAGAGTGATCTATAAAATAAATCCCCGCCTGATGAAAACGATAGGTAAAACGGGTAAACTGCCGCAAAATTTCATCCAAATCCGAAGGCATATTCGCCCTCAACTCCCGAAATGTAAAATCAAATTCCAACTGCCGGGAGATATAATAGCTATGCGTTATTCCCCACATATCTTTATAAATCAGATAGGCTATTGGCTCCGGAGTCCCGATTTGTCTGTTCAACAACAACTGAGCATATTCGTAAGATCTTTGAGCCTTGGACTTACGAATATAAGCATACACCAAACGATTAAACAGATGAGGACGTTTAAAAGATTTCACATTCAAACGCATCCCTCCGACAATCATCACTTTTATCACATTCCTGTCCTTCTCCAACACCTCCTGCTCACTATCAAACCGAGAGGGGATTTGCAATATCTCTTTTTCTAACTCCTTGTATTTCGGATTAATCTTAAAAATCATCACACCCGTTTTCTGCAAAATTTCAAAAATGAATAATCCACCTCGTTCTTTTCGTCTGCCCTAAAATCTTCCTTGCTTACCAATTCCCATTCCCGTTCGTTTACTTCAGGAATAAACGTATCTCCTTCTACCTCTGCATGTACCAATGTCAAATAAAGATTATCGGCACAATTCCACAATTCATGATAAATTTTCCCACCTCCAATAATAAATACTTCCTCTTCCCCATCAACCAATGCCAAAGCAGCCTCCACCGAAGCAACCACTTCACATCCCTCCGCCTTTAACGACGGATTCCGGGAAATGACAATATTCCGCCGATGGGGCAACGCTCTGCCAATAGATTCAAATGTCTTTCGTCCCATAACTACCGCATGCCCCATTGTCAAAGCTTTAAAATGCTTTAAATCAGCCGGCAAATGCCAGATCAGAGCATTATCTCTTCCGATAACATGATTTTCCGATACTGCAACGATAATTGATAACTGCATGTCTACCCTTATTAAAACCAATTATTCTGCAACAAAAATAGAATATAAAACAACAATAAAGAAAAAAGAATTTACAAATCTCTCAATTGCATAGTATTGAAAATTCCCTTAATTCTACTCAATAAATTCATTTTATATTATCAATAACCTTATAATCCATGTTATTCTTACAGATCACTAAAACCAATCATTTCAAAATCATCCAAAATTAGGATTTGTCATTTTCATCATAAGCTTCATAACACTGTCCTTTCAATTTCTTGGTTACTTCCTGCAAAGCAACATTGCAGCAACAACTGATGCCGCCGGATACAGTTATTATCTGCCAAATCCTACAAAACTCAACCTATCCCTTCAACTTTTAAAAGAAAGTATCGAATAAAATCGTTTCAGAAAAAAAGAATAAAAAACATTTTTCACTTATATCTCTCATTTATTGTATATTTGCTTCACTAAAAAAACGTCCGTTTTTTTGGGAGAAATAATAAAAAGAAAAACAGAGGATTATTTTAAAGCTTAAAGAAAAGTAACTATATGATACATAGATAAATGCAAGAAGATCAAAGAAAATAAACGGAACATAACATTTTCCCCGGAAAAACGGACGTTAAAAATGGTGTATTCTTAGGCGTAGCCAATAAACACATCATGTTGTTCGTATTTTCTGTGAATTACCTCAGAAAAACAGCACCTCCATGAACAAACTACTTTATAAGTTTCAAAGCGGTAAAAACAATAAATACTCATATTATTTAAAACATTTTCTCTGTTATTTGATTCCCCAAACCTTCTACCTACATAAATTAGACCGTACCTTACAAAAAGTATCCCAACGCACAGACTATAATTACATTAAAGAAAGAGTCAATTATTATAACAAACTAAATTCTATAAACTATTTACCAAAAACAGCTCTTCCTCTGCATGAACACAGATATAAGAAAGTAGCACCTAAAGAGGGATCCGTATATTTCTTCGACAGCTATGAATATACCCGCTGGTTTTCTCAATCATTCAAATGGAGTTACCGTTTCGGAGACATTACTTATATTCCAGAAATCCCATCCATAGTAAAAAGCCGTCCCATTGCCGGCAATAACGCCAACTCCGTAATAATGAAACTCAATAAAATCCGACATTTTATTTTCGTAAATGATACAATTCCTTTTGAAGACAAACAAAATAAGATCATTTTCCGGGGTAAATCAAATAAAAAAGAAAAAAGAATCCGCTTCATGGAAAAGTATTTTCAACACCCCTTATGCGATTTGGGAGATATAGGCAGATACAATGATGGTCTTCCTACTGCATGGAAAACCCCTAAAATGACGATCAAAGAACATCTGAAATATAAATTTATCATGGCTCTCGAAGGCAACGACGTAGCCAGCAATCTGAAATGGATTATGTCTTCCAATTCTATCGCAGTCATGCCGGAACCGGAATTTGAAACATGGTTCATGGAAGGGACTCTCATTCCCGATTACCACTATATACGCATAAAGGCAGACTATTCCGATTTGGAAGAACGAATAAATTATTATATTGAACATCCGGAAAAAGCGCAGGAAATCATCAATCACGCTCACGAATACGTAGAACAATTCAAAGACAAAAAAAGAGAGAAACTTATTTCTCTCCTTACATTGCAAAAATATTTCACGCAAACAGGACAATTGACTAAACCGAAATAGCCCCCTTGATATGAGGATGAGGGTTATAATCGGTTAAGACGAAATCTTCGTATTTAAAACCAAAAATATCTTTTACCTCCGGATTTACATCCATGCGAGGCAACGGCCTCGGCTCGCGACTCAACTGCAATTCAACCTGTTCGATGTGATTTAGGTATATATGCGCGTCACCCAGCGTATGTACAAATTCTCCGGGTTGCAATCCGCATACCTGTGCCACCATCATGGTCAATAAAGCGTATGAAGCAATGTTAAACGGCACCCCCAAAAACGTGTCCGCACTACGTTGATACAATTGGCATGACAATTTCCCGTCCACCACATAAAACTGAAACAAAGCATGACAGGGAGCCAAAGCCATATTTTCAATATCACCGGCATTCCACGCGCTGACTATCAGGCGACGGGAGTCAGGCGTAATCTTAATGTCCTGTATTACCTGGGATATCTGATCCAAATGCGTGCCATCCGGCCGAGGCCAGGAACGCCACTGATAACCGTAGATATGTCCCAGTTCTCCATGTTCGTCCGCCCATTCATTCCAAATCTTAACGCCATGCTCCTGTAAATAACCAACATTGGTATCACCTTTCAAAAACCACAGCAATTCGTAAATGATAGACTTCAAATGAAGCTTTTTCGTCGTAAGCAAAGGAAAACCTTTCTGCAAATCAAAACGCATCTGATGACCGAAAACACTAATAGTCCCAGTACCCGTACGATCTGTTTTCCGGTGCCCCTCCTTCAATATCCGGTCTAATAAATCTAAATATTGCTTCATGAACATTGAACATTAAATGCCGGAAACACATCCCGACACAATTCGGTTTATCTGCAAAGGTACTATTTTTTTCTTATCAGCATAAGCCCGTGACGTACGGGCAACAAAATATTTTCCACCCGGGAATCCGAGTGCACAAAATCATTGAACTCAAGTATACCCCGCGTCTGAGCATCCCGGCTTCGGGCATCCACCACTTTCCCGTCCCACAACACATCATCCGCCACAATCATGCCACCGGGCCGCACCCGGTCAAAAACAAGATGATAATAATCCAAATATTGCCGCTTGTCCGCATCAATAAATACCAAATCGAAGAGTTCATCCAACCGGGGAATGACCTCACACGCATCTCCCACATGAAAGCAAATCCGCTCCTCCATCCCACTCCGGTGAACAAAATCACGGACCATATCCTCCAACTCATCGTTTATGTCTATCGTATGAACCATTCCCCCGTCAACCACCCCCATTGCCATTGAAATCGCCGCATATCCCGTATAAGTACCAATCTCCAATACCCGACGGGCACCAATCAGTCCACACAACATTTTCAAAAACTGCCCCTGCAAATTCCCGGAAAGCATCCGGGGACGCATCACATTCAAATGAGTCATCCTGTTCAATTCCGCCAAAATAGGGGGTTCCTGCTCACTATGTTCCGCAATATATGCCTCCAGTTCCAAATCCATATCCGCCGTTTATAATTAGTCCGCTATTTATAAATCAACACCGACTGTTTACCGGCGTCAAAAATCTCGGCAGCAATCTGCTGTAAAGCCAAAGCATCAATTTCCCTCACTTTCTGACAAAGGTTTTCAATGCTATCCACTTTATTATATATCAGAAAACTTTTTCCTATCGACAACATGGTATTTTCATGGTTATCAGCAGACAATGTTAATTGCCCGATCACTTGTGTCTTTGCCTTCCGCAACTGCACCTGTCCCATGGGTTCCCGATAAAGCCCCTCCATTTCCCGACGACACAATTTCAGACATTTTTCCAAATCAATGGCATCACATCCGAAATAAACCGTAAACAATCCTGTATCAGAATAGGGCGTATAAGCCGCTTCAATATTATAAGCCAAACCGTATTTCTCACGTATATTGAGATTCAAACGCGAATTCATGCCGCTCCCTCCCAATACATCGACCAGCAACGAAAGCGGTAAACGTCTTTCATCTCTGTAATCATAAGCGACATTGCCTATAATACAATGGTTCTGATGAGTTCCTTTGGCCATCACTCTTTGCTGAGGGATATACAAAGCGGGCTTTTTGCGCTCCGCCTGGGAAGTATCGCCAGGAATCCCCCCGAAATACTTTTCGACAAAACGCACCAACTTTTCAAAACGTATGTTCCCTACAGAGCTGATGACCATCCGCTGAGGCTTATAATTACGGCTCACGAACGCCAATATCTGATTCCGGTCGAAATGCCTCACCGCCTCTTCCGTTCCCAATATATTCCTGCCGATAGGTTCGTCTTTATAGACCAATTCTTCAAAATCATCAAAAATCAATTCTCCAGGACTATCTTTATAAGAATTGATTTCATCAATCACCACATCCTTTTCTTTTTCAATCTCTCTTGCCGGAAAAACTGAATTGAATACAATATCCGCAAACAATTCCAACGCCCGTTCATAATCCCCAGGCAGGAAAGAAGCATAAAGACACGTATCCTCTTTGGTTGTATAAGCATTCAGTTCTCCCCCGACGTCCTCCAGACGGCTCAAAATATGATATGCCTTCCGTTTCCCCGTCCCTTTGAAAATCACATGTTCGATAAAATGGGCTATCCCCGCCTCCTCCGGCAATTCGTCACGACTCCCGGCATTTATAATCAGCCCGCAATACGCCCCTTTTGTCGGTACCTCCTCATGGATAACCTTTAAACCATTTTTTAAAATGTAGGTCTGATACATATCCTGTTTATTCTGACCGCAAAAATAAAACTAATACGCAATAATACACTACGAAAACCAAGGCATATTTTCCCAGTCCCGGACATAACAGTTTTACCACCTTGAGAGGGGGATAAAATAGGAACAAACCATATCGATAATAATCAATATGTTGTAAATTTCAATTATCAAGTAATACTTGATAACTGACCAATCTAAAAGGGGAAGAATAACGAATTGTGCATAAAAGTAAAACACTGAATAACCGTAAATCTGTTAAATATGAAAAAATGGTCTCTCCCCCCTTAAAACAAAAAAGAAGCCGGAAGAAAAATCCCCCGGCTACTCTCTGTTATGAAAAAGAAAATCATTTCTGAAACAATTTTTCAAAATCAGCCATGGCAATCTCTTCTTCTTCCAACTTCACATTCTCCTTGATTGCGGCAAAGACCTTATTGTCCACCGCCCGTTCATACAGATGCTGGCGTTGTTTCTCGTCTTCCAGCAATTTCACGGCAAATCCGTCCAACTGCTCATCGGTCAAGCCATACAATCCATATTGCTGAAGCTGGGCGGCTGCCACTTCACGTGCAACGACTTTCAGGTCTTCCTGTTCGATTTTTAAACCGAATTCCCGGATAAGCGCCGTTTTCACAACCTGCCATTTGAACTCATCGCGATAACCTTCAAAATCTTTTTCTATCTCTTCTGCCTTCATTCCTTTATTTACAGCCAAAATCCATCTTTTCAGGAAAGCCTCAGGCAACACCACATCTTCATTCTTTTTCAGCAATTTCTCCCGGGCATCAATAGTAAAACGATACTCTGAATGGCCTTTCAACTGATTCTCAATATCCTCTTTTACCTTCGCACGAAATTCTTCAACACTCTTCACCGTGTCTTTACCATACACCTTGTCAAACAAATCCTGATTTACTTCTGCATCCACATAACGTTTGATTTCGTTAATAATAAAGCAGAATTCTGGATTGACATTTTCAGCCACCTCTTTGGATACACCCAACATATTGGAAAAATCAGTCTTGTTCGGGAATGCTTTCACAGCATTAAATCTCACTTCCTGTCCTTTTTTAGCTCCCTTGAAAGCAGCAGCGGCTTCCTCATCCTTCATATACATCAGAGAGAAAGAAGCCTCTTCATTGCGGACACCTTCTTCCTTGGCTTTCCCTTCTGCATCCAATTCAATGATCTCACCTTTCAAATATTCGGTACCTTCCACCTCTTCTACCGGAATCATTTCCCCACTGTTTTTACACATCCCCTCAATCTGCTTATCGATCATTTCATCGTCCACCTTAATCACATAGTAAGGCACTTTTTCCCGCTTGCTCAATTTCACATTTACTTCCGGAGAGAGAGCAATATCGTAAGCAAATTCGAAATTTTCATCTTCCAGATTCACTTCCTTCTGTTCTGTTTCACTCGGAAGCGGTTCGCCCAGAATATGTAGCTCATTTTCTTTGATATAATTATTTAAAGCATCCCCCAACACTTTATTGATTTCTTCCACTAAAATCGCTTTTCCATACATTTTTTTTACAATACCCATCGGGGTTTTTCCTTTACGGAACCCGTCTATCACCACTTTTCTCTGATAATCCTTCAATACGTTCTCTACGTTCGAAGCGTAATCTTCCTTACTTAACTGAATCTTGATGACAGCCGTCAAATCATCATTCTGGGTTTTCGTTATATTCATGCTCTAAATGTTTGTTACAACAGTCGCAACGTTCACAACAGTCACAACAGTCTTTAAATTATACATTCAATTTCATACACTACCGGATCAAACCTGAAAAAGCCACCTTTTTCAGGCGGCTTTTCCATCCTGTACGGGCGAAGGGACTCGAACCCCCACGTCTTCCGACACTAGATCCTAAGTCTAGTGCGTCTACCAATTTCGCCACGCCCGCGCTTATTATTTTTTCGGCGCTGCAAAAGTAAATTAAAATTTCAAACTTACAAAATTTTCTTTCCCCCTCCGGCATTAATTTTCAATCCTTTCCCACTCCGTTTGTCATTCATCTTTTTTCTTCCGCAACTCAAAATTCTTTCCCAAATACACCCGTCTGACTTCCGGGTCGGCAGCCAGGTGCTCAGCGGTACCCGCCTGAAGAATCCTTCCATCATACAACAAGTATGCCCGATCCGTAATAGACAGGGTCTCCTGCACATTGTGATCCGTTATCAGAATGCCGATATTCTTATCTTTCAGCTTACGCACAATTCCCTGAATATCTTCAACTGCTATCGGATCCACTCCCGCAAACGGTTCGTCCAGCAAAATAAACCGGGGACGGATGGACAATGCCCTGGCTATTTCTGTCCGTCGCCGCTCTCCCCCCGATAATTGTATGCCCAAACTCTTACGAATGTGCTGCAAGCCAAACTCGTCAAGCATCTCTTCCAGACGTATCTTCTGTTCCTGCTTCGACATTTTCGTCATTTCCAACACCGCTTTGATATTATCTTCCACACTCAACCGTCTGAACACAGAGGCCTCCTGCGCCAAATATCCCACCCCCAACTGCGCACGGCGATAGACCGGCTCTTTTGTAATCTCCGTATCATCCAAAAATATCCTTCCTCCGTTAGGCGTAATCAAACCTACAATCATATAAAAAGAAGTTGTCTTGCCCGCTCCGTTGGGTCCCAGCAAACCCACAATCTCCCCCTGCCGCACCTCCACGGAAACACCTTTTACAACCGTTCTGCTCTTATATTTCTTTACTAAATCTTCTGCTCTCAGTATCATAAAATGTCAAAAGTCAGACCTATATTTTACAAAAGTACACAAAAACGCGGAAAGGAAAAACTAAAAGTCTAAATATACACTGAAATTCACAGCAAAGTTCTGCACATCCTGTCCCGGAATACTGTGCCGATGCGTCAGCCTCCATATGGCATCCACCCGGAACACCCGGAAAATATTCTCAATACCGATTCCCGTTTCAAAATACGGTTTTGATACCGAAGACATCCCCTCGGGGAAAAGCAGATAAGCACGGGTATCAGCCAAACTTCCGTTATTTTTATCCGTCAGGATTCCAATCAATCCCTTAAAAATAAACACTTCCCTCCACTTCAACCTCTTCATCAAAGGAATCTTGCCTAAGAAAAAACCTTTGAAATGGTGTTCCCAGATAAAAGAAGCCCAGAGATCCGAAGCAAATTCATAATAATTCATGCAGGAAAAAGCGTATTGGTCATAAAAATAAGTGGCATTCCCCTCATGAAGTTTAAGCAACGGATAAGGCACTTTACCGAATATCTTGCCACCGCTCAACATCATATAGGATTTTCCCAGAGGCGAAACCGGAAAATTGTAACTGATATTTCCCTCCACACGATAAAACTCGTAGTCATTCTTAAATAAACCTTTCACTCCCATAGACAAATCCACACCTACGATGGGATAGTCCGAACCCATGGAATACTTATCAAAAGTTTTCCGTATCACAATCTCATTTTTAGACAGCCGGGTGTTAAGTCTTAATGTCGTGGACTGAATAGATTTCATTTCCCCACCGTCAGGCTTTACAAAAGGGACGTAGCGTGAAGGAAAAACATCGCGTATCTGCACAGCCAGCGTATTGGACACCCCTTGTCTCCATTCCTGTTCAAACTGCATATCCCATTGATTTACCATACTCAAACGATCATTGTTTCCCCGTGAAAAGACAGAACTAAGGATATTTCCCGTTGTAAAGGCATTCACACCCGCTCCCAATTGCAACACATCATGTTTAAAAGCCAGGGTCAACTGAGAAGTAGGCAATTCTTTAAAAGAATAGGTAAAACCGCCACCACCCTTAAAGTTCTCGTCTTTTGTCCCATATGCCGCATGTCCGAACAGCCGGATTTTCTTACTGAAATCTTCCGTCGTCCGGGCTCCCAACTGAAAACGAACACCCTCTAACTTATTAAAGCTACCCAATTTGTAATAAGGACCGATACCAACATATTTCGTATCGTAATATCCCCCCATAATCGTGGAAATAACCGTATAGATATTCTGATACAGAGGTACATTCTTAATGGAATCGACCATCTGGTATATCTCCTTTTCCTGCTTACTCAGGGCATAAGGACGAATCGTATCCCAATACGAATCATCATTTTTCAGTACGGCTTTATCAATAATCACATTGTTATCCAATTTCAACACCTTTTCGGGTATCACTGGATTCAGCACCACATGAGAATAATCCACCTGCCGGTGTCCCAAAAAAGAAACTACTTTCGATGAATCGGACATCACAATCGAAAAGTCGGCAAACAACCTGTCTTGTTTCGGAAACCAAACCGAATCCGCCAGCAACTGATTGGTATTTTCCAACACAAGATGACGTATCCAGTTAACGTTCAATCCTTTCATCATCTTCACATGAGCGGATTGCAAAGCCCATGACAAAGAGTCAATATTCACCTCTCCGTCAAGCACCGGCGTAGAAAACGATTTGGGATGAAAGCGGATTTTATAGGTTTTCCGCCCCTCAATCTGCATACTGTCAACCAAAAAATACTTATAATACATCAACCCATGATCGGACAACGGACTGGCAAAGCGAACCTCAAAGATATCGATATAATTATCATACAAATTGAAATTGGCATGCAAATGCCCCGTAAACTGAGCCAGCGTATAATCCTCCTCAATTCCCGATATCCGGCTCGCCTTTACAATTTCCCGCGACAAAGACGGTGATTTTCTGAAATAATAATCCGCAGAAGCCTCCGAAATCATGACAGGCAGATAAGCCTTTCCCGTCACCACAGAGGTATCAATGTGATCAAAAATAAAACCAAAATTTTTCTGCAATTTCTTATTTTTAAAACCAGGCTTCACGTTAGTTAGGTCCAGTTCCATTTTAGTATATGTATTGCAGAAATAGGACTGTATCCTGTCGGGATTGTTTTTCTTCTTGTTTTGCGACACCTTGCGCAGAATTGCATGCGCCGGATTCTCTCCGGGTGTAACCTTAATCTCCTCCAAATCAAAAGACTGGGGGTCAAGTTTAAAATCAATTGTATTATATGCCCCCGATACAACTTTCCGGGACTGGGGTATATAACCGACAAACGACGCCTGCAATTCTTCTACCGCCTCTCGGGTCTCTATGGAATACACCCCGTCAAAATCTGTGGTGACCCCGACAAACGAACCCTTAAACACCACATTTACCAACGGAAGCGGTTCGCCCGTTTTCGCATCCGTAATCTTTCCCCGCACACGGGTACTCTGAGCCCAAACACTACATACCAGCAGCAATAAGACAGATAATACAAGCGACTTTTTCATTCAACTAAATTTCAGACCGATATGAAACAGCCCCACTCCTATACTACTCCCTCCCGCAAAATATCATGCAAATGCACCATACCTTTATATATGTGTTCTTCTCCGGTAACAACCAGCTGGGTGATACTGTTCTTTTCCATGAGCATAAAAGCATTGTAAGCAAGTTCCTCTTCCGAAATGGTCTTCGGATGTCGGGACATAATGTCCCTGGCTTTCAAACCGTCTACATCCGGATACTTCTCAAGCATACGGCGCAAGTCTCCATCGGTGATAATTCCCAACAAATGTTCAGTCTCATTCACTACAGCAACTGCTCCCAGGCATCCTCCCGACATTTCCAGAATCACCGAGCGTATGCCGTCTTCCGGAGCTACCCGGGGACGGTTTTCCTTATCAAAAACATCCGATACCCGGGTATACAAACGCTTGCCTAACGAACCACCGGGATGAAATTTTGCAAAATCACGACTGGAAAAACTACGGCAGGCAATAAGACACATTGCCAAAGCATCCCCCATCACCAACTGAGCTGTCGTAGAATTGGTCGGAGCCAGGTTATTCGGACAAGCCTCTTTGTCCACATGCGCCTTAATGACATATTCTGCATTCTGTGCCAGGAAAGAGTCAGTATTCGAAACCATTGCCACAATCCGGTTGTTGCCTATATTGCGGATAAGCGGCACCAGCACCTTAATTTCAGGCGTATTGCCGCTTTTGGAAATAAAAATGACCACATCTTCCTCTCTCACCATTCCCATATCCCCGTGAATGGCATCAGCGGCATGCATAAAAACGGAAGGCGTTCCAGTGGAATTCAACGTCGCGACAATCTTCTGAGCAATAATCGCGCTTTTTCCTATTCCGGTAATAATCACCCGCCCTTTGCTTTCATAGATCAATTTCACTACTTTTTCAAAATCATCGTCTATAAACCCGACCAAATTCCGAACCGTGTCCGCTTCTTCTACAATTACATTCTTTGCAACATCCTTAATATCAATCATGTTTCAATTTATTTACAAAACGACAAAATAATTACAATATTTATGCCAAAAAAAAACAGGAAAAAATCTTGCAACAACAATTTTTTCTATAATTTTACTCAAGGACAAAAGTACAATAAATGCCCAAAAGTTTGTCAGGTTTGCGGGACAATAGTTCCTACCAACAAACACCTATGAACACTAAGCTTATGTGTCATAAAGCTTCCGAAACCGGAAAATTATCGTTCTGTTACGGATATCCCCTTTTTAAAAGGTGGGAATCCGGGTGTAAAATTGTACTGAATTTATTTGTTCCTCCGAATTAAGTTATAAATTTGCAGCCCTTGTGCGCGGCGTGCAAAAACAAGATGAATACAATGGCATTGGAGATTGATTTACATGCAAAACTAAAAGAGTATTTTGGCTTCGACAATTTCAAAGGAAATCAGGAAGCCATTATCAAAAATGTACTGGCAGGGAGAAATACATTCGTATTGATGCCCACAGGAGGAGGTAAATCGTTATGCTACCAACTTCCTGCGCTGATATCCGAAGGTACGGCTATTGTAATTTCCCCATTGATTGCACTTATGAAAAACCAGGTGGACGCCATGCGTTCCTTCAGTGCAGCAGAAGGGGTTGCCCATTTTCTGAATTCTTCCCTGACTAAAACTGAAATTCTGAAAGTCAAAGAAGACATTTTGGAGGGCAAGACAAAACTTCTGTACGTCGCCCCTGAATCGTTGACCAAAGACAGCAATGTGGAATTTCTTCAAAAGATACCCATTTCTTTCTTTGCCGTAGACGAAGCCCATTGTATTTCGGAATGGGGGCATGATTTCCGGACAGAATACCGGAAAATACGTCCCATTGTGGAGCAGATCGGAAAAGCTCCGATTATTGCCTTGACAGCTACTGCCACACCTAAGGTTCAGCACGACATCCAGAAAAACCTGGACATGCTGGACGCAGAAGTGTTCAAGTCTTCATTCAACCGACCGAACCTTTATTATGAGGTACGCCCAAAAAATGACCCGACAAAAGACATCATCAAATTCATCAAGAACCACGAAGGCAAATCCGGCATCATCTACTGCCTCAGCCGTAAAAAAGTAGAAGAACTGGCAGAAGTACTGCAAATCAACGGAATCAAAGCAGCCGCCTATCATGCCGGAATGGATGCAAATACCCGAAGTGCTAACCAGGATAAATTTCTGATGGAAGAGGTCGACGTTATTGTCGCAACCATTGCATTCGGAATGGGCATCGACAAACCCGACGTACGCTTTGTCATCCATTACGACATCCCCAAAAGCCTAGAAGGCTATTACCAGGAAACCGGAAGAGCGGGACGCGACGGAGGAGAAGGCATCTGCGTCACCTACTACAGCTACAAAGACATACAGAAATTAGAAAAATTCATGCAGGGCAAACCTATTGCCGAGCAGGAAATCGGTAAACAGTTACTGATGGAGACCGTATCATATGCGGAAACCTCCATGTGCCGCCGCAAGGTCTTTCTTCACTATTTCGGTGAAGATTATGAAGAAGAAAACTGCGGATGCTGCGATAACTGCCTGTATCCCAAAAAAGAATTTGAGGGCAAGGAATATATGCTGGATGCTTTGACGTTAGTTACCGAAGTCAAGGAGAAATTCAAAATAGAACATTTGGTAAACATCCTATTAGGCGAAGCCGATTCCGCTATAAAAGCTTATAAACACGACAAACTGGAAATGTTCGGAAGCGGCACGGAGAAAAGCAGACAATTCTGGACAATGGTTTTCCGCCGGGCACTCATCAGTCGGTTTATCGAAAAAGACATTGAACAATACGGAGTAATTAAAATAACCAAGGAAGGATTAGACTTTATTGAACATCCAAAAGAATTTAAACTGATGGAAGACCGTAATTTTGAAGAAAGTGAAGAAAAAATCCAGGAAAAAGGCGGTGTGTCGGCCTTAGATGCCACCCTGTTTTCCATTCTGAAAGATCTGCGTAAAAAAATTGCCAAAACCAATAACCTTCCCCCCTATGTAATTTTCCAGGATCCTTCTCTGGAAGATATGTGTATCAACTATCCCGTAACGCTGGAAGAACTTGCTAACATCCAGGGGGTAGGTAGCGGGAAAGCCCAGAAATACGGCAAAGAATTCGTTGAAATCATCAAACAATATGTCGATGACAATGAAATTGAACGCGCCCAAGATATGGTGGTAAAAACCGTTGCCAACAAATCCAAATTCAAAGTATACATCATTCAGAACATCGACCGCCAGATCGACCTGGAAGACATTGCTTCCGCCCAGGGATTAACCTACGAAGAGTTAATCAAGGAAATGGAAGCCATCGTTTTCTCCGGTACCAAACTGAATATAGACTACTACATCAACAAGATTTTAGACGAAGACCAACAAAAAGAAATCTTTGATTATTTCATGGAGGCCCAAACAGATAACATACAGGAAGCTTTTGATGAATTTGAAGGAGACTATTCCGAAGAAGATTTACGGTTAATGCGTCTGAAATTCCACTCCAAACACGGCAACTGACATACACCATAACCACGGAACCCAATCCGTGGTTTTATTATTTTTTCAAACAGAAAGGAATAACCACATAACTGGTATCACCAGTATAATTCCAAGCAGGTCCTTCACACAACAAGCGGATAGCTTCCCTGTTACAAGAATAGCTAATCCATTTCACTACCCGGATATGTGACGGACGCCCGGCCTTATTCACATAAAAAGAGAGTTTTATCTCCCCTTCCAGTCCACGCTCCAAAGCATCCTGCGGATAGCGCAAAGAATCCCGAACATAACGGTAGAATTTTTTATATCCTCCAAAAGGAACAGAGCCCTTGTTTCCTTCTACAACCGTATCTCCTTTTCCATATCGTACCGAAACAGAACTGTTCAAGACTGCTTCCGACTTTTGCACCATCCGGGCTGTATCCGGCTTCCCATTCATCTGTTGTTGTTCTGCATTTCCTCCCAAAAGGTTTACTTCACCTTCAAGCATACTCCCATTTCTCCCATTCCCTCCGGTCAAAAACAACCGATTTTTCTGACGCTGTATGCTATCCGCCTGCATCTGCATAAATCCCATCATCATTCCCAAACCTACCACAACAACCGTAGCCACTATTCCCCAGATCCTTCCTATCGCTCTCCACTTGCTTCTTGTCCGCTCCCGTAACCGTTTTGACAAATATTCAATATCCCGCACCACATCTCTCTGCATTCCCGTCAACCCCTCCAGCGCCTCATATAAAAAAGCATCGTTCAATGCCTCCTTTTCCAAACCATTGGCTTCTTTCCCTCGTCGGTCCCCACGCAAATAATTCACTATGCGGTTTCTTACTTTCATATTATGCCAGTCCCTTTTTTCCCAAACACAATTTCAGATTTCTCCTCCCGTTCTGTACCAAATTTTTAATCAACTTCAACGGGAATCCCGTAGCGTCTTCAATCTCTTTGTAGGAACGATCTTCCATAAAAAAACGGCAAACACTGATCCGCTGTTTTTCAGGCAAGGCCTCTATACATTTCTGAAGCATCTTTTCCTTTGCCGTTTCTTTCCTCACGATCTCCAAGCTAAATTCATCACAAAATTCCAGCACCTCTTCATCCAGACTTACCTCTCCACCGGCAACACGACGCTGCAATTCTTTCCGGCAATAGTTGCGAACACAAGCATAAAGCCAGGATTTAAATTCAGGTAACGGATGTTCCGCTGCTCTTCCCATCAGCTCGTCAAACAAGTACATCACGGCATACTGCGCGTCTTCCGTCCGTTTCAAATATTTTAATGCCACGCCATAAACCATAGGCACATAACGTTCATAGAGCACTCTCCAATACTCCTTATCCTTTTTCTGGCAGTAAGCCATCAAAAGATCTCTGTCGCCGAGGTTTCCGTTTATTTTCTTCAACTGAAAAAATTCAATATTCACAAAGATGTCAATTTTCTGAAAAATCCACAATCTTTCGCCGAAAAATATTAATAAAAGAAGAATTATGTCTGCTTTGTATCCAGACACCAAATGCCCGAAATAGAGCAGTTATTATAAAAAAAATATCAAAATCAACTGAGCCAGAATGACCCGAATAAACATTGCTACCGGATAGACCGTAGCATAAGCAACCGAAGGACTGTCCCCGGGTGAAATCACATTGGCATAATTCAATGCCATCGGATTAGCCATACTTCCGCACAGCATTCCGGCAACAGAACCGAAATCCAGCTTCATCACATTCAACGCCCACACAGCTACCATCAAAACCGGTATTACAGTAAGGGCAAATCCCAAACCCAACCACAAAAGCCCTTCGGGACGAAAAACAGTATCAAAGAAATGAGCACCGGCATCAAGTCCCAGACATGCCAAATACATTGAAAGCCCCAAAGCCCTCAACATCAGATTAGCACTACGAGTCGTATAGGTAATCATGTGCATGCGTGGCCCAAAAGCCCCCATCAGGATCCCCATAACTATAGGTCCGCCGGCAATACCCAATTTCACCGGATAACTCACACCCGGCACACTAAAAGGTATCGTCCCCAAAAACAACCCCAGCACAATGCCGATAAAAACGGCAACCAAGTTGGGTTCCTTAAGGCTAAGCACTTTATTTCCCAACACTTTTTCCACATTTGCAATGGCATTGGCTTCACCGACAACAGTCAGCTTATCCCCCAATTGGAGCACCAGATCCGGCAAGGCCAGCAACTCCACTCCAGCCCGGTAGATACGGGTAATATTAATGCCATAATGATTTCTCAAACGAAGAGCCCCCAAACGCTTTCCGTTAATCTCGGAGCGGGTCACCAGTATCCTCTGCGAAATCAACTGGCTGTCTATCGCATTCCAATCGATGTCGTCTTTATTCCAGTCTCTGTGCTCCTGTTCCCCGAATAACATAGTCAGTGTCTCCACTGCCGCCTCGGAAGTAATGACCAACAAACGGTCATTTTCCTGCAATACGGTCCCGGAAGTCGGAATCGTGACCTTTCCGTCCCGCCATAAACGGGAAATGACAAATTTATGATAAGCCAATGCTGCCGCTTCTTTCACGGTCTTGCCGAAAATTCCCGGATTACAGACCTGAAAACCGGCAATAAAAGCGGCATGTGATTTGTGTTCATCCCGCTTATACTCCGATTCCTGCAAAGGAAAAAGTTTCCGGAGAAATGCCAGGGCTATAATCACACCGACCACACCCAAAGGATAAGTCACCGCACATCCCAGTGCCGGATCAGCCGTCTCTATCTGTAATTGCTTCAATGTCTGCTGGGCAGCACCCAAAGCAGGCGTATTGGTTACAGATCCGCTTAATATGCCTACCATATCCGACAGGGATACGCCCGTAAACAGGTGCAACGCCACCGTCATTACCGTGCCCAGCATCACAACTGCCAAAGCCAGGATATTCAAAGTCATTCCGCCTTTACGGAAAGAACCGAAAAAAGAGGGACCTACCTGTAATCCTAAAGCATATACAAAAATTATCAATCCGAAACTCTCGGCATAATTCAGCATATTCGGGTCTATTGCTAACCCCAAATGTCCCGCCAGGATACCCACAAAAAACACAAACGTCACTCCAAGAGAAATACCCAGAATACGTATTCTTCCCAATATCAAACCAATAGCAGTGATCAATGAGATCACGACCACCGCCTGTATCACGGACTGCTCAACAAACAGGCCTCTTAACCATTCCATTTTCAGCAGAATAAAAGTCGTATTACGATAAAACGGCGCAAAGGTAATATTTAATCCACGATTTCAGACCGACCCCGGAAAAATTTCCCCGTTCGAAAACATATGAAAACATTTTCCACCTTTAAAATACAGTATTTTAACAGATTATACTTATAATCTCACGCTTTTTTATTATCTTTGCATCGTTCAAAACAATCGTGCATGAAGATAAACAAATTATTTGCAATAACATTTTTTGGTTTACTGTTCATTTTCTCTTCCTGTTCCAGACAAAAATCTTTTACCACTGTAAACGAACCATCGGCCTCTCTCCTATCACCGTTCAATACGGACCAACTGATTACAATTCCGGAACTCGCCGTATCAGAATATCTTAAAGAACCCGCCACATTTTATACACCGTCCATTGAAATCACAGACACATTTATCGGTGCAGAAAAGTACCTGGTACGAGCTAAAACAGAAAAACTTTTTGAAAAGAGAAACGAATTACTGGTTGATTTAAGCCAAATAAATGAAACTTCTTTTTTCTTTCCTCTTCCGGGAGCGCGTTTTCTGTCTCCTTACGGCATCCGCCGGGGCAGAAATCATACGGGAATTGACATCAAGACTTTCGCCAACGACACGGTCAGAGCTGCATTTGACGGAGTGGTGCGGATTGCAGGACGAGCCAAAGGCTACGGTAATGTTGTCGTTATCCGCCATTACAATGGACTCGAAACAGTCTACGGCCACCACGCCCGGTTACTGGTAAAGGCGGGCGATAAAGTCAAAGCAGGCATGGCTATCGGATTGGAAGGCCGTACCGGAAGGGCAACCACAGATCACTTACATTTCGAAACCCGCATCAACGGACAGCCTTTTGACCCGTCGCTTATTATAGACTTTCACACTCAAAAGCTGCTCAACACCTGCCTCGTATTCACGCCAGGTCCCGACGGAAAAATAAAGATTGACCAAGTATAACCGTCAGCTATTTCCAGTCGTTTACCGTGTTGATGACCTGCTGCATTTCCTGCCTGGATACTTGTCCGGCTTTGTAAAAACGAATTATCCGGTCTTTATCCACCAGTATAACACAGGAAGCATTATTGGCATTTTTCAGATTCCAGGCTTTGCTTAAAGCTGCATCCGTGTCAAAATACACCTGTCCGCCAGTTCCTTGAACAGCTTTTGCTGCCTTACGTTTTATCACCTTATCGGGAATAAGCGGGGCAGCAGCCAGGTTTATCACTCCGTAAGAATCTACATTAACACCGGTAATACGGTGAGCCTTAAAATAGTCCTGCAAATTTTTATTCTGTTTTGCATGAGAGGGATCGGCATAAAAAATCAACAAATTTTTTTCCCCGAATCCCGGTAATCCGACTCTTTTATCGGATGAGTTCAGAATCTTTACATCCTGGACTTTCTCTCCGACCTGACACAAGCCTCTGCTTAAAATAAAACAAAAGATAAACAGGAATCCCCAATAATACCGCATAATTTTTTCTTTTATACCTAAAGCATATACGATAAAACGGGATATCCGTTCAATAAAAAAATAAATTAAACACTAAAATTCTTCAACCATACTTCCTTCCACAGCCCCCTCATCTCCCGCAGGAAAGAAAATAGCAGCAGCCTTTACAATGAAGTACCTATGATTCCTCTTCTGGAACTCTCAATAAAATCAAGCATATAGTGTATTTCCGGGCCTTCGGGTATAATCTCCCGTATACGGCGGATTGCATTTTCCAGACTGGTACCGCACTGATATATCTGACGATAGGCTTTGGCAATATCATCAAGCACACCCTCCTGGAAATGCCCTTCTTTCGTCATGATAACGGCATTGATTCCGTAATAGGCAATCGGATTATGGGCAGCTACAATAAAAGGAGGAACATCCTTTCCTGCACGGCCTCCGTCTTTCACAAGAGACCAGCTTCCGACCCGGCAGCCGTGTTTCAGTATCACCTCACTACCCAGAATAGCCCAATCGTCAATTACACAATTACCGGCTGTCTTGGCTCCATTCCCAAAAACACAGTAGTTCCCGACATGGGTATCGTGGGCAAGATGCACCCCTTCCAGCAAATAATTGCCATTACCGATAATCGTACTGTCGGCCGTATTGGTGCCCCGGTTAATAATCACCTTCTCCCGGATGGTATTACCATCCCCTATCAGCAGCAAAGTATCCTCTCCCTTAAACTTAAAATCCTGCGGAGTAGCCCCGACAATCGCCCCGTGATACACCGTATTGTCTTTTCCCATACGGGTTCCGCTTAAAATACTGGCATAAGGCATAATCATGCAGTTATCTCCAATCTCCACATTTTTTTCAATGTAAGCAAACGGGTGAACAGTTACATTCTCCCCGATTTTTGCTTCTTTATCCACATAGGCTAACGGACTAATCATAACTTGTAATTTTAAATTTTACTCTGTTCCTCCTCCCAAAGCGCGGTAAAGGCTGACAACAGACTGTATACGCTGAAAACGGTCGGACACTGCCGATAACTGCGCACTAAGCAAAGACTGCTGTGCCGTCAACACTTCCAAATAAGTGGAACTACCGCCCAAAACCAACAACTCCTGGGTATATTCCACTGATTTCTGCAAAGCATCCACCTGTTGGGCCCGCAGTTTTAATTTTACTTCAGCAGCCCGATACGAATCCAAAGCATCACTTACTTCTCCTCCCGCATTCAGAATCGCCTGTTCAAACTGAAGCAAAGCTTCTTCCTGCTGCGCCTTGGCTATACGCAAACGCGCCAGATTAGCTCCCCGGTTAAAAATAGGCTGAGTCAGTGAGCCTACCGCCGAAACAATCATTTTTCCCGGATTCACAATAACTCCTGCATCATTGGTCCAACCTCCCGTACCCGTCAGTGACAACTGCGGATAAAAGGCTGAACGTGCCACATTGGCATTGTAGAACGTTCCTGCCAGAGCCATTTCCGCCGCTTTCACATCCGGACGTCTGGACAAGAGCTGCATGGACACACCGGTTTTCAACACTTCCGGCAGATGCTGGTCTTTGAGTTTTCCCCGTTCCACAAACCGGGGGGCCTGTCTCAACAGCAGCGATAACGCATTTTCAAACTGCCGGATCTGGCTTTCCAGTTCAGGAACATTCGCTGCAATCATGTAGCGGTTGGCTTCACTCTGCACAACAGCAGCCTCATTCACCATAGCAGCTTCCTTCATGGCCTTCATTGTCTCCACATTCTTTTCCCACAAAAGAGCCGTTTCTTTGGTAATTTCCAACTGCTCATCCAGCATCAGCAAAGTGTAATAATAATTGGCAATAGCCGACACCACCTGTGTACGTACAGCCTGCTCATACGCCTCACTCTGCATCAATGCGGCTTTAGCTGCCCGCTTGGAATTCAGCAATTTCCCAAAAAGATCAATTTCCCATCCCGCCACGACAGGCAACGTATATGTCCAATTTCCCCTCGACTTGTCAAAACTACTCACACCTCCCTGAGGCGCCAGATTAAAAGAGGGAAGATAAGCCAGACGGGAAGACATCAACCCTGCCTGCGCTTCCTGCACCCGAAGCAATGCCGTCTGCAAATCGGTATTCCTTTCCAATCCTGTACGAATCAAGGATTGCAACTGCGGGTCTGTAAACACCTCTTCCCAAGGCAGATCAGCCATTGTATTCGTATCGGTAACCAGGGTATCATTCACGGCTACCGGATCACGGAACAATCCGTCGGCCTTAACCTCCGGACGCCGGTATTGCTTATATAAATTACAGCTGCTCATCAATGCGGCAACCATACACAAAGTATACAGAGTTATTTGTCCTTTCATCTCCCCTTATTTAGTGTATTGTTCAATTTCCGATTCAATATCCGTATTGTCCAGGTCGTGCCATTCCATAGGCTTCAGCTTTTCCTGTAAATATTCAAAGGCAACGAACAACGCCGGCACAATAAAAATCTGGCAAATCATCCCTATCAACATGCCTCCGATGGCCCCCGTTCCCAGCGTACTGTTCCCGTTTGCCCCGACACCGGTCGCCATCATCAACGGAATCAGACCGATAATCATAGCAAAAGAGGTCATCAGAATCGGACGCAACCGGGCAGAAGCCCCCGACACAGCGGCATCGCGGATGCTCATGCCGGTTTTCCGTCGGTCCAAAGCAAACTCGGTAATCAGAATCGCATTCTTCGCCAACAAACCAATCAGCATAATCAAGGCTATCTGCATGTAGATATTATTCTCCACACCCATCAGTTGGGCAAAAACAAAACTTCCCATTAATCCCGAAGGAACGGACAGAATTACCACCAACGGAAGGACATAACTTTCATACTGCGCACTCAGCAAAAGATAGACAAATACCAAACAAAGAGCGAAAATAATGGCTGTCGTCCCCCCACTGCTTCCCTGTTCCTCCCTGGTCATACCCGAAAACTCATATCCGTATCCCGTAGGAAGGGCCTGAGCGGCCACCTCTTCAATGGCACGGACCGCCTGCCCCGAACTATACCCCTCTGCCGGCGAACCGTTTACACTCATGGAAGTAAACATATTGAAACGCTTGATATTATCCGGTCCGTAAATTTTCTTTAACGTCATAAACTGCGTAATCGGCGCCATTTCATTCCCATTGCGTACTTTAACCCCCTGTAAAGACTCCGGATTGATACGATACTGAGGATCTGCCTGTATCATCACCCGGTAGAGTTTACCAAAACGGTTGAAATTGGAGGTATATATCCCCCCGAAATAACCCTGCAATGTGGTCAGAATATCTTTAGGACTGATACCTGCCTGTTTACACATAGCCGGGTCTATATCAATGATATACTGTGGGAAAGTCGGATTAAACGAAGTCTGTGCCGTAGCAATCTCAGGCCGTTCTCTAAGTTTCGCCAGAAAATCCTGTGCCACCTCATAAAACTTATCCAGGTCACCACCCGTTTTATCCTGCAAATTGAATTCAAATCCGTTAGTAACACTATATCCGGGAATCATCGGAGGGGCAAACAACAACACCCGGGCATCTTTAATCGCCATCTTGGCCTGTACATAAAATGTACCAACCAGCGTATTGACGTCCTGCCCCTTCGTGCGTTCTTTCCAATCTTTCAGTTTTATAATCAGTGTACCGTACGAACTCCCCTGTCCTGCAAGGAAACTGTATCCCGTAATCTGAGTCCGGTTTTCCACAGCCGGATTGGCAGCCACCAGACTGTCCACCTGTTGCATCACCTGCTGTGTACGTTCCTGGGATGTTCCGGGAGGCATGTCCACTACGGCAAAAACCGTTCCCGTATCTTCATTCGGTACCAATCCCGTCGGAGTCAGATTCATCAAAAATACCAGCAACACCACCGTAGCCACCACAACTCCGAAAGCCAACAATCTGCGGCGAATAAAAAACAACACGCCTCTTTCGTATTTTTTCAGCAAGCTGTCGTAAGCAGTATTGAAAGCCAAATGAAAGCGTTGTATAAATGACATTTTCTTTTCCCCTTCCTTGTGATGGGGTTTCAGAAACATCGCACAAAGAGCGGGACTCAGTGTCAGTGCATTGATTGCCGACAAACCGATAGAGATGGCCATCGTCAAACCAAACTGCCGGTAAAATGTACCCGAAGTTCCAGTCATGAAACTCACCGGAATAAATACAGACATCATGACCAAAGTAATGGAAACGATGGCCCCGCCCAGTTCCCCCATTGCATCAATGGAGGCTTTTTTAGAAGAGGTATATCCTTCATCCAGTTTCGCATGTACCCCTTCCACCACCACAATGGCGTCGTCCACCACAATAGCAATGGCAAGTACCATCGCACACAGCGTCAAAAGATTCACACTAAAGCCAATCAGATACAACCCAAAAAAGGTTCCGATCAACGCTACCGGAATAGCAATAGCCGGGATCAGCGTGGAACGGAAATCCTGCAAGAAAAGATATACCACCAAAAACACCAGGATAAAAGCTTCTATCAACGTTTTGAGCACCTCATGAATAGAAGCAAACAAGAAATCATTGGCATTAATCAAAGTCGCGATCTTCACTCCGCTGGGCAGATCCGGTTCGATTTTATCCAGATACCCCACCACATTATTAATAATCTCCGTAGCATTCGACCCTGCTGTCTGAAAGATAATAGCCGTTACTCCCGGATGCCCGTTTACATTGTTTTCCATCCCGTAAGTAAGGCGTCCCAATTCTACGTTGGCCACATCTTTCAGCCGCAGCACCTCTCCGTCCGAATTGGCCCGGATAACAATGTCTTCAAATTCTTCCGGTGTCTGCAACCGGCCTTTATACCGCATCACGTACTGGAAAGACTGATTTCCTCTTTCCCCGAACTGCCCCGGTGCAGCCTCAATATTCTGCTCCGCTAAAGCCGCAGTAATATCCCCCGGCATAAGTTTATACTGAGCCATAACATCCGGTTTCAGCCAGACACGCATAGAATAATCCGTTCCCAACACCATGGCATCCCCTACTCCCGGAACACGTTTGATTTCAGGAATGACATTGATGTTCATGTAGTTTTCAAGAAACTTTGTATCATACTGATCGTCAGAGCTGTAAAAAGAGAATCCAACCAACATACTTGTCTGACGCTTCTGCGTAATCACCCCCACCTGGATGACCTCTGCCGGAAGGAATCCCTGAGCTTTAGTCACCCGGTTCTGGACATTCACGGCAGCCATATCGGGATCCGTTCCCTGTTTAAAATAAATCTCGATTGTAGCTTCTCCGGTATTGGTGGCGGTAGAAGTCATATACATCATGTTTTCCACCCCGTTGATCTGCTCTTCAAGCGGAGCAATCACACTATTCAGCACCGTCTGGGCATTCGCTCCGGTATAAGTCGTCGAAACACGAATAGTCGGCGGCGCAATATCCGGATATTGGGAAACAGGCAAGGATACCAACCCCAATACCCCCAAAATAACAATCAGAATGGAAATAACCGTCGACAATACCGGACGGTTTATAAATTGGTCTAACTTCATCTTTCTCGGTTTTATACGGATTTATTTCTTCTCAGCCTCTGTCCGGGGAGCTGTCATCGCCTGTATTTTTGCCGCCGATTGTTCCGGTGTAATCGGTTTTATACGGATTCCGTTCCGCAGCGTACCCACTCCTTCCGTCACAACCCGGTCTCCGGGCTTCAATCCCGAAGTCACCACATAATTTTTCCCGTCATCCAGTTTGAATATTCCGATTTCCACATTTCTTACCGTGGAATCGGCCTGCACTTTATACACAAATTTCTTGTCCTGTATCTCATAAGTAGCTTTCTGAGGAATCACCAACGCTCCGGACAATTGTGACGGAATCTTCACAACACCCGTTCCCCCGCTCCTCAGCAAATGGTGCCTGTTATCAAACGTTGCCCGCACACTGACAGCTCCGGTTGCCTGGTCAATCACACCACTGATAGTTTCCACCTTTCCTTTTTCCGGATAAAGCGACCCGTCCGCCAATTCCAATTCCACCAACGGCATTTTTTCCAACACCTCTTTCGAAGAGCCGTCCTGACGAATCAAGTTCAACAACTGTTTTTCCGTCATAGAAAAATAGACATACATCTGCGATATATCCGACACAATGGTCAAAGGAGTGGCAGAGGTGGCACTAACCAATGCCCCTACCCGAAAAGGAAGCGTACCAACTACCCCGTCCGACGGACTGGTTATTTCCGTATAAGACAGATTTTTTTCCGCGTTCACCAACTGTGCCTGCGCCTGCGCCAAAGCAGCCTGCTGAGAAGCCAACGTATTTTCCGCCATCTGCAAATCATACTCACTGATAATAGCTTTCTTTGCTAACTCTCTCTTATTGTTTACCGTCAACTTAGCTGTCGCCACATTGGACTCCGCAACTTTTACTGCTGCCCGCGCAACATTCACTGCCTCCTCATACTGCACCGGATCTATTCTGAACAACACCTGTCCTTTCCGCACCATGGCCCCCTCATCCACACATAATTTCGTAATAAAGCCGCTCACATTGGGCCGGATTTCCACATCCTGCCGTCCCCGGATAACAGCCGGATAAGATGCACTCAATGATACTTCTCCGGGCTGTAGCGTCACAACGGCATATTCCGGCAAAGCTTGTCCCGTCTGCTGTTGCTTACCGGCACAGGCAAAACACAATGCACTGAAGGCGATTAATCCTGCCTTACGAACCCGAATCCTCGTTAACTCCTGAATTTTCATAGTATATTCTTATTGATATGTTTAGCAAAATTTATGCAAAGCTATTACTAAACCTACGGATTATATCATTCTTTTATAAAAAAATTATTGGGATATGCTAATTTTTACTAAAAAAGCATCTCTCCGGCAAGGCGCACCCCGGCTAACTTTTCTTTTTCCCCACCGTATCATTGATAAAATTTGCCTATCTTTGCATGACAATAGGCTATTTCCTCCGGGGAAGAGGATAGCACAGCTTTTGCTAAACGGAATCAAAAACAGGTAATCCTATTAATCAAAATCATTGTTCATGTTTTTTTCTACTGAAAACATACTGCTTATCGGCTCTGTTCTCCTGTTTGTCAGCCTCGTGGCGGGTAAAACGGGATACCGTTTCGGAGTGCCTGCCCTGCTTCTTTTCTTAGTCGTAGGCATGCTGTTCGGCAGCGACGGCTTAGGCATTCAGTTCAACAATCCCACCCAAGCCCAGTTTATCGGTATGATTGCTTTGAGCATCATCCTTTTTTCCGGCGGTATGGACACGAAAATGAATGAAATCCGTCCCATCATCGGTGAAGGGGTAGTATTAGCCACTTTCGGTGTATTTATTACAGCATTTATTACCGGAGCGTTCATATTCTGGACTTCCGCCTTCACCGGTCAACACATTGCCTTAACTCTCACGGAAGCACTGCTGCTTGCCTCGGTGATGTCATCTACGGATTCGGCATCCGTATTTTCCATCCTGCGTTCCCGGAAGCTCCATCTGAAACACAATCTGCGCCCCATGCTGGAACTGGAAAGCGGAAGTAACGATCCGATGGCTTACCTGCTTACCATCCTGTTTATCCAGATGATACAATCTGCCGGCATGAGTTTCGGTGAACTGGCACTACAATTTTCCGTCCAGTTAGGCATAGGCGCCGTATGCGGCTACCTGCTCGGTCGCCTGGCAGTTCTCATACTGAATAAAATCAACATCCAGTATGAATCGCTCTATCCGGTACTTCTGCTGGCACTGGTATTTTTTATCTTTTCCTTCACGAACCTGCTCCACGGCAACGGTTATCTGGCCGTATACATCAGTGGAGTGATTGTCGGTAACCGGGCTTTTGTACACAAAAGAAGCGTAACTTCTTTTTTCGACGGATTCGCCTGGCTGTGTCAGATTGTAATGTTCCTTACGTTAGGGCTGCTGGTCAATCCGCATGAACTGTTGGGAGTAGCAACATTAGGACTTTTAGTGGGAATTTTCCTCATATTCGTAGCACGTCCCGTCAGTGTGTTTCTGTGCCTGCTTCCGTTCCGCAAACTTCCCTTCAAAGGACGACTTTTCGTTTCATGGGTCGGCTTGCGGGGTGCCGTACCGATTATTTTCGCCACCTATCCGCAAATTGCAGGCGTTCCCCATGCCGATCTGATTTTTAACGTCGTATTTTTTATCACCATCCTGTCTCTGATCGTTCAAGGCATGAGTATTCCTTCCGTTGCCCAATGGCTAGGCTTGGGCGAACCCGCTCCCAAAACCGGAAATACATTTGGCATGGCCCTGCCGGAGGAAATCAAGTCCGCCATGTCGGAAATCGAAATCACCGAAGAACTGCTGCAAAAAGGGGAACTGTTGATGAATCTGCCGCTTCCGGACAACACGCTGGTAGCAATGATTAAACGCAACAACAACTACATGGTTCCGAAAGGCAAAACACGTCTTTGTCCGGGCGATAAACTGTTAGTAATCTCCGACAACGATAAAGAACTGATCAATACGTATGAAAGTTTAGGGATAAAAGATTATACCTTTGAAAAAAACTAACCGCCATGTTATTTTGGGACTTAATATTAAGACTGATCGCCGCTGCCTGTTTCGGTGCCCTTATCGGCCTCGACAGGGAATACCGGGCCAAAGAAGCCGGCCTGCGTACCCACTTTTTAGTATGCGTAGGGAGTGCGCTTTTCATGATTGTATCCCAACATGGATTTACCGATATGATTGGCAGCGACGGAGTAAAACTGGACCCCAGTCGTATTGCGGCACAAGTGGTCAGTGGAATAGGCTTTCTCGGAGCCGGGACCATTATCATCCAGAAACAATTTGTCAGAGGACTGACAACCGCAGCGGGCTTATGGGCTACCTCCGCCATCGGATTAGTTATTGGAGGAGGTATGTATTACATCGGAATTGCCGGCGTAGTATTAATTCTTGCGGGCCTGGAACTAACCCATCTTTTCCTGCCGGGAGTGGGACTCCACAGCATTCTCCTCATTTTCTCGACAGGGAAAAAAGAAAATCTGGAGACAATTACAAACTATATTAACAAACACGGGCACCACGTCACGCATTATTCCACAGAAGAAGAACACTACGGTGAAGCCCGGGTTTACCGCGTCACGATGATTATCAAGATACGGAAATTCAACGAGCAAAGCCTCATTTTCCAATTTGTCCAGTCCTTACCGGAACTGACTATCAACAAGATGGAATAAATCCGGAAACCTCCGGATTCATTCCTGTGATTTCATTCAGAATTGCAAGATCATTGCACCGCAGGAGTATCCCCCGCCGAAAACGGTCAACCCCACCAAATCCCCTTTATTCACTTTCTCCCTGTTTTCGGAGAGTGCAATCATACAACTGGGACAACCTGTATTTCCCCGTTCCTCTATATTCATGAGAAAATGCTCTTCCGGAAATCCGGTCTGCCGGGCTATAGTATTGATGATACGCCGGTTTGCCTGATGGGAAGAGATGTAATTTAAATCCGCCAAAGTCTTACCACATCTTTCTCCGGCTTTATTAAGGGCTTCCACCATATAATGACAAGCATGAATAAATACGTCCCGGCCTTCCGGCATAGAGATTCCACCGTCTTTCGGCAACAGGTGAACAGCTTCCATCGCCTTCCCGATGTGCCCCATACCCCGGGTGTAAATGCTCAGAATCCGGGCATCCTTTTCACTGCATGATTCCGTGGAAATAAACACTGCAACCGCTCCATCTCCCCACAGGTGTCCGCTCTGCGGGTCTGTCTCATTTGCATATTTACTGTTATGATCGGCAGCAATGACCAAAGCCTTGCGGGCTTTGCCCGCAGCGAAATAGCCCTCTGCAATCTCCATCGCATTGATCAACGAAGAACAGGCAGACGAAACACTCAGACACTGAGCATTTTCAATACGGAAATGATGTTGCACGGTATGAGCCATAGTAGCCACCGTGTCATAGGGCGAATAAGTCGCCGCTACGATCAAATCAACTTCCCCAATGGCATAAGGCAACCCCTTTACCCCGGCTTCAACCGCCTTCACAGCCATCGTATTTGTATTCTCCTCCACACCGGCCTTGCTCCGGTTTTTTATCCCCGTCCGGGAATAAATCCACTCATCGTCCAGCCCGTTAATATCTTTAAAATAGGAATTAGGTACAACTGTTTCAGGTAGATAATGTGCAATTTTATTGATATACAACTCCATAATGATTTAGTAACTCTTGGTTCTTTTTTTTAACATGAAGGGAAATACTACAAAAAACATACCAAAACATTTCATATTTCACACTCCTGCCTTTTTAGCAGTCATTTTTCCCTCTACATTCAACACACTATGCTTTCGTTTGCATAAAAAAAATTGTTCCATTGCATCGCATTGAATCCAAAATAAAATATTTTCGTAGAAAGAAACGAAAGATTGTTTACAATTCATAATAGGATAAAAATCATACAATTCAAAGTATGGATACGGATACGTCATCCTAAAGGATTCTTCCGTAAATCCTGTATACGAACAAGTTACACCATATGATTCATTTCAGACCGATTACACCCGCGGACAAGGATATTATCACCTCCTTCACCTTTCCTCACGCTTCGCGCGACTGTGATTTATCTTTTTCGAATCTCTGCTGCTGGCATTTCTGTAACGAAAGCAGCTATACCGTCCTGGAGAATTACTTAATTGTACGGTTCAAGCTGGAAGACCAACGCACTCTCTATCTGATGCCCACCGGAACAGGCAATATCACCCCGGTCATAAAGGCACTGGCACAAGAAGCTGCCGGAGAAGGTCAGCCGCTCCGTTTACAAGGGGTGTATGGCGAAATGCAGGAAACCCTGGAAAAAGCCCTCCCGGACCTGTTTGAATATACTCTGCACCGCAATTATTTCGACTACATTTATTTACGGAAGGACCTCGCCGAACTGAAAGGAAAAAATTATCAGCCCAAGCGCAACCACGTCAATAAATTCAAGAAAGGATACGAGTACGAATACCTGCCTTTAACAGCCGATATTCTCCCCGACTGCCTTGACTTTGAACTGCGCTGGTGTATGGAACACGACCTCCAGCAACAGGAAAGCCTGCAAAAGGAAAGACAGGCTCTGACATACGCCGTTCAGCATTATGAAGAATTGGGACTCCATGGCGGAGCCATCAAAGTCAAAGGCGAAATTGTCGCCTTTACTTTCGGTTGTCCGGTCACCCACGACACATTTGACGTGCAGTTTGAAAAAGCAAACATTCACATCGACGGCGCATACAGCATCATCAATCAGGAATTTGCCCGCCACCTGCCGGAGCAATACATCTATGTGAACCGGGAAGAGGATTTAGGCATGCCAGGACTGCGACAGGCCAAGCTCTCTTACCACCCCTCCATTTTACTGGAAAAATGTATAGCAACCCAAAAAACAATCCGATGAGCAAGCAAGAAGAAATCATGAACCTCTGGCGTATCTGCTTCACTGATACAGAAGATTTCATCCGTTTTTATTTCGAACGGAAATATCACGAACAGGACACTGCGGTCCGTATGGAAAACGAACAGGTAGTGTCAGCTCTTCAAATGCTTCCCTACCCCATGACATGGCACGGAAAGACGGTCATGACCTCCTACATTTCCGGAGCCTGCACCCATCCCTCCGCCCGCTCCAAGGGAATAATGCGCCAATTGCTGACAGACTCCTTTCATGTGATGAAAAACCGGAAAAACGCCTTTTCCATTTTAATTCCCCAAGAACCCTGGTTATTCGACTACTACAAACGGGCGGGCTACGCTCCCGTCTTAGCCTACACGCCTGAAAATTATTATCTGTCAGTACGTAATAACAATCCCGCTGTTTGTTTCCCGGCAAGAGAAAACCTCAATCCGGAAGAGCTCTATCCCTATTTCAAAAGACACATGGAAACAAGAGAAAACTGTGTGCAACACACAGCAGAAGATTTCAAAACCATTCTGGACGATTTGTATCTTTCCGGAGGTGCCCTTCTCTTGCTCAGGGAAAACGAAAACAAAATCAAAGGAATGGCCTTTGCCCTCCCCTTCCCGGACAAAATACTGGTCAATGAATTGTTTTACGAAAGTGACACAGAAAAAGAAGCCCTGCTGCAAGCCGCAGCCCACAAGTGGGAAAAGGGAGAAATCGAATGCCGTGTACCGGTCCGGACCGGTAAGAAAATAACTCTGAAAGGCATGGCACGTATTATTGACGTCTTCCAGGTTCTGTCTGTATATGCTTCCACCCATCCGCGCAAAACGCTCTTTTTACGGGTAACCGACAACGACCTCCCTTCCAATAACGGCTACTACCGTATCATGAACGGAAGGGCGTTCCGTACCGGAGCAGGAATCCATAAAACCGACCATGATATGAATATCGAAGAATTGACCCAATTGCTATTTGAAAATCCAGGCTTCATCAGTCTGATGCTCGACTGATCTGCCTTTTTATTATGATTTCAAACATAACACCTGACGATGTCTGTTACTATGACATTTCCATTCCACTTCTCTGTATTCAATAGTTAAATATTGCAAAATCCTGTCATTATTTTCCATCCATCCATCGGTAAGTGATTTAAATAGGTTAATTTTATACTACTGACGCTGGTGTGTGGTACCTCTCCCTATTCCCTACGGGGAATGTTGCATCACATTTTATCATTAAATCCTAAACACAATGAAAAAAGTCGTAACGATGGTCATAGTGGCAATCGCGTGTGCCTGTCACCATGAAACAGAACCCTGGAATGAATCCGCAAAAGAAAAAGAAGTAGCCATGTACGTCAGAACCTCCTCCAGCACATCGACACGCCCTCCGGCAGGATTCCAATTGTTTTTGTTTGACTCCCAAAATCAACTGACAGCCTACAGTATTCCCTCATCCGGAATCTCCCAAGACAATCCATTTCAAGTGGAAATCCCCGAAGGCCGCTACACCGGCTATTGCATCGCCAACAGTGATGAACCAGATGCGTGGGAATACACAGCCGGCAGTACACCTTCAAAAGTTTTTATTTCTTTACAGCAGAACGCCTCCTTCCGGCAGGAAGCCGGAGATTACCTGCTGGGAAAATCCGAGTTTACCGTCGGGAGTAAAAATACCGAACCGATTCTCTTTGATGTAGAACGCAAGGTCGGATGTGTCAGGGTGATTATCGAAAATATCCCCGACTGGATGAACGACCTGCATATCCGGGTAGCCAACATTCCTCCAAAAATGAATCTCCTGGGCAAATATTCCGGAGAGACCGTCACTGTAACCAAAGCTGCCAATCAGCCGGATAAGACCGGACGTTCCGTAACCAATATACTTGTATTTCCTCCAGTCAAAAGCAGTACCCTCACTCTGGCATACAAAGCCGGAGTGGCTTCCGAAAACACCCCTGCCCATACTATAGACTCCATTCTTTCCAACCGCATCACCGAGGTACGGGCAATTTTCGGCTCACCGGAAAATACCCGCCAAATTGAGTTTTCTACCAAGATTTCAGAATGGGACGAAACCATCATCCGGGAAGAAGACTGGTATATCCAACTTCCGGAAGTACCGTGCGAAGGAAAAGGAAACGGAATAAACCTGGTACAGAACGGCAGTTTTGAACAAGGAAACGACGACGAAATTCCTCCCGGCTGGAAATTAGACGGAGGAGGAAGCGACAGGAAAGTAAACCTCATCACCTCTCCTGTACTGGATGGGAAAAAAGCCGTCCGGCTGGGAGGCAAGACTTACCTGTATCAGGACATCGAAGTCACGGCAGGTGAATGCTATCAACTGCATCTGTTTGTCAACAGTCCTTCCGACGAAATAAAATGGCGTCATTGGGGAACCTGGATGGCAGGCACCGCCAATCTGAATTCCGAAGCCATCCGCTCCTCTTCCTACCGATACCGCACAGAAGGCTATGAAGATGTATATGCCGGAAATATCTTCAAAGCCCCGGCTGGCGCAACAAAACTGCGGATTGAAATCCGTAGTTACAGTACCCTCACGGCCACCCAGGAAGGGCTGTTCATAGACAGCATCCGTGTAGAAAAAGTAGAATAGGCAAATCCCAGTAATCCGGAGAAACTCTTCTTTTCTCCGGATTATTTTCAAAAGAAGAAAATAAAAAACAGCTATTTTCCGGACAACTTTTCACAGTAATCCGGGGAAAGGATAACCCGTCCCCACCATGTTTGCAAAAGTCCTCTCAATACAAGATATACCAGAAAAGCCGCCCACAAGGCATGGTTATCCGTCGTGCCGGAAAAGAAATAGCAGAGCAGAAAAAATGAAGCACAAGCAATTAACATCGCCCAAAGCATCTGCCGGGTGGCCGTAGCACCTATCAATATACCATCCCAGAGAAAAGCAGCAAACCCGGAAAGGGGAACAGCAAGCGCCCAATAAAAATAACGCCCGGCAGCCTCAACCACCTCCCGCTCTCCTGTCAGAAGTCCCAAAAAACGCTCTCCCCCCACCCCATACAGCAAAGTAAACAACAGCGACAATCCGACACCCCACCCGAAAAGATTCCGGACGGCATGCCGGAGATTCCGAACATTACAGGCACCGATATAACGTCCCACCAAAGCCTCTCCCGCATAGGCAAAACCATCCATGATATAGGAAAACAGTGTAAATAACTGCATCAGCAAGGTATTTACAGCTAAAATCGTATCTCCCTGACGCGCCCCCGTAGAGGTGAAAAAAGCCGTCACGGCAATCAGACAAACCGTGCGAAAAAATATATCCCGGTTCACGCTGAAAAAACGCTTCATGGCAGCCCATTGCAGACTTCCCCGAAGCGTGAAGCGCTCCCAAAGAGAACCATAGCGCCTCATCCACAAAACAACAGCCATACCCAAACCACACCACTCGGCAATGACGGTTCCCAAGGCGACGCCCTCGACTTTCCAATGCAACACAAACACCAAAAACAGACTGCATAAAATATTGATACAATTGACAGCTATCGCTATGAACATCGGGAACCGGGAATTCTGCATTCCGATAAACCACCCCTTAAATCCATAGAGCATCAATACGGCAGGTGCCCCCCAAATACAGACCCGGAAATAACGTATGGCATAGGCTTCCACGCCTACACTGGCTTCCAGAAGAGTAAAAGCCAACTGCTCCACCGGATATTGCAACAACAGAATACACAGCGAAGAAACCACCCCCACACCCAAAGCCTGCGCAAGCACCCTCATCTCTTCCGCACGGTCTTTGCGCCCGTATGCCTGTGAAGTCAAGCCGCTCGTGCCCATCCGCAAGAAACCGAAATTCCAATAGAGGATGTTGAACAACATTCCTCCGACAGCAATAGCACCGATATAGGCAGCATCTCCCATATGACCGACAATGGTCACATCCACCAGTCCAAGCAAAGGAACAGTAATGTTAGAGATAATGGAAGGTATCGCAATCCGAAGTATACGCCGGTTCATAAATTCTCTTGGTCAAACAAAACGGACAATGGAAAAATCCCTTTTCCGGATCTTTTCCATTGCCCGCTTTTCTTTATTTCTCTTATAACAAGGAATCCGGATTCAAATGGGCAGACTCAATGTCTTTAAAATAACGGTAAGTCCCCACTTTTAGTTCCACTGTTGCCGCATCATCACACACAATAATTCCTTTCCGGTGGAGTTGCAGTGCACTGATGGTCCACATCTGATTTACAGCTCCTTCCACAGCATGATACAATGCCCTGGCTTTGTTGTGTCCGTTTACGATAATCAGCACTTCTTTAGCATCCAGCACGGTTCCTACGCCTACTGTCAAAGAGGTCTTCGGTACCCGGTTGACATCATTGTCAAAAAAACGGGAATTGGCAATAATCGTATCGGTAGTGAGTGTTTTTACCCGCGTACGGGATGCCAGGGAAGAACCCGGTTCATTAAAAGCGATGTGCCCGTCAGGACCGATACCGCCCAGGAACAAATCAATACCGCCTGCCGCTTTTATACGGTTTTCGTAGTTCTCACACTCTTCCTCCAGATTGGGCGCATTTCCATTCAGGATATTAACGTGTTCCGGCTGAATGTCAATGTGGCTGAAAAAATTGTTCCACATAAAAGAGTGGTAACTCTGGGGGTGTTCTTCCGGCAGACCTACATATTCATCCATATTGAAAGTAATCACATGCTTGAAAGAGACCACCCCCTTGCGGTTCAGCTCAATCAGCGCCTTATACATGCCCAGCGGCGAAGATCCCGTAGGAAGCCCCAATACAAAAGGTTTTTCCTCGGTAGGATTCGCCTGACGGATTTTCGCCGCCACATAATTCGCCGCCCATTGCGACACATTCTGATAGTCCGGTTGAATAATAAGTCTCATAGCTCCAAATATTAAATTTTCTACAAAAATAATGCAAAAAAACAGAACTGCCATTCTTAACTCTTGCGTTTGACTTCTTCGACACCACGAACCTGACTAAGACAGACGAAGACGGCGGTAAGTTCGTCCACAGAGCTCACCTCAAGCCCGAAGACGCAATCGGCGATAGAGTCGGTCACCGTAATGGAGATACCGTCTATCGGCAGATTCAAATCTATTGAAATCACCTTCACCAAATCGAAAAGCAGTTTATCGCGATCAATGCCTTTCACACAAATAGAGACGGGAAATTTTCTCCTTTCATCCGCCTGCAAATTGACCGAAACAATAGAATCGCCGGCTTTTGCGGACAAAGAAATAGCTTTGTGGCAATTGCGTTTGTGTACCGTGATCGTACCATCTTCATTCCGAAAACCCGACACCTCATCCCCCGGCAACGGACAACAATCCGGACACAAGCGGTAGGCTGAAGGCATCTGCCCGGCTTTCGCCTTGCGTAAAAAATTAGTCACCGCCTTTCTGGCTTTATAGGTCTTGATAAATCCAAGCCACTCTTCCTGCGGGCAAGCCTCTTCCTCCGTACCGATAGCCACCCGGTCCCCCCTTTTCAGCACAGTACGCAAAGACGCCAACTGCCCGTTAATGCGGGCATATTTGGCATGGTTTCCAATGTCGGTGTGTATCTCATACGCCATGTCCACAGGCGTAGCCCCTTTGGGCAAGGCAACGCTGTGGCCTTTGGGAGTGAAGACAATAATGTCGTCATTGTAGAAATTACATACCACATTTTCTATAAATCCGTCTTCCTTACCGCAATCGGCTATATCATGAAGGACGGCTTTGAATGTTTCAACCCAGTGTTCCACCCCTTTTCCCGCAGCAACACACCCCAACGCCGAATTATAGTCCATCCTTTCGGAAGCAATGTGTACTTCCAGCCACTGCCCGCTGCTGCACATCACTTTGCAATGAATGGCCTGATAGCCGTTCTCTTTCGGCGAATCGACATAATTGACAAGGCTCCCCGGCTTTTCTTTATATAAATCCGTCAAAGCGGAATAAATCTCCAGACACTGGTTCTTTTCAGATATACCCCTCTCCGGATTCGCTTCAAAAACAATCGGGATTATCTGTAAAGGCTCTACCTGCCTGAACGACAATCCCGATAACTGCATTTTCCGCCAGATGGCACACACTCCCCGGTTTTTACAACTGACCCTGGCTTTGATCCCGCATTCCTGCAAGCGTCGCCGGATGGGTTGCAAAAAACGCTCAATAGTCTCTTTGTTTTCTTCTTCAAACAAGGCAATCTGATGCTCCAGTTCCGCATATTCGAGCGGCGTCCGGAAGCGGAGACTCAGGTTTTCCAGTTCCGTCTTCACACGGTAGAGCCCCAAACGATTGGCCAAAGGGGCATAAAAATAGTCCGTTTCCCCGGCAATTTTCATCTGCTTATCGGGACTCATGCTATCCAGTGTACGCATATTGTGCAGACGGTCGGCTAATTTAATCAACAAAGCCCGGATGTCGTAATTAATGGAATCCAGCATCTGTTTGAAGTTATCCAGTTGCTTGGACATTTCATAAACGGTCTTTTTCTGTTTGGTCACCACCCGTACTAAAAAAGCGACGTCTTCCCCGAAACGTTCACGGATTTCATCTACCGTATGGGACGTGTCTTCCACCACATCATGCAAGAGTGCCGCAATAACCGGATTCGTTCCCAGTTTCAGTTCATCGGCCACAATAGTCGCCACCGAAACGGGATGGATAATATAAGGATGGCCGCTTTTGCGGTATTGTCCCTCGTGGGCTCTGTGGGCAAATTCGTAAGCATCCAATATACGCTCCGCATCTTCTTCACTTCTGCCTGCCACCACTTTTTTCATGAAAATCGCCTGTCGCTCAGCGAGCAGCTGGTCAAAATCTTCCTGTGTCTGCATCATAACACCTCGTTTTATTCTCTCACCTCTACAAACATAATAAAACGAAGGATTATCCGAAAGGATTTACAGCTTTTTTTTACAATTATTCAGCTTTTTCTCCGCCCCTATCCGTCACGATAACTCTCCTTTTTCTTTTCTCCCGGTCATTTCTGCCGGATTAACCCAAGCATCAAACTGTTCTGCCGTCACCATACCGGAATCCAAGGCCGCTTGCCGGAGGGTAATGCCTTCCCGGTAAGCCTTTTGGGCTATCGCAGCGGCGTTATAATACCCGATATGCGGATTCAGCGCTGTCACCAACATCAGCGAATCATTCAAATGCCGCCTGATGACTTCGTGCACAGGCTCGATGCCTTCCACACAATGCAAGGCAAAACTTTCACATCCCTCTCCGATCAATTGGGCACTATGCAGAAAATTCCGGATAATCACCGGTTTGAAAACATTCAATTCAAAATGCCCGGTAGCGCCTCCGATGTTTATCGCCACGTCATTTCCCATAACCTGTGCCGCAATCATTGTCAGGGCTTCGCATTGGGTGGGATTCACTTTTCCCGGCATAATAGAGGAACCGGGTTCATTTTCAGGCAAATGGATTTCCCCGATACCTGCCCTCGGCCCGGAAGCCAGCATCCGGATATCATTCGCAACTTTCATGAGACTGACTGCCACTGTTTTCAATGCGCCATGCGCTTCGACCAAAGCATCATGAGTTGCCAGCGCCTCAAATTTATTCGAAGCCGTAACAAAAGGGAGACGGGTAAGTCCGGCAATCTTCCGGGCCACCTGCTCCGCATAGCCCGGAGGAGTATTCAATCCAGTCCCGACAGCCGTTCCGCCCAAAGCCAACTCCGCCAAGCGGGGCAAAGTGTTCCGGACAGCCTGTAAGCCATGCTCCAACTGAGCCGCATAACCGCTGAATTCCTGCCCTAACGTCAGGGGGGTGGCATCCATAAAATGAGTACGTCCGATCTTCACTACCGGCATAAATAACCGGCTCTTCACTTGCAATGCCCGGCAGAGCTTTTCCAATCCCGGCAGAGTTTTTTCGGTGAGTATCTGATAGGCGGCAATGTGCATCGCTGTAGGGAACGTATCATTGGAAGACTGCGATTTGTTTACATCGTCATTGGGCGATAAAAACTTATCCCTGTCCGTGAGTTTTCCCCCGCGAAGTACATGCGCCCGGTTGGCAATCACTTCATTGACATTCATGTTTGTCTGTGTGCCGCTTCCTGTCTGCCACACCACCAAAGGGAACTGCTCCGACCATTTCCCGTTCAGGATTTCATCACACACCCGGACAATCGCCTCGCATTTCTCTTCCGGCAATATTCCAGCGTCCCGATTTACACAAGCCGCAGCTTTTTTCAAATAAGCGAAGGCCCGGATGATACGTTCCGGCATGCGGTCCGTATCCCGGGCTATCTTGAAATTATTTACACTCCGTTGAGTCTGTGCTCCGTAGTATGCGTCCGCTGGCACCCTTACCTCTCCCAAAGTATCTTTTTCTATCCGGAAGTCCATAATGAATGAATGTATATCACTAAAAATGAAACGTTTCCCCGGACTCAAAAGTTACTTTTTCTCCCGTCTACTGAACTGTGAGCTCTATGATCCGGCTGGAGGTATGGGCGGTAGTCAAAAGGTCCAGTCCCACTTTCATCAGGTAATCGCCGCTGAAAACGGCGTCATTCTCTCTCAGACGGGATTTTTTCCCCGGCAGCAGATTGATCTCCTCCACTTTGTACTTTTTCTGCGGATCCAGTCCCTGTAATTTGACCGGAAACAGTTTTTCCCCGAAACGGGGATGCATGTCGTAAGCATATACGACTGCTTTCCCGCGGTCTTTAGCTACGTGCATCACCGAAGCATGATTTGTTTCATAGGGAGATACCAAACGATAAAAATCGCCTTGCAGAATGACGGGCGAAAGCCGTTTGAAATGGCTTACCGCTTCCCGGCAGAACAGTTGCTCTTCCTCACTCATGCCTGCTATTCCGATGTCAAAACCGAGTTTACACATCATGGCCACATCCACCCGGAATTTCAAGGGCTGCCGTCCCCACCCCGTAACGTGCGCACACAATACCTGGGAAGGGAAAAGCTGGGAAAATCCCCACTGAATGAAAATACGTTCCAGAGGGTCGGTATTGTCACTCGGCCAAAATTCCGTAAAATACTTCAATGCTTCGTAATCGCAACGGGCGCCCCCTCCCGAACACAACATCATGGGCAAATGAGGATATTTGGCTTTCAGACGTTCCAATACCCGGTAAATGCCCCGCACATGGTCTACATACAACTGCGACTGTTTTTCTTTCAGATAAGGAGAATAGATATTGGTTATCGGACTGTTGCAATCCCATTTGAAAAAGGCGATTTCCGGATTTTCCGTCATGAGTCCGTCAACAATGCCATAAACAAAATCCTGCACTTTCGGATTACTCAGGTCCAGTACCAACTGATTCCGGAAATAATACAACTCGCGGTTGGGCAGGTGAATGACCCATTCCGGGTGTTTTTCAAACAATTCGCTTTTCGGATTTACCATTTCGGGTTCTATCCAGATACCGAATTTCACGCCTGCTTTTTCCGCCCCTTTTACCAGTGCTCCTACTCCCCGTGGCAATTTTGCAGCAGTTGCATCCCAATCACCCAGTCCCGCCCGGTCGTCTTTGCGCGGATACTTATTGCCGAACCATCCATCGTCCAGTAAAAACATATCAACACCCAAATGCCGGGCTTCCTGCATCAATGCCAACAATTTTTCCTCATTGAAATCAAAGCCGGTATTTTCCCAATTGTTGAGCAAGGTCAGTCTTTCTCCCAATCCGTCTTTCACCTGGTATCGCCGCGCCCAATCGTGGAAATCACGGCTGGCTTTCCCCGTGCCTTCATCGCTGAGTGTAAAAATAAATTCCGGCGTTTTAAACCATTCTCCCGGTTGGAGTTCATAGTCGGAAGCATACGGATTGATTCCCGAAATGACACGCAGATTGCCCAGGTTATCGACTTCAAAAGTAAAACGGAAATTTCCCGTCCACCCGATTGTTCCAACCAACACTTTCCCATGATTTTCAGACACCTCCTGACCTATCCCCAACTGAAAAAAAGGCTGTACATGCATGGCAGCCCTGGAGCCCAGCTTGGTATCCAGGATTTTCTTCCCGAACTGCAATTCCTGCGAGCTCATCCTCACTTCTTTAGCCCAGTCGCTGCTGAACTCCGTAAGAAAATAGCGGGGAGCCTCCAGGTAGAGCATGGAAGAGGCAAAGCGGAACATGCGCACCGGCTTTTTTTCACGGTGGCGGATTTCGCTCCATGCCTTGATGATGTTTTCACGGTGAAATGCCATGTAATGTAATTTTACCTCTACGGGATAGACTTCATCCCGGAGCGCAACGACCGTTTCCGTCACATTGGCGTCTATTTCATGTTTCTCAACAGAGACATATTTCAGCAAAGTGGCCATATTGCCATCCTGGTGTGCGATACCCAAAGCCGGTTCAAAATAATCCTCCATGCCGGAACCGGGGTATACCTCCCAACCTTTAGCGGATTTCCCGGAAAAACAACCGAGATCCGAATCATTTAGCAAACGTTCTCCCCAATACGCCTGATAAAGACGCCCGTCCGTCCCGACCCGGAATATCAAATCAGTGGCAGCAGTCGAGACACGAATCACGTCCCCGGCAGCAGCCTGAACACGCACCATTCCCACCAAGAGGAACAACCATAAGAAAAGACAATACTTCATATTACGTTATTTTGGTATTTTTAAATTCTGCTTATTATTCTCCGGAATAAATTACTCATCCGATAGCGGTTAAACAACTCTCACCAGCAACGAAACAGCAATACAGTCCAACAACTACATCATTCCCCATCGCGTTTCAGTGTCCGGTAAACCAATATTTTTCCATCCGTCAAGAGCTTAAAACTCTTTCCGGTGGATTCATTCAGGGTGCCCTGCCACCAGTTGGTGAATACCGACAGCGGATAAACCAGGTTCTCCCCAGCCAGCCGGGTACATCCCATATTGAACACTGACACTTGCTGACCCGGAAAGGACTCCAGTTCAGCATCCCCGCACACGGGGGTAAAAAGCCCATAGTCTGTCATCATCTGCACCCGCGCCTGCTGCATGTAATCCATTAACAGGCTCACATTTCCCAAGGTATGGTCTTCCCTTTTTCCCGTTGCCCCCAGAATAAGTATATCCTGCCAGCCTTGTACCAGACAGTAGCGGAAAGCTTTGCTCAGGTCATTCGTTTCCTGCTCTTTTTCCTGGTGTATAATCGCAGCATAGTGCTCCCGTATTTTCCGGGAAAGCGAATCGCCGTCACCGACTATCGCCGTCGGTTGTACACCATGCGCCAACAACTTATGGGCTGCCCCGTCACAACACACCACTGCCGGAACCTTCCGCAACATCTCCACTGCCAGAGCATTCCGGGGAAACGCACCGTCCGCCAGAATCACAACCTGCGGCAAACCCTCTCCCCACCCCAAAGGATAGTATTTCATTCCTCTATGAATTTCGGTTCAGAAGGCAAACATACGGAATTACAAACAAAAATGCACATCGGGACGAACCTTTTGTGCATTTTTGTGTACTCATGCAGTAAATCCGGAAATCATTCCCTGCTTTCCATCATTTTCAGCCATTTGAAATAACCGAAAAAGGCGATCACGGTATACAAACCGTACAAAACGGCATAAAAAGGCAATCCCTTATAAAAATAGAGACCACAACTGACAGCATCCACCACAATCCACACCCACCACTGTTCCGCCTGTTTGTAGGCCAGCATCCACATGGCAACGATACTCAACGCCGTTGTCAGACTATCCAGCCAGGGAACGGTGCTGTCCGTAAAGCGTATCAGTATCCAGGCTATCAGCAGAAACAATCCGGTAGCGGCCAATGTCAAGGGTATAATCTGCCGGACAGGCGTATGAATCACAGGAAGCTCCTTTTTACCGGAAGCACCCCGAAGCCACATTGACCAGCCATAAACACCCGCCAGCAGGTAGTAAATATTGATACCGAAATCCGCATACAATCCGGCACGATAGTACACAAACAAGCTGAGGGCAGGCATGACAATACCCGCCACCCAAAGCCAGATGCTCGCCCTGTATTCAAACCAAAGATAGAGCAAGCCGACCAATGTCCCGGTGATTTCCAATCCATCCATAAGCCAAAATTAAAAACGGAACGTAATATAAGCCAATGCGTTAATACCCGCATTGGGATAATAAGCGGCATAGGGCACGATTTCCGGACGCACGCCTGCCGGTTTTGTCCCGCCGGAAGAGGGGTACACCGCCGTTCGGCTGGCATATCCGTTACTTTCATACTCTTCGTCAAACAGGTTGTAGACAGAGACCCCTACCGTCACCGATTTGGCAAACGGCAGCCCGAAGGTATAGCTGAGGTTCAGATTGCTGACAAAGTAAGCGTCGAGCGTACATGCCTCATCACCGGAATTGTTCAGGTATTGTTTACCCACATATTGGGATTGCAGGGAAACATCCACTCCTTTGTAAGTAAAAGCTATCAGACTGTTGAGCATAAAATCGGGCGAAAAAGAGATGGGAGCGGAACCCAGATAATTCGCCGTTTGGGAAATGCTGCCGTCGCTGTTATACAATTCGTTCCAATCGGCATCCACATCACTCAGGTATTCGGTATAGTGCTTAATGCGGTTGCGGCTCCAGGTGGCATTGACATCCCAGCGCAACCCATCGGTAATCTTCACTCCTGCCGACAATTCCATACCCGAACGATAGCTGTCTTTAACATTGGCAGACACGGCTTCCCCGATTTCATTCAACTGCCCCGTCAGCACCAACTGGTCTTTGTAATCCATATAATAAAGATTCACTCCCGCTGTAAACCACCGGGAACGGAACGAATAGCCCAATTCATAATCAAAAAGCTGTTCCGCCTTCGGCAATTCAGTAAAGAATCCGTCTGTGTAATTGTTGCGGGTAGGCTCTTTTTGTGCTACGGCAAAAGAAGCATAGAGGTTGTTATTTTCATTTATCCGCCAAAAAACTCCCGCTTTGGGATTAAAAAAGCCAAACGATTTGTCCAGGTCAAGAGGCTGCATGCAGCCGGCATTCCAGTCCCAGGTGTCATTCACGCCCCGGATAGTATAGCGGATGTGACGATACTGTAAATCGGCATAAAAATTAAAGTTACGAACCAATTCATAATTCAGACGCCCATAGAGATTGACATCCGTTTTCTTTCCGGTATTTTCATAAAAAGTATGGTCGGGCGACAAAGAACCGATGTAGTTTTTCACCCAAAGCACTTTCCCGTCGTGGTCGTTAACGTATTTGTTCGCCCCTCCCCCCAGAGAGACCTGCAATTTTTCCGACTGATAGTTAAGGGAAAAGACCATGCCCCCGAAATCGCTATCTACATTTTTCCGGCGCACCAGATCACTTTTTTTCACCAGTTCAGAACTACCGGGCACGAAATAAGGCTCCAGCCCATATTCCTTTAAAGTACGCTGATTTTTATACTCTTCGTAATACCCCTCTCCGTCTGTATAGTGGAACGCCACATTGAGATTCCACACGGGATTGAAGATGTGGTTGAAAAGCAATTGGTAATGGGTTTGGCGGTAAACGTCCAACTGGTTTTTATAAAACCCTGTTACCACACCGTTTTCCTTTATCTCCCCGTTCGGGTTGTAGGTGCGGTCGGTTTCCAGCATCTCTTTAGGGATACCGTCCCAAGCGTGATAGGTTTCTTCCTTCCCGCTGAACGTGATTAATTTAACGGTGGTTTTATCTCCGTAGTAACCTGCCTGCGCAAAATAGGACTTCAGTTTAGCGGCAGCCCTGTCGCGGTAGCCGTCACTTTTGATATGGGAAAGCCGCATATCAAAAGCCCAACGTTCGTGCAGCAATCCGGAACCGACTTTCACCGTCTCCTTTTGAGTCCGAAAAGAACCGTACGAACCGCTTAATTCCGCATAGGGAGTAATTGCCGAACTCTCCGTCTGCATGTTAATGCTCCCGCCGAAAGCTCCGGCTCCGTTGGTGGAAGTCCCTGCCCCCCGCTGTATCTGCATGTCTTTCAGGGAAGATGCCAAATCAGGCGTATTGACCCAGAAAATGGAATGGCTTTCTGCATCATTCATGGGGATGCCGTTTGCCGTGACGTTGATACGGGTAGCATCCGTTCCCCGCACCCGGATGGTGGTATAGCCGATGCCGGAACCAGCATCCGTAGTAGTAAGCACGGACGGTGTCATAGTCAGCAGGAAAGGGACATCCAGTCCGGCATTCTGTTTCCGGATGGTTTCCTTGTCCATGTTTACAAAGGCTATCGGCGTATGTGCCGTTGCCCGGGTGGCAATGACCTGCACTTCATCCAGATCAACATGACGCAGTGTGTCGGCGGTCTCCTGTTTCGCAAACACGGATAAACCGCACACCTGTAAGGCGGTTATCATCCAAAATTTTTTATTCATTTGTGCTAAAATTATAACAGAAAGGCGCACATCTGTTATGGAATCCCTTCGCCGGCATTACCCGGAGCAGGTTCAATGGGTATAATCTCAGCCCGTAATATTCAGGCACCCCTTTCTGACTGTTAATAATCAGAAGCAAAAGTATAAAAATTAAACCAAAATAACATCCGGAAGGGGTGAATTTTGTATTTACAGATTCACAGAAAAAAAGGACCCCATTAAGAGTTCTTTACCTTGCAAGACTCAAAATATTCTGGTAATTTTGGAATAACCTCCTTATTCCCTTAAAATAAGGACTTTGGGTAGATAACCCGATTTTGAGGTAACGATTTGCCAACCGTTCTTGTTGCTGTATTCTGCTCTGCTTTCTTAGCAACTCGTTGTGTATACCAAAATACGAATAAATTTGAAATTAGGAGTGCTTCAATAAAAAAACTGTTGGTGATTCTATTCCAACAGTTTTTTTATTAGTGAATTCCTTAATCACTGATATTGTGATACAAAATCAATCTGAATTCTGCGTTGAAAAGCTGGCGCATATTGCGCTTTTAGCAGCCAATACGAAGCGAATATAGGTTGTACATTAAACTCTTCTGCCAACAAGTTTGCAGTCATAGGCAACCCAGTACGTTTTCGGTCAAATACGGCTTTTCGCAAATTATCTCCATTGAACAAGTATTCATTGGCAAACTTATTGGCTTCTTTTTCCCGTTTGTTTTGCTTGGCTTTCGATTCGTTTATCTCGCCTTCGTAAATTTCAACATTCTTATGTTTGATAGCATGTCCTAATTCATGAAAGAGAGTAAACCAACAAGATATAAGGTCGTGTCCACGATCCGAAATCTGAATGAGAGGTTTGTTTTCAATCCAACGAATTGCTCCGTAAACAGTTTTAGGCAGAGAGGGAACAAAAACCAAACCTACACCAAAGCGGGAAAATATTAAAGGTAAAGATTTGAAGTATTCAACATCTTCAATATGAGCCATCCATTCTCTTGATTCAATCCAATTCATTAATTCTGATTCATTGTAATCAGGGAGATTGAGGGTGTTAAAATCAAGTTCACCACGACGCAACCAAGCATGAAGATTGATTGAGTCAACCTCAATTTTATTTTGGGAACGGAATAGAGCAGCTCGTTTTTCGGAAGTTTCAAAAATTTCCGTGTCGGAATTCACACCAAAGAAATCTAAAATATCATCAAGAATATCATACCCTTCCGTGAATTCACCACGCAGCAAAGGCAATACTTTTTTTAGCTTGGTATATGTCTTTTTTGCCTGATTGTAATTAGCCACATACCGTGGCTTTTCTTCCAAATACTCCTTCTGAAAATCAGCCAAATATTCACACACATTAGAATCGTCCAATATTTCAGCAGCTTTTCGTAATGCTTTATTTGATAGTTGTTCCTTACTCCTTAAATCTTTAATGCCGATAAGTTCTTCGAAATTCTTAATACCGCGAGCCTCGAATATATCAGCAAGTTCCCCTCCGACTGTATTGCGCAGCGTCAAAGGGTTTAATACAGGTATTTTTTCAAGTGCAGCCATTTTATATATTGTTATAATCGTGATTATTTACAGCAATAACATATATTGTCATTATTGAGTTGAAATCTCCTTGCCAATCTTGTGCCAATAATAAATTATTTTCTTCATCAATGATATGATTAAAGAATTTTCTTGGTCCTCGTCCAACACGAACTTTCAAAATCAAGGGGGCTTTTTTAGCACATCCTTGTTTTATTTCTATTCGATTATCTGTTTGACCAAACATGGCATTATAGGCTCCAGCTGAAACATATTTCCTCAATCGGTCATGCAACTTTTTTGCTGGTTCCATTAGGTTAGCACCAAAAGTCTTTGAAAATGCTCTTGAGGCATTACGATTATCGGGATTTAATACAAAATCTCGATAACATTTAACTTCTTTGGAACTACCATATTCAATGTTCATTTCTACTCTAACTGTTGTTTCGACTGCAAAGATACAACTTTTCTTTCAGAACTCATCGCCTACCAAATAAAATTGTGTACCTTTGCATTCGTAAAGGCAAAATGTCGGGTATGAATAAGATAAAAGAGGTTTTGGAAACAAAAGGGTTAAGTCAGACGGAATTAGCTGGCTTACTTGGAAAAAGTTTCAATATGGTAAATCTATACGCAACTAATAAAATACAACCTCCTATTCCTGTCTTGTATCAAATTGCCGATATTTTGAATGTTGATGTACGGGATTTACTTGTCCCAAATCTAATTAAAGAACGTTCTCCGTATGGCGAAAAAAGAGGTTAAGACAGACCTTTGGGTTTATGAATTATTGCAGGAAGCCAATATTCATCTAACTCCACAAGGGTGTGATATAAAGGAAATAGATGAAGCGTTAAGAACTGCATCTAAATCAAAAACAGGTTATGCAGGCTATCCCGAATATTGTGGGGTGGTCAAGGATTTTATCCTTGTAATAGAAGACAAAGCATCACTTGCCCAACACATTTACAAAGATGAAAATGATTTGTTGTCGCAAGAAGTTAAAGTTGTAAAGGATTATGCCGTCAACGGAGCTTTATACTATGCTTTGCATTTAGCTGTAAACACCTCGTATAATAAAATCATAGCTCTTGGTGTATCGGGAAATGAAAAACATCATAGGATTACACCGATATTTGTCAATGAACGTGGCGATTATCAAGAATTGCCTGATGTTGAAACATTCATCTCTTTCAATGAAGCCAATATTGATGAGTATTATCTGAAAGAAATACTATGTGAAGAAACGGATGTAGAAAAGACAACGGCAGAAATTCTGAAAGATGCCGAGAAACTGCATAATGACCTGCGCAACTATGGAAATTTGACAACAGAGCAAAAACCGTTGGTTGTGTCGGGGATAATGCTTGCTTTACGTGAAATTGAATATAAGACATTCTCTATTGAATCCCTTATAGGTGACTCTATAAAAACTGATGGGCAAAAGATTTACGAAGCAATCAAGAGTAATTTGGCAAGAGCCAATGTTACTCCCGATACAAAACGAGATAAATTACTCAGTCAATTCTCAGTCATAAAAGACACTACAAAAATTAACGAGAAAGACGACACATTGGGCAAAACACCATTAAAGCATTATACCGAATTTCTCTATAACAGCATATATAAGAATATCAGATACCACAATTCTGCCGAAGATTATTTAGGGCGGTTTTATGGTGAGTTCATGTCTTATTCAGGAGGAGATGGACAGACATTGGGTATCGTGCTTACACCGAAACATATAACTGAATTGTTTTGTGAGTTGGCACAACTTAAAACAACGGATAAAGTCTTTGACCCATGTTGCGGCACGGCAGGCTTTCTAATTGCTGCGATGCACAAAATGGTAAAAATGACAGATGATGAAAGTCTGAGGAGGAGTATCAAGCGTGACCAATTATTCGGTATCGAGTTGCAATCCTATATGTTCACCATCGCCACTACTAATATGATTTTGCGTGGCGATGGCAAAAGCAACTTGCATAATATGGACTTTCTACGGCAAAACCCAAAACAGATACAGCTGAAAGGCTGTACCGTAGGAATGATGAACCCTCCATACTCGCAAGGCTCTAAAGCTAATCCTGATTTGTATGAGATTAGCTTTACTGAGCATTTACTTGATTCATTGACAGAGGGCGCAAAAGCCATCGTTATTATACCTCAATCCTCGGTTACAGGTAAGAGTAAAGAAGAACAGAATATAAAGAATAATATTCTGAAACACCATACATTAGAGGGGGTTATAACCCTCAACAAAAACACATTCTATGGAGTGGGTACAAATCCGTGTATTGCCGTATTTACGGCAAGAATACCGCATGATAAAAACCATTTATGTAAATTCATTAATTTTGAAGATGATGGATTTGTGGTGAGCAAGCACATTGGTTTGGAAGAGACAACAAGTGCCAAAGACAAACGACAACATCTGCTTGATGTATGGTTTGGAAGAATTGAAGCTGAGACCAAGTTCTGTGTAGAAACAACTATTGAGGCAGAAGATGAGTGGTTACACGCCTTCTACTACTTTAATGACGAGATACCATCAGAAAAGGATTTTGAGAATACAATGGCTGATTATCTAACATTTGAGTTTAATATAATAACTCATGGTAGAGGTTATTTATTTGAAGATATAAAGAATGGAGAACAAAATGAATAATCTGTCTTTAGATTCTCGGAATTGGGAGGCGTTCTTTATTGAGGATGTTGCTGAAATTATTTCAGGGCGAGACATCTATGAGAAAGAGCGTATAGATGGACTTGTACCTTATATTACTGCTACAGCCAATAATAATGGTATAGGTTACTTTGTGGCAAATAATAATGAAACACTTGAAAGTGGCTGTCTTTCAGTAAATAGGAATGGTTCGGTCGGTTATTGTTTTTATCATCCATATAAAGCCTTATACGGAAATGACACTCGTAAATTGCGTCCTAAAAAGAACAACAGATATATTTCCCTATTTATTTCCATGTGTATCACAAAACAGCGAGAGAAATATGGCTATGGATATAAAATGGGAACAGGACGTTTAAAAAGACAAAGAATATTACTTCCTGTGGATACCAATAATAATCCCGATTGGGCTTTTATGGAAGCCTACATGAAGCAGAAAGAACAAGAGATTTTAAAACCGACAATAGAAAGGTTATGCAAAAGATTGATAATCAACAATACACTGGGGGGGGGGGGGGGGTAAATCACTGTGCTCCAATTGGAAAGCATTTTACTTTACTGAAGTTTTTACCGAAATTCAGCGTGGTAAACGACTTAAAAAAGCCGACCATGAGGAAGGTAATACTCCCTATGTATCATCAACATCCCTCAATAACGGTATTGACGGATTTATTGGTAATGATGGCAGCGTAAGAAGATTTGACGATTGTTTAACATTGGCGAACAGCGGTAGTGTTGGCTGTGCTTTTTATCATCAATATACTTTTGTCGCAAGTGACCATGTTACGAAATTAAAACGTGATGGGCTTGATAAATATGCTTATTTGTTTATGATTCCGATTATCAATAGGTTGTCGGAAAAATACAGCTTTAACCGAGAAATAAATGATGAGCGTATAAAACGAGAAAAGCTATTGTTACCCACCACCGATAAGGGGGAAATCGACTTTGCCTTTATGTCTACTTTTATGAAAGAAGTCGAACAGAACATACTTAATACCACGCTTAAAATATTCAAAGAACGAGCAAATGTTAATAAATTAAAAATGGGAGGGGGGTAAATTGGAAGCACTTTCTCTTACGTGATTTATTTCCAACACTTGTTGCCAATAAATCAAAAGGACTTAACCATATTGAAAAATCAGACAGTGGTATCAGCTATTTTGGTGCGACTAATCAAATAATGGGGTATTATGTTTTGTAAGTAGAGATAAAAGCACAATTCAAAAAGGGAATTGCATTGCTTTTATTCGTAATGGTGGAAAAAAACTCCGCAGAATGCCGCAATCGACACCTCAAGTGTTAAAAATGCGTTTCGCTTCGGGTAACGATTTGGAGACCGTTCTGCTTCATAAATCCGCTTCCTTTTGCGTTACCCCATTTTTTCGATTGGCTCTGTTTGGCTTCATAAACGCATTTATACTAAGCCATTCAGCGCATTTCCTCCTTTTTTCTGCGGCATTTCCAGAGATTTTTGTGTATATTTGTCAGTATTTCCGATTCACGAATCCAAGCAAATAAAAACCGGAGCAAGAAATGGGGAAATCAGCATGTTTGAATCCAAATTTTAATTTATCATGAGGAATATATTGATTTTCATCTTATTGACAACAGCTATAGGCTTAGGAAATAATGTCAGTGCACAAGAAAAAATAACCCGGTTCCGCTTTGCGGGCTACAAAGTAATATTTATCCCGTCAGATGTATTCCGTATTGAAATCGACCATCCCGAATGGGGAAACCAAGAGACAAAAGGAAATCTGTTCACACTGACAATAAAAGACGCAAAAGGAAAGATGCCTAAAGATACGGTCCGGATATATACCGACTCAGTCCGGAGCATAAATATGGACTATTCCGAATTAGTCATGGATAAACAAATGGGTGCAGATTCCTTAACTGTTTCCATAGGCTCGTCACACGGCACCGTTTATGTAGAAGCAAATCATCTGAAAGTCCATGCCAAAGCAGGAAGTCATATTACATTGAGAGGAACGGCACAGTCCTTAGAATGCCAGAGCAAAGGCCATAGTTATATTGACCAAAGCCAGTTTCATCAGAAGAAGTAACAGCCTACCGCACATGCTTGGCAGGCGTCGGGAGAAATCAACTACACCCTCCACTATTCATTTTTCAAATAGCGTCCTTCAAGGGCTTTTTTGTAAATGTATACAGGAGGAAGCTGGTAGCAGGCTCTGTAATTATTGCAACCGGTTTTCGTTCAATTTATTCAAATAAACTTCATAACCAGCCCCTTCACGGAGAAAAGAAAGATTCTTGTCTTGCTCCAAACCGAAACCAGACGGATAATAAAATCCTTTTTCAAGAGCCAGGTTAAAATAGTATACAGAAGAATCTCTTTGCTCCATACAATCATAGCAAACGGCTATTTTGTACAAGTCTTTCCGTTTTGCAATGTCCGGGAGCAAGTTTTTATAATATCCCAAAGCTTCCGGATATTGCCGAAGCCGGTATAATGAATCGGCAATGTATCTTTCCTTGCAATATTCTTGTCCCGAAAGGCTAAAAACGATATAAAAGAACACGAAAAAAACAAGAAGTATTCTTTTCATATAATTCTATTTCTGAGTTTCAATATATTGAATAAATCGGTCTATCACCTCCTGCCAGTGCATTTTTCCATAATCCGATTGGCCGCTGTCGGTAAATTCCTCAAAATTGTGTCCGCAACCAATAACCGGATAAATCATATAATCGGTTTTACCATTCAATTCAAAGTATATAGGCATCAACTCACAACCGCTGGCTGCAATATCTTCTGTACCATAAGCCATAAAGAGCGGAATTTTTAAATGAACCAAAGCTTCACGCATGGGGCGGGAAAAACTTTCCCAAGTATGCGGAAGGTCGCCAGTATTTCCTTCTTCCTGTTCTCCGGAACAGATGTCCCTCCACCAATCATATAATTCATTCAATTGTTGCCGGGCTTCTAATGGAGTTATTTTTCTCTGGTATAATAATTTACGGACGTTTTTAATTTTTTGAGTAAAACGTCCATCCGGGTCACCGCTTAAATAAGCAAGTCCTTTTATGTTCTCATTTGTTTGGGCAATGCCCACGCCGATAGTTGCCCCTTGGGAATGCCCAATGACATAGAGAGAATCAGAATCAGCCCAGCTTTGGGAAAGGATGTAATGGATAACCTGATTTGCCCGTTGAACATATTTCTCTAAATAATTGTCCTGTCTGTAAGCTGCGCCAAAGGGCTTGGGGAGACGGGGATATGTGCCGTCCGGATTCAGTTCAGTGTCGTTTACCACCGAGGGAACATGAGGCATGGAAACTGCAATAAGGTTGTATTTTTCCGACACTTTCCGGTAGTCAAAATTGAAACACGAAAATTGATACCAACGGTTTTCATATTGGATGATTAACGGTATGGGCAGAGACCCTTGACAGAATAAAAGTGTCGGTTTCTTACAAACGGAATTTGTATCCGTTTTTATGAAAGTTATAGTATCATCGAGTGTTTGTATTGTATACAATGTAGCATTTAGTTCCGAGATGATTTTTGTTTCTACATGATGACCGAAACCATATTGTATATGAAAAAAAGAAATCAGCAATAAACCTATGAATTTAATTTTCGTCATCATGTCAGATCTATCCGATTAAAATACTTAGAAATCACCAACTTCCCGGTAGTTGATTTGCCACTTATAGCGGTATCCCCCGGGGGTAGTTATATTGATAAAAATAATGTATCCGGAGGTATCCAGTTCATAACCCAGTCGCCAGGTTGATTCTTTGTAGTTTATTTCATCCGGCAGATGGGAAGGACGGAGACCGGTCAATTGCAGCAAACAAGCATCCTCATCCCAATCAAACAATCCGTACAGGATAAAATAAAACAGGTCTATGTTGAGATTGTTCCACACGGAAGAATGGGTAAAGGAGAATATATCCCCGCCATTCTGAAGCATCTTCAATGCGACATCGCTCCATATAAAACCTTTAACCAGCAAAGAACCGGAGGTTGCAATCCGCGTCAATTTCCCCTCTTCGTCATACTCATATTTCTTATTCCGTTCTATCGTCCCCATATTCATGTTTATTTCTTTTTCATGGGCATTCCGGATAACGCGGAGCGGATGTGTATAGACGGAATCCATACAGTCAAAATACGTGTATATTGTCCGGTCGGGGAACGAATCTTCCTGTTTCTGTTCGGAACGGTTTATTTCCGACAGCCAACTGTTCGTTACCCTGTTTTCACTGCCCATCGTATAAAAAAACATAGGACATACGGTATCCCCGGAGACTACAGAGTAAATAAAATTTATCTCTCCGGCTTTATTGTCCTTCTCATCATACATGACAATTTTACTTACCTTTTTATCTCCTTCGGGCCCGGCAGCACGGAAAAGACGAACAGATAATTGGGCGTTCCCGCTTCCTTTGATAACAATATTATGTCCTGTCAATTCACGGGGAAATCGGGTAACCCCCACAATAATCCGGTTATTGCCCGGTCCGCCACTCGTCCGGCTCAACTTCAGCCACCCGGGAATTTCTTTACCATCTTCCAACTGCAATTCCCAATCCGACGAGGAAGCAAACTCAATCATAGAGGTCGAAGGCCCCGCAAACTTCAATATCGGTGCACTTATCAACTCCATTTCCGCATCCTTCTCGTCACTCTCACACCCGACAAACAACAAACACAAGCACCACAATATAAACAAACCTTTTTTCATACACTTTATTTAAAAGTTTATGCAAACTCGGTATAAATTTAAAATAAAAATGCTTTTCTATCGATAGAAAAGCATTTTTATAAACAGTATTACTCTCCAATTGAATTTACAACAACACAATCTCCATTAAAACCAGAAAGATACCATGTCCTTGTCTCTCCTATCCCAAGTGCAGGACATTCACAACTCATAATGTAATTATCCGCGTCTTTTTTCCCTGTAATGCCAAAATCAAATCGTCCTAAATAAACATAATCGGTTGTATATTCACCAGGTTTTGCCAATGACGATACTTGAAAAATAGAAGACCATCCGGGAGTAAGCATCATATTATAATAGATATTACCTCCCGTAGTCGTATTTTCTACACGAGCATACTCCAGAAAATTTCCCTGTGCATCTTCTATATATATACGGAATGAAAACCGATGAACAAAGTCTGTATAATAGTTCCAACTACTTCCACATTTTGAGGTAAAAATTCATTACTTTCTGTACATGCAATAATACAATACAGAACAAAAAATAAAAATGTAATTCTTCTCATGATTCATTAATTTAAAAGATATATAATTCTATTATACATAATTGTTTATTCAATAATAAATTGTCCTATCCAATGATGAACATTCTCATTTTTAATATCTATCGTATAGTTTCCTTTGGACAAATCAGAAACACTAAATTTAAATGTTCCCATATCTGCATTAATTTCTTTAGTATATTGGACCATATTGGCAACATCTATAATCTGAACAGAAATACGTCCCATTGTAAGATTGTTAAATACCATAACCATTTGTTGCACATCAACATTGAATAATAGCTGAATCAACGGTAAGCTACGCACCAAAAGTTCATCACCTTCCGTATAAACATCTCGTAGAGTTATTTCTTCATCTGATACAAAGTTTTCTTTCGCCTCACAATAATGAAAACAAATACATGTAAAAAACAATAATCCTACAACCAACCTTATTTTTTTCATGATAATTTAAGTTTTATGATTTGTTGTTAAAAGTATACGAATATTTCTAAATTCTACCCTATCAGCATCTATCAAGATGCCATACTCCAAGCTGATTATAAGCTTATTACAACAATAAAATCTAACACGTTCTAATAAGACAATAAAAGGCGAAAACCGACATCGATTTTCGCCTTTACTTAATGTAAAAATAAGATTTTAACGTGATCTTGCTTTCAAATATTCCAATACTTCTTTGATATAAACAGTAAGGGATTTTTGAAGCCCCATTCTTTTACCCAATCTATTGCAACGGACATATACATTATCCACTCTGATATTATACAGTATACTTATCTCCTGTGGAGAAAATCCGGAAGTTATGAAAGCACACAATTCAAGCTCTTCTTTGGTTAAATCATGATTTTCTTCAAGATAATCCATAATCCCGAAGTAATTTTCATTTACAATGCTCACCAAATCGACAAGCGTATGCCGGGTCAAGGTATTAATATTTATCAATTCCTTAACCTTACGTGAAAACAAGGCATCCGGTTTTTCATTATCCCCGTATTGATATAACAAATCGGAGATCTGTTTGATAATTTGCAACCTCCGTATCAAAGCTTTTTTCAGTTCTTTTTCCTTTTCAACAGCTCCATTCAGTCTCCCGATAAAATCATTCCTGTTCTCTTCGTATTTTTGGTTGAGTTCTGCTATGAATGCCACATAATAATCTATCTGTCCCTGCCTTTGTTTTAATATTTTCTTACGTCGGATCGTAACAAAAATAAAAAACACGATACTCAATACCACCATAAATGATAATACCAATACCCATATTGTTTTCCGGCTGCTATCGATTTGTAACCGATAATTTTGATTCAGTAGCTGTTCATTTCGGTATTTTTCTTCGACTTGTGTGATATTATCCTCTCTCACTTTGTTGTTTAATGAATCAGATAATTCTTGAGCAATCAAAGCATATTCATAAGCCTCTTTATAGTTTTTATTATTTGCCTCTATTTTTTTCAATTGATAATGAACTGCTAACCGTTGCTTCAAAGAAAGAGTAAAAGAGGTATCCGCCAGAATCCGATTCAGATAAAATCGGGATGAATCACTACGATTTACATGCAAATAATAATCAGCCAATCCATAATAATAGAAGAATTTATTCTGCTTTTCCTGATAAACCTGAGATATCAAATCTTTTGCCTCCCGGTATTTATGAGAATCAAAATATATGGGAATCAAACATTGATTTACATAAGTGTAAAACATCCTATCCCCTCGCTGCATTGCTTTTTTCTGGGCAGTTAAATAATAATAAAGACTACTGTCCGGTTGCTCCATCCTCAAAAAACATTTAGCAATACCTGCCAATTGATAAGTGGAATTTTGAGTATCTTGAACTAAAACAAATTCTCGCTTTGCTTTTTGAAAATAATGCAATGCTTTAGACGTTACATATTGTTTATAATAAAAACTTCCCAATTCATGATAAATCAATCCTAATAATTTCGTAGCATTCGCTTTTTTCGCATATTGTTCTGCTGTAACAAGATAATGAGTTGCTTTTTGTATACTATCCCAAAGCCCGGTGATTTTACCTTGATAATAATTGGCTTTGGCTATTTTAAGAACATCATCGGTATGTGCATAATAATCCAATGCAATTTTAATCACAGAATCAGATTTCACAACATGCATGGTCTTAAAAGAAGTTTCTGTAATCAACAAAGCATACTTAGCTTTATCTTCTCTATCCCTTATTTCATTCTGATCCAATTTTTTCAAAAGAAAATAAGCACTATCCGGATTATTTGGCAATATCCGTTCTATTTGGGACAATTGCCGCCCTATCTTCCGGTCCTTATGGCACCCGGCAGCAACAGACAGGAGAAGAAGAATAAAAACAAATTTATACATAATACCACACGATTAAAAGGAAGCACTAATTACAAAATTAATCATAATTATAAACAAAAAAAGTTTTTCCTGCATTTCTATCAGGCAGTTCCTTTTTATGGCTACTATTAAATGCTTTGTTTAAATTATACATATAAAAGAAAGAAGAGAAACTATTGAGGAGGTAAAATTTCAATGAATTGAAAAGAAGCCCTTTCAACTCTTCGACTTTTCTCCGCTATCTCCTCGCCAAAACACTATCATCCCTTATACATACTGCCGTTATGCTTCCGTTATACTTCCGTATCAACTCCGTTCCGGAGCGGAGAGAACCTGGCAGAGATTAAAAGAAGATACAGGAGTATCTTAAAGGTATCACGATGAGCAGATAGGGAGAGGCCGAAGTATCGGCAGACCCAAACAATCGGGAAATACGGGGCGGATGCTAGGGGAAGAAGCTCATAAAAAGAGCCTGTCCGCAAAAATGCAGACAGGCCCTCTAAAAAGACGTATCGAAACGGATTATTCGCCGTACTTCATTTCAGCATGACGTTTGTATCCTTCGTATCTCCATTTGGCATTGGCTTCCGTCATTTCAAAGAGTTTCTCAGCGTCTTCGGGAGCTGCTTTCATCAATGAATTGAAACGGACTTCACCCATCAGGAAGTCACGGAATTTGGTATAGTCCGGTTCTTTGGAATCCAATTGGAACGGGTTTTTACCTTCTGCTTCCAGTAACGGGTTGAAACGGAACAGCTGCCAATAGCCGCATTCCACAGCCTTTTTCTCTTCTGCCTGTGATTTGCCCATGCTGGCTTTCAAACCGTGGTTGATACAGGGTGCGTAAGCAATTATCAAAGAAGGACCGGGATAGGCTTCGGCTTCTTTCAGGGCTTTGATATACTGAGCCTGGTTAGCCCCCATAGCCACCTGTGCTACGTATACGTAGCCGTAAGACATTGCCATCATTCCCAAATCTTTCTTTCTTACCCGTTTACCACTTGCCGCAAATTTAGCCACAGCACCGGCAGGAGTTGATTTGGAGGACTGGCCTCCGGTGTTGGAATATACTTCCGTATCCACTACCAGAACGTTCACATCGTGTCCGCTTGCCAATACGTGGTCTACACCACCGTAACCGATGTCATACGCCCAACCGTCACCACCGAATATCCACTGGGATTTTTTGGTGAAGTAGGCTTTCAGTTTCATCAGTTCTTTTGCTACCGGAGCCGTTTCTTTTTCCAATGCCGCAATCAATGCATCGCTGAGAGCCAGTGTGCGGTCTTTGTCTTCAAATCCTTCAATCCAGGCTTTGGCAGCTTCCTGGGCAGCCGACAGTGAGGAAAGGTTTTCTTCCAGCAGTCTCTTTACTCTTTCACGCAGACGGTTTGCACCTTCTGCCATACCGAAACCGAATTCGGCATTGTCTTCAAACAACGAGTTAGCCCAGGCCGGACCGCGACCGCTCTTGTAGTTGGTACAATACGGCATGGAAGGAGCAGAAGCCCCGTAAATGGAAGAACAACCCGTAGCATTGGCAACCATCATTCTTTCGCCAAACAACTGGGTAATCAGTTTGATATAGGGAGTTTCACCGCAACCTGCACAGGCTCCGGAGAACTCAAACAAAGGCTGTACGAACTGTGAGTTTTTCACGTTGTTCGGTTCAACCAATTGTTTGTAACCGACTTTTTTGTCCATGTATTCCCAACGTGCGATTTCTGCTTCCTGTGATTCCAACGGTTTCATCACAAGGGCTTTGGTCTTGGCGGGACAAATGTCTGCACAGTTGCCGCAACCGGTACAATCCAGCGGCGATACCTGTATTTTGAATTGGTAGCCTGCCAATTCCTTGCCGATAGCCGATTTGGCAACCGTTCCGGCGGGTGCGGCAGACAGTTCTTCATTGGTCATCAGGAAAGGACGGATGGCAGCATGAGGACACACGTAAGCACATTGGTTACATTGTATACAGTTTTCCACCTGCCATTCCGGTACGTTAATCGCGATACCGCGTTTTTCATATTTAGCCGTTCCCATCGGGAAGGTACCGTCTTCGATGCCGTTGAATGCGCTGACAGGCAGATCGTCTCCTTTCTGTGCGTTCATCACGTCTACGATGTTACGGATAAACTCAGGACGGTCACCGCTGTGTCCGGGCATTTCATCGGGCAGGCTCTTCCATTCAGCGGGTACGTTTACTTTCACCAAGTTTCCTTCTTTTCCACCGGCATCTACGGCAGCGTAGTTCATGTTTACCACTGCTTCCCCTTTCTTGCCGTAAGACTTCACAATGGCAGCCTTCATCTCTTTTACAGCCAATTCGTAGGGAATGACATTGGTAATCTTGAAAAATGCACTCTGCATAATCGTGTTGGTGCGATTTCCCAATCCCAGTTCCTGGCCGATTTTCGTACCGTTGATGATATAGAAGTTAATTTCGTTTTCAGCCAGGTATTTTTTCATGTGATTGGGCAGGTGCTTAGCCGTTTCTTCTGCATCCCACAGGGAGTTCAACAGGAAGGAACCGCCTTTTTTCAACCCTTTCAATACATCATACTGGTGAATGTAGGCCGGCACGTGGCAAGCCACAAAGTCGGGCGTCGTCACCAGATAGGTGGAACGAATCGGTTCGTCACCGAAACGCAGGTGAGAAGCCGTAAAACCGCCTGATTTCTTGGAGTCATAGGCAAAATAAGCCTGACAATATTTATCGGTAGCCCCGCCGATGATTTTGATGGAGTTCTTGTTTGCACCCACCGTACCGTCGGAACCCAGACCGTAGAATTTAGCTTCATACGTACCGTCGGAAGTTACTTTTACTTCCTGTTCCAAAGGCAGGGATTTGAACGTCACGTCATCCACAATACCTACCGTAAACTGGTTCTTCGGTTCGTTCATTGCCATGTTTTTGTAAATGGCGATAATCTGTGCCGGGGTTACGTCTTTGGAACCCATACCGTAACGGCCTCCGACAATCAACGGCGCATTGGATTTGCCATAGAAAATGTCTTTTACATCCAGATACAAGGGGTCTCCGTTGGCTCCCGGTTCTTTGGTACGGTCCAATACGGTGATGCGTTTTACGGATGCCGGCACTGCTTCCATGAAATATTTGGCTGAGAAGGGACGATACAAGTGAACAGCAATCAAGCCCACTTTTTCTCCCTGGCTCATTTTATAATCGATAACTTCGCGGATGGTGTCGGTCACGGAACCCATTGCAATGATGATGTTTTCGGCATCGGGTGCTCCGTAATAGTCGAACGGACGGTATTTTCTTCCCGTCAGTTTGGAGATTTCATCCATGTAAGCGGCTACGATGTCGGGCACACTTTCATAGAATTTATTGGAGGCTTCACGTCCCTGGAAATAGATGTCGGGGTTCTGAGCCGTTCCGCGGGTTACCGGAGTCTCAGAGTTCAATGAACGGTCACGGAAAGCCTGCAATGCTTCCATATCCACCAAGCCGCGCAAATCTTCCGTATCAAGGGCTTCGATTTTCTGTATCTCGTGAGAAGTACGGAAACCGTCAAAGAAGTTTACAAACGGTACGCGGGATTTGATTGCCGTCAGGTGAGACACTGCCGACAAGTCCATCACTTCCTGTACGGAACCGGAAGCCAACATGGCAAAGCCGGTCTGACGGGCCGCATAGACGTCGGCATGGTCGCCGAAAATGTTCAAGGCGTGAGCCGCCAAGGCACGTGCACTTACGTGGAACACGCAAGGCAATAACTCACCTGCTATCTTGTACATGTTCGGAATCATCAGCAATAATCCCTGTGAAGCGGTATAGGTCGTTGTCAGTGCTCCGGCCTGCATGGAACCGTGAACCGCACCGGCAGCACCGGCCTCCGACTGCATCTCAATCACACGTACGGTTTCACCGAACATATTTTTTCTTCCTTTTGCCGCCCATTCGTCAACGTTCTCTGCCATCGGCGATGACGGGGTGATGGGATAAATACACGATACTTCACTGAACATATATGCAATATGAGCAGCAGCAGCGTTACCATCACAAGTCATGAATTGTTTTTCTTTTGCCATCTTTTAAATTATTGAATGTTGGAATCCGAATGGGGAACAATGTCCCTCTCTTCGAATTTTTACTGTTTTTTCTATTCGGACAAAAATAATATATTCCACGATAAATTACAAAGCCGACAGGCAAAATCGCCAATTCGCCCCACTCTTTTCTCCGTGCGTCACACAAAAGAAATCTCCTGCTGCAAAGCAACAGGAGATTTACGCAACCCGCTTATGCGGAGGGTTATTTCACCGGTTCCAGCTCTACCGTAAAATGGCGCATAATCGGGAATTCCTTGGTAATGCGATAGCCGTGAGTAATCTGCTCCCTCCGGTCGTACACGTTTTTCAAAGCCACGGCAATAACGTCCATGTGGTTGTTGGTATACGTGCGGCGCGGGATAGCCAAACGCAATAATTCCAGTTTCGGATAACGGTTTTCACGGGTCACGGGGTCACGGTCGGCCAAAATGGAACCGATTTCCACCCCCCGGATTCCGGCTTCCAGATACAACTCCACTCCCAGGGTCTGGGCAATAAATTCTTCTTTGGGCACATGGGTCAATATCTTCTTCGCATCCACGAAAATGGCATGTCCGCCCGCCGGACGCTGGTAAGGAATACCGTATTCATCCAATCGTGCTCCCAGGTATTCCACCTGGCGGATGCGGGTTTCCAGATAATCGAATTCCGTCCCTTCATCCAAGCCCTGCGCCAAAGCGTTCATATCCCTCCCCGACATGCCTCCGTAAGTAATAAATCCTTCATTCATAATACAGAACATCTGGCATTTTTTCCACAGTTCCTCGTTTTTGAATGCCACAAATCCGCCCATGTTGACAATTGCATCCTTCTTAGACGACATGGTCATAATATCGGCATAGGAGAACATCTCTTTCACAATCTCCTTGATGCTCTTATTCTCATACCCTTTCTCCCGGGTCTTGATAAAATAAGCATTTTCTGCAAAACGGGCTGAGTCAATCTGTAAATTGACACCGTATTTGCGGCATAATGCCGATACTTCCCGAATGTTCTGCATGGATACGGGCTGCCCGCCGGCAGTATTGTTGGTGACAGTCAGGACGACAGCCGGAATTTTTTCTTTCGGATATTTTTTCAACACGGCTTCCAGTTTCGCGGGATCCATGTTTCCCTTAAAGGGTATTTCCAACTGGGTATCGGCAGCCTCATCGATCGTACAGTCAATAGCCAGGGCTTTCCGGAATTCAATGTGTCCCTTGGTGGTATCGAAATGGGAATTTCCAGGCAAGACATCACCCTCTTTTATGAGAGTGGAGTACAACACGTTTTCCGCAGCCCGTCCCTGATGGGTAGGCAGGAAATAATCGAAGCCCAAAATGTTTTTTATGGCATCTTTCATCTTGTAATAGGAACGGGCACCGGCATAGCTTTCGTCTCCCAGCATCATTTCCGCCCACTGCCTGTCGCTCATAGCTCCCGTCCCGGAATCCGTCAGCAAATCAATAAATACATCATCGCTTTTGAGGTTAAAAAGATTGTATTTTGCCTCTTTAATCCATTGTTCACGTTCTTCACGCGTACTTTTACGGATGGTTTCCACCATCTTAATCTTAAATGACTCTGCAAATGGCAATTCCATAACTATATTGTTTAAGTGAATATTTCTAAAGCGTCAACCGGAAAGATGCAGCATACGCAACTTTCCCATAGCCTGATAAATAGAATATAAAAGAATAACGGGTTTCAGATAAGAAACTCATCCCGTTTTTTGATGTTCAGAAAAAGTTGAAGCGACAACATAAAAAGTTTATATTGCATACGTTTGCAAATATAAAAATTATAGCTAAAAAACACAATGAAAACTTAAATTTTAACCGGGATTTTTCCACTCCGGATGGATTCGTTATCTTTGCGTGAAATATAACCGACAGGAGGTTGCCTGCCACTTTATCATACTGTTATGACCATTACCGATTACCTGCTTATAGCTTTAATTGTATTTGTGATTTCATTGTATCCGTTTTTCCGGAAGATACTTTCTTTACTGGAAATCAGCGTCAAACACTACACGCTGTCCTCCACCCCGAAGTCCGGGAAACCGGCCTCGCCTACGGAACAAACCCTTCTTAATCTGAAATTGTTAGCCTATGAAAGAAGCATTCTTTTTATTGAACGGATGAAGCCCGATTCCCTGATTCCAAGAACCCTTGTATCCGGCTATACCAATCAGGAATATCACCAGCTCCTGTTGGGGGAAATCAGAAAGGAATATGAATACAATCTGTCGCAGCAACTTTATCTGAGTGAAAATGCCTGGACGATGGTTACCAATTTTAAAAATAATATTACAACACTGATCAACAGCGCCGCCAATGATTGTATACCGACAGAAGCTGCAAGCGGTTTGGCGAAAAAGATTCTGGAACAATATATCGCTTCGGATATAAAAACCGAACAGATACTCCGTGCCGTTAAAGCCGACCTTCTATCCTAAGAAGCAGGTCAACGCCTGCTCTTTTTTTTGCTATTCCGGGGAGATTTGGCATGAAAAGCCCCTCCCCCCTTCGGACGGCCTTTCTGATAAACGATGTTGTTGGTTTGCACTTTTTCTTCATCCAGCAAGATGTCAGAAATTTCCAGTTTTTCAGGCAATCGGGTTATCTCAATCTCTTGTTGAATAAGATGTTCTATCGCCCTGAAATTTTCCTCCTCTTTCTCTGAAACGAAACTGATAGCTGTTCCCTCTTTCCCGGCACGGGCGGTACGACCGATACGGTGCACGTATTCTTCCGGCAAAGAAGGAATGTCAAAATTAATAACATGGGAAACATTCTGCACATCTATACCACGGGCCGCCACATCGGAGGCCACCATGATTCGGGTTTTCCCTTCTTTAAAAGCTTTCAGGGCATTCAAGCGTGTATTTTGCGCTTTGTTGGAATGAATAACACTCAATTCGTCTTTCCAGAAATCCGCCAGCTTATCAACAATACGGTCGGCATTTTTCTTGGTCTCTGTGAAAACCATCACTTTCCGGAAGACCTCCTTGTCTGCCAGCAACAATTTCAGGAGATTGATTTTAGTCATTATATTCGGCACCTCATAGCAGCACTGCTCTACCGAGTCGACAGGCGTAGCCTGGGGAGCCACTTCCACCCTTTCCGGATCCAGCATAAACTCCTCTGCCAAACGGGATACCGTTTCCGAAAAAGTGGCAGAAAACAACAAAGTCTGGTGTTTTTCAGGTATCACTTCGAGAATACTCCGCAACTGCGGAATGAAACCTAAGTCCATCAGCCTGTCCGCCTCATCAATCACCACGGTTTTGATTTCACGGGTGCGGATTATACCGTTCATATATATATCCATAAAACGCCCCGGCGTCGCCACCAGCAAATCCACCCCTTCATATACTTTTTCCTGTTGCGTACGGATATTCGTTCCACCAAAGATTCCCACACAACGGATGTCCATGTATTCCGTCAGCAATTCGACACTCTCACACACCTGCACCACCAATTCGCGGGTCGGAACAATGACCAATGCCCGGGGGTATTTCCCTTGTGCATAGTGCAGTTTCATCAATATGGGAATCAGATAGGCCAAGGTTTTTCCGGTACCGGTCTGTGCAATTCCCACCATATCTTTTCCCGAACGGATGACCGGAAATACTTTTTCCTGTACCGGCGTCGGATTCTCAAAACCCGCATCCTCCAAGGCTGACAATATCTGTTTACTTATATTTAAATCCTTAAAAACCATCATTCTATATATATTCTAAACCGGAATATCCGACCGCGGATATCTGACAGGCACAAAGATAGCAAAAAGAAAAAGGCCACAAAAATTCATTTGTAGCAACAAGATTCAAGAAATCCAAATAATAACTGATAACCAAAACATTACAATTCGTTCAATCTTTCAGCGCGATTTTTTTCAAAATTATGCAAACGTTTTACTTGTTTGTTTCAAAATTAAACTCTACATTTATTCCAACGATTAACCATAAAACTTTTGAGATATGACAACAATGATTACATTCAACGAATTGAGGAAAATTAAAGACCAATTGCCCTCAGGCAGCATGCAGAAAATTGCAGACGAATTAGGCATTGATGTTGAAACAGTCCGGAATTATTTCGGAGGAGGCGATTATAACCAGGGTAAGGCTGTCGGCATCCATTTTGAAAAAGGTCCGGAAGGCGGTATCGTACAAATTGACGACACTACGATTTTAGAAAAAGCGAAAGAATTACTTGCAAATTAAAATTACTCCGGGAGTTGCGTTCTGCAACTCCCGGAATTGTTTAACGCCCTTCATCCTCCCACTCTTCTTTTTCCCTTCCGATTCCTGAAATATTTATTATTTTTGCTCTCCGTAAAAATTCAGATTCATGAACCGCATCATCTTAAAAGCCGGTAAGGACAAATCCGTTTTCAGATACCACCCCTGGATTTTCTCCGGCGCCATTGCCAAAACAGAAGGAAAAATACAGGAGGGAGAGCTTGTGAAAGTTTACAATTCCGACAACCGTTATCTGGCCACCGGCCATTATCAAATCGGTTCCATTGCCGTCCGTATTCTGAGTTTTGAGGATATTGAAATTAACTATGATTTCTGGAAAAACCGGATAGCCCAGGCTTACAAGATGCGCTGCAATTTGGGACTGACAACGTCCGCAACAAACAATGTGTACCGTCTGGTTCACGGTGAGGGGGATGACATGCCGGGACTGGTTATCGACTATTATGCCGGAGTGGCAGTAGTCCAGTTCCATTCGGTTGGCATGTACCTGGAACGGGAAAATATAGCCAAGGCTTTACTGGAAGTTATGGGCGACCAGCTAACCGCTATCTACGACAAATCGGAAGGCACCCTTCCCTATAAAGCTGCCATCGAACCCCATAACGGCTATCTGTACGGAAAAGCCGAAAATTTCGTCGCACTTGAAAACGGGCTGAAATTTAATGTGGATTGGCTGGAAGGCCAAAAAACCGGATTTTTTATTGACCAGCGCGAAAACCGTAGCTTACTGGAAAAATATGCACGCGACAAACATGTCCTGAATATGTTTTGCTACACCGGCGGCTTCTCTTTTTATGCCATGAGAGGCGGCGCCTGTTCTGTACACTCGGTGGACGTCTCCGCCCGTGCCATTGAACTGACGAAACAAAATGTGGAACTGAATTTCCCGGGAGATTCACGCCACGAAGCATTTGCCGAAGAAGCCTTCCGGTTTCTCGACCATTCCCGGGATAAATATGACCTGATTATCTTAGACCCTCCCGCTTTTGCCAAGCACCAGAATGTCCTTAACAATGCTATTCAAGGCTATAAGAAACTCAACCGCAAAGGCATCGAAGTAGTCAAGCCCGGAGGTATTATTTTTACTTTTTCCTGTTCCCAGGTCATGACGAAAGACTTATTCCGTCAAACCGTATTTACCGCCGCTGCCAATACCGGCAGGAAAGTAAGAATCCTCCATCAACTGACCCAGCCGGCAGACCATCCCATCAATATCTACCACCCCGAAGGGGAGTATCTCAAGGGATTGGTTTTGTATGTAGAATAAAAACCATAAAAAAATCAGCCAGAAAGCGGTTCCGGTTCACCCGTTCTGCTTTCTGACTGAAAAAATATAATTCCGTCTTAGCGGATGTTCTGAGCCACCTGTATTACCTCCTCGGCCAAAGCATTGGCTGCAGCCTCGTCCTTCGCTTCAGAATAAATACGGATAATCGGTTCTGTGTTAGACTTCCGCAAGTGTACCCATCCTCTTTCAAAATCGATTTTCACCCCGTCAATATCCGTCACTTTTTCATTGGCATATTTCTCTTTCAAACCTTTCAATATCTTGTCGACATTCATCTCCGGAGAAAGAGTGATTTTATTTTTAGAAATAAAGTACTGCGGATATTCTTTCTTCAATTCCGTCATTTTCTTTCCCTTGGCAACATAATGAGAAAGGAACAAGCCGACTCCGACCAATGCATCCCGACCGTAATGACTATCCGGGTAAATCACACCTCCGTTACCTTCCCCGCCAATCACGGCATGCGTGGCTTTCATCTTTGCCACCACATTCACTTCCCCTACTGCCCCGGCATTGTATTCCTGTCCTGCCGCAACCGTAATATCCTTCAATGCACGTGAAGAAGAGAGATTGGACACCGTATTGCCCGGAGTATGTTTCAGCACATAATCCGCAACGGCTACCAAGGTATATTCTTCTCCGAACATCTCTCCCGTCTCACTGATTAAAGCCAAACGGTCCACATCCGGGTCCACAACAATCCCTAAATCCGCATGACACTCTTTCATCTTTGCTGCAATCTGGGTCAGATTTTCCGGAATAGGCTCCGGATTGTGGGCAAATTTTCCGGTAGGCTCGCAATTTAATTCAACCACCTCCTTGACACCAAGTGCTCTCAACAATTCCGGAATAACCACCCCACCGATGGAATTCACAGCGTCTACAACGACTTTCAGATTTGCCTTAGCAATAGCATCCCGATTTACTAACTTCAATCCCAATACGTGATCGATATGGTATTGCGTATAATCTTTTTCTGTAATTTCCCCCAATTCATCCACCTCTGCATACTCAAAATCTTCCTTTGCCGCCAGCTCCAGCACTTGTGCGCCATCGGCTGCCGAAAGAAATTCCCCCTGGCTGTTCAGTAATTTCAAGGCATTCCACTGCTTCGGATTGTGGCTGGCAGTAAGGATAATACCTCCATCCGCCTTTTCTGCCGTGACAGCGATTTCCGTTGTCGGTGTGGTTGCCAAACCGATATTGATGACATCGTGACCTAAACCGGACAGAGTAGCCGATACTAATTTAGCATACATGTCTCCCGAAATACGGGCATCCCGCCCCAAGACGATCCGGGCTTTCTTTTTTCCGGCTCCGGTTTTCAGCCAAGTCGCATACGCCGAAACAAATTTTACAATATCAAGCGGAGTCAGGTTATCCCCAGGACGACCACCAACCGTTCCGCGTATACCAGAAATAGATTTTATTAGCGTCATTTGATTTATATTTAACGAAAACAAATTCAGAATAAAATGAAAAACTGTATTGCAGAAGCATCCCCCCACAATACAGTCCCTCAAGTCATTTCATCAGATAATAGCCTTATATGCTTCTGCATCCAACAAGCCAGCCATCTGTGCTTTATCAGCCACCGAAATCTTCACAATCCACCCTTTTCCATAAGGATCTTTGTTCACCAATTCCGGCTCATCTTCAAGAGCACCATTGAATTCCAGCACTTCGCCGGATACAGGCAAATACAACTCAGAAACAGTCTTCACCGCTTCTATCGTACCGAACGTATCGCCTGCCTTCAGTGTATCACCGACGGTTTCACATTCAACAAATACAATGTCTCCCAATTGACTCTGAGCATAATCAGTAATGCCGACAAAGGCCTCATCACCTTCTACACGAATCCATTCGTGTTCCTTGGTGTACTTTAATTCTGCAGGTACATTCATTATTTTATCGTTTTAATTTGTTACCCGAGGTACATGACCTCATTTCAATTACTATAAATTTTCCGAACCGGGGGAAAATTTCATCCTTTCCCCAACAGATTGATTCGTCAAAGTTAAATAAAAATTTTAATAAGTTCTTTCCCTGCACAAACGTTTTCTGAATTTTATTTGAAAAAAAATATTTCCACTTTTTTCATTCAAATGTTTGCAGATTCAAAAAAAGCCCCTACATTTGCACCGCTATTCAACAATAGCCGTTCTTTTAAAATTGGTGCGGTAGTTCAGCTGGTTAGAATACAGGCCTGTCACGCCTGGGGTCGCGGGTTCGAGTCCCGTCCGCACCGCTGAAAGTCAAGACGTTACATTGACAAAAGCGGACAAAGCACGTAATATTCAAAAGATTACGTGCTTTTTATTGCCCTTCAGAAAACTACGGAAGTCACAAAAATGCCCCGAAAAGACAAAGTGCAGTTACAAATTCGTTACAGAAAAATCAAGCGGAAAAATTGTAACGATTTTTGAGTTAAACATCTGATTTTGTACTTCTTGTCTCTCAAATGTCTGCCCAAATTTTAATCCTTAATCCTTCCTTTGTCCCCTCGTTTACCAAAGGAGTTAAAAAGAAAAAATTATGAGCAGTACTTTTAAAACGCTTTTCTACATCAGAAAGAATTATCTGAACAAGGAGAAAAAAGCCCCTATTATGATTCGGGTGACTATCAACGGAAAGATGGTGCAGTTCAATTCAAAACTGGATATTGAGCCGGAACTGTGGAATCCAAAGAAACAGGAAGCTACCGGAAGCGGGAATCAGGCAAGAAAGTTCAACACGCTGTTAGCCAATATCAAGTTTTCCATTCAAAACCATTTCCATGAAATCGCTCTCGAAGAAACCCCTACCCCAGAGAAAGTACGCGATTCGTTTTTAGGCGTTACCAATAAACAAACGACTTTAATGGTACTTTTCCAAAGGCATCTGGACAATCTCAAAAATATCATCGGCAAGGGCATGACAAAGGCTACCTATGATAAGTATGAGATTACGTTCCGCAGAGTGAAGGAGTTTATGAAAAGCAGGTATAACCTATCGGATATCCCCCTCCGGGATATCAAGAATATATTTGTCGTGGATTTTGAAAACTTCCTTATCCAAAAGTATGATTACGGAAAGAATACAAGGGCGAAGTTTTTACAGCGGTTTCATTCGGTCATTCTGATTGCCAAAAGAAATAACTGGATAAAAAACGACCCGTTTGACAATTTCGTCATCAGAAGCCAGAAGGTGGACAGGGGATATTTGACGCAAGTGGAAGTGGATGCCATCTGGAACAAGGAATTAAATGTAACAAGATTAGAGAAAGTGAGGGACGCTTTTATTTTTGCCTGTTACACCGGATTGGCGTATATTGATGTCTGCAATCTGAAGCAGCACAATATCATCACCATCAACGGGGAAAAATGGATACAGACACGGCGGCAGAAAACAGATACGCTGGTGGAAGTGCCTTTGCTGAAAATTCCGGAAGTTATCATTGAGAAATACAAGGGGCGTGTTCCCGGGGATTCCCTTATCCCTATTTCCACCAATCAAAAGGTTAATGCGTATCTCAAGGAGATTGCAGATTTGTGCGGAATCCAGAAGAATCTGAGCTATCACCTTGCACGCCATACGTTTGCGACGACGATCACGTTGAGTAAGGGGGTAAGTATGGAAAGCGTGAGTAAAATGCTGGGGCATACGAAGATTACCACGACGCAGATTTATGCCCGTATCCTAAATTCCAAAGTGAAGGAGGAAATGAAGTTGGTGAAAAAGGCATTGGAGGATGCGGGATAAAGTGTATGAATGAAGAATCAGAATGCGGAGAGGAAATTTGTCCGCATTCTGATTTTCTACACTTCTGCCTTATAAGGGCTGGTTATTGAGGAACTCTCCTAATTTCCGATACACCGCCACAAACTCCCCGAACGTCAATTCCTCGGAATGGATTTCGTTTACGTCTATATAATATTCAATCTCCGTTTCCCCGCCTTCTTCCTGACAAATGCGTTTACTTACCCACGGGACGGCGCGGAACGTGGGCAGGCGGCTGTCCTCCCTGATGGAAAAGGCAATGCCGGACTGCGAGGTTTCGGGATAGTCAGCCACGTCCCAACAGACTTTCCGCTCGCCGTTTTCGCCGTATACCCGCAGAAAAGCGGAGATGCTATCGGCTATACGTTGCAACTGTCCGGCAGGCATCCAGTCAAAATCCGCGTCAATATTGTCAAGACTGTAACTGACGTAAAACTCATCCCGGTCGGCATATAAACCGACGTGCTTGCTGATGCTCACATTGTATTCCCCGTAGGCTTTTGTCTTACACTGAAAAGGAGCCTTTTCCCTCTCGATGAAACTCCCCATTATCCGGTAGAGTTCTTTCATTTGAGAATAGGTAACGCCATAAATTTCTCCCTTTCCGATGCTCATACAATATCCCGTACCTTCGGCAGCCATACGCTCCTCCCGTTCCTTGTGTTTCTGAGCAGTTGCCGCCTCGTAGTCAAACAGCCGCTTTAACTCCTTTTCCTGCGTGCGGAAGAAGGTCTGCATACGGCTGATGAGTTTGTTACATTCTGAGAGCTGGCAGGCAGAAGCGGTAAAGCCGTTCAGGGTGTCGAGAAGGAGGCGGGCTTCCTCCTTGCCCGGTTTGCCATAGGCAAGATACCATGCACAGGCTTTTTGAAGGATTCCGCAATGGGCAAGCCACGGATGTTCGAAAGAGACAAAGAGACGGTTCAAGCGACGGAAATTGTCGTGAAGCGTTTCCAAAGGTTTCGGAGCAGTCATGTTGGCGGCATACATCTTCAGACTTTTTTCCAGTTGGCGGAAGAAAGCAGATTCCGAAGGTGTTATTTGGAAGTTCTGCTCAGACTGAGATTCTTCGGTTGAAACAGGGCGTATTTCTGTATGTTCCATTATATACCTCCTTCCTGATTAGCGGTTTGTGAACCGGATGACACTTCGGCGGCAGACGGGGGCAGCAGACTTTCGATTTCCTGTAGCACATGCTGATGGTATCTGAGAAAGAGGGAGGCTAAATCACGGTAGCGGTTGAGCGAAAACAGAAAGTCTGTCCAACCGCTCCACGCCTCAATAATCCGTTGCCGTTCTTTACGCGGAACCGTATCTTCGAGAAAATAGGAAAAGCAGGCTTTTTGAAGGAGGGGTATTTCTTCCACACTGGAATGTTCCAACAGCGAAAGCATTTCAACGAAGCGCACGGTACGCCGTTTTAAGGAGAATAACCATGCATCGTCGGACACGACCGCGCCTGTGTCCGGATTCATCAGAGAATGCTGGTGGAAGTAATGATTTCTTGCCTCGGCATTTTCATTGCCTGAGGAGTGGATTTCTTGATGGCCGTTGAAAACAACGGAGTTTGTGTTCTCTTCTTGGTTCATGTATAGTCGATTAAGTGGGTTAATTACTTTGATTCATTACATATTTTTTCGCTTAGGTTCAAATAATAATAGTCTGAGCGAAACAGTAAATATATTTACAAGTGTGAATACATATATTTCCAATCTATTCCTAAAAAAAACCTTTATTTGAAAAAAATAAAAGGTTATGAAATCTGAAATAGAAAAATACGTAAGCCAAAAGGTTAAGGAATTCAGACTCGCAAAAAAATGGAGTTTGCGATATCTTGGAGATTGTTTAAATGTTTCTCACACGTTTATAAAAGATATAGAGAATATAAATAGTAATACAGCTTGCAATCTAGACCATATCAATGCATTAGCAAAAATATTTGAATGCAAAATATATGATTTTCTCCCTCCTTACCCTTTAGATAATAAAGAATAATTTTAAGGTGCTCTTTCCTGTTTCATATTGTTCATTGTTTAAGGCAGAAAAAAACGGCTCCGCCTTTCCCGTTGCTTAACACCTCGAAGAAGCTGGAGGCACATTAATGCTCTCCACGGGGGTACGAAACCGTATATTTAAGTAACAGGCATAAAAATGCCTGCTACATAATGAAGCAGGTACACTACTTCTTCGAGATATGTTAAGCACTACAAATATAAACACTTCTGAAAAGAATCAAAATATATTCCGGAAAAATATTTCAAATCAACACATGGATGACACATAGGGACGGGGGTTTTGTGTCATGACGCAAATGCCCCGTCCCCATGCGTCATATCCATCCACCAAAAGAGTGCGTTATGGGGTAGATTTACAGATGATACAGCGTAGGATTTACGAAATCCGCGGCCAGCGCGTGATGCTGGATTTTGATTTGGCAGAACTGTATGGTATTGAAACAAAGT